>OLWP01000003.1_pt1 | contig 409460 bp, 268 predicted proteins | sample 1673741 | NCBI WGS metagenome assembly OLWP01 (sample SAMEA103958125, study PRJEB25191) | human gut metagenome
TTTACCAAAGAATAAAAAGATATCTCCGGAAACGGGAGACAAGTCCTTCATTTCCGATCGTATAATTTTGAATAAACCGTCAATGCCAAGGTTCATACGAACAAAGCCCTGGTACAGATAGTATCGATTGGCTGATGTTAGAGAATACATGGATCTCCCTCCTTTCTTTCGTAATCGCGCAACATTTTAATAACACCACCGGGTGTGGCCCGTTTGACCGAAATGGTGGTTCCACTGTTAAAGGTGATTGTGATCCCGGCAAGACTAAACTCTTCTTCCGACAACATGGCGGGTGCTATTTGAGTGAATGAAGGAGAGGAAGTTGTCGGTTGGGAGGGTTCAACGCCGCCATAATAATCACGGACCACATCTGCCTTGGCTTGTTTAACGCTATAGCCCCGTCTGGACATCCAGGAACTCATACCACCAAAAGTGGTATGCTGATCGCGGCAAACATCGGCTAAAGAACAATTGTAGTCTACTTTCAATACTTCAAGGAAATGTTTCCAAGTTTTTCCAAATCGATTTTCTGCTAAATCCATAATGCTTCATTTTTATACATAGCAAAAATATAAGAATGAAAAAAGGGCGACAAGATAGAATCGCGGAGACGCTTACGAGTGTGAAGGATGATTCTTTATTATTTTATGTACCTCTTCCACCATAAATATCTGGTCTATAACTATTCAGCTAACGGTGAAACTGATGAACCTTTATTTAAAACTATTAGAGAATTACATAAGTTCGATATTAATAAATGCAACCGCCGTTACCGTAATGGTGATTTCGTTAATGAAAAACAACACAATATACAATGGGTGGAAGTCTTATCAAAAGAAGCCCTACAAGATTAAAACATAAAACTAAATCCTTTATCGTGAGAAGCTTTATATTTTTGAATTTCCAAAGACAGTGATTTTTTCAATTGCACCGCCATGAAATCCAAAAAAGGCTGGTTGGTTTCATCATCTTGCGCCTGTTGTAAAGAAAGGATATAATCTGCCCTATCCTCCTTAAAAATCTTAGCGGGGAAAAGATGATAGCAGAATTGAATATAGTTCATCAATAAGCGAGCTGCTCTCCCGTTGCCATCCACCCAAGGATGAATAGTCACTAAATTGAGGTGAGCATTAAAACTTAATTCGTATTGTTCACGGAACGTTTCCACATTCTTTTGCCGTTCCTGCAACAAGAAACAAAGTTCTTCTACTTTAACAGGTACTTTTTGATAACCCATATAAGAACGCCCACCTACACCAGCCGTAACGCCACACAAACGGAACTCACCTCTGGAAGAATCGAAAGAGCCGCCTATTGTATTATGCCTTCCCCCTGTTGTCCGCATCAAAGTAGCGTTTAACTTCCGCAAAAAAGCAGGAGTTATAACAGTATTGCGTTGCGCTTCCTTTTTAGCAAGCTCGTATGCTTTCTTCAAGTCCTCATTCATCAGATGATATACCAATGGCTTTCCTTTAGCTGTTACACCTTCATCGAAAAGAAGCTGTGCATCCATTTCGGTTAGTGTAGAACCCTCAATGGCTGTAGAATGGGTAATAAGAGAATAGAGGTAGTACTTCTCATAGTCCACCGACTGACTGATACCGAGTTGCTGAAACTCCTTATACAGTTCCTCTATTTCCAGCCAAATACCTTTTTCCATAATTAGGTTACCTTAATTGTTATTTTTCCCAAAATTACTTCTGATACAACACTTTACCAAGCGAAACGACTACTTTCTTACTATTTTTTTGCAAACGCTGGGAAAATTAGGCAATAAAAAAACGCTAAGTCGATTTGTTGCAATCACTTAGCGTTTTCCGAGTACCCAGACTCTCTGTCATCTCCTTAAAAAAATCTCTAACCAAACATCTACCTATTTCAACTCAAATGGTACAGTACCTTTAATATCTCTGGATGAACTACCGATGATTGCCTCAAACTTACCCGGTTCGGCCACCCATTCGTGTTTAGCATCATCGAAGAAGCTCAATGCTTTCTTATCAATCGTCAGCGTTACCGCTTTCTCTTCTCCCGGAGCCAGTTTCACTTTCTGGAAACCTTTCAACTCTTTGATCGGACGAGGGAGAGAGGATTTCTTATCGCTGATATAAAGCTGAACAACTTCTTGCCCCTCACGAGTTCCTGTATTCTTCACATTGACCGTGAAAGAGATAGTATCATCTACTGTCATTGTTTTCTTGTCAGCCGAAGGCTTTCCATAAGCGAAAGTAGTGTAGCTCAATCCGTGTCCGAACGGGAACAGCGGTTTGATTTTTTCTTTATCCGCCCAACGGTAACCTACAAAAATATCTTCCCGATAGATTTCATTAATCGTATCTCCTCTATGTTTAGACTGTGCCAGTTCTTCCTTATTGCCCGGATATTCGCCCAATTTATGAGCCCCTACATCTTCCAGTTTTGCCGGGAAGGTGAAAGGAAGTTTTCCCGAAGGATTGGCGTCTCCTACCAATACGGAAGCAAGAGCTGTCCCGGCTTCCGAACCCAGGAACCAGCCTTGTACAATGGCCGGCACTTCATTTACCCAAGGCATAGCCACAGCATTGCCGGAGATATTGACCACGATCAGGTTTTTATTCACCTTTGCGAGTTCACTAATCACTCTATCCTGCGCGTAAGGCAAACCTAAAGAAGCGCGGTCCGAATCTTCACAATCCTGATGATTGCTCTTGTTCAAGCCACCGAAGAAGATAACATAGTCGGCATCTTTAGCCACTTGCAAAGCCTCAGCGAGCAGTTCATCTTCCGAACGGTTGTCTTTCAAGTCCTGACCGGTTTTCACACCGTTATACTCTCCTGTCGGATCGCCTACATACCCACGGGCATATACCACTTCCGCTTTTGAGCCCACACGGCTTTTCAGTCCATCCAACGGAGAAATCTCATATTTCACTTTCAAAGAAGAGCTACCACCGCCCACAGTCATCATCTTTATCGCATTTTCACCGATCACTGCGATTTTCTTCGTTTTATTCAAATCAATAGGCAATACGTTACCGTTGTTCTGCAACAAGACAATTCCTTCTTCAGCTATCTCACGTCCGGCTTGTCCGTGCTCGGGAGAACCTAAAGAGCCGAACGGTTTGTGCGGATCCATTGAAGTACGGAATATCAGACGAAGGACATTGCTAACCTTTTCGTCCAGTTCCTTTGTTCCTACTTTACCCTCTTTTATCAGTTTCAGGTAAGGGAAAGCAAGGTAATAATTATCATACGCATTTCTCGTTCCGGCAGACAGTCCGTTCGTCCAGGAACCAAATTCCAAGTCCATACCATTGTGAATAGCCTGTTCGGTGTTGTGCACACCTCCCCAGTCGGACACTACAACGCCATCAAAACCCCATTCATCACGAAGAATATCTTTAAGCAGACGTTTGTTGTGACAAGCGTGCTGTCCCTGATAAAGATTATAAGAGCCCATAATCGACCATGTTCCACCTTCCTGAACAGCCGCTTTAAAAGCAGGCAGGTATATTTCATAAAGAGCACGATCACTCAATTGCACATTGGTGGTATGACGGTTGAACTCCTGATTGTTCAATGCATAATGCTTCACACAGGCAGCTACCCCATTCTCTTGTACACCTTTGATGTAAGGAACCACCATAGTGGCGGACAGATACGGGTCTTCTCCCATATACTCGAAGTTACGTCCGTTCAAGGGAGTACGGTAGATATTCACACCGGGCCCCAACAAGATGTCTTTCTTGCGGTAACGCGCCTCTTCACCGATACTTTTCCCATAAAGATGCGACATTTCGGGATTCCATGTAGCAGAAAGACACGTCAATGCCGGATAGGCAATACAGGAATCGTTTGTCCATCCAGCCTGATCCCATTCATCCCACAACACTTCCGGACGGATACCATGAGGACCGTCGGTAGCCCATACTTCGGGAATTCCGAGGCGGGGAACGCCTGCCGAACTAAATTTAGACTGTGCATGAATCATCTTCACCTTTTCTTCAAGGGTCATCCGGTTCAATGCATCTTTCACTCTCTCTTCGATAGGCTTACCAGTGTCCAGATACACGGGCTTCTGCGCAAAGGCAGGCAACGCAGTTATCACAGACAAGCCAAGTAACATTGCTTTGAATTTCATGTTCATTTATGATATAAGAAATAAGTTCATACTTTATTTATATAGACTCCCAAACAGGGGATATTTCCTAGTTGCGGACGAGTTTATTAATGTTTTTTACATTATTCCGACCAAAGATGAATCCTGAAAGGGTACAATTCATCATACCCTTTCAGGATAGTTTCAATAAAAATCCGGCATTAATCTTCAGATCAATTTATTTTCTCAACCTTCAGATCAGCATTTGCATTGCCATTCGTTACATCAATGATAAATCGATAGACAGCTCCTTCTTCAAATGCTTTATTATCCTGCATTTCCAAATTTCCGGAATCTGCAAGTTTAAGCTGTTCCACTAAAATAGAGCTTGCATAATTGCCGAATTCTCCTCCCCAATCATTTTGATGGAAGAACTTAAAACTAATCACTTCCGGGTCACCACTAGTCTTCAACGTTTCCCCGGCTTTCAAGGTTAGCTGATACTTTTTAGAAGCAACTTGCGCCAGACAGAGCGCTTTACTTGGCTCCCAACCTACTTCGGAAGACGTAACAGAAGGCTTACCGATTCCTTTTCCGATAGCCCAGATTGCACCCGTTCCGTCATCTTGCAATTTGGCCGGTTTACCATCTTTCAAAGCCATTACAGAAAAATACTTCAAAACAGCATTAGCTGTCACCCGATAATCTCCGTTAATCGGCAGGAACTTCAATGCACCATCACTTTGTTTCTCAAAGAAGTCAGGATCGATCCACCATTCATTCAAATTATCAATGCCTGTAACAGTTATCATTTGTCCTTGTGTAAACGCCTGATCCGACTTATATATATCAGTATCTGTCACCTCCATCTTATCATTACCAAAGAAAATATCCGGTGCAGGTAAATCTACCTTCCCTACTTTCTCCACTGTCAACACAGCCTTGGTATTGCCTTTCGTCACATCAACTGTAAACCTGTAAATACCTCCTCTTTCGAACTTCTGACCTTCTTCCAGTCCCAAGTTTCCGTCCGATGAGATTTTAACCAATTCACTCGTTGTAGAAATAGCATCACCCTTAAACTCGCCATTGTCCCATTTATTGATATGGAAGAACTTAAAGTTAATATCATCCACTTTCATGGTAACGCCAGCTATAAATGTCAGTTGATACTTCTTCGCAGTAAGCTGTGGCATACACAGACCGTTTTCCGGAGTCCACCCTACTTCAGAAAGTGCCACCGACGGTTTACCGATTCCTGTTCCAATAGCCCAGATAGCACCTGTTCCATCATCCTGCAACTTGGCAGCCTCACCATTCTTCAAAGCAATGACAGAGAAATACTTCATTTTACCATTGGCTGTTATTTGGTAACTTCCGTCAATCGGCAGGAATTTCAATGTTCCATCTTCCTGCTTTTCAAAATAATCCTGGTCTATCCACCAATTATCATAATCAGGCACCCCTTCAAACGCTAGAATGTCATTCTTCTTCAAAGTCAACTTGATTGCATAGATATCATTCTCTACCAATTCCATATCTTCACCGTTCACCTTTAACTTGGCAAATGGTTCTGCCTCGTAAGTCAACGTATTAAACTTGATAGCATAATTTCCCGGTTCCGTATTAGAAAATGAGATAGTATTCGTAGAACCGGCTTCAATCGTTCCATTCTCCCAGCCGAAAGTCAATTCGTTCCCATTCTCTCCCACTTTCGGAGTCTTGATATACGCTTTCATCTTTTGCGAGAAGTCTCCTGTCACACTATACTTGTACATGGATTGACGTTCCATCCGGTACTCTTTTCCTTCCTCATCCACTAATGTCAGGTAGGGGAAGTCCGGTCGTGCCAGAGCGAGTTCTTTCGTCATTTCTGTGGTAGTAAAATGAATGTTCTGAAGAATATATTTCAAAGTTGCCGTTCCATTAGGAATATTAGCATAATAAGGAACAAAGATTTTACCAGTATAGTCATTTCCGCTTGTCTTTGTACGGATAACCGTTTCAGATACTTGTTCTTCTCCATAAAAAAGCTGTGCTTTCAACGTAGAAAGAGGCACATCCACATCCGAAGCTTTAATCGTAAACGGAAGACTGTCACCAAAAAGAGCATCTGCATTCTCTGCTTTGATTTCCATACTCGGATTACCGGGCAAGAATTCGTCATCATTACAGGAATTCATGGATAACATTCCTGCCAAAGCCAATATAATATAACTGTTTTTTTTCATTGTCTTGATCGTTTTAAAGTTCTTATTCCGACTTTGCCCAACGATAGGAAGTCACAGATTTGCCCGGAACATCATAAGCAAAATGACGCTTACCATCACTTAAGGTTATCTTTTTAGTCTTTTCATTATTATTCATCAGTACAAAAGCGTATGTTCCATCCGGATTCTCGAAAGCAGAATACATGATATTGCTATCAGCATAGCCGGATGCACCGATACGTACCGCTCCCGGTTTCACCACACTTGAAAGATGGGCGATGATATAATAATGTGAGTTGCGGATAATTGTCTTATAGTCGCTATTACTGATATCCACCGCTCCGTAGCAAGTCTGGCAACCGCCTTCACGGTTAGGAGCACGGTCATTATCAAGCATCAGGTTCCACACTATAACTCCCCTACACCAGTTGTTGATCGTCCCCAATGCTACTTCTTTCATATCTTCCAGCAATCGTTTCGACAAATCACGTCCGCTATTCCATGTTCCGATAGAAGTCTCCGTGAAAAGAAGTTCCTTTTCAGGATAGGCTTTATGTATATTTAAAAGCTCTTCGCGATTCCCGCCATAGTTGTGATAAGCTGCTCCGGCCAGGTATTGGGAAGCAGCTGCGTCTTCATACATCTTACCGGGGTAGTTCTTTTCTGTTGCAATATCACTATAATCATAGTTATGATCGTATGCATAAATTTTCGTAGCCAGTCCGGCTGTTTTGAATTTAGGTCCGAGTGCTGTTTTCACAAAGTCCCTCTGTTCTTCCCAACTCATATAAAGCGAAGCGGAATTACCACGGTTCAACGGTTCGTTCTGGGGAGTTACAGCATAAATATCAATGCCTTCGGCGTTGAATGCTTGTACCCATTTCACAAAATAAGTGGCATAGTCCTGATAATAGGCTGGATTCAGTTGACCGTTTGTCCATGAATCCAGCGGAGTGAGGTCTGTGAGACTCTTTACTTTCATCCATTTTGGACAAGTCCAAGGGGCGGCAATGACTTTAATAGAAGGATTGATGCTCAAAATCTCTTTCAGAATCGGAAGGATATAGTCTTTCTCTTCACTTTGCAAAGCAAAATGCTCAATACCTTTCGTATCACAGCAAGTATATTCGCTCAATGAAAAGTCGGAGCAGCCGATAGAGATACGGATATAGCTAAATCCGAAGCCTTTGCCGTCAGAGAATGTTTCCGTAAGGAAGGCGTGACGATCTTCCGGTTTCATTTGCAGAAGATTAAAACAAGTGGCGCCTGTGATAGCAGCTCCGAAGCCGTCCATTGTCTGATATTGTTCAGTCGGATTCAATGTGATTGAAGTAGGTGCCAAATTATCTTTCGAGCTGAAATTAACGGCATCACGGGTCAAATCGCGAGTCAGGCTGCTAGTGGTGGCATAAATAGTCACATCTCCGGTCGGAACAGGTGTAACCGGTTTCTCCGCATCGTCACTGTTGCTGCATGCAGCTAATATGGTGAAGCATCCTAAAAAGGTCAATGCTATATTTCTCATGTCTATCATAATCTTAAGTTTTCTATGTTTTTAGTTGAATTAATAACCCGGATTCTGGTGAATCTTATCATTCGCGTCAATTACCGACTGCGGAATTGGCAAACGATAAGAGTTCTTATCAAAAGTGTAAATCTGCGCTTTGCGTCCTGAATCCTTAGCATACACTGCATTCATCACCTCTTCTACCTTGTCCAGACGGACCAGATCAAACCATCGTTGTCCCTCAAAAGCCAGTTCTAACCGACGTTCTTTAAGCAAAGCATTCAGCAGGACGTTTTTGTTTGAACGGACAGAGGTGGGAAGTGCTCCCAATTTGGCACGGTCGCGAACTTTATCTATTATATCAGCGGCTCCTTCCAAATCCGGCGTATCCTGCATAATCAGCGCTTCTGCTTTCAGCAACAGGACATCGGCATAACGAAACTTGATGATACTGCTGTTGGCAGAGCGGCATTTATACATGAACGGATAATTATCAGACGGATAATAGTTGCTCCAATTACAATCGTAATAGACTATTGATTCTTTGAAACGGACTTCATCCCCTTCCTGTTTGAAAGCACTAATCAGGTCACGTGACGGAGTCACCCATTTCGCCCACGTGAAATTGTTATTCCAGTTCACGAGATCACGCCCGAACATCCATGTACACCAGTTTCCTGCTCCGGATGTAAATTGTGCTTCAAGAATCGATTCTTTCGTATTGCGCATCTTTGCATCTGTTCCCGCAGCATTCATTCCAAACAAATCACTGAAATCATCTACCAAATCAAAACCGTCTGCTTTCACCTCATCACAATATTGGATAACTTTCGTATAATCACGCAAAGGTTTCTCGGCATATATTTTAGCCAATAAGGTACGAGCTACAGATTTAGAGAACAACGTTTTATTCCCCGGCGTATTGTCCGGAGCATACAATACTGCATCCAACAAATCTCTTTCAATCTGCTGATAAGCTTCGAGTTCCGTATTCTGTTCGGGAAAGTATTGCGGATATACCTCATCGATGTTTTCAGAAGTAATATCACCAGCTACCGTTGTAATCACTGGAAAATCGCCCCACAGACGTACCATGTCAAACATTACCATGGCACGGAATATCTTCGCTTCTGCTTTGTATTGCGCCCGTTCGGCAGTAGTCAACGAATTATCTGTCACCAGGTCAATGTTACAAATGAGTTTATTGGCACGGGCAATGTCTTCCAAATAACGGTTCCAGTCACGTTCCAACACAGAATTGGAACCTTCAATCGAATTATTCTCAAACGGGACAACTTCCGCTCCGGTAGTACCGGCATAAGCATTATCCGAATGGGAGTCTGAAATCAAAAGTAAATCCACATACCAATGTTCCTGACGGTCACGCATTTGATTATAAAGCGTTGTCAGATGACTTTCAACTGCAGCTTTATCCTTGAATACGATTTTTGTACCATCACTTGTCACCCCTTCCGTCACATCCGAATAGGTGTCTAATGGCTCATAATTCAGCGAGCAGGAAGAAAGTCCCAATAGCAAGCCGGAGGTTAATCCGTAAAATATAGTTCTTAGTTTCATAATCTTTCCTTTCATTAGAATTCAACATTAATACCAAACACGTATGATCTGCAATGCGGGTAAGTACCCCAATCAATACCTTGTACCGTACCGCTGTTACCCCATTGGTTTACTTCCGGGTCCATTCCCGAATAGTTGGTCCATGTCAGCAGGTTAGTAGCCGTGAAGTAAGGTTGCAAACGGGTAATTCCCCATTTCTTCAACAGTTTACCTTTAACGTTGTAGGACAAGGAAACATCCTTCAATCTTAGATAACTGCCATCTTCTACAAAATAGGTAGAATTGAGTAATTTGAAATTAGCCTTAGGCACGTCTGTTATCTGTCCGGGTATTTTCCAACGATTCAGTACACGGGCCGACTGATTCTTACCATCATACATACCTTCCGTTTCAATACGTGAAGCATTATAAATATCGTTTCCATAAGAACCTTGGATAAAGATACTCAAATTAAAGCCTTTCCATGAAAAGGTATTAGTCATACCATAGGTAAAATCGGGATTCGGATCACCGATATAGGTACGGTCGGAAGATGATATTTTACCGTCATTGTTCAAATCACGATACATCAATTCACCGGTTTCAGGATCTACCCCATCACTTATATAACCGTAGAAACCTCCCAAAGCACGGCCCGGCTCATTACGTACCACATAGTCATTCACCACATCCGCAGTTTTAGCATCGTAATAAACTTTCTGTAATTCCAGCTTTGTCAATTTATTCCGGTTAAAAGAGATATTGAAGTCTGTATCCCATGTAAATGCTCCTCCACGAAGATTTTTCGAACTAATAGAAAGCTCAAAACCCTTATTTACCATTTCACCCTCGTTACGGGCAATAGACGTAGCTGCTGCGGCACCGGCAGGTAATGATACATTCATCAACATGTTTTTGGTCTTCTTATAATAATAGTCGGCATTAAACGTCAACCGTCCATTCAATAGGGTCAGATCCAGACCTATATTAGTCTGTGTCGTGGTTTCCCATGTTAAATCAGATGTACGCAAGTTGGCCTGGCTAATGGTAGGAACAGCATTTGCATAATCAGTAGAATCACCTTCGCCGCCTTTCTTAAACCATTCGATACGACCGATATTGTAACGCTGCAAATATGCATAGTCACCAATACCCGACTGGTTACCGGTTTGTCCCCAGCCACCGCGCAATTTTAAATCGTCAATCCATGTAAGGTTCTCCATGAACTTTTCCGAAGAAATACGCCAGGCTGCAGAGAATGAAGGAAATACGCCCCAACGATGATCGGGATGCAATTTAGAAGAACCATCGGCACGAAGATTAGCCGTTACCAGGTATTTACTGTCGAAGTTATAAGCTACACGTCCGAAGAATGACATAATTCCCCATTGAGATGCCCCCGTACCTGTATTATCCCAAGATATTTTATTGGCAGCATTCAATGTTTGAATCTGATCGCTACGATAGTGTGAACCGTTGATCCAGCTATTTGAATAGTCTGAATCCGTCCATGACGAACCGGCCATTACTTCCAAGCCATGTTTCTTGAAGTTTTTATTATAAGTCAATACATTATCAAATGTCAGCACTGTGTTCATATTCCGATTGTCCGAAGCCTCACCGTACTGATTGCGGCCCCAAGCAGTAGAAATCGGATCAAGAAAAGTGGTATTAACGGCGTTGCGACGGTCAAGAGTAAGAGTAGACTTAAACTTCAGTTCCGGAAATGGAGTCAGCAATATATTACCCGATGCCAACAAGCGGTTTTCTTTGTCTTTGTTATTTTTCGCGCGGGCCATATTTTCTAATGGATTGGTGATATTACCCACTCCATAGAAGTTATTGTAATACTGATTAGGGTTCAAAGCATCCCACACCGGCGCATAAGTCGGTGTATTGATAACAGCCAGAATAACACCACCCCGATTCGAGCCTGTTCCCATTGCTCCGCCTCCATTGCTTGTATAATCTGAATAAGAGATATTGGCACTTACTGTCAGCCATTTACGAACCTGATTTTCCAAATTTACCCGGAAATTGTAACGCTTGTAATAAGAGATGTCCAACACTCCCTGTTCTTTGAGGTAACCCGCAGAAAGGTAATATTTCATTTTCTCATTACCATTGGATACAGCTACCTGATAATTTTGAGTCTTTCCGGTCGTATACGTTTCATCAAACCAGTCGGTGCGATCGGGTAATCCGTCCGGCAAAGACACTAGTCCGATTTCATCCTGCAATTTTTTATATTGTGCTGCATTCAGGGATTCTACTTTATCGGCCACTTTGTTCAAACCGAACTGGGCTGTCAAAGAAACTTTGGCATTACCGGCTGCACCGGCCTTCGTAGTAATTAGAATGACTCCGTTAGCAGCACGCGAACCGTAGATAGATGCTGATGAGGCATCTTTCAATATCTGCATACTCTCAATATCATTCGGAGAAAGGAACTTGATATTGTCTACAGGCACTCCATCTACTACATACAACGGATCATTACTACCATTCATTGAAGTAGTACCACGAACACGGATAGACATTTCACCGCCCGGCGTACCGTTAGGCTGAATCACCGAGACACCGGCTGCCTTACCTTGAATGGCCTGCCCTGCCGAAACGATAGGCCGCATATCCAAATCCTTGGTAGATACGGAAGAGATAGCGGTAGTCACATCTTTCCGTTTCACCGAACCATAACCGATGACCACCACTTCATCAAGCACTTCATTATCTTCCTGAAGTGTGATCTTCATCTGTTGGGCTGCCTTTACCTCCTGCGACTTATAACCCACATAAGAGAATATCAAAATGGCGTTTTGCTTAACGTTTAATGTGAAGTTGCCATCTAAATCGGTAATTGCTCCGTTAGACGTACCTTTCTCTTGTACACTAACACCGATTAGCGGTTCTTTTTGAGCATCCAGGACCTGACCGGATGCAGTAATTTGCTGTGCGGATGCACTCAAAGATAAAAACATTGCCAAGATAGCAAAGAAAATCTTGCGACTCCCCGAAAGGATTTTTCGCCTGTTTTTTTTCATGCGTACTAAGTTTTAAAGTTAATAATAAGACGCTCGTCAGCAATGGGCTATTCTCATTACTTTCGAAGCACAGGTCAAAAGTATAAAGAAATTAAAGTGAGCTAACAAGGAGGGGGTAATAAGTGGATTACTCAAAACGATAATCCGCTAATTACCATACACTTACATTCATAATATATACCTAAAAAAGTGGTTGGTTTACAGTCCAAATTAGCGAATTTTTCGCACTAAATCGTCAAAATCCTCTCTCGATCCACGGGCTTTATTCCTTACTTTCGCCCGATAATTATAAATTGTATTCACCGAATAACGAAGAAACTCCGCAATTTGTGAACTGTCTTCAATACCCAGACGTATCAAAGCAAAGATGCGCAGTTCAGTATTCAATAACTCGCCTTTCTTCGGCAAAATCTGTTCATTTTCCTGTAATAAGTCATTGAATTTTCCCACAAAGTTAGGGAAGAGATGCAAAAAGGCTGTATCAAAGTTTGCATACAATTCTTCCAGTTCTTCGTCAAGAGCATCCTGTGAACGCGTTATCTTTAATAATTCCGCAATTTGTCCGGCAGACACTTTCTTATTCACCATCCGCCGGTAAGCGTCTAAACGGTTGATATAAGTAGAACACAGCTTGATGAAACGGGCAATATATTCCTCCTTAATCTGATTGGACTCCGAAAGTTCGATATTGGTGGAAGACAGGCAACTATTCATTTGCCTCAACTCCTCATTCAATCCGTTTAACTGCTTATTAGCTACCTGAAGATGATTTCTTGCATCTGCCAGCTTTTTCATCTGACGGTAGATATATCCCAAAGCTACAATCAACAACACCAACAGTGCAGTGATAAGCAGCAGGTTCTGTTGAAGACGGTCGTTCTGCTTTTCAATCATCGCCTGATAGGTCTTATCAATCAACGAAAGTACATCGGCACTCTGCCAACTACGCAGACGGGCATTGTAGAACTTGGTCGCATTCCACGAAAAGCGCATATATTGGTACGCACGTTCCATATCACCATCTTCGTAAAGTAGCTGGGCAAGCATCCACAACGAAGCATGGTCCTTAATGGCAGAACGAATATCCGATATAGCAGAAAGACAAAGATTCTGTTTCTCTCCCAGGCTATCATCACTGTACTTGCAAATCAAGGAACGATGATAAGTAGCCATCGCATATTGGGGAGTATATGGTTCTATTTTCGTTAACCGGAGATCATTCACTTTCAGGGCTTCCTCATACTGGCGTTGATCGCGAAATGATGCTTCACGCATCAGCAGGTATTCTTCCGATTCCGGAGGCAATATAGCATATAATGAATCTCTATATGCCTGCGAGATACTCCAATAACGTTCCGAAAGGGTTTTATCCTGTGTATAAACGCCCAACTCGCCATACACATGGTCAAAGCAGGTGTAATAATCGGCTATTAAACGAGGAATGATTTTCTGACGGTCTACCGATTCCAACACATCAAGAGACTCTTTATACATTCCAGTTGATGATAATAATAGCGAAAGCTGCAACTGACTTTCTATCTTCCGGTCTGCATCATGCAAGCGCTCTGCAATCCGGATATTTTCATTCAAATAATGGATGGCAGAGTCGCAAATAAAAGCTTTATATTCTTTGTATATCTGACTGTTCAGATTGTACTGTTCCGCAGAATTAGGTTCTATTCCGTGTGTCAGTTCTTTAAGATGCTTGATACGTGATTCACGTTGAACCACATACGTCTCATGTTCTTGAATCGTCAAATCAAGCACATTCAACAGTGAGTCCAGGGTCTTACCGGCCCGGGTATATAATGGAAAAGAGAGAAGTAAAAGAAATATCAGGTACTTTTTTTTCATCGGAGTATTAAACTTTAATAGAAGATTACAAGATTAATAAAGACAAATGTAGAGAAAATCTTCGTAATCTTATTACAAATAGTTCATAAATTAAAGGAACAACCCCCGGATACATACCTGATGAAAATAAATACCATATTACCAACCGAAGCTCTTACCAATAAAAGTATTATCTTTGTTGCATGAAAAAATTAGTCATTGTAGGATGTGGACGACTTGCAGAAATCGTTGCGGATGCAGTTGTCAAAGGCTTATTACCAGATTATAATCTGGTAGGTGTCTATTCGCGTACGGCGTCAAAAGCAGCGCACATCGTAAATAAAATGCAGCAACATGGCAAGCCTTGCATTGCTTGCGCCACATTGGAAGAGTTATTGGCATTAAAACCAGATTATCTGGTGGAATCGGCCTCTCCTGCCGCTATGCGGGAATTGGCTTTGCCGGCGTTGAAAAACGGAACGTCTGTCATTACCTTGTCTATCGGTGCTTTGGCAGACGAGACATTCTATCGGGAAGTGACAGAAACCGCCAGAGCAAATGGTACACGGGTCTATATCGCATCCGGAGCTACCGGTGGATTCGATGTTTTAAGAACTGCCTCTCTGATGGGAAATACAACGGCCCGCTTCTTCAATGAAAAAGGTCCTAATGGACTCAAAGGAACTCCCGTTTATGATGATTCTTTGCAAACGGAGCAACGTACTGTTTTCTCCGGTAGTGCTGCGGAAGCTATTCGCCTCTTTCCAACCAAAGTGAATGTTACAGTTGCCGCCTCACGAGCTTCTGTCGGTCCGGAGAACATGCAGGTGTCCATACAGTCTACTCCCGGATTTGTGGGAGATACGCAAAGAGTAGAAATCAAAAACGACCAGGTGCATGCCGTAGTAGACATTTATAGTGCCACATCGGATATTGCAGGGTGGTCAGTAGTGAGCACCCTGATTAATATCGCTTCACCCATTGTATTCTGACAGATTGGCCAACACTTTTGCGCTCAGGCGGTCAAACGCCTGACGCGTGCGGCCAGTAGACACCTGCATACAACGTACATGCGGATGATTGAGAAGTTGCTCACCCCCCAATGCGCCTATCGTGTCACAAAAGCAAAGGTTATCACCTTCCAGCCATTCAGTAAAAGCAGCCTCATCCCATGCCGGTGACAAACCGGTATTGAATAAGATCTTCCGGTTACCCATCTGCTTAAATTCCTCTTCGTGCAACAGAATCGTATTTTTATTAAGGCAACAACAAATGACTTCACTCTCTGCAAGGAGTTTCCCCAATGACAAAAAGCGATATCCTTTGGCAGTAGCTGCTTCTTTCTCACTGCGGGCATAATATGAAATATCAGCACCAAAGAATTTCAAGGCGTCCGCTATCATGCTGCCAGACTTACCTAGTCCGACTATTCCGACTTTCAATCCGGTAATCTCACGAGGCAACTGCTCCCACGGTTCCTGCCCAAAGCCGTGCAAACAGCGCACCAACTCACTGACTACATATTCCACTACTCCCTCGTCACCATAATCCCGAATACCTGTCACCGTGATACCCCGTTCATTAGCATAGCGAATATCGACATTGGCACTTTCGGGAGAATAGAGTGAACAACACATTCCAATGTATTTCACATTCGGACAACACTCGAGTACATACCGGTTGATACGGGAGGTATAACTCAAAAGCACCGCATCAGCATCTCCGATACGGGCAATGATTTCATCATCATTCGCGGGTATGTCAGGATACATCACCACCTGACCGGCAAATGAATACAACGCTTTTTCGGCCGACGGAACCAGACTGACCGGCTCTATAGCTACAAGTTTCTGAAACATCGTTTTTTTATTTTAGATTATTCGCGGTTAAGATAACCAATTGAAGAATAAACACTTCACAGAGTTTTGGGAATTGAGAGATAACAAGTTAGCAACTGGGCGTATTTCAGCAATTTGCGGTGTTGTATCTTCAAATAACTCTCGAATACAAAAGTAACAAAATTCTCTCAGGAAAAAAACTCACGACCGGTTTTTATACAATTCGACAGTAAAAAAACTCCGTTATTCGATAATCTTCCTTTTGACAGAGGACAGCTTTCCTAAGTCATGCGGAGTAAATTGTATAAAGCAAAAGGATCCCTGCAATTTGACAGTAGAGACCCTTTTTGTAAGTTGGGCGGAGATATATTTTGTAATCTGCCGATGGCAGAGCGTTTTTAATCGACTACTAATTAAGATATAATCTTTTTACGACAACATATGTCGTCTACCGCATCAGGCATAAAATTGGATTTCAAAAAATAAATCAGACCGCCTCGAAGTTCAACTTCGGGAAAGGCGCGGATTACTGCTGCCCGAAGGTGATGCTATTCCATCTCATGAGTTGGCCGTTGGGCATCATAAGCCATTCGTTGTCGCTGGAGACTTTGGGGGCGGCATTGCCACCCTGCTTCTTATCGGCGTTCAGCACGAGGTCGCACTTGGCGGGATTGAATGCGCTATCTCCGTAATGACTGTCTCTGTTGTGAAAAACGGCGGTGCGCTCTATACTGCTGCGACCATCACTTATGTCAACGAAATTTCCGGCTGCGGTGGCTTCTATCCGGGTGAGGCTGCGGCAGCCCGTTACGATATAAGTGCCGAACTCGGTACACTTCGGTATTTTGAGCGTTTCGAGGCCCGTGCATCCGTAGAAAGCCTCCTGGCCTATCGCAGTCACATTATCCAAAGCGAGCGTCTCCAATGAAGTGCATCCCCAGAATGCGTTTAGATTAATCCAGGTAACCTGCGAAAGATTCACCGTAGTCAGCGCAGTGCAACCTGAAAAAGCACTACCTCCGATTACCTTCATATCATCGGGCAGCGTCACCTCCTGCAAGGCGGTGCAATTCGCAAAGGCGACATCGGGTAGAGTTGGCTTTCTACCCCAGTCCGTCACTCCGGTGAGGTCGCATTTCGTGATTTTTTTATTATTGATAAACGTACCCCAGTTACCGCCAATTCCTGTTTTGGAAAGTTCGCCCGTCAGCTTGATTTCGGTGAAGCCTGCGGCGAGGGCGGCAAGGATGGTTAGCTGCGCTTCGTCGGCAGTCATGGAGGTCATGTCGATGTTGCCGGAAGTGGGGGGTGTGAAATTCTTCAGGCGCAGCTTGATTTGATGTTCCGCCCCCGGGTCGAGGTAAAGCTCGAAGTTGTCGCCGTACTTCTGATGCGGCTCTCCATAGAGGCTGACCATTGACTCCGGATCCACTTTCAGACGGTCGCAGTCCGCCTGCGTCAGTTGGTAACCGCCGGCACCTTGGGCGATGGAGGTTACACCGGTCGTGGTGAAAAGGAGATGCACATCACCCGTGAGGGCTTTCGGAACGGAGATAAGGGGATGGGAAACGGTCGGGTTATAAATGCTGTATAGGTCTATGTAAGCCCCGGCAGCGGTCTTTCCCCCGTTCAGCACGAGGGTGGCGCCATACCAGACGCTTACACAGCACGAACCGCTGACTGCCGTGCAAGACAATTCGCAGCCGTCACCCAGTTCCAATGCCGCTTTCTCGCCGACAGCCACAATCATGGTTTCATATTGCCCGTTCAATGCCACGTCTTTGCCCAGCGTAATCCTGCCGTTGTAAACACCTACCGCGGAGTTCATACCTTGTCGGACCAGATTGATATTGGTGAGTTCGATATAAACGGCATCGGCGTCGGGGCTGGAATTGCCGAGGAAGTGGAAGTTGTTGCCTTCCCCTTCCCAGGTGAGGGTGTGGCCGCCGCCGTCTATCTTGAAGTGGCCGCTGCCGTTTATGGGAGGGTTGTTGTTGTCACCTCCCGCGGGTATCGTGATGTCGCCGCCCAGCGTGATGAGTGTAGGGGCGTCGGCCGAGGTGCCGCCCGTCTGCAGGGCGGTGAGCAGGGCTTCGTAGGTGGTGACGGTGATACCTTCCGGCACGGGCTCCGTTACCGGATCGTCCTTGCTGCACGAAGCAAAGACTACTGTTGCACATAGCACTAACAAAGAAAAAATCTTTTTCATGTTGTTTTATATTTGATTAATATTCATGGGAAAACAAAAAAGCGCAGAGCGGTTTATGCCCTACGCAGCAAAAATATAATGAAAATTTTGGATGATTGGTGCACGTTTACGCATATCTGCCGTCGAAACGTGCAACACAAGTGTTTTTTTGTGGATTTATTGTATGTTGGAACAAGCTGTATCACCAAATATACAACAGCTTGGAGGTGTTATCTATTTTTGTACTCGGTAAAAGATCCCCCTGTTATCTCCCGGAAGATTTTACAGAAATGGCTTTTGTGGGCAAACCCCGAAAGCTCGGCAATCCTCTCCATTGTATAATCCGGATGTTTCGCCATTTGCTCTATGGCGTATTCTACCCGTTTATTGTTCACCCAACGTTTGAAACTCACCCCGTAAGTCGAATTGATGAATACAGATAGTTTCCGTTCCGGGATATGCAGAGCCTCGGCATAGTCGCCCAGCACAACACCCTGCTGGAGATACAATAATAGTTTTGCCATTTCATCTTCCAATTCCTTGTCTCCTTCACTCTCCTTTGCCGGCTGCGACTCTTCCTTCTCCTCTATCGCGGGCAAAGCCTCATAGTAAAGTTTGTATTGGTAGTTGATATACCTCACTCCAAAGTCAAAGTAGTACACTGTAATCACCACCGTGATTATTCCGTCGAATAACGGGGCAGGAAATATACTGAACACCAGAACGGCAATACCGATGCAGGCAGCCTCGTAGAACAACCTCGAAGCCCACCGGAATTCATATTTGTCGGTGTCGGAGAAATAGTTCTCAATCTTGGCTATATAATTCCGTTGCTCACGCCGGAATAAACGGACGTAAATCACGATCTGCGTCAGATAAGTAGCCGCAAATACAGTTCTTAACAAAAGAACCGGATTCGTGATATTCGCTATATACTCATCCACCGAATAGATCCTCACATCAGGAAATAGAAGTATCGTTAATAGATAGAGTCCCACAAAAAACAATGTCGGACAGAGGTGTCGCAAAATATTTCGCCGGCAAACGTATGGTGAATGAAAAAGTATCAGTACGATAAAAGTAAAAAGCGCCGCCTGCAACTGTGCCGCAACGAGCACAGGCATTGCAAATATCTCGGCAACGCTCTCCTGTACCCTGTTGTAAAGGATAAGCGCATTGCACAGAGCCACGATAATCGATGCAATACCCAGGAATCGTTTGGCATTGCGGTAGTGCGGGTTTATCAGCTGTGGGGCTGTTTGAATCAACAGTAGAGCCATCCCCATCGTCAGACAACCGAAGATATTGAAGTAGTATATGATATCCAACATATTATAGTCTGTGTTATCGGTCAAACAACATTCGGACGAGAAATCCACTGTAAGGCTGTTTCATAGACACCTCATCACCGTTTTACCTGTATTCACAGCCAAAGGTACTGTATTTTTTTAGCCATACATCATACTTATACCACATTTTGCACTGATTCAATCCATTCGGGCAGATACTACCTCTTCATTTCTCTGTTCTGTTCCCAATCTCCAATCTTGTGCGACAAGGTTTTCATCGATATTCCGTTAGATTTCACTACTCGCCATCCGGTTCCTTTCGTGGCGGTGCAATGAAATGCATCTGATTACCCCGTCCCTCTCGCTTGATAATGCCTTCGGCTGCAAAAGATTTAAGATCGTCCAATGCAGTATTCTTCAGGCGTCCTGTAAGTTGCGTATAAGTGGCTCTTGTGATGAAGCCATGCTCTCCGATATATTGCAGGACGAGTTTCTCCAGATTGTTTCTGTCCCACTTACGCGAAGTGTTGAAATCGACACACTTTCTACGCTCCAAATCTCCGCGAATACCTACACGCATACTCTTGGAAGCACGGAAATTCACCCCGTTGAAAGCTACGGATTCAGAACGAATATCATTCTTATTTGCGACTAATCGGGAAGCTTTCACTTTGGCTGAAAAGAAGCCGAACTCTCCCAATTCGACGCGGTATCCTTCACCCAGATATTGCAATACATCGTCTTTCAGTTCCATCAGGATACCTTCTATCACTCCTTCCTTAAATCCGGTTCTCTTAGCAACACCACGGATCAATCGTTCTGCCGGAATCGTTCCACTGTAGACAATGTCGGCATACATTGTTTCCGTTTCTCCTTCCTTAGTAGTCAAGGCAGGCTTCTTCTTTAAATTGTAAAAGGCCATAATCTTATTGTTATATTTAAGACTTTTCAGTGCAGAGAATAAAGATTTTCAGTGCAGAGATTTATCATTGTTTATGCACTCGGGTAGTTGTCCGGTTGTAACGGGACAATAGTCACTTTGTAAACAGCTTAATGTCACCTTATAAGGTGATATTTATCAGTGCATAAGGTGACCACCTGTCTTTACAAGGGTAAAAAACAGTAAAGATACAAAATTAATTAGCGGAAAGCAAGAGACGGCACAATAAAGCTCAATATATGATTGTAATATGATTGCAAAATAAAATTCATCTGCCAACTACCGGACATCGGTTTCTCTTTATTTATTCACATAGATTTGTTGATTTCTAAATTATTTCAGTACATTTGCCCGACCTACTTCTATTGCAGAAAGGATGAAAATAGACGAAATACAGTGCATAAAAGAACTACGCAACGGCTCCTACCAGGCTTTTACACAGATTTATGAAGCCTATGCCGACCGACTTTACAGCTTTGTTCTTAAACAACTAAAAAATCGTTCCCTGACACAGGATATTGTTCAGGATACCTTTTTACGCCTATGGGACAACCGTAACCAGTTGAATAGCTTCGGCAATCTGCAAGCCTTTATTTTCACTATTGCCAAACATCAGGTAATCGATTATTTCCGCAAACAAGTCAACGAACTGCAATTCGAAGACTTTATGGAGTATTGCGAGAACCAGGCAACTGACGTATCGCCGGAAGATATCTTATTGTACGACGAATTCCTGCAACAACTTCAACAATCGAAGAAAGTTCTGTCACAACGGGAACACGAGATTTATGAATTAAGCAGGGAGAAACATATCCCCATCAAGCAAATAGCCGAACAACTGGATCTCTCCGAACAAACGGTGAAAAACTATCTGACTTCCGCCCTGAAGATTCTTCGCAGCGAAATGATGAAATATAATATTCTCTTTATTTTCTTCCTGTAACAAGAATAACACTTTCAGTAGGAATAATTAAAACTCCACAAAACTCTACAAACACCTACTATTCCTAACTTTTTCTATGCTCTACAACATAAAAAAAGTCTAGTACTCCCTTTATGTATTTACGTATAACCTATAGAAACACCAATAATATGAGTCCACAATTTAAAAAGTTATATTGCCAGTACATCGAAAAAGGAATCACCTCTTTCGATATTGGAAAGTTCAGAAATGAACTCAACAACATACCTGACGAAGAGTTATGGAATACCATGATAGATATGGAAAACGACACAGTAGAGATAAAGATGCCTCCTATGATGAAAAAGCAAATTCGAAAGGAACTACAACAAATCATTTGGAGACGCCGTTGGCTGCAATATATGAAATATGCTGCCATTATCGCTATCATCCTATCATCCTCTTTTGGGCTTTATACATGGATGAATAACCCGGAAAGTCAAATGGTTGCTGTAACAGTTAAAGCTGGCAGCAAAGCAGAAATGGCTCTCCCTGATGGTACATTTGTACATCTAAATGCGGCTACCAATCTGGAATATGATGTAAACAACTCCAAGCAACGCCTCGTCAAACTATCAGGAGAAGCCTTTTTCGATGTTGCCAAGAATCCCGATTGTCCATTCAAGGTAATAATCAACGATCTGCAAATTGAAGTAGTAGGAACTTCATTCAATGTAAAGACCTATAAAAAAGACATTGTAGAAACATCTTTACTTAGCGGACGAATCAGAATATCAGGTGGTTCACTTCCCCATGAATATACGCTTTCACCTGGACAAAAGGCGACCTATTCCGCTATGGACAAAACACTACGAATAAGCAAAGCGGATGCCCATGTTGAAGCCGGATGGAGAGATAATTACCTCATCTTTGAATCCACACCATTAATTGATGTAATAGCCCAGATAGAACGATGGTATGGGGTGGAAATCAGATTGCATCATAAGCAAATCGCACAAGATTTACTATCGGGATCTTTCCGAAACGAAAGTATACAGAATGTCATAAGATCCTTAAGCATACAATACGGATTTAAGTACGAGATATATAAAGATATAATAACTATTTACTAATTTAAAAGAAAGGAGCTTATGGAAAACACACAGTAGTTAAAATCAAAAAAGAACAACCAAAGAATCGCCCAATCCTTTGGTTGTATGGAAGTCGATAAAATTTTATACATCAAAACATTATCAACTATGAATATCACAAAGTTAACATTTTTATTGAGAAGGAAACTGCGGAACAGCCTTATTTTTAGAAACTTTACCATTTTATCCGCTGCTATAATTTTATTCCCTTCGGGAGTGTTTGCCCAAGAAGGAAATGTGTCCATTCATATCAAAAATGGCACGGTAAAAACTTTCATGAAACAAGTAGAACAGCAAACGAGATATACTTTTGTATACCGGAATCATGTTCTTAACGATCAGACTAAAGTGACAATTAGCTGCACAAAGAAACCTATCAGCGAAGCGCTCTCACAGGTATTTACTCCTTTGAATATATCTTATTCATTTACCAACAACACCATCGTATTGGTAAAGCAGGAGACAGGACAAAGAAGTAATGAAAAGAGAGCGATTAAAGGAACCGTACTAGATGAAAGTAGAATTCCTATTATTGGCGCCAATGTCATGCAAGGAAAAGGAACTGGAGTCATTACAGATATTAACGGAAACTTTACCATTGTAGCAGATCCTAACCAACCACTAACAGTATCTTATATTGGATTTGACTCACAACAAGTGAAAGCCGGCAATAAAAACAATCTGAAAATATATTTGAAAGAAAGTAGCATTGCATTAAATGAGATAGTTGTAGTCGGCTATGGCTCCCAGTCCGAAAAACTAGTAACTACTTCTATCAGTAGCCTGAAAGTGGATGATCTGGACCAAGGCAGTGACTACAATGTAGCTAAAATGCTGCAAGGTCGTACTCCTGGTGTAAATGTAGCCTCTGCCAGCGGTACCCCCGGTGAACAACCGAGTGTACGGGTACGCGGTATTGCATCCATCACAGGTAACAGCACCCCATTGTATGTGGTCGATGGAGTTCCCAGTGAATCAATGCCTATGCTAAACCCCAACGACATCGAACGCATGGACGTATTGAAAGATGCTTCAGCTGCTGCCATCTATGGTTCGCGAGCTAACAACGGTGTTGTCATCATCACCACAAAATCGGGAAACACCAACAGTAAAACACGCGTAAATGCCAGTGTACGCCACAGCCTTGGATGGATTGCCAACGATATACCAATGGCAAATGTAGCAGAATATACTCGTACTATGCAAGCAGCCGTAGATAATTGGAATGTGCAGAAGAAGGATACAAAATCATTCTTTATCCCCGACCAGATTACCGAAACAGACTGGCTCGGACTCATTCAACGTGATATAGCACACTCTACTACGGCATCTATCAATCTCTCGGGAGGTAATGAGAAAACCACCTTTTTCACCTCTGTGGGATTTAACGACCAACAAGGTATCATCCGTACCAGCGGATTCCAGCAAACCAACCTACGGGCAAAATTTACTCATCAGCTGAACAAATGGTTTAAACTGAATCTGAATCTCACAGGATCTTACAGCCGTTTCGATAAAGTGGAAGAGTCATCTACCAGTTTGAAAGTGATTCGTACTGCCCGTGAAGAACAACCATGGATTGGAGCTTATCGGGAAAATGGAGGCTATACAGTGATGTCAACAGAATTATGTCGTCATAATCCCGTTATGCTGATTAATGAAGAAGACTGGACTGTACATAAGAAACAAGGAGTAGCTGCCCTTAGTTTTGATATTACTCCTATCAAAGGACTCAAATACACTCCCTCATTCAGCATATACGGTATTCTTGATGAAGAGAAGAAAACAATTTCAGAGAAACATGACGCACGTTCCAAAAATGCAGGATGGGGTGCACTTAGCGAACAGAAAAATGTAAGTTACCGATATGTTATAGACAATGTAATTTCGTATGAAAATAGTTGGGATAAACTGACTTATTCAGCAATGCTTGGTCACTCATACGAAGAGTATAATTATGAAACTTTTGGGGCTTATAGTGATAATTACGCAAACGGTGCTTATCCTTCTTCCAGCTTCGGTCTGATAAATTCCGGTTCTAACATCTACGCAGGTAGTATCGGATATAATGCATATGCACTCGAATCTTATTTCGGACGTGCCGCCCTGAATTGGGATAATCGCTATATCTTAAATGTAACGATGCGTCGTGACGGTTCTTCACGTTTCTCAAAAGATAAACGTTATGGAACATTTCCTTCTGCTTCTTTCGCGTGGCGGATTATCAACGAACCATTTTTCCCTAAAGGTACGCCACTGAATGACTTAAAGCTACGCGCCAGTTGGGGTAAGACTGGCAGTATGGATGGTATCAGTAACTGGGCAGCTATGTCATTAGTAACTTCGGGAGGAAATTCCTATAATGGTTCATCCGGTTTTAAAATCGGAGCAGATGCTGCGGATCTTATCTGGGAGAAAGCTAATCAGGTGAATGTCGGAATCAACGCAGAGCTATTCAACGGACGACTGGCGCTATCTGTAGACGGATACTATCAAAAGACAAGCGGATTACTTTATAATATCAGTACTCTTGCTACAACAGGATATACTACCCGGACAGCCAATATCGGCTCGCTGGAGAACAAAGGATTGGAAGTGATGGTGAGCGGTAAAATATTCGATGGTCCTTTTAAATGGGAGCTTGCTACTAACCTCTCCTATACAAAAAACAAACTGTTGTCATTGGATGGAGTACTTGATATGAAAATCAACGGCGGTGGTGCCAATACCGGTAAAGTAATGCATGCTTTAATGGTAGGTAAACCGGTTAGTGCTTTCTATATGTTGCGTCAGGATGGTATTTATCAAACCGACCAGGAAGTACCAAGCAAACTCTACGCAAAAGGAGTACGTGCTGGTGATTGTAAGTACTTTGACTACAACAATGACGGAGACATCACAGACGATGACCGCATGTATGTAGGAAAGGTTACACCTGACATTTATGGTGGTATCACTTCGACTATGAACTGGAAAAACTTCGACTTATCCATTTTCTGCCAATTTGCAGCCGGAGGTAAAATCCTGTCAGCATGGAAAGGCTGCGGGGGAACAGAAGGTACGGAACATCTCGGCTTGGCGTCCAGCAGTATCAAAGGTTACAAAAATGGCACACTGGTCGATTCAGAACAATTCTATAACATATCAAAATATGCCGCCAACCATTACTGGAGGGGAGAAGGAACTAGCAACACTGTTCCACGCCCTACTTTGGCAGGCACGTTCACCGGCGGTTTCGGAAACAATCTTGTTTCTACCCGCTATCTGGAAGATGCTTCTTATTTCAAATTCAAAACCATCACATTGGGATATAGCCTTCCTCATTCTCTGTTGTCAAAAATACACGTAACGGGAGCTCGCATCTTTGTTTCTCTCGACAACTTTTTTACACTGACCAAATATTCCGGATATGATCCGGAATTCTCATACGAAAGTAATCCGACAGGCAACAGCTACGGAGCAGATTTCGGAGAACAAGCCACATTAAAGAGTTTTATCATAGGTGCAAGCATTAACTTCTAAAACTAACGATATGAAAAATATAAAACTATTATTCACTCTGGTTTTAATGACCATAACTGTACTCGCCACGAGCTGTTCTGACTGGCTGGACGACATCAGCCCCCGACATGCAATTCCTCAATCAGCCTTGACGGATGATGATCTCGAAAAGCTATTAAATGGAGTATACGCCACTATGGAAAATTATACATTCACTTTCTGGTGGTTGGATGATATACAAGGGGAAAATTTCAAAGCAGGTCCTGGAGGAGGTCAAATTACAGACCCATGTGAAATGTCTCCCTCGTATACCAATCAGGCAATTAACATTCTCTCCTTTTGGAGAAACTCATTTACAACATTGCATCAGGTCAATTTTCTCGTAGAAACTTATGAAGCTTCCGAAAATAAAGAAAGTGCTCTCATGAAAAAAGTAGGTGGTGTCTCTTACTATTTCCGTGCATTTATTTATTATCGTCTGGCCTCTCATTATGGAAATGTCCCCATCCTGCGTAAACGTTCAAAAGAGGTGGTTCCTATCTCTCCGGAAGCTGAAGTATGGACATTCATCGAAGAGGATTTGGGTAAAGCTATCCGCTTACTGTCAAAAGCAAATTCCAAATGGTACGTATCTTCTGACGCAGCAAATGCACTTGCTGCACGTGTAGCTCTTTTCCAGAACAAGATGACGGATGCTGCAAACTATGCAGAAGCAGTATTAGCTAATTCCAGTTTCTCGCTCGCATCCACCGCTATGGATTTCTCTAAAAATTGGGTTGCAGGAAGTTCAAGTCCGGAAATTATATTTGCCTATGTTAATAATTCAAGAGCATCCAGTCCTCTAAACTTCACATTATACGTTAATGACACGGACGGTTCATGGAATTATGCTCCATCTGATTGGTGTTATAGTAGTCTTTTTGCTGATGATAATACTCTTTCACGCAAAGGAGACGTACGGTCAAAAGCCACATTCACCAGCCAAGATGCCAACCGCGTAATCAAATATCCGAATGGGACTTATCAATTGGCGGAAACGTCAGATTATACCTGCACACCGGTAGTAATCTCCCGTATTTCAGAAATGTATCTGGTAAAAGCCGAAGCTCTCGGAAAAATGAACGGAGCCGCCACATTAGTGGAATATATGAAAAAAAGATATACTACCGCTCCAAGTGAAGCAGCAATCAAAGCTCTATCGGACAAAGAATATCAGACATTGATCTTGGACGAACGCCGTCGTGAATTTTATGCTGAAGGCATGCGCTGGCAGGACATCAAACGTACAAATCGCTTAGAATTGCTAGAAACACTTGATGGTCGTACTTATCTGATGTATTATCCGATTCCTCAAGATGAGATTGACATGGCCGGTACGGTAGCCTACCCACAAAATCCCGGATATGCGGGATATACAGGAAATTAATAACAAAACCTTAAATGATTATTATGTGTATGACAACTATTAAAAATAAAGTACGGATATGCCCGTTCATATATATTGTTTGTCTTTTATTATTTGCCGCATGCAGCAACGAAGACAATGCCGGGAAAGACATTCCTTCCGCAACTTTCTCAATCGCTCCCGAAAGAGGGCAAATAGAAGGTGAAATACAATTCACTAACGCATCTTATGGAGGTAGTGGCAACTTTACTTATGTATGGGATTTCGGGGACGGAACGACTTCTACCGAAGAAAGCCCGAAGCACGTGTACAATGAGAAAGGTATATTTGTTGTTAGTTTGACCATAACCGACAGCAGTGGAAGATCGAACCTCTACCGGAAAACAATTGAAATTACCGATAAAGTAGTAGAAAAAGGAGACCTCACATTACTATGGACCTCCTCCACTCATTTAGCCAAGTTAGTTTCCAATTCCGCTGCTCTTTCTCCTGATGAAAAAACGGTTTACATCAATAGTAATGACCACATATTACATAGTTATGATGTAACTTCAGGTATTGAAAAATGGTCATTCGACATGACTGATCCATCTTGGGGAGCGCAGGCAACAGGAGGCTCAAACATGACACCGTCTGTAGATACGGATGGTACAATCTACATTGGCACAGGTGACGGAAGCAATGGTAAACTATTTGCTATCAATCCTGATGGAAATAAGAAATGGATTACCTTCAATGATCCGACTACCGGTTTTTGGAATAAAGGCAACGCCGCCAATGCCAAAATGCGTAGTGTGTCACCAGCATTTGATGATAAATATGTATACTGTGGTAATGGGGGAAGTACCGGTTCAATGATTGCGGTAGACAAAACAACAGGAAACCGTGTTAGCTATTTAACTAACGCAGATGGTACCAGCGGTCCTGCCGGAGGTGTTTATGCAGGTCCTGTTATCTCCAAACAAGGAATGATGTATATCATGTGTACCAACTACGGAATGTTTGGTGTAGCAAAAGCTACTATGGCTAAAGATGACAATACTTTCAGCCCATGGGCATGGAGAGCATTTGACAGTGGTTTGAACAGCGGCTGTCATGCATCAATGGCCATAGACAATGAAGGAAATGTATATGGCATGATTTATACATCTGATCTGACTACTACCATCTATTCCGTTGCCAGTGACGGTAGTGTACGTTGGACTACCCCTATTGAGAATACCGGCAAACAAGATCAGGGAGGAGTCGTTATCGGCACAGATGGCACTGTATATGCCTCATTGAAAAGTCAGGGAGATATGCCTGGCGGAATTGTTGCATTGTCAGCAGGTGGAACTATCAAATGGCAATATGAGATATCAGAAAGTGTTAGCAGTACTCCTGTTATTGATAAGGATGGACATATCTTGTTCGGTACGGAACGTGGTAATTTCTATATCCTTGACGCAAATGGTACTGACGCTATTGCCGTACTTGATGTGGCCGGAGCAATTGCTAACAGCGAAAGTGCTTATGCATCCGAATGGGCTGCAACACAAGGCAAATTCTGGAGTTCACCGGTAGTGGATGCAGACGGGACTATCTATGTGGCCATTACTAACACTCAAGATGAATCGAAAAGTTTATTAGTGGCCCTGTCATCCAAATATGTGAAAGGATTACCAACAACAGGCTGGCCGATGCGTGCAAAAGACGCTCAACACACTGCTACAGTAAAATAATTCAAATCATACAGGATAGGTTATTTCGATAACCTATCCTACATTATCTAATAAATAAAATAAAAAGACTATGAAGAAAGTATTTTTTCTTTTGGCAATCATCTTACTTGTATCCGGGCAAGTAATGTGTACCAGTTGCGGCTCTTCCAATGATGAATATGAAAACAAAAATCAGCCGACTCCTCCGGATGATAATGAAGACCCGGAGGACCCAGGTGAAGAACCTGACACTAAAAGTTTAACAACCGACTTAAAGAATCTTTCCAGCAACACAAGTCTGAAAATGTGGACTTGCGCTCATCGTAGCAACACCTATAAGGGAATACGTGACGGAATTCCTGAAAATTCTATTCCCGCTATCCAATATGCAATAGAAGTCGGTGCCGATATGATTGAAATAGACCCTAGAGCTACTTCTGACGGAGTAATCGTAAATATGCACAATACAACCATTAATGCTACAACAAACGGAACTGGTGCTGTAGCCAATATGACTTATCAAACTCTTTATCAATATTTTTTAAAAGGTTCTAAAGGTATCACTGAATACAAAGTGCCTACACTTGAGGAAGTATTGGATGCTGCGAAAGGCAAAATCTATGTTTGTGTCGATGTAAAAGAGAAGGGTCTTTTAGGTAAAATCATTAAAACGGTTGCAGAAAAAGGGATGATCGACCAGGTTTGCTATTATACTGGTTCCAGTACATCATATATTGAAGAAATGAATACTATTAACCCTGGAGCCATTCCTTTTCCATGGGTATCCACTGCGGCAGAAGTAAAAGTCCTCGCCAAATATTACAGTAAAGTACAAATGGTACAATTCGGAATAGACAATGCATCTCTCACTGAACTAATGGGAGCTATTAAAGATGCCAAGTTAGTAGGTTATGCCAATCATTTAGATTGGGATAGCGATCTACTGAATAGTAAATATTCGCACCTTCAAACTTTTATAGATAACAAAATAGAAGTTGTGCAAACTGATTACTCTGATCTTGTCAACTCTTATTTAAAAGAAAAAGGATTAAGATAACTTTATAGGATAGTTTTTCATAGGTACCAAATATAGATCAAAACATTTTATTTAAGAAAAGCACGTATGACAAGGAAAATTATATTTCTATTATCAGTTCTTCTGGTTTCATTATCTGCTGAAGCAGAATCCAGAATTGATAAACTATTGAGGAATCTTCACGACAAGAATTCTCAATATGTATTTGTTATAGCTCACCGTGGCGACTGGAGGAATGCTCCGGAGAACTCCATACAATGTATAGAGAATGCCATCGCTATGGGAGCAGACATGGTTGAACTTGACATTCAGCAAACCAAAGACAACAACTTTATTTGTATGCATGACGCAACGCTAGACCGCACTTCAACAGGAAAAGGCGCCATTAAAAACTATACGACAACAGAACTAAAACAATTTGTGCTGAAAAGTGGAAACGGTATAAAGACCCGCCGATCCATACCCACTTTAGAAGAAGCGTTAATGACATGTAAAGATCGTATTCTGGTCAATATAGATAAAGGCGGAACATATATAAAGGAGATTCTTCCCATCATTCGAAAATGTGGAATGGAAAAACAAGTGATTATAAAAGGAAGGTATCCTGTCGAGAAAGTTCAAGAGGAATATGGAACCAATACCAGTATGCTCTATATGCCTATCATTCATTTATGGAAAGAAGAAGATATAAAAGCGACCGAAAGTTTTATTAAAGACTTTACGCCAATAGCCTATGAACTCTGCTTCAAAGACGAACAGACTTCAAATTTAAAGGTTATTGATAAAATTGTACAATCTGGTAGCCGGGTATGGATGAATACTCTATGGGATAGTCTATGCGGTGGACATGATGACGAAAACGCCCTATTAGAAGGTAAAGATAAGCATTGGGGATGGATACTGGAACATAAGGCAACTATGATACAAACTGATCGTCCCCAAGAATTAATCAAATACTTAGAAGATAAAGGTTTAAGGAAACTATAAAATACCAACAGCAACTTAACACATTTGCAAAAGAAAAAGGCCAATTCACCCCCATGAATTGACCTTTATTTTTTCTATCTGTCTCTGTTATAATCTTTCATTCCTGTTATTCAGCCTTGAATTTGATCTTCAGAATCTTACTGATAGCCGGTTTATACTTCTTCAACATTCGGTCGAATCCCAAGTCATTCGGATGGGTCCCATCTACAGTCCCCTCATGGTCTGTTCCCAAGAATTGATCTTCTTTTATGAAATACAGGTTCTTGACATTCTTCTTTCGCAATACTTCTACCTGTTCAGCGATGGCCTCGTTCTGTCGTTTTACATTCTCACGAGCTTTCTGGTTGAAATTACCTGTTTCACGTATCAATGTCTGTATCACAATAATAGGCGTATCCGGATGCTTCTGGCGCAACGTCATTACAAAATCAACAGTCCGGTCGGTTATCTCTTTGGGAGAAGGATTAGGAATACAATCGAGAATGAAAGCATCCGCATCAATATCCGCCAACATCTCGGCAACTTCTTTCTCCATCTTGCCGTTTCCGCTCAATCCTAAATTGATAAAATTATATCCGCTGCTACGGGACAAACGAGCCGGATAAGCCATCCCGGGACGACTGGCAGATGCTCCCTGCAAAATACTGGACCCGTATACCACTATCTTTTCTTTGAACGGATTTTCTCCTTTACGTATGTGTGCATCAGAAGAAACACCTATTTCCAGACTTTTCAGTTCATCATATAAAGGCAGATATAACAAACATTCTTTCTCTTCCGTACCCATATTATCAACAAGCACTTTTTCCGTAGTCACACCACCCGGTATCCCTACTCCGGCAAATTGCCATTTTCCATCCCGTTTGATATATAAATCCAGACCTTTCTGAGCAACTCTGGTCAAATTGGGTAACTGGTAATTATCAGGAACCATCCATTTGGCTTTTATGACGGGGCTATTCGTTGTAAAAGAGATAGCCAGACCGGCAGAGTTTGTGAATAGTTTCTTCACTGTGGGAGGCATTGTACGATACTTGGCTGTATCTACCCGATGGAAGTATTCGCCTTCGGTAGTTGCTTTGCCTACCAGTAAAAGCTCTTGAGCCGGCACATAGGTAATGTTATCCTTTTGTTGTCCGGAGGCTGTGAAGGGAAGCACCATCAGCCCCAAGCAAACCCAGACATTTCGTATTAAGTTTTTCATAATCAATTTTATATTAAATTTCTTTCGCTACCATCCAGCGCTCTACATTTCGTTTCTCTGCGCTAAACTCTACACCAACTTTTATCACTTGTTGATCCTCTGCCGTATAAGGAAAAGCATAACCTTTTTCTTCAATCTGCTCCATGGCCTGCTCAACAGTCCCATTCAGCTTGAATTCGAAAATATAGATGAACTTCGGGGTTCGTACAACCGCATCTGCACGTCCCCGTGAGCTATGTACTTCTGCCTGCGTGAATTGTCCCATCAGTTTGAATATTAAATATATGATGACTTGATAATGACGTTCAGTCTGGTCATTCAACTCGTAAGGAAAATCTGCAAAGAAAGCTTCAAAGCGGTGCATGAAAGCGTCAACATTGCCTGTACGTAGTTCTTGAACAAACTTACCTATATAAAAGCTTCGTTCTTCATCCGTGACTGCCGTATAAAATGGGAGTAAAAAGTTAAGAAAGCCATAACGTACTTCGTCGTTAGGGAAGCCTAAACGATAAAGTCTAAACTCTCTGTCATAATCTTTAATAGTCAGATAACCACTCTGATAAATCAATGGAATAGGATTTTTCCTATCAGCACGATATTCAGTGAAAGCGGAAGCAGCTGTCTCTATACCATCCATCAGCAAGCGAAGATCATAATCGCTCTCTTTCAATAACTCCACAAGGAAAGTAGGAGTTCCGGTCTGAAACCAGTAATTGCCGAACTCTTTACTAAAAAACGCATTCAGCACACTGAACGGATTGAACACTCCTTCTCCATTAGGATGAAAATGATAGCCGTCATACTGTCGGGTCATTGTTTCTACAACTTCTTCCGTACTCATATCATTCGCTTGTGATAAAGCCGCAATCTCCGGTTCAAAATTAGCTAGAAGTTCTTCGCGGGTGATTCCACAAAGAGTAGAGAAGTCATAATTCAGACTGATGTCATTCAATTGGTTCAGATCGCTAAACACACTTACTTGCGAAAATTTGGTGACACCTGTCAGAAAAGCAAAACGAAGATAGCGGTCTGCACTCTTCAACACACCGTAGAAAGCTTTCAAGGTAGAACGGTAAGAATCGAGAAGCTGTACATTCTGAATAGCCTGTAGCAATGGTTTATCATACTCATCCACCAGGACTACAACACCCCTGCCTGCTTGTTCGGAGGCACGGCGAATAACACCCAGAAAACGGGAAGACAAAGTGGTTTCATCCTCTCCCTTACCATATATAACTTCCCATTGAGTTAACTGATTGCTTAAAATAGCATCCAATCTGTCCGGTGAATCATATTTCTCGGCATTCAAATCCAGATGCAGTACGGGATATTCTTCCCACTTCTTTTCTAATTGTTCCACGGCAAGTCCCGTGAAAAGGTCACGCCGTCCCTTGAAATAGGCTTCAAACGTAGAAATTAACAAACTCTTTCCGAATCGGCGCGGACGGCTTAAAAAAAAAGGTTTACCGATGTTTGCTATAGTCCACATCAATGCGGTCTTATCTACATACAAGTATCCGTCATTGCGGATATCTTCGAAAGTCTGAATCCCGATAGGGAGTTTTCTGCCCGTCACCAACATACAATTTCTACTATTAGATTGTTATCACATACGTATCTGCTACAAAAATACGAATTCTGGCAATGAAAGCAAATCTGTCAATCAATTATTTATAAATCAATGTGGATAAATATTCCTCTGCAAACATCTCATTGGCAACTTCCAACAACATCTCTGCTGTTAGCTCTTCTATACGCTTAAAAACAAGCTCGGACGATTCATACTTATGATAATGAAGGAATGTTTTCGCCATCCCTAACGCATTATTCTCAAAGTTATCGGACGCTACTCCGATTTGCCCGATCAACTGCTTTTTCGCTGCCGCCAACTGGGAGGTAGTCATCTTTGTATCACGCATCCGCTTCAATTCCTTATAGGTCAATTTCAGGCAAGTATCCATGTCATCCACATCCGTCCCGAAATAAATACAGAAAGCTCCCGTATCCGTATAGGAAGTCAGATTGGATTCGACATTATAGACCAATCCTCTGCGTTCGCGAAGGGACACATTCAGTTTACTATTCATTCCGGGACCTCCAAGGACATTATTCAGCAGATAGAGTGCAGTACGTTTGTCATCATACGCATTATAGCCACGGCTACCGATCATAACATGCGCCTGATGTGTATCTCTGGCCACTGTCAAATGTTCCGGCACATACAGAGGCGGAGGTGTACGGCGATTCTCTACCTTCACATCAGGAATATCCAACAGGTATTTTTCTACCAGACGGATGATTCTCTTGAACTCGTATTGCCCCTGAACAAAAAACACCATATTTCCCGGTTGGTAAAAACGGCGGGTAAACGATAGAACATCTTCCGTGCGAAAACTCCGCAGAAGTTCCGGTTTACCAAGAATGTTTCTTCCCAATGGATGATTGCGGAAGATCATGTCTTCAAAATCGTCAAATATCAGTTCCGACGGAGTATCTTCATACGACTGGATTTCATCGATAATGACCTCTGTTTCTTTTTCTATCTCATGCTGCGGAAAGGTTGAATGAAATACAATATCCCCCAACAACTCAAGCGCACGTTCCAGATGTTCTTTCAGGAAAGCGGCATAGACGACAGTTTCTTCCTTATTTGTGTAAGCATTCAGGTCACCACCTACATTCTCCATCCGGTTGAGGATATGCCAGGCTTTCCGCTTCTCCGTTCCCTTAAAAATCAGATGTTCTACAAAATGGGCCATTCCCTGCTCATTCTCCGCTTCATCACGAGTTCCGGCATCAATCGCAAAACCACAATAAGCTACTTTTGAGAGGGTTGGTTCATGGATAATACGTAGGCCATTTGGCAATGTATATTCGTTACCTTGCATCGTTTTATACTTCCTTATTGAATTAATGCCACAAAAATACAATAAAACTTATTGCTGTTTATAGAAAATTGCAGATATTTGTGGACTATAACAGCAACAACGTATATGGAAAAGATAGGAATATTCTGTTCCGCCTCCGATAACATTGACAAAATGTACTTCGAAAGCGCCAGCCAAATAGGCAAATGGATGGGGCAGACAGGCAAAACCTTGATATATGGAGGAGCCAGCCTCGGATTAATGGAATGCATAGCTCGTGCCGTGAAAGAAAATGGTGGTAAGGTTATTGGAGTAGTTCCTGCCAAACTGGAAGAGAATGGCAAGGTAAGCACTCTGTTAGATGAAGAAATTCATACCCGTAACTTGAGTGACCGCAAAGATATCATAACGGAGAAGTCGGAGGTATTGGTTGCACTCCCCGGAGGCGTCGGTACTCTTGATGAGATTTTCCACGTAATAGCCGCTGCCTCTATCGGATATCACCAAAAGAAGGTCATTTTCTACAATGAACATGGTTTTTACGACGAGCTATTAAAAGCGCTCCACACCCTGGAGGACAAAGGTTTTGCACGACAGCCTTTCTCAACCTATTACGAAGTAGCAAACACATTAAATGAATTAAAAGAAAAAATAAACTGATCCTATATGATAGACTCCATCAAACAACTTTTGCAACAGGAAGCACAAGCTGTGCTCAACATCCCCGTAACAGACGCTTATGAAAAAGCGGTGAAACTGATTGTAGAACAAATACATCAGAAAAAGGGAAAACTGGTAACTTCCGGTATGGGAAAAGCCGGGCAGATTGCTATGAACATTGCTACGACTTTCTGTTCCACCGGTATTCCATCCGTCTTTCTGCATCCCAGCGAGGCGCAACACGGGGATTTGGGTATCTTACAAAAAAACGATCTACTCCTGCTGATCTCTAACTCTGGCAAGACACGTGAGATTGTGGAATTAACCCGCTTAGCCCATAATCTGGACCCGGATCTGAAGTTTATCGTTATCACCGGAAATCCGGATAGTCCGCTGGCAAAAGAATCGGATGTCTGTCTAAGTACCGGCAAGCCTGCAGAAGTCTGTGTGTTAGGGATGACTCCTACTACATCCACTACTGCCATGACAGTGATCGGAGATATATTGGTAGTACAAACCATGAAGGAAACAGGATTTACTATCGCTGAATATTCAAAACGTCACCACGGCGGTTATCTGGGAGAAAAATCAAGATCACTATGCGAAAAGTAATCGGTATCGGAGAGACCATCCTCGATATCATCTTTCGAGGTGACCAGCCTTCTGCCGCCGTACCGGGAGGTTCTGTATTCAACGGTATTGTCTCATTGGGACGAATGGGAATAAACGTCGGCTTCATCAGTGAAACCGGGAATGACCGTGTAGGCAATATTATCCTGCAGTTTATGCGTGAGAATCATATCCCAACCGATCATGTAAATGTATTCCCGGATGGAAAATCACCCGTATCTTTAGCTTTCCTGAACGAGCAGAGTGATGCTGAATATATCTTCTACAAAGACTACCCGAAGCAACGTCTGGATGTTCTGTTTCCGAAACTAGAGGAAGACGACATTGTCATGGTGGGTTCTTATTACGCACTGAATCCGGTTCTGAGGGAGAAGATTCTCGAATTACTAGATCAGGCACGTGAAAAGAAAGCCATTATCTATTATGACCCGAATTTCCGTTCTTCACACAAGAATGAAGCCATGAAACTGGCTCCGACCATTATTGAAAATCTGGAATATGCGGATATTGTACGCGGTTCTTTAGAGGATTTTCTATATATGTATAACATGCAGGATATAGACAAGATTTACAAGGATAAAATCAAATTCTACTGTCCCCGGTTCATCTGTACTGCAGGTGCGGAAAAGGTAGCGTTACGCACTAATCTGGTCAATAAAGATTATCCGATAGAACCATTACAAGCAGTCAGTACTATTGGAGCTGGTGATAACTTCAATGCAGGGCTGATCTACGGATTACTCAAATACGATGTCCGATACCGCGATCTAAATAACTTGAATGAAGAGATCTGGGATAAAATAATCCAATGCGGGAAAGACTTCGCAGCTGAAGTTTGCCGAAGTTTCAGCAATTCGGTTTCGGTGGAGTTTGCACAAAAATACAAGTGATATTACAAATAAGGATTTGGATATAAGTAATTCATCCAGCGAAATCCCTATTTTCATAAAATCCATATTAAGTTAATCTGTCAACCTTAACTTAATATGGATTTCCTTATCTTTGCAAACAACCATATTCAATAAGCAATCTTACTTAATATATGAAAAGATTTATTTTACCTCTATTGATAATCTTTATCTTCATCAGTTTACCAGCAAAAGCAAACGATGAAGTAAAAACATTGTTAAAAGTATTAGATAAATCTCTACAAAACAAAGCTAGTTATACCCAACAAAAGCAAAGACAGATAGACAGCCTGAAAATAATATTAAGACAATCCAGGGATATTCGAAAGAAAGTTGGGACAGCACAGTCTCTTTGTTTTGAGTATTCATCTTTCCAAAAAGATTCCGCTTTAGCCTATGCCATCCACATGAACAGGTTCGCTCAAGAAAGTAATGACAAAGAACTTTTAATTGAAGCTAAACTGGATTATTCAAGAATATTATCTTCGATGGGCTTTTTCAAAGAAGCTCTGGCGATTACCAATTCGATGCAACAAGAGCAACTATCTCCTAAACTCAAAGCTGAATATTTTCTCGGACAAGTCACGATCTACAATCACCAGAAAGCTTTTGCTTCCAACGAGGACGATTCACAAGAAAATGATCTGATAGCACAAATATATCGCGATTCGCTGCTCCAATGCAAAGAAGTCCCATCAAACGTACGAGCTTTTATAACCGCACCAACTCTTCTTTTCCATAAAAAGTATGATGATGCTATTCATATACTGGACAGCACTTATCAAAGTTATACACCCTATTCAAGAAATGCCGGAATCATAGCATATTCTCTGGCATCTGCCTATCAAGGTAAAAATGATCATGAGAATACGATTAAGTATTTCGCAATATCCGCCATTTCTGATGTATTAAATGGAGCTAGAGAAAACCTCTCTTTAAAAATATTAGCCAAACTAATCTTTGAGAGTGGGGACATAGACCGGGCATCTAAATATATGAAAAATGCAATGGAGGACGCTATCCTATGTAATGCGAGAATTAACACCATCGAAGCCTCAGATATGTATCTTTTCATAGATAAGGCATTTCAAGAAAAGGAGAAACATAAATTTATCATCATAAGGGCATTGCTCATTGCATTATGCATTGTCTGCATTCTGCTATTCATCCTGTCCGTACAACTGAAAAAACAAAAAGGTAAAGTGGAACAAGCTAATGAGAGTTTGTCTTATCATCTTTACGAAATACAACAAATGAACTCAATATTGGCAGATAACAATAAAATCAAAGAAGAATATGTAGGGCTGTATATGGAACAATATACCAGTTATATCAGTAAAATTGCCAATTTTAAGAAAAGAGCACTCAAAATAGCCAAAAGTGAAGATATAAAGAAAGTAACCTCTTTCCTCCACTCCTCTCTCAATACAGAAGAAGATCTGGCTGAATTTTATAATAACTTCGACAAAGCAATCCTGAATCTCTTTCCGAATTTCGTCGAAGATTTTAACGCATTGCTTTTACCGGAAAATGCAATCATTCCAGGACCCGGCAAACTCTTAACACCCGAATTACGGATCTTCGCACTTATCCGACTGGGAATTACAGACAGTGTGAAAATAGCTCATTTCTTACAGTACTCATTATCGACCATCTATAATTACCGCTCAAAAATGCGGATCAAAGCAAATGGAGACCGGAATGAATTTGAAGAAAAAGTAGCTCGAATCGGACAACAAATCCGGGAATAACAGTGTATTAATCATACAGCATCATTTACATTTATCAGAGACTCTCCGATCAAAAATTCTCTGATTATCAACAACATACCCCAAACAATCATTTACAATCTGCTCACTCCCCATTTAAAAAGTAACCGAAATAAGGTATTTTTGTAGAGTCACAATAAAACCTGCGAACTCATTCAAATTACTATTTATATAAACACCACTTAAATAAAAAATTATGAACGGCCTATTACTTAATGTTATTTGTGCTTTCACCATTGCAAACGCAAATCCTAACATAGAAAAAGCACAGCAAACTTTGGATGCTCTTTACCAAAACTATGCAGCACCCAACACTTGTCTGTTACGTGAGAATTATCCTTTTGACCAAGACAATAAGGCAACTTATCTGGCATCAGAAGAACAAGCAAAAAGACGCAATGAATATTCCTACCTTTGGCCGTATTCGGGCACGTTCTCTGCGGTAAATGCACTACTGGAGAGCACTGAAAATAAGAAGTATAAAAAACTTTTGGAAAACAAAGTACTACCCGGATTAGAAGAGTATTTCGACACACGAAGGGAACCATGCGCTTACTCATCTTATATCAGCAGCCAACCTCTCTCCGATCGTTTTTATGATGATAACGTCTGGTTAGGTATCGATTTTACCGATTCTTATCGAATGACAGGAAAACAAGCTTATCTGGAGAAAGCTAAACTAATATGGAAGTTTATCCTTAGTGGTAAAGATGACGTACTCGGCGGAGGAGTCTACTGGTGCGAACAAAAGAAGGAATCTAAAAATACTTGTTCTAATGCACCGGGAGCCGTATTCGCTCTCAAACTATTTCAAGCTACTCAAGATGATGCCTATTTAAAAGAAGGAAAAGAGTTATACGAATGGACTAAAAAGAACCTGGAAGACTCAAAAGATCATCTATACTTTGACAACATCTCACTCAACAAGAAAATCGGTCGTGCCAAATTTGCCTATAACAGTGGACAAATGATGCAGGCAGCTGCCCTACTCTATCAAATTACCAAACAGAAAAGTTATCTGGAAGATGCACAAAATATAGCAGAAGCGTGTCACAAGCACTTCTTCACTCAGTTCACCTCTCCAGACGGACAAACATTCCAATTACTGAAAAAAGGAAATATTTGGTTCACAGCCGTTATGCTTAGAGGCTTTATTGAACTTTATCAGATAGACCATAACAAGACTTATCTAACCGATTTCCAGAGAAGTCTTGATTACGCATGGCATCATGCCAGAGATGAACGAGGCTTGTTCCAGACAGATTGGAGCGGCACAGATAAAAACGAGAAAAAATGGCTCTTGACACAAGCTGCTTTCATAGAAATGTATGGAAGACTAGGCGGAATCAATTTGCAATAATCACTTTTAATAACCCTCTTAAAAACAATAGAGATATGAAGAAAAGAAATATCGGAATATGTATCATCACGACCACCCTATTAATGGGAGGTCCTGCCAAAGCTACAGAACTTATCCTGGCTAAGGATCATACCAATGTGGTCAATCAAGCAGCTGAAATTGCCGCTTATAAAAGTAATCGTCCACCCGTAAACAAGCGTCTTTTTACATCAAAAGCCGTGGAAGCAGAAATCATCAGGGTGAAAAAGTTACTTACTAATCAAAAATTGGCATGGATGTTCGAGAATTGTTTTCCAAATACCCTTGAGACAACAGTTCATTACCGTACAACAGACGGTAAGCCTGATACTTTCGTCTACACAGGAGATATCCATGCCATGTGGTTACGTGACTCAGGAGCACAGGTTTGGCCTTATATACAATTAGCGAATAAAGACCCGGAATTGAAGAAAATGCTCGAAGGAGTGATACGCAGACAATTTAAATGTATAAATATCGATCCATACGCCAATGCTTTCAATGATGGGGCTGTGGGAGGAGATTGGATGTCCGACCTGACCGATATGAAACCGGAACTGCACGAACGTAAATGGGAAATAGATTCTTTATGTTATCCATTACGTCTGGCCTATCAATATTGGAAAGAAACCGGTGATGCAAGCATCTTTGATAATGAATGGATACAGGCCATCGCCAACATACTGACAACTTTCAAGGAACAACAGCGCAAAGAGGGAGTGGGTCCCTATAAATTCCAGCGTAAGACAGAACGCGCACTCGACACATTAAACAATAACGGTCTAGGTACTCCTGTAAATCCTGTCGGACTCATTGTTTCAGCTTTCCGTCCGTCTGACGATGCAACCACTTTACAGTTCCTCGTACCGTCTAATTTCTTCGCTGTTTCTTCTCTAAAGAAAGCTGCGGAAATTCTGAATGTTGTAAACAAAAACACCAGTCTGGCGAAACAGTGCACAGATTTGGCACAAGAAGTAGAAACCGCATTAAAAGAATATGCAACTTACAATCATCCTAAATATGGTACAATCTATGCTTTTGAAGTAGACGGATTCGGAAATCATCTCTTAATGGACGACGCCAACGTACCAAGCCTGCTGGCAATGCCTTATCTGGGAGATGTAGACATCAACGATCCTATTTATCAAAACACACGTCGTTTTGTATGGAGCAAAGACAACCCCTACTTCTTCAAAGGAAAGGCAGGAGAAGGTATTGGAGGACCTCACATCGGTTATGATATGATATGGCCTATGAGTATCATGATGAAGGCATTCACCAGTCAGGACGACCAGGAAATTAAGTCTTGCATAAAAATGCTGATGGATACAGATGCAGGAACAGGATTCATGCACGAATCTTTCCATAAGGATGACCCTAAAAACTTTACACGCGCCTGGTTTGCATGGCAAAACACCTTATTTGGTGAGCTCATTTTAAAGTTGGTCAACGAAGGAAAAATAGATCTATTGAACAATATTCAATAAAGCAAACTTAGGTTACTTCTCATTCAGGGCGCTCTTCTATAACGAAGAAGCGCCCTTTTTTAACACGTAAATTACTATTAACTTTGGCTAATTATAGCAAAGGAATTACCACATCTTCGGGTAATTCTTATCTTTGCAGTATACGATTCAAGACAAAGAAACTATGTATAGAAACCTGTTAAGCTGGCTTACTGTTTTATTAGTGCTCCCATCATGTTCTGGCACATCACCTGCTATATCTGTGGTATGTGAAGAAAATAACGTAGGAAACTGTATTATCAAATGGGAAACAGCACCGGTATTAAAAGGACAGGTAAAAGTATACACCTCTACTTCTCCTGAAGCTATTCCAGAAGATTCTCCCATTGCAATGGCAAACATTTCCAGTGGTAAAATGACAATCGTAACCAACGATCCGTCTCAACGTTATTACTACTTGATGGTATTTAATAACAAATACCGGGTTAAAGTGGCCACCCGCAACATTAACATCCCCGGCATACAGAATTTCCGCGATTTAGGAGGATACGAATCTGCTGGTACCGGAAAATCTCTTCGCTGGGGAATGATATACCGTTCCGCACAAATAGACAGTATTCCTCCCTGCTCACGCCGGGAACTCAAGAATATGGGCGTACGGACGATTATAGACTTACGTTCTGAAAATGAACGTCACAACTACCCGCAACTACATGACAACGAATTTAACATCATACATATCCCTATTCCTACTGGAAACATGGAAGAAATTCTGCAAGGAATTCAAGAGGAGAAGATAAAAAGTGACACCATTTATCGTTTGGTAGAACAAATGAACCGGGAATTAGTCATAAACTACCAAAAGGAATTCAAGAAGTTGTTCACTGCTCTTCTCGACCGTACTCATTATCCGGTTGTGATTCATTGTACATCCGGAAAAGGGCGTACAGGAGTCGTTTCCGCCTTATTGCTTGCCGCTCTTGGAGTCAACGAAGACGTCATTATGGAAGATTATCGTTTGAGTAATGACTATTTTAATATTCCGAAAGCTTCCAAATATGCATATAAGCTATCGGTCAATTCGCAAGAAGCCATTACAACCATCTACTCTGCAAAAGAAGACTTCCTGAACGCTGCTAAAGAACAAATTGAGGCTGAATATGGGAGTGTACAGACCTATCTGAAAAAAGGAATCGAACTTTCTGCAGAAGAAATTGAACAGTTACGTAGCATCCTACTGGAATAAATCGCAAATTGTAACTAGTAATTCGTAATTATTCTCTATCTTTGCAGCCGAAATAAAAGATATACAGAGATTTAATGAAGACATTTGAAGAGCTTGGCGTTTCTCCGGAGATACGTAGAGCAATTGAAGAAATGGGATACGAGAATCCCATGCCGGTACAAGAAGAAGTGATTCCGTACCTTTTAGGAGAAAATAATGATGTAGTAGCTCTTGCACAGACAGGAACAGGTAAAACAGCCGCATTCGGTTTGCCCTTGCTCCAACAGATTGACGTAAAAAACAGAATTCCACAATCGCTTATCCTCTGCCCTACCCGCGAGCTTTGTCTCCAGATAGCAGGAGATTTGAATGACTATTCCAAATACATTGACGGACTAAAAGTATTACCTGTATATGGTGGTTCTTCCATTGACAGCCAGATACGCAGCCTCAAACGAGGGGTACACATCATTGTAGCTACCCCCGGACGCCTGCTGGACCTGATGGAGCGCAAAACCGTATCTCTATCTACCATCCACAATGTGGTAATGGATGAAGCCGACGAAATGCTTAATATGGGGTTCACAGAAAGCATCAACGCCATTCTGGCTGATGTACCGCAGGAGCGCAACACCCTATTGTTTTCCGCAACAATGAGTCCGGAAATCGCACGCATTTCCAAAAATTACCTACGCAATGCGAAAGAAATCACTATTGGCCGCAAGAATGAAAGCACCAACAACGTTAAACACGTTGTTTATACCGTACAGGCTAAGGACAAATACGAAGCTTTAAAGCGTATCGTCGATTACTACCCACAAATATACGGTATTATTTTCTGCCGTACCCGTAAAGAAACTCAAGAAATTGCCGACAAATTAATGCAAGAAGGCTACAATGCCGATTCTTTGCATGGTGAACTTTCTCAAGCACAACGGGATGCTGTTATGCAGAAATTCCGCATCCGCAATTTGCAACTGCTCGTGGCAACTGACGTGGCTGCCCGCGGACTTGATGTAGACGATCTGACACATGTTATCAATTACGGATTACCAGACGATACAGAGAGTTATACACATCGCAGCGGACGTACAGGACGTGCCGGAAAGACAGGAACTTCCATAGCCATCATCAATCTTCGTGAAAAAGGAAAGATGAGAGATATCGAACGGATTATCAGCAAAAAATTCATTGTCGGAGAAATGCCAACAGCAGCAGGAATCTGTCAGAAGCAGCTGATTAAGGTTATTGATGATCTCGAAAAAGTAAAAGTAAACGAGGAAGAGATTGCTGACTTTATGCCGGAAATCTACCGTAAACTGGAATGGTTAAGCAAAGAGGACTTGATTAAACGAATGGTTTCTCATGAATTTAACCGTTTTGCCGAGTATTATCGTAACCGTGCAGAAATAGAAGTACCGACTGACATCCGCGGAGAACGTACCGGACGGAGTGATCGCAAAGAAGGTGGTTTCGAGAAAAGAAGTCGCCAAGCTGCACCGGGCTTTAACCGCCTGTTCATCAATCTGGGTAAAACAGACAGTTTCTTCCCTAGTGATCTTATCGGACTGTTGAACAGCAATACACGGGGACGTATCGAGTTGGGACGCATTGACCTAATGCAGAACTATTCTTTCTTTGAAGTGCCGGAAAAGGAAGCGACAAATGTAATCAAGGCGCTGAATAGGGCTAAATGGAACGGACGCAAGGTAGTTGTTGAGATTGCCGGCGCCGGTGAAGAAAGCGGAAAAGGACGTGAAAACGGTTCAAATGAGCGCAAGGGAGGTAAACGATTCGGCGGCAAAAGCGACGAACGTGCACCGCGCTATGAGAATAAGGATAGAAAACCGAAAGATGCTTCTGCAAAAGACTCAAAGTCAACAAAAAAAGATAAGCCTAGTCGTGCTGATCGGGGATACTCTGATGCTCGCGGTCCGAAGAAGAAAGATGACTGGCAAGAGTTTTTTAAAGATAAAGAGCCGGATTTCAGTGAAGAAGGATGGGCTCGCAGAAAACCTAAGAAGAAATAAAACCTATCACATAAAGAATGAACTCCTTTTAGGAGGGTCATTTTAATATAGATGAGATTATTATAAAAAGTTCCCTCTTGTTACATTTATTTGTAGCAAGGGGGAACTTCTTTGTAAAAGCAACTCATGAGAATATTCATTTTAATATACTCCTCGAGCGTTCATACAAGCACTTTTTATTATGTCTATTTTTGCGACATATATATCATTATTTGCGTCATACATTAACCACAATACATTAATGTCACAAAATTAGATATTACTTTTTAGATCCATCCATAACTTTGTACTCGGAAAATAAAACTCACTCTAAAAATTAGTATTTCATAGGTAACCCAATATTTAGTAGAAAGATTTCAAGACAGGAAACAGAAGCAGGTAGTTTTAAGTCAATATTACTACCTGTTTTTAAAATGAATATACAATATATCTTATAACTTTAATTAAATGCCATGAATTCGAGACAAATACTTTTCTGTTTTCTTATTTGTGTGTTGACAATAACAGGTTGCAATACCAAAAAGCAAGTTATAGTAGGCAATGAACCGGCGTTGGCACGAGCCAAGCAAACGTTAGATTCCTTATATTCCTATTATTCCATTCCTGGCACACAGCTACTACGTGAAAATTATCCTTCAAACATAGCCGAGTACACTGCAACATACCTTGCTTCAGAAGAACAAAAAAATATGCCCAATCAATATTCTTATCTATGGCCCTATTCTGGAACATTTTCAGCTGTAAATGCTTTATTTGAGGCAACACAAGATACCATATATCAATCATTACTCAATAAAAAAGTTTTGGTAGGATTAGAAGAATATTTCGACACACGAAGAGTTCCTGAAGCTTATGCTTCATATATCAACACTGCACCACAGTCCGACCGTTTCTATGACGATAATATTTGGCTAGGTATCGACTTCACCGATACATATTTGATAACTAAGGAAAACAAGTACTTGCAAAAAGCAGAACTCATCTGGAAATTCATAGAGAGCGGTACTGATAATAAATTGGGCGGAGGAATCTACTGGTGTGAGCAAAAAAAAGCATCTAAGAATACTTGCTCAAATGCTCCTGGGTCAGTCTTTGCTTTAAAACTTTTTCAAGCTACTCAAAACAAAACTTATCTGAACAAAGGAGAACAACTGTATAACTGGACTAAAGCCCAACTACAAGATTCTACTGATTATTTATATTTCGATAATATCGCTTTAGACGGAAAAATAGGAAAAGCCAAATTTGCTTACAACAGTGGACAAATGATGCAATCCGCCTCTCTACTTTATCAACTTACCGGGAAAAAAGAATATCTAACAGATGCCCAAAACATTGCTAAAGGATGCCATAACTACTTCTTTATGAACTATACCCCAGAGAATACAAATGCATTCAAGATGATAAAAAAAGGAGATGTATGGTTCACAGCAGTCATGTTAAGAGGTTTCATCGAACTTTATGAGATAGATCATAATAAAATCTATCTAAACTCTTTCAATAAAAGTCTTGACTACGCTTGGGAACATGCACGAGATGAAAAAGGTTTATTCAACACAGACTTCACCGGAAGTTCCCAAGATAATAGAAAATGGTTATTAACACAGGCTGCTATGGTAGAAATGTATGCTCGTCTCGCTACTATCAAATAATAAATTCAAGAAGACACTAACTAATACCCAAAAACATGAAAAGGAAAAATATCAGTCTGTGTACCATTGTTCTATTATGTATAGAATACCATGTGAACGCAAGGCTCTGATGCTCAAGTATAATCATATGTATAAAATAAAAATAAACCGGAACTACTAATAGCTTCTATAAATCAAATATATACTGAAATCTAAATGAAAAAACTCATCTTTCTATTCATGCTAATTATCGCATGCGAAATACAAGCCCAACGACATGAAAAAATAGTAATGTCCAACCCTTTGAATTTAAGCTACCGATTTCAAACAGACGGTGTTTGTCGCCGTGAAACAGCTGATCCAGTCATTATCTTATTCAAAGACCGTTATTACTTATTTGCTTCTCATTCTTCTGGATATTGGCATTCCTCTAACCTAAAAGATTGGACATATGTGGCAACTAAAACACTAAAAGCAGTAGAAGCATGGGCACCCGCCTTATTAATATACAAAGACGCACTATATTACCTAGGCATGGGCGAAGAACGAATTTATAGAAGTACAGCCCCCGAAGCAGATAAATGGGAAGAAGTTAAATTTGACTTACAAGGCCTTGGCGATCCTGCTTTCTTTCAAGATAACGACGGACGGGTATACTTATATCATGGATGCTCCGACTGGGCCCCTATCAAGGGAGTTGAGGTTGATCCAGAAAACGGTTTTAAGAAAATCGGAGCAGAAATTGATTTAATACCTCATGCATCAGATCGTTTAGGTTGGGAGGTATTCGGAGACAAGAATGACCAACATGACAAAAAAGGATGGAATGAAGCTCCTTGCATTACTAGACAAGGTGACTTTTACTATCTGATGTATGCCGCACCAGGTACAGAATTTACAAGCTATTGCACTGGCGTATATGTTTCCAAAAATCCACTAGGTCCTTATACTTGCATGCCTGGTGCTCCTTTTGCCATTAAAGCCGGGGGATTTATTAAAGGAGCTGGTCATGGACACCCATTTAAAGACCGTTATGGAAATGACTGGTATGCAGCCACAATCGTCGTTGCATCTAAAGAACATTATGAACGTCGCATTGGCATATTTCCTGCTTTTTATAAAGATGGTTATGCTCATGCCATAACCGAATATATGGATTTCCCCTTCATTCTACCAGATAAAAAAGTAAACTTCAGTCAACATAATATTTCAGCCGGAATGAATTTGCTCTCTTACAACAAACAAATGAAAGCCTCCTCTTCATTGGGTGTTCATCAGGCAAAAATGGCAACGGATGAAGACATTCGAACGTGGTGGTCAGCAGCATCCGGGAAAAGAGGAGAATGGTTACAGATGGATTTGAGTAAACCAATGGAACTCTCCGCTTTACAAATCAGCTTTTCTGATGAAGGTTTCAAAACATACAGACATGATAAGAACGTACCGATCTATCAATATATAGTAGAAGGTTCTTTGAACGGAACAGACTGGCAACTCTTGGCAGACCGTTCCCAAAACACCAAAGATCAAATATACGAACTGATTGTATTGGACAAGAAAATAAAAACCCAGTTTGTACGAATCAAGAATACTAAAGACTTTGCGACAGGCTACTTTTCCATAGCAGATATACGTTTATTTGGAAATGCAAAAGGAAAAGTTCCGAAACAGGTATCCAACTTCATAGTCGAACGCAATAAAGATAGAAGAAGAATAGCTTTTACATGGGACAAACAACCATCAGCCGAAGGATATGTGATTCGTTGGGGAGCTTCTCCTGAACACATAGACAATGCTATAATGATGTATGACAACCAAGCTGAACTTGGCTTCTTCGATCGTGATATAACCTATTATATGACAATTGAAGCATTTAACGAATCAGGTAAAAGCAAAAGTAGTACTCCTATCAAGATTAATTAATATAAAAAAGAAAGTCAACTCACATCTTGAAAATAAAAATTATAAGAAGATATGATTTTGTGACATCATTATCTTGATTTATGTCACTAAAATTTATTCATACACTAATGTCACAAATTTAGATATTATATATTAATACGAAAACTACCTTTGTTCACAAAAAACAATAACACATTAAAATAAGTATTATGAAAAAAGTAACATATTGGATGTGCGTTTATCTATTTACATTTTTACCATTTATATCATTAAGTGCCCAAAACGGTGAGAATCTTAAGAAAAAAAAGAATTTCATCTCCAACCTAATGAAGAAGATGACACTAGATGAGAAAATAGGGCAACTATATCAATGCTCTGGTGGTGGAGATATTACAGGACCAAACAAAGAGAGAATTCCTCGTACCGAACAAATATCACAAGGATATTTGGGCTCAATGCTAAACATTCAGGGCATAGAAGAGATACGTAAATATCAGGAAGCAGCCATGAAATCAAGATTAGGGATTCCTTTAGTTTTCGGTTTAGATGTTCTTCATGGTTATCGTACTGGTTTTCCCATTCCCTTAGCAGAAGCGGCAAGTTTCGATTTAAAAGTCATTGAAGAAGCAGCACACTGCTCAGCAACAGAAGCTGCTTCTGAAGGAATCCACTGGACTTTCGCCCCAATGGTAGATGTAAGTTGGGATGCTCGTTGGGGCCGAGTGATGGAAGGAGCTGGCGAAGACCCATTTTATGGTGCATTAGTAGCTAAAGCCCGGGTACACGGACTTCAAGGCGATGATTTGTCTGCAACCAATACCATCATGGCATGCGTGAAGCACTTTGCCGCTTACGGAGCACCCATAGCCGGTAAAGAGTATAATAACGTCGATATGTCTCTAAGTCATTTCGCCAATTTCTATATGCCTCCCTATAAGGCAGCAGTAGAAGCAGGTGCAGCTACTGTAATGGGAGCATTCAATGATTTTAATAACATTCCATCATCATGCAATCATTTCTTGCTACGTAAGTTACTAAAAGAACAATGGGGATTCAAAGGGTTCGTAGTATCAGACATGAATTCCGTACGTGAAATAATTAACCATCGATATGCCAAAGATGAGAAAGATGCAGCAGCAAAAGCTATCAATGCCGGTATGGATATGGAAATGGTTAGCACTTGTTATTTAAAATATTTAAAAGAACTTATTAAAGAAGGCAAAGTAAAAGAAAGCACATTAAATGACGCTGTACGCCGCATTTTAGAAAAAAAATACGAACTAGGATTATTTGACGATCCTTATAAATATTGCAATCCAGAAAGAGCACAGCAAGTATTAAACTCTACCCCAATACGAGAAGCGGCTCGCCGCATGGCAGAACGCTCCATTGTTTTATTAAAAAATGAAGAAAATTTATTACCCCTATCTAAAGAAATAAAGAAAATTGCTTTAATAGGTGCATTAGCCAAATCAAAAGGTGATATGCGTGGTGGATGGTCTGGTGCGGACGAAAGCAAAGTAGTAACTTTATATGAGGCGATGAAAAGTCGTGGATGTACAATCAACTATTGTGATGGTTATGATTTGGAAAAAAACCAAATTGTCAATCTAGAACAGACATTATCAACAGCTCGTCAATCAGACGTTGTTATAGTAGCTATGGGAGAACGGGCGGGTGAAACCGGAGAGTTATCATCAAAAGGGGATATCTCCATTCCTGCAGAACAGCAAAAATTAGTCTCTGAACTTATAAAAACCAAGAAACCTGTTATTGTACTAATGATGTGTGGCCGTCCTGTAATATTTAATGAAGTACGTCGGGAAGCTCCTGCTATCCTATGCACATGGTGGCTAGGAAGTGAAGCCGGCAATGCAATCTGTAATGTATTGTGGGGTGATTATAATCCATCGGGTAAACTACCAATGACTTTTCCGCAACACAATGGACAAATTCCCCTATTCTATCAATATAAGAGTACTGGTCGCCCTACCGCTTTAGGAGGATGGTGTTCTAAATATAAAGATATTCCGACAGAACCGGCTTATCCATTTGGATATGGTTTATCATATTCTACTTTCACTTATTCAAATATAAAATTACTTCCGGGAAATGGCAAGGATATACATGTACGTGTAGCTGTTACCGTAACAAATACTGGAAAATATACAGGTGAAGAAGTTGTTCAATTATACATTCGTGATGAGGTGGCTTCAATTACCCGCCCTATTAAAGAACTAAAAGGTTTTGAAAAAATAAAACTGGAAGCTGGAGCAAGCAAGACAGTAACCTTTGACATAAAGAATCAGCAATTAGGGTTTTATGATAATGAAATGGAATTCATAGTTGAGAAAGGAGACTTCACCTTTATGATTGGTGGAAATAGTGAAGAACTAAAAGAGATCACATATAATTATTAATTATCCAAATCTAAGAACATGGAAAATGATCGTTTGATTAACAAAGCAGGATGGCTTAAGTATTCGCTGCTTTGCTTATTGAGTTGCCCATTGTCTGTTACAGCTGCTAACGAATTCAAGGTGGCAGAGACACCATTGGTAATTAGCAACCTAACAGTCCGTGATGTCGAAACACAGAACAATCTTCTGGAGGTTTCGCAAAACAGTAGAAAACGTACTCTTACAGGAACCGTAGTAGATGAGACAGACGGAACTCCTATCGTTGGAGCCAATGTCATTATCAAAAATTCAAAAACTGGTGTAATTACTGACTTAGATGGGCGTTTCTCCATTTCTATTAATGAAAAGGGAGAAACGTTAGAAATCAGTTATATTGGATATAAGAAGCAAAATGTCTACATCACTGATCAAGGTTTCATTAATGTAAAACTCGTTTCTGACAATGAAATGCTAAGTGAAGTCGTTATTGTAGGAGCCGGTACACAAAAGAAAGTTTCTGTAACAGGAGCAATTACATCTGTTAAAGGTACGACTTTAAAAACTCCCAGCTCATCATTAACAAACAGTATTGCAGGAAAACTGGCAGGTGTTGTATCTACTACCAATAGCGGTGAGCCAGGTTCTACTTCTTCCTTCTATATTCGTGGTATCAGCACATTTAACGGAGTAGCTACGCCTTTAATTTTATTGGATGGGGTAGAGATTTCTTCCGGTGATCTAGATCGTATACCTTCCGAATCGATCGAAAGTTTCTCCATTTTAAAAGATGCATCTGCTACCGCCATTTATGGTGCACGTGGCGCAAATGGAGTAATGTTGGTTACTACCAAAGACGGTGAAGTTAATCAACGTGCTAAGATTAATGTCACAGTAGAAGCCTCTCTACAGAAACCTATGAAATTTGTTGATTATGTAGATGGTGCCACTTGGATGGAAACATATAATGAAGCAGCAATAGCTCGTGATCAGGCTACTCGTTACTCTCAGGAAGATATTGACATGACACGCAGCCACAAATATCCCTATCGTTACCCTGATGTAAACTGGCAGGATATTATGTTCAAGGACCATACATGGAATGAACGTGCCAATATTAATGTGTCTGGTGGTGGTTCTAAAATCACCTATTATATGAGTATACAAGCCAATCATGATACAGGTATGTTGGATACTCCTAAAACCTATTCATACGATAATAACATTGACCGTTGGAACTATATTTTCCAGAATAATCTAACATACAAGTTGACGTCTACAACTAAAGTAGGTCTAAGAATGAACGCACAAATCGGTAAGTTGAAAGGCCCTAATTATTCAACCTCTGAATTATTTGGGGCAGCTCGTGATGTAGCTCCGGTACTTTTCCCAGCAACTCACCCAGCCCAACCAGATGACACACACATTCGCTTCGGTAACGACATCCTTTCCGGTTCAGAGTTGTACACTAATCCTTATGCTAAAATGTTAAGTTCCTTCAAAGAAGAGAACTATAACACTTTAAATACAGTTATGAATATAGAACAAGGATTAGACTTTGTTACCAAAGGATTGAAATTGACAGCATTAGTAAATTTCAAAAGTTGGTCTGCAAGCAATTTCACTCGCAGTATTGCTCCTTATTACTATCGTATGATGAGTAACACATGGGATCCTAATAATCCAGAAACATATGAATTGGAACGTTTAGGAGACTCGGGTGACGATTATATCACAGAAAAAGATAATGGTTATAGTTCAAACAGTACATTCTATTTTGATGCACGCTTAGACTACAACCGCACTTTCGGAAGCCATTCTGTATCAGGAATGTTAATGTATATGCAACGTGAAAATCGCTCTGGTGTACGTCCTAACAGACTGCAAGGTTTCTCCGGTCGCTTCACCTATGATTATCAACACAAATACTTAGCTGAATTCAACTTCGGTTATAACGGAAGTGAACGTCTATTAAAAGAAGATCGTTTTGAGTTCTTCCCAGCTATGTCCTTAGGTTGGGTTATCAGTGAAGAAGAATTCTGGGAACCAATAAAAAAACATGTGGGCTATTTAAAACTTCGCGGATCTTACGGAATCGTAGGAAGTGATCAGATGGATGAAGGGCCGGGGCATTATCTATATGTAAGCAATATCGGTCTTTCCGGTGGAGGTTATCATACAGGGTTTGATGGTGAAGTAGGACGAAATGGTCCTTCATTTGGTTCCTTCGGTGTTGAAGATGCTTGTTGGGAACGTGTGAACAAATTGGATATAGGTGTCGATGTGGAACTGTTCAACCAACTGAATATTACTTTCGATTACTTCTTTGATCACCGACATAAAATCCTCATGAAACGTGGTTCATGGCCTACCTTATTAGGTTATTTTGGGACAACTCCTTATAGTAATATTGGCGAAGTTGACAATAAAGGAATAGAGCTTAGTTTAAACTGGCGCAAAGAAATAATCAAAGATTTGAATGTAGACCTACGCGCCAACCTTACATACAACAAAAATAAATATGTTTACTACGATGAACCGAATTATGAAGCGGTATGGAAGAAAAAGACTGGGCAACCTCTAAGCATATCGTGGGGATACATTGCAGATGGTTATTTTCAGAATCAGGAAGAAATAGATAATGGTCCAGATCAAACAGGATTAGGTAGTCAACTGAAACCCGGTGATATCAAATATCGTGATGTAAATGGAGATGGTATAATCAATGATGATGATAAAGTAATGTTATCTTCTTTCGGTTCCATGCCACGTATACAATATGGTTTAGGATTGAACTTGACATATAAAAAGATTGATTTTGGTGTATTCTTCAACGGATCGGCTCAACGTAAGATCATGATTAATAACGCCATGACAGATTTTGGTGAAAGAAACAACAACGTCATGAAATGTATCGCTGATGACCACTGGTCAATAGACAACCCTAATCCAGAAGCTACTTTCCCCAGATTAGGATTAAAGAGCACAGACATTAAGAATAATACAGAAGCAAGTAGCCACTGGTTACGCAATGGAAACTTTATCCGTTTCAAGACACTGGAAGTAGGCTATTCATTCCCACACTGTCGAGTTTACTTTAGTGGAGACAATCTGGCTGTATGGAGTCCTTTTAAACTGTGGGATCCGGAACTTAGCTGGAACACTTATCCGCTACAGCGGACTTTCAACTTTGGTGTACAATTGAATTTCTAACATGTAACATTCCGACAATATGAAAAAACTTACTATAAAAAGAATCGCACTACGTGCTATTTTACCGCTAAGCATATTCGCATCATGTGATTATCTGGATGTTGTTCCACCTGAACAACCGGAAACTAAAGACACAATGACTGATGCCACAGACGCAGTCAACTTTATTAGTTCCTGCTATATTGCAGTAGAATCTTGTGCTCCTTTCGTATATTCTACCTACGAATGGTCTGCCGACGAATCTGTGGATCCCCCTACATGGGAAGGAAATAATCAGAAAACAGCGTGGAATTTATGGTCTCCTACAAATGCCGCCGGCTATTGGGATGCCTATTATAACTATAACGGACATTGCCATATGTTTCTGAACATTCTGGCAGAAAATAATCCACGAGGTGCCACAGAATCAGACAAAGCACGTTGGAAATCGGAAGCAGAGTTTCTAAAAGCATATTATCACTCGCGGTTGTTAGCAATGTATGGCCCTATTCCTATTGTAGATCAGCGTCTTCCTCAATCTACAATGCCGGAAGATATGCCAGGCCGCTCACACTATGATTATGTAGTAGATTATATTGTAAAGAAGTTGGATGATGCAGCTCCAAACTTACCGGAAGCAGGCAATGCAGATGACTGGGGACGTGCAACATCCACAGCTGCAAAAGCTATCAAAGGGCGCGTTCTTCTCTATGCAGCATCCGATTTATGGAACGGAAAATTCCCTTACCCTAACTGGAAGAATACCAACTATGAAACACCCGGATATGGTAAAGAATTAGTCAGTCACACCTATGATCCACAAAAATGGCAACGTGCATTGGAAGCAAATCTGGATGCGTTGCAATATGCAGAGAAAGAAGGAGGACGCTCATTAGTCGATATGGATAACCTTCCACGTACCTTGGCTGATGTACCTGTTCCTTATATTCCTGGTGTAGATACAAGTACTAAAGAAGGGCAAGAATTCGCTAAGAGAGTATTGATGTTACGTACTATCGTCAATTCTGATGAGAACGATGGCAATAAAGAAATCATATGGGGGGTATTCATGCAAGGCGACAACGGCAACAGACAATGGATAAACTTTGCACCATGGCCCAAGCGTATCCTACAATATAATGGGAATCAATGGATAGATGGTTGGTGTGCTATTTCACCAACGCTTTATAGTGCAGAGCATTTTTATACGAAAAACGGGAAATTACCGGAAAAAGATTCAGAATTTGCACATGAAAGTGAATGGTTTACTTCAGCCAAATTAAGTGATCGTCAGGAAGTAATCAAGTTGAATGTAAACCGCGAACCGCGTTTCTATGCCAATCTATCATTCGATGGTGACGACTATTCACCAATAATGTGTAACGGATCTCCCCTACGGATCAATCTACGGGATGCCAACCAACAAGGATACAATCATGATCTTTTTTATAGAGACTATACAGTCACAGGATATATCTGCAAGAAATATACAGCACCCGAGATTCTTATTTCAAGCGCAGGAAAAGATAATCGTAAGAATTATGCAAAACCTCTTTTCCGTTTGGCCGAACTGTATCTTAATGTAGCTGAATGTTACGCAGCTTTGGGAGACAATACAAACGCTATCAAATATCTAAATCCTATTCGCAAACGTGGCGGTGTAGCAGAACTGAAAGAATCGGACATAACAAGTGATATGACTATGATGGATTGGGTTCGAAATGAACGCTTTATTGAGCTTTGGGGAGAAGGTCATCGCTTCTATGATGTACGTCGTTGGATGATTGCTCCGCAAGTGTTGAGAGCTGGTGCACGTGAAGGTCTAAATGTGTTAGGCGCAGGAATGAATCCTAGTGCCAGTGATTTGAACCAGCGCACTGTTGTTAATCAGCAGTTCCAATGGAGTAACCGTATGTATTTATGGCCTATCAAATCAGATGAGATCTATAATAATCCGCAACTAGTACAGGCTCCGGAATATTAATAAAAAACTAAAGAAATAAGAAAATGAAAAAGACAATATATTATTTATCACTGTTAGCGGGATGCCTGATGACATTAGGTGCCTGTGAAGGATCAGAATATGATCTAGAAAACCAGATACCGGAAAAATTCCATAAAATATTATATCTGAATACAAGTGGCAAACAGGAAGTAACACTGTACAATACAGAAGAAAACAATATATACTCATTCTCTGTTATAAAAGCAGGAAGTGATCAGACTTCGACTGCGGCAGTAACCATTAATACACTGACCCAGGAAGAAGTGGATAGCAAATATAGTGAATTAGAAGGTGTGAACTATAAAGTGATTAGTCCAAACGCTTATTCATTTGACAAGTTCCAACTAGATTTCTCTGCTGACGAACGTTACAAACTAGTAAACATCTCCCTGAATCCCCGGGAAGTATTAGCAGCTTTAGAAAATGATCCAAGTGCTATATGGGTACTCCCGATACAGGTTAGTAGCCAAACCGATTCAATTAATGCAAATAAAGACCAATTATTTCTACAGTTGAAAGAGGTTATTATGCCCTCTATCGGATTCAACAACTCTTATGTAAATGTGAAGGCATATACTTATGGATTAATTTCCAAAATTTCCGAAAAGGTTCCATTCAAACTCGACACCAATAATAAATGGGATATAGAATGTGGATTTGTGGTAGATAATGAATATATCACCCAATACAATAATGCCAATGGAACCATTTTCCAGATGCTCCCAGAAAACTCCTACTCATTTACAAGTTCAATGACCCTCCCCAATGGGACAACAGAAACAACCTTACCCGTTGAAGTGGAAGGATCCCAATTGCAACCGGGAGATTACATGTTACCTATCCGTATTAATAGCGCATCCCAATTTGAAATATCTTCTACTAACGCTATATATCCGATGGCCATCCGCATCATGGGGGAACAATTAGATCGTACTGAATGGACAGCAGAAGCTAATACTGAAGAATTAGTTGGTGAGGTACAAAACAATAGCGGACCAGTTGAATGTCTATTAGATGGAAATCTCCAAACTTTCTGGCACTCACAATGGCAAAACGGTTCCCACGAATTACCTCACGAAGTGATCATTGATACTCAAAAAGAATACACCTTCACCCAATTTGCTTTAGTACAGAGAGAAGGCTCTAATTATGTGAAAGCAGGTAATCTCCAAATAAGCTCTGATAAGAAAAATTGGGAAACTGTAGGAAATTTCTCTTTGAAACAAGAAAGTGGTGCTCAAGTATTCGGTGTTACGCCAACAAAAGGACGTTATTTTAAAGTATTGATAACCGAAAGTTATAACGGAAATAACTCAGCACTAGCTGAAGTATACGCATACGGACTTAAATAATGTATTACTAATTTAGAGAAAGAGGAAAATTACAAAATCAAATTTTGTAATATCCTCTTTCTTTATTCAACCCATTTCATATATGAAAAAACTAATAAGGCTCTTTATTTGTATATTAGCGCTATTACCTATTTCATGCAGCGGAGAAGATAGTGAACCTATTCAGCCCCCAACAGAGAATCCAGATCCTAATCCAACTCCGGTCCCTGATCCGGGAGAAGAAGATGAAATTCCGGCATCTATTGCCGATAGTTCATTCTATTACTATAATAAAGCATTCTTACTTGAAAAAAAGAATAGCAAAGATGGACTTGTTTATTATAAAGAAAATCAAAGTTCTAATCATTGGGCTTACTTTTGGAATCAAGCCTTAATTATCCTTATGGTCGAAGACCGTTATTATTGTCGACAAGACGAGACCCTAAAGTCATTGATTACCGACCTGCTCAATGCTTTTTTGGAACACGAAAAGAATTCTAAGACTAATGATACCATGGACTGGACTTGGAATGATTTTCAGGATGACTTATTATGGGCTGGTCTAGCTTTCATTCGTGGATATCAAATTACAGGTAATGAACGATTCTTGGAACAAGCAAAATGGGATTGGGAGTTTCTCTACAATCGCGGATATGATACAGCACTCGGTGGCGGTATTTGGTGGAGCGTTGAAAAAAGTAACAAATCAGGTTTAAGCAATAACCCGGCTGTTTCTATGGCCTGTTATTTATATGAATCAACTAAAGAAGAGAAATATCTGGAACAAGCAAAAGATATTTATAATTGGATATATACGACTCTACGTGAGCCCAATGGAGCTATTGACGAAAATATCAGCAAAGACGGAGTAAAAACCCACTCATATAATGTTTATAATGTAGGAGCATTTATCGAAGCTGCCAATGCATTATACCGTATAACCAAAAATGAAAACTATGCCCGACATGCAAGAGAATCCATCCAGTTTGTGATGAGAGACAAAGTAGACGAGAACGGAATAATGTCGAAATGGCACCGTGATGGTACATGGCAATCTGAATTTGCCCGTGGTATGGGGTTATTTGTAAAAGATAACAACTTGTGGGATGAACAAGTAGATTATACCTCTGATAAAAAAGCTATTACCTATTATGAATGGATGCGTAAGAATGCCGATGCAGCCTGGGAAACACGTGAACGAGTTAACAACATTACGTTCAATGAATGGGCAAAACCAACACCATTAACCCCAGAACCAGGAAAGACATGGACTGCACTCGAAATGGTAGGTGCCGTAATCATGACACAAGTAACCCCGGATGAGAAACCATAAAATAAAACAATGAATAATATGATAAAAAGATGGAGTCTACTGCTTGGCTTTCTCTTTACCATGCTTTCAACAGCATGTAGCAGTAACGAAGATACAAAGAACGAAGATTCATCCACTCCCGAAGTGGACGAAGTCGTAGCAAGAGCCCAACAACCGGTCAAGGTTGTTTGTGTAGGCAATAGCATCACAGAGGGATTTGGAAACACCTGCCAGGAAAAAGCCTGGCCGGGACAATTGGGTAAACTGCTAGGAAGCGGTTATACAGTCCTCAATTGTGGTGTGAGTGGTACAACTATGTTCAAAAATAGCGATGCCCCCTATTGGAATACCGACCGTTTTATTAAAGCTAAAGAAGCGAATCCGCAAATCCTGATTATTGCTTTAGGAACAAACGATGCTGATCCCTGGCGTTGGAACCAATTGAAAGAAGAGTTCAAGCCTAACTATCTGGATATGGTAGCAGAATTCAGACAAAATGGAAAAGATCCTATCATCTATGTCTGCCTGGCACCACCTTTGTTCGGACCGGATAAAGCTCCTCAAAACCAAATGGTCGAAACAGAACTCATCCCTCGTGTGAAAGAAATAGCCGGAGAAATCGGAGCGTATATTATCGACTTTCATCAACCATTGTTAGGTGCAAGTAAAGAATTCCCGGATAACGTACACCCGGATGATGCCGGCTCTGCTCTTATGGCACAAATCGCGTATAACAAGATAAAGGATGCGCAAGTCATTAAGCCAAACATTTCCGTAACCAAAGGTGAAATAATAAAAGAAAGCATAGCCGTAGTAGAAAAAGGAAGTACAGTCACTTTCAAACCGGAACCGGCAAAAGGTAATTGGAAATGGAACGGACCACAAGGGTTTACCTCCACCGACCGGATTATTAAACTGGAGAATGTACAACGCGGAGGTACGTATACTGCTGTCTACACAGATATGACAGGCAACCGAAGCATTATTAACTTCCTGGTTTCCATCAAGGGCGAACAAGGTAGCACTATTACTCCCCAAGTGCAGGATATGCAGGGAAGATGGGCCAAAAGTAGCTTCATACGCGTTAATCCAGGGGGAAATGTAACTCTTGCACCAGAAGTAGAAAATGAAAAAGGTGGTTCGTGGGCATGGACTGGTCCAGAAAACTTTTTTGCTGGAACACGAGAAGTCCGTTTACAAACTGTACTTCCTACACAAGCCGGCAAATATACTGCTACATATACGGACGATTATGGACGCCAAAGTTCTATAGACTTTACCATAGCAGTGGAGGGAACTACCATCTGTCCTGAATTGATATCTTATATTAATTACGGCGGATGGAAGAACGTTAATGAAATGGAGGTAAAAGAGGGCGACAGTGTAACCTTCGGACCACATCCATCTAATGGTGACTGGCATTGGGAAGGTCCAGACGGCTTTACTTCCGACCGTCGCGAAGCTACCGTTTCCAACTTCAACAGCCAAAAGGCAGGTGAATACATCGGTACATTCACCAACGCTGTCGGATGTCGGGTGGAATTGACCATCACTTTGAAACTAAAGAAATAACAAAGATGAGAAACAACATACTGAATCTGCTTCCCTATACAGGGAAGCAGATTTTTAGCAGACTGACTTTCACTTTTCTAATCGCTGCACAAAGTATAGCAGCACGCAATGTAGAAATTACTCAATTTGGTGCTGTAGGAGATGCGGCAACACTAAATACGAAAGCACTACAAATGGCTATCGACACCTGCGCCGAAACCGGAGGTGGCGAAGTAACAGTACCACCGGGAACGTATATTACAGGGACAATCTACCTACGCAGCAACGTAGAATTGCATCTTTGTCGTGGCTCCATTATCCGAGGTAGTTATCGCAATCCGGAAGACTACCCTACCCGCTCTCTCATTGTAGCAGATAGCATTGAAAATGCAGGTATCTCCGGGTCAGGTATCATTGACGGTAATGCACAACATCCTGAATTTCAGAAGAATTATCGCCTCAACGATGGCAAACGTCCTTATGCCATTTACTACAAAGATTGCAAAAGAATGTCTCTGCGTGATATAGAAGTGCGAGATGCCGCAGGCTGGACCATACGTTTGTTCCATTGTGATGGAGTGATTGTAGACGGGATTTCTATATTTTCCCTTTCCATGGGAAACAATGACGGCATTGACGTAGATGCACGAAATGTCAATATCACTAATTGCCACATTGAATGCGATGATGATGGTATTTGTCTGAAAAGTGATGATCCTAATTTCATGGTAGAAAATATCACAGTGACCAATTGTATCATCGCATCCAATTGTAACCCGATCAAGTTTGGCACAGCTTCATGGGCAGGTTTCCGCAATATTACGTTTTCCAATTGCGTGATCCGTCCGACTACGGAAAGTAATATCTGGGACTGGTCAAAAGAATACCGCCATATAGCTCCAAAAACTCATACCGGATTATCCGGAATTGCTATTGAATCTGTAGACGGAGGCATCATAGAGCAGGTGACTTTCAATAATATCAGTATGGAGGGCATCATTACGCCGATTTTCATTTGCCTGACTCATCGTCGAATGAACCAACATAGTGGTCAATCTGGAATTATCCGCAATTTATTGTTCAGCAACATTACAGCAAAAGCCGAAGGCATTATCCCCACCCTAATCGCTGGCACACCTACCGGACGTATCACGGATATTACCTTACGTGATATTACCGTAGAACATGCTGGGGGTGAGAAAGCTATGACCAAATCTCTTCCGGAAAATTTGAAAGGATATCCGGAAAATCGTATGTATGGCAAAGAAAACCCGGCTGGCGGACTTTATATCCGTCACGCAGATAATATTCTAATAGAAAACTTCCACATCCGACAACGTAACACAGACGAACGCCCATCTATTTTTCTTGATGATGCAACTGATATACATATAGAAAAATTGCAATCAACAGGTTCCATAGCCAAGAAGATGATAGAACATTCTAAATGCAGTAACATAACCATTGATGGAAGGGTAGTAAAATAAACTAATCACATCAGTATTTGTGACATTTCTGTATAGACTAACGACATCTTAAATAAAATAGATACTAATGTCACAAAATAACAATGAGTAATTGCTTCTATATACTACTTTTGTAACAGTATAATAGAAAACACCTTCAAAAGTATTATCATGAACAAACATTTATTACTAGCTCTAACACTCTGTGTATCCTTGCATGGTTACGGACAAAAGATGCATCAGTTGGTATCTCCAAATGGTAACATACAAGTTTCAATAAACATCTCTGATAAAATCTATTACGATATAGTCTGTCAGAAAGATACATTGCTGAAACAATGTAACCTTCAAATGCAATTAGGGGATGAAGAAGCCGGAAACCATCCAAAACTAATAAAGGCGAACAGAAAAAGCATTAACGAATCACTAAAACCGATCATTGCCCTAAAGCATTCAACGGTCTCTAATAAATACAACCAACTCCAGTTGAAGTTTAAAGGAGATTATTCGGTAGAATTCCGCGCCTTCGACGATGGCATCGCTTATCGCTTCATTACCAACAAAAAAGGAATGATTGAAGTTGGTAACGAAATATTCCAAGTAAACTTTCCCGAGAACTATCTGTTGCACATGCAGCAACCGGGAGGATTTAAAACAGCTTATGAGGAAGAGTATCGTCATGTACAGAGCCAAGAGTGGAAAGCGACCGGTTCAATGGCTCTCCTTCCTCTGCTGATTGATACACGTAAAGATTATAAGATTCTAATCAGCGAATCTGCATTGGCCGATTATCCTGCACTTTTCCTGAAAAGTAATGACCGGAACGGAATGTTATCCGTATTTCCCAAGGTACCTCTTGAATTCGGAGAAGATGGAGACCGTAGTCTTAAAATTCTAAAAGAAGCAAATTATATAGCTAAAACCAATGGACAACGTTGCTTCCCCTGGCGTTACTTCGTCATTACCAAAGATGACGGACAGCTGATAGAAAACACCATGACCTATAAACTGGCCGATAAGAACGTATTGGAAGATACCTCCTGGATTAAACCCGGACTAGCTAGTTGGGAGTGGTGGAACGGTGCTACTCCTTATGGGCAGGATGTAGACTTCGTAGCAGGCTGTAATCTGGATACTTATAAATATTTTATCGACTTTGCCGCTCATTACGGAATCCCCTATATAATCATGGACGAAGGTTGGGCTAAATCAACAAGAGATCCCTATACCCCCAATCCGAAAGTGGATTTACATGAACTAATCCGCTATGGTAAAGAAAAAAATGTAGGTATCGTGCTTTGGTTGACATGGCTAGCTGTAGAAAACAACTTCGATCTATTCGAAACATTTGAAAAATGGGGAGTGAAAGGCATAAAGATTGATTTCATGGACAGAAGCGACCAATGGATGATGAATTATTATGAAAGAGTAGCTAAAGAAGCAGCCAAGCATCACTTGTTTATCGACTTTCATGGTTCTTTTAAACCGTCCGGACTAGAATATAAGTACCCGAATGTGCTTTCTTATGAAGGTGTAAGGGGGATGGAGCAAATGGGAGGGTGCCGTCCTGACAATAGTGTTTATTTCCCTTTTATAAGAAACGCAGTGGGACCGATGGATTATACACCGGGTGCCATGCTTAGTATGCAACCGGAAATTTATCGTTCTGAACGTCCTAACTCTGCCAGTATAGGTACACGTGCCTATCAGATGGCGCTGTTCGTTCTCTTCGAAAGTGGAATCCAAATGATGGCAGATAATCCGACACTGTACTACCGAAATGACGAATGCACGCGTTTCATCACTCAAGTACCACAAACCTGGGATGAAACCATTGCTTTGGCAGCTAAAGTCGGAGAATATGCCATTGTAGCCAAACGCAAAGGAGATAAATGGTTTATCGGAGGCATGACGAATAACCAAGAACAACAAAGAGAATTTGAACTGGATACAGACTTTCTGAAAGAAGGACAAACCTATCAAATGACTTCTTTTGAGGATGGAAAAAATGCGAACCGTCAAGCTATGGATTACCAGAAAAATGAACATACCCTCAAAAAAGGAGACAAAATATCGATCCGCCTGGCACGCAATGGCGGCTTTGCAGCAATTATTGAATCATTTAATAACTAATATCTATTTATGAGAAGAAAAACAATCTCCAGTGCACTAATTGCACTTTTACTCACGCCTTTAACTGTCAATGCGCAGAAAGAAGGACGTCCTGAATGGGATAATGAGTACATCTCAGGAGTTAATAAAGAAGAGGCGTGCCAAATCGCCATTCCCTTTGCCGATGAACAGCAAGCCACCACATCAGTAACCGAAGAGTCACCCTACTACATGACCCTAAACGGTACCTGGAAATTTCACTGGGTAGCCGATCCCAAAGACAGGCCACAGGAGTTTTATCAACTCGATTATGATGTAAGCCAATGGGACAATATCAAAGTACCCGCAACCTGGCAAATCGAAGCTGTACGCAACAACAAGAACTGGGACAAGCCATTATACTGTAATACCATTTATCCTTTCTGCGATTGGAGACATGTGCAATGGCCTAACGTTATCCAGCCCCGTCCGGCAGACTACACCTTTGCTTCTATGCCTAATCCGGTAGGTAGCTACCGCCGGGAGTTCACTTTACCCGATTCTTGGAAAGGAAGAGATGTATTTATTCGCTTCAACGGTGTAGAGGCAGGTTTCTACATCTGGGTAAACGGTAAGAAGGTAGGATATTCGGAAGACAGTTATCTACCTGCCGAATTTAACTTGACCCCCTATCTGAAACCGGGCAAGAATGTGTTGGCAGTAGAAGTATACCGCTTCACAGATGGTAGTTATCTGGAGTGTCAGGATTTCTGGCGTTTCAGTGGTATTTTCAGAGATGTGTTTGTATGGTCTGCTCCCCAAACACAGATCAGAGATTTCTTCTTCCGTACAGACCTGGATCAAGCATATAAAAATGCAACAGTATCTCTGGATGTTACAATTACCGGTAAAAAGAGCAACAGCGAAATCCTTGCAAAAATTACCACTTTAGACGGTAAAGAGATCACAACACAATCCATGCAGGCCAAAATGGGTACAAACAAAATGCAGTTTGAAGTGTCCAATCCACTGAAATGGACGGCAGAAACTCCCAATCTGTATAATCTGACCCTCTCATTAAAGCAAAAAGGTAAAATCGTTGATATCCGCAGTATAAAAGTCGGTTTCCGTAAGATTGAATTTACCAAAGACGGACAAATGCTGATTAATGGAAAATCAACCTTATTCAAAGGAGTGGACAGACATGACAATAGTCCTCTGAATGGTCGAACCGTTTCGAAAGAAGAAATGGAGAAAGACGTGCAATTGATGAAGTCATTGAACATAAATGCCGTACGTACTTCACATTATCCCAACAATCCTTATTTCTATGATTTATGTGATAAATATGGTATCTATGTTATGGCTGAAGCGAATGTAGAATGCCACGGATTGATGGAATTGTCCAGTGAACCGTCCTGGAAGAAATCCTTTACGGAACGTAATGAGAACCAGGTAAAAAGATATAAGAACCACGCTTCCATCGTAATGTGGTCGATGGGTAACGAGTCAGGAAACGGAATCAACTTCCAGTCGGCTGTATCAGCAGTCAAGGCATTGGACAACACCCGTCCTACGCACTATGAAGGAAACAGTTTTTTCTGCGACGTAACCAGTACGATGTACTCTGACGTACAATGGTTGGAAGGCGTAGGAAAAGAACGTCTTGAAAAAGCACAGAAAGGCGAAACTGTAAAACCGCACGTAGTTTGTGAATATGCCCATGCCATGGGAAATGCAATTGGTAACTTCAAGGAATATTGGGAAACATACGAACGTTATCCGGCACTTCTCGGTGGTTTTATCTGGGACTGGATAGACCAGGGTATCCAGATGCCAACACCTGACGGTAAAGGTTATTATATGGCTGTAGGAGGAGATTTTGGCGACAAGCCGAATGATGGTAACTTCTGTACAAACGGAGTCATCTTTGCCGACCGTACTCTTTCTGCCAAATCTTATGAAGTAAAGAAAATACATCAGCCAATCAGCGTTACAGCTGAAGGTAACGGAAACTATAAAATAACCAATAAAAGATTTCATGCAGGCTTAAATGATCTTTATGGAAGATATGAGATTAAAGAAGACGGAAAAGTGATCCTGTCTGGAAATCTGGAAGAGCTGAACCTGAACGCACAGGAAAGTAGAACCATCACGATCTCCGACGCACAAGTGAAAAAGGTGCCGGGAGCCGAATATTTCATCAATTTCAGCTTCCGTCTGAAGAACGACACAGAATGGGAAAAAGCCGGTTATGAAGTAGCATCGGAACAGTTTAAACTATCTGACAGTGCCAAACCTATATTTGAAGCAGGTAAAGGAAAAATCAGCTTGACCGAAACCAATGATGCGTACATCGTGAAGGGCCAGAACTTCGAGGCAACCTTCTCACAGAAAACAGGAACTCTTTCTGCCTATACGCTCAACGGAGTATCTTTAATCAGCAAAGGACTGGAACTAAACGTATTCCGCGCTCCTACCGATAACGACAGACAAATAGATGGAGATTGGCAACGCAAAGGATTATGTAATATGCTTCCGGAAGCAGGTAAATGGGAAGTGAAACAGGAAGACAACAAAGTAATCCTGCAAATCAAAACTACATATAGAAGTAAAATTGGTTTCGACTTTGAAACAGAAATGGAATATTCTGTGGCCCCTGATGGCTCTATTCTGGTGAATAGTACCATTGTTCCGGCTGTAAACGGAGAAATCATTCCACGTGTGGGTTATCGTATGGAATTGCCTGAAGGTTTCGAACGGATGCGTTGGTATGGCCGTGGACCATTAGAGAACTATGTAGACCGTAAAGACGCTACTTATGTAGGTGTATATGAAGACCTGGTATCCAATCAGTGGGTAAATTACATCAAACCACAGGAAATGGGTAATCATGAAGATATACGCTGGATATCAGTCACCAACTTCGACGGTATGGGATTTGTTTTTGTAGCCGGAGATCAGATGTCAGCTTCTGCTATGCATGTAAGAGCAGAGGACATGGTAGACTCTACCGACCTTAGAAAACTGGTACATAAATATGAAATACCAATGCGCAAAGAAACAGTTCTTTGTCTGGATGCCAAACATCGTCCATTGGGGAATGGTAGCTGTGGCCCGGGCCCGATGAGAAAATACGAGCTCCTCTCCCAACCTACAGTTTTCAGTTTTATCATGATGCCGTTGGAAAGAAGTTATATGCAAGATGAGCTGATGAAAAAGGCACGTGTGCAAATGCCGGTATGTATGCCTGTTTTGATAAATAGAGACAACAACGGATACCTGCAATTAAAGACTAATACCCCAGATGCTACGATCTATTATAGCTTGAATGGTGGAGAATTCACAGCTTATACAACTCCTATTGAATTTATCTCAGGTGGAAAAGTACAGGCATACGCAACCTCTGAAAAATTAGGGAAAAGCTTGACAACGTCTGTGGAATTGCCTATATATGTAGACCGTTCTTCATGGAAGATTGTATCGGTTAGCAGTGAAAACAATGGTGAAGAAGCACGTAATGCTATTGATGGTGATCCAACTACTATCTGGCACAGCCGTTGGTCGTCACCGGTAGCCAAGCATCCACATGAGATCGTGGTAGATATGGCTTCTCTGCTTGAAGTGGATAAGTTCATCTATACTCCACGTAATTCTGCTAACGGACGCATCAAAGATTATGAACTTTATTTCAGTAAAGATGGAAAGAATTGGGAAGGTAAAGTAAAAGGTGCCTTTGCCAATTCGTCTTCCACACAAGTCGTTACACTAAAAGAACCGATCACAGCTCGCTATTTCAAACTCATTGCCCTGTCGGAAATAAGTGGCAGAGACTGGGCTTCGGCTGCTGAATTAAATGTAAATATCACCAGAAACCTGTCGGGAGTATCCGAAGGTAGACAGCGTGTAGTTTATGTAGACAGTGATGCGGACAATAGTATGAAATTAGCAGCAGATGGAGACATCAACACTTATTGGCGTACCGTACACAATCAATTCTATCTGGCACCGTATCCACACGAGATACAAGTATCACTCGCTAAGGAAGCTAAGGTAAAAGGTATTAAGTATACCCCCCGGCAAGATTCTGCCGAAGGACGAATTGCTAAATATGAGATATACCTAAGTCAGGACGGAAAAGAATGGGGTAAAGCTGTCGCTTCAGGAACATTTAAGAATTCCAAAGAAGCACAAACGGTAGAGTTTACTCCACATCAGGCACGTTATGTGAAACTTCAGGCATTATCTGCTGCAGACGGTGGCAAACAAGCTGCCGTATCAGAGCTGGAAATCCTGACAGCTGAATAATCTATAAGCCAGCTCTTGCAAGGCGTAAACAGTCCTTGCATGAGCCAGCAAAGTTCTTATTACTTATCTCCTAAAGTATTAACAACAAACTTCTTTGGTATTAGAGGCAAAGTTCTTTTCCTCTAATACCAAACTTTTTTTTAGTTTGATATAAACTATAAATGCAAGTTCTGTTTTTATAAATGCAACCTTTGTTTATAAAAACAGAACTTGCATTTATATAATCAAAGCTTTCATTTTAAGATTGTTCTTAAGGCAAAGTAAGTTAGCTAACAGAAGAGAAGAAGTTTATAATAAGGAGAGAAGAAATTATCTATTAATAGATTGGAAGAATAATAAAATACCCTCCGCCCAAATCCTTCATTCAAAAATAGCCAAGGATAAGTATAAGCGAAGGGTAAAAGTACAATTACGCAAAAAATGCTCTTTGATTAATAAACTGCAAATTCATAGATCCGTGTATCTTTTCCATTGGCAGCTTGTACCGGCTGTGTAATCAGAAGACGTAAATAACGCACCTTTTCAGTTTTGCCTAAAGAACGGTTGATTACATTCTGTTTATTGCCGGTTACGAAATCCAATGTACGCCACTCCTCATTCGGGTTATTTTTAGCCTGTAGAAAGCAATTGCTTGTTATGTAGGAATAACTTTCCTGGGCAGCATTAATCATTCTCCAGCCATTAATTTCCCTTTCTGCCCCGAGATCAAAGTCAACATAATTAGGAAGCATAGAAATATCGCACCATTTAGTACTCTCATCTCCATCAATGAGAGAAACCGGTTTCTCCTTATCATTGACATAGCCCGAACATGCAACAATATGTTCCGGCCGCAACAAATTAATCTTAATTTCTGCAGTTTCCGATATACATTTATTTTCCTTATTTGCAGTACGGAACAGAGTAGATACCGACTTAACAGGAGCATAAGGTTCTTTCGCAAGGGTGGCTGCAAAGATGACAATATTCTTATTGTCAGGCAAAACAACTTCAGTTGCCCCGATAGGAATATTAATAGCAAACTTAAACATATAAGTAAACTCATAAGCATGATCGCCCACAGTAGAGTGTCGGTGTGTACCAATGTAGGCCACTTCTGCATCTTTCAGATACCCCTGTGTGTGTCCCGTATGCCCCCACTGACCGATAAAACCGGTATAAGACGGTACTATGATTTTCTGACAATTTTTACCTACAAGAAATGCACCTTGAGCATCCTTCTCGGCAGTTGCCGCTGCAGCCAGAATATACAAACGGTTATAAGCATGCCCGACAGGTAGTTTCAAGGTATCCCCTTTGCATGCCATTCCATTCATTTCCTCTTTTGTCTCCAGATGGAAAGGAATACGATTAACAGTCATTTCTGCAGGAATCAATTCTGCCGCATAAGAATAACCTGACTCAAAATCTGCTTCTCCACAAAACTCATTCCAACTAAAGCATTTATGATTATAAGCCAGAGGAAGTTGTTCGAATTTCATCCGGTCTTCCTTGCCTGTGCTTAGACGAAGCTTGTAAGTCCTGATACTGTTAGGCTGAATGGCAACCTCCAATTGATTACCTTTGAAAACTGCACTGCCAATACTCTTTTCCGTTCCATCCGCCTCATCAGCACTTATTATAGTGCCAGCAAAGGTCAGTACGGCACTCTGCGGAGAATTGCCCCCGGTTTCATATACACGCACAACATATTCGTCCGAACTTTCCGCCTTTTTCAGAGCTTTGATAACGACATTATCATTGTTTGAAGAAACAAAGGAAAATGTCTTGCCTAGAGTGCCGGAATGTTTTTCTGCAGTGAAAGCCTTAATGCGTTGATTCAGTCTTTCGGCTTCCTTAACGACTTGTGCCTTATCCAAAGCACCGGCGTGGCCTATCAGGCTATAAGTAAAAGTATGATAACCTAAATCCTGACGATCCTGATAAGAATAGTGCTCGGCTGTTTTAGGAGTATGGAGCAATGTCAAACGCAAAGTATTGTTATCTGGTTTATCCCAACCATATTTACTGTCATTCATGATAGAAACGCCATATTTGCCTGTATTGTCAGTCAAGTCGGCCCAGTATTGAGCATAAACCTCATAAGCGGTCAGCGTATTATTACCTCTCTGAACACTACCGATGCCAAGATCGTAAGTCGCTTTTTCGTTATCAAGATTCAAAGGAAATTCTGCTTTCAGAAGAGCGTTGGGAGACTGCCAGTCGACTTCGTTATTAAAGTCTATACGATTAGCCAGTTCTCCTTCGTAAAGACGAATATATTGGCGAAATATTGATTTACCATGGCGTTTCTCCACACAGATAGTTTTGCGTAAATCCCCGTCCTCAACAACTCTTATTTCCACATTTTCCATAATGGAAATAGGTGTACTGTCAATAGTCTTTTTCATGATTTCCCATGCAGGCCAGTGATAAGATTCATTATCCGTAAAAAGAGCCAGGCGAATAGCTTTTCCAGTCTTTATCAGTTCTTTATTATTGTTCTTATCAAATAAAGAGGTGATATCTCCATACTCGTTCAGTGAGATTTTATAAACAGAGTTTTCTAAAATGGTAGCAGGCACAGATGAAGCCTCTTTTTCCCGTGAACCAGAAAGGCGAATGTCATAAACAGCATATCCCGTAGGAGGTACCGTTGCTTCTATCAACAGATTCATCTTCCCGTCTTGATAAGAAAGTAATTGAGAAGCAACTTTTTTACCCGCTGCATCATAAACACTGACACCTTTCGGAAGCTTGGATGTTTCAATCGATACTTCCACAATATCGGTCACCGGGAAACCCAGCGCATTATAAAAGACAACAGGAGTGCCTTTGACACGGGTATCCATTTTCTCTGAAATGGCTCCGACAGAGGTAGTCAGTATTCCGGAGAATTGTTTCAATGAAAGAAGTTCATCATTCCATGAAAACTCATAAGCACGGGGAATACTCGTACCGGTTAGGTCGTCATGAAATTGGTGGAAAATAAAGCGCTTCCATGATTCTGTCAGGCTATTTCCCGGATAATCGGCTACGCCCAGCCAATCTGCAGCAAGGGCGGCTCTTTCCGCAGCATCCCCCAATAGTTCATTTTGCCTATTGTAAAGTTTCATAGCGGCCTGTGAAGTATAGCATCCAGTTCCATGTACATCCATCAGCAGTTCACCGTTGAATATTGGTAATTCAGGATGTTTATCATAAGGAAAATAGTCCTTAAACAACTGATCGCTGGTTGCGCTAATCACTTTTAATGGTCCGTTCCCTTTAATGCCTTTCTCTACAGAGCTGACAGATCCCAGTGAAGGAGAGCCGCCCGTATCACCTGTACCATAGTAACGATATACCGTTTTCAAAGGAGTATGTCCTGTCAAATTCAGCAATTCTTCATTCGCGGACAAGTCTACGTTATTCCAACGTTTACCATAGTCATATCCATGTGCCAGCATGATGGAAGAGCCATCTACCCCTTGCCAGACTCCAATCGTAAAAGGGTGTTTACTTTTGCCATAAAAAGGGTTGGTACGCCAATCCAACTTCTGCGAAGAGAAACCGATAAGACCACAATGTTTGGCTATCGTTGGCAGTGTCCAGCCAAAGCCGAAACAGTCCGGAAGGAAAATATCAGTACTCTCTACTCCAAACTCTTGCCGGTAATATTCTTGCCCGAGCATAATATTACGAATAGATGATTCAATAGAAGGCACCAATACATCCGATGCTTCCCAACTGCTGCCACTAACATGCCAACGTCCCGAATGGATGAGTGCTTTAAGCTGTTCATACTGGGAAGGATAGTATTCTTTCATCCATGAATATTTCACCCCTCCTTCAAAATTAAAAATATAATTAGGATACTTCTTCAACAAAAACAAGTTGCGAGATAAAGTATTCCAAACATACTCCTTAATGGTTGTTTGTATATCCCAATTCCATTGAGTATCCAAATGGGCATCTGCCACCATGTAGGCCGTCGCCTTCTTTTCCGGACCCACCTCTTGTGCACACACATTGCCCGCGTCAAGTAGTACAAAAGCTAATAAGATAGTTGATAATTTCATAAGTAAAACTTCTATTATAATTGAATGTTAGTTTTCTTTGTCTGGAAACAAAGATAGGTAGGTCTATGTAAAAAAGACTATATATTTATGCCAGAAAAGTAAGCAAATGCCCCTATGGCTATTATACGGACTAAAATGTCAGAAAACCATAATCCCTTTTTTCATTTTTTCCTGTCACATTCTATGATTATTCTTTATATTTGCACTACCCAAATTAATCTAAGTAAATAGATATGAGAAGCAAACACATTATTTCCAGACTCTTAGGGATCATTGGTATCCTAAGTTGTCTCCCATATATGACTCATGCATATAGTTTACGACAATTCTCTAACAAAGATGGATTATCCAACAGTGCCATTCTTTCCCTATACCAAGATAATCAGGGAGTCATCTGGATTGGCTCATGCGATGGCCTGAATATGTACGATGGAAACAGCATACACGCATACAACCCACCTAATTCCTCTAAAACGTTACTATCAGGAAACCTGATTAATAACTTTATGGAAACTGGAAAAAACGTATTATGGATACAAACAAATTATGGACTCGACCGATTGGATCTAAAAAAAACAACAAGCCAGAGCTTTGTTGAATTCAAGGATAACAGGTTTATGACCAAAAGCAAGGATAACGAGCTTTTTACCTTAAAAGATGACGGGTATTTCTATTATTACCAACAAGAAAAAGGAACATTCCGAAAACTGGAAGTCCCCCAACCTGCATTCGAGTACATATTATCTACCACTATCGATGCAAACAATATACTGTGGGTGTTTACTTCCAACAACGACAATCGCAGTTATCAGATAAATAAAACAAAAGAAGGTCTCTCTCTAACCCCCAATCACCTCTTCAAACATTCCGAAAAACTACGATGGGCCTTCCCCGAAGGGCAATTAGTCTATTTCATCGACGAGACTTACTCACTGTATGAATATGACTTCAACAATCAGCAACAATATTTTATAGCAGATCTTAAGACGGAAATAGAAAAGCGCGGAGAGGTTTCTTCTATTATCAAACAGCAGAATGATTATTATATAGGTTTCAAAAATAGCGGCTTGATCGTTCTGAAATATATGTCCGATCAGAAAATCAAGTACCAGATACAGTCTACCGAAATCCACTCCGGTATCTTCTGCTTAATGAAAGACAAGTATCAGGACATTGTTTGGGTAGGAACCGATGGGCAAGGAGTATATATGTATTTTAATGATGCTTTCTCAATCACCAACACGCTGCTCGATACTCCTGTATACCAAATTAACAATCCCGTACGCGCTGTCTATTACGACAATGAACAAACTTTATGGATAGGAACTAAGGGAGGAGGAATACTACGACTCAAAGAATATTCCACAGAAAACGGAACATCGACGTCTTTCGAGCATATTTCTATCAATAACAGCACCTTAACCGATAATGCAGTCTATTGCTTTGCGCCCGGCTCCATGAACAAACTATGGATTGGTACGGAAAATGGCATCAACTATTACTTATACAAAAGTAAACAATTAAAAACATTTACAGTAACAGCAGATGGTAAAAAAGTGAAGTATGTACATTCCATTCATGAACTGAATGACACAACTTTATGGGTATCTACCGTTGGCGAAGGTATCGTGAAAATTATTCTGAATAAAAACGGAATCACTCCTACTGTTAAATCGGCTACAAGAATTATTTTGGATGGCGGTCGTCTGGCTTCTAACTACTTCTTTACTTCTTTTCAGGAAAATGACTCGATACTTTGGTTTGGAAACCGTGGATACGGGGCACATCGGCTTAATCTCGAAACCGGAAAGTTTACTCCATACAAATTCGATAATATTGTAAATAGCCAGATGACCAATGATATCTTTGCCATCTATAAGAACGAAAATGGATATTGGTTTGCTACCAGTTCGGGCTTACTTCACTTCAATCAAGAAGACTCGCAACATCATAATAAGGTTGAGCTGCTTTCAAAAAATACCGCACACGGCATATTGGAAGATCAACAGAATAACATCTGGATAAGTACCAATCAGGGATTGGTAAGATTCAACCCCAAGACTCATACCAGTCAGACATACGACAGAAAAAACGGACTGGAAGTTACCGAGTTCAGCGATGGGGCCTTCTATAAAGACATACCAACTGAAACTCTATTTTTTGGCGGGACAAACGGATTTGTTGCTATCAAGCCCAATGATTACAATATGGCAACTTACATGCCTCAAATAAGTATGAAAAGACTATCCATCTTCGGAAAAGAATATAACATCCATGACTTTCTATATGAAGAAAAAGAGAAAACGATCCTCCAACTAGATTATAGCCAGAACTTCTTTCATATTGATTTCATGGCAGTCGATTATATAAATGGAAATAATTATTCCTACTATTACAAATTGAGCGAAGTCAGTAACCAATGGATAGAGAGTGGCACATCCTCTAGTGCCGTATTTTCTAATCTTTCACCGGGACAATACACATTACTGGTAAAATATAAAAATAACATCAATGGAGAAGAGTGTGAACCTCAATCTTTTTTTATCCAGATCACTCCTCCCTGGTATTTAAGTAATTGGGCATATATCCTTTATTTCATTTTGATTTCATTGTTTTGTGCTTCTTCTATTTATCTACTTATCCGGCAATATCGACGTAAGCAGCATCGTATCATTGAAAAGATGAACCGGGAAAAGAAAGAAGAAATCTACGAGTCCAAACTACGCTTTTTCACTAATATAACACATGAGTTCTGTACACCATTAACTCTGATTTATGGTCCTTGTGAAAAAATACTTGCATACCCACAATCCGATTCATACATCCGCAAATATGGAAAGATGATACAACAGAATGCGGAGAAACTGAATGTTCTGATTCTGGAACTACTTGAATTCCGCAGACTGGAAACTGGCAATAAGGCTCCCTCTATTCAAAGATTGCCTGTGTCGGACAAGCTCCAAAATATAGCAGAGTCATTCGGCGAATTAGCTGAAAACAAAAAACTGAATTACCGACTGAATATCGAAACAGGCATTGAATGGAATACAGATATCAGCTGTTTCAACAAAATAGCCAATAATCTAATATCCAATGCCTTTAAATATACCCCTGAAAAAGGGAATATCACAATCGGGTTAAAGATAGAAAATCAACAATTAATCCTTCGCGTATCCAACTCTGGAAAGGGTATAGCAAAAGAAAACCTGAATAAGGTATTTGACCGTTACAAGATTCTGGATTCTGTTGAACTAAACGGGAAAAACTCACGTAATGGGCTCGGGCTGGCTATATGCAAAAGCATGGTAACCCTACTGAATGGTGAAATTACTATTGAAAGCATCCCCAACGAAATTACGACATTTACTGTCACTTTACCGGAATTATCACCGACAGAACAAGAAAAGCCCCAAGAAGTATATCAGACAGGGCAATTGAAGATTAGTATAGAGCCTATAGAATTGGAAAAAACCATTACGAACTTCGATGCTTCGAAACAAACAGTTATGATTATTGATGACGATCCTTCCATGCTTTGGTTCGTTTCGGAGATTTTTGTTGACAAATACAATGTGCTTTCCTTCAATAATGCGAAGGATGCTTTAGCCAGTTTGGAATTAAAACAACCGGACTTAATTATTTCAGATGTGATGATGCCCGAAATTGATGGTCTTTCTTTCACTCATCGTATTAAACAAAATAAGCTGTGGAGCCATATACCATTAATTCTCCTGTCTGCTCTCCATCATGAGGACGACCAGGTGAAGGGTATTGATTCAGGAGCGGATGCTTACGTTACCAAACCTTTTAACGTAAAGTATCTGGAAAAAATTGTTTATCGACTGATAAAGCGGAAATCCGAGTTAAAAGAATATTATAATTCAGTATTCAGCGCTTTCCAGATAGAAAATGGAAATTACATACACAAAGAAGATCAGGATTTCCTGAATAAAATAATGAAAATCATAGATAAAAACATCGAAAACCCGGAGCTTTCTGTAGAGTTGTTGAGTAGCGAATTAGGATATAGTACCCGTCAATTCTACCGGAAATTAAAGCCGATAACGGAGAAGTCTCCGGCTGATATCATCAAAGAATATCGCCTCACTGTAGCTGAACGCCTATTATTGACAAAGAATCTCACTATTGAAGAAATCATGGATAAAACAGGATTCACCAATCGAGGGACCTTCTACAAAGTATTCTCTTTACGATTCGGTATGCCACCACGACAATACAGGGAACAGCAAAAAGAGAGTGTAGTTAAAAGGAATACTGAACAATAACGGACTGTTTACTCTATTCGTTACTTTGATGAACGTAATAGAAGTAACTCCAGTATATGTTCTCCCGCTTCCAAATTTACTGCACGCTCTCCTTTCACATTGTCGGGTGCATAAAAAGTAGCAGTGCTATTTGCCGGAACAGTTACATGATAGAAAATACGGTTCTTTTTACGTTCCCATTTAGAGCAGATTTCCCCATAAGGTGATTGATATCTGGCTTCGAACTCATTTAATCCACTGGGGAAATTAGGCCGAAGGAGAATATGTTTAAATCCGGGATTTTCGGGGTCAGGGAAGATTCCACCCAATCCTTTATAAAACCATCCTCCAATTTCACCAAACATCATGTGATTGTCCGATATGTCACGTGTGGCATTCAAATCCCAGTTCTCCAGTAATGTGGTAGCACCATTGGCAATCCAGCAGCCCCATGATGGATAAGTGTCTTGTGCAGCTAATTTATAAGCCGTTTCAGCTTCACCGTTCTCACTTAACGCATTCAATATAGCTTTTGCCCCCAACACACCTACATCCAAATGAAAGCCGGCTGCTTCCACCTGTTTTGCCAGATTCCGGGCTACTTTTCTCTTCAACTCTTCGGGAACAATGCCCCATTGCAAAGGAACGCTCTGTTCCGTCTGAACGCCGCTACCATAAATGCCCGTTTCTCTATTCAGAAACTTGTCATTAATCGCGTTCTTTATCTTATTGGCAAGAGCAGAATAATATTTATAGTCTTCCGTTTTATTAAACATCTTTGCGGCATTGGCAAGTATTTTAGTGTCCACATAGAAATAGACAGAAGAGGTCAGTTCCTTGGAAGAATGTGATTTAACAGGCACCCAGTCTCCTCTTCCCCATGAGGTCAATCCGGTCGGACTGGTGCGATCCACATAGTCTACATACCGCCTTATATTTTCATAACAGTCTGCCAACAGTTTATGATCGCCATAAAACATATAAATGTTCCATGGAATAATAGCGATAGTGCTTGTCCAATCCAGTCCATTATCCGTGCCATATCCCCAGCCTCCTGTAGGAATTATATCGGGAAGTACACCATTGGGCTGTTGCTCGTCTCTATGGTCGGCAAGCCATTTCTCATAAACAGTGATACCGTCATAATTGTATAATGCCGTTTCAATAGCAAAATGACCGTCGCCTGTCCATCCGTTCTTTTCACGCTGGGGGCAGTCGGTAGGATACCCCATCAAGTTGGACAAATAGGCATTATTTGTTGCCCACCAAAGACGGTTGATAAGTGCGTTCGAAGTATGAATCGTCCCTTTCTGCGGAACATCACTATGCACAAAGCAAGCTGTCAGATTATTCTCATTCAATACAAGGGGGTTAGTGCTTGTTACTTCCACGTATCTGAAACCTTTATAATTGAATCGTGCCATAAATTCATCCTCTCCCTTTCCACTCAAAACGAGGATGTCCGTTTGAAAAGGATCGGAGTTGTCTACCGGGCGGTGATACACATCAATATTTGACGTATTCACTCGTCCGTTGTCATACAACCGCTCACCATGTTTCAGTCTCACTACAGTTCCCTCTTCCCCGGACACTTTAATGCGGGTGACTCCTGCCATATTGCGGGCAAAATCGAATACATACGTTGTGTCATTAAGTTTCTTCCAGGTTTTTACGGGGATCGTTTCTACTGCACGAATCGGCTGCACTTGTTGTGACACCACATTCTGTGAAGGAACAGCCCTATATCCTACTCCGTTCCATTTAGAATCATCAAAGTTCACGGTATTCCAGCCTTTCTGTTCCAAACGGGCGTCGTAATGCTCGGCTGTATAAATGCTATTAAAGATCAATGCGCCGGATGAAGTTTTCCAGTCCCGCTCCGTAGAAACGACTTCAACGGAACCATCCTCATAAGTAATCCGCACATCCATACAGAAAGCAGGACGGTTACGCCAAGGTGCACGATGAAAGTCCCACACGGCCATTGACTGATGATTATACCATCCATTGCCCAGCAACACACCAATCGCATTTTTCCCTTTCTGTATTTGGGAAGTAATATCATAAGTAACGTAGAAATTACGCCTGTCAAACCGGGTATATAGCGGGTCCAGCCGGTGGTTTCCAATCTTCTCACCATTGATATACAGTTCATACAAACCTGCTACGGCAATATATGCCCTTGCCGACCGTATCTTCTTTCGTGCATCAAACACTTTCCGGAAATAGGGAGCAGGACGGTAATTAATATCTTTGTTATCGCTAATCCAAGCCCCTTGCCAGTGTTCCATCCCCATCATGCCCGTTTCGAAACTATTAATATCCGAAGAAGATTTCACTCCATCCTTATCCCATACATTCACTCTCCAATAATACTTGGTAAAAGGACGAAGTTCCTGTCCGGAATAGGTAATCAGAATCTGTTCGGAGTCCTTTTTGCCCGAATCCCAGATAGTTCCTTTCCCTGCAATCAATTCAAGAGAGTCTTTGTCTACGATGACTTGACAGGCTGTTTGCCGTGCTCCTTTTCGAGCATCATTCAGCATCCATGATAACCGGGGAGCAGGATTATCTATTCCCAAGGGATTCACCAAATAATCACAAACCAGATTCACTGGTTTACAGCTGCCTGACTCTTGTGAAAATGCTGCTTGCAGCATTAAAAATAGTAATCCCGGTAATAGTGTCAATCGTTTCATTTTATCCAAAAATTAGTTTGTATTTTCTTTCAATCGGATGCCATATTTACATCGCGTGCTAATTTACGAAAAATATTGTATGGACGCTTTATCTACTTGCCTCAAAAAAGCTATATCTTTGCGGCCCGAATATATACTTGACTATGAATAAAGTTAATGGTTTACTATATGGGCTGCTTTCATCGGCTTCTTTTGGACTTATCCCTCTATTTACCATTCCTGCCATGCAAGCAGGGATGCAATTTGAATCTATACTTTTCTATCGTTTCCTGTTTGCCTGTCTGGCGTTAGGCGGAATCTTATTGGTGAATGGTCAATCATTTCGCATCAAGAGGCAGGACATTCCTTCCCTGTTTCTTCTTGCGCTTCTTTATTTAATGTCTGCCGTATTCCTGTTCTGGGGATATAAGTTTATGGCTAGCGGAGTTGCCACCACTATTCATTTCATGTATCCGGTGCTTACCACGTTAATCATGATGCTCTTTTTTAAAGAAAAGAAGTCCGGCTGGCGGATCGCTGCCATTGCATCCGCAGTGGCAGGAGTTTATTTCTTATCCGGCGGAGATACAAAAACGGGGAGCTTTTCTTTCCTGGGACTTTTCATTGTTCTTCTGTCGGCACTCGGATATGCGCTTTATCTCGTCACAATGAGCCAATTAAAGATTGGACAGATGAAAGGGCTACTGCTTACTTTCTATGTATTCCTATTCGGAGGTATTCTCCTTTTTATCGGAACAGAAACCATCAGCCAGCTTCAACCCATCAGCGAATGGCATACTGCCGGCAACTTGATTCTATTAGCTTTAATCCCTACCGTAGTTTCTAATCTTGCTCTAGTAAGAGCCGTAAAAAGCATCGGCTCCACACTCACCTCTGTGTTGGGAGCTATGGAGCCGGTAACTGCTGTATGTGTAGGTATCTTTCTTTTCGGGGAAGCCTTCACCACAAGCATTGGTGTAGGTATTGCACTGATTATCGCTGCCGTAATCGTTATTATATTAAAACGATAAAAAATGCGGTTTCATCGGAATATTTACTTCATCGACCCATTTTTAATTCCTGAATAAGATGGGCTGCCTTACCGTATTTCTCTATGATAAAGAGCATATACCGCACATCTACCCCGATGCAACGCTGCAAATCTGGTTCGAATACGATATCACTGCTCATTGCTTCCCAGTTGCCATCAAAAGCCAAGCCTAGTAATTCTCCTTTGGCATTAAACATGGCACTGCCGGAATTACCGCCTGTAATGTCATTGTTGGAGATAAAACAAACATTCATATCTCCCTGCGCATTGGCATATCTTCCGAAATCACCGGAAGAAAGCAAACTCAACAACTCCGGCTGAACGGCAAAGTCAATATCACCCGCATGTTCCTTCACTTTCTCAAAAATGCCTTTCACGGTTGTGTAGTAATCATAAGTGGCTCCATCAAAAGGAGTATATCCTCCAACCGTTCCGAAACTAAGCCGCATGGTAGAGTTGGCATCCGGATAAAAATTACGATCAGCATACATCCGGCGCATGGCTGCATTGAACAAACGCTCCCCCTCCTCTATCTGCTCGGAAGCCTCGGAAATGCTTTGATTCATCTCATAATACTTCACAATCAAATCCAGACTTAAGGAAACAGCCGGATCCTCTATGAGATTATAAGTAGTATCTCGCTCCAGAAAGCGTTTTAAGCCTTTAGGAGACGTTATATTGGAAGTTGCATACAAAGAGTCTACATAGGTCTGAATATTCCCGTTGTAGAGCGTATCTATCTTCTCATACATAGCAGGCAGAAACTTTTTATCCACTTTCGACTGATACTCTTTGAGCATGGCAGCAAAAACCTCCTTATCAATGGAAAGATCGAGATTATCATACTTCTCCAGTAACTTTTTCATGCGGGTTATCACCAACTTCTCTTCCGCCTCAAAGTCGAAATTGAGAATTTCAAGAGCGAGCTGCACTAACTCGGGACCATTTATAAACGATTCACCGAAATAAGCCAACGCACGATTGGTTTCACGGCGATTACTATAACTCAACTCTAAAGAAGAGAATAAACGAATCAGTTTTTCTCTCTCTTCCGGATGAGACTGAATCCAGTTACGAAGCGCTGCTTCAGCCACCCGTTTCTTTTCCAACACTTTCAAATGCTTGATGGCTTTATTCGTTCCGATGCTATTCTTCCAATAATTGGAGCTTTCATCGTATTTTGAAGCATACTTAATGCGAATATCCGGACGACGGTCCATCTCTCGTTTCCAGATGGTTTGTTTCACTCCCCGTACATCAATCATTGCCTGATTGATTCCATTCATCATCTCTTCGATACCATACGAGGAAAGGTAACGTTCCGTACTGCCCGGATAGCCAAGCGTCATGCAGAAAGAACCTTCTTTGTATCCATCCAAAGAAATGGGTGCTACATATTCGGGATGATAAGGGACGTTTTCAGGAGAATAATCCGCCGGACCATTCTTGGCATTAGCATAGATACGAAATACGCTGAAATCGCCCGTATGACGCGGCCACATCCAATTATCCGTATCCCATCCGAACTTCCCGACAGAAGAAGGAGGTGCAAAAACCAGGCGGACATCATTATAATCACGATAAACAGATAGCCAGAATTCATTCCCTGCATAATAAGCATCTACAATACCAGTCAATGTAGAATCCTTTTCGGAGACTTCCATACTGATTACATTCATAATCGAATCAACAGCCACACGGCGTTCTGTTTCCGTTTTAGCATGTCGGGCGGCAGACAATACGCGTTTAGTAACATCTTCCGTACGAAGCAGGAAACGAACATACAATTCCGGATTCGGCAGTTCTTCCTCAAGACTACGTGCAAAGAAGCCATCTTTCAGGTAATCATGCTCCACTGAAGAATGTTGCTGAATACTGCTAAAGCCACAATGATGATTAGTAAACACCAGACCGTCTTCAGAAACCACCACTCCTGAACAGAAGCCTCCAAAACTGACAACAGCATCTGCCAGACATGGTTTCTTCGGATCATATATTTTATTCACAGGCATCTGCAAACCAAGTTCTTTCATTACCCGGTCAGTCTGTTTATTCTTTCGGAGATTTCCCAACAACCACATTCCCTCATCGGCAAATACATTCGACAGACAGAGAGAAAAGACTATCAAGACGGTTAGTCTGAACTTCATATTATTATTTTTAGATTCATTATTCTGTAATCAGCCTCAACTTCTTCGTTCCTACGCGGGCTTTCAGCCATTCGCTGATTTTCTCTTTTTCAGCAACAGACGGATGTCTGGCGAATTTAAGGACAGCCAATGTTACCGTATCCGTCTTCATCGAATCGACCCGCACTTCGAGCGAGTGAGCGATGGAAAGAGTTGTGATGGAAGGATAAAGTACCTTCAATTCGGGTACTAATGTACGACTCATAGCATCGTACGTTCTGTATTGCTCCAGTGTTGTCTCCAGTTGGGAAATTTTCACCGCCTGTTGTTGAAGCCGTTGCTCACTGTTTTTATAGAAGTCTTCCATGACCATGGCACGGATAGAAGATACATCTACCGCCTCATTGTTCATCCCCTGTAATACAATCAGTTTCGTATCTTCCAGCTTATACTCTTTCAACTTGCTACGAGCAATAGATATCGAAGCGTCAGGCACTTCAGGACCAATCAAAACAACCCGTACTTCTTTATGGTCATAGCTAATTTTCTTATCAAGTACCTGCGTATTCTCAAAGCTCAACTGATCGTTTATAAAACGATTGGCTGCTGCTTCATAGAAAGTGCTCTTTATAATTCCAAATGTCAGATAAACTGCAGGGCACATGGTAAGCACTACAATCAGAACGATGTATTTACGTACGGTCTTCTCACGGGTTTTATCCACAAACTCTTTCCGTTGGAAATGCATCACACGAACACCGAGGAAAGTAGCCAGGCTGATAAAAACAGAGTTGATAAAGTAAAGATAAAAAGCACCCAGGAAATAAATGAGATTACCGGAAGCCAGTCCGTAACCTGCCGTACAAAGCGGCGGCATCAATGCAGTAGCAATGGCAACACCCGGAATCACATTTCCTTTTTCCTTGGTAGAGAGAGCCACGACACCTGCCAAACCACCAAAAAGCGCGATGAATACATCATAAATAGTGGGCGATGTACGTGCCAGCAACTCTGACTGTGAACCGGCAATAGGGGCAAGAAGGAAAAAGATTGTTGCCGTAGTCACACTGAAAGCAGTCGTTATGAGAAAGCTCTTCAAAGAGCGTTTCATTAATTCAAAGTCATTCAGTCCGACAGACAGTCCTACTCCCATAATAGGTCCCATCAATGGAGAAATCAACATGGCACCGATAATAACGGCAGTGGAGTTCACATTCAATCCGAGTGATGCCATGAATATGGCAAAGATCAGAATCCATAAATTGGCACCTTTGAACTCTACCCCCTTACGGATAGAATCCACTGTGGCCAGTTCGTTATCCTTATCTTTCCTCAAGTCCAGATATTCTCCCAGAAAGGACTTGATAGCAAACTTATTACGTTCATCTGTCTTCATAGTTATTTCTTCTTTATAAATCGATTAATAACAGGAATCTGACTCAATGGTAAATCTTTCTTGATAATATAAGCTATAAATAGCAATAAGAGTACGGTACGGAAAGCGAGACGGAGCACTATATTAGGGATAGGAACCTGCTCTCCAATAACGTAAAGTACCGCTGCCAGCAGAACATAAAGTCCCAGGCTCTTCAAGTCATAATGAATCGGGTATTCTTTCTGTCCTATCCAGTAGGATAGCAGCAAGATGACTGCATAGCCTGCAACAGAAGCCCATGCCGAAGCAAGATAACCGTAAACCGGCACAAACAGGATGTTCAATACGACAATAATAACACAACCAATCACCGAGAAGTAGGCTCCCCAATAGGTCTTATCCGTCAGTTTATACCAAAAGGAAAGGTTGAAATAGATCCCTTTACAGATCTCTGCAAGCATTACAATAGCTACTACCCCCAGGCCTTCCCAGTAACCCCTTGCCACCAGATAACGCAGCAAGTCGAGGTAGAACATGACAGCAAGGAAAGCCAGCAAGGAAAATATAAGAAAATACTTCATCGCAGCGGCATACATCTTCCGGTTGTCTCCTTCTCGGTCTTTGCCAAAGACAAACGGTTCGTAAGCATAACGGAAAGCTTGCGTAAACATTGCCATCACCATCGCAATCTTACTGGTTGCTGCATAGATACCCAATTGCACCAACCCTTCCTGCCGGTCTTCAAAAAGAAACGGATAGATCATCTTATCCACAGTCTGATTTAGAATACCTACCAAACCTAAGATTAATACCGGGAAAGAATATACGACCATTCGTTTCAGCAATACCCGGTCCAACTTATAAGCAAACCCCGTCAGTTCCGGGATAAAAAAGAACATCTGAACAACCGAGATAATCAGGTTGCTAATAAAAATATATCCCACTAAATAATCCGGATCATAAAACCAGGAGATAGTTGACGGACAATGTACATTCAGCCACGGGCACACCAATAGGAAAAATAAATTCAAACCGATGCCACCAACGATAGAGAGCAGTTTGATAGCAGCAAACTTAATAGGCCGCTTTTTATACCGTAAATAAGCAAAAGGAATGCATTGGAAAGAGTCTAAAGCTACCACAACAGCCATCATCGCTATAAACTCCGGATGATCGCCATAATCCAGTAAATTGGAAATAGGTTGCAGGAATAACAAGCAAAGGAAAACAAAAATCAAAGATACCCCTCCTACCGATAACAAGGAGTTGGCATATACTTTCATCGGGTCTTCTCCCGATTTGTTGGCAAAACGGAAGAATCCCGTTTCCATACCGAACGTAAGCAGTACAAGCATCAGGGCTGTAAACGCATATACGTTTGAAACAACTCCATAACCTCCGGTGGAAGCTGGCAATACCGCTGTGTACAAAGGCACCAGCATGTAGTTAAGGAACCGTCCGACAATACTACTCAACCCATAAATTGCAGTATCTTTAGCTAATGATTTTAGTCCAGCCATGTTTTATTAGTAATTATCATTCAGATTGGTTCAACGTTTCTTCTTTTGTTTGAACAACCAATCCATAAATCCGGGATAATTGAAAGCCGGATTCCAGCTCCCATGATTACAACCGGGGAATTCAATATATTCCACATCTGCACCGGCAGCTTTCAGTGCTTTATACGCTTCGCGAGAACCTTTCACCGGAACTACATCGTCCGCATCTCCGTGAAAGATACGAAATTTCACATCCTTGGCAACCGATAGCCGACTTGGATTGACTGTACCGCAAATAGGAACTGCAGCTGCAAAAATCTCCGGATAACGCACGACTAAATCATACGTTCCCATCGCTCCCATTGAAAGACCGATAATATAAACCCGTTGTGTGTCCACTTCGGGCATTACCAGATAAGAGTCGAGCAACTGTTTAAGCGTTTGCAATATAGGACTGATCTCTTGTCCCACTGGCATTTCTGTAGGGATAAGCGACTTCGGACGTCCTGTATAAGCCCAGTAACCGTCTGTCGGACACTGTGGAATTAGAACGAAAGCGGGATACTTCTCTTGATTGACCGGATTAAGAAACATCTGTCCACCATGAGTCAACTGTTTCTCATTATCATTTCCCCGTTCGCCGGCTCCATGCAGAAACAGTACGAGCGGATACTTTTCACCTGGCTTCACCGATTCGGGATGAATCATCCGATAAGGTAAAGAGTCTCCTTTAGAAGAGACAAAAATATCCCTCCCATATTCCTGTTGAGCCGATAAAGACAAGCTCAAAAAGAGAAAAACAAGTAAAGTAGTCCATTGCTTCATCATCCAACTATGCTTTATAAAGTTCTTTTATACCGTTAATACCACTTGTCACATGACGCTTTATGTTAGTCATTAAACAGCGTTTTCTGACTGTTATAAAGACTTCTTCCCAAATGTTTATAGGCAAGTTCGGTCACCTCACGTCCACGGGGAGTACGCTTCATAAATCCTTCTTTTATCAGGAAAGGTTCGTAAACTTCCTCAATGGTTCCCGCATCTTCTCCCAAAGCCGTGGCAATGGTAGTGATACCTACCGGACCACCTTTAAATTTGTCTATAATGGTGCAAAGTATCTTGTTGTCTATCTCATCCAGGCCGTACTTATCAATATTCAGTGCTTCCAATGCAAACTGGGCGATCTCCGTATCGATAGAACCGGAGCCTTTCACCTGCGCAAAATCACGTACCCGACGGAGCAAGGCATTGGCAATACGGGGCGTTCCGCGGCTACGGGAAGCGATCTCCGATGCTGCACGTACCGAACAAGGCACATCCAGTATGGACGCAGAACGACGAATGATATTGCTCAAAATATCATCATCATAGTACTCCAAATGAAGATTAATACCGAAACGTGCACGAAGCGGGGCCGTCAGCAGACCGCTACGTGTGGTTGCACCAACCAGCGTGAAAGGATTCAAATCTATCTGGATGCTGCGTGCCGAAGGTCCCTTATCGATCATAATATCGATGCGGTAATCTTCCATCGCCGAATAAAGATATTCCTCCACCACAGGCGACAGCCGATGAATTTCATCAATAAAAAGCACGTCGTTCGGTTCGAGGCTGGTCAATACACCTGCCAGGTCACCCGGTTTATCAAGTACCGGACCGGAAGTTACTTTAAAGCCAACTCCTAATTCGTTAGCGATAATATTCGAAAGAGTTGTTTTTCCTAATCCGGGAGGGCCGTGCAACAGCACATGGTCGAGTGCTTCGCCACGCAGACGTGCCGCCTTCACAAAAATGCGAAGGTTTTCCACCACCTTGTCCTGCCCGCTAAAGTCTTCAAAGCTTAACGGACGGAGTGCATTCTCGAAATCCCGTTCTTTTGAAGTAAGCTGATGTTCGCGTATGTTAAAATCTTCCTGTTCCATTTATTTCTTGAAAGTAGGAGACAAAGATAGAGATTTACATTCATTTTCAGTATAAGAAAGACGAAGATTTAGTTTATTTGAAACGTAATAACTACTTTTGCACTATCTATATACACGTTATCAACTATGGTTCTAAATTACATTTGGATAGGATTTTTCGTCATAGCCTTTATCATCGCTCTTATAAAAGTGATTGTTTTGGGAGATACGGGGATATTTACGGCTATCATGAACTCTACATTCGACTCCTCCAAAACGGCATTCGAGATATCGCTAGGACTTACGGGTGTACTGGCCCTTTGGTTGGGCATCATGAAAATCGGCGAGAACAGCGGATTGATTAATGCGCTGGCCCACTTTCTTAGTCCGGTGCTTTGCCGCCTGTTTCCGGACATTCCTAAAGGACATCCGGTGTTAGGCTCCATCTTTATGAATATGTCTGCCAACATGCTCGGTTTGGACAATGCCGCCACCCCGCTGGGACTGAAAGCGATGAAAGAACTGCAAGAACTGAATCCGAATAAGGATACGGCTTCCAATCCGATGATTATGTTTTTGGTGATTAATACATCCGGCCTTATCATCATTCCAATCAGTATCATGGTGTATCGTGCACAAATGGGGGCTGCACAGCCTACGGATGTATTTATCCCTATCCTGCTAAGTACTTTCATTTCAACTTTAGTAGGAGTCATAGCAGTCAGTATCGCTCAAAAGATAAACTTAATCAATAAGCCTATTCTCATTTTAATGGGTGTTATCTGTCTTTTCTTTTCGGGATTGATTTATCTGTTTCTAAGCGTTTCACGAGAGGATATGGGTACTTATTCTACATTGATAGCGAATATTCTGCTGTTCAGTGTCATTATCCTGTTTATTCTGACGGGAGTCAGGAAAAAAATCAATGTATACGATTCGTTTGTAGAGGGAGCTAAAGAAGGATTTACGACAGCTGTACGTATCATACCTTATCTGGTTGCTTTCCTTGTAGGAATCGCCGTGTTCCGCACTTCGGGAGCTATGGATTTTCTAGTGGGAGGCATTGGCTACATAGTAGGCTCATGCGGAGTTGACACGAGCTTTGTAGGGGCACTGCCTACTGCATTGATGAAATCGCTTAGTGGTAGCGGTGCCAACGGCTTGATGATCGATACGATGAAAGAACTGGGACCGGATTCGTTTGTAGGGCGTATGAGTTGCGTAGTACGCGGAGCTTCAGATACCACATTCTACATTCTGGCCGTTTACTTCGGCAGTGTGGGTATAACCAAGACTCGTAATGCAGTGACTTGCGGTCTGATAGCAGACTTCTCGGGTATCATAGCCGCTATCTTAATCAGTTATTTATTTTTCTTTTAAATCATAACATTCAACTATGGCTGTAACTTATCAAACAGAAGGCGTAAAAATGCCTGATATCAAGAAACGTGAGACTACGGAATGGATAAAGACCGTAGCTGCTTCTTACGGAAAAAGACTCGGTGAAATCGCTTATATCTTCTGCTCGGACGAAAAAATTCTGGAGGTAAACCGTCAGTATCTGCAACATGACTACTACACGGACATTATTACTTTCGATTATTGTGAAGGCGATCGTCTATCAGGTGACTTATTCATCAGCCTGGATACGATACGCACCAATGCGGAACAGTTTGGTGCTTCATACGAAGACGAACTACATCGTGTGATTATCCACGGAATTCTTCATTTGTGCGGCATTAATGATAAAGGTCCCGGAGAACGGGAAGTTATGGAAGCAGCTGAGAATAAGGCATTGGGGATGTTGCGATAAGTGCTCATTGCTTTCAATTCGTACACTGCTTTTCAATTCGCCTTTCATAAAAAAGAAACCCCGGCGTAATCACTACGCCGAGGCACTCCATTAGCTTATGCTAATTAACACTAAATTATTAAGAGAGAGATTTAGTCAATTTATTAATAGTTTGGAGTTACTTCACTTCAGGAGTAACCAGTTCCTTAATTGATTTTGTATTTAGGTACAGGAAAGCCAAACGAGGAGTTCCTTCGTTCACTATCAACTGCAATGAATCCGATGTCAGGTAGCCGATACGCTCACGAGTTTTGTACACCTCAACCTTTCCATCATCTTCCTTGCTGAATCCTTCCACAATCAGATAACCATTATCCACTTTCCACGTTTTCAAATCTAAAGACGGAATATTGATAGCAGAACACTTACCACCTTTCTTGAACTCAAATCCTTTCAACTCACCCGTAGACTTGTATGTATAAGGATTGCACCATTTTCCGATAATCTGTTTTTCTACTTTCTTCTGTCCGTAGCTTAAAGCGAAACAAGACAGAGCCATAGCCGTAATCAATAATTTTTTCATCTTAAATCAATATTTATTTTTTTAGTAAATCGTATTTCTGATCAATTCCACGCTCTCGCAGATGAATACCTTCCTTCATCCAACGTGGTTCTTTTGTTCCTTTCAGGTAATAGTCAAAGAACTGCATCATCCGGATTGTCCAGTCTTTCTGTGCACCTCTTCCCAGTACGAAATGTCCTTCACCTTTGTAATTCAACAACCATGCAGGACGTTGTAAGCGACGCATAGCCAAATAAAGAGCACGTCCTTGTTCATATGCAACAGCCTCATCCTCATCATTATGTAATATCAACAAAGGTGTATGTATCTTATCAGCCTCCAAAATTGCTGAACTTGCCAGATACTTATCTTTTGCCTCCCATAAAGTCTTTCCCATACGACTTTGTGTTTCCTCGTACATAAAATATCGTGGCAGACCGCTTCCATTACGAATTCCCAAATATCCGGTCACCATATCCGTAATTGGAGCCGCTATATTGGCACAAGTGAAAAGATCTGTCTTTGTCACCAAATATGATGTTTGATAGCCAGACCAGCTATGTCCCTGTAAGCCTATTTTCCCGGGATGTGCTATCCCCTGCTCTATCAGATACTTCGTTCCACTCACAACAGCATCATAACAACTCTGACCGGGAGTCCCAACCGTGAAATGCACATCCGGCATAAACACAATATAACCATTGCTGGCAAAATACATAGGATCCCCTAACGCACTACTCAACAAAGGTGCATGATAAATATTCAACTCACCGGAATGAGTTTCATAAAACTGCACCAACGCCGGATATTCTTTTTGAGGATCATAATCTTCCGGAAGATAAAGCAACCCCTTATTTTCCTTATTCTCATAATTAGTCCACTTTATCAGTTTAACTGTACCCCATTTATAATCTGCTTGTTGAGGATTCGCATTCGTCACTTTAACGGGATTGGAGAAATCGGACTTACTCCACCACAAATCCCTAAATTCCGATACATTCTGACGATTCCAAACGCAATACTCATGATTGTCAGAAAAACGATGTATAGTATATACATAATTCCCCTCCATCAATTTTCTCAGACGGCCTTTCATATCAAGCTGATAGACACCCTCATCCATCGTGTCTTTATCCCAAAGGCTAACTATGACTTTTTCGTCTTTCTGAAAAACATCCTTATCTATATTACTCGTCATTTTACGAATAGATTTGCCATGCTTGCGACCATATCCTTTAGTCAGGCACTCCGGCTGACGTTCTCCTGTCAAATCAATCTTCCACCAGTCATATGCATCGTACAGAAACACATTATTCCCGTCAGCCGTCCACCCTGCTATTCCATAAGCGGGAGCAGGAGCCGGTTTATCATAACTTTCCATGAACATTGGATAACCGATAGCATCAGATATATTAACAACCTTACCGGTAGCACCATCAAACTTATTCCAGACTTGAGCAATCGGATCATACATTACTGCCCACTTGCCATTTACCGACCATTTGGGAGCTGTACAATAACTACGTCCGATCAACCGTTTTGCACCTGTATGCACATTCACTGAATATATATCGAACGGCAACCGATCCAACCACTCACGCTGCATCTTATAAGGAGATTCATCTGTGTAAAGCACATAGTTCAAATTCTCTGCTCCCGATGGTAAGAGTAAATCTACGGTAAATGGAGCAACTTCTGTGAGCTTCTTAGAAAAAATATCATAAATATACGTCACCGACTTATCCTGCCTATAACGTCCGCCCCTTTGTAAAGTCGGAACTTCCATTTCGTTCCACGTCCACAACTCTAATTCAAAACTCTTGTCCGGTTTCTTCTCCGATTCTTCCCTTCTACGGGAGATCTGCTGTGAGTCCCGAAGTTCAAGTATCAAAAAATTATGGCTTTTAGACAAGTCAATACGTCCGACAGACATACCATCAGGCAAAACAATTTCTTTCCGGTCAAAAAGCAAGTTACAACCCGGCTTCTTTAATGAAAAAGCATACCACAAAGAATCATTTACGCTAAACTCCCCGATCATCTCTTTTTCATTAAAACTATAAGAAGAGGGTTCACTCTTTACAGAACTCTGATAAAGAGTCTTATATGGACCAGCTAAAGGGCCATAGCATAGCTCGTTCCTGTCTGACTTTTTACGAATGAAAAGAATAGAACGTCCTCCGTCATATAATGTATGATAGCCGATACTGTCAATATGAAAAGCAACTTCTGTCTTCAGATGACGTACCACCAGCCTGTTAAAAGCCGGAACATGATTTACCGTATCTTTCGACACATTAGTTACAGAGATTGAGTAAGGGGTCCCTTCCACAGGACGAAAAGCCTCTTTATGTTTCCATTCGGTCTTTACTCCCGAAGGCAATGACAACAAAAATGTTTTCATTACTCCTGCCGAGTCTGCCAACCGATAAAAAGCTCCCTGGTCGTTATTATAAAACTCCAGACGCTCTATATCGCCATTCAGCAATATTTCCTTCCGCGTACGGGAATCGAATAAATGCAGTTTTTTTTCTTCCTTGCTAGCCGGATTATATTCCATCAACGATATACGGTAAGTCACCCATCTGCCTGTCGGTGAAATATCCGGTGCATCAATACGTTTCCAAGATGTACATGCTTCTATATCCAACGGTTTCTTTTGAGCCTCAACAGACAAGCTTCCCCCCAGCAACAATCCTGCTATAATCCCTATATATACAAATATCCGGTTCATCTTATCTTCTCCTGTCATCTTTAATCATATCCTTATTCAAATCGACATCAGAATCAGCCGAGTTGTCATGCAATAACAAGCGGGCAAAGTGACGCCACATCTTATGCTCGAAGAAATCCTCAGACTCACCGAAGAATCCATGTGTACATTTCGGCAATACAAACATTTCGAAATCCTTATCAGCCTTAATCAATGCATCCACCAGACGCAATGTGTTAGCAGGATTCACAGTTTTATCCATCGCACCGGTAAACAGCAACAAGCCGTGCTTGTAATTCTTTACCAACTCTTGATTCGGACGTACACGGACACTATAATCATACATCGTACTTTCTACTCCCAAACTATCTTTAGTCGTTTTCACCTTCTCATCTACACCGAAATGAATCTCAACAAAGCCTTTATTATAAATACGATTGTCATGATTACCTGCCGATGAAACAGCAGCCGAATAGAAATCAGGATAAGTACAAATGGCAGCCGCCGACATAAACCCTCCACCGGAATGGCCGTAAATACCGACTTTGGTGGCATCAATAAACGGATAACGGGCAGCCAGTTGCTCAATAGCATATTTATCATCCGCCAACGGATAATCACGCATATTGTTGTATCCATAGGTATGATAAGCCTTTCCGCGCATCGGAGTGCCACCTCTGTGCCCCACAGTGATTACAATGAACCCCAGTTGAGCCAAACGGGTATTATAAACATCATTAATCGTGAAACGTGTCGGCACATATTCGAAGAACGGTCCCGGATAAACATTCGAAATGATAGGATAAACCTTTGTCGAGTCAAAGTCGGCAGGTTTCCACATCACGCCATACAAATCGGTCACTCCATCGGCAGCTTTTACCTTAAAGCGTTCCGGTGCTTTCCATCCCATCTCATAGACAGGCTGCAAATCGGGCTTTTCCAACGTCATAATCACCTTTCCATTCCGGTTACGAACCACATTCACCGGTTCCTGCGAAACAGTAGAATAAGAATCTACCATATATCGGTAAGACGGAGAGATACTGACATCATGTGACGCATTCTCCGGAGTTAACAGACGAACAGCATTCGGACGATCCAGTTGAGCTTCATAAAGAATGTAATAATAAGGGTCAATGCCTTTCTCACGACCATAACCATAGAAATACATCTTACGCCCGATAGTATCAATCTTGGTAACCGGACCAGCTACCCATATTCCATCGGTCAGTTGGTTCTTTAAGTTTCCCGTTGCTGTGTCATACAGGTAATAGTGTCCCCAACCATTACGTTCGGAACGGAAAAGGATTTCTTTCCCGTCATTCAGGAAAGAAACATTACGCATCTGATAATCGAGATATGGTTTGTTTTCTTCATGAATCACTACGCGCACTTTTCCGGTTTCTACGTCTACCTCGCAAATATCCGACTGGTTCCATGGACGGTTATAACGTTGGAAATACAAACGCTTCCCGTCCTTTGAAATATACAATATGTCAATATACTGATCAGGCCAGCGATTAATATCGATTCTCTTCACTTCACGGGTATCGACATCTCCAATCAACAATTCATATTGGGTGACATGTTTATCGCCTGCCAGTTCGGCTTTATAAGTTTTCAGTGTCGGATATGGAGTAGACAACGAATTGATTAACCATAAATCACGCACTTTCCTGTTATCCTCACGAACAGCATAAAAACGATGGCTACCTGGAATCCAATGAGTAGATTCGGCTCCGAAGCGTCCTTCCAGCTTACCCTCATCTTCACGGTTAAATGTATAATTCGGCTCACCGTCCGTTGTCAGTTGTACAGGAATGGTATCTTGCCCTTTCTTTTGATTCCCAACAAAATACAAATTATCCTTGCTGGCATAAAGAAAATAAAGACTATCTGGAGAATACTTCATCCAATACGGATCACTATTTCCATAAGATGGTTTCTCATTAAGCTGCTTCAGTGCTTTCGTATGAATATTGTACGTATAAAGTCCACGGTCAAAATCAATACGAATCGTTTCGTTATCCTTCATGAAAGTGAAAGACAAATATGGATCTGCCGAAGAATAGGCTTTCTTGGTATATACTGCAATTTTACTCAATAATTCAGCCGTATCAAACAGAAGACGTTTTTCCTTTTTCTTCGGATTTACATAATAATACTTCTTTCCTTCACGTGTAGTAAACGAATAATAAAAACAGTCCGTACCATTAATAAACGTTGGCTTGACTTCTGTTGAATACTTTATTATAGGATTCTGTTCTAACAGACGGAACTTTTCCGCTAACTTATAATTCGCTTTCTGCTGTGCATCGGCAAAGCTACATATCAACAATGCAACCACCAGGCACACATATCTAAAGAGAGAGTTTTTCATAAAATCTTATCTATTGTCTTATTTGTTACGGTTAATATCTCCCCAATAGTCTGCGCGAGTATCACCCAGCAAATGCTTGGCAAAGAAACGGTACATCTTCTTCTCAAAATACTTATCAGCAGAACCATATCCATGGCCGGCACCCGGAATCACCAGCATATCAAAATCCTTGCCGGCTTCAATCAATGCCTGCGCCATGCGATAAGTATGAGCAGGGTTCACGTTCTTGTCCATATCACCGGTGACGAGCATTAAATGTCCTTTCAAATTCTTGGCAATCTCCGTATTCGGCTTCACATTGAACTTGTATCCATACTCTTTTGTCTCATTACCCAAACTATCTTTTACTACTTTTTCCACTTCCTTCACACCGTTATAGCATTCTCCCCACCCACGATTATAGATATTGTTATCATGATTTCCGGAACAGGAGACAGCAGCTTTATAAAAGTCCGGATAAGTACAGATGGCTGCAGCAGCCATAAATCCTCCACCGGAATGACCGTAGATACCGACTTTTTTACCATTAATAAATGAATACCTCCGAGCTAACTGCTCAATAGCATATTTGTCATCAGCTAATGGATAATCACGCATATTACCATAACCAAACCGATGGTATGCCTTTCCACGCATAGGAGTATCTCCTCTGTGAGACACAGCAATTACGATAAAACCTAACTGCGCCAAACGGGTACAACATCTGTCTTCTAAGGTAAATGAAGTAGGAACTTGACCAAAGTAAGGCCCCGGATATACCACAGAAATAATCGGATATACCTTAGTAGAATCAAAGTCTGCCGGTTTCCACATTACTCCATGTAAATCGGTTATATTATCAGCAGCCTTCACAACAAAACGTTCCGGTTTTTTCCATCCGGCTTTGTAGGCTAATTCAATATCCGGCTTTGCCAATTCAAGAATCCCTTGTCCCTTGTTATCTTTCAACATGATTTTAGGTTCCATATCCACTCTTGAATAAGTGTCAATATAGTATCTATTAGACTTCAGGAATTTAACCTGATGCTGACCGTCTTCCGTACTTAATGGAGTTACTCCTTCCCTATCAATATGCACTTTATAGAGCATGTAATAAGATGGGTCAATATCTTTTTCCCTGCCATATCCATATAGATATACTGTTCGCCCCAAAGTATCAATAGAAGCTATCTGACCTGCCACCCACTCACCGGAAGTCATCACATTCTTCAACTTTCCATTACCATCATAATGATAGTAATGCCCCCATCCCGTACGCTCCGAACGAAAAAGAATATCTTTACCATCATTCAAAATAGCGACACTACGAGCATGCGGATCACGATACGGTTTGTCAACTTCATGAATTATTTCTTTCACCTCCATTGTAGAGAGGTTGACAGAACACAAATCCACTTCGTCCCATGTACGTTTCGTACGTTCAAAAAAGAGGTATTTACTATCCTTTGTCACACACAAAGGATTTATGTATTGATCCGGCCACTTACTTATGTCTGTTTTTTTTACGGTACGCCCAATCACGTCAACTATAACCAGTTCATTTTGGGTTACATTCTTATCACCAGGGAATTCATAACGATAAGTAGTCAGGGAAGGCCTGTCATCCAACGAATTTATCACCCAAAAATCTCTAAGCAGACGTTCATCTTCGCGTACTAAATAAAGATGCCTTGAATCGGGGCACCAACAGATATCAGACATGACTTCTCCTTCTTCGTCCGTTCCTCCATCATGCGCATAAGAATAATACCGAACTCCATCAGTGGTCAACTGCACTTCCGTCGTATCCATTCCCATCTCCCCATTACCTTTCACATACAGATTGTGTTTCTTCACATACACAAGATATTTTCTGTCTGGCGAATATTTCATCCATGAGTAACGATCAAATAATGACCGACTCTTTTCTTTCTTTTTCTCTACAATCTGGTGTGTCAGGCGATTATATTCATAGTTCCTACCTTTATAAGAAAAAGAAAAAGAAGCCAGGTTTTCAGAAAATTTGATATCACTCAACTCCAGTTTATTCCTGTCCACTACACCCCTAGTAATCTGTGCAATTCCCGATGCCAGTTTCCCTTTATCAAACAATGGTTCTTTTAACCGACGTTCAGGATCTACAAAATAGTAATCCTTCCCGACAGTCGTATGAAATTCAAACCAAAACTTATCTGTTCCATTAATTTCATTCGGCCAGAGATTTAGACTATTAGCAGTAAAATTACCCCCTAAACCGAAAGCCTGAAATTCATTTGCCAATTCATAGTTGGCCTGCTGTTGGGAAAAAGCATGCAGAATGCCTGACCAAGCAAATAAAACTATAAATAATATTCTTTTTCTCATATTCAAATAAACAAAGGAGAATCACATAAAGTATTCAAGACTCAATGCGATTCCCCGCATAATCTATATAGATCAAGTTATTTTAAAGGTCATACTGAACAATCTGGTTAGCATTTCCTATTTTATATAGTACATCCACTATTTTTCCAAAATTATTATCTCCCTCCTTCTCACTTTCCTCATTCGGGTATAATTGTTTTATTTTTACATCATTAACCAATCCTGATTCTTGCTTGTCCTTCTCTTCTACCCCATATATAAAGAAACTTCCGTCTTCCAAGGCAACCCCTAACTGACCGTTGTAAACTCCATATTTTGGATACAAATATATATCATTAGATGAAAGAGCAATCACCTTCTTGTCAAATGTATGAATCAATTTTGGAGCAGATGCCACACCTTTCACATATTGGCAATACCACAATTCATTCCCCATTGCAATAACAACATACTGCTTTTGTTCAAATACAGCCATATCTGTATACTCTTTATTTTTCAATGACGTCAAGTCATTTTCATAATAATCATATATATCCCATTTTTTATTCTTCATTCTGAAATAGCGCAATTGATAAGACATATCGTTACCCTTCATCAAGGCAACCCATGCTTGCATCATGTCGCCATTCACATTAACTGACGCAGTTTTCATTGTTACAATACTTTCATCACGCATATTCTGAAAGTTCTTAGCATCCTCTCCTTCAAATTCAACTATTTCTCCGGTATCCTTCACCGTATTATCATAAAATGTCGGATCATTGGAACTATTCTTCACCCCACCTCCATTTCGAATAATTACCAATGAGTTATCCTCTTCACGGAGAGCCAGAACCGCATCCATATTTCTGTCCTTAAACTTCTGTACAGGATATAAAGCACTGAATTTAGTATAATTCCACAGTGGAATAGACATATAGGCTCCAGCATGAAAATCATTTGCAACCGGCTTCATGTGCATATAAATATATCCATTTTCATCACGAATAAATTTTGCAGAGTAAGACATGGCAGCTTCTACAGGTTTGAAGCCTCCCACCGGCAAATCCCCATAGAACTCATCCTCTGTATATACTTCACGCTCCAAAGTATTACCGTTCAGCTCCACCCAACGATCTTGCATCACTACCAGTTCATCATATACAGTCTCTACCTGTCCGAAAGTACTAGGATAACCCAAATGCTCAAAAACACCTTTGGGGTTGGTTCCTAAATCTTTGACTAAATACTTTTCGACAGAATGATATGCGATAGAATCACGTACCACTTTCTCACCCCAGATATTCACAGTTTCTGACACACCATACAAGGTCTTAATCTTGATAAATGAAAGTGTTGACTTTCCATCTACGTCAGACAAAACCACCCATCCTCTCTGATAAGGAGAACGAACCAAAATGTCTGTTGAAGCAGAGTACTTAACCCCTGTTTTATTGTCGATGACGGAAAATGTGAGTTCAAACAATCCGATCTTATGAGAATTGAAAGTATACGAAGGTGCTTTTACATTCAACAATTCTCCGTCTAGTCTCCATTCGTAACTCACATCCGGATCTGTTTTATCAATTGTAAACTCAAACGTAGGTGTTATAACTAAGTCTTCATCTATCCCAACACTATAGTTTTTTTCAATATTACTAATAGTGCCTTTCAGTTCATTAATCGGTGTATAATCATAATTGTTTTTATCATCCAGGCAACTGCAAATGCTACTCAATAAAAGTAGTAATAAAATATAAACTGTTATCTTTTTCATACTTCTTCCGTTTTTTAATTATCCGGCAACAGGAATTTCCATTTTACCATACTCATCACTCATGGGTTCATCCGGATGTTGAGTATTATAATCTTTAATTCTATTTTTCAGACGCAGTGCATATTTACGCAATATAAACATATCTTTTCCGTCAAATACCACCCCGTCTTTTTTCAATTCTTCCAAAAACATTAAATATTTCTTTTCCGAATACCTCCCCAAATACCATTCTTCAACAATGTTGTAGGGATTATTCACATCACCGTCGTTTCTAGTCCACCACTCAGGTGCAAACAACAAATTAGATACGGAAATAATAGCACGTGAATAGACACTCGGACCTTGACGAACCTCACCACCGTCATTCACTTGCAACGTCAGCAGTTCAGCTTTCGTATCCAATTTTTCGTAATACTTCAGAACCACCAATATTTCTCCGGTTAGTTCTCCTGCTTTAATTACGCACTTCTCTGGCAATTCATATTGGGTAGCAGGCAAAGTCGTTCGTTCCGGATCTACACTGACCGTAAACTCCAAATCCTTATCCTGTACTTTTCCAGAAATGGTAACTCCTAATAATATCTTAGCATTTTCACCTTCATTGTAAAACTTAAAAGATACACCTGTTGTATCTGTTGTCATATTTTTCTCAAATGCAATATATGACACATCATTTGTATGGGTCAGTAATCCTTGCTCCTCACAAGAAGTAAAGAAGGAGACTCCCAACAATACAATGACTATATAAAAACTTATTCTTTTCATATATCTTCAATCTTTCAAAATTTAAATATTGCTTTCCGAATCAGGCAATGGCATCACCAAATTATCTTCAATCGCCGGATATTCTACGGACTGCTTTTCATCCGACCCTTCCAAGTTCCGTTTCAAACGCTTGTATAAAAAGAAAGTCTGTCCTTCGCCAATAAACTCGCGACGGGCGTCATCAACAATCAGATTAATAAAGTCTTGCTTCGTACCCGATTTGCTAAGGTCAGGAGAACTAATACCTCTCCCTTGTTTCACAGTTTTAAGATATGTCTTGGCCAATTCCTTATCTGTATCATAAATAGCCTCTGCAGCTATATAATATACTTCAGACATACGAATCATAGGCACCATTGTACTATTCACTTTACCAAAACCAGAACCTTCATCTTGTTTTTTATACTTCAATGAACGATAAAAAGAAGAAGTATTCGGTCCTAACTGATACTTAAGACGCCAGTCTTTATCGCTTTCGGTACCGAAGAATTTCGTTATCACAGCATCACTCAAAGCCAGATACTTTTCATCATCCGGTTTGGTAGCATTATCACTTGCATGATTAATCTCCAAATCCCAATCAGTCTGATCTGTAGAATATAATGCAAATATAATGTCTTCATACATCTTTATATTCCCATTCTCTATATTCATAGGTCCACTATAACTACTTGTTACTGCCTTATAATAACCTTTATCAGCATTAATATCTATTAGTAACTTCGCTGTTTCATAGGCCTTTTCCGATTGTCCTGCATATAAGTAAACACGAGCCAACTCCGCAGTTACGGCATGATAATTAAGATGGAATCCTCTGTACCACACAAAACGTTCTTCTCCGGAAGGAGACTTAGTAAAACGATTACCCGAAGTAAACTCTGATGACTTATCCACATCCTTCAAAATCTTTTGCGCTTCTACTAAATCAGCGATGATGCGTTCCAAACAGTAACCGACTGTTTGTCGATCGGATAAATAAGATGGATATTTGTCCACATAAGGAATAAAAAGCCTATCTCCCGGATTCATAGCCAAAGACGGCGCATATATACGTAACAAATCAAAATGCATATACGCCCGTAAGGCAATAGCTTCTCCTAAAATCATATTTTTCTCCTGCGTACGTTTGTAGAACAGCATTGTATCTTCCTCTGCCACCTGCTGTGCAAGGTTATTACAATTGGCTATGATATTCCACGCTGCGCTCCACATAGCATCTGTTGTAGGAGTAAGTTCAGAGTTCTTATACAAAAACTTCGATAATTTCTTCATAGCTTTACCACCACCGCTGTCGGGGGCTTTGTCCAAGTCATATACCTGTCCCCAGCCATCTATCAACCCCCAGCTCAGATTACTACCGTACAAATCGAAAGTCGCCAACTTTCGGTATATACCGTTCAGAGCTGTACGATAACCATTTCCTGTCTCAAACAAATATTCTTCCTTTATCTCATCCGCAGGTCTCACGTCCAGCCAGTCACTACAAGAACTGAACGAGATAGCTGCTAGACATGACACAAATATTATTGTATATATCTTTTTCATTTTTTCTTCTTTTTTTAGAACTGTGCTTTTAATGAGAATTCCACTTTCCAAGATCTCGGATAGCTCAATCCGCGTTCCTGTTTAATAGAGGACCAGTTTATCAAGTCGCTCGTAGAAGCTTCCAGACGAAGCAGATTCATGCGGAGATGTTTTTTTATCCAGTCACGGTTAAAATCATAGCTGACATTCAATGAATTCAATCGAACCAATGCTTTATCCTGCACGAAACGTGATGTTGGCAAAGTAGTCATCCCCCGGTCTTTAATATCTTTAAACTGAGCTATGTCACCCGGTTTTTTCCATCTGTCCGTCAATACGCGTAAATCGACATTCTTGTTCACTAAGTCCGCATTTTCCACATTGTTGACCAATGTTTGATTGTATTCCTGTCCACCCCACTCATAAAGAAATGAAGCAAACAGAGTCCAATTCTTATACGACAGGTTCAACCCGAAAGCACCACTACATTTAGGTTCTGTATTTCCAACTACAACCTCCTGCGCAGCATTCCACTTATCAGCTATAGAGCCATCACGGTTCAAAAAGATCTCTTTACCCGTAGTAGGATCAATGCCCAATGAACGTACAGCCCAAATTGAAGTCAGAGAAGCTCCTTCCTCATACTGTGGCAGTGGTACCGAATATTCCGCACCATGAGACAGCCCTAATGTTTCTTGATAAAGTGCTTCATTTTTATAATAAGCGGCCACTCTCTCATTATATGCTTTCTGAGAGTCGGAAATCTTCAGAATCTCATTCTTATTGTGCGCCATATTTCCCCATAACGCCACATTCCAGTTTCTGTCACGATAAATATCCGCACGAAGTTTTAATTCTACGCCTTTGTTGGCAACTTGTCCCATATTATCTTTGTAAGTAGAGAAACCGGAAGTTTGGGAAAGAGTGACATCATTCACCAAGTCAATTGTCTTATTATAGTAATACTCGAAATCAACAGTCAGGCGATCATGGAACGTTTTTGTTTCGATACCAACACTCAGCTTATCCGTCTTTTCCCAAGTCAAATCTTTATTACCTAAAGCTTTCAATACAGCCCCATAACCTGTTATATACCATTCATCAAATAAAGTTTCATACATCGTCGTTGCAGCATAAGCCGGGAAATTAACTTTACCGGTACGCCCATAAGAAGCACGTAATTTTAACTTATTGATATATCCGTTACTTTTGAAGAAATCATAGTTATGAATATTAACACCCAAACCTCCAGAGAAGAAAGGAGCCCACTTCTGATTCGCCCCAAACTCTGACGAACCGTCGAAACGTACAGAAGCGTCTACCAAATAAATATCATTCCACGTATAATTGGCAGAAGCTAATACGCTAACCCTTCGTGTGGTATTCTCAGTACGAGTAGGTTTCTTATATACTTCCGCCGCATAATTCAGAGAGTGAAACTCACCCGACGGAAATCCACGATAATGAGCATTGGTACTCTCAGTGGTACCTGAAGCTGCTTCCCAACCTGCTGAAACATTCAAATTGTGCTGCTTGTTAAAGCTACGTGTATAGTATAAAAAAGCATTGGAATTCCAATCCAAACTTTCTCCATTCGTCGTATACAAATCACCGGCAAGATTATTATCTTTTGAACCTGTAACACTAGTCTTACTTGAAAGCGGATCAATAAACTTCTCTGATTTGGAATATTTCTTCGTTACACTGAACTGCCCTTTAACCGTCCAGTAATCATTCAGGTACCAGTTAAAGCTCAAATTATCAATAACCTCATCATAAGAGTTCCAATTATAATTACCCAAAGTTGCTTCATATAGCGGATTATTATTGTCACGTCCGCTAATTTTCGAATATGTGAGTTTCTCCCGGAGTGTTCCATCATCTTTATAAGGAGAGTCATAAGGCTGTAGTCCGCTAAAATCACTAAACGAACCATACGGAGATTCTTTCGATTTCGTATGCCCGAAAGATACATAGTTTCTTACTTGCAAATTCTTGATGCGATAATCCAAAGAGAAGCCTGCACTATAGCGATTACGTTCTGTACCCTTCATCACACCATCTGCTATATTAAATGAACCGTCCACACCATAACGCAAATTAGGTGTTCCTCCCTCTAAGTAAATACTGTGCTTATGATTGAAAGAATTTTGAAGTGGAATAGACATCCAATCCGTATCTACTCCTTTTTGAATTAAAGCGTATTTCTTATAATAGTTGTTCATCCCTACCGCAGTCGATGGAATGTTAGCTTGTCCTTTATCAAATAATCCTGCGAGACGCTCTATTTCCAGCTTCTCCGATGCATTTGCCAAATTATAATCCCGTAAATCGGGCATTTCCAACGTTCCTGTAAAGTTATAAGAGACACGAACCTCTCCTGCTTTCGGAGCAACAGTAGTAATTACCACCACTCCATTAGCAGCACGTGAACCATACATAGCAGTAGCAGCAGCATCTTTCAAAACCGTCAAACTCTCAATACGGGTAGGATCCAAGTCATATACCTTCTCAATGCTTACTTCAAAACCGTCCATGATAAAAGTTGGTAAATTAGGATTATTCTCCAAATTTGATTTTGAAAGCTGATCTTTATCCAGTTCTTTAACGCCAAAACCGGAACGTCCACGAATATACATTTCTGGTAAAGCATTCGGGTCAGAACCAAATTGTACGTTATCTACCAAACGGAAAGAGGGATCGAATGACTGGATCGCCCCAATTATATTTGTCTGTGACACCTTACGCAAGTCATCACCCGAAATCTGAGTCGAACTACCCGTAAAACTGGATTTACGTACATTGCTATATCCGGTCACAACCACATCTTCCAATGTTTTGACATCATCCACCAATGTAATTTCAACCGTTTTCCGACGAGTAGCATCCACTTGGACAGTTTGCTTCTTCATACCTATAAAAGAAACTTCCAACACCACCTTATCACTTTTTACGTCCAAAGTAAATTCACCTTCAATATTGGTAGAAGTACCTGTACGAGTACCTTTAACAATAATACTAGCTCCGGGAATCGGCTCTCCATGTGAGTCTGTCACCATACCACGGACACGGTTTTCACGCTTTTGTTTTCGAATGACAACAATACCGTCTTTCATCACATAGTCAAACCCTTGAGGATTCAACACTAATTTAAGAGTTGTATCCCATCTCTCGTTCTTCACATCAAGTGATACCGAAGGAACACCCTTGAACATTTGTGAATTATATAACATATTCACACCTGTCTGTTTTTTCACTGCATCCAGGACAGTCTCTATAGAGACATTGTGCAGTTTCAAAGTCACCGTCTTGTCTTGTGACGGTAATGCCCATGCACTAAACGTACAGCACATTGCCACTAGAAAACATAGCAGCCATCGTTTTTCTCTCATAAATTAATAATTAAACTTTTGTGTACCTAATATTCTAACTATTCTAATATTCTATCTTTTCCATTCCTGTTCTTCCACTTTGTCATATATCAATATATTCCTGCCACTGATTTTATAAGTAAGGTCTCCTGTCAGTTCCAGTGCATCCAGGAATGAATTTATTGTTCCGTAGCGTTTCAAGTTACCACTATAGGTAATGTCGCGCAGGTTAGGGGTTTCGTAATAAACCTGTATGTCGTACCAGCGTTCGAATGTCTTCATTATATCGCCCAAGGGACGGTCATTAAAGATGTACATACCATCTACCCAACCAACATATTCTTCCAAATCCACCTTGCGTTTCGTTGAACTATTGGCAAATACAACAGCTTGTTCACCCGGTGAGAGAGTAACCGTTTCCGCATTTAATGTAGAGAATTTCACTTTTCCATGTACTAGGGTTGTATAACAAACAGGGGTATCGGCATAAGCATTCACGTTGAATTCAGTACCAAGTACAGTTATTTCCCCGAGATGAGTTTGTACCACAAATGGATGATTCTCATCTCCTGCTACATCAAAATAAGCTTCACCCTCCAAACGCACAATTCGACGTTTACCGGCAAAACGTACCGGATAGGTCAATTTAGAACCGGCATTCAAATGTACTGTCGTTCCATCTGCAAGGATTACAGTATTTTCACCTCCACGCGGTATTACCAGTTCATTTGATTTGCCAGATTGTTCTTCAATGTTTTTCTCCTCATGTTGTGTCGTGACGGTAGGCTGATAAGACAGCACTCCTTTCTTATATTTTACTTGAACGCCATCTACTACTACGCTTACTTCTTTTCTATGCACATCAATCACGCTGCCATCGGACAAAGTCAATTGTGCCTGCTGCGTTCCCGGCTGAATCAAAGTTTTCCCTTCTTTTTCCGATGAGATATAATTCGACATATAGAAAGAAAGAGCAACGGCTAAAGTAACGACAGCCGCAGCAGCGTACCACCCCACCCGACGAGAACGACTCTTCCGGCCTTTCGATTCCATCTGCCCGATACTCTGAAGAAAAGACTGATAAGCTTTCTTTGACGAATATTTTTGATATTCTCCAAAGGCGACTTTCAAAGTCTCCCCGCTCTGTAACTGCTCGTATACATTTCGTAAGTCCGGACATTCTGCCAACCGTTTCTCAAGATCTTTTTGTTCCACTTCATCAGCCTCCCCCAAAAGAACCTTTCTCATTAAAGCAGCGTCTTGATATACATTTTCGAACTTCTTCATCTTATTGCGTTTTTTTAATTAAACAATTGTTTAATTCATCTTTATTATAGATATACACAACTCATAAAAACGGGTGACAAAAAGATGACATTTTTTTGAGATAAAAGAATAATGAATCAGAATTTAGAGGTAGAAATATATCATAATGTCATTATATAGAAGAAAAAGATTTGATTTTAACAAATAGAATAAATTTTAATCAATCAATAAAAAGACAAAGAAGTATCAGAATGTTTTTTTATTTTTAGAAAAATAAAAAAAGAATTATGGAATGAATGGAATCCCCCAACCTTTCACGGAGGAATTTATAGCTGCGAGTCTTTTGGGTTTTGACAGTATTGATACTTATCTCCAGACGTTCCGCTATCTCTTCCCATGTATGTCCCTCAATTCTCATTAAAATAATCCGACGTTGTTCGGCAGGAAGTTCTTCGATATAGCAATAGAGTTGCCGGATAATTTCTTCTTTTACTGTCAGTGCATAAATCGTATCTTCGTCCACCATACTTTCTTCTTCCGCCAAAGAACTTAAAATAGTATCATGAATTTGATTATTACGTATATATAATAAGGCATTATTATAGCAGGCACGATAAAGATAATTGGTAAGTTCTTTAATATCAGAAAAGGTACGCTTCCCCTCCCATACAGAAATAAAAACTTCCTGTACCAAATCTTCCACCGCATCGGGGACTGGCAATATCTTGGAAACATAAACACATAAAGCAGTATAAAAACGATCGTAGAAATCGCCCCACATCTTTTTATCCTTCCGGTTTACTCCCGCTACTATGATGTCAATTTTATCGTTCATACTGTCACTTTTCCTGCGAAAAAAGAGAACAAAATTTATAAAAATCACCGTAACTACTTACTTTTGCGATATTTATGAATGCAAATATATTGTTTTTTTCAGAAACGCAGACCTTGCCGACTTACAAAATAAAAAATAAAATGCAACAGGGCACAAAAGGCGCAAGCTTTAAAGAGGAATATAAAAATAAGAAATACTTCGATTAGTAATAACATTATTTGCAATAAAATCATTACCAATCAAAATATGTTCGGGACTTGATTGTTTACTACTTTCTGATTGCTATGATATATGCTGTCATTCACAGTCGTCACAGAGGCGTAACCATCTTATTCACAGATATCTTATGTGAACAGGTAGTATCATTCTCACTCTTCACAGCCCTTCACTTTCTTCACCAAATACACATTGCCCAATCTCGTATGCTGTCGACTGATACCCGTTGCAGTCAGAATCTGCGCCAATTGGATAGGAGTACAATTACGAAGTACAGCCGGAAACCTCTTTTTCAATTCTTGATGAATGATAGCGGCGGAGAGTGACAGACAATCCGGTTCATCCAACATGGCAGGCGCGTATATGTTGCACACAATGTCTTCTATGGGGTTGACATGATAGTATGCGCTATTATGACGTTGCAAAGCATGTTCTTCCTCCTTGTTGAACCAGTGACGGGCACCTGCAAGCAATTCCTCTTTCAGTTGGGCGTAGATTTGTGAATGTTCAATTCCGGTACAGTCAATATCATGCTCCGCTTCAATGCAGATGAATCTGCGGCTGCCTGTCGGATCGCACAGTAAGTCAGTCCGGTTACTTGTTCCGATGAAAGAGGCGATACGAGGCAGCGACCGGAAATTTTTCTGATAGGCTTTGCAGATGTTGAGGCTGGACATTTGCATCAGATTTTTAAGTAACGGCATCTTTTGTGCTCCGAATTTATCAAATTCGTCCATGTTTAGTAACCCCATCTCGGCTAGGAGACGTTCGGGATTGCCTTGTGCGGTTAGTTTCAGATTATCCGAATAATAACGGGCTAGTTGTGGCGGCATCAGCATACGGCAGAAAGTGGATTTATGGCGTCCCTGTTCTTCGCTGATAAGTATCGGGGCTACGCTGTTTGCTTGTGTTTGATTCACTCCCAGCCATTGGGCGGCAAGTCCGAGCATCCAGGTGTGAAAGCTTTTTATCCATATAGGAGTGTCGGATACTCGCTTCGCCAAGGGCTTCAACCGATCCGTTCCGTCCCAGGCAGGTAGTTCGTTCATATAAAGCCGGAAAGGGTGGTAGCTTTCCACTAGGGTAGAGTAAATGTATCTTTGAAGGTCCTTGTCCCAGCAGTTGATTCCTTCTTTGTGGGCTTCCAGGCAGAAAGTATTCAGTTCTCGCTTGTCTATGCGGCAGAAAGGAATTTCTCGTTGGCCGGAGGGGCGAAATTCGGTTTCTTCGGTGAGTAAGTTGTAGCGGAAGTCATATCGTACTTTCAAAAAGTCAATCACTTGTCGTGTTAGAAGGACGGGGTGTTTATGTACTTCTTGTTTATATGCTTCCTGTTCATCTATTTCTTGCATTTTCGGTACGTTCTTTGAAGTGTTCGGTGAAACGATGACGTTTGACGATTCTTTCATCAATGCTTGTATTCTTTTTGCCAAACGTTTCGAGTTATATTCTAATGTCTTCATATTTTTCTTGTTTTTTAAATGAATAAATGTTGTTTTTTCGACCGGTTGATGCTGCTAAGGTATAACATGAAATATGGGGTTTGCAAGTATTTAACTAAGAAAATATTTATTTTCTTCTGAAACGAAAAACAAGCTTTCCTATGCTGATATATCGTTACTTTGTCGTATCTTTAGTGCTTGTTTAGGAAAAGCCGACTGGAGTTGTCCGGTTGGCTGACAATAGTTGACTGAACAGCCGATTCCAATCGTCCGAATAGCCGATTAAAGTTGTCCTATGATGAAGTTACACATTTAAATTGATAAGAAGTAATGGCTATTGTGTTTGATTGGTATGAAAATCCTAATGCTTCTTCGGAAGAAGAAGCGGCGTTGCATCCGCGTATCTTTATGAATGGAAAAGTGGATACGGATACTCTTTGTTACAAGATTCATGACTACAGTTCGTTGACTGTGGGCGATGTAAAGAATGTGCTTGATAACTTATCGAAGATTCTCGGCGAGTCGTTGCGAGAGGGAAAAGAAGTACATATCGAGGGGATCGGCTATTTTTATCCCACTTTGGCTGCTACGGGGAAAGTGACTCGTAGCACTCCGCATAAGACTAATAAGGTGGCTTTCAAAACTGTCCGATTTCGCCCTGACAGTAATCTGAAAGGACATTTTGTGGGTGTCCGCGCCAATCAGTCCAAGTATGTCCGTCATTCGGAGAAGGTGTCAGAGGTGGAGATTGATATGCTGTTGAAAGAATATTTTGCCGAACATCAGATGATGACCCGCCGTGATTTTCAGGAAGTGTGTGGTTTGGCACGTACTACGGCCAAAACGCATTTGGTACGTTTGCGTGGAGAAGGAAAGCTGGTGAATATCGGTTTGCGCAATCAGCCGATGTATGTGCCTGCTCCCGGTTATTATGGCGTATCCAGAGATGCGGCACATCCTTCACGGTAGTGACTGTGAAGGATGTGAAAGAGGTATTTTCACTCAACGAATCACGTAAAAAGACTGATAAATTGAGACTTATCTCAATGTGAAGAGAATGAACAAAGGGCACAAAAAAAGAGCGAATCATTCCGCTCCACCTTTAAAGAATCCCCATAAATGGGATTCTTCTTTTTCTTCATCTTTCATTTACTCTTTACCTGAAAACGTCTTTTTCCTAATACCTAATCAAAACAATCTTTTTCCTAAAAACTAATCTTAAAATCTAATACCTTAGTTTTATAAACTAATACCTTTTAATTATTACCTTTTTCTAATACCTAAAATATAAGTAGTTTCACGACTACACTGCAAAGGTATAGCTGTTTGCGAAAACAGCAAAAGCCATCATACAAAAAATTACATTCAGACTTATTTTTTTGACTTATGTCAAGACGTAGGGTAGATTTTGAGTGTAAACCTCACGTTTATTTTCACAACAATCCGCATTTTCAACAAATCTTTCCTTTTACTCTCTAGTTGCACTCATAATTGAGCAAGCACACAACTAACAAAAAGAAAGCAAAACAAGGGATTGAAAAGACAAACTATTGCCATTCCATCCAAAAACATACAATCACAAAAGCCAATAAGCGGTCTATTTTCGAACAATCTGCATATTTCTAACCCGAAATTACGGCGTTTTTTTCAGTTAAGCCGGATTCCTCCTCGGATTTTCAGAAGCAAAAACAGCTTGAAGATACAAGTCTCACAACTTTTCTGTAACTTTGCAGCGTTTGATAATAAATAAGATAGGAATGGATTTTAAGTACGACGTAATTGTAATTGGTGCCGGACATGCTGGTTGTGAAGCAGCGGCAGCCGCTGCTAATTTAGGTTCCAAAACTTGTCTCATCACTATGGACATGAACAAGATTGGACAGATGAGTTGCAATCCGGCTGTAGGAGGAATCGCCAAAGGACAAATTGTACGTGAAATAGATGCATTGGGTGGACAGATGGGATTAGTGACAGATGAGACTGCCATTCAATTCCGAATTCTAAACCGCTCGAAAGGTCCAGCCATGTGGAGCCCCCGCGCCCAATGCGACCGGGCTAAGTTCATTTGGTCCTGGCGAGAGAAACTGGAAAATACACCCAACCTTCATATCTGGCAAGATACCGTATGTGAACTGCTCGTAGAAAACGGTGAGGTCACTGGATTGGTCACCGCATGGGGCGTCACCTTCAAAGCGAAATGCATTGTGCTCACCGCAGGAACTTTCCTCAACGGACTGATGCATGTAGGACGTCATAAATTACCGGGAGGAAGAATGGCCGAACCGGCTTCCTATCAGTTGACCGAATCCATCGCCCGCCACGGTATCACCTACGGAAGAATGAAAACCGGTACTCCGGTACGAATTGACGCACGTAGTGTTCATTTTGACCAGATGGAAACACAAGACGGCGAATCGGACTTCCACAAGTTCTCATTCATGAATACTAGCACGCACCACTTAAAGCAACTTCAATGCTGGACATGCTACACTAATGAAGAAGTACACCGGATTCTGCGTGAAGGTTTGCCGGATTCTCCCCTGTTCAACGGACAGATTCAAAGTATCGGGCCACGCTATTGTCCGAGCATCGAAACCAAGATTGTCACTTTCCCGGATAAAGATCAGCACCAGTTATTTCTCGAACCGGAAGGAGAAACGACACAAGAGTTATATCTTAACGGATTCTCTTCTTCGCTTCCGATGGAAATACAAATTGCAGCATTAAAACAAATCCCGGCTTTCAAAGATCTGGTTATCTACCGCCCGGGATACGCTATCGAATATGACTATTTCGATCCGACTCAATTAAAACATACGTTGGAATCGAAGATTATCAAAAATTTGTTCTTTGCCGGACAAGTAAACGGAACCACCGGATACGAGGAAGCAGGAGGACAAGGATTGATAGCCGGTATCAATGCACACATTAACTGCCACGGCGGAGAAGCATTTACTTTGGCTCGCGATGAAGCATATATTGGCGTATTAATCGACGATTTGGTTACCAAAGGTGTGGATGAACCTTACCGTATGTTTACCTCGCGTGCGGAATACCGCATTCTGCTTCGCATGGATGATGCCGATATGCGCTTAACAGAAAAAGCATTTAAGCTTGGGTTGGCAAAAGAAGATCGATATCAGTTAGTAAGAGGCAAGAAAGAAGCCGTGGAACAAATCATTTCTTTCGCGCGCAACTATTCGATGAAACCGGCACTAATCAACGATGCTCTCGAAAAGATAGGGACAACGCCCCTACGTCAAGGTTGTAAGTTGATAGAGATTCTGAACCGCCCGCAAGTGACAATAGAAAATATAGCAGAATATGTTCCGGCGTTTCAACGCGAACTGGAAAAAGCGACGAGTTCGGATCAAGACCGGAAAGAAGAGATTCTCGAAGCTGCCGAAATCCTAATCAAGTATCAAGGATATATTGATAGAGAGAGAATGATAGCTGAAAAACTAGCACGATTGGAGAGTATTAAGATTAAAGGAAAATTTGACTATTCCACCATTCAATCCCTTTCCACCGAAGCTCGGCAAAAGCTGGCAAAGATAAATCCGGAAACAATCGCGCAAGCGAGCAGAATTCCGGGAGTCTCTCCTAGCGACATCAACGTGCTGCTGGTGCTTTCGGGACGATAAGCGGCAACGTTTCACGTGAAACAAAGCATTTAAAGAAACGATATAATTCAATGATTATGAGCAAAGAAACACTAATCAAAAGCATTCGGGAAGTACCCGATTTTCCGATTCCCGGAATTCTGTTCTACGACGTCACTACTCTATTCAAAGATCCATGGTGCTTGCAGGAATTATCCAATATCATGTTCGATATGTATAAGGATAAAGGAATCACCAAAGTGGTGGGTATAGAATCAAGAGGCTTTATTATGGGACCGATTCTGGCAACCCGTCTAAACGCCGGTTTTATTCCAATCCGCAAGCCGGGCAAACTCCCAGCAGAAACGATTGAAGAAAGCTACGATAAGGAGTATGGCAAAGACACGGTGCAAATCCACAAAGATGCACTGGACGAGAATGACGTAGTTCTACTACATGATGATTTGCTGGCAACAGGAGGCACTATGAAAGCAGCTTGCGAATTGGTGAAAAGACTAAAGCCTAAAAAGGTATATGTAAACTTCATCATCGAATTGAAAGAACTGAATGGAAAATCATTGTTTGGAGATGACGTAGAAGTAGAATCGGTATTGTCTTTATAAAGGATTTGCCTCTATTTGCAGAGAATGTGTCAAAAGTAAGCAGCTAGCGATCTTTCGTACCTAACAATTATGAATACAGAACCAGAAAGCAGAGCCAATGAATATTTGAAAGGGATTGTAGCCAACCTTCCCGAGAAACCGGGTATTTACCAATACTTGAACACGGAGGGCACAATTATATACGTTGGAAAGGCTAAAAATCTAAAGAAAAGAGTCTACTCCTACTTCAGCAAAGAGCATGAACCGGGAAAGACACGAGTGCTGGTCAGCAAAATCGCCGATATTCGTTATATTGTAGTCAACACGGAAGAAGATGCGTTATTGCTGGAGAATAATCTGATAAAGAAATATAAGCCGCGCTACAACGTTCTATTAAAGGATGACAAGACATACCCTTCTATTTGCGTACAAAACGAGTATTTTCCCAGAGTTTTCAGAACAAGGAAGATTATCAGGAACGGTTCTTCGTATTATGGACCGTATAGTCACATACCATCCATGTATGCGGTACTGGATCTGATAAAGCATTTATATCCTTTGCGAACTTGCAGCTTAAACCTAACTCCGGAGAATATACGGGCTGGTAAGTTCAACGTATGCCTGGAATATCATATAAAGAACTGCGCAGGACCATGCATCGGGCTGCAATCACAGGAGGATTATCTCAAAAACATTGATGAAATCAAAGAGATCCTGAAAGGAAATACACAAGAAATCAGCCGTATGCTACTGGAAAGGATGCAGACATTAGCTGGTGAGATGAAGTTTGAAGAAGCACAGAAGGTGAAAGAGAAATATCTTCTGATAGAAAATTACCGTTCCAAATCGGAGGTAGTAAGCGCTGTATTGCACAACATAGATGTATTTTCTATTGAAGAGGACGAGTCCAATTCCGCTTTCATCAACTATCTGCATATTACAAACGGTGCCATTAACCAGGCGTTTACATTCGAATATAAAAAGAAGCTGAATGAATCAAAAGAGGAGCTTTTGACACTGGGTATTATCGAAATGCGGGAACGCTATAAGAGTCAATCCAGAGAGATTATAGTGCCTTTTGAACTTGATTTGGAGCTAAACAACATCGTATTTACCGTTCCACAGCGGGGGGACAAGAAGAAATTGCTGGATCTTTCGATTCTAAACGTAAAGCAATACAAAGCCGACCGTCTAAAACAGGCGGAAAAGCTGAATCCGGAGCAAAGAAGTATGCGATTAATGAAAGAGATACAGCAAGAGTTGCATCTGGACAGACCGCCTTTGCAAATTGAATGCTTCGACAACTCAAACATACAGGGTTCTGATGCCGTGGCCGCTTGCGTTGTCTTTAAAAAGGCTAAACCCTCAAAGAAGGATTATCGGAAATACAATATAAAGACGGTTGTAGGACCTGACGACTATGCATCCATGAAAGAGGTCGTCAGAAGACGTTATCAGCGCGCTATTGAAGAAAACGCCCCTCTACCCGACCTGATTATCACCGATGGTGGAAAGGGCCAAATGGAGGTTGTTAGAGAGGTGATTGAAGATGAGCTGAACTTAACAATCCCTATTGCCGGACTGGCAAAGGACAATCGCCATCGTACATCGGAACTGCTTTTCGGATTTCCTCCGCAGACTATCGGTATCAAACAGCAAAGCCCGTTATTCCGTTTGCTGACCCAGATTCAGGATGAGGTGCACCGTTTTGCCATCAGTTTCCATCGTGATAAACGTAGCAAACGGCAGGTAGCATCGGCATTAGACAGTATCAAAGGGATTGGAGAAAAGACAAAAACAGCGCTTCTGAAAGAATTTAAGAGCGTAAAACGGATCAAAGAAGCCTCTTTTGAGGAGATTTCCGCTGTGATTGGAGAAGCGAAAGCCAAGACTGTAAAAGAAGGTTTAGATAACGAACAACAATAAGGAAATACGTCAGCCAAGACGGCACTGTTCGAAAGTTCGAGCAGTGCCGCTCTAAATTTCAAACCATAACAATCAATAAGTTGATTATCACTACCAAGATAGCGAATTGACAACAAATAATAACGAATAGTCCTATTGACTACGGAGCGAATTCACAATATTTTCCCACCAACACACCGTTTTCTCTTCTGAATTTTGTAAATTTGCCTTTCCTAATCATGAAATAGAATAAATAACAATGAGAATAGTCATACAACGGGTAAGCCATGCGTCAGTAACCATTGAAGGACACTGTAAGTCGTCCATTGGGAAAGGGATGCTGATATTAGTCGGTATTGAAGAAGCAGACGGGCAGGAAGATATCGACTGGCTCTGCAAGAAGATTGTAAATCTACGTATCTTCGATGATGAGAATGGTGTAATGAACAAATCTATCTTAGAAGATAGAGGTGAGATTCTGGTTATCAGCCAGTTCACGTTACACGCTTCTACCAAGAAGGGAAATCGCCCCTCCTATATCAAAGCTGCCAAGCCAGATGTCTCTATCCCACTCTACGAACAATTCTGCAAAGATTTAAGCGGTGCATTGGGAAAAGAAATAGGTACAGGCATCTTTGGAGCGGACATGAAAGTTGAACTTTTAAACGACGGTCCCGTTACTATATGCATGGATACAAAAAACAAAGAATAATAACCAACCATCAACAATTATGACTCTGGAAGAAGCACAGAAACAAGTGGACCAATGGGTGAAAACATACGGTGTCCGCTACTTCAGCGAGTTGACCAATATGGCAGTTCTGACGGAAGAGGTAGGAGAACTGGCGCGTGTCATGGCCCGCAAATATGGAGATCAATCCTTTAAAGAGGGAGAGAAAGATAATATAGATGAAGAGATAGCAGACGTTTTATGGGTGCTTCTCTGCATTGCCAACCAGACAGGTGTAGACATAACCACTGCTTTCCAGAAAAGCATGGATAAGAAAACGAAACGAGATAATAAAAGACATATCAACAACCCAAAACTGAAAGATCATGGAAGAGAATAACTCACAGCCCAACAAGTACAATGCCGCATTGGCAAAGTATAATACCAATCTGAGCGATGCAGATATTCAAGCTCGCGTAGCTGAATTGATTGAGAAAAAAGTGCCGGCAAACAACACGGAAGACGTTAAGAAGTTCCTGTTCAACTGTATTGATCTGACTACTTTGAATAGTACAGACAGTGACAAAAGTGTGATGCACTTTACCGAAAAAGTCAATCAGTTTGACGACGAATATCCTGATCTTAAAAATGTTGCAGCAATCTGTGTATACCCCAATTTTGCAGCCATCGTTAAGAATACGCTGGAGGTAGACGGAGTCAATATAGCCTGTGTATCAGGAGGTTTTCCCTCTTCACAGACATTCATTGAAGTAAAAGTGGCAGAAACAGCATTAGCAATCGCAGAAGGTGCAGATGAAATAGATATTGTCATTTCCATCGGCAAATTCCTAAGCGGAGACTACGAAGGAATGTGTGAAGAAATACAGGAATTAAAGGAAGTTTGCAAGGAACGCCACCTCAAAGTGATCCTCGAAACTGGTGCACTAAAGAGCGCTTCCAACATCAAGAAAGCCTCTATCCTATCCATGTATTCGGGCGCAGATTTCATCAAGACTTCCACTGGTAAGCAACAGCCTGCCGCTACTCCGGAAGCCGCTTACGTGATGTGTGAAGCCATCAAAGAATACCACCAGAAGACCGGAATCAAGATTGGATTCAAACCGGCAGGTGGCATCAATACCGTTAATGATGCGATTATTTACTACACAATTGTAAAAGAGCTATTGGGTGAAGAATGGCTGGATAATCAACTGTTCCGCCTGGGAACCAGCCGCTTAGCCAACCTCCTTCTTTCTGACATCAAAGGGGAAGAAATCAAGTTCTTCTAAGCTAAAGGCTACATTAGCAATCAAATACGCCTTACCGCGCGATTCCCGTACTCCGGGAACCGACGCGGTATTTTTTATTTAAGAAAATCTAAAGATAGTTACAGGAGAATTCAGAAAAATACTTATCTTTGTAAAAGGTTTAGCGATGAAAATATAGCTAATTAGTTATATTAGAGAACGTTTCATTTATTACCAATTCCTGGAATTCGGCAAAATTCAAAGTTATGAATGGTAATAAGCAAACGGGTCTCACGCACCTTCATGTATATACTTTTGTTATATATCGAATGGAGCGTGGGACTGTTGCTTGTATACTCATAACGGCTTGCCGAAGCCTCAGGAAAATACATGGCAACAGTTCTCACGCTTTTCATGAACCTTTGAAGGTATTAGGATGGACGCATATACAAGAACCTTAAGATTTAATCACAACCCTCTGAACCTCATCCTCGGAGCAGAGAAAAAGAAGGGGCTACGCATCGGTTATATGGAAGCCGGACTGCAAGGCTTCTATCTCAACTCCATGGAGACCGGAATCCATCCGCAAAAGCTATCCAAACTGCTAACAGAGGAGTTTCACTGCACCGATAATGAGTCCGCCACCGGACTATTCCAGTTCCTTATCAACGAAGGCGACAGAGTCTCCTACCAGATTATGCTCCCCTATTTACTCTCTACAGAGAACATCAACGAGTTCGAAAACATCATTCAAAAGCGTTTTTTCGGAGTGGAACGCTTTATCCGTCAAGGAAAGAATCTATACAAATTTGTGAAATATACAGAGGAAAGAAGGGACCCTATTATATGGATAAATGACTTGGAAAAAGGCATTATCGGATGGGATATGGGACTGCTTGTGAGCCTGGCGCGCTCCTCCCAGGCATGTGGTCACATCACCAAAGAGAAAGCCTGGGACTACATAGAACAAGCCGCCAAATTATGTTCTTTAGATCTTCATACAGCAGAAGAAATAGACAAGAGTTTCCTTTTAGGAAAAGCGATGAAATCGGAAAAGATAGAAGATTGGGACCGGTTATTATTGTGCTATTCACTTCTGGCAAAATACCGGAAGTAACTATTTTTCGCGGTCTACTACGTAATCCAGATAAGCCCGGAGAGCTGCACAGATATCGGAATCCGGCAAAGAAGCCAATAGATTGAAGGCTTTTTGCTTATAGACATTCATAGTCTGAACCGCATATTCAATACCTCCGTTTTCTTTAATAAACGAAATCAAATGAGCTATTTCATCGAGAGTAGCCGTACCCTCCTTTACTTTGATTGCAATTTCTTGCGCTTCCTCGTTTTTCGTCGTATTCAGCACATACAAAGCGGGTAATGTCAGTTTACCTTCAAGCATATCATTACCCGTAGGTTTACCAATCTCCTTATTATCAAAGTAATCGAAAATATCATCTTTTATCTGGAAACAGATACCAATATATTCGCCCAGCAAACGGGCAAGTTCAGCTTCCCCCTCACCCACACCTACCGAGAAAGCGGCAGCCTTTGTGCAGGCAGCAAAAAGAGCAGCAGTTTTCTTGCGGATTACATCAAAATAGACTTCCTCGGAAAAACTGTGATTACTTACATTTGAAAGCTGAAGCAACTCACCGTCAGCAAGATCCTGTCCAAGAGTGGACACCAGCTGAATAATACGATGACTGTTTGTCAGTTCGGCGTGTACGAGGCTGGTTGCCAATAAATAGTCACCCGTCAGCACCGCTACCTTATTATTAAAGATAGCATTTACCGAGAGCTGTCCACGACGTTCGGAACTTTCATCCACTACGTCATCATGTACCAGGCTGGCCGTATGAAGGAGTTCCAGTGAAACAGCCGCATGAAGAGTGGAAGGACATATAGCTCCATAAAGACGTGCCACGAGTAAAACAAGAATAGGCCGCATCATCTTACCATTCCTCTGCCGTATGTGAGATACGACGCTATCGAGCAATGCATTTGAACTGGAGAGAGAACTATCAAAAAGTTCTTTGAAGTCGCCCAGTTCCGCTTCAATCGGAGTTCTGATAAGTGAGATACTGTCCATTTATTACACAATTTGAGCACAAAAGTAATAATAAAACGCTTAATACCGTATTTTTTTGTACTTTTACCATGAAAAATTAATTAAATCTATGGATTCAGGTAATAAATTATTTCTTTTAGACGCTTATGCATTGATATATCGGGCGTATTACGCCTTTATTAAGAACCCAAGAATCAATTCCAAAGGATTCAACACTTCAGCCATACTGGGTTTTGTGAACACCCTCGAAGAAGTACTGAAAAAAGAGAATCCCACTCATATAGGAGTAGCCTTCGACCCCGCAGGTCCCACCTTCCGCCACGAGGCTTTTGAACAATATAAAGCGCAACGCGAAGAAACTCCGGAAGCAATCCGTCTTTCCGTACCTATTATAAAGGATATTATACGCGCCTACCGCATCCCCATTCTGGAAGTGGCAGGCTACGAAGCCGATGATGTGATAGGTACACTCGCTACCGAAGCCGGTCGCCAGGGTATCACTACCTATATGATGACTCCCGACAAAGATTACGGGCAGCTGGTAAGTGACAAAGTATTTATGTATCGCCCCAAACACACAGGAGGTTTCGAAGTGATGGGCGTGGAGGAAGTGAAAGCCAAGTTTGACATTCAGTCTCCGGCACAGGTGATCGATATGCTCGGACTGATGGGCGACTCTTCAGATAACATTCCCGGATGCCCGGGAGTAGGAGAAAAGACTGCTCAAAAACTGGTCTCCGAATTCGGAAGCATCGAGAACCTATTGGAACATACCGACCAACTGAAAGGAGCATTGAAAACAAAAGTGGAAACCAATCGGGAAATGATTACGTTCTCGAAATTTCTCGCCACCATTAAAATCGATGTCCCTATCCAACTTGAGATGGATGCTCTTGTCCGCGAAGAAGCAGACGAGAATTCACTCCGCAGCATTTTCGAGGAATTGGAATTTAGAACACTCATCGACCGGGTGCTCAAAAAAGATATTTCCGGAAACGGAATAACCTCTGCCACCGGAAGCAAAGTTGCTACTGGAAAAAGTGCCCCCTCTCCTCTTCCACTTTTTCCCGAAGAAGGAGGCGGAATGCAAGGCGATTTATTTGCGAATTTCACGCCCGATGAACCGGGTGAAGCAAAAAAATCGAACCTAGAGACGTTAGAATCGCTCACTTACAACTATCAACTCATTGATACAGAAGAGAAAAGGCGGAAAATTATTCAAAAGTTACTTACATCGAAAATTCTCTCGTTAGATACGGAAACCACCGGAACCGAACCAATGGATGCCGAATTAGTCGGAATGAGCTTTTCGATTGCAGAGAATGAAGCTTTTTATGTTCCCGTACCATCGGACCAAGACGAAGCGTTAAAAATCGTAAATGAGTTCCGTCCGGTCTTCGAAAATGAGAATTCGTTAAAAGTCGGACAAAATATCAAGTACGACATGATTGTTCTTCAAAATTATGGCGCAACAGTAAAAGGTCCACTTTTCGATACGATGATCGCTCATTATGTTCTTCAACCGGAACTTCGTCATGGCATGGATTATCTTGCGGAAATTTATCTACACTACCAGACTATCCACATTGACGAACTGATAGGTCCCAAAGGAAAGAATCAGAAGAACATGCGCGATCTCGACCCGAAAGATGTATATCTATATGCCTGCGAAGATGCAGATGTAACTCTGAAACTGAAAAATGTATTGGAGAAAGAACTGAAAGAAAATGATGCAGAACGTTTGTTCTATGATATAGAAATGCCGCTAATTCCCGTATTGGTTAATATAGAACGAAACGGAGTATTGCTGGATACGGAAGCATTGAAGCAATCGTCCGCCCATTTCACCGCCCAGATGGAGCAAATCGAAAAAGAGATTTACGAATTAGCCGGTGAGACTTTCAACATCGCTTCGCCCAAGCAAGTCGGTGAGGTACTGTTTGACAAACTGAAAATCGTAGAGAAGGCAAAAAAGACTAAGACCGGCCAGTACGTCACCTCGGAAGAAGTGCTCGAAAGCCTCCGGCACAAACATCCGGTAGTAGAAAAGATTCTGGAACATCGTGGACTGAAAAAGCTATTGGGCACGTATATAGACGCACTCCCCCAGCTCATCAATCCACGCACAGGAAGGGTGCACACCTCTTTCAACCAGACTGTAACCGCTACGGGACGCCTTAGTTCAAGCAATCCGAACTTACAAAATATCCCTATCCGCGACGAAAACGGAAAAGAAATCCGCAAGGCTTTCATCCCCGATGAAGGCTGCCTCTTCTTCTCTGCCGACTATTCGCAAATTGAGTTGCGCATCATGGCACACCTTAGCGAGGATAAGAATATGATTGATGCTTTCCTTAGCAATCACGATATTCATGCGGCCACTGCTGCCAAAGTTTATAAGATCGACCTGAAAGACGTAGGTTCCGACATGCGCCGTAAAGCCAAGACTGCCAATTTCGGTATCATCTATGGCATATCCGTATTTGGTCTTGCCGAACGAATGAATGTAGATCGTAAAGAAGCCAAAGAGTTAATCGACGGTTACTTTGAAACTTATCCGGGAGTGAAAGCATATATGGATAAAAGCATTCAGGTGGCCCAGGAAAAAGGCTATGTGGAAACAATCTTCCATCGGAAGCGCTTCTTACCGGACATCAATTCGCGGAATGCCGTTGTACGCGGATATGCGGAACGAAATGCCATCAACGCCCCTATCCAGGGAAGTGCGGCAGATATTATAAAAGTAGCAATGGCACGTATCTATCAACGGTTCCAGACCGAAGGAATACAAGCCAAAATGATCCTGCAAGTACATGACGAATTAAATTTCAGCGTTCCTGTCAATGAAAAAGAGCGTGTAGAAGAAATCGTCATCGAAGAAATGGAGAAAGCATACCGTATGCACGTCCCCTTGAAAGCAGATTGCGGATGGGGCAAAAACTGGCTTGAGGCACATTAAACCATCAAGTGAATAAAGGCCACCTCAATAAGGAATTGCTATCTTTTAGACACTAATTACACAAGGAGACTCCACCTTATCAGGGACCTCCGCTTACAAAATAAAAGCAAGTATGAGTAATAACATTATTTAACTCTGTATCCAGAAAGCTAGAAAAAAGATTCCTTTTTCGACGAAGTGATTCATTCTATATCCGGCAGATTGACTGCCGGATATTTTTTTGTCACCAATATTGGCAAAAAGCTAGTTATCACCCACCTCCACTCTTGACATTTTGACAATCTTTTATCTTCAAAAATGCATAAATACCAAATTAATATGTAGATTTGCAGCGTAAAACCAATGCATTTGGTAGACAAATGAAAGTATAACCCAAAAACTTAAATAGCCATGAAAGCAAAAGTATCTTTAAAAATGTTCGTTTTATCTGCAGCTCTTCTTGTTGTATCGCTTGCTACTTCTGCACGTAGCTACGATAATCAATTGATTTATAATCCAATCGAAGAGAATGGCATGACAGTGGGACAAACCGTTTACAAAATGGACGGAAATACACTTGCCAACTACATGAAGTACAACTACAAGTACGATGACAACAAACGTATGATTGAAAGCGAAGCCTTGAAATGGAACAATAGCAAGGACGCATGGGAAAAAGACCTACGCATCAATTATACTTATGAAGGCAAGACCGTTACTACGAATTATTATAAATGGAACGCTAAAAAACAAGCCTACGTACTGGTACCCGAAATGACCGTTACGATAGATAATACAAATATGTAACATAAACTCTCTCTCATTCTAATATTCTAACAAAAAGATACGCCGCTTCTGCTGAAGAAGTGGCGTATTTCAATCTATGAGGTCCACATTACAAAACAAAGAAACGCTCTTGTAGTTCTTTTAGATAACTTCGGGAAATAATCAGATCGTTCTTATCATGAAAAGGCGGATAAAGTTGACAGCATTTACCATCAATCATTGCCAGATAATTAACATTTACAATAGCAGATTGGCTAATCTGTACAAAAGCTTGTGAATAACTGATAATATCTTCTGCTTTTGTATTTCGCTTCAAATTCAGACAAGTTTGATTAAACAAGACCACCTGCCATTGACGTTTGTCTTTCAGATATTCAAAAAAGCCGATTTCTTCCAGTCGCAAAAGTTTGAAGCCTGTCACTGTACTAATCATAAACATGCCTTGCTGGGGCATCAATGCACTGATAGAAGAAGCAAAAGAAGGCAAAAGAGGAAGCGAAGTAGAGGTCATAGCCTTCCGGTAACGGTCCATAATTACTTTCAGGTCTTCTGCTTCAAAAGGCTTCAGCAGGAAGTCGAAAGCCGACTCACGCAATGCCTGAAGCAAGTATTTGTCATAAGAGGTGTAAAACACAACCTTCATATCCCACAAAACATCCTCCCTGATTTCACTTAATAGATTGAGTCCCAACGTATCCGGAAGTTCCACATCAAGAAACAATAAGTCCGGATGCAACTCCATAATCATCTTTTTACCTTTTGCACCATTCCCTGCGATTCCTTTTACTTCAAATTCACGATAGGGCTCCAACTCTCGGCGCAAAGCATCAATCGCTGTACGTTCATCGTCAACGATGACTACCTTATACTTTTCTTCTGTCTCCATCATAAATCATAAGAAAAACGAAACGGGATATATACCGACACTTCCGTACCGGTTTGTCCATCGCTTCTGTTGGTTATATTAAAACGTATTTTATCACTCTTGTTCTTTGTATTCAGTAATTGAATGGTCTGATACAACACTTTCAATCCTGTACCAGTACCCCGTGTGGCGGAAACTACCTGCGGGAGATACCCGCGTCCGTTGTCGGTAACCGTTATGCGAATCCCATTTGTTTCACGGGAAACATATACCATTAGCTCCTTTTTTCCGTCCTTTCCCGCCAGTCCATGTTTAATAGCATTCTCCACCGGAATTTGCACAATCATAGATGGAATCATGATGCGGATTGCATCTAAACCGTCCTCCACCGTGATTGTTGCGACAAAATCTTCTCCGACACGCCCACGTTCCAGTTCGATGTATGTACGGACGAAATCCAGTTCGTCTTGCAAAGATACGCTCAATTTCTCGGTAAGTTCGAGGCTACGACGGAGATATTTCACCAGTTCCATCAGATTATGTTTCACCTCTTCCGAGCCGTTAAACTGATTGATCTCACGTCCCAGTACATTAAAAGTAAAATGAGGAGAAATCCGGCTTCTCAAATTCTCCATGCGGACACGGTTGATTTGCTGGAAGAAACGCTGGCGAAGAAACTCCCTCTTTTTACGCATATACCAGACAACTACCACTACCCCTGCCACAAGCAACACGCAGACAAGTACCCAGATAGATACGCTCAACTTGAGCACTCTCATCTCTGCCGCCTGTCGCTGAATCTTCATTTCCTTACGAAGCACTATCGTATCCTGCCGGTAACGCATATCCAATTCGGCAACACGCATCTGTATCCGTTCGCTCCGGATGGAATCGTCCAGATGGCAATCACGTTTCAGGTATTCATAGGCACGGCGGTAATCACCGGTATGCTCAAAATAATGTTGCAGATACTGATTGCGTATAGTCAACATATTAGCGTCAAGATGCCCCACAGGAGCAGTCCGGGCGATCATAGTCTTCGCTTGGGCTATATTACCTTTCTTCAATGCCAGTTCAATCATCTGGGTTTCAATGTAATGAACAGCCGAGTTATGCTGTATATCGGAGAAGAAACGATAACTTTCGTCCAGGCAGATCTGTGCGGAGTCCAGTTTGTCAGTCAGCAAGTACAATTCTCCCAGGTTTACTTTGATAAAGTTCTGTTCAAACACCATCTGCGGATAAGAAGATACGAGTGCATTGGCCCTGCGCATATATTTCAAAGCCTCCTGATAGTTTTTCCGGTAATAATAATGGTTGCCGCGATTGTTGAGATAGGTCCATTGCTCGCTCACGTTCATTTCATCGAAGAACTGCCCGGCCAATTCATAGTAATGATTGGATAAATCGAAATCGCGCAGTTCCATGTAAGTCTGCCCCAATCCGTAGTAGACAGGAAATTTCGTGTGCTCGGACAAGTTCAAAGAATCACAGAGAAACAGGGCGCGCCGGTAATACGAAGCAGTGTGCGCCAAGTCACTGCGATGCAGATAGGCATCAGCAATATTGATACAAATATCCGGAAGCAGGTACCGTTTTTTTCCTTTCAGGCGATATCCATAGGCTTTCTTATAGTCGATAATTGCAGAATCAGGACGGTTCAGTTGCATCCACACGTTGCCTTCGATATTATAGACATCGGACAATACATCATTCCATCGTGGAGACTGGAGAGATTCAGAAGATTGGGAAGCATTGCGGGAAAATTCTTTTACCCGGCGGTTGTAATAGAGTATAGAATCAAAATCGGAAGAGACAAAAAATGTTTTCCCGTAAAGGGCGAGCAGACGATAATAAACCAGGGAATCTTGCGTCTGCGTCAGTGCCTCAAGCAGTTGTGAGCGGGAATAATGCACATTGGAAAACAAAGAATCCTGTACACGAACTTCCAGAGAATCAACCAACGCCTGTTCGCATGAAGAGCTATTGCGGTGTCTATCAGCATATCCGCAACTCAACAACATCAACAGCCCCAACAGTCCAAATAGTTTCATAGCAGTCTTCTGATTCATCAGTCCCCTTATTCATGTCATGTTTTGAATGTGACAAAAATACATTATTTATCCTGAATCCCAGCGAATTTTATTATTTTTTTAATACCTTTGTGCCCATATAAATATGAGCAACTGACCTAATGAGTCCACTGAACTTCACCCACATTTTGACACAGGCAGTCGATGAGCTATCGGAAAGCGAATCTTATAAAGGACTGTTTCATCAGCACAAAGATGGCGAACCACTGCCCTCTGCAAAAGTCTTGTATGAAATTATTGAGCTTTCACGCTCCATTCTTTTCCCCGGATATTACGGAAATTCTACTATTAACAGCCGGACTATCAATTATCACATCGGTGTAAACATTGAAAAATTGTTTGATTTACTTTGTGAGCAAATCTTGGCCGGATTATGTTTTAGCACTTCCATAGAGGGGAAATGCAACGTCTGCTCCGACTCTAAACGAGAAGAAGCTGCACGTCTTGCTGCTAAATTCATCAGTAAGTTACCCGCCATGAGGAAGATACTGGCAACAGATGTGGAAGCCGCCTACAACGGTGACCCGGCTGCCGAAAGCTATGGAGAGGTCATATTCTGTTATCCGGCCATTAAAGCGATCAGCAATTACCGTATCGCGCATGAATTGCTGGAACTGGGTGTTCCTCTGATTCCCCGTATCATCACGGAGATGGCGCATAGCGAAACGGGAATTGATATCCATCCGGCCGCAAAGATTGGCACTCACTTCACCATCGACCATGGTACGGGTGTCGTAATCGGCGCCACGAGTATCATCGGAAACAACGTCAAACTATATCAGGGTGTCACGCTGGGAGCCAAGAGTTTCCCGCTGGATGCCGACGGAAAACCTATCAAGGGAATCCCCCGCCATCCGATCCTGGAAGACAATGTAATTGTTTATTCCAACGCCACTATTCTGGGAAGAATCACCATCGGGCGTGATGCAACCGTAGGCGGTAATATCTGGGTAACGGAAAACGTGCCCGCAGGAGCAAGAATCGTACAAACTAAAGCAAAAAAATAAAATCAAAAGAATCTATATGAGCGAACAATTCGAGATGATAGCCAAGACTTTCCAGGGACTGGAAGAGATACTTGCAGAAGAACTGACAGCATTAGGAGCCAACGACATTCAAATAGGACGTCGTATGGTTTCATTTACAGGAGATAAACGTATGATGTACAAGGCTAATTTCTGTCTACGTACCGCCATCCGTATCCTGAAACCCATCAAGAACTTTACGGCCAAAGATGCTGACGAGGTTTACAATCAAATACAGGCTATTCCATGGGAAGAATATCTCGATGTGAACAAGACATTTGCTATCGATGCAGTAGTATTCAGTGAGGAGTTCCGCCATTCGAAATTCGTTTCGTACAAGGTGAAAGATGCGATTGTGGACTACTTCCGCGAGAAAACGGGTAAACGTCCGTCGGTACGCATCAACAACCCGGATGTACTTCTGAACATTCATATTGCACAGACTACCTGTACCTTGTCGTTGGACTCGTCCGGAGAATCACTTCACCGTCGCGGTTATCGCCAGGAAGCGGTAGAAGCTCCGTTGAATGAGGTATTGGCTGCCGGCATGATTCTAATGACCGGATGGCGCGGAGAATGTGATTTGATCGACCCGATGTGTGGTTCGGGTACGATCCCTGTAGAAGCGGCACTGATTGCTAAGAATATTGCTCCGGGAGTATTCCGTAAAGGGTTTGCTTTCGAGAAATGGGTGGATTTCGATGCGAATATGTTCGATGAGATTTACAATGACGACAGTCAGGAGCGTGAGTTTACTCATAAAATTTATGGGTATGACAACAATCCGAAAGCGAATGAGATTGCAACTCACAATATAAAAGCTGCCGGTGTATCGAAAGATATCGTGTTGAAATTGCAACCGTTCCAGCAGTTCGAACAGCCGAAAGAGAAATCAATCATCATCACCAATCCTCCTTATGGGGAACGTATCTCTACGAATGATTTGCTCGGTCTTTACCAGATGATCGGCGAACGTCTGAAACATGCATTTGTAGGAAACGAAGCATGGGTGCTTTCTTATCGGGAAGAGTGTTTCGACCAGATTGGGTTGAAGGCAAGCCAGAAGGTTCCTTTGTTCAATGGACCGTTGGAGTGTGAATTCCGCAAATATGAGATTTTTGACGGAAAATATAAAGAGTTCAAGAGCCAGGAAGAGGGCGAAGAGAAGAAAGAGGGTGAAGGTGAACAGGCTCCAAGATTCAGAGAAAGAAAAGAGTTTAAGCCACGTCGCGAAGGTGAATTAAAACCACGCCGGGATGGTGAGTCCAGACCTCGCAGAGAGGGAGAATACAAGCCGCGCAGAGAAGGTGGCGACTTCAAAGGTGGCGACAGAGATAGAAAGCCACAGGGAGAATTCCGCGGAGGAAGAGATTCGAGAGGCCCGAGAGAGTTTAAAGGGAACCGGGAGCCGAGGATTCCGAAGAAGGAAGGGGAATAGGCTAAGATTCAATAGTTAATGACTTATTTCAGCAATCATTAACTCACAGAATAAATAGTTCAAGGTCGCAAATTGCGATCTTGAACCCAAAAATAACCATATTAATCAACAGTCATAGACAGTAAGCTGCCAGTTAAACGAAATATGAATGATTTAATCATAGTAGAAAACAAGATATATGAGATCAGAGGGCAGAAAGTTATGCTTGACTTTGATTTGGCGGAAATGTATGAGATTGAAACAAAATATCTCAAGCAAATGGTAAGAAGAAATATAGAACGATTTCCAGCCGATTTCATGTTCCAATTATCAAACGAGGAAGTTAACTATCTGGAAATCAGTTTGAGGTTGCAAATTGCAACCTCAAACAAGGGCGGTAACCGATATGCACCTTTTGCTTTTACCGAACAAGGTGTCGCCATGCTTTCTGGAGTACTTCGAAGCCCTAAAGCCATCGAAGTCAACATCAACATCATGCGAGCCTTCGTCCACATGCGCCAATACCTGCTCTCCCATGCTCCAAAACAGGAATTGGAAGAATTGAGGAAAAGGATTGAATACTTGGAAGAGGACATATCCTCCGACAGAGAAAGCTACGAGAAGCAATTTGACGACCTATTCACCGCTTTCGCCAAATTGAGTGCTGCCATTCAAATAAAGCAGACTCCTTTGGACAGAGTAAAAATAGAAGGATTTAAAAACAAATAATAAAGAAAAGAGCAATGAGTAAAATTGGAAAAAGAGCCATTCTGTTATTGTTGGCACTACCAATCGGATTCAATGTTATGGCACAAGAAACCAAAAAACCGACGCTGGAAGAACTGATTCCGGGCGGCGAGAGTTACCTCTATGCAGAAAACCTGTACGGGCTGCAATGGTGGGGCGACGAATGTATCAAGCCAGGAGTAGATACCCTTTATTCAATTCAACCCAAAACCGGGAAAGAAACAATGGTTATCACTCGCGAGCAAATCAACAAAGTGCTTGAAGAAAACAAGGCAGGAAAATTATCACACCTGTATTCCGTCCGTTTTCCATGGACAGACAAGCCACAAATGCTATTCACGATAGCAGGAAAGTTCATTGTATATGATTTCAAGAACAATCAGGTTGTCAGCACTTTCAAACCAAAGGACGGGGCAAATAATGAAGACTATTGCGCAGCCAGTGGAAATGTGGCTTACACGATAGATAACAATCTATATGTGAATGAGAAAGCAGTAACCAATGAACCCGAAGGCATCGTTTGCGGACAAACAGTGCACCGCAATGAATTCGGTATCAACAAAGGAACTTTCTGGAGTCCGAAAGGCAACCTGCTCGCTTTCTACCGTATGGATGAAAGCATGGTGACACAATACCCGCTTGTAGACATCACTGCACGTGTAGGCGAAGTAAATAACGTACGCTATCCGATGGCAGGAATGACGAGCCATCAGGTAAAAGTAGGCATTTACAACCCTGCTACCGGTAAAAGCATTTATCTGAATGCAGGCGATCCGACAGACCGTTATTTCACTAACATCAGCTGGGCACCGGATGAAAAGAGCCTCTACCTGATCGAAGTAAACCGCGACCAGAATCATGCCAAACTCTGCCAGTACAACGCAGAGACAGGAGAACCCATGGGAGTTCTCTATGAAGAAATGCACCCTAAATACGTTGAACCGCAAAACCCCATCGTATTTTTGCCGTGGGACCCTACCAAGTTCATCTATCAAAGTCAGCGTGACGGCTACAATCACCTTTATCTCTTTGAGACAAATGCAGCAAACATGAAAGGTGAAACCTATAATAGTGCCAACGGCGGTAGTTATTTCCAGGCCGGTAAAGTAAAACAGCTAACCAAAGGCAACTGGCTGGTCAGCGAAATCCTAGGATTCAACACAAAGCGTAAAGAGGTCATCTTCACTGCCGTAGAAGGCTTGAGAAGCGGCCATTTTGCAGTAAACGTAAGTAATGGAAAGATAAGCCAGCCGTTCGAGAACTGCAAGGAAAGCGAACATAGCGGAACACTTAGCGCCTCTGGCACATACCTTATCGACCGTTATTCCACCAAAGACCAACCCCGCGTCATCAACCTGGTAGACACCAAAAACTTCAAAGAAACAGTCAACTTGCTGACAGCCGAAAATCCTTACGACGGATACCAGATGCCAAGCATCGAAACCGGAACAATCAAAGCGGCAGACGGCACTACCGACCTGCATTACCGCCTGATGAAGCCGGCAAACTTCGATCCGGCTAAGAAATATCCCGTAATCGTATATGTCTACGGAGGCCCTCACGCGCAATGCGTCACCGGAGGATGGCAGAACGGCGCACGCGGATGGGACACATACATGGCAAGCAAAGGCTATATCATGTTCACCATCGACAATCGCGGTAGCAGCAACCGCGGACTAACATTTGAAAATGCCACCTTCCGCCGTCTCGGCATCGAAGAAGGCAAAGACCAGGTAAAAGGCGTTGAATTCCTGAAATCCCTCCCCTACGTAGACAGCGAGCGCATCGGCGTACATGGATGGAGCTTTGGAGGTCACATGACTACCGCCCTGATGCTCCGTTACCCGGAGATATTCAAAGTAGGCGTTGCCGGAGGTCCGGTAATCGACTGGGGTTACTATGAAATAATGTACGGCGAACGCTATATGGACACACCGGAAAGCAATCCGGAAGGCTACAAAGAATGTAATCTGAAAAACCTTGCCGGCCAACTGAAAGGTCACCTATTGATTATTCACGACGACCACGACGACACCTGCGTGCCACAACACACCCTGTCGTTCATGAAAGCCTGTGTAGATGCCCGCACTTATCCCGACCTGTTTATCTACCCGTGCCACAAGCACAACGTAGCAGGCCGCGACCGTGTACATCTGCACGAGAAAATCACCCGGTACTTTGAGCAGAACTTATAAAACCTGTGAAGTCCACCGCATCTATACGAATCATATATAACAGTATAACTTATAATAGCACAAAGATGAAGATATTATTACTTGGCTCGGGCGGCCGCGAACATGCACTGGCATGGAAAATTGCCCAAAGTCCGAAAGTTGAAAAACTGTACATTGCTCCGGGAAATGCCGGAACAACTGCCGTAGGCGAGAATGTCAACATCAAAGCAACCGATTTTGAAGCCATCAGCGCTTTCGCTCTGAAAGAGAACATTCAAATGGTAGTAGTAGGCCCCGAAGATCCGTTGGTAGAAGGAATCTACGACTACTTCCAGAACCGTCCGGAGCTAAAGCATATTGCCGTTATCGGTCCTTCGGCTCAAGGAGCAGAACTGGAAGGAAGCAAGGAGTTTGCCAAAGGCTTCATGATGCGCCACAACATCCCGACAGCCCGCTACAAAAGCATCACTTCGGCAAACCTCGAAGAAGGTCTCGCTTTCCTCGAAACGCTGGAAGCTCCATACGTATTGAAAGCTGATGGTCTTTGTGCCGGAAAAGGAGTGCTTATCCTCCCTACACTGGACGAAGCTAAAGTAGAACTGAAAGAAATGCTGGGTGGCATGTTCGGCTCTGCATCGGCAACCGTTGTAATCGAAGAGTTCCTAAGCGGTATCGAGTGCTCTGTATTCGTACTGACAGACGGAGAACACTATAAAGTCCTCCCCGTAGCCAAAGACTACAAACGCATCGGTGAAGGCGATAAAGGACTAAATACAGGCGGTATGGGTAGCGTAACCCCCGTTCCATTTGCCGATGAAGTATTTATGGAGAAAGTACGCACACGCATCATCGAACCGACCATCAACGGCCTGAAAGAAGAAAACATCACTTACAAAGGCTTCATCTTCCTCGGCCTTATCAAGGTGAAAGGTGAACCGATGGTGATCGAATACAACGTCCGCATGGGCGACCCGGAAACAGAAAGCGTGATGCTCCGTATCCAGAGCGACTTCGTAGAACTGCTTGAAGGTACTGCCGCAGGCAACCTGAACGAAAAAACACTGGTGATGGACCCACGTTCAGCCGGCTGTGTCATCCTTGTCAGCGGCGGTTATCCCGAAGCCTACGAAAAAGGATTCCCTATCAGCGGACTGGAACAGGCTGCCGCTACCGACAGCATCATTTTCCATGCCGGAACAGCCATGAAAGACGGACAAGTAGTGACGAACGGAGGACGTGTGATTGCCGTTTGCTCTTACGGTGCAACGAAAGAAGAGGCACTGGCACAGAGCTACAAAGTGGCAGACATGATCGACTTCGACAAGAAGTATTTCCGCCGCGATATCGGATTCGATTTGTAATTCAAGTTTCGCACGCAAGTAGCCCTATTCCGCATAGCGTTGAACACTATGACTTGTCAAGCATTAATAGTTGAGTTATCAAGTATTAATAGTTTAGACGACAATTGTTAATACTTGAGGAATCAGGTATTAACAGCTGACAGGATGGTTGTTAACATCAAGCATGCAGGATATTAATATCCGGAATATCAACCGAATGTACCTATAGTATCAAGAGATAACAAGTAATAAACTCATGAGAAATAAAAGACTACAAAGTCAAGTGACGGCAGGACGGTGGACCCTGCCTGCCGTTATCTTTATCTGCGCCCTGTGCTGGGTGTTGACTTACTTTTTATTTCCCGGTTCCATAGCCTCAACCGTACTCGAAGGCAGCCCTTCTGCCTGGCAACCCACCCGCGATTTTCTGCTTCCGGGGTGGGCAGACCGGATTGTCAGCTTCCTGATTTATGCAACCATCGGTTACTTTCTGATAGAGCTGAACAATCAGTTCAGCATTATCCGTATGAGGGCTTCCATGCAGACAGCTATCTATTTCCTGCTGGTCACCGTCTGCCCGAAAATGCATTACCTATATACAGGAGATATTGTTGCCCTGGGCTTTCTCATTTCCATTTATTTTCTGTTTAAAAGCTATCAGCAAACTCAAGCTGCGGGTTATTTATTCTATTCCTTCTTCTTTATCGGAGCGGGAAGTATTCTGTTCCCACAGTTCACCATCCTCTCGGTGCTTTGGTTGCTCGAAGCCTACCGTTTCCAGTCGCTCACTCCGCGTAGTTTCTGCGGTGCGCTGCTCGGATGGATGCTGCCATACTGGATGCTGTTCGGACACGCCTTCTTCTACAACGAGATGGAGTTGTTCTATCGCCCTTTCAATCAGCTACTAACTATCGGGGAATTCTTCAACCTGCAAATCCTCCAGCCTTGGGAACTGGCAATACTCGGCTATCTGTTGGTGATGTTCATCGTCAGTGCCGTCCATTGCATCGCCGCCGGATTTGAGGATAAGATACGCACACGCGCCTATCTCCAATTCCTGATAGACCTGACGATTTTCCTGTTCCTGCTGATTGCCCTGCAACCGATATATTGCAGTGCCCTATTGCCTTTGCTTATCATAAGCAACAGCATCCTGATCGGACATTTCTTTGTACTGACCAATAGTAAAAGTTCGAATGTGTTTTTCATCATTTCATTGGTCGGTCTCATCCTCTTATTCGCTTTTAATATATGGACGCTTTTATAGATTCAACGATACAACTCCTCATAGAATGGGGACTCCCGGGATTATTCATCTCGGCTTTACTGGCTGGGAGCATCGTGCCTTTCAGTTCCGAACTGGTACTGGTGGCACTGGTGAAACTCGGTCTGCCCCCGATAGCCTGTCTGATCTCCGCCACTCTGGGCAACACAGTAGGCGGAATGACTTGCTACTATATGGGACGTCTGGGCAAAATCAGTTGGATCGAGAAATATTTCAAGGTAAAGAAAGAGAAAGTAGACAAAATGGTGAAATTCCTGCAAGGAAAAGGAGCATTGATGGCCTTCTTCACCTTTCTTCCCGCTATTGGGGAAGTGATAGCCATTGCACTGGGATTTATGCGAAGCAACACATGGCTCACCATAGTTTCCATGTTTGTCGGCAAACTGATACGTTATATTCTTCTCCTGTATGCACTCGAAAGTGCCTGGGACGCTATAGCAGGGTAAGGATTTTAAATATCAGGTAAAAAGGATTAGACGTTAGACAGTAAGCATTAGAGATTGTATGATGGAAAGGATTATTGAGAAAACCGACGACGGGAGCGCTACCCTGTTTGTTCCGGAATTGAATGAACATTATCATTCAACGAAAGGGGCACGCACGGAGTCTCAACATATTTTCATCGATATGGGACTTAAAGCCTCTTCCGCCACTACTCCGCATATTCTTGAGATCGGCTTCGGGACAGGGCTAAACGCCTGGCTCACCCTTGAAGAAGCAGAAAGAAGCAGACGGAATATACACTATACAGGATTGGAACTCTATCCACTGGAATGGCAGACGATAGAGCAATTAGGATATATCTCCAATGATGAACAATTAACGACGACCGCCCGGCAGCAACCGGCTATCGAATTGTTTAAGCAACTTCATACATCACCGTGGGAGAAAGACGTGCAACTCACTCCACACTTCACCCTACGGAAAGTAGAGACAGATGTAAACAAATGGGTTGAGAACAGAGAACGGACAATGAGCAATATCAATGATAGCGTAACCAACGCCGAATCACCTGCCCTGAATCTTTCATTTAACCTCATTTACTTCGATGCCTTTGCACCGGAAAAGCAACCGGAAATGTGGTCGCAAGAACTATTCAACCGCCTCTACGTTTTATTAGATAGAGACGGCATCCTGACCACTTACTGCGCCAAAGGTGTCGTCCGCCGGATGTTACAGACAGCCGGATTCACAGTAGAACGCCTGCCCGGACCTCCGGGTGGTAAACGGGAAATATTACGGGCCCGAAAATAAGAATAGAAACAAGATAAGAAAGAAACCCCGAAATAGAAGAAGTCATGAAAAAACAACTAAAAGATATGAAAACCCTTTTCCTCCTTAGTGCCTGCCTCCTAATGGCAGCCTGCACAGGACGCTCTTCCCAAGCAAGCAACGATGACGAAGCAAAACCGGTGATTACCGTCACCCTGGAACCGCAACGTTATTTCACGGAAGCTATTGCCGGAGATAAATTCAAAGTAGTCAGCATGGTCCCCAAAGGTTCCAGCCCGGAAACCTATGATCCTGTCCCCCAACAACTCGTGTCTCTGGGAGACAGCAAAGCCTATTTCCGCATCGGATACATCGGCTTCGAACAGACCTGGATGGATCGTTTGATGAACAATACCCCCCATATCCAAGTGTTCGACACCTCCAAAGGAATCGACCTCATACTCAACAATGATGACCACGACCATGCCCACGGACATAACAGTAACGACGGGCATATCCACGCCGTAGAGCCGCACGTATGGAATTCTACCGGTAATGCTTTAATCATTGCAGGAAACACCTACAAAGCCCTTAGCCAACTGGATAAGGCAAATGAGGTATACTATAGAAACCGTTACGATTCGCTCTGCCAGCGCATCCAGCGCACCGACAGCCTGATCCGCCGTCAACTCTCCGTTCCCGAAGCAGCCAAAGCCTTCATGATTTATCATCCGGCTCTCTCCTACTTCGCCCGCGACTACGGATTGCATCAGATTTCCATCGAAGAAGGAGGCAAAGAACCTTCTCCCGCCCATCTGAAAGCTTTGATAGACCTATGTCAGGCAGAAGATGTACGCGTCATCTTTGTTCAACCGGAATTCGACAAACGCAATGCGGAAACTATCGCACAGCAAACCGGAACGAAAGTGATCCCTATCAATCCGCTAAGTTACGACTGGGAAGAAGAAATGCTGAATGTAGCCAAAGCCCTCGCGCCACAGGCTGCAACAAAATAAATATATAAAGAAAGAACCCATCAAGCCATTTCCAACGATGAAACCAATAATCGAAATAAAGAATCTTTCCGCCGGATATGACGGTCGCACTGTTCTCCACGATGTTAATCTAAGCATCTACGAACGGGATTTTCTAGGTATTATAGGTCCGAACGGAGGCGGCAAAACGACGCTTATCAAGTGCATCCTCGGTCTGTTGAAACCAACCGGAGGAGAAATTATATTCCATACTCCTGAAAAAGCATCTACTAAAACCACTTCTACTCTCCTGGGTTATCTGCCTCAATACAACAGCATAGACCGGAAGTTTCCTATTTCCGTGGAAGAAGTGATTCTATCCGGATTAAGCATACAAAAATCGCTCACTTCACGATTTACTCCCGAACAGAAAGAGAAAGGTAAACAGATTATTTCCCGCATGGGGCTTGAAGGACTCGAACACCGTTCTATCGGGCAATTAAGCGGCGGGCAGCTGCAACGTGCCCTGTTGGGACGTGCCATCATCTCCGACCCTGCGGTATTGATTCTCGATGAACCCAGCACGTATATCGACAAGCGTTTCGAAGCACGCCTTTATGAGTTATTGGCTGAAATCAATAAAGAATGTGCCATTATCCTTGTCAGTCACGACATCGGCACTGTATTGCAACAGGTAAAATCTATCGCTTGCGTCAACGAAACGCTGGATTACCATCCGGATACAGGCGTTACTACCGAATGGCTGGAAAGGAACTTCAACTGCCCTATCGAGCTATTGGGACACGGCACACTGCCTCATCGGGTTTTAGGAGAACATCATCACCATCATTAAAGATATCTGCAAAAGACGACCTACATGAATCTATTTGTGCAAAAAAGTTCATTGGTAGATTCGTGCAAACAAATTAGAGCAAACAATTCTTTATTTTGTTTAGGTGACGAGTAGCCATAGATTTTATATAAGCGTCCGGTTTCTTTGCTTTAAAATAGTACCATGCAAAAAAACGGTTCAACGTATAGAGATATTCTTCTTGTGGAATGAGATAATCCAGCCATACCTGCTTGATTTTCTTGAAAGGATAAACCAAAAAAAGCTGACTAATTTCCTCTAAATCAAGATGCAACAACGTTTTTTCAATCAGCATATTATCCGGAATATCTTTGATTGAATCTTCATTGTACGACCAGAAGCAATGTTCCTGCTTCAATTTCGACAATAATTCCTGCTTTATAACATCAACAGACATAGGTTATTGTTTATTAGGTAAGACAAAAATATTTGTTCTTTTTTGCATCTACAAATAAATCAAATCCACCTCTCATTTTTTAAGTGTTCCAATAGTAGAATACAATATTTACCAAAGAGCCACTTTGCCCAAAGAACCAAGTTCCAAGCTTGCCGTTTTCACGCCCATTGCCTTGAATGCTCTTACAATAGTAGAAAAAGATATACTTTTCCCACTTTCTATTTTCGAGATTTGTGCCCTTTTAACCCCCATAAGCTCACCTAATTGTTCTTGGGTAAGATTCTTGGCCTCTCTCGCCCATTTAATAGCCTCACCTATAAGAAAGTTATTAATATCAGTCTCATATTTTTCGCGTGCTGGAGTACCTTTTGTACCTATCACTCTATCCAGTATTTCTTCATGAGTATAAAGTTTCATTTCTTCCATATCGTTACTTTTTAGAGTTGAAATATAATTTTCTTAATTCTTCCGCTTTCGCAATCTCTTTTAACGGTGTCTTTTGAGTTTTCTTCACAAAGCCATTAGTAACAATAACCAATGTTTCCTCATCAGTGTCCCAAAATGCAAGCAGGCGATAGGACATTCCACCATACAAGGTTCTAAATTCCCATATATCAGAATCGCCCATTTTATTGAATAATTCCTTATCTATCACCAGCATAGCTTTCCCTATACTATAAGCAATTTCCCTCTTACTTTTTCATCCAAGGATTCTAAGAACTTAACTGCTTCATCCATATATATTACATTAAACCTTGCTTTCTATTCCATGACTTTGTGTTTACGTAGCAAAGATAGGAATAAAAACCGAGAGTTAGAGCGGATTGGGGTAAGAAGGTTGAAAATAAATGGTTTAGCGAGAAATTGACTGCAATGTCGAAGCCAAACCGAACCCTTCTCGAAGCCAATTGAAACCGGAGTTGCGTTACTATCCCGTTACTCTGTTCCGAATGGTAAAGGCGGTTTAGGGAGGATTTCAAAACGCTGAATTACAGGCTCGATTCGGGAAGTTTCGACTGTAAGAACAGTCGGATTTTCGGATTTTGGGTTTGTCGCCGAGAAAAAAGTTCGTTTTTCGCCACGATTGCGCTGATTCGCTGCGGTTTGCATTTCGTCGAATGGCTCTACAAGCAATAATTTTGTTTCATTAAAAATCGTAGAGTTATGAGATCGACATTCAAAGTTTTGTTTTATCTGAAACGCAATGCCCCGAAGAAGAACGGGCTCGTTCCCGTCATGTGCCGTATCACGATCAACGGCAAAGTCGCCCAGTTCAGTTGCAAGTTGGACGTGGAGGAGAAGTCATGGAACGTGGAATTAGGCCGTGTCTCCGGCCGCAGCATCGCCGCGCAGGAAGCGAACCGCATGCTGGATAAAATCCGCGTGGGTATCAATCAAGCCTACCAGAAGATCGCCGACAGGGATAATTATGTAACCGCCGAGAAAGTCCGCAATGCTTATCTCGGTTTGGGTATGAACCACGAAACGTTGCTGGCGGTATTCCGTCAGCACAACGAGGATTACGAGAAGCAGGTGGGCAAGCTCAAAAGCCCGCGCAGCTATTGGAAATACTGCACCGTGTACAAACACCTCGCGGAGTTCATCGAAAAGCGTTACAAGGTCAGCGACATCGCCCTGCGCGAGCTTACCCCCGCGTTCATCTCCGACTTCGAGCTGTTCCTCAAAACCGAGAAGAATCACTGCAACAACACGGTCTGGTCTTATATGATGCCGTTCCGGAAAATAATCTATATGGCCGTCAATAACGGTTTGTTGCAGCGCGACCCGTTCTTCGCGTACAGTATCACGAAGGAGGAGACCAAACGGGGTTTTCTGACCCAAGAGGAAATCAGGCTCCTAATCAACGGGGCGTTCAAGAAGCCGAGCTACACGCTGATCCGCGACCTGTTCATCTTCTGCACCTTCACGGGTTTGAGCTGGACGGATATGGCGAACCTGACAAAAGCCAACCTGCGCACCTCGTTCGACGGCCATCTGTGGATCGACACGAACCGGCAGAAAACGGGTGTCGAAACCAATATCCGGTTGTTAGACGTGGCCAGACACATCATCGAGAAATACGACGGCATGGCCGAAGGGGATAAGCTGCTACCAGTTCCCTGTTACGCCAACTGCAAGAACGGCATCAAGGCGATAGCGAAGAAGTGCGGTATCGAAAAGAACGTCACGTGGCATCAAAGTCGCCACAGCTACGCGACGACCATTTGTCTGTCGAACGACGTGCCCATCGAAACGCTCTCGAAAATGTTGGGACACCGGAGTATCCGCACGACGCAAATCTACGCGAAGATCACGGCGGAGAAAGTGAGCCGCGACATGGAGAAACTCTCGCAGCGCATCGAACAGATGGAGAACTTCATTTGTCAGGCCATATAAACAAATGAATCGAGAACCTGTCAAACAATGCACAATGAAAAGAGAAAGAGACATTATTACGATAGACGAGTACGGCCGATTGAATCTGCCGACCGATACCGCCGCTATATGGATGACGGAAGCGGAGATTGCCGAACTGTTCGGCACGACCGCCGGAGCGGTACATGCGGCTATCAAAGCCATTCTCAAAGAAAACGTCCTGCACGGTTACGAGGTCTGCCGATACGTCCGTCTGGAAAACGGAAACGGTGCAGACGTGTATAACACGGAGGTCGTCGTCGCTCTTGCATTCCGTATTCGTTCGCAAGGGGCAGCGAGACTGCGGGAATATATACTCCGTACACTCGGTGCAGCAAACAAACGGCCTGCAATCAATATACTGATGGCCTGCACACGTAAAACGGACGGGCATAGCCGACAAATTTCCAACTGACGGCTTCCGATGAAAAAAGAATAAATAGTATTAACTTGTTAAATAGATACCTTATGACCAAAAGAGAAAGAACGCCGGACATCGACGCGCAAGAGATTATCGAGATGTTCCGCCCCGAAATGAGAAGATTGAAACCGGAAGAGGTCGGTTTAGTGAGTGTACCCAATACACAGTGTGTAGCGAGTGAACCGAATGTGCAAACTGAAATAACACAACCGACCGATACGACCGTAACGGCAGAACAGCCCGCGCAGGGCATATCCGACCGTGTCGGAGTGAAACAGCAAAGAGCGACATTGGAGAAATACCGACAGACGTTTCTCCGAGTGCCGAAAATCGAGAACCGCAAACCCGTCTTCGTGAGCTGCGAGGTACGCGACCGACTGGACGAAATCGTCCGCAGGCTGGGAGGACGGCGGATGAGCGTTTCGGGACTCATCGAGAACCTCGCACGGCATCATCTGGAAACCTACGGCGACGACATCGAACGGTGGCGGAAATTGTAAGGCCACTATTTCACCGGATACAGTGTGCAGACTCGATGCATTCGGTATAGTGAGTATAGCGGATACAGCGGAAATCTGCTTTAATGATCGGAGAGTTTCGGCTCTCCGATTTTTGTTAGCGTCGGCTAACAGCAAGGTGTGTATCGAGTTACCCGATACCTTTCGAGTTACTCTCGAAAGCCTTGCCCCTCTCGGGGAAAAATCGCTCCTCCAAAGTCGGGCGATTAGAAGAATGATTGATAAACAGAATATTCTAACAACAGCGTATTGCTGGTTTAATTGTAAACAACGAACTCATGATTTAATGTATAGAATTAACCATAGTCCGTAAAAGATTCCAGCAAAACCATGAAAAATCACAAAAGATTCCTGAAAAAACTCTGATTGAATTTGATTATGCAAAATAGCAATTTTCGGGTCGTTAAAGAAAAAGGGTTGTCGTAACTTTGCACTGTCGAAACAAAAAACATATATTGCGCTATGAATAAGAAACTAATTATCATGTTGTTGGCTATGTTCGTAGCCGGAACGACCGATTTATATTCGCAGAGTATGAACAAAAGAACAGAAGAAACCCCGCAATCCGTTATCGCCAATGTGCATAAGGCTGCCCGGTTGCTGAAAGAGAAAGGTAGCGAGGCACTTGCCGTACTTACCGATCCGAAGTCCGAATTCAATGACAGGGATGCGTATCTCTTCATTATCGACGTGGATAAAAGCCTCGTAGTTTCCAACCCCCGCTTTCCGGAGCGTACCGGAGGCAATATCCGAGAACATCTCGACTGGGCGGGAAAACACTACGGTGTGGAACTGTGCGAGATCGCCATGCGTGGCGGCGGCTGGATCGAGTTCGTATGGCCGAAACCGGGAACGGAAAAGGGCATGCGCAAGGTGTCCTATATCTACCCGATTCCGGGTATGCGTTACACGGTATGTGCAGGCATTTATAACGATTCCATGCCGCTCGACGAGCTGAACGCACTGACCGGACACGGAAAAAAGAAAGTGGCTGTCATTTTCGAGGTGACGCCTACCGCTGAAGGAAAAACGGATTATTTTAAGATGGGTGCAGCCTTAAAAGAGGAGTTGCAGCAGATGCCGGGCTTTATTAGCGTGGAGCGTTTCACCAGTGTGAACAACAAGGGCAAGTTTCTTTCGCTGTCGTTCTGGGAGAGCGAAGAAGCGGCGGCAGGCTGGCGCAATCAGGTGAATCACCGTCAGAGTCAAAAGTTAGGAAACGACAAGTTGTTCGACAGCTACCGTATTTCCGTAGGTGAAATCGTGCGCGAGTACACCGACCGCAAGCGTGGAGCGGCTCCCGCCGATTCCAATGAATATCTTGGTGTCTATTGACGTATGGAACAATTTTTCCCATACGGAGAGCATGAGATTGCCTATCTGAAAAGCAGGGACAAACGACTCGGAGAGATTATCGACAAGGTGGGCATGGTGAAAAGGCGAGTGATACCCGACCTTTTCGCTGCGCTCGTCCATTCGATCGTAGGGCAGCAGATTGCGACCAAAGCGCATGAAACGATTTGGCGGAAGATGACGGGTGTGTTAGGGGAGATCTCTCCCGAAAAGGTGCTCGGCCTCTCGCCCGAGGAGTTGCAGGCGTTCGGAATCACGTTCAGGAAGGTGGATTGCATCCGGTCGGCGGCACGGAAAATCGCATCGGGCGAGTTCGACATCCATTCATTGCGGACGATGAGCGATGCCGAGGTCTGCGCCAAGTTGTCGGAACTGGACGGTATCGGCGTATGGACAGCGGAAATGCTGATGCTCCATTCGCTGCAACGCCCCGACGTGTTGAGTTTCGGCGATTTGGCGGTGCAGCGCGGTTTGCGGATGCTGTATCATCACCGCAAAATCACCCGCCCCCTGTTCGAGAAATACCGCCGCCGCTATTCTCCTTACGGCAGTGTTGCCTGTATTTATCTATGGGCGGTGTCGGCAGGTGCGGTGGAGGGTTTGAAAGATTATGCACCGAAAGAGAAAAACGATGGACGAAAAAGAAAAAATAAAGGCGATTCTCGACCGTAACAGCCGTTACGACGGGGTGTTCTGGTACGGAGTGAAATCGACGGGTATCGTTTGCAAGCCTTCGTGCAGCGCAAAAGTCCCGTTGTTGAAGAACATCAAGCTGTTCGATCGGTTGGAAGACGCCCTGAAAAGCGGTTATAGACCGTGTAAAATCTGTATGAAAGTTATGAAAGAGAAAAATACTATCAAGATAAAGCGTTATGAATCGCCGTGCGGCGTGCTGATGCTCGGCTCGTTCGGCGACAAACTATGCCTGTGCGACTGGCAGGTGGAGAAACACCGCGACCATGTGGACAGGCGCTTGAAAAGAATATTGCGTGCCGAGTTCGAGGAGGGAACATCGGAAGTAATCGAGAAGGCCGTGGAGCAGCTCGATGAATTTTTTGCCGGGAAGCGCAGTGATTTCGATGTGCCGCTGCTGTTCGTGGGTACGGACTTCCAAAAAACGGTATGGAACGAATTGCTGAAAATCCCGTTCGGACAGACGATTTCCTACGGCGAGATGGCACGAAGAATCGGCATGCCCGAAGCCGTGCGAGCGGTAGCCAACGCTAACGGAGCCAATTCGATGTCTATTTTCGCGCCGTGCCACCGCGTCATCGGCAGCGATCGTTCGCTGACGGGTTACGGCGGTGGGCTGGATGCCAAACGGATGCTGTTGGAGTTGGAGGGTGTATTATAAATATGAAAGAGACACAGAACGAATTGAATTATAGCCGGATTGCCGAAGCCATCCGGTTCATACGAGATAACCGCAAGGAACAGCCCCGTCTGGAGGCCGTAGCCGAAGCGGTGAATATGAGTCCATTCCATTTTCAACGGATTTTCAAAGAATGGGCAGGGATTACGCCGAAGCATTTTCTGCAATATCTCAATGTCGAGTATGCCAAGCGTATCTTGTACGAGACGCATGCATCGCTTTTCAACACGGCGCAGGAAGTGGGACTATCGGGTACAGGACGGTTGCATGACCTGTTTATCACTGTCGAGGGTATGACGCCCGGTGAGTACAAAAACGGCGGGGAGAATCTTTTTATCAATTACAGTTTCGCTGCGACGCCTTTCGGCGACATACTTATCGCCTCTACTCCGAAAGGCATTTGCAGCATGGAGTTTGCCGACGACCGTATGGAAACATTCAGTTCTTTGCAAAGGAAGTTCCCGCGTGCGCGGTTCCGGCAGACGCTCGACAACATACAGCAGAATGCCTTGTTCATTTTCACGCAGGACTGGAGTCGACTGGACGAGATAAAGCTGCACCTGAAGGGTACGGAGTTTCAGATGAAGGTATGGGAGGCATTGCTGAAGATTCCGATGGGTGGAATGACTACCTACGGAGATATCGCTGCGAGCATCGACAATCCGCGTGCCTGCCGTGCGGTAGGTACGGCTGTGGGCGAGAATCCGGTAGCGTTCCTCATTCCATGTCACCGCGTGATCCGCGCAACGGGAGAAATCGGTAACTATCATTGGGGCGAAATCCGCAAAACGGCCATCATCGGCTGGGAGGCGGCAAAACGGAAACCGGAAGAATGACCGATAAGGTGAGTATGATCGCCGGTGTGTTCTTCGGGTTGATGTTCGGTCTGGGCGGTTTGGGATCGGCATTTTTCGGGTGGCTGGTAGACAAGACGAGTGTGCAGTTCATTTTTCAAATCAGTACGCTGTTGCCCTTGCTGGGGGTAGTTACGGGCTTTTTACCGAACATAGAACCGAAAGAAATAAAAAAATAAGCGATGTATCTAAAAACACCAAATAGAGTTTATTAATGAAAAGTTATTCACCTTTTAAGGAATAAATCACCGCCGTCGATTGTCGTGAACAATACGATAATTGAACTCAAAGATTTATAACTTAAAAGATGAATAATTATGACACATCATATTACGGCGGATCATCTTGTCGAAGCCGCCTCGAAAGCCGTTACGGAAGAACTCTTCCGCGAATTCAACAAAGCCCTGCAATCGTTCTGCAACGAAGAGCGTGACCGGATTGCGATTTTCCGAATCTTACGCTATACACGAATCCGATTGCACGTATTGCGGAAATACCTGCCCCGAGAAAATGGTTCGGCACGTAACACGCAAGGCCGTTTCTTGGATATGGCAATCGGTTATATCAATACGGAATTGGATTTGCTGCGTCGGTACGACAGAACGCAGGAAAGACCGATGCAGTCCGAACCCGCATATCGTTGGACGGGAACACTCGTCGAGTTAGTCGAATTGATTTACGGCTTGCAGGAGTTGCGTTGTATCGACGACGGAGAAACCACGATCAATGAATTGGCAGCTTTTTTCGGTCGGATATTCGGGATGGACATTAAAGAGCGAAACTGCTACGATGCCTATCTGGATATGAAACGCCGCAAGAACGAAAGCCGTACCTATTTCCTCGACAAGATGCGCGAACGCCTGAATCTGCGAATGCAGCGCGACGATGAAAAAGAAATGAAACGACGACGATGATGATGAGTAATGCGGGCGGGAAAATTCCGTCCGCATTTTCTATGAAATTCAGCTTGTTTATTTTGTAGTTTCCGGGAAATTCACTACATTTGCATAGAGTTGTTCGACGAGTTGTAAAGCGCAGCAGTTCAGCGCAGTTACATGGTCGCTAAATCGTTACCGACAACTTCCTTCTTTTCTGCTTTATTCTGTCATTCAGACAGATACGCAAAAGTTTTTTATCCTATGCAAAGATATTAAAAACGTTCCTATTTTGGAAACAAGAACCCATGTATTTTAGTTCATTCCCTATCTAATGCCAAACAATCTCTAACTTCAGCTGATGTCTCAAGTGTTAACACCTAAGAACTAATCTATTAATTGTAAACTTCCACTGCTTTAATAGTAAACTTGCTCTTCTCTAACAGGAAAGTTATGCTTGACTAAGAATAATCTATAAACGCAAGTTACGTTTATATAATTGCAAGCTTTGTTTTTATAATTGCAAGTTGCGTTTATAAAAACAAAACTTGCAATTATAGTTTATGACTAATGAAAAGGAAGTTTGTTATTAAGGCAAAAGAAGTTCACTAACAGGATAAAGGAAGTTTATCTCTAATACATCAGAGCTCATTTATTAAGGCTTTTACTATCTATTCTCTATCCCTGCCCATTATTCTCCAAAATAAATTCCTATATTTGGGATTGAATACAAGGATATGAGCAAAATTAAGAATATGAACATACAAGAGATACTAAACCAACCCGAAGGACGTAGATTGGAGTTTAAGGCAGAGTTGCCGGAACATTCTGATCTGGCTAAAACTATGATTGCTTTTGCCAATGATGCAGGTGGTGACCTATATATTGGTGTGGCAGACGAGCCTCGTAAAGTGGTTGGATTGGATGAAGATAAATTAATGGCTATCGAGGAGAAAATAAGCAATATCATTTTTGATCGTTGCTATCCCGCTATATTGCCCGAGATTAAATTTATCAGTGAGGACAACAAACATTTGATTCAGGTGACTGTTTTCAGAGGTAGTACGCCACCTTATTATCTCAAAGATAAAGGTAAGTTACAAGGAACATTTATTCGCGTAGGTTCAACTAATCGGCTTGCTGATGAATCTATCATTTCAGAACTGGAACGTCGGAAGCGAAATATTTCTTTTGATAGCGAAGTTATTCCAGATAAACCCGTAAATGATTTGAATATAGATAATTTTAAGACTATGTTCAAGGAAAAAACAGGCGAAGAACTATCTGACCAAGCATTAAGAAAATTGGATCTGGTTAAAGACATGCAAGGAGCAGAGTACCCGACAAATGCGTTGATTTTATTTTCAGACGATCCTTTACGAAACTCGCTCTTTCACTATGCAAAAGTAGAGTGCGCCCGGTTCAAAGGCGTTACAACCGAAGATTTTATAGACCAGAAGAGTATTACTACCAATATTGCTACACAAGCAGAAGAGGCGTACAACTTCGTGCTTCGTCATATCAACAAAGGGGCAACCGTTGAGGGAGTTTATACCGTCTCTCGGTGGGAATATCCTGTTAAGGCAATTCGTGAAGCTATCCGTAATGCAGTAGTGCACCGTGATTATTCTCTCACAGGAAAAGATGTTAAGGTGGCGATTTATGATGATATGGTAGAGATAACAAGTCCAGGGCTTCTGCCGCCATCCATTGACTATGCTGCGATGGAGAGCCGTCAGAGCGATGCACGAAATAAAGTCATAGCTCCTATCTTCAAACGTCTTGGTATTATCGACCAATGGGGCAACGGCTTGAAGCTGATTGCGGATGAACTAAAAGAATATCCCAATATCAAACTTCGTTGGAAAGAGATAGGGTTATCATTTCAGGTACAGTTTGTCAATATGAATATCAACTCAAATACCGGTACTCATTTAGGCATTGATGTCGGTAATGTCGGCATTGATGTCGGTAATGTCGGCATTGATGTCAGCGTTGGGACAAGTAATAACGAAATCTTGTTAATCGAATTAATCCGACAAAACTCAAAAATCACAGTAAAAGAGATTGCAGATACATTGAAATTAAGTAAACGTCAGTGTGAACGCATCATTGCGGATTTAAAGCATCGGGGGATCTTATCTCGCAAAGGTACAAACCGAACGGGATATTGGACAATTGCAGGATTATAAGAAATAAAAGCAACTAAATGCCCCGTCAAGTCATAGAAATGCAATTCACATTTCTGCTTGACGGGGCATTTTATCATTTTATTCTCTTATTCCAAAACTATTCTTTGTTCTTCTGCGTCACCTCAATGCCTTGCGGCCATACAGCAGGCGATATATGTACATGAGCATCATTTCCATGTCCGGTGTAATCCTCGGCAATGTCGCCATGCCCTTCGTTAAACTTCCAGTAAGCACAAAGTCCGGTAGTAGCAGGATCTACGTTATACATATTATCGAAAATCTCCTGCTGGGTTCGCATCACGTTCCAAACACGTACTTCACAGATTTCACCATCAAGTTGGCGGGAGAAATCGGTAGGTTCGCCATAGGAATGGCCGATTTTGAACATGAAATCCTTACCACGGTTCTGCATACCCAGATTAATAGGTTCTCCTTTACCATAATCCTCAATACGGCTCTGTTCACGACCGTCTACGTAGATAACCGCCACTTTCTTTTCTGTATCAAACGTCACCGCTACATGATACCATTCGCCTTCTTGCAAAAGCTTGCTGTTATCAGCGTTCGGAAATTTAATCTCATTGCACGAGAATTGCAACTGTTGCGCCGGAAAACCTGCATCACCCAAGCGGAACAGGCAATATTGCTCGATACCCATAATCGTAGATATTTCTCTTGCAGTTACACCATTCTTAAAGTTATTCACACGTATAATAGCCTCGTAGGTAAGCTGCTTCATGTTGTTTACCACATCAGCCGTGGAACTTCCTTTATCAAAGCCCGGCACTTCAAAGAAATTATTTTTCAAACTGACAGCCGTAGTGATGGCACTGGAACGACGTACCACATAACAAATAGTCTTTGAACCGCCTAGTGTACCCATACCACCCGACACCTGGTCGATAGTGATGGGGAGCAAATAGCCTGCATCAATTTCAAGGTCAGTAAGACCGGAGAAGTCAATAGTGACAGGTTTGGAGCTGACTTCACCTTGCGGGATAACAGTCTGACCTGCCGACAGTTTGTAATGCTTGGCATCAAGCATGGTATAGTTAGCACCAAGGCAGGCGTTATAAGTATTCACCAGCGAGGCGTCTACTTTAATACCGACATTGATATCCTCGCCTGCAGGACGTGCCAACAAAGCGGAAATTTCCTTTTGTCCCGTCTCTATGGTACGGTTAAAAGTAAAGTTGGACACGTCCTTTAGCTTGGCTGCATCCAAATAGACGACATTATCGAAAGGAGAGGCATTGCTATAGTCTTTATTATCACAGCCGGTGACACATAACAACAGGACTGTAGTTATGATAGCCGGTGAAATGACAGTAAGCATACCTCGAAGTATTTTTTTTGTTTTCATACCAGTTCGTATATTAAGTTTAATCAAAAAAAGAAGATATATGCTCGAATTTATGTAACCGTCCGAGCATAAAAAAGACGGTAATTTTCTACTTATTGAAATTACCGTCTGATATATGAATAAAAAGATAAAAGCGTTTATAAGCTTTCCTCTGCTAGTAATTTTTAAAACTTCTCAATCCCGATAACATCTACTTTCGGGAAATCATTCGCAGCTATTTCTTCTCCCATTTTCCGAGCCAATATCTCCCCATATTCAGCAAATATCTCATTTGTATAGCATAAGACATATTTACCGGCAAAGAAATCTCTCCATACAGGATAATAAATGCTTTCTCGTGCCAGAGAGATAATAAGGCAATTAGTATCAAGTACAATGTTTTCCATCATTGTTTATGATAAGAGGTTCGCATGTGTTCGTTCTTCCACTCTTCAATCACTTGATCGTTAATCTTATTGTCTTTCCAAAGTTTGTCTATTGCCTCTTCTGCTTTATGAGCAAAGTAATCGGAAAGAATTTCATTAATCTCTTCCATCGTTTCATCTGATTTCACCTGTGCCATCAGATTAAGCATCCTTATTTGATACGGGGTAAAAACTTAATTACTCATAATTGTTCCTCCTAATTTAATTCTATAAACGAAAATAGTCAATTCTTTCCGAACACCATTTCCTTTTAACAAAATTCTTGCAAATAAGGTAGTTGAAACCATTAACTTTCCCAAAATCAACGGTAATTTCAATATGCCAAAGAACGAGTTTTTCCTTTATTTATGGAAAAAGTATTTATTGATAATATTCAAAAGAAGATTTACCAGTCTTTTCTGTAAGTATTACCAGCAGCATGTTCTACTCCAGGATCTAAAGACACTCCAGAATATACAACGTCTCCCCATATGAGCTCATCTCTACTAAAATCCCAGCCATCACCATCATCCATAAATTGAAGAAGAGAATAATCGCCCAACATTATCCTAGCTGCATTTTCTCTGTCACCATATTCATTGCCAATAAGATCATCACCATATATCAAGATATTACTTTTTTTATTCCCTCCAGATTTCCACTTACATATAATATCTGCTGCACGATTCCTAATATTTGGATCATTACTAGAATAACGAGGTACATTAACACATCCATAGCGAGTTTCAGTTAACCCAGCAATAGACCTACGCGTATATTTACTATAAGTTTGAACACTTCCATCCAGATTTGGATTGATTATTTGCAATTCTTCTGTTGACGAAAAATAACCATGCCATGCATAATCAATATACCCGCCTACTTCAATTCCTCCACACCTAGAAACATCATAAAAATATTCAGTAGCATCCCCCTTATCTACTAAAGTCAATAGTTTATCCGGCAGAGCCTCACGCAACGCTTTGATCAACCGAGGATATGAAGTTGTATTCATTCCTGGCATTTCAGCTTTTCCATATTTACCGTCCTCATCCCACAAGTTCACTCCATCTAGTTGATAACGTTCTATCACATCTTTTACTTGACGAACAAAATCAGCTATCTGTGTATCATTCATATTACAAAAGCCTATACCTTTACCACCATTCTCAATACAAAGACATACTTTACGCTTATATTCTTGAAGATGACGAATATATTTATCTCTATGCTCCAATACGTAAGCCAAATCACTACCCAACTCAAACAATGCGCGTTGACTTACACCATCATAACCAATCGTTGCTCTTTTCAAATTTACAATATTTCCTAAACTATATATCGGATAAGGACGAGTAATCATGTCATCCAACATAATCCCCCATGCACTAGCAATCAAAGGTTGATACGTTTCCGTATTTACATAAAATACTGTAATCACTTCAGGTAATAATGGCGGAATATCTTGTATTTGTCCAGTTGTTCCAGGTATACATGTAATAGTTTTTTCCCTGAAATTCACTCTGTAATAAATTACTTGTTTATTCCCTTGTGCATCTACTCCTACAGGATTTTGTGTCAAAGCAATCGCTAACAAATAAAGTGTTTCAGGCTTCAATCCATCAGGAGAAAGAGTTATGCTGATAGTTCCGGATTCTTTCTTTCCAGCAGCCACAGTAAGCGAACCGCCATTTCCCAAAGTTACGTTAGCAACAGGAAATTCCTTCATATCAGTTTCGTTATCACTGTTATATTGAGCCACAAGCTCCGGAGACGGAATGGCTTTTACCGTAACAGCCGTTATAGCAGGCTTTGTCAGTGCATAACATATCTCTTCGGTTACAGCTCCATCACCTTCGTACATACTGACAGTAATCTTATTAGAAAAAGTTTTTCCACTGCATAACTGCCCTCCGACGCTATTCATCGGCGTTTCGTCCGGTAACTGCCCGGCAGGCATGGAAATATCATCTTCAGTACACCCCGTCGTTGCTACCATCAGCAGTGACAGCATCAGAAAGACGAAGTATTTAAATGGGTTATTTTTCATATCATTATAGTGTTTTACAGGTTTCACAATAAATAATCTCTTAGTTATGCCCCTTATTTGGACGGGTTCATTATTTGGATAGCTAGCCGACTAGTCTCATAATTCATCTTCGTATGATAGTAATCATCACCCAAAGCATAGATAGCAAGTCCGCCTACAGGACCCAAAGAAACAACACGGTTTGTCATCTCGGTAACAGCGTCCAGTTTTTCACCTTCTTCATCCACTAGCTTTTCATTAATCTTGGCGGAGAGCAATAGTTTCTCTTTAGGGATTGAGAAGTTTTCTATCACGCCTGCCACATAGAGTTTCAAATCTACGGCAGAGGTAATCGTAGCAGTGTTCAAGACGACATAATCCAGCTTATTCAGATCTGCGGCATCCATAAAGGCAGGATCACCTTCAAATACCAACAGTTTGCCATCGCCTACAGCGGTAGAAAGCTTGGAGACGATTAATTTGGCTGCTTCACGACGGGCAGCCTGTTCAGCCTCCGTTCCTCCATAAAGAGGAGTACCTTTAATGGCAAACCCATTCATACCCAACTGGGAAGCGGCAGCAACGGCCTTATCCAACCAGGCACCCAGTTTGGCAGCATCGGTCAAGGCGGGCATTTGAGCGGTATAATCCACCAAATAGAGCACCTTGATACTCTTTTCCTGTAACAGGAGAATATCCTCACAGTCATAAGAGGTCAGGCTTTCGGGATGCGTCGGAGTTACGATGTCCAATGAGTCGGGCAATGAACGGAGGTAATCACCTTCATTCTTCGACTTTTCGGCACTATTGTCGAAACTACCGTAAGTGACAAAGTGTTTGCTTTGCCTATACGTACGCAGCGTCTCCATGTAACGAGCCCAAAGTTCAGGATTCTGTTCTTTGGCATGCTGCGGATCAATATCAACAGTTTTCTGATCCGTCCAGTCGCTGCACGAAGCGGTAGCAAGCAATGCCAGCAACAGGAACAGATGAGTGAAGATGTTAGCAATGGAAATTCTCATATTCATATCTTCTTGTTTTAGTTTCTATATCTTCTTGTTTTCTAGTTCTCACATTTCCAGTTTCATGTCCCTACGGTCTCGGTTTCTTGTCCCACCAAAGAGAAGTAGCGCCATTATCAGGGCCACCCAACATACCGACGGCCTCCAGAATATACTGCCGGTTACCGGAATATTCGCTGGGCGGATACCACAGGCGACGTATTTTAGCTTTCGTATCGTCAATAGTACCACCGCTATTGTTCACTACCACAGGCAATAAATGAGGATAATCCGTGCGACGATATTCGCTCCATGCCTCTACCGTAGAAGGAAACATAGCAATCCATTTCTGGGTAATGATACGCTCCAGATTCTTCTCGGCATATTCATCACCCTCTTGCCAGGCAACAGTAAGGTTGCTAACGGCTCCGGCTGAATAAGTTCCATCCACAGGGTCAGTGTAAGCCTGCGGTGTGTTGGAAGCATTGGCAGCATAAGAAAGAGCATCCGTGGCAGGAAGTCCGTACTGTTCAAAAGAAAGAGCAATTGCTTCTTTATATAGGCTCTTGGCATCGCCTCCCATCGCCCAGCCGCGCAATGCGCCTTCGGCGCGCAGGAAAGTGATTTCTGCCGCATTCATCCACGGATAAGGACTGGCAGTAGATATAATCGGTTTGCTATAACGGTCTATCACGCTTTCCTTGTTCACCACATCAATACCGATACGAATACCGGCAAAGCCGGACACTTTCGTCGGCTTACCACCAACTGTTTCCGTGATTTCCACTTGAGTAAACATCTTCTCCCGCCGAGGATCCTGATAACCGTTCATGTAACAAAGCAAGTCGGCACCTATCCGATGGTCGGACCAGCCGTTGAAAACCATAGCGGCACGGTTTTCCTCCACCTTCATTTCGGCATTATCGGCATTGTCCGTGATAACCCCTGCTGCTACGGCATCCTGTGCCACTTGTTGTGCCGTAGTAGGATCAACATACACCATGCGGATAGCCATACGCAACTTCAGGGAATTGGCAAATTTATACCACTTGCTGACGTCACCGTAATAAACATCGTCAAACTTACGGAATGCTTCAGAACCTATCGTAAGATTTTCCTTCAACACGGAAGTCACTTCATCAAGTTCCTTCAGCATTTGTTTGTAAACAGCTTCCTGCGAATCATAGGGCACATTAAGCGAAACACTACCCTGCTCGTCTATCACCTTGCTATAAGGAATGGGACCATACATATCCGTCATACGGTGCATAATAGCTACCCGCAGCAATTTGGCAAGAGCCAGTGCCACAGGATCATCACTCTGATCCTGCAAATCGCGGTAAAGCGGATAAGATTCGGTAAAAATATCACCATACGTCTTATCCTGCCAGTCAACAGACGGGTTATAAGTTTCAAATTTATCGGTACGCACGAGCGTTGTACCATAATACCCGGCAAACGGACCTGCCGCCAAAGCCTCGATAAACTGATAAAGATGCTCTTTGGTAGGTACCACCAACCCTTGCAAACCTCGCAGGGTAGAGCCTATATTGTAGTTTTCGCGTCCCTGCTCATCCTTGGTCACTTCGTATTCCTTGCGGTTGATTTCATCGAAGTTGCCCGTACAGGCTGCTCCGCCCACCAGCAGAAGTCCCAGGGAGAATATCTTTAAGAAAGATTTCACTTGTTTCATACGATCTGATTTAACGGGTTAAAAGTTTATTTTCACATTCACGCCGATATTACGGGTACTCGGCAACATGAAGTTATCAATGCCTTGATAATAATTACCGGTATTCGCCACCGCTTCAGGGTCGAAAGGTGCACGACAGTAAATCATCCAAAGGTTACGACCTACCACAGAGACATTGATGTCACACACCCCTCCCAGCCATTTGCGGGGAATGGTATAACCCACACTGGCTTCTTGCAAACGCACGTTCGTAGCACTGTAAGTGTAATACTGCGGCAATCCGCTACTGTTTCCGATGAGGCTGTAATACGTTTGCGCATCCACAAGAGTACATCCGTTGAGCAACACACCACCGTTGTCACGGGCTTGTGCCGAACGTTCGGACACTCCATACTGATCCATTGCCGCCTGTGTGGCAGAATAAGCAATCCCTCCGATACGTGCTGTAAAGAGTGCGCTTAGACTGATACCACGCCATTCGAAGCGGTTATTCCATGCCAGATTAGCTTTCGGGAACACACTACCCAGCTTAATGTCCGGCAGGTTGTCTTCCGTAGTCAGCGCACCGGAAGGATCGATCTCTACCATGCCATTATTGTCCCGTTTCAAGTCACTCTGTGTGTAAAGATCACCCAACGTACCCCCTTTCTTCAAAATAAATCGCGCTTTGCCCAATCCGCCTACATCCAAACGATTCTGTGTGATAGGCAATCCCGTTTCGGGATGAATATAGCTGGTCACCAAGTCTTTTATCGTATTCTTGTTGTGAGAGAGAGTGAAATTACTTTCCCAGTGCAAATGGTTGTTCCAGGTATGTCCATAACCCAATGAGAGTTCCACACCGGAATTACGCACATATCCTGTCTGCAAATAAATCTTGCTATAACCGGAAGATACGGAAACTTTCGGGTCGAAGGTTTGGTTGAAAGTATTTGCCAAGTACCATGAAAAGCCGAGGCTGAAATCCTTGAAAAGACGCATATCCAGTCCCAATTCCCACGAGTTGGTACGCTCGGGCTTCAAGTCCTTGATAGGATAGTGTGTCTTGGGCTTCCATTGCTGGTTAGCCTCATCGTATTCGTAAGTGGGCGATGTCAGATTACGGGGATAAGGCATACCAACGGAACTGAAAGAGCCACGAACCTTCATATAGTCGATAAATTCCGGCAAAGTCAGCATTTCGGAGATAACCCCCGAAAGTCCTACGGACGGGTAGAAGAAACAAGGTGTAGAAGAATTGGCAAGTTGCGAAGCCCAGTCGTTTCGCCCGGTCAGTGTAAGATAGAGCATACTCTTCCATCCCACTTCCACACTGGCGAAGACTGATTGCGTCTGTTCCTGCCATTCGTCCTGACGGGCTTTCTTCTTTGTGTTGTCGAGGTCGAACACATTAAACACGTTCGGTATTCCCTTTTCACGAATCGGGCCACGATAACTCAAATCTTCGTATCTGTTGTTCACAATGCTGGCACCCACGTTTGCCACCAGTGAGAAGTCATTAAAACGCTTGTTGATGTTGGCAAGCACGTCGGCATACGTTTGTGTTTCGTCGGGCTTGGAGATGGTATAGTGTCCCTGCGTACTCTCTTCCGTAATTGTAAGGTTGGAGCTGGCATAGAGCTTCTGTTCATACTTGGTGTGCGTGTTGTCTACACGTACACGTCCCGATATATTCAACCAGTCGGTAATGTCATAACTCAATTGAGCAGACAGCATATAACGCTTCTTCTGATTCAGACGCAGATTACGGTAAGCAATCCAATAAGGATTCTGCATACGGTAGTCACCTTCTCCTTGCGGCCAGAACATCGTATTGATTTTGCGTGCCGGATCCCAACGTTCGAACACTTTGACAAGTCCGAAGTCATCGCCACGCGGGAACAGATAAACGGGCACAATGGGATTGGAATAAATCCCCTGATTCGTCATGTTGCGGTCGTTCTGAATGATGTAGCTAGCTCCTATGTCAAGTTTCATTCGATCGTTCAGGAAATTCGTCGTATTGCGGAAAGTAAAATTAAAACGGTTATAACGATTGTTGGGAACAATGCCCTCGGAGTTGACCGACGCCACCGAAAAGAAGGTCTGGTTCTTCTCCGTACCGGTAGAAAGGGTGACAGAATTGGTGAAGATAAGTCCTGTATCAAAGAAATCTTTCGGTTCATAATTGGTGCGGGAAGCGTCATTCAACTTCGCTCCCCAGCTTAGGATGGTAGAACCTCCGTCTTTCCCACGGCTTCCCGTCCCGTAGCGGTTTTGGAATTCAGGAAGCACGAAAGGACGGGCAAACTCGGTATTGCTGTTCACCGTCACTTGCAACTTGCCTACTTGTCCGCGCTTGGTAGTAATAACAATCGCACCATTGGCAGCATTACTACCGTAGAGTGCAGCTGCTGCGGCACCCGTCAATACGGAGATACTTTCGATGTCGTCCGGATTAATGTCGGCAATGCTCTCCGTAGCACCCCGTGAGTCGAATTCCATTCCACCACCGCCACCGAAGTTATACATCGGTATACCGTCGATGACGTAAAGCGCATTACTGCTTTGTTCGATAGATTTCGCACCACGCATCACTACCTTGCTGGCTCCACCTACACCGGAGGAACTACTGTTGATAGTAACACCTGCCACCTTGCCATTCAGGCTGTTGATGAAATTAGCATCTTTAATGCCGGAGATTTCGTCCGCTTTCACCTGTTGCACGTTGTAGCTCAACGCTTTCTGTTCACGCTTGATACCAAGGGCAGTCACGACTACTTCGTTGAGTTGCTCCACGGCAGTGGCAAGCGTCACATTATACACGCTCCGATCTGTGACTTTCACGTTTTGAGGAGTATAGCCTATATAGGTAAAATTGAGCGTGCTACCCACCGGAGCTTCGATAGAATAACGTCCTTCAATGTCCGTAATAACTCCATTGGCAGAACCCTGCACCTGAATATTGACACCGATAAGCGGCTCACCCGTTTCGTCTGTCACTTTTCCTTTGATTTGTTTATCGGAAGATGGCTTTTCCTGTGCCGGTTGAGGAATAATCTTGATGTATTTACCTTTCAATTCGTAGGTGCAGCCTGTACCTTTCAGAATGGTAGAGAGAGAATAATCCAATCCGGCTTTATCCAGATTGAGATTGAGGGCAGGTTTGTCACGCAGCAACGAGTTATTGTACCCAATGGATAATCCCGACTGCTTTTCCACTTTCTTCAATGCTTCAATGACGGTAATATTGTTCTCACGGATGGTAATCCGCACGTCATTTTGAGCAAAAGCTGTTACTTGTAGCAAAAATAAGCTGAAAAAGAGTAGAAAACTTCTTCTTACGCCTCGCTTATCCGCTATAAATGTGTAATTTTGTAGCATTAACTTTTAAGTATTAGTTTGTTAACTAGGTTGTTATTCACGTAGATCAGATCAACAGAGTATAACACTCTGATGCAGAAAAGTTGATTATTTCATATCCGGGATGGAGTGGCGCTCTGTTCCGGATACTTTTTTCTCATGGGCAGTAATTGTGTTTTTTAAGTTATTGATTTATTGAATGATTCACTTCGGCTATTTTCAATTCCGGTTTCACGCCGGTCTTTACTTCTTATTCCCTTTCCGTGTAATATAGCACTTATCTCCTTCTATCTTGAATTTCAAATTGCCCGCCACATCGACAATGATATCCATGACTTCTGCTAAAGGTGCCTTATCCTTGAACCGGAAACTCAAACGATCTTTCTTCAGCTGGTTCAAGCTGTAGACAAACGTATAATTGTATTTTCGTTCCAGTACACGTATAATATCTTCTACGGTCATTTCATTGAAAACCAGTTCGCCCCGCTGCCAAGCGGTGACATCTGCCATATCGGGATGCACTACCCGAAACTGACGGTTCTCTTTGTCATACGTCAACTGTTCGTCAGGCTGCAATACGGTCCGCTGGGTCAGATTTCCCCACTCTACCAATACACTGCCCGACAGCAATGCTGTACTGATTTCCTGATTCTCCGGATAGGCACTGACATTGAATTCCGTTCCCAAAGCAGTTACCTGAAAATCATCCGACTTTACAATGAAAGGATGCTTTTTGTCAGGCTTCACTTTAAAATTGGCTTCACCAACCAAGTAAACACACCGCTCTTTCCCAGTAAACTGTTTCGGATATAACAAAGTACTTTTTGAATTTAACTGAACCTGGCTACCATCCGGAAGAGAAAGATGCCGCATCCCCGCCACCGGAATGAATTCCTGTATAAGGTCATTCTGCGTTCTCTCCGCCTGCATTACCAAATAACCAAGAGAAACGGCTGCCAACAGCAATACAGCCGCAACGGATTGCCAGAAACGCAATATACGAATTTTGCGATTAGGGGTTACAGGGACTGAAGAAGCCGTGTGAAGACCGTTGTTCCGTTTCCACCGTTCGAGTTCCTTCTCCACATGGGGCACTTCGCCCATAGCGCGGGCTGTCGTCCAGATTTCTTTTAGAGCTTTGTCTTTTTCTACGGCATGTTCCTTATCCGTCAGCCATCCGTAGAAATTCTGCCGGATCGTTTCCGAATAATGATTCTTAGTGAACGAGGTCAGTATCTGCCGAAAATAATTCTTCATATAGTTGTGCTATTAGTGGTGAATACATATATAGCACGACACAAATGCGAAGACTACTCAAATGAAATGAAGAAAAAATAAAATAAATACGATTTTTTTTAATTCAACCAGAGAAAGATAGATTTGACGCTCTACGGTACGCACTGAAATATCAAGCTTTTCCGCTATTTCCAGATGACTCATTCCCTGGATGCGGCTCATTTCAAAAATCAATCGGCGACGCTCGGGGAACTGTTCGACAGCCATTTGCAGAGCTAATTGTATTTCTTTATAATAGATAGCGTCCAGTGTATCACCCGACGGAGACAAATCCTTGAAAAGACTTTCTTCCATCTGTGCCTGTTGGTAAGACCGTTCTATGCGCTTATGCTTAAGAAAATCAAAAATGGCATGTTTGGTCATAGCATAGATATATTTATCTATCCCGGGGTTATCCTGCCAAATCTGCGGTTTGGCCCATAGTCGCGTGAAAACGTCCTGTGCTATATCATCCGCGTCCTGCCCCGATTTAAGGAGCATCAATGCGAAATTCTTCACCAGCGAATAATGTGCCTTGAAGACCAGATCGAATTCTTGTTCCAGTGTTATGTCTTTGTCCATTACTTCACAAGCATTTGTTGTCAGTAAGCAAAAGTAGAAAAATAAATCAAGACTTTAGGTCAGTCTGACAGAAGAAAAAATAATTTCCTTACTCGCCAACACACAAGTTCCCGCCTTCCGGAAGAGTGAAAGAGATAGTAAATCACCCCTCCGTTACTTAATATTTCTTACTTTCTTCCTCATTATCCTTACAAATCACTATCTTTGCGACCTCATAATTTGTTTTTAACGAATAAACTACGATAGTGCTAATGAAACAGTACAGAACCGTAAACAACCTTATGGGTTGGCTTACATTCATCATTGCGGCAACCGTCTACTGCCTGACAATAGAACCGACCGCAAGTTTCTGGGATTGCCCGGAGTTCATAACCACCGGCTATAAACTGGAAGTCGGACACCCGCCCGGCGCGCCTTTCTTCATGCTAGTGGCGAATCTGTTTTCTCAATTTGCTTCCGACGTAACAACTGTTGCTAAAATGGTGAATTACATGAGTGCCCTCATGAGTGGCGCCTGTATCCTGTTCCTTTTCTGGAGCATCACCCACCTGGTACGCAAACTGATTATCACTGACGAAAACAATATCACCAAAGGACAGCTTATCACAGTGATGGGTAGCGGACTGATCGGTGCACTGGTTTATACATTCAGTGACACATTCTGGTTCTCGGCCGTGGAAGGTGAAGTATATGCCTTCTCCTCCCTGTTTACCGCTGTTGTTTTCTGGTTGATTCTGAAATGGGAAGACGTAGCCGACCAGCCGCACAGCGACCGTTGGATTATCCTCATCGCCTATTTGACGGGATTGAGTATCGGTGTTCACTTGCTGAACTTGCTTTGTCTGCCCGCCATCGTACTGGTATACTATTACAAGAAAACTCCAAACGCTACCGCCAAAGGTTCGTTATTGGCACTCGTCGGTTCCGGCGTACTCGTAGCTGCCGTACTCTACGGTATCGTACCGGGCATCGTAAAAGTAGGCGGCTGGTTCGAACTGCTGTTCGTCAACGGACTCGGCATGTCGTTCAATTCCGGCGTGGTAGTTTATATTATCCTGCTTGCAGCCTCTCTTATCTGGGGTGTATACGAAAGTTATACCGAAAAGAACAAGATGCGCATGACCATCTCTTTCATCCTGACGATCGCTTTGCTGGGTATTCCATTCTACGGACACGGAGCTAGCAGTATTGTTATTGGAATCTTGGTCATCGCTGCACTGGGTCTTTATCTTGCTCCGAACATTCAGACCAAGATTAAGGAGAAATGGCGCATTTCCGCCCGCACCATGAACACAGCCCTGCTGTGCACCATGATGATCGTAATCGGGTATTCTTCTTACGCACTGATCGTTATCCGTTCTACTGCCAACACTCCGATGGATCAAAACTCACCGGAGGATATATTCACCCTGGGCGAATACCTCGGCCGTGAACAATACGGAACCCGTCCGCTCTTCTACGGCCCTGCTTTCTCTTCGAAAGTGGCACTTGACGTAAAAGACGGCTATTGTATTCCGCGCCAATCGGAAGCAGGAAGTAAGTTTGTCCGCAAGGAAAAGACTTCGCCCGACGAAAAAGACTCTTATATCGAACTTCCCGGACGTGTGGAATACGAATATGCACAGAATATGCTTTTCCCGCGTATGTACAGTTCGTCACACGCACCGCTCTACAAACAATGGGTAGACATCAAGGGATATGACGTTCCTTACGACCAGTGTGGAGAGATGGTGATGGTAAACATGCCTACCCAATGGGAAAATATCAAATTCTTCTTCTCCTACCAGCTAAACTTCATGTACTGGCGTTACTTCATGTGGAACTTTGCCGGACGGCAGAATGACATACAGGGTAGCGGAGAAATTGAGCACGGCAACTGGATCACCGGTATTCCGTTTATCGACAACCTACTGGTAGGTAACCAGGAATTGCTTCCGCAAGATCTCAAAAACAATAAAGGACACAACGTATTCTACTGTCTGCCGCTGATTCTCGGCTTAATCGGACTCTTCTGGCAGGCTTACCATAGCCAGCGAGGTATCCAGCAATTCTGGGTGGTATTCTTCCTGTTCTTTATGACAGGTATCGCTATCGTGCTCTACCTCAACCAAACTCCTGCACAACCCCGTGAACGAGACTATGCGTATGCCGGTTCGTTCTATGCCTTTGCCATCTGGGTAGGTATGGGAGTGGCAGGTATCATCCGCATGTTGCGAGATTATGCCAAGATGCAGGAACTTCCGGCAGCCGTTCTGGCTTCAGTGCTCTGTTTGTTCGTCCCCATCCAGATGGCGGGACAGACATGGGATGACCACGACCGCAGCGGACGCTTCGTTGCCCGCGACTTCGGACAGAACTACCTGATGACTTTGCAGGAAGAAGGCAACCCGATTATCTACACCAATGGTGATAACGATACCTTCCCATTGTGGTACAATCAGGAAACGGAAGGTTTCCGTACGGATGCCCGCACCTGTAACTTAAGTTACCTGCAAACAGACTGGTATATAGACCAGATGAAACGTCCGGCCTACGATTCTCCGTCACTCCCTATCACTTGGGACCGTGTGGAATACGTGGAAGGACAAAACGAATATATCTCTATCCGTCCGGAAATGAAAGCTCTTATCGACAGCTATTTCAAACAGGCAAACGAACTGGCTGCACAGGGAGACACTACCATATTGTCGCTCGTTCACTCCATCTTCGGTGAGAATCCTTATGAACTGAAGGAAATCATCAACCGTTGGATGCTTGGCAAGAACGACCAATTGAAAGAACTTCTCAAGAAGACAGGAAAAGAGATACAGCTTCCGCTCATCCCTACGGACAGCATCGTCATGAAGATAGATAAGGAAGCCGTACGCCGCTCCGGCATGAAAATACCGGAAGCTCTGGGCGACTCTATCCCCGAATACATGACAATCACCCTTAGAGACGCCAACGGCAACCCGAAACGCGCCCTCTACAAGAGTGAGCTGATGATGCTCGAAATGCTTGCCAACGCTAACTGGGAACGTCCTATCTATATGGCAATCACCGTAGGAAGCGAAAACCATCTGGGCATGGGCAACCACTTCACACAGGAGGGTCTCGCCTACCGCTTCACTCCGTTCGATACGGACAAGCTGGACAGCAAGATCGACAGTGAAAAGATGTACGACAACCTGATGAACAAGTTCAAGTTCGGCGGTATCGACAAGCCGGGTATCTACATCGACGAGAACGTGATGCGTATGTGCTACACGCACCGCCGTATCTTCACGCAGCTCGTAGGACAGCTTATCAAAGAAGGTAAGAAGGACAAGGCACTCGCTGCACTCGATTACGCCGAAAAGATGATTCCGGCAATCAACGTACCGTATGACTGGGCAAATGGCGCCTTCCAAATGGCAGAGTCTTATTATCAACTGGGACAGAACGAGAAAGCCAACAAGATTATCGACGAGCTTGCCAACAAGTCGCTCGAATACATGATCTGGTATCTTAGCCTGAACGATAACCAGCTTGCCATTGCCAGCGAAAACTTCGTGTACAACGCCAGTTTGCTTGACGCCGAAGTCCGCCTAATGGAAAAATACAAATCAGAAGAACTCGCAAAACATTACTCTACGCAACTCGATCAGCTATACAACGAGTACGTGACGAGAATGAAAGGGAAATAATTTAGGTATGAAGTAATAAGTATTAAGTATTAACGTAGCTTCCGGCATGTTTTCCGTAAGGTATAATACTTAATACTTATTTCCTAATACTTCAAAACACAGACTCTCATGTTTATAGAACAACCACCTTGGCTTTTCCGGGCGTTGTATCCACAAGCTATCTTCCGGATGGACCCGAATGAGCGGGCAGTCTATCTGACTTTCGACGACGGCCCCATCCCCGAAGTAACTCCCTGGGTACTGGAAATACTGGAAAAGCATCATATTAAAGCTACCTTTTTCATGGTAGGCGACAATATACGCAAACACCCGGATGAATACCGGATGGTGGTAGAGCACGGACACCGCATCGGTAACCATACTTTCAACCACATCCGTGGATTTGAATATTCCAATCCGGATTACCTGGCAAATGCCAGAAAGGTAGATGATATTATTCATTCCGATCTCTTCCGTCCACCACACGGACACATGGGATTCAGGCAGTATTATACGTTGCGCTATCATTACCGCATCATTATGTGGGATCTCGTGACCCGCGATTACAGTAAGCGGATGCGCCCGGAACAAGTGCTGAACAACGTGAAACGCTATGCGCGAAACGGTTCTATCATCACTTTCCACGATTCGCTGAAGTCATGGAACAACGGTAACCTGCAATACGCACTTCCCCGTGCCATCGAGTTCCTGAAAGAGGAAGGTTATGAATTCAAGGTGTTATAATCTTTGAAAAAACAGAAACTTCGAAAAGAGCAGAGCTTCCTGATAAGAAAGAAAAGGTTTCTGATGAATAAAAAAGCTCCCTGATAAGAAAAAAAATATAAGCCGAGGTATTATGCCCCGGCTTTTGTAGTTTAAAGCCCGTTTCGTGCCCAAAATTGAAAGATCCCTCCTCTTTCTTACAAGATGCCAGTGCAACCGCATTTCGCCTGGTAAAGGGCAAAAAAAGGCAAAAAGAGGGCAAAACAACCTGCATTCAAAAAGTTTCTGATTCACATTACCATTTCCAACCGTATTTTTTTATACATTTGCAACGGTCTCTTCCGCAGAAAGCCTCCGGGTGGCGAGGGAGAGACGTTTATATTGAGAAGACGTTTACAAGCGTTTGTCATTTGTGTTCAGAACTTCGCAAACTTTGACCTATCGGAATGACTAACAGCAACAAAGACGTCCTCCTGATGTGTATTTATATACATCCGTGCCTCACTTTGGAAAACAAAGGGAGGCTACGGGTGTTGTACATATCGGCGTGGGCTTTCTGCGTTGTTCGTTCCCGATAGTTGGCATTGCGAAGGCCTTGAACACGGAACGGACGAAGGTGAGAGATTCCCACGCCTTTTCTATATATTCCTGTCAACAATAGATTGAATTGTCCGCCCAACGGGAGTCTGGGGGACACACATAAGCAGAATAGGCACATGATTCATGCGGGACAACTTATTGAACGCACGCTTCACGAACAGGGACGCACCGTCACCTGGTTCGCTACCCAACTATGCTGCACACGCCCCAATGTTTACAAGATATTCCGGAAAGAGAATATCGACATCCACCTGCTCTGGCGCATCTCCTGCATCCTCGGCCATGATTTTTTCCGCGATCTTTCCGACAGCATCAATACCGGAAACTTCCCCAGTGTATCCAAATAGGATACAATTCCGTATCGTTCTTGGAACTATGCTTTCACCCGGTAGTATACTCCTTTCGCATACCTTTGCAGGCATATTAACATATAATCACAAAAGGACATGAAAACGAAAAAACTATTTCTGATTATTGCTCTGGTTGTCAGTTGTGCCGTCGGAGCCCATGCGCAAAAGACGGTCTTCAAGTTTCGTGATGCACAGGCACGTGCAGGCGATGCAGTTACTGAAGTTTGTGTCAAACCCACAGTTGTCGAGGTGAAAATACTGGAAGATAAGGGACGAATCAAGGATGAATGGACACTAAGCAAAGAGGAAGTGGAGATCGCCATGAAAGGAGAACTTGACAACATCCGTGCATGGGGGACGTATCTGTCCACCATCAAATACAACTGCGATGTCATCATGGGAGCCACTTTCAAAGTGGAAGATAATGAAAAAACAGGGGGATACACGGTTACAGTAGTAGGTTATCCCGGCATCTTTGTCAACTGGCATCCTGCCACCCAGGACGATTATGAATGGATACGTCTGCAGAAGTTATCACCCACGGATGGAAAAAGCCAGATAGCACCTGTCGTTAAGAATAAGAATTAATCACTAAAACATAAATAACAATGAAAAAAGTACTATCAATGATTGCCGCACTCTTATTGTGCGTAGGAACTCAAGCGCAAATCGTATCATCCAGAAGTGCAATCGTCAAAACAGAGAAGCAAGCCAGCAGCACACAATGGTTCTTGCGTGCAGGTTTGAATATCATGAACTTCTCCGGTGACGGAGCCGAAGGAGCTGACTCAAACATCGGATATAACGCAACATTTGGCTACCAGAAGCCTTTAGGCAGCACAGGAGGATACTGGGGAATGGAATTTGGACTCGGCTCCCGTGGTTTCAAAGTGGAAGACACGAAGTGCATGGCTCATAATATACAATACTCTCCGTTCACATTCGGATGGAAATTTGCAGTGGCGGACAATGTTCATATCGACCCGCATGTAGGAGTCTTTGCCAGCTACGATTACACGAGCAAAATGAAAGCAGACGGAGAGAGCATCAGTTGGGGAGATTACGCAGATTACATGGAAGTTGACTACAATCATTTCGATGCCGGTATGAATATCGGTGTAGGAGTCTGGTACGACCGTTTCAACCTGGATCTCACCTATCAGCGCGGATTCATAGATACATTCAGCGATGCCGACGGATTCAAGACCAGTAACTTTATGATTCGTCTAGGTATTGCCTTCTAAGGACAACCAAACCTCAATAAACCATATTATTTATTCAGCGTCCACGATCTTTTCTCTTCGCAAAAAGGGCCGTGGATGCTGTTTTCTTAAAAATAACGGAATATGATGACCAAACGACAATTTCTGGCAATCATGTATCTGCTGACGGGAGTTATCCCGCTGATAGCACAGACTTTCACCGAACAGAAAAAGAGCTATCCCGTCAGTGCAGACGGCAATAAATATGTGGTCAGCGGATTTACCCCTTTCAGCAGCATGCATGACGAGAACATCTACGCTAATGCACTGTTATGGACCGTCAAAAATGTCTGTCCGCAGCTACGGGAAGGGATCACAGAGGTAAACGTACCGGCTAAAAACTTCAGTTGCGATCTGATACTTGCCTCGCAAGCAGATTCAAATCAGAAGAATACTTACTATTGCAAAGCCCTGTTTCAAGTAAAAGACGGCAAGCTGGTCTACTATCTTTCCAATATACGGATAGAATCATCAGCAGTGATAATGAAAAAAATCACTCCCATGGAGAAGCTGCAACCGGACAAGAAAGCATCTCACAAAGAAATCATGGATGACTTCGTACAGGTGGAATCGCAAGTATTGAATAAAATGTTCGACTTCATCGTAACGAACCAACTTTCACCAATCACTCACTGGAATGAAATCAGTATCAACAAGCCGGTGAAAGGCATGACGGAAGATGAATGTCTGCTGGCCTTCGGCAAACCGCAGACTATTCAAGAATCAAATGGAGAAGTGCAATGGATGTATTCCAGCTCGTTCTACCTATTCTTCAAGAATGGACATGTGGAAACGATTATCAAATAATCCCATAAAAACAAATCATCTCAAAATCAAACAATTAAAACAATTTATTATGAAAACAATCTGGAAAGCAACCGTTTGCATAGTTGCGGTATTACTGTCGTTCAGCATTTATTCCTGTGGCGATGACGACGATGACGCTGTCGGTTCACGCGATTTATTGTTAGGAACATGGAATGGAGTGTATTATCTTTCACAAGAATGGGAAGATGGTGAAAAGGTAAGTGACTCTAAAGAAGATTTTGTAAATGGAACCAACCGTTATTCCATAGAGTTCAAGGAAGATGGTACGTATGTAGAAAAAGATGTCTACAACTCCTCCAGAAGTACTAATTATTATCACGGTACATGGAGCTACTCCGGTAATAAGCTGACTCTCATCGACACTGAAGAGGATAATTACACAGAAGTGTGGACAGTGACCACAATGACAGAGAATGAATTAGTCTATGAACTTCGTGAGAAAGAGAAAGAAGACGGAACGACATACGAATATTACGAACAACACGCTTTTACAAGATAGCTCAAGGACATTATCTTTCTTTTCCAGAAAGACACATTCTTAATTCTCTTTCTTTTTCAGAAAGATAAAAATAAGCAAAGGTTCCTTTGATAAAAAGAAACCTTTGCTTCATCTATTAGAAAAGACGCATGATATTCAATAATGAATCGCGTATTCAGTGAGTAAAAGAAATTAAAGAGGGCGTTTCGTCACACCTCGACAATCCTTCTTTTTTGACTGTATAAGCAATTCAGCACATTAATTAATATGCCACCGCCAACGGAGTACGCAATTTCTGCGCATATTCAGTCATATATTTATTCCAGACATCCGGAGTCTTGATAGCCGCCTTATCCCAGGCAGATCCCCAGTAATAAGTATATTCAGAACCAGGCTCATATTCGCTGATAGCCAGCACATGACCGTCGGCTCCACCACGATCTTTCTTTTCCTTTTCGGAAAGAAGAACCACTTTCGCCTCTTTTACCTGTGCAGGGAATGCAGCACCCACAAATATCTTACCGTTTGCACCGCTACGGTCAGTTGTAGGATCTACGTAAGTGATATAGCCATTTGCAGCATCTGCCACAACCGCACCGTCCGGTTCACGCAATACAAGTCCTGTAGTTACCGGCATTGCTTCTTTCAAATTGGTATATGAAACAACTGTTTTATTTAGATAAGAACCTGCATCCAAGGAGATGACGCGTGTTTCCACCACGTTAGAATCTCCACGGACCACCAGCGGATTAAACTCCAGCTTCACCGTGAAACGCAGCGGACCATTATCAAGGATTTCCTGTGTGCGATAGCAGTAAGGATAGATAATAGTGTCACCTGCCATCAAAGCGGCAACGCCGGCGCCCAACGTAGGACCTACGGCATAGCAATCCATACCGTATCCATGATCGATATGGTAAGAGATGGCATTCTGCAATTCGGAAGCGGCTTTCGGATCTGTCTTTTTCAGTTCGGCTATCTTGGCACGCTTTTCAGGATTAAGCTCTTCAGCATACAGAGATTCCAAAATCGGCTCCGTAGTATTATACTTCGTAAAAAGATCATAGCCAAAACCACGTTCTCCACGAGCCTGCAAAGCAGGACCATAAGCACGGAATCCGCCAAGATCATTCTCCCAGGCTACGTCGTCCAGACGTTCGGGGTAGTATTTACCGCAAGCAATGACATCAAAAGGTGCCGGTGTGCCCGGTTGAATGGTATAAGTAACCACACTGTTTCCCCCTACCGTAACGGGGAAGACCACCTTCTCATCATACGTCACCTGATAAGGCACTTGCTGACCGTCGACGTCAAGCACCACAATCTGTGCCGTATCCGCCAGTTTCAATTTAGCGACCACATCGCTCATCGGCACTTCAACCATCTCCCCTGCCCGTTCAAGAGCCAAAGAATTGGTCACTGTGACTGTCATTGACTGCTTGCTGTCGGCACAAGAAGCAAAACCAATCAAGGCTACAACAAACAGAATTAATATCTTTCTCATAATTAGTCTACATTGAATGAATAACATATACTTTGCAAATCAGAGGCTATTATATCCGGCATGTTGGATGTATAGCTCCAACGCGTCAGCTATATATATCCAACGTGTTGGAGCTATATGTTCAACACGTTGGGCATATATGTCCAATAAATCGGCCATATAGCTCCTGCAAAGGGAATAATAAAAAATAAGGTGACAGATGAAAAGAGGATGCTCTTTGCCATTCTATCACCTTACCGGAATTTCTTCTATCAGCTATTATTTCGGTTGTTTTCCGATATAAGCAAGAATACCACCATCTACGTAGAGAATGTGACCGTTAACAGCGTTAGAAGCTTCAGAAGCAAGGAACACGGCAGGACCTGTCAGTTCTTCCGGATCCAACCAACGACCGGCAGGAGTCTTAGCGCAGATGAATGAATCGAATGGGTGACGGCTTCCGTCTGCCTGCGGCTCACGAAGAGGAGCAGTTTGCGGAGTAGCGATGTAACCCGGGCCGATACCATTACACTGGATGTTGTATTCACCATATTCAGAACAGATATTGCGAGTCAGCATCTTCAAACCACCCTTAGCGGCAGCGTAAGCAGATACAGTTTCACGACCCAATTCAGACATCATAGAACAGATGTTGATGATCTTACCTGCACGTTTTTCCATCATAGCCGGCAAAACAGCCTTAGCAACGATGAATGGAGCATTCAAGTCGATGTCAATTACACGACGGAAATCAGCAGCATCCATCTCGTGCATAGGAACACGACGGATAATACCTGCGTTATTTACAAGGATATCAATTGTACCTACTTCTTTTGCAATCGTAGCAACCATCGCCTGAACAGCCGGTTCGTCTGTCACGTCGCATACGTAACCGTGAGCTTTGATACCTTTTGCAGCATAAGCAGCCATACCTTTGTCTACCAACTCTTGATTGATGTCGTTAAAACAAACTTTAGCGCCTTGTTCTGCAAATGCAGAAGCAATAGCAAATCCGATACCATAAGAAGCACCTGTAACGAGAGCTACTTTACCTTCCAAAGAAAAATTCAAAAACTGATTCATAATTCTTTTTGTTATTAAATTAGGAAAACTATTGTAGTTGTTATTTCAAATCTGTAATCAACGAGAAGTCCTGATCGCCGTAGTCGAGGTTCTCGCCACCCATTCCCCAGATAAAGGTATAGTTGTGGGTAGCAGCAGCCGAGTGGATTGACCATTCGGGTGAAAGAACGGCCTGATCGCCTTTCATCCATACGTGACGCGTCTCGCCTACCTCACCCATGAAGTGGCAGATAGCATGATCTTCGGGAATTTCGAAATAGAAATAGGCCTCCATACGACGGCTGTGTACGTGTGCCGGCATCGTGTTCCACACACTTCCCGGAGCGAGTTCCGTCATACCCATCTGCAACTGGCAGGTAGGCAACACCTGATTCACCAGCATCTTATTGATGTTGCGGTGATTGGAACCTTCCAAAGAACCCATTTCAGCTACTACGGCATCGGCTTTCGTCACCTTACGGTCGGGATAGTTGCGATGTGCAGTCAGTGAGTTGAAGTAGAATTTAGCAGGATGAGCAGCGTCTTTGCTTTCGAAAGTCACTACGCGGTCGCCCGAACCCAGATAAAGAGCTTCTTTATAGTCCAGTTCGAACTCTGCGTCGCCTGCTTTCACAATACCGGGACCGCCAACATTGTAGATACCCATTTCGCGACGGGTGAGGAAGAACGGAGCTTTCAGCGGATCAATCGCTTCGAGCGTCAGCACCTCTCCTACCGGAAGCGCACCACCTACCACCATACGGTCGTACATGGAATATACCATATTTACTTCATTGGGGACAAATATCTTTTCGATTAAGAAATCTCTGCGAATTCTTGTTGTATCATAACTTTTTGCATCTTCCGGATGCGCAGCATAGCGAATTTCATAGTTCGTTTTCATACCTTATTTATTTATAGTTATTGAATAAGTTCTCTATTCTACGTGCACTTCGTTTACGTACACGATGCAAAAATAGCAAAAGAAAACGGGTTTACCTTGCAATTTTGTTCCAATTATCCACCAAAAATGTCCAGAATCCGTGCAATGTATACTTTTTTAACGAACTATAATACGTTTTGGGAGAGATTTCTACTTAATGCAATGAAAAAAAGAAAGAAGCCTCTATCTCTCGAGCCGCAAGAACAAATAATATAAAATATAGAACAAGAAAAAGTATCTAATTTGCCAATTCAGCTAATAATTAGCAGTCTACACCGTTAAAATTGCATAAATAGGAGGCAATGTATTATAACACTAATTATAATATATTAGTTTTGTAAATGTTTAAATAGCAAGCAAAATCAACAAATACGTCAAGATATACAACTTATGACAATTATTAAAAGACGGACAGAAGATACTTTAATAAAGATAGGAGTGATATGCATTTACATGCTTCTATCCATTAACCTAACTTATGCCCAAATAAAAAATATAACAGGAATCATCATTGATGAGGAAAGCCGGGAACCATTGACAGGTGCTTCTGTCACAGTGAAAGGCAGTCGGCAGGGCTGTATTTCAGATCTGGATGGAAAGTTTACCCTCCAACAAACCCTCCGCGGACAGCAAATGCTGGTTATTTCTTACATAGGATACCAAACTATCGAAGTGCCTGCCCGGCATAATATGATGGAAATCCGGTTGCGTCCGAACGTGAACGAACTGGATGAAGTAGTAGTGCAGGTAGCGTATGGCACTGCCCTCAAAAGATCAATTACCGGGGCTGTTTCCGTAGTGGACAGTAAGCAAATCGAAATACGTCCGGTCAGTTCTGTTATCTCCGTGCTCAACGGAGCAGTACCGGGGCTACAGATAATTGACGGAGTGGGGCAGCCTGGCATCGAAGCGGAAGTCCGGATCCGGGGATACAGTTCGGTGAACGGAAGCAATAAGCCGCTTTACGTGGTAGACGGTATGCCCTATACGGGATGGATCACCGATCTTAATCCGGCAGACATAGAAAGCGTCAGCGTACTGAAAGATGCTGCTTCATGCGCATTGTACGGTAGCCGGGCTTCGAATGGTGTGATTTTAATTACCACCAAAAAGGCGAAGAAACAGGGAGTTTCTCTTCAACTGGACATTCGCCACGGCTTCAGCACGCGTGGACAGGGTGATTACGAACGTATGAATGCCAATCAATTCATGGAAACGATGTGGCAGGGGTATCGCAACCAGCTTATCAGCAACGGCAGTAGTCCCGAAGAAGCGACCATCGCCACCAACAATGACATTATCAGCAAAGTAGGAATCAACATCTATAACAAAGCCGATAATGCCCTTTTCGATGCAAACGGTCATCTGGCATCCGACGCCCGGATACTGGACGGATATAAGGACGATCTCGACTGGTATTCTCCCTACACACGTAACGGTCACCGCCAGGAATACAACCTAAGCGGAGAATCCGGCAATGAAAAGAACCGGATCCGTTTCTCGCTAGGCTATCTTAATGAAGACGGATATACCAGGAAAAGTGATTTCAATCGTCTTAGCGGCTCACTCAACGCTGACTTCACCCCACGCCCATGGCTCAAGACGGGCTTGTCGCTCGGAGGCACGCACCAGAAAACGAACTGGGATGTAGGAGCCACCGGAAGTGCACAATCCAATAACCTGTCGAATGCATTTTACTTCGCACGGAGAATAGCACCGATCTATCCGGTGCATCTCCACTATACAGAGGATGTATTTGCCAGCGACGGCTCATTGCTTCATTCCAAAGGAGAATATATCCTGAACGAAGAAGGCGGAAAACAATATGATGACGGTTCGGAAAGCCGTTCGGAATCGGATGCCGCCAGCAATGGACGCCATCTACTGTGGGAAAGCGAAAAGAACAAGTTGTGGAACGCTGCCAATACCTTGCAAGGAAATGCCTATGTGGACGTTTCTTTCCTACGCGATTTTACATTCTCATTGAAAGGCAATATCAGCCTGCGCAATATTGAGGACAGCCAATACGGAAATGCGGAAATAGGCGCTTACAAGGACACAGGTTTTATCAGCAAAATCGATCAGGAATATAAGGAATACACCCTGCAACAGCTACTGGCATGGAAACACCAGTTCGGCAGGCATTTCGTAGAATGGATGGTGGGGCACGAGAACTATGATTACAAGCTTAATTTCGACGCCATACAGAAAAAGAATGAGAGCTTTCCCGGAATAGACGAACTTTCAAATTTCACCACCACAACTTACAGTGAGGGATATAAAGACACCTATCGTACAGAGGGTTACTTCACACGGGCCCGGTATGACTACAACGAAACTTATTTTGCCGAAGCTTCTTTCCGGCGCGACGGTTCCTCCATCTTCCATACAGACCATCGCTGGGGTAACTTTTGGAGCGTAGGTATCGGCTGGATGCTTTCCAACGAAGCGTTCCTGAAAAACGTGTCGTGGCTGAACCGCCTCAAGTTACGGGTTTCTTACGGGCAAGTGGGAAACGATAACTTCGGAAGCAGCAACGGCCTGTACCAGTGGATGTCTCTCTACGGCTCTGCCGTCAACGGTGGAGAAGCCGCTTACTACAAAGTGCAGAACGAAAACCCGGAACTGAAATGGGAAACGAATTCTTCGCTGAATATCGGTCTGGAAACTCGTCTTTTCAACCGTGTGAACCTAAGTTTCGAATACTATAACAAGCATTCGGACGACTTGCTGTTCAAGTTTATCCAACCGCTATCTGCCGGTGCCACTGACTTATCGACAGGCCTTTCCACCGTCTGGCGAAACATTGGAGACGTTTCCAATAAAGGATGGGAATTCTCTGCCGACGGGGATATCATCCGCAACCGGGAATGGGAATGGAATGTAGGTTTGAACCTTTCCAAAGTGAAAAACAAGATCGGAAAACTGCCGGATAAAGATCGGGAAGAGGGAATTACGAACGGAGATTTCCAGAAGTTCAAAGAGGGACACAGCATTTATGAATTCTGGCTGTACCAGTATGCTGGCGTAGACCAGATGACAGGTCGCAGTGTATATCTGCCGGACTTCAACGCTTATTACATTGCCGGAGAGGATGGAAAAACACCCGTAAACGGAGAAGAGAGCACCGAAGGTAAAAATCCGATTCCGACAGACAGTTGGGTAGACATCAACGGACAATATTATACAGGCGACCCGAGATATGCACGCAAAGACTGGTCGGGCAGTTCATTACCGAAGATAAACGGCTCGGTCACCACCTCTCTCCGCTGGAAAGACCTGGCTCTGTCCGCCCTAATGATTTTCAGTTGCGGTTCCAAAGTCTTCGACCAGCCTTATCAGACTCTGACATCGGTAGGCGTACATTCATTGACTCCCGATTTACTGAATGCATGGACAGCAATGCCCGAAGGCATGACGCCCACATCGCCCAACCGTCTCGATCCATCGGGTATTCCGCAAGTGAATCTGGATGCAACGATCAATGGATATAACAGCCAGAAAGCATCTACACGCTATATTGTAAGCGGTGACTATCTAAGCATCAAGAACATCACCCTCTCCTATCGCCTGCCCGCCACATGGAGCAAACGATTGACACTCGGCGGCATCCGCTTACATGCTGCCATAGAGAATGTCGCCCTGTTCAGCAAACGCAAAGGGCTGAACCCGGTACAGACCTTTGACGGAATCGTCAACAATTATACGAGTATCGCCCGTGTTTTCTCGTTCGGAGTCAACATTAACTTATAGCCTTATGAAGAAAAAAGCCATACACATGAAATTCCTGAATCACTCCATAGGATTCTGCCTGCTCCTGACGCTGTTGTGTTACTCCTGCGCCAGCGACTATCTGGATACCGCCCCTACCAATCAGGTATCTCCTGCCGATTTATTCAAGGATGAAGCGTACGCTGCCTATGCTGTCAGCGGATTGGAGAAGTTGATGAAAACCACTTACCCCACTAATAAACTCGATGGCGTGTCATTCAACGGTGAAGGATCTGTCAAACTGATGTATGCCGAGTATCAGGGGGCTGACATGTATTGTCCCCGCAACAATTTCTATACGATATTCAACGGGGCTTCTCATGCCATACCTACCAGTGGTTACACGGAGTATATGTGGCATTATTACTACAAAGTAATCAGTAATGCCAACGCTATCATAAATTATGTCGATCCCGAAAGTAGTCATAAATTCAAATATATCTATGCGCAGGCACTAACCTACCGTGCCTATTGTTACCTGCAACTGCTGCAGTTCTACTCGCCACGCTGGTGTGATTCGCAAAACGGCAGTGCTGACGGGGTGGTTCTCCGACTCAATACATCTTCTACCGGCGACTGTCCTCTTTCTTCTATGCTGGCCTGTTACGAACAGATTTACATCGACCTTAACCAGGCCATCACCTATTATCAGGCATCCGGAATTGCCCGCAAAGAAGACGAGAATCACAAAATCAATGTGAATGCCGCTTACGCCACCTATGCCCGTGCCGCACTCACCCGTGAGGATTGGAGTACTGCCGCCCATTACGCTGCACTAGCACGTGCCGGTTATCCGCTTATGAATGCCGATGAATATTTCGACGGATTCAGTACCGTCAACCGCGAATGGATATGGAGTATCTATGACAGTGAAGAAGAATCGCTGGGAAACTCATCCCTTGCCGCACGCCTTGCATACAACTCCTCCTCTACTCTTGTATGCACTTATCCGGCCTGTATCAACCGTGAACTGTACGATGCATTACCGGAAAGTGATATCCGCAGGGGACTTTTTCTCGATCCGCTCGAATATACTTATAACACGGGTGGTATAACAAACAATGGTCTGGGCGGAAGTGCACTCACCAGTTACGCCCAAGGGGTGTATCCCGACTTGAATACTTCGGCAAAAATATACGCTTATATGTCGTTCAAATTTAAGTGTATCGACAAAGTAGGTGCCATGCCTTTCAATCTTTTCCGCAGTTCGGAGATGTATCTCATCGAAGCAGAAGCCAACTGCCACCTGACGCCTCCAAAAGAAGCGGAAGCAAGGCAATTACTGAAAGAACTGATCCGCGACAGCGGACGCGACCCTCAATATACTTGCGACAAGAGCGGTCAGGCACTGCTCGACGAAATAAAGTTCTACCGCCGCATCGAACTATGGGGCGAAGGATTCAGCTGGTTTGACTTCAAACGGCGCAAAGACACCATCGTACGCCACACCTTCGAAGATGGAGGAAACTACATGACCAACGCAGCCGTAACTATCAACCCGGAAGACGCCAACAACTGGATGTGGGTGATTCCCGCCAAAGAATACGAATATAACAATGCCATAAATAAACAATAAGAACACTGTAAATCCATAGTTATCAAGATGAAAATAGTCAGGTACATCAGTATATGTTTGTTGTTCACCTTTATCGGACCTCTCCTTCCAACCAAGGCGCAGGACAATCCGTACAAGATAGACCACTCTCTTTATCTACTTTATGAGGAGGCAACTAAACACCGTAACAACGCAACCGGACTGGAAATAGCTGATACTATCTATACCAAAGCCATCCGGATCAACGATAAAAAGGCACAATGCCTCGCTCTTACCATTCCGGTAATCTACTATTTCAATAATGGGAAAACGGAATTACTGGAGAAAGCAATCAGCAGGCTTCAGGAGATATCCCGAAAGAACAACTACCTGCAATATTACTACTTTGGCAGCATCTACAAAGTTAATTACCTGATGAACACAGGTAATACCCTGCGTGCGCTCCAGGAGGCTGAATTGACTAAAGAACAGGCATTTGCCGACGACTATCCCTACGGTATCTCCACTTGCCTGCGAATGATGGGAAACATTTACTTTGCGCGCAGAGAATACCGGACGGCACTGGATTACTACCAACAATCACTGGTATACACACAGGAGAAGCTCCCTGAACAGGATTTGTCTTATATATACTGGAACATATCCATGCTCCAACAAAACCTGAAGCAATATGAAGCAGCCTACGAGAATGCTGAGAAAGGGATCAAATGTGCCAAGACTTCAACCAACAAATACGCCTGTATGCTGCGCAAATGCACACTTTTATACGCGCTCGACAGGGAGGAAGAGTTCAAAAGCTATTATCAGGAATGTTTAAAAGCGACCGAAAAACATGGTGAAACCAGAAGGAATGAACTGAATAAGTTGAAGATATACAATTATATACTCAACCAACAATATGATAAAGCGCATGCTCTTGCCGATTCCACTTCCAGCTTACATGAACGAATAGCTTATCAGGCAAATATCTACGCAAAAGAGCAGAAATACAAAGACGCTTACGAGTCACTACAGAAGCTCCAGAGTTTACAGGATTCTCTGAACCAACTCATACAGACTGCCGACCTGTCGGAACTGAATGTGCGTATCGGCAACGAACAACTGAAAAGAAAAGCGCAAGCCTTGCAGCTGGAAAACACACAATTAAACCTGCAAAAGACAACGCTCGAACTGCAGCAAACGAAATCGCAAGTGGAAATCGAGAAGATGAACGCCGAAAATAACGAGCTACTACTAAAAAACCGTAACCTGGAGCTCGCACAATTCAAAGCGGAAACTGAACGTACACAGAGTCTTATGGTAGCTAAACAGGCAGAATCCGAACGCCAGCTGATGATATTGAAATTCATCCTGATATTCTTCTGTTTCTTTGCCATAGCCCTCACGCTCTACCTTTATCTACGCAGAAAATCAATCAGACAACTGCAAGAGAAGAACGAAGAACTGACGATTGCCCGCGACCGTGCCGAACAGGCAGACAAGATGAAGACTCATTTCATGCAGAACATGAGCCACGAAATCCGTACCCCGCTCAATGCCATCGTAGGATTCTCACAATTATTATCCAACCCGGATCTGCCATTGGAAGATGAGGAAAAGCTAGAATTCAGCTCGCTCGTCCAACACAACTCCGAACTGCTCACCACGCTTGTCAACGATATTCTTGACCTTTCCGCACTGGAAAGCGGCAAATACACCATGAACCTGACTTCCTGCCATTGCAACGAAATGTGCAGGCTCATACTCTCTACCATAATGGATCGAAAAGCGGAAGGAGTGAAGCTTTATTATACCTCCGAAGTGGCAGACGATTTCCAGATCACCACAGATGAACAACGCCTGCAACAAGTGCTTATCAACTTCCTTACCAACGCAGAGAAGCACACAGAAAAAGGGGAAATCCATCTGCATTGTTCAGTGACCGAGTATCCCGACAGAATCACGTTCTCTGTCAGCGACACCGGGCCGGGCATCCCTGCCGATAAGATGGATAGTGTATTCGAACGCTTCAAGAAGTTGGATGAGTTCAAACAGGGATCAGGACTGGGACTGAATATATGCCGCACCATAGCCGAACGATTACATGGAGAAGTCAAAGTAGACAAGAGCTACACCAATGGTGCACGTTTTCTGCTTATACTTCCATTAAAATAAGATTAGCTATTGACTTTCCTCTTTTTATTTTGTATCTTTGAGGAACAGAAAAAGAAAAAAGCAATATGAGTTATATAAAAATCAAGACATAATAACACATTATCAAAACATATATTTCCATATATGGAAGAACCGAATGGGAGAAAATCAGTATTGATTTTCTCCCATTTTGTATATATAAATCCCACATATTCCAATAATTCTCTGAAAATAGTTTCTAATAAACTCAGATACCGTTCTTAATAAACTCTCTCACTATTTATTAAAAACGGTATTCGGATTTATTATAGAAATGTAAATATATTGTTGCTAACAATATAGAAGTCTATTCAAAGATGAGTAAGGCAAACATCGAAACAGTCAATATTACGTACAAATAAGCTATAACAAATTTCTTACATCCTAATAGAGAGATACTTCTTCAAGGCATCTTCCTCCGTTTTTGCAACCAAACTATAGAAATCATCATGTTGTTGTTCCGTATGTGAACGTTCTAATGACTTAAGAAGTGACTTTGCATCCACAAAAAAAGAAAAAGCCCCGAAAGATATCTCTTTCAGGGCTTTTCTTCGTTGGACTACCAAGATTCGAACTTGGACAAACAGAACCAAAACCTGTTGTGCTACCATTACACCATAGTCCAAACTTATGTGCTTTCTGTTAAAAAGCGGTGCAAAGATAGAGGTTTGCAAGCAAACCTCCAAATATTTCGTTCACTTTTTTATATTCTATCGAATGAATCGTGCATTATTACTTTGCAATCAGCAGATAATAGTTCTTTTTACCGCGCTGAACAAGCAGATATTTCTCGTCGAGCAGGTCGGCAGTCGTAATTACCTGATCAAAGGCTGCCAGCTTCTCCTTATTCAGCGAAACGCCACCACCCTGAACCAATTTACGCATTTCACCTTTCGACGCAAATACGGCCGCATTATCAACGAATAGATCAACAGCCTTTACTCCTTCTGCCAACACATCACGGGAAATCTCAAATTGAGGCACTCCTTCGAATACAGCAAGCAGCGTATCTTCATCCAGTTTGCGCAAAGCTTCCGAAGTCGCATTACCGAACAAAATGTTCGATGCGTCTACTGCTGCGTTATAATCATCTTCAGAGTGAACCATTACAGTCACTTCCTTAGCCAGACGCTTCTGAAGGAGACGCAAGTGCGGAGCTACCTGATGTTCGGCAATCAATGCTTCAATTTCTTCTTTCTCGATAGAAGTGAAGATTTTAATATAACGTTCGGCATCGGAGTCGCTTACATTCAACCAGAACTGATAGAACTTGTATGGTGAAGTATAGCGAGGGTCCAGCCAGATATTTCCGGATTCTGTTTTACCAAACTTACCGCCGTCAGCTTTTGTAATCAGCGGGCAAGTCAATGCGAACACCTCTCCCCCATTGGTACGGCGGATCAATTCGGCACCGGTAGTGATGTTTCCCCACTGGTCAGAACCACCCATTTGGAGCTTACACCCCTTTGTTTCATACAAATGAAGAAAATCATATCCTTGAAGCAATTGGTAAGTGAACTCAGTAAATGACAATCCATCACGTGCTTCACCATTCAGACGACGTTTCACAGAGTCTTTCGCCATCATATAGTTTACAGTGATGTGCTTACCTACTTCGCGAACAAAATCGAGGAAAGTGAAGTCTTTCATCCAGTCGTAATTGTTCACCAGCTCGGCACGGTTAGGTACATCCGACTCGAAGTCGAGGAACTTGGCAAGCTGATTCTTGATACATGCCTGATTGTGACGCAATGTTTCTTCGTCCAGCAGGTTACGTTCTGCCGATTTACCGGAAGGGTCACCAATCATACCTGTAGCGCCACCGATCAGTGCCAACGGCTTATGACCGCAGCGTTGGAAATGACGAAGGATCATCACTCCACAAAGGTGACCAATGTGTAGCGAATCGGCAGTCGGGTCGATACCCAAGTAGGCAGTCACCTGCTCTTTGCTTAACAACTCTTCTGTTCCCGGCATGATGTCCTGCAACATGCCACGCCATCTCAATTCTTCTACAAAATTCATCGTATTACTCTTTAATTATTTGGTTTTTATTGTATTTCAATTCCATGTGCGACAAAAGTACGACTCTTTCTCGGAAGATACAACTCTTACGCCTTAAAAAAGACATTTTGGATATTCCGGCGAATCACCTCACGCAACGTTTCCACTTCTACTCCACGCACCCTGGCTGCCTGACACAGGATATCTTCAATATCAAGCAAACTGTCATCCGTTTCCAGAAACAGGCGTTCATCGGGGACTATCTGCATCGTTTCATCGGGATAATATTCCCCAAAAGAAAGATAAAACCCTTTCTTCAACAACTGTACCGCCTGCTCCGGTTTTCCACGAAAGCCATGCCATATCCAAGGTTGTTGGGGGCGAGATTCTTTTTTCACACCCAGCAGTTCTTCCATTGCTTTCACGCAGTGGATAATCAAGGGCAAACCGAGCTTTTCCGACAACTTTACCTGTTCCTTAAACACCGCTAACTGAAGCTCTATCGGAGCTTCTGCCAATTTATCCAGCCCCGCCTCTCCTACAGCTACAAACTGCTTTCTCTGCAGCTGCTGTTGAAGAAAGCTCAATTGCTGACTGACATTACTCTTTCTCACCTCCCAAGGATGAATTCCGATAGAATAATAAGATCCTCTACCCACAGTCACTTCCACATTCTCTGCCAGAGGCATATACAATGGAGAGTCTGCCAATAACGGATAATTGATGATGGATTTTCCTTGGGTATCAATTTCCTGTTTATGAGTATGGATATCTAAAATATCAGTCACATTCTTTTTCATTTCCTATTTCTCGTTTCAGTTGTCTCAAGGCACGGGATCATAACCGGAACCACCCCAAGGATGGCATCGCAGAATACGCCGCACAGCAAGATAAAGCCCCTTTATAGGACCATGTTTCTTAATTGCTTCGAGCGCATACGCTGAACAAGTAGGCGTAAACCGACAAGAGGGAGGAGTAAGGGGTGAAATACAAATCCGGTAAAAATAGATGGGAACAAGCAGGAAGAAGGAAAATACCTTTCTCAAAATTCCCGTAACGAATACCCACGCGGTAGATATCCGGGAGTTATGAGGTTTCATGAGAATAGTTTTTCGGAGATGCGCGCAAGCGCTATTTTCATTTTCTCTTCCAGCTCGGCAGTAGCAACAAGCTCGTCCGACAGATAGATAAAGGCAACGGCTAACCGTTGCTCCCGGCGTTGCAGTTCATCCACCAGAAGAGACTTGTTCTTCCGGTAGGCTTCACGTATCTGGCGTTTCACCCGGTTGCGTTTCACCGCCCGTTTAAAACGACGTTTCGATACACTGATTAATATGGAAGCAGGAGCCTCGCCCTGCTCGACAGGCATATATACAACGCGTATCGGAAAGATGGAAAACGATTTAGAAACACCGCCTTCAAACATCTTTCCGATCAAAATTTTACTATTCAGCCTTTCGGCTTTACACAAAGTATATATACCCACTCTGTTTATTTATTGTTTTCCTTGATAAACATGTCAAGTGCGGCAGTCATTGACGGAGCCTGCACCGTAGGAGCCTCAAGGTCCAGACGGAGACCTGCGTCACGTACAGCCTGTGCGGTAGTAGATCCGAACGTTCCGATCTTAATCTCTTTCTGATTAAAATCCGGGAAGTTCTTCTTCAAAGAAGTCACTCCGGCAGGGCTGAAGAACACTAACATATCATAATCAAACTCTTCGTCCGGTGTAAAGTCGTTGCTCACCGTGCGATACATCACAGCTTCCGTATGCTGAATGTTGTTCTTGTCGAGCAGGTTTTTCACATCGTCATTATGTACGTCTGACATCGGAACGAGATACTTCTCCGTTTTATGCTTCACGATGGAAGGAATCAGGTCTTCAATCTTTCCAGTAGCTCCAAAGAAGATCTTACGCTTACGATATTGCACATATTTTTGAATATACAATGCAACAGCTTCCGTCACACAGAAATACTTCATAGTTTCGGGAATTGTCACGCGCAATTCAGTACACAAAGTGAAAAAATGGTCAATAGCATGGCGCGAAGTGAATATTACGGCAGTGTGGTCGAGAATCGAAATTTTCTGTTGCCGAAATTCTTTCGCCGAAAGACTTTCAACCTTAATAAAGGGCCGGAAATCTATTTTAACGCCATACTTTTCAGCTATGTCGTAATAGGGAGATTTCTCTGACGCAGGCTTAGGCTGCGACACTAGTACTTTTTTAATTTTCAACGTCCTAAAATTTTATTAGCAAAATATTGTTCATTTGAATCATACCCTGATACAGTAAAAGACAAGGTACTATTTCAAGAGCGCAAAAGTACAAAATTAATAGGAAAAGCCCGCTAAATTGATGAAAAAAAAGCTTTATCCACTTATAAAACATCAATATTTTAGTGAAAATTAAAATAATAGACCCAATTATAACCAAATTCGTTAGACTCAAATCAAAATAAACCAGGAAAAGAACGAACGGAAAAAGGGCAAATCCGACATAATATATGAGCGCAGAATACGACTCCAGCCATATATTTGTCTTATTTTTATCAAAAAACGTCCACCCCAGAAACATATAAAGCAACCATTTTAGTAAGAAATAAGCGAGGCAAAAACCAACGTAAATACCCAGCAAAAGGAGAGAGGATACATGGTCCATCAGAGCGGGACATGTATCATGAAAATAATTGAGAAATGTGATGCCCGACAAGACACAGGTCTGCAATACAAGCACAAGGAGATAACGCACATCAGCCGCCGTAGAGCTATCAAAAATGCTCGTCCGTTCGCGATGTAACACAAAGTCTTTCACCTGTTGGGAGAGAAATTTCTTTCCACGTGCCAAGGCAATGGAGGAGAGAAAGAAGCAAGCCAGCAATGTCAGCGCAATAGCATCATCCGTACGGGGAGAGTAGGAGATAGGGGTTCCTTCAAAGCCGGAATCAACCTCTTGTACAGCATGAAGATCGGCCAACTGCAGGCTATCACTGTCTGCCTTTGCCGGACTAATCTGTTCCTGCTGGAGAAGAGACAAGGTATCCGTATTCTGGGAACTTAGTGTATCACCTATCATATCGCTGCAAATTTACGAATGGAAATATCCCATACAGGAGTCTCATAAAGCAGCTGAACTGCTTCTTCCGGTGTCTGCGCCACTTTCCATATATCACCGTGTTGGCGTCGCATAAAGCTTTCATCAATTGCTTTTTCAAGCATTTCGAGCAATGGATCGAAAAATCGGTTTGTATTGAGAATTATAATCGGATTGAGATACAACCCCAATTGTTTCCAAGTGATAATTTCCAGCAATTCTTCAAGGGTACCGCATCCACCCGGCAAAGCGATGATACCATCACTCAAATTGGCCATCTTCTGTTTGCGCTCGTGCATGGATTCTACCTCGATCAGCTCTGTCAGTCCAGTATGATGCCAGTTTTGTTCCACCATGAAGCGGGGAATCACTCCGGTCACTTCACCGCCATTCTTCAACACAGCATCTGCCACAGAGCACATCAGGCCGATACTTCCAGCTCCGTTTATCAAACGGATATGGTGTTCGGCAAGCAGACGGCCGAGAGTCTCGGCTGCTTGAAAGTAAACAGCATCTATCTTAGTACTGGAAGCGCTATATACGCATACGGAATTTATCTGGTTCATCACTCTTTACGGGGTTTATGGTTGTAACGAGTGCAAAAGTACAAAAAAACATAGAATAACAGACTATAGTTCAAACTAACTAAAATGTAAATTGATAAGAGATAGATGGCAGTGCACCATACAAATACATTTTATGCATGCCAATATCAGAGAAATCATAGTCATCTCTACTCGTATAGATAGTAAACACATTTTTTCTGTTATATACATTCATCACAGAAAGAATCAATCGACCTCTTTTGCCAGTTTTACAAGTCATGGATAAATTCAATTCATGAAAGGCAGGAGCACGATAACCATTTCTTGTAGAATAGATATAGAAAGCTGTACCGTTCACCCGGTAATGAGCAATAGGCAATGTCAGATTCATCCCTGAATTGTACGAGAAGGTAGCTGCAAAAGCACACCTCCGCTTACGTCCGGCCTCATAATTCAGAAATATCTTCAAGCTATGTGGACGATCATAGACAGGCGGATATTCCTTATCTTCGAAAGCAGCAATATAATTTCGGGCATGTGAAAGAGTATAGCTAATCCAGCCGGTTAGCCGCCCTCTGTTTTTAGATACATAGAATTCCGCTCCATAGGCCTTTGAATAACCTGTGTTCAACTGTGTTTCTATCTGATTATTTAAAAAGATATTTGCATTATCTACAAAATCAACGATATGATCCGTCTTTCTATAATAAGTCTCCAGAGAAAATGTATACATTCCTTTTTCCAGACTTTTCTCATACCCTAAAGCCACTTGTTTCATCACTGCAGGTTTCAGTTGTCTATTAGCAGGTACCCACATATCTGAAGGAATACCGACAGAGGAATTAGACAACATATGCAGGTTTTGTGAAGACTGCGTGAAAGCTGCATGCAAACGGTTCCCGGTTCCGGGAGAGTAGGACAACTCAGCTCTCGGTTCAGGCATTATGTAACCCTTTTGCTTGAGTTCTCCCACTTTAGGAGTATAAAAAACTGGGAAACGAATTCCTCCACTCAGCCGCCATACTGATGAAATCTTATAGGTTGCTTCTCCATAGGCTGCCATATCCAACAGGGACCGCCTATCCATTCGATAAGGAACCACATTACTAAAGTCTCCCCAGCTACTAATACTCCCAGGCATTGTGGTAAATACATGCGCAGAGAGACCACTCCTGATATGCAGTACATTGTTAACAGCATAATCTGCATCATATTTCAATTGATAAGATTGGATATTCGATTTCCATAAGAACTTCATTCCATCTGTTATTGATTTATAGCGATAATAATAATTGCTAAAAATAGCACTGAAGTTTCCCGACAACCGATCTGTCCAAACATGATTCCATCGGAATGTAGCAGTAGTATTTCCCCAATTCATACCATAACCGCGTACCAGTTGATTAAAAAAAGTATGATCGCCGCCATTATATACTGAAAAGAAAATCCGGTTCCGGTCATTTAATGTAGAATTAATTTTGGCGTTTACATCATAAAAGCTCATTTTAGTACCACGAAACTGTTTCAGTACGTTAAGTACAGCTCCCGGATAAGCAAATCTACCAGCTATCAGGTAAGATGTTTTCCCTTTCTTTATCGGACCTTCCAACTGGATTTTAGAAGCGATAACTCCAATTGTAGCACTCCGGTGTTTCTCCTGATTGTTTCCTTCGCGCATTTTGACATCAATAACAGACGAAGTTCTTCCACCATACTTCAATGGAAAATAAGATTTATAAAGACTCACTTGCTGTATAGCGTCGTTATTGAACACAGAAAAGAAAGACAATGCATGATTCGGGTTATAAACCATTGCCTCATCCAGCAATATCAAGTTACCCCATTGATTACTCCCTCGAACAGATATATTATTGGAACCTTCATTGCCACTAATGACTCCCGGAAGATATTGTAATGACTTCAATACATCAGGTTCACTTCCTAAAGTGGGAAGTGCCTGAATATCTTTCTGGTTCAATGTCAACTGTCCTCCTGCTTTCTGATTTCCCATTACCTCTACATCACTTAGTTGATAGTTATCGGGCATCAAAGCAAAATTATGAACCGAATTTGCAGTCAGAGTCAACGTATCCATTTGGGTTACATAGCCCAGCATCGAACATCTTAAGACACAACGTCCACCTTTAATACGAATGGAATATAGCCCATACGTATTGGCAGCTACTCCTGTTCTCGACATCAGGTCTCCAATGTTAGCATCCGAGAGCACTTCTCCGGTTTTTCTGTCGGTCACACGACCTCTGACAGTAATCGTCTGAGCATTACATATGGTGAAATTTCCACAGCAGGATAATATAAATAATAACAGGTATTTTTCCATCAAATCCTATGTTTCTTATAAAAATAGATTTCAGAGATAGCACTGACACGGAATATTCCATAAGCACCATTATCAATGTTACTTTTTACAGAGGTCGGACGCGAAGAGAAAGTTCCACCATCCGAACGTATTTGCTTAATCATTTGATCAAACACCTGATAGCAATTTTCAGATATGGACTGCATTTTTATCCAAATGGAATCACTTACAGGATAGCTAAACCCCGGACGATTAGGGAGTACAAACTGCTCTCCCTCGCTCACAACATAGTCTATCACATTTTCCGCCAAATATTCATCATCCAAAATAGAATATGGCCAACCGGCACTATTCGTTGTTCCATAATATAGATTATAAACAGATGCGACACGAAGCACTTTTGAAGAACAAAAATCTGTTTTAAGCAAATAATAGTTATGCTCTTCAGGAGGATTATAAAAACTGATACATGGAGTTTCATTAGGTTCACCTTCTCCAGTATCAATACGTTTCATTACTATTTTGTCTATTGGAGTTTTAGGCACCATCCGCTCACATGCTGTATATTCCTTTCCTTTGTATTTGATATGAAGTTCGTAGGTATGATTTTCAACTCCATAAATCTTATTAGTAACATAAAGTCCACCAGGCGTTTCACCAGGAAGCCATTTCATATAAACAGTAACATCTTTATCTCTATAGTGATCATAAAATCGAAAATCCTGATAACCAGTCAATTTGGCATTCTGTAATGTATCTCTTATACCTGTTGTCAAATCAACAATAACAATTTCTGCATCATTAATCCTATCAAAACTACGATTTTCAGGGTATTTCAGTTTAGTTGACGGTTTACTTAATACAAAATAATAGGGTGGGGGTTCATCGGTTATCACTCCATCAAATACTATGGCATCTTCCGGGATCGGCATATCTACATCAAACGGCTCCTCACAAGCAATACAAAGATATAAAGCCTGCATTAGAAACAGATAAGTTATCTTATTCAGATTAAAGTAAAGTCTCATCTTTTATCTTTTGTGTTATAGTTCATACTCCAATAGTCTGGACAATTCTTCATAGCTGTTTGTGACGTACACCAAACGATCATTAATTATGATGGTAGGAGTAGCCATCAGCCCCCTTTCTACTAACTGATTGATGACCTTATCCATCTCCTTATATTTGTCAGAAGAATGTAAGTAGGCATCAAATTCTGTCATATTCAATCTTTTAGACTTTGCTAAGTTATATATAAAAGCGGAATCTGCTACTCCTGAATAGTTAAATATAGTATCATGAAAAGTCCAGAATTGTTTTTGCTCACCAGCAGCCTCACATGCCAAAGCTGCTAACGAAGGAGCATCTGCAAAATGCACAAAACCAAATTTAACCCGCTCTTTATAATTATCATAGAGCTTGGACAATGTCTTTTCAAATTGTACACAGCGCTCACAATTATAATCAGAGGCAACAATAAAAGAAACAGGAGAGTCTAAATTCCCCCTATAATATACACACAAATCCCTCACAACACATTCCGGCTGTTTTGGAGGATATAAAAATCTTTTAATATCCGCCTTTTGATATAAAGAATCAACCAATGCCTGAACAATCCGACTCCGAAGTTTCTGTTGATAAGATAGTTTCTCCTCCAAAGAACCTTTCACTAACGGGATTAATTCACCTTTTACATAAAAGCTTTGTGTATTAAATCCATATCGTTTTTTCAAACTATCCTGCCCTACACATATTTTCTGCTGAACAAACCAATCGATAAACTCTTCCAAAGACATGTTTTCTTTTTTGGCTGCATCTTCTAACAGTTTCTGTTTGATCAGACCTGCAAGTACCCGACTTTTGATTTCATACGCTGTATTCAATATATCAAAAATCTCTTGTTTACTTTGAGACGCCAATTCTGAAAGAAGAATCTGTTCTCCATTCACTTCTGCAACAACATCATTCTTATTTATAACAGGAGTACTGCAAGCAATAAAAAGAAAAGAGAAGAGAAAGAAATACAATATTTTCATGTCTATGTGCTAATTAAATCAATTCTTATTGGTAAGTTTTACCAATAAGAATTGATTATAAACAAATTAATAATTAGATAGCTGATCGCACCAATTTTGTGAAATTGGTTTTATCCGTATTAAGGCATACGTGATATCTTGTATTTCGATCCAGCTGGACTCCATAATATGTACCATGCGGTTCATATTGGTTTTGAGGTCCTAACCAAACTTGTGCCCAATTCTTATTATTATGATCTTCATCATCAAAATACAAATTACCTGAAGCCATTTCAGCAGGAGCAATGACCCCATAATTAATACCTGCAGGTCCCACTGGAATATCGCCCCATTTAGTCATATTCCTATTTATATTCCATGCCAATGTAGCATTAGAATCTAATTTAGACATTCCAGAAATATGCATTACATCATAATAATTAGGATCATCAGACCACACGCCATTATGACCACCATCTTCCGTATCATGATAACGGACCAATGTCATGGTCTCTAAAGGTACATCCTCAAACAAAAAGACTCCCCCCGGATAACGAAATCCCGCATCCACCATACAAAATTCGAGACGCATATTATCTCCACCATCAACATACGTATCTCCAACATTACCACTTACGCTAGTTTTACTATTTCCGTTTTCACAATCAATTTTTATTGATAAATACTTGTAATTACCACAAGAACCAACCCTGAAAACTCCGACCCTAGGCGATGTTGCACCATAAGCCGTACGCATTACCTTCTCTTTAGCAACTTCCATACGTCCCATAATTTCCGCGATATAATTGTCCTTCAAAACCTGAATGGAATCTTCATCACCCGAAGTTTCGCATTTTAGACCATTATCACCCGCTTCTAACGTACCTAGCTCATACTCATTGTTCAAGCCATTTAATTCGGATTCTGTATCCAGTAATACAGAACTTCCTGCACAAGAGCAGCATAAAGCTACCATTGTTCCCAAAACCAATAGTTTTTCTTTCATCTTGGTTAAATTTAAATTTGTTTTTATTTAAGAGAAAATCTCTGAAAAGTATTTTTCATCCAAATACATTATGGCAATATCTATTTAACAGGATAAATTATTTATTCATCCCATTCCATATTTTTAGAATAGCCATAGTAGATTAAAATAGATGTCGATTAAACAACATCTACGAACTCCCCAAAAAGTTATTAGGAAAAACAAAAATTGAATGCGAACGCATTTGAGTAACATCCTTCAAAGCTACCCAACCTCTCTTAATTTGTTCCATCGCATAAATACTTATACTTGATTGGAATAAGATAGCTGATAATAAAAAGAATAGAAGTTTCATTTCCATGATGTCTGTGTGTTAGGTTCTGTGTGCCAAAAGTACGTAAGCATAATGAAAGAAACGAATTTCACTTGGTAACATAAGTAACAGTAGCGCATAAAATAGGAAACAAGAGGTTACACACACAAATTATCTAACAGATAATCCTAATAATATATTCAAATAGCTTAGCAGTCATCCCATTTACCTCATCATACCCCATCAAAAAAAATCTTGGACTTCTTATTCAGAAGTCCAAGAGCTTTTCTCACAGAGAATACATCTATCACAGATTTCTCATCTACTAACAGGTGTATCACATTGTTGCTGAATGAACTTCATTATCCGAACTATAAAATCGTTCGAACACCCTACCAGTAGTATTTCAGCACACAACTAAAAAAAGTGATTTTAATTTTACGTTTCAATATACCTTAATGGACCTTTCACAAGGCTTATTAAGCCCACGAATAAAAGTTAACCGATTCTTTCCCCTTTCGGTCATCTAAATCGTCATTTCAGCAATGCGCCATATATTTCAGCAGCGGGGCTTCAACAGTTAATGATTTAGGTATATCATCTTATGTTAGTTGCAAATAATATATATTCCAAAGATTTAATCTAATTCAAAATCTCCGATAAAGGCTTCCTTCGGAAGTTGTATCTCCAAAGTATATTTACCTTTATCCTCACCTGCAAGATCAATATAGACCTTATCTACATTTAAATCAGTAGATGTATAAATGACTTCTCCTGTCTCTGCATCCTTGATGGTAACAGTTACAGTAGGAACAGTAGAAAGAAGGTCAATAGATAACAATGAGTTTTCAATACAAGCAGCAGGAGTAACAGGAATAGACCGATGTTGTACCTCAGTTTTATTCTTTAATCTGATTATACGTGCAGTTGTCATTTCATTAGCAAAAGAAAACATGCTTACTTGAAGTAAGACAGTCAATAGCAAAAGAGGTAAAAATTTAGTCTTCATAATAAATGGGTTTAAAATTTCGCCTCAAAAATACACAGATGAAGCAAAAGAAACGATTTTTATGCGGTAACAATGGTAACAGCCTTTTATTTAGAAGCAAAATTAACCTAAGAAGATCGATATACCTCATTGAATATCAACACCAAACACACGATCGAAAATTTGAGCATCCATTTTGTTCTTTATACGATTTTTGCGTGTTTTAAGAGCATCTGATGTAGCATCCATCAACTCCATCATGACAGTTTTTGAACAACAAAGCAATGAAAGAACACAATAAAATATATCATCACCGGTTAAAGCTGGATAACGTTCCTTCAAATTCATCATCACATCAACAAACGCATTGGAAATTTCAGAACGTATTCCTTTCCTCAAACTACGCATCATCAATAGTTGTTTATGAGTTGCCCTCTCCAATGCTTCCAATTGATCGTAGCAATCAGTAGTTTTAAGAACAGATATACATAATTGAATCTGCCGTTCTGTCAACTCCGATCTCTTCTTATTCAAATCTTCTTTATTAGATTCAGAAACCTCTTCTTCTTTTAGCAACATAGTATCTACTCGCTTTTGAGTCAACTCGTGCTGTAAAGCAATATAATGCTTCTTTCTCTTTCTGTCATTCCACATAAAATAGAAAACACATACAACCATCAATAAGAAGAATGCAGTAACCAAGCTAAAAATTAAAGTTTTAGTATGTTCTGATAATAATCTCTTATGTTCCTCCAGTTGGTGCTTATCCATAAGCCTATTAAGCTCCTCGTTATCTGTCATGAACTGAATAGAATCATAAAGAACTTTATATGCATCTATATTCTCTGTTGCAGTTTTCCATTCACCCCTTTTCTTTGCTATTTGATACATTCCATCATAGCAAACAGCCCTTCCATAAATATCAAGTTGATCTATATTCTTCCTAAAAAAATAGCTGGCAGAATCAAGTTTATTTAAATTCAACATAATTTGAGCTTTTGATAAACAGACATTGACAGCATCTTGCCCCTATACCGCAATTGCCTTTGATACATATTTATCTGCTTGAATATAATCCTTCTTCTCATTATAAGCCATAGCAAGATCATGATAAAGAGCCCCTATCAAACTAGAGTCTTGCTCTGCCAATGCGCAATCAAGAGCTTGATGATAATAAAACAATGCGCTATCCTTCTTGTTTTGCAATAAGCACATACGTGCAATACCTCTCAATGGATATGTCTGTTGGCTTCCTCCTTTCAATATCTGATAAGCCTCACGATAGGCATCAATTGCTATATCAAACAATTCATCTTTTTCATAACAGTCCGCAAGATTATCATATATCATTGCTAAGAATTCATCCCTAACAGGCATCAACCGAATTGCCGTCAGATACTCGTCTACAGCAAATGAAGTATACCCCTTCTCACCATAAGTAGCTCCCCAATAATAATGAGCTTTTGCAGCACGTACACTTTTCTTCTTATCACCATAGTATTCAACAGCCGTTTTTATCAGCGAGTCATCTCCTAAAGCAATATAATTTTTATGCCTTGCTTGCGTAAGCAATAGCGCATAAAGTGCTCTGTCAGCACGTGGTAATTTCTGTGGGGAGGAAATTGATTCCAAAATGGATAATGCACTATCAGGATATATTTCCATCAATGAGTCAGCAGATAGTAGCAATGGACTCTTCACCGAAGAAGAGCAGGAAGATAGAGAGACAGACATCAGAATGCTACCTACGCTGACAAGTAAACTAAAGAACAACAATAAATAGCGTTTAGGATAACAACATCTTGTTTTCATTAGGCAGTCCGTTTATTTACAGGCCAAAAGTAGCAAATTCCGGCAAAAGAAGTTTAATATCCAAAAGATATTTATTTAAATATAACTTATTTAAAATCAAGAGCCACAACCTCATATCCTACTAGAAGGAGTTGAGATTGTGGCTCTTATCGAATGAGCTAAGCTCGCTTTCAGACTGTTTTACAGACCAAAAGCAGCTTTAATTTTATCTACGTAGTCGAGTTTCTCCCATGTAAAGAGTTCCACTTCCACTGTTTTATCTCCTTCGTAACGAGAAGAAAACTTCTTCGTTATCACTTGCGGTTCACGTCCCATGTGACCATAAGCGGCTGTTTCCTGATAAATAGGATTACGAAGTTTCAGACGTTCTTCGATTGCTTTCGGGCGAAGATCGAACAACTGATCGATAACGCGGGCAATCTCACCATCCGTCATGTTAACGTGGGAACGGCCATAAGTATCTACAAAAATATTGATCGGACGAGCCACACCGATAGCATAGCTCACCTGTACAAGCATTTCATCTGCTACACCTGCCGCAACCATATTCTTTGCGATATGGCGTGCTGCATAAGCTGCACTACGGTCTACCTTGCTAGGATCTTTTCCGGAGAAAGCACCACCACCGTGAGCACCTTTACCACCATAAGTATCAACGATAATCTTACGACCTGTCAAACCGGTATCTCCGTGAGGACCACCAATTACGAACTTGCCCGTAGGATTCACATGATAAATGATTTTATCATTAAACAGTGCCAACACTTTATCGTGATGGATAGAAGCAATGACACGAGGCATCAGAATTTCAATCACATCACGGCGGATGATAGACAGCATTTCTTCGTCAGCTTTCAGCTGGGCGGCTTGAGAATCATCTTCCGGTTGGATAAAGTCATCATGTTGCGTAGAAACAACGATTGTATCGATGCGAACAGGAGTTCCGTTGTCATCATATTCGATAGTAACCTGGCTTTTGGCATCGGGCCGGAGGTAAGTCATCACCTTTCCTTCACGACGAATGTCGGCCAGCACTTGCAGAATGCGGTGTGCCAGATCAAGAGAAAGCGGCATATAGTTTTCCGTTTCATTGGTAGCGTAGCCAAACATCATACCCTGGTCGCCTGCACCCTGTTCCATCGGGTCCTGACGCTCTACACCACGGTTGATATCGGGACTTTGCTCATGAATAGCGGAAAGTACGCCACAAGAGTTACTTTCGAACATGTACTCTCCTTTGGTATAACCGATTTTCTTAATCACTTCGCGCGCGATGAGCTGGAGGTCAACGTACGCTTTTGTTTTCACTTCACCCGCTAGCACCACTTGTCCGGTAGTCACTAGTGTTTCGCAAGCTACTTTCGAACTGGGGTCGTAAGCCAACAGTTTGTCAAGCACAGCGTCCGATATTTGATCGGCCACTTTGTCGGGGTGTCCTTCAGACACCGATTCGGATGTGAATAAATATCCCATTTCAGTTGAGAATTGATAGTTGATAATTGATAATTCAACGAATGGCGGAAGGAGGTGTGTGGAGTAGATGCATCCGGCACACAAACGTGCCGTCAGAAAAGGATGTGTTTTAGCATTTTTTTCTGTGGTTGCAAGCTACTCAAATCTGTCCACACTTTCATTTCGGTTGCAAAGATAAAGAGATTTCGGAGATAATGAGTATCTTTGCCCTGTATTTAACACATAAATAGATTTATAATGATTCTAAATAAGAAATTAAAAACGCTTTTGGTGCTGGCTCTTTATATAGGCTTCACGATTGCTATCTACGCCATTGTCTGCCATTTCATCGACAAGCCGTTTCAGGAGATTCATTTGCTGTATGCAGTATTGATAGGATGCATTGCCTATTTACCGGTCTTTATTGCGGAGAAAAAGAAGAAGTAAGCTCCTTTATCGTTTTTCCAAGTACCGGATGCACTAATCCGGGAGCAATTTCCGCCAGTGGTTTCATGACGAAGTCACGTTCTGCCATCAACGGATGGGGGAGGATCAACTTTGCTCCTGAAGGAGAAGTGGTGGAAAGTATCAAATCATCATAAAGCAACAAGTCAATATCAATCAGGCGGTCGCTATATATGCCGTTAACGGATTTCTTCGTACGTCCCAATTTCTGTTCAATCGCCTGCGTTCTCTGTAAAACGTCTATGGGAGCCAATTCGGTATCTACACAAACCGCTGCATTCAGGAAACTGTTATCGGAAGAAAATCCCCAAGGAGCAGTAACGTAAAAAGCAGACAGGGAAAGTACTTTCCCTACCTGCTCTTCTATTTTTTGCACGGCATCCCGGAGATTCTGTTCTTTATTTCCAAGGTTAGTGCCGAGTCCCAAATATACTTTTGCCATTATTTGTCCAAAATCAGCATTGCATCTCCATACGTGCCGAAACGGTAACCTTCCTTCAATGCTACATGATAAGCATCCATCACCTGGTCATAACCACCAAAAGCAGCTACAATCATCAGTAAGGTAGAAAGCGGCATGTGGAAATTGGAAATCATTGAATTGGCTACGGTAAACTCATACGGAGGGAAGATAAACTTATTCGTCCATCCTTCGAATTCCTTCAAATGTCCGTCGGTGCTGACTGCGCTTTCAATAGCACGCATCACGGTCGTACCTACCGCACAAACATTTCTGCCGTTATCTTTGGCACGGTTAACGGTTTTCACCGCCATTTCGTTTACAAACATTTGTTCCGAATCCATCTTATGCTTTGTCAAGTCTTCTACGTCGATGTCGCGGAAGTTACCCAAACCAGCGTGCAAAGTGATATATGCAAAGTCTATACCTTTGATTTCCAAACGTTTCATCAACTCACGGCTGAAGTGCAAACTAGCAGTCGGAGCTGTCACCGCACCTTCGTTCTTCGCAAAGATAGACTGGAAGCGTTCTGCATCTTCCGGTTCTACGGGACGGTTGATGATAGAGTGGGGAAGTGGAGTCTCACCCAAAGAGTACAAAGCCTTTTTGAACTCGTCATGAGGTCCGTCATAAAGGAAACGGAGCGTACGTCCACGGGAAGTGGTGTTATCAATCACTTCGGCCACCATCGAATCGTCCGGACCGAAATACAGTTTGTTACCGATACGGATCTTACGTGCCGGATCGACCAATACGTCCCACAAACGAAGTTCTTCATTCAACTCACGCAACAAGAATACTTCGATACGAGCACCTGTCTTTTCCTTGTTACCATACAAACGGGCAGGAAATACCTTCGTATCGTTGAATATAAACACATCTTTATCATCAAAGTAGTCCAACACATCTTTGAACATCTTGTGCTCAATCTTACCTGTATTACGATGCAATACCATCAAACGAGACTCATCCCTATATTTCATAGGATGTAGAGCGATCTTATCCTCGGGTAACTTAAATTTGAATTGTGATAATTTCATATCTATTCCTTATTACGTTAATTATTTTCTTCCTCATTTTCTATTTCCTGTCCGTCAATCCACTCTTTAAAGTGTTCGGGGTTCAGGCAGTCTTCCAACCGGACGTCACCTACACGGGTGCGGATCAATCCTGTCAGATGGGCTCCGCTATGGAGCGCTTCACCAATATCACGCGCCAGAGCACGAATATATGTTCCTTTGCTGCATACGACACGGATTTGAATCATCGGTTCCGGGTCGTCCAGGCGACATTCCAGCAATTCAATCTCGTCGATAACAAGCTGCTTTGCCTTTAGTTCGACTTCTTCGCCTTTCCGGGCCAGTTCGTAGGCACGTTTACCATCTACCATACAGGCAGAGAAAGCAGGAGGCACCTGATCGATGGCACCGATAAAGCGCGTCAACACTTCTTCCACCAGTTCCCTTGTGATATGCTCGGTAGGGTAGGTGGCATCTATCTCATGTTCCAAATCGTATGACGGGGTAGTAGCACCCAAACGCAACGTTGCGACGTACTCCTTCGTGTGATATTGAAACTCTTCTATTCGTTTGGTTGCCTTGCCTGTACATACAATCATCACCCCCGTTGCAAGAGGATCCAACGTTCCGGCATGGCCGACTTTTAGTTTTTTCACCCCTATCCGACGGCAAATATGATAGCGGGCGTGCCCTACTACCTTAAATGAAGTCCAGCCAAGAGGTTTATTGAAAAACAGTACTTCTCCTTTTTTAAAATTCATCAGCCAATTTCTAAATTGTATCCAAGCAACAGCATTACCAAAATGGTTCCGCCAACAATAATTCTATACCAGCCAAACGCCTTAAAGCCATATTTCGTAACAAAGCTAATAAAGAACTTGATAGCCAGCAAAGCAACGACAAAAGCCACCACATTACCGATAATAAGTGCCGGCATGTTGTTGACAAGAATCTCGGTGCCACCATCCAGGAAGAGTTTCAACACCTTGTAACCGGTTGCCGCAAACATAGTTGGCACGGCAAGGAAGAATGAAAACTCGGCAGCATCCTTGCGAGTCAGCTTCTGGGCCATACCTCCGACAATGGTAGCCATCGAACGGGATACTCCCGGTATCATGGCAATGCACTGAAACAAACCGATATTGAATGCCTTTCTTTCTGTCAGCACCGTATCTTCGCTTCCTTTCGAAAAGATCTTATCGCAGAACAACATGAATATACCACCGATCACCAACATCACTGCCACTATCGCTACACTTTCCAGCATCTCGTCTATCTTATCACTAAACAGGAAACCCAAAATTGCAGCAGGAATAAAAGCCACCAGCAGTTTCCAGTAAAAATCGAATTTATGCAGAAAACACTTCAAAGCAGAAGCACCTGCAGGAGCCGGTGTGTGATTCAATCGAAAAAAACGTTTCCAGTAAAGGCAGACAACTGAAAGAATTGCGCCAAACTGAATAATTACAGTAAATGCTTTTACAAATTCTGTACTTTCTACTCCTAATATGTTTTGTGTAATAATCATGTGTCCTGTAGAAGAAACCGGTAGAAACTCTGTCAACCCTTCTACAATAGCAATAATAATCGTCTCAAATGTTGTTAAATCCCCCATCTTTATTCTTCTGTTTTTTGTGTTTTAGGTTTGCGTAATACAGCGTAAATCATAGACAAGAAGCCAAACAGGCAAACGACTGGCGCTACCTTGATTCTGCGTACACTGAAAATATCGGGTTCAAAAGAGGTTTCGGACGATGTAGGTCCCGTCATCAATAGAAAGCCGATAATAACAATCGCCATCCCTATTGCGAGCAAGATAAAGTTCACTTTATCAAAGGCAAATTTCTGCTTGTCAGACATAGTTTATTTAATTACAAATTACTAATTTCAATCATTCCCTTAATCTATCAGTCGGTTGTTACGGATGCTAATCACACGCAAACACAGGTTTGCCGTCAGCCATTCGCCATCCGCTAAATATAGTACAGGCTGTTTGCTTTCATTCTCAAGTATTTATTCATGGAGAAATAGGCGCATAGCCACGTTATTACAATTCCAAACGCCAATACGCTTGCACAGACTATCAACATGACTTCAGGCGTGATGACCTGAAGCAATTCCTGTTCGTACGTCACGGCCCAATAAGCGGTCCCCATCAATATGGAATCGGCAACGATGGCTGCCAATATCCCGCTCCATACATTCTTTCGAAGGAATGGCCCCCGGATGAATCCCCAACTCGCTCCTACCAACTTCATGGTGTGAATGAGGAAGCGTTTGGAGTAAATAGCCAGTCTTATGGTATTGTTTATCAGGGCAAAAGAGATAAAAGTAAGCACTACCGCCAAGGCAAGCAGTACCAGACTGATATTTCGTATGTTATCATTCACGGCGTCAATTAACTCCTTTCGATAGAGCACATCTTGTATGTTGGTGTTCTTTTTAATCATTTTCTCTATCTTCGCAATGCTGTCGGAGTTTGCATAGTCGGAATGGAGTTTGATTTCAATGGAAGCGGTAAAAGGGTTATAGCCCAAGAATTCTTCCGGATCGGTTCCCATTGCTTCCGTCTGTTCTTTCAGTGCTTGTTTTTTAGAGATATATTCGGATTGTTTCACGAAAGGTTCCTGATTCAGCTTCTTCTGAAGTTTCAGTATATCCGCTTCTTTCATGTCGTCACTGATAAGAACGGAGAAACTGATATTCTCGCGGACATATACGGAAAGATTGTGTGCTGTCAATACGAAGAAGACAACCAGTCCCAACAACAGCAACACTAATGTCGTACTGATACTCGACGTAATGAACTGCATGTCGAAGATTGAACCTGACTTATATTTGTTTTGATCTCCCATGCGTTATCTCTTTTTTCGGAATACATAAATCATGGAACTACTGCGTTCTTTCCGTCCTAAAGCATTAAACCATGCTAACGTTCCGACAAACATCCCTTTCAGGAAACTGCACGAACTGCCACGATGTTTTTCGCTCAACATGGATACGTAGAACGCATCGAACGGCATCGGATGACGCGCCGCCATAATAAAGCCATGACGGGAAGCCAATTGTTGTATAGTGCCCGGAGTAAAATGCCAGAGATGACGGGGAACGTCGTATGCCGCCCAATACTCGCCGTAGCGTTGAGCATCATAAGAAGAGCAGTTGGGTACAGCTACAATCAATACTCCTTTTTCTGTCAGCAACTCATGAAGTCGCTGCCACACCTCATCAAGGTGTTCCAAATGTTCCATCACATGCCAAAGAGTGATAACATCAAAGCTGCCGGGAGCAAACTCTTTCAAAGCCGATTCGGGCTTTACGTCCAGATCGAAATGCAACTTCGCAAACTCACGTGCCTGCGGACTTTTCTCCACCGCCTCCACTTTCCATCCCCGGCGAACCATCGCATCAGAAAAGTAACCGGTTCCCGTACCTATATCGAGCAAACGCCCTGTTTTACGATGCGCTTCCTTAGCTACCAGGCGCGCTTTGCGGCCCAGCATATAGGAACGTACATAATGGTAGATATTATTCATCGCGCCTTTGCGCGTATCAGTGTGAGAGATATAGTCGGGAGTCTCATAATACTTGCCTATCTCTGCTTCCACGGGGACTCCTTGTGTGAATGTAAATCCACAGTCCTCACACGAATACAGTTCAAACTGTTCGCCCGAAGCATAAAAATCCGTACAAGTCATGACGCGTTTCAAGTGCGCACCGCCACACACCGGACAAGCATTTATACTGAGTTTCTCCATTAACTATCTAAGCAAAATTAAGTGCTGCCTCGAATGACAAGACAACACTATACCCGAATTTGGTGCAAAGAAACAAATAAAAAGTGATGGATTGGGGTTTCGTTAAGGACTTTTAATAGATAAACCAATTAAGACATCAGTATCTACAATTAGGCTAGCTGAAATATCAAGTACATATTCTGTATGCGTAGACATGTGGCTAGGCTAATTTAATCTATTATATTGAGAAAGCAACCTTTCATTTCCGCATTTATAAAAAGAACCCTGACACAGAATATTTTCTAATTCCATATCAGGGTAACAACCAAATGAGATTACAAAATAGTCAACCTATATCAGGGTAAGACAATTACGATACTCCCAGCGATATTTCCTTTTCAATAATCCATTTTTTATTAACCTTGCGAATACATATAATTGTTTCCTCTCCGCAAAGCCGCCCACAAGCATAAGAACAATAAAAAAGTCCAACTCGCTTTTCTTTATCAAAGTATATCCTCGACATTCTCAATATTCCTGAAAAAAGAAAATTATAGTTTTCTCTTTCCCATATCTTAAATCCTTCAGGAAACTCTGAAGTGTATTTCAATATGAACCGTTTTCTATTCTCTATTTCAGACAAATCCAGTGGACGACTTTGTATTGATTGTTTATTCATAGAGTTAAAAGCCTCGGTATAACCCGGTTCTATTAATTGTTTTCCGATATATTCAACATCTAAATTTAGATTACAACAAGTGAATAGAGTATCAAAAACAGCAATAACAAAGGTCGTATCTCTCATTTTTCTATTTTTTCTCTCAATCTCAACAATCTTTTTGTCATATCCAACAGTGTCATACGCTATTGGATTGTTGTTATCAAGAAATGGCATTGGAGGAGGGGGAATTTCAAAACTACTTAATGACCCCATCACCTCAACCAAATCATCAAAAATCTCATTAAACACTTTCATTTCATAACCATCAGCTCTATCTATTCTGCATGATTGTACTCCAATCAACAGCAGCATTATTATAAAACACTTTTTCATAACCAATTAATTTCTAAATCCATACATCAACTTCAAAATAGCACTGTTTGATTTTACTATTCCTTGCGAGTTATAATATTGTTGCATTATGGGCAGTCCTATTCTTATCATAGCCTTATTTACATTTCTTTCTTGCCAATGCTGTTTATAACCTCTTGATTCATTCATTTTTCTTAATGCAGGATAAACATTTGAATTATTCATCACTTTGTCATCACTAAAATCGGCAGAACTCTGATCAGCATGAATTACTATTTCATGAATAAAAGTATCTAGTAGATCAGCATTATCTGAAGAGTTTCCTACCATTATTTGAACATTCAAGTTTTCATCATTTAAAGAAAAAGAAGTAGTACCCGAAACACTTGCATCACGTACACCTGCCCCAAACGATATATTAATTCCTTTATTATGGTATTTTCCATCTTTACTAAAAGAAAACCCTGCTATTGTTTGTCCTTTCATAGCATAATTTGCCAATAATGCTTTTCCTTCCTTTGTACTCATTAGAAATTCAAAAGCTTTCACTTGATTAGAATTAATAAGCTTACCTTTATCATCTCTTTCATAAAGTTCTGCAACACTTATACTATCTCCGTTCAAATCAATATATTTCAGTGGGTTATTAGCCACATATACATGTGGACTTATTCCATAATATTCTTCCGCCATCGGATCTACCACGTGCCAACGTCCAATCGTCGCATCATAATGTCTTGCCCCATAATCGTACCAATCCAATCCGCCTTTCCGATCCAACTCTTTACCATTATACTTATAAGGCTGCACGTTATTACATGCATTAGACATCAGTCCACCAAAAGGATAATAATCATTCACTTCATCGACTTTACCGGTTTCATCAGCAACTACACGGACATTTCCCTGATGATCTTTAATGTAAAAATGGAACTTGTTATCTTGGAAACTATAATAACCAGACTCATTCAGCAACATCTTCAAACTGCCGTTCTCATAGATCGCATTGCCACAATAAACAGTAGACGTGACGTTATCATTTATAGTATGCGTGGTACGGACTTTACTGCCGTCTGCAGCATATTCATATACAATACTACTTCCGTCAGCAAAACGAATGTGACTAGGCAAATTTAAGATATTATATTGAATTTCAGTTATCTTTTTGTTTAAATCTTTAGTCAGGTTACCATTTTTATCATAAGCATACTCAACCGTTTCATGGGCTGCATCCTTAAACTCCATACCATTGCCAAATACGCAGTTGGTGGCATTGTCATAAACGGACTCTAGTTGATTGCCATTGTAGGTCAGATTCAGGTTGTCAATCAGACCGTAAGAATCCGTACCCGTTTGACCGTAACGAAGCAGACCCAGAATATTACCCATTTTGTCATAACCGGTTATCTGTTCGTTGAAACGGTTACGGTTCTGATTCAGGCTTGCACCCTCACCATAAACAGCGTCTTTCAGGCGGGAAAGGCCGTCATAGGTAAAACTATAACCTTTTTCAGGAGAACTTATCAATGCGTTTGAAGCATTATTCTGTGCCGTACGCCAAAACAGACTGCTGATATTACCATTATAGCAAGGGGAAATATCATTAATAGCCTCCTGATAGTTCAACGTCTGGCTGAATAACGGGCTGCTGACTCCTTTCAGCCAAGAACGGAGATTGTAGCTGTAGTTAGTACGCAATTCAGGAACACCGTTGCGCCTGTCTACAAACAGACGACCGACCTCGTCGTAAATATTATCAACCAAAGTGATAGAATCCTTGTCATTCAATTGATAAACGCTCTTCAACAGGCGGTTCGCAAGGTCGTAGGTATAAGTATGAACCTCGGTAACCGGCGCCTGTCCGGGAACACTGTGCACATGTTTCTCTTTCGTTGGGCTACCCTCGAAGTTGTAAGCCGTATAAACGGATTCAGTACCGTTCTGCCCGTTATTGCCCTTACGTTGGACAACGCGGTAGCGGTCGTCATAGTACAATGCCGAGTAAATGAAGCCTGTATATTTCCTGTCTGTAAAACGGGCGGTCAAGATTCCGGTCTGTTGCCCTTTGCAATCATCCCCATAACGTTTGCCATAACCGGCTGTTTCGCAGTAAGCTGTCGTTGCGTCATCGGGAATACCGTTTTTACCAAGGAAGTCGTAGGAATCGTAATAGCTGACCGACAAGACAGTCGGGGAACTTAAGGTTATACCTTCCAACCGGTAACCTTTCAACGGATTCTCCTCATTCACCCAAACGGCTTTTACAACAACAGTATCAAGAGGGGTGGACTCCGCACCATAAGCCGGCTGATTCTTGCAAATGCCGCTCAATACAACACGGCCAAACCCGTCGGGAATACTGAAAGACCACTCGTTTCGTTTGCGCTGTTCACCGTCTTGAGTAAAAATAGGGCGGTCGGTAGCGTCATAAATCGTGTAAACAGGGGCACAGCCGGGGAGTTTCTTATATATACAACGATTATACTTGTCGTAATGATAGATGTAAGCATACCTCTGCAAAACAGGATGGCTTTCAGCGTATGACTGTACTGCCGTCAAACTATCCGCAGCCAGCGGAGGAAGTACGAAGCGGACATTACCGTAATTGTCATATACCGTATAGGTATCATGAGCTTCGTCACCGTTCATCTGCCGGGTCAGAAGCGTTCGACCGGTTTTGTCCTTGAACCCGTAAGTTACATTTCCGTCCTCATCGGTAGTGCGGACAGCGTCCAGCGTGCACGGAGAATAAAGGCCGGACATTGTAAGCGAGAAATTTTCATCCACACCATAAAGACGGACGGGTGACAAAACATTCGTCATGCGGTCATTCTTCACGGAATGTCCCGTAGTATGCCAGTTCTTGCCAGGACCATATTCCTCCACCACCTCGTTCAACGCGGAGCCGTCATACACAGTAAGGCTGTAGGGATGTGAATCCATGCCGTAAAGAAAAAAGGAACGGGCGGTTTGCGACAATTTACCGGGATTCACATAAGATCCATCACTGCTACCATACGCCACAGGAAGCCAGAGTTTGCTGGCCCGGTTCAGGGCATCGTAGTCCTGCAATGTGATCAGGTCATGCCCCAATGGGGAAAAGCCGTGCTGAACCTTGACCGTAGGGTTACCGAAATGATCGTAATACTGAATTTCATGGCGGACTTCATCATCCGCTAAAGAAAGGACATCATCCGTAGCAACTGTCGGAACGTACGAAAGTACATACGGTTGGGTAGATGTAGGAGACAGCGAATCTTGAGACACAAGTGTCTCAAGATTAGTAGTAATAAAGCCATTCGCACTATTTCCCTCGGAAACAATATAATATGTGCCGGCAGGAAGGCTGTCCACTTTTATTTCGCAAGAGTCGGCGCTTGAATAAAGCATGGAACGAGTGGAATCAAGCAGACCAAGATGGGTTTCAGACAATACAGAGCCACAGTGACTGACCCGCAAATCCATCGGAGAGGTCAATGTGAATTTGTAAAACACATCATTAAAAGGAGTGCAGCCGGATATAAAACCGCTGGTGCGGTCGCCATAAAGAGACGTGTCCCGTGTGTCTGTAAACAGAAGGCCATACGTACCTGCATCAATAGCAGTATCCGGATCGTTGCCAATAGGACCGGATAAACGGCCATTCACCGCCAAACTGATAATACCATTGGTAGAACCATCTACAACGATGTAGTACGTGCCCGGCGCAAGATAAGATATCAAGAGATAAGCATGTTCGCCGTTATCACAGGCTCCACGCCCCCAGGCTGTATCATTCTCATACAGCAGTTCCTGGTTCGAAGAATATACTCCCAAGTAGGTATCCCTCACTTCAGAATCGCAAGTACTGATAATAAAACTCATTGGCATTGTTAAATTCATACGATAATAAACTTCATTACCGGCTTTTACGGTCATTTTGCTACCTACAAGTGTGGAAGTGTCAAAGGTGCCATAATGCCAGAAACCATTGTTTTCGTCTTCATTCACAATATCAATAGGAGAAGAAAAACTGCTCCCCGCCGGAATAGGAGTACCCGTGAGGGAAACGGTCTGCCAAATATATCCCCAGCCAAGTGCCCAGGTATGGATATAATAAATGCCCGGTTCCAAATCATAATACATCAGATTTTCCGAGGCGGCGTATATCGGTTCCACCACGTCGTCCTCCCAACGTTTCAACAAGGTATGACAGGACTTCGAACTGTTCTCCAGTGTCAGACGGACAGGAGACTGTAGAGTGAAGCAATACACCATGTCATGATAGTCGTCATGGTTGTCGGCACCCGGCTCATAATCAGATATGTAATCTGTAATGTTATCCGTATGCGAAACGGTGAACTCACTGCCAAAAGTGCCAAGATCCATCGGGTAATAGAAATCCTCGCCTATCTCACGCTCCTCTATATTAACAAACAAAGAGAGAAGCCCTTCATCCACTACTTTGCCTGAACCATATTCAATTGATTCCGCAACGATATAATATGTTCCAGGAAGCAAGGATATATATAAATCGGCATTACCCAAATCAAGACGGTCCATTTCATTTCCTGAAATGTCTAGCACATGGGCATAGATACTAATTTCGGAAGGACTATTTCTTCCAATCACTATATCCATAGAACGTGTTAGTGTCAACTTGAGGAATATGTCGTTCCCAAACGAATAATCGGGCTCTTTATATGAAGGTAGCACATAGTCGTTTGAGAACTTACGCGTGTCAAACGTTCCTTCATAAAAGAACTCACTTTCATAAGTTCCGATATCTATCGCCGTTTCCATGCGATGATAGAATGAAGACTGCCCGAACAGGCTGTACGAACAAGTCGCAAATAACATCAATAAGAATAATTTTCGTATCATAATTTCTAGTTTTGTCAGTTTTTAAATTATCCAGTTTTCCTGTATTCCTTTTATTTTCCGAAATGATAAACATACTTCTGCAACATTACTTTACGGGCGTTTGCATCCAGATAATAGCTGTCGGTCAGTCGGCTGTAATTATCATAATCGAAGCGGGTGGTGACACCGTTAGGATCGGTAATTGCCGTCACACCGTGCAGAGAAACGTATTCGTAGGTAGTAACGCGTGCATCGGGAAGCAGTTCTCTTAAAGAGCCGATCCTGACCCGTACATCGGAATCCGGGACACTATCGTATGTCCATTCATCGGCCGACTCAATCTCCAGAGCTGTACATACCTCATCGATTGTCGCATTCTCTATTCGAGCAATGGGAAAACAGTTGTTATAACTCCAGAGGAAACTGACGGGAGTTCCATCCTTTCCAGCTATCTCGACAGCGTTGCCGGATGCGTCATAGCGGCGGTAAACCACTTCGTCCCGAAAGTCCGCCTGCTTGTCCGTACGCGACTGCACTTTCTGCGGAAGGCAAGTACCCGTATTAAAAAGAATACGGCTTTCCAGGTTGTTTTCTCCCTCCGTACGCTTATGGTAGGAAAGAATAGCAGGATAATTGAGCAGATAGTCATAGATATCCACCACCGCTGTACTGTCGCTACGCATGGTTTCCACCCGTCGGGGCTTTAAGGAAAAACCGGGATCAAGAAAGTCATAATCATACGCATACCGTTTCTCGGTAGAAAAAATATGCCGCTTACCTCCGGAGGTATAATATCGCTTGATAACTTCCTTATCCAACTGCCGGTACGTGTCTATATCCAAATTTTCGCGGTGAGTGGTAAAGACAGAATATTTACCGGAGTAACCACTCTCCTCAAACTCTTTCCAACCTGTGACAATATGCCGTTCGGGTACCAATATCTGTATTTGCTGGTTTTCAATCTTCTTTGCTGAGTAACTATTCTCCACGACTGAAACCAGTTCACTGCCACGGTAATATTCCGTGCGAAGTAAAGCACCATACAACTGATTGCTTTTACCATAGATGAAATCTCCGGAAGGTTCATGCGAATAGTAGGGTTTACGACGCACCAAAGCTTCTGTCTCTTCGGTAATAGATTCGTCTACAAATTGTTTCACGGAACCGGAAGGATCACTATCGTCCCATACCAACAGGTCTTCAAAAGCATGACGTTTCACATCGTAATAGTACATGGTAGTGGTTTGAGTACCGTCATCCCCCCGGGTCTTCTCTGACACCACATTGTACATGACAGCACTACCGTCATGCAACGTAATATTGGAGACAGGCATGGAACCATAAATCGTCAGTTCCTCTTTCCATTCCGCATTGGTTGCAGGATCTCTATAGATGGCAATCCCATCCGACTGATAATCACGCTGAGTCACTATGTGCCTGATAGCGCCACCACCCCAGACGGGTTCATAATTCGGAACGTTCGGAATGGTCAGGCCATATTTATAACTCTTCCTGATCCGACGGTTTGTATGAGGGTCATAACTTTCAACAGAGGAAACACGCAAACCGCCTACAGGATGAAGATAATCCCGGTGGGACTCGTCCTTGCGACTATCCCGGAAAGCGCCATAGTTTCCTTCATAGCCGAAGCGGGTTTGTACACCCTGAGGATCGGTTATCAGGGATAAAACCCCGAGCTTCGCATAACCCGGACTCGGATTGCGGTTAGCACCCGGATAATTCACCACAAAACTATGCATGTTCGAAAAACCATTAAGATCGAGCGAAACCACTTCCCGGATACCCGGAAGCTTGCTTTGTCCGCTGTTTTCCGGACCGTTACAGAACCCCCAATGGTCTACGGAGGTCGTATAGATCGAGGGCACGCGACGGACATCTCCATAATCGAAAGACCATACGCGGTCTTCCACCCCGGGTGAAGATATACGCACCGAATCCAGCTTCGTCAGTGAAGTGTTGTCATTGTATGGAGTGATATAAAATCTAATCGTACGCACCAGCATTCCGTTCCCATCCTTTACCTCCATCTCATCAAGCACCGTACTCGAAGTAGTACCGTCTCGTCCAACACGCTTATAACTGACAGACAGACTATTATCAAGAAATTCAACCATCGACACATAAGCAGCCTCTATGTCGCCGTCCGTATAATGGACAGGGTCCGAGAAACCCACACCGGCTTCATCCCGGCTGATACTTTCCAACCTGGCTTCTTGGAGCCCTTCCGAAGATTGATAATCATCCGGAGGACAAACACGATAATAAGAGGAACCGTCTATCAGGAGCGTCTCACGGTTAGGACGATCTATATCTTTAAATATCAACTGCTCATCCAGGTTATAATACGTGCGCGGATTGACAAGATGCCCGGAGTCATAATAAAAGTTCACCAATTGATGCTCCGGATGCCGTGCGGAACAGATGGAGCTGCACAGCCAGCGGGTGATGTTATCCCCTGTTTTCTCACAGGTTCCTCCAAAATAATATTGAAGGCCGTTCTCGTCCGTAATATTCATCGTGTCGTCATAATTCCACTTCACCAGGTCGTTGTTGCGGGGAACCGTCCACATAGGCGTGTGACGCGTGCGAAAATAGCCGCTACCTCCACCTTGAGGCAGTTTGTAAATGAATTTATCCGGACGCATGTCAGTCCCGTTATTCACTTTCTTCTCATAAAACTCCATCTGTTTGTCCGGTTGCCAGGGAACTTGCTCATCTGCCACGTAAAACCAACCTTCCCTGTATTCATCGTCCGCCACACCATTGATATGGCGGCTTACTGAAGGTTCCAGGTTCAACGTCCATCCCGTTCCGGCGACACCGCTGCGCTCTTTCGGCTTCAGACCGGAAGAATGATAAGACAATGTAACAGGGATTGTCACTTCACCCGCCACAATCTCATATAATGGTACCGTTATGTCCGGGATACCCGTACAGTGGCTTACCGGATAGGACTGATATTTTTCCATGGCAGCCACCGTGGGAGAGACCGGGACAACCTGCGGCACATCCAATGAAATTGTATTCGTAGATTGCCCATGCACGAAAGCAGAAAAAAAGAGAAGGCCAAACATTACCCCTATAAAAGGTAACTGCCCCAGTCTCATTTTGTTTTTGTGTAGATATAATTTATTCATAAATGGTCGTTCTTTAAAATGAATAGTTTAATAAATTGGTTTAGTCTTATTTTCATGTCTGAAAGGCCTCCGGCAGCCGGTTAAAATAAATCTGCCGAAGGCACTTTTTCACATATCAAGCATTTCTTACAAATTCATCGCATTAGCGCCCAAAACGCCAGCCAAAGCTGAAGCCACTGCGATAACCACCTTCAGGATCATATCCCATACTGATTTCTTCATTGCCATCATTTACCTCCTTTCTGTTTTTTAATGTGTTGTGTTACTCTGTGTTTCTCCGTACTTCCAGTCTCATCAGTTCTATCGGCAAATGCTCCGAACTCATTGAATTCCTTTGCCACCTCAAAGCACGGGCACTGTTTAATCCATTCTTCCGGTTCTATCTCACCGTTTCCGTTCAAGTCCGGTGAAAGATCCCGGTGTCCGCATACCCGGCAGCCAGGGAATTTCTCCTGTAGTTGCCCAACGAGTTGCCGGAGCGTAGCCCGTTGTGCCGGAGTCCGGGTATCTGCCGGGCGTCCCCGGCAGTCCAGACCACCTTCATAGCAGATACCTATTGAATGAGCGTTGAAACCTTTTGCATGTGCGCCGATACGTTCAAGCGGACGGGTGAGGTGCACTGTTCCATCCTTGCGGATGTAGTAGTGATAGCCTGTTCCGTTGAATCCACGCCGCCGGTGTAACCGGTCCAAATCTTCCGGAGAAAGTGTACAATCCTCCCTCGTGGCGCTGCAATGCACCACAATCAAGTTGATAATCCTCATGTTAGTGGATGATTTCTAGTTTAGTTAAAAGTCAAATGTTTAGTTAAGCCTACGAAATTTGTCGTTTACATTTTGTGTACTACTCACTGCTGTGACGTCATTTATGCAGCCGGATCGGGCGCTTCTCCGCCTCCTTCATTACCGCCTCCGCCGGGCTTGTCGCTTCCACCGGAGTTACCGCCTCCTGCACTACCCGCATCGGAAACAAGTTTATCATAACGGGCACACTTCGCACCGGTCACCATCGAACGGGTAGCGGTAGTGCGGTCATGATTCTTAGTCGTTGTCGGTTGGAAGCGGACGGTAAGCGTAGCCTGTGCAGCCGACACTTCGTCAGAGGTTTCCACACCTTTGCCACGAGCCACCATCACCATACGGAAGGTACCAAGACCGTCCACGCTTACGCTTTCCGAAGATTGCAAGTGTTGCCCCATCACCGTCACCAAGTTGTCGAGTGTGTTTTTTACGTCACCCGGAGAGAGGGAAGAGTAAGCTGCTATTTCTTTCGAAAGTTGTGCGGAATCCACGTTTCCCGAACGTACAACTCGGGGATAGAAGAGTTTTTTACCACTTTTTTTGTCTTCCAGAGTTGACTGGAAGGGTTTGTACAATACTGGCATAATTGTAATAGTTTTTAGTCGTTAATAATTCTAGTTTGTCTGTGTCTTTAAGCTTATCGACAATGCAAATATAAGACCTTATTTCTGTCTGTGCAAGAGATTTTAAAAGTGTGCGTTAATAAATTCGTTAATATGGAAATTTGTTACTATACTACTAATTTACAATACATTATACAATATAATAGCATCATAATCCTCATTAATTCAGTTATTCAGGACACTCAACAAATAATGACCGGGCAGTTTGATCTTTCCGGCACTTGCCCGAATGACACCGAAACCCTTCCAAACCTTACCACCGATTTCTCCGTAATTACTTTTCAGCACGATTGCATACTGTTCGGAGGGAGGAATATGATAAAGGCGAAGGTTATCCAACAGTCCGGAAAGGTTGCGCGGGTGTCCGTCAGCAGGAGCTTGCATCCGGTCAATATCCGACTGTGTCAGTTCACGTTTCTTCTTTGCCGGTTTTCTGTTAGAAAAATCTCCTCCTTCTTCTTCCTCATCCCCTCCTTTGGGCAAAGGAGGGTTAAGGAGGATATTTTCTTTCCTTTCTTTTTCTTTTCTTTTTATGAGGGTGCTTTTTGTTGCAGTATCCGGGGATTCTGTTACAGTATCGAGGGTTTGCGTTACAATATCCGGGGTTTCTGCAACAGCATCCGGAAGGGTGGAGTGTACGGTTTCCTCATCCGGCAGCAGACAGTAGTCCGGAGAAATATGACGGCGGCTGCGGCGTTTAGTGATAAAAAGGAACTGCCGCTGAATGTCGGCGGAAGTCAGGATGCCGTAACGTTCGTAGAGAGAGGAATCGAAGAAACCGTACTCCACAAACAGACGAAGCACCCGGCGGACACTATCGTTATCCGTGCTGAAGAGCTGGTCGGAGAGTTCGTCATAGAAGTCATCATCGACATGAATATAATAACCCTCGCCCGAATATAGATAAGACAGGGTATAGAGCAGGATCGTGAAGGCGGAATCGCCTTCACGCTTCATCACACGGCGTACGACACGGTCGTGCATAAAATCGGTATTCAAAGGGAAATAGTCAAGCCCTTGTTTTATTCGTCCCATGATATAAATTGTTTTTATAAATCAGTCTGCCAATTCTAATTTTGATCCTGATTTTGATTCTAATTCCAATTCAAAGACTGATTCGGATTGGAATTCAGAACCTGATTCGGATTCAAATTCCGATTCACGGACTTTCCGCCTTTTCCGTTCAATGCTAGCAGCTACGGTTTCAAGGGCATGCAGAATAAGTTCCCGCCGCAACGTGGGATCTTCTGTAGAGGTAATTACCGGATAACTGCTTTCCCTGTTGCATGCCAGGGAGCGTTTCTCGTTCTTCCGGTGGTTCCGGCTGACAGTTTTACGACATTCCTTACAGTAGTTGCCGGGAAGACCGGTTTTCTTATTGATATAAAAGGCACTTGCCGGAAGAGAGCGTTTGCAACATCCGCAAACGCACAGTGTTTGTACTTTTGAGCTTTTCATTTTGTTATCCAATTATAAATTATAAATGCTAGTTTTTATCAGTCAGGTCTGTAATCATCCAAATACGGAGTATTCGTATACAATATGTTATCCTTTTGTTATCCTATTGCCAGGTATTAACATCTGGCATTTCAGGTATTAATGGTTAGAGAAATAGCTATTAACACTTGAGGAAATAGCTGTTAACAGGTATCAGCAAGCTTTCCGCAGGCGGCGGATGAGAAATTTTCAAGGTTGCGGTGTTTTTCTTGAAGTTTTGCATGGCATATCCGTTTTTAATTTATATTTTTGAAACGTTTTCTATTAATCAATGGGACAAAGATAGAATATTTTTTCATAATTAAAACAATGATTTTCATTTTTAATCTTAACTATTTTACAAGTCATTGATTATAAACATATAGTAAACACATTTTTTAGTCAGCCATTTTATAGCTGCCATTTATAAATCCGGGATTAGTCTTTTAAATAAAAAAACAGAATGGATACAAATTTGGATGTATTAGGTATCATCAAGCGTGCCAAACAAGCGTTAAGCCTGAAAAGAGACAGCGAACTAGCTGAATATCTGGGAGTTTCGAGAGCCACAGTTACCAATTGGGGGGCACGAAACAGCATCGATTTCCGCTTGTTGCTCAACAAATTGGGAGACAAGGTAGACTACAACTGGCTGTTATTGGGAAAAGGAAATCCGAAACATCAGCCGAGACATTGCGAAAGCGAACTGGTGCAGGGAGAAGTCGAAATCATACACAATCCGAAAACAACCGAACCAATAGACGACCGTAGCGTGACATTATACGACATTACGGCGGCGGCCAACCTGAAAACATTATTCACCAATAAAAAGCAGTACGCACTGGGGAAGATATTGATTCCCAATATATCCGTCTGCGACGGGGCGGTCTACGTCAACGGAGACAGCATGTACCCTATATTGAAATCGGGAGACATTATCGGATACAAGGAAATCAGCAGTTTCGATAATGTCATTTACGGGGAAATATACCTGGTGTCGTTTATGATTGACGGAGACGAGTATCTGGCAGTAAAGTACGTGAACCGTTCGGACAAGGAAGGTCATCTCAAACTGGTGAGTTACAACACACACCACGAACCGATGGATATTCCATTCGCGTCCATCAACGCAATGGCGATTGTGAAGTTCTCCATCAGGAGACACATGATGATGTAAGTCTCACCACAGATTACACGGATTAACGCAGACCTTTTATATTAATTCTCAAAGCCCCTGCAGGATGTTATATAGTGCAGTTGCCACATACTATCTATACAGGTAACCACAACTACAAGACAACCACGACTATGAGAATGAAAAATCTGTGTTAATCCGTATAATCTGTGGTGAAATCAGATTTCTTCCCCTTTCAGCGTAGCCGAGCTGGCCTCCGTGACACGCACGTTGACGAAATCACCGACACGGTGCGTACCTCTGTCGAACACCACCACACGGTTCTGCTCCGTACGACCGAACAGCTGGTCGCGCGAACGCTTGGAAACACCTTCCACAAGCACCTCATACGTTTTACCGATGCAACGCTGGTTGGATTCGGCAGACAGACGGTTCTGCAAAGCAATAATCTCATTCAGCCGGCGGACTTTCACCTCTTCGGGCACATTATCTTCGAGATGTTTGGAAGCATACGTTCCCGGACGTTCGGAATATTTAAACATGAAAGCGGCATCGTATCCACATTCTTCCATCAGCGAAAGTGACAAGGCATGATCCTCTTCCGTTTCAGAATGAAAACCGGAGAAAATATCGGTAGTCAGTCCGCAATCGGGGATGATACGTTTGATAGCTGCCACCCGGTCCAGATACCACTCACGGGTATACTTACGGTTCATCAGTTTCAGAATACGCGAACTGCCGCTCTGCACAGGCAGATGGATATGTTTACACACATTCGGAACTTGCGCAATCACTTCCAGCGTTTCATCACTCATATCCTTCGGATGGGAAGTCGTGAAACGAATACGCACTCCCGGAGCAGCCTCGGCCACTGTTCGGAGCAACATCGGGAAAGTAACCACTTCGCCTGTCGGTCTTTCAAAACGGTAAGAGTTGACGTTCTGCCCCAACAGGGTGACTTCCTTATAGCCTTTCGCCACGAGGTCTGCCACTTCATTCAGGATGCTTTCTACGTCACGGCTGCGCTCGCGTCCACGAGTATAGGGCACGATACAATAGGTGCAGAAGTTATTGCAGCCACGCATGATGGATACAAAACCCGAAATATGATTGCCGCAGATACGCGACGGAATCACATCCCGATAAGTCTCGGTAGTAGAAAGTTCCACATTGATTGCTTTTTCACCGGTTTCTACGGCCGCAATCAGGTCGGGCAACGTCAGGTAAGCATCCGGCCCCACAACGAGGTCTACATGATGATTCGTTATCAGATCATCCTTTACCCGTTCGGCCATACAGCCCAGTACACCTACAATCAGATGCTTTTTCTTTTTCTTCAGCGAGTGGAAAAACTCCAGGCGATTCAGAATCTTCTGCTCCGCATTGTCGCGGATGGAACAGGTATTCATAAACACGGCATCGGCTTCCTCCAGCGTTTCGGCTACGGAATAACCCGCCATTTGCATCACCGAGGCAATCACCTCACTGTCGGCTACGTTCATCTGGCAGCCATAGGTTTCGATAAACAACTTTTTGTTGTCATCCTTCATTTCAGTTGCGGATTTAAAGTCCGCTCCCGTTAATTCGTTCATACTCAAATCTTAGTTTAAAAATTCGGATGCAAAGATACGGCTTCGCTTTCAATAAGTAGTGAATTGATATCAAAATAACGCAAAAACTTATGATTTGGCAAGCAAATTTGTAATTTATGTTAAGAGAATAAACATTTTTAGGTGATATGCTTGGCAAATTTAAATTTATTTTTCACATTTGTGCAATGAAAGAAACATTAGATTTTTTCATAGTTAAGGTTTAGGTTAAAAAAATTAAGGGGAGCTGTGAAGCTGCCCTTTTTTCATAATAAAATGTTAGCCTGAACCAGATAAAATACGTAACTTTGGCAGATAACTAATTAGCAGTGAAACACAATGGAAGATTTTTTGAAATTTCTCTTGATAGCAGGTGTCATTCTTGTGGGAATATTCAAAGAGGTGAATAAGAATAGTAAATCGAAAAAAGCTAAGAATAAACGCCCCGTTTCCCCGATGCCATCCCCCGTTGAAGTAGCTCCGGATGCAGTTCCTATGCCCGAGGCATGGGGTGGCCCCAAGTCGCTGGAAGAATTATTCCAGCCTAAACCCCTGAAACAGACGCCACCGCAACAGTCTCCCAAACAGACGGCGAAACCAGCGGCGCAGCAGAAAAGAAAAAAAGAAGAAATATCCGTTTCCGCATCCCTGGCAAACAGTGCCGCGCAAGATAAACGAAATTCCCAACAAGGTTCTCATTATAACTCTCACACCGAATCAACTGATAACGAACATGATTTCACGATTCACTCCGCAGAAGAAGCCCGCCGCGCTATTATCTGGGGAGAGATACTTCAACGGAAGTATTGAGAGAGCCCGTAAACTCATTGAGTTTCGAATCATTATGTGACGAGTCATTGCCAAGCATTGGTACAAGGCCGTACAAACAGAGAATTAATTATCAATAAAAATATCAACTGTATTTAACACGAAATTTACTATTTATGTCACTCAATCGTATTTCGGCAGCGGAAGCTGCAAGCCTAATCAAACATGGCTACAACATCGGCCTAAGCGGATTTACTCCCGCCGGAACGGCCAAGGCTGTAACAGCCGAACTCGCAAAAATTGCTGAAGCAGAACATGCGAAAGGAAACCCGTTTCAAGTAGGAATTTTCACAGGCGCATCGACAGGGGAATCCTGTGACGGCGTACTGTCACGTGCCAAAGCCATCCGCTACCGCGCTCCTTATACTACCAACGCCGACTTCCGCAAAGCTGTGAACAACGGAGAGATTGCCTACAACGACATACACCTCTCACAAATGGCACAGGAAGTGCGCTACGGGTTCATGGGCAAAGTGAACGTAGCCATCATCGAAGCCTGCGAAGTAACTCCGGACGGAAAAATTTATCTGACTGCCGCCGGCGGCATCGCCCCGACCATCTGCCGTCTTGCCGACCAGATCATCGTGGAGTTGAACAGCGCACACAGTAAATCCGGTATGGGTATGCACGACGTATACGAACCGCTCGACCCGCCTTACCGCCGCGAAATACCGATCTATAAACCGAGTGACCGTATCGGACTGCCTTACGTTCAGGTAGACCCGAAAAAAATTATAGGCGTAGTGGAAACCAACTGGCCGGACGAAGCGCGTTCTTTCGCTGCCGCTGATCCGTTGACCGACAAAATCGGCCAGAATGTTGCCGACTTCCTCGCTGTCGACATGAAACGCGGTATCATTCCGTCTACTTTCTTACCCCTGCAATCGGGTGTAGGAAACATCGCCAACGCCGTACTTGGTGCATTGGGACGTGATAAAACGATTCCTCCATTCGAAATGTACACAGAGGTAATACAGAACTCCGTGATCGGACTGATTCGCGAAGGACGTATCAAATTTGGTAGTGCCTGCTCACTGACAGTTACAAACGACTGTCTGGAAGGTATTTACAACGATATGGATTTCTTCCGCGATAAATTGGTTCTCCGTCCATCGGAAATCTCAAACAGCCCGGAAATAGTACGCCGTCTCGGTATCATTTCTATCAATACAGCCATCGAAGTCGACCTGTACGGCAACGTAAACTCTACCCATATCGGCGGAACAAAAATGATGAACGGTATCGGTGGTTCGGGAGACTTTACCCGCAACGCTTACATCTCTATCTTCACTTGTCCGTCTGTGGCTAAGGAAGGTAAGATCAGTGCAATCGTACCGATGGTATCCCACCACGACCACACGGAGCACGATGTCAATATCGTCATCACCGAGCAAGGTGTTGCCGATCTTCGTGGCAAGAGTCCGAAAGAACGCGCACAAGCCATCATCGAAAACTGTGCTCATCCTGACTACAAAGAGCTTCTTTGGGATTACCTCAAACTGGCCGGCAACCGCGCGCAGACTCCACACGCTATTCAGGCTGCACTTGGTATGCACGCAGAGTTGGCTAAGAGCGGCGATATGAAGAATACCAATTGGGCTGAATACGCCAAGTAAATAGAATATAGGATTTACAATATTCGATTCTAAACAAGTATAATTGTATTCTCTGGTAAACAAAATCCAACGATTTTTGCTTATTAGAGAATACAATTATCTTTTTATAGAAAAATCAATAAGTTATAGAAGAATCAATAAGCCCTCCATAAAGAGTAGAAACTTAACCTATGACAACATAGAAATCGGATTCAACAACGAAATTCCACTTGGGTTGTTTTTGGGGGTGTCAAAACACTTTTCTTTAGGAAAGTGCTTCTGCTGCACAGAGCTTTAGCAGGGGTAAGCCTTTCAATTTGAGTATTATGACACCATCTATTTCCCGATAATCACCTCACACACCTTATCCTGAAATGCCCGTGCCTTAGCTGCCGAAAGCACATTCTGGTTCATAATGGCAAAAGCTACTTCATGTCCGTTTTTCATCTTCAGATAGCCCGCAAGCGCATTTATTGCCGTAAACGAGCCTGTTTTGGCATGAACATTCCGGAAGGCAGGAGTACCTTTCATCCGGAATTTCAATGTTCCGTCCACTCCGCCAATGGGAAGAGATTTATATAACATCTGAAACACCTCTGTTTGCGAGTACGCATATTTCAGAAAGTCCACCAGCAGGGCAGGAGAGAGGTAATTATAATTGGACAGTCCGCAACCGTCGGCAATCTTATAGTCTTTCGGGTCATGCCCCAGGCGGCGGATCAGCTTCATTATTTCGACAATACCATCTTCGGCAGCTACTTGCTTCTTTCCCGTAGCCTGCGCTCCCAGGCGACAGAGAAATGCTTCCGCATTGAGGTTATCACTCTCTTTCATCAGTTGGTTCAGCACTTTCTGCACAGAAGTGTTCCAGCAAGCCATACGCTCTACTCTCACACTGTCGCGAGGTAATTCGGCAAAGCCATACGACTGGGGAGTCGTGATTCCTTTCCCACGAAGGCGTTCCAGGAAAGTGTGCATAAAGAAACGGGGAGAATCATAGATGTTGACATCATCTTTTCGAATCGAAGTGACATTACCCGAAATAAGGAGGTTGTTTCCATTCGTCAGCCAGTCTCTTGTGAAAGAGAATTTCCCGGCAGAAGAGGTACGTGTTTTCGTCTGATTCGTCACTGTATAATAAGAAGACAGAGGCTGGCAGGAAACACTTGCCGTATCGCCCTGCACCGTGGATGGAACTACGGAAACCTGTACAGTCCCCTTGCAGAACATCAGCGGAGAGAGATAAGGCTGATAACCCGCAGGTGTATCGTCCCACGCCCATCCGCTGCCCCAATAAAGGGAGTCTTTCATTGAAACGTCACCATAGACCTGCCCGTTAATAACCGAAAAAGGGAAAGTGATTACCTCTTCTATCAATGAATCCATCGACTGGCTGTCAAATTCCGGATCGAATCCGCCTACCACATACAGGTTGCCTTGCAAGGTATCATGCTCTATCACGCCATCGTGCCATACTTCGGTGCGGAAAGGCTCGTTGGCTTCGGGGCGGGAAAGTGCGGTAATAGCCGTCAACAGCTTCATGGTAGAGGCAGGACGTGAAAGTTTCTCCGCACGATAGTTATAAAGTGATTTCTTAGCCGTCAGATCGTAGACGGATATGCCGACTTCGGATGCTTCGGGGAGCATCTTCTTGATAAGCGAATCTATCCGGGAGAAATTCTGTTGTCCCCAAAGTGGCAACAAACAAACTGAAAGGGCGACTAACAAAAGACTTTTTTTCATATAACACTGTTTATGACATCAACAAATGATCGTATCTTACCTCTATCTATTTCAAGTTTTTCTCTACCTGTCCAAGAAGCGAACCGGCGCCATAGCCGGACCATACATCCTGGATTTTTCCATCAGGGGCAATCAATACATAATGAGGGATTCCCCGTACCTGATAGTTTAGGGCAAGACCGGTACGTCCTTTACGAAGTTCGTTCCACTGGTTACCGCCCATTCCTTTCGTCTTGATATACTCTTTCCAACGTGCTTTCGGGTCCTCACTAATACTAATCACAGTCATTTTATCCTTGTACAGATCCATCACCTTCTCCATTTCAGGTATCGACTCCACGCAAGGACCACACCCGCTACTCCAGAAATCGAGTAAGATGAATTTTCCTTTGAACTCGGAAATATGACGGAGAGAATCATTCGCATCATATAGGTCTCCATCCACCATCATATCTCCAACTCCTACGGTAGCGGGAGGATAAACATAGGCTGTAATCTCCTGTCCGTCGCCTGTTTGTTTATCGGCTTCAGACATTCGGGCATAGAGTTTTTTCACCTCTTCTTTATAAGGCATGATGGTTTCATATTTCATCATGGAAGCAAACAACAATAATCTATCCATCCACACCGGGGAGACGGGAGCTTCTTCCATGTATTCCATTTCCTTTTTCCAGATTTCCTGCTGCAACGGCATGGACAGTTTCCGGATAGAATCTATCTTGGCCCACGCCTGACTTTCAAACTCCCGGTCGCCCGGATGGTCTATGAACATCATCCGTTGCCAGTCATATTCCGCTGCCATGTATTGCATCAATTCTTTCTGTTGGGCCATCGCGCAAGCCGTAAAGCGATTTTCTTCCTGCTGTTCCGGCACATCGCTTACTACTTCCCATGTTTTCACTAGTTTATCCTGCCCCTTGATTTCGATGTATTCCCCCGGTGCGATCCACACTTCCAGCCATGTACCCGGGAAGCCCCGGTTATCAGACATAATCAGCATTTTCCGTGTGGTAGAAACCGTGTCGCGGAAAGAGAACTGCCCATTCATAAGCGTATCTCTCAAGACACAGTTGAGAATATTTCCGTCTTCCTCGTACAGGCCGATCACAATGCTGTCAGGAAGATTGGCCAGTTCGCCCTGAATCAAATATTCATTGGCAGCAACTGACGCTTTACGATTGGATGTACAACGACACATCACCATACAAACTATTGCCAATAAGACCGGAGTGATTATATATTTTCTCATCATATATTCGATTTATAAGTAAGATACCCGCATCAATGACTGATGCCAGATATCGGAATCCATTTATAGAGCTTCCCGGAAGATTTCTCCTACCGTGGGATGTGGGAAAACAATCTTTTTCCATTGCGCTGCCGTCAGTCCGAGTTCAATGGCAGTTCCCGCAAGAGTGATAATCTCCGAAGCCGGATTTCCCAACACATGAGCGCCAATCACCCGCTGCTGTTCATCCAGCAATACTTTGCAGACTCCGTTCACGCCTTCATTCTCCGCCACAAAACGGCCGGAGTAAGCCATCGGAAGTTTGATAACCTGATAATTGATTCCTTTCGTTGAGGCCGACTCCTCCGTTTCACCCACTCCGGCAATCTCCGGATTGGTATAGACTACGCCCGGAATAGCCCGATAACTCATGGCATCTTCCTTTCCCAAGATGGAATGTACGGCAACTTCCGCTTCACGAACAGCCGTATGGGCGAGCAAAGAGAATCCTGTCAGGTCACCACAAACATACACGTCCGGCACAGAAGTCTGCATCTTTTCATTAACTCTGATAGCACCACGCTCCGTCTGCTCCAAATTCAGGTTTTCGAGCCCGAAACCTTTCGTCACAGGACGGCGACCGACGCTCATCAACAGCTTTTCTGCAATGACACTGCCGTTTCCCTCTGCGTTCTCATAAGAAACAACAGCTCCTTCTTCCGTTTGCGACAAGCCGACCACTCTCGTACTAAGCAGGAATTTAATACCTCGTTTTGTATATTCTGCACGGAGCAAAGCGGAAAGCTCCTTATCCATTCCACCCAGGATTTCGTCCATCATCTCAACCACCGTCACCTGTACTCCCAAACTATTGAAGAACGACGCAAACTCCATACCGATTACCCCGCCACCAACAATAGCCAAAGAAGCCGGCAATTCTTTACTGTCCAAAGCATCCCTGTGCGTCCAGTAGTTCACCGCGTCCACTCCCGGAATAGGGGGAATGAAAGTTTCCGAGCCTGTACAAAGTATCAGGTTCTCCCCTTCGTAAATTTCCTCCCCGCAGCGAACCGTATTTTTATCAATGATCTGCGCTTCTCCCGATACGATTGTAACATTGTTGGCAGTCAGCTTCGCTTTCACTCCCAGCACCAGTTTACGCACTACCTTACTTTTACGAGCTATTATCTTAGGCAAATCGAAAGAGACTTCCGGGATATTGACTGCATACTTCGATGCATGTTTTGCACTGTCATAAGTCTTTGCCGAATACAACAATGTTTTCGTAGGAATACAGCCTTCGTTCAGACAGACGCCACCCAGACTATTCTTTTCGATAAGCAATACGCTCAAACCGCCTTTACCGGCAGCTTCGGCAGCCGTATATCCCGCAGGACCGCCACCGATGATAATCACTTGATATTTCATAGTATATAATCAGTTACTCTTTTATCTTCTTTTCAAACATTCTCTTTTCGAGTAGTTCTGCAAATTCCTGTTCCTTGACAGGCATCACCGAAACAAACTTTCCTTTTCCGTATTCTATCAGGATATAATCCGTCACCGAGAAACGGCCGAATTTCATGGAATGGTATTTCCTGACTGCAGTAATTTCGGAAAGCGGGATGATCTTCTTGCGAATAAAACGACCACGTGAGACTTCCAGATCACCATTTGTTGTCAATGTATAAGTAGTGTGTATAATTTGTTCGATCACTACAATCAGCATCAACATAAACAGTACTGCCACCAAGATATACTTACACCACAATGCGCCGACGGCATTCACAGTAAGCACCACCAACAGGAAATATTGGTACCAGGCGATGCGCGCATGAAATATTCGATTCATTTTGTCAGATTTTTGCCTGCAAGGTAGCAATTTTATGAATTAGTGACAACGAAAAGTACAACGAAGTAACTTATTTTGTAGCTTTGCGGTGAGAAATAACAAGATTATGGTAAGAAAATTCGATTTCCTCGTTATCGGTTCCGGAATTGCCGGTATGAGTTTTGCGCTGAAAGTGGCGCACAAAGGTAAAGTTGCTCTTATCTGTAAAAGTGGGCTGGAAGAAGCCAATACGTACTTCGCCCAGGGAGGTGTAGCCTCCGTCACCAACCTTCTGGTGGATAATTTCGACAAGCACATTGAAGACACAATGATTGCCGGCGACTGGATCAGTAACCGTGCCGCAGTAGAAAAGGTAGTGCGCGAAGCTCCCGCACAAATTGAAGAACTGATTAAGTGGGGAGTGGATTTTGACAAAAACGAGAAAGGCGAATTTGACTTGCACCGCGAAGGCGGACATTCGGAGTTCCGTATTCTTCACCATAAAGACAATACAGGAGCAGAAATTCAAGACAGCCTGATTAAAGCCGTACAACGCCATCCGAATATCACGGTCATCGAAAACCAGTTTGCCATTGAAATCTTGACACAGCATCACCTGGGAGTGACTGTAACCCGCCAGACACCGGACATCAAATGTTATGGTGCTTATATCCTCGATCCGAAAACGGGAAAAGTAGATACCTATCTTGCTAAAGTGACGCTGATGGCTACCGGTGGAGTAGGAGCCGTTTATAAAACAACCACTAACCCGCTAGTCGCTACCGGAGACGGTATCGCCATGGTTTACCGTGCCAAAGGTACGGTGAAGGATATGGAGTTTGTACAATTCCACCCTACCGCCCTGTATCATCCGGGAGACCGCCCTTCTTTCCTGATAACGGAAGCAATGCGTGGTTACGGAGGTGTACTGCGTACAATGGACGGCAAAGAGTTCATGCAGAAATATGATCCCCGTCTTTCACTCGCTCCCCGTGACATCGTGGCACGCGCCATCGACAACGAGATGAAGAACCGTGGAGACGACCATGTATATCTGGACGTCACCCACAAAGATCCCGAAGAAACAAAGAAACACTTCCCCAATATCTACGAAAAATGTCTTAGCCTGGGCATCGACATCACGAAAGATTATATCCCGGTAGCCCCGGCCGCCCATTATCTCTGCGGAGGTATCCTTGTCGACTTGGACGGACAATCTTCCATCGAACGTCTTTATGCCGTGGGAGAATGTTCCTGCACAGGATTGCATGGAGGCAACCGCCTGGCTTCCAACTCACTGATAGAAGCAGTCGTATATGCCGACGCTGCCGCCAAGCACAGTCTACAAGTGGTCGATCAATATTCTTATAATGAAGATATTCCCGAATGGAACGATGAAGGAACCCGTTCGCCGGAAGAAATGGTGCTCATTACGCAAAGTATGAAGGAAGTGAACCAGATTATGAGTACGTATGTAGGTATTGTCCGCAGCGACCTCCGTCTAAAACGTGCCTGGGACAGACTCGATATTATCTACGAAGAGACTGAAAGCCTGTTCAAACGCAGCGTAGCGTCCAGAGAAATCTGCGAATTGCGTAATATGGTGAATGTGGGTTATCTGATTATGCGCCAAGCAATGGAACGTAAGGAAAGCCGCGGATTACATTATACGATAGATTATCCTCACGTGAAGAAATGATTATGAAAACATTGATTCGGACCTTTATTCTTTTCTTCTGCATAACGGGACTAGCTTCCTGCTATGCAGGTATTCCACTGAAAAGCGGAAAATCGGAAAATAACCAGACTTATGAAGTCAGTTATCTGTTCGAGCACGACGGAGTGAAAGTGTACCGTTTTCTCGATCTGGGAAACTATGTGTATTTCACGACCCGGGGAGATGTAACCAGTATCAAGAATGATTCAACAAGAAAAAGGACAATTACTATTTATAAAGACAGTATACCAAACCGATAACGAAAAGAGGCTGTCTAACAAATTTCTTTTTAACGGCTTCACCTCTATCAAACAAACTCTGACAGATTATGTACGATAGATTATCCGTATGTGAAGAAATAGGATTTACAGTATTATTTTTATTAAAAAGAAAAAACAAGAGGCTTCCTCAAATTATATTTTTGAGTTTGGCCTCTTATTTTTTTATCTTTATATGTTTCTTTTTCACTCTTCAAAGAAACTATACTATACACTTATGAGAATATAATACACTTCAACACACTGTCTATTCAACTATAAACCAATCATTTAAACTGTAACAGCATATAAATACGAATATCACTGCCTCTTCTAAAATCATTCCCTAATATCATCCTCTTAAAAACATGTTCTTGAGCATGTGTACACCTCTTTGAGAATATAGTAAACGCTTTCCTGTCTTTCATCTCATACTTTTGTTCACAGAAATAATCACTAATCGAAATATTATGGATATAGCTAAAAGATGTGAGCAGAACCCCCTACTGGCTCCAAAAGATTTAAAAGCGGGAATCAACGGAATGGAAATTACATGTTTGTTAAATCCCGGAGTTTTCAAATATCAAGGCAAAATTTGGTTACTTTTGCGCGTCGCAGAGAGACCTATACAGAAAGAAGGAATTATCAGTTTTCCTATATATAATGAAAAAGGAAAAATAGAAGTGGTTTCGTTTTTAAAGAATGATCCCGATTTGGATGCTTCAGACCCACGCGTTATCGGTTACAAAGGAAAAAATTATCTGACTACGATGTCTTACTTACGATTGGTTTCAAGTACCGACGGTATTCACTTCAAAGATGAACCGGAATTTCCACCTATTTTCGGAAAAGGAGAGCTGGAAGCATTCGGCATTGAGGATTGCCGTGTTGCAACAACCGAAGATGGTTTTTACCTTACTTTCACAGAAGTATCGTCGGTAGCTGTAGGGGTTGGACTGATTCACACCAATGATTGGAAAAACTATACACGGCATGGAATGATATTCCCACCGCATAATAAAGATTGTGCATTGTTCGAACAGAAGATAGGTGACAAGTATTTCGCTCTTCATCGCCCAAGCAGTCCCGAACTTGGCGGCAATTATATATGGTTGGCAGAATCGCCCGACCGCTTGCATTGGGGAAACCACAAATGTGTGGCAACCACTCGTGACGGAATGTGGGATTGCGCACGTGTAGGGGCAGGGGCAGCTCCAATAAAGACAGAAGAAGGGTGGCTGGAGATTTATCATGGAGCCGATTTTAATCACCGTTATTGCTTGGGGGCTTTATTACTCGATTTAAATGACCCGTCGAAAGTCATTGCAAGAAGCGAAGAACCGATCATGGAACCTATCGCCGCTTATGAGCAAACAGGTTTCTTCGGGAATGTAGTTTTCACTAATGGGCATTTGGTGGACGGCGATACGATAACCATGTATTATGGAGCAAGCGATGAAGTGATTTGTAAGGCAGAGCTTTCCATTTCAGAGATATTAAACGTATTAAAACAGACACAAAAGAAGTAATGAATAAACTGAAAAAAGAATATCTGTTCTTTAAGCAACAGGAACCTAACATGAGAACACTGTTGGTTACCAATATGCTTTATGCATTGGTACTACCGATAGTAGAAATCTTTGTGGGAGCCTATATCATGAGGAACACGAGCGATCCGGTGATGGTTGCTTTTTATCAGCTGGCAATGTATATAGGCATCATTACTACCTCTCTTGTTAACGGCTATCTGCTAAAGAAATACAGTGTGAAGACACTTTATTCGATAGGAATCCTGGTAAGTGGCATTTCCATGTTCGGTATGATGACTATCAAGTCACTTGGCTTCGTCGAACTTGGTCTGGCCGGCTTTTTAATGGGAGCAGCTTCTGGTTTCTTCTGGACCAACCGATACCTGCTGGCTCTCTATAATACCAACGACAACAGCCGTAACTATTTCTTCGGACTAGAGTCTTTCTTCTTTTCTATTACCTCCATCGGTGTTCCTTTAATTATAGGCGCATTTATCAGCCAGATAGATGGAAAAGAAGTTTTCGGATTCCTCTTCAATATCAATACCTCTTACTGTGTAGTTACGATGGCAGCAGTAGTCATTACCGTTATCGCCTGCATGACACTGTGGAAAGGTAAATTCGAGAACCCCAAAGAAACAAACTTCCTCTATTTCCGCTTCAACATACTTTGGAAAAAGATGCTGTGGCTAGCCGGATTGAAAGGAATGGTTCAAGGTTTTTTAGTAACAGCACCAGCTATATTGGTATTGAAGCTGGTAGGAGATGAAGGAGCGTTAGGATTGATTCAGGGAGTTAGCGGGGCACTGACCGCTGTCCTGGTGTATGTATTAGGACGTATGGCCCGCCCGCAAGACCGTTTGAAAATCTTTGTAGGAGGATTAATCGTATTCTTTGTCGGTACACTATTCAACGGTATTCTCTTCTCTGCTACAGGAGTGATCCTTTTCGTCCTTTGCAAAGTGATATTCCAGCCTTTGTTCGACCTGGCTTACTTCCCCATTATGATGAGAACAATTGATGCAGTTGCAAAGATTGAGAATAGAAACGAATATGCATATATCCTAAGCCATGAGTTCGGCCTTTTCCTTGGAAGAGCTTTCGGTTTACTACTGTTTATCTTCCTTGCTTATTGTGTATCGCAGGATTTTGCATTGAAATATGCGCTGGTGATTGTTGCCGGATTACAATTAGCGGCATATCCTTTAGCTAAGAATATTACTAATCAAACTGATACTATTGAACATGAAAATGACAAGTAAAGGTGTTTTTGTACTTATGACCGTTTGTCTCCTGGCATCTTGCTCGGGCAACGGAAATAACTTTGGTGAAAAGGTAAAGCAGGTTTCCATCCATAGGGTAGACTCTATGCCTGATATGCCTGAAACTTATAAAATGCTGGACTGGAAACAAAAAGCCCAAAAGTATGACCAGTTTATCTTTGACTGGAATAATAAAAGCGAAGTCGGACCATTAATCTGGTTAGATGACGCCCGCAGAAATATGGACCAGACTACATTTGGCTTATATACTGCCATTAAAGATATTCGTCAGGGAAAGAATGCCAATAACGGAGAGTTCCATGAAAGTCTGAACTCATTGGCAGCTATTCTTGGTGCCGGCCTTGTAGGGATTGACAAGACGAATCAAGACGGATATAACTATGTAAAAATGGTGCAGAATTATTTCAATTCTGATAACGGCTGGAATATAGTCATGAACAATACGACTCCGTCAGTAGCCCTTTTAGGAGGAGGCTATGGCCGCGACTGGTGGTATGATGTATTACCCAATGCCTTATATTATGCTATTTGCGATGTTTTCCCCAATGTAGACGGGGCAGAGAAGATACAAAAAAGTATTGCAGAGCAGTTTGTTAAAGCAGATTCTGTATTGAATGGAAATTACGACTATTCTTATTTTGACTATGCACAAATGAAAGGAATGGTTAATAATATTCCATTGCAACAAGACGCCGCCGGTGGGCATGCTTATGTATTGTTGTGTGCTTATCATAAGTTTGGTGATCCACGTTATCTGCAACATAGTAAAAGTGCCATCGAAGCCCTGCTTGCCCAGAAAGAAAGCCGTTTTTACGAGGCTCTTTTACCACTCGGAGTGTATACGGCAGCCTATTTGAATGCAATAGAGGGGGCTAACTATGATGTAGCCAAACTTCTTGATTGGGTATTTGACGGATGTAAAAGCCCTGCAGGAAGAACCGGTTGGGGAATTATTGTAGGAAAATGGGGTGATTATGATGTAAGTGGTCTGCAAGGAAGTATCACAGACGGCGGAGGATATGCATTCCTTATGAACAGTATCAAACCCGCCTGGCCTTTCATTCCGATGGTGAAATATCAGCCTCAATATGCAAAGGCTATCGGCAAGTGGATGTTGAACAATGCAAGTGCATGTCGTTTGTTCTATCCGGGGGAAATAGATGAAGCACATCAATGGGCTCCGGAATTGAAGGACATTACTTATGATAATGTTTCTTATGAAGGTTTACGAAAAACGGATGACTATGGAAAAGCATCATTAAAAGGGGTTAGTCCGGTTGCAATCGGCGATGGTCCCAAATGGATAAAAGGTAATCCGACGGAGAGCATGTTCAGCGTTTACAGTTCTTCTCCTGTTGGTATTTTAGGGGCCATTGTTTGTCAAACGAATGTGGAGGGTATCCTCCGGCTGGATTGTAATGTCACAGACTTCTATACAGAGAAACCTTATCCGGTCTATCTCTATTATAACCCTCATAAAGAGACCAAAACCATTACTTATCAAGCTACCCAACCATGCGATTTGTTTGATATTGTTGCCAAAGAATATATAGCAAAAAATATAAAGACAAATGGCTCCGTTGAGATCCCGGCCAATGACGCAAGAGTAATTGTGGAACTTCCCGCCGGAACAGAATTAGAACTGAAAGATGGTAAGATTATTGCGAATAAACAAAATATCATTTCATATAATTAAATCTAAGTGTATAAACTATGAGTAAGCATTTATTATTCATTCTTATTCTTGCTGTTTGCACAAATGTCTTTGCACAGCAAACCAAGAGTATTTCGGGTGTGGTATACGACAGTAATACCGGAGAGGCTTTAATTGGAGTTTCTGTTCTTGAAGTGGGAACGACCAATGGTACTATCACTGATTTTGACGGTAAATATACATTAAAAGTATCGTCAAATAAAGTTTCATTCTCGTATGTCGGTTTTAAAACTGAAATTGTAAACGTAACAAATAGCGGAACGTACAATGTAAATCTAGTGTCCGATAATGAATTGGATGAGGTTGTGGTTATTGGTTACGGTACTCAAAGAAAGAGTGACCTTACCGGTGCTTTGGCTTCTATAAGTAGTAAGGATATTAAGAACTATGCAGTATCTAATGCATCCGAACTACTAACAGGTAAGGCAGCCGGCGTATTTGTTGCCGCCAGTTCCGGCCAGCCGGGATCGGATGCAGTGATCCGCGTGAGAGGTTTAGGGACCGTCAATGACAACAATCCATTGTATGTAGTTGATGGACAGTTCATGGATAACATCAGCAGCCTGAATCCATCTGATATTGAACGTATGGAAGTATTAAAAGATGCTTCAGCCTGCGCTATCTATGGTTCGAGAGGTTCTAATGGAGTAATCCTCATTACTACCAAGGGAGGGGTGAAAGGTGAAACGACTGTAACATTAGATGCTTATGTAGGTGTAAAAAACAGTTATAAAGCATTGAACATGATGAACAGCGACCAATACTACAACTTCATCATGAAAGCGTATGAAAATGATGCAAGCTTTCAAAACTCAATGAAGGATAAGTTTACCAATCAGTATCAGAAAGGTTATAATACCAACTGGTGGAATGAAGTAACCCGTACAGCTTTCAACCAGAACTATAATCTAAGCATCCGTAAGGGGACAGATAATTCGAGATCTTCTTTAAGTTTAGGATATGTAGACGATCAGGGTGCAATCATCACTACTGAATTCAAGAGACTTTCACTTAAAGCGAATCTTGAATATGATATTAACAAATTTATCACTGTTGGCGCCAATGTCAATCTGGCAAAGATAAGAAAACGTGACGCAGGAGCAATTCCTTCATTCGATTTCATTCAAAAAGCTGATCCTTTTACCCCTGTTATCAGCCCGTTGGTAGATCCGTCTTCTGAAAATTACGAATATAACAAATATGCGCCTACCGAGTGGTCTTACGACCCTAATCCGGTAGCCATGCTCGAACTTCCTAATAGATACAATGACATATTCAATGTATTTGGTAATGTGTTTGCCCAAATCAAATTGTATAAAGGATTGAGCTATCGGGTACAGTATAGTTTCGAAAGATACCATGATACTTTCAAAGACTTCCGTCCTGTCTATTCGTCTACTTTTTCGGAAGATAACTTAGCGAATCAGGAAAGTAAATATAATAAAGAAACTCAATTGAATAATAATAGCGCTGTTACTTCTAATTATCAAGTGGAACAACGTCTTAACTACAACACGACAATAGGCAGGCATAAACTGGATGCAATGGTTGCCATGACTTATGAGAAGAACAGCAGCGAAGGCATTAATGCATTTAAGAGAAAGGCTTTAGGTAACGATGAAATCTATCAGATACTTGATGCACAAACAGCCGGAGATAACACCTCGGGAGGTAAAGAAACATCTTCTATGTTGTCGTACTTGGGACGTATCAACTATGTATATGATGACAGATACCTTGCTACAGTCAATTTCCGTGCCGACGGTTCTTCAAGATTTGCCAAACGTAACCGTTGGGGCTATTTCCCATCAGTTTCATTAGGTTGGAGAGTGAGCAATGAAGAATTCTTTAAGAACCTGAACATTGAAAATACAATTTCCAATTTAAAACTGCGTGTAGGTTGGGGACAGAATGGTAACCAACGAATTGATAGAGACGCGCCTCTTACGTTGATTGGCACCAATAATGAGAATCAGTGGTACTTTGGAAACGGATACTCACAAGGTTACGTTCCGACTTATGTGGGAAATGCAGATATTAAATGGGAAACCAGCCAACAAACCAATGTCGGTTTAGATATGTCTTTCTTTAAAAACAGCCTTGATGTAAGCATGGACTTTTATGTAAAGAAAACAAGTGACATGTTGCTGAATATGCCTATTCCTTCTTTTGGCGCCTTCCCTAACAGCCCCTTCTTTAATGCGGGAGACTTGAAGAATACCGGTTTTGAAATAGTAGTCAACTACCGTAACCAGATAGGAAAAGACTTTAATTACAATGTAGGGCTGAACATGTCTACTTATAAGACAGAGGTAACCAAACTTACATCGGAATATTTGAGTGGAAATACCAGCCGTACGTATGTAGGAGGTCCTATCGGACGTTTCTGGGGGTACAAACAAATAGGAATATTCCAGAATCAGGAAGAGATAGACAATTATGTGGATAAGAATGGTACCAAGATTCAGCCTAATGCACAACCGGGCGATTTTAAGTTTGCCAAATTAGGAGAATCAGGCGAATTGAACGATGATGATGACCGTACTTTTATCGGTGATCCTAATCCGGACCTCATTTATGGTTTCAACTTAGGATTTAGTTATAAGAACTTTGATGTAAGCATGGCATTCCAAGGAACTATTGGAAATGACATCTGGAACGTTGCTAAAGGAAGCCTTGCTTCAGCAGGACGCCAGAATGCGTTGGCGGATGCTTACACAAAAGCATGGACAAAAGACGGGGATTTGGATGCTGTATATCCACGCATAACCAACTCTGACTCTAACAACAATATGAGAGGTTCTTCTTTCTATGTGGAGAATGGTTCTTACCTGCGTTTGCAGAATATGCAAATAGGTTATACACTGCCGAGTCACATTTGCCAGAAGAGCAAACTGTTTTCAAGTTGTAGATTCTATGTGAGCGGTCAGAATATATTTACTTTAACCGGTTATTCCGGACTTGATCCGGAACTGGGTATCAATAACCCATTGGATATGGGAGTGGATACTACACGTTATCCGTCTTCACGTACATTCACTTTTGGAGTTAATTTGCAATTTTAAATCTAGCTAAAAAGACATTACATTATGAGAAAAATATTATTTATAATATGCTGGGCTCTTGCCGGAGTGGGGTTGTATAGCTGCTCTCTCGACGAACCAAGTTATGGTAAAACCACAAGCGATAATTATTATCAGAAGGAAAGCGATATTGAACAAGCCTTGACTGGAGCTTATCTTCAATTACGTACAACTTGGAATGAATATGCATTAAATCATTATTTTGTAGGTGATTGCAGTACGGATGATGCTCTAAAAGGAGGAGGAAATGACGGTGACCGTGCCGAAGTACGCGACTTGTCCGACTTTACGATCTACACAACCAATGGTGAAGTAGGACGTCGTTGGGAGATTCTGTACAGATTAATCAATCGCTGTAACGATGTGATTTATTATGCTCCTGATGCAATAGGAAACGAAGAACTATTGAAACGTTATGCAAACGAGGCAAAAGCATTGAGAGCATTCGGGTACTATTGTCTGGTCACTACATTCGGAGAAGTGCCTCTAATCACTACGCCGATGCAACCCGCTGAAATACTACAAATACCCCGTTCCCCATTGGAGAAGGTATATGAATGTATTGTGAATGATTTAACCGATGCCTCCGCACTTCCTGCAAAAGGAGATTACTCTGAAGATGATGCTTATCGTGCAACACGTGGCTTTGCTAAAACAATGCTTGCTAAAACATACATGTTCAAAGGTGATTTTACCTCTGCCGAAACGGTACTTCATGATATTATTGAAGTGGACAAAGACTATACATTGTTGAGTGATTACGGCATGAACTGGCGCACTGAATATGAAAACAGTTCGGAATCAGTATTTGAGATTGCCAACAAAGTATATGATAAAAACATTGCCACAGGTACCAATGTTCCCCACTTCTTCACAAGCAGACGCATCTCCGGTTATCAAGGATATGGATTTCACGTACCAACCCAAGATCTCCATGATGCCTTTGACGCAGATGACCCACGTATTACTTATGTATTCACACAAACTGGTGATAGATATAAAGGTGATACTGAAGCGCAGGACAATGCTGAATCTCCAAGCGGTTATCATGATTACAAGATGACTGTGCCAGCAGTAGAAAAAACAGGTTTCGACGTCTGGATGATTAGTTACAACATTCGTTTGATCCGTTATTCCGATGTTCTCTTGATGTATGCCGAAGTATTAAACGAAAACGGAAAACCAGGGCTTGCACTTCCTTACCTGAATGATGTAAGAGAAAGAGCCCGCAAAACTAATCCGATAGATCCGAGAAGAGATCAACAGGCGTATATCCCTGCTACAACAACTAATACACTGCCCGACATAACAGAAACCGACCAAGAGCGTCTGAAAGAAATCATCTGGAAGGAACGTCGTTGTGAATTAGCAATGGAAGGATGGAGACGGGATGACCTGATGAGACAAAAACGTTTCGGAACCGTTATGCGTGCTTATGCAACCAAATATAATACATCGAAAGGTGCCAATTTTAGAGACGACAGAGATTATCTGTTTCCGATACCGCAAGGTGAAAGGGATAAGAGCAACAATATTCTTTCCCAAAATCCGGGTTTTTAATATGAATAAAATGAGGGGGCGGATTATAAAATCCGCCCTTTTTTAACAACCAACTGACCATGAAAAAGACATTATTATTTCTCGTAGCAGGTTTTTTCTTTCTCAACAACCTGCCGGCACAAAAGCCGATAGAACAAAAAGAGATCCGCTTAGTACAGTATATGCCCAATATACCTTTCCCCTATAAAATGAAAAACTGGAAAGATATAGCCACGAAACAGGACAGACTATTTTACGATTTCAACGCCAAAGGACAGAACTTACCTCTTATCTGGTGGGACGATTCGCAAGTAAACTTTCCATTCCGCACTTTCGGACTTCCAAGCTATGTAGATAAAAGACGATTAGGAGGAAATTCTTATGAATCTCTTCCCACTATGGGCTCACTCATTAGTGCAAGTCTGATAGGAGTAGACAAAAGCAATGATGACGGAAAAGATTATGTATCAATGATACGACAATTCTTCAACAAGAAGAACGGAACCAATCTTATATTGAACGGACTCGACAGGAAAGCCGGAGAAAGTTTCTGGTATGAGATATGGCCGGCAATGGCTTATTCGATGCTGGTAGATTTATATCCTCAAAAAACAGAGATGCAGGAGCCGATGAAGATCACTGTCGACAATTGGTATGCTGCTATCCAGGACTTAAGTGAAGGTAGAGAATATCCGGACTTCAACTTCACCGCCTTCAACTTTAAGAACCGTAAAGGGTATCATAATAAAATATGGCGCGAGCCGGATGCAGCCGCAGGACTTGCTTGGTTGCAATACATCTCCTGGATTAAATACGGAGATAAAAAGTATCTGAATGCTACACGCCAATGCATGGCATTCTTGCAAAACCGTCCCCAGAAAGAAGGTACTTTCTATGAGATAATGATGCCCTATGGGGCTTATCTGGCAGTGCGCATGAATGCGGAACTTGGAACTACTTATGATGAGCTGAAAATGCTGAACTGGTGCTTCGACGGTAATAATTCAGACCGTGACGGATGGGGAGTGATGTGTGAGCGTTGGAACAAATACGACGTACACGGATTGGTAGGACAAAAAAAGGATGAACAATATGCTTTTGCCATGAACACCTTTTCACAAGCTGCCGCACTTGTCCCAATTGTAAAATACAACCCGGCTTATGCTTCCACAATAGGCAAGTGGATGTTGAACTTGGCAAACGCCTGCCGTTTATTTTATGCAGACGAGCACCCCCGCAACCGTCAGTCGAGTTCTATCTGGGAAGGTGATCCTCAACACGTCATTTGTTATGAAGGATTGAGGAAGGACTTGTATCATGGCAATCACTTTGAACCGTTCCAGGGATTATTGTCCGATGAGGGTCCCTATGCTATTGGGGATCAAGTAAAAACCATGTCTTCAGCTACAGATATTTGCTTGTATGGCTCGGCCTGGGTGGGTATGCTAGCCTCTATTGTAGATACTACTAATGTGGAATGTATCCTTCAATTGGATTGTAATGCCACAGACTTTTATTCCACAAGAAAATATCCTACTTACCTTTTATTCAATCCTTATTTTGAAGCCAAAGAGGTAACCTTGAATCAACACTTTACGGAACCTACGGACTTGTACGATCTGGTATCCCAAAAATACATAAAGAAGAATTGTACCGGCGAAACAAGCATTATCCTGAACCCGGACAATGCCATAACTATTGTTTGTATTCCTGCTTCCGCTAAAAAAACAAAGAAACATGGTAAATTGATTGTTGACGGTGAAATCATAGATTATCGTTTGTAATTCGGGTTGACTATTCCACAATTGTATAAATCCTCCGTTACCGATGAAAATATGCGCGGAATAAAATAAATTCCTTATATTTGCTATTATCCTAACCGTATAAATAACATTCATTTACATGAGAAACATCTTATACGCACAATTATTTTTTATTCTGATTATTGCATTTGTCACTTCCACAAAGTCTTATGCTTTTAATGTGGCAAAACACATATCAAATGTTAACGGACTGACAAATAATTCAGTAAACTGTATTTTGGAAGATGCAGAACATACAATCTGGATTGGGACATGGGATGGACTGAATGCATATAATGGAAGAGAAATTACGACATTCAGATATAGCAAAAACAATCCGAATTCTATAAGTAATAACGTTATCCGCCAGATTATCGAATGTAAGGGCAGTTTATGGATAGCAACAGATAATGGAATCAATCGGTTAGATAAACGAACCCGTCAGATAACAAGGTATTATTTAAGAACAGATAATAAAGTACCCAATCAGGAAAAGTCTTTTATTTTAGGAAAGAGTGCGGCAGGAGATATTATCTGCCTCATAAAGGGGCTGGGATTCTTTGTCTACAATGATTCTGAAGATGAGTTTAATCCGATTAACACAGACTTTGCAAGTCATATAAAGGATTATTCCGTGAGTGATTCCGATCGTATGCTTTTCCTTTTAAATAATGGAAATACCGTGCATCTGACTTACAATCTACTCGTTAACGGAGGAAAACAGAGTGATTTACGCACAGTCGACATACAGACGCCTGTAGATAAGATATTTCTGTCGAAAGACAGATTTATCTTAAACAAAGACAACAAACTTTTCCTTTTAAATCCCGACTTTACAGTTTCCCAATACATTGAGCTGGATAGTAACAAACCTGTATCACAGGTTATCTTAGCAGAGAACAAGATGTACGTCAGCTTTATAGAAGGGGGATGTATTCATTATGATTTAAAAAAGAATACTTTTACCTACCTGAACGAACTATCCAGTCAGTTATCAGTCTTCACTCTTTATTCCGGTAGTCAGAACATATTGTGGATAGGAACGGACGGACAAGGATTAATTCAACTTTATCATTACGACTCTTTATTTGAAACCGTTCACACCAGTCACCCTGTGAGATGTTTCTGTGAAGATGAAGATGGTAATATTCTGATAGGCACAAAAGGAAGCGGAATAAAACTGTTGAATCCTGCAACGAAGGAATTGACAGATTATCTGAATGAGAGTAAAGGATTGATTTCCAATTCTGTCTATGCCTTGAGAAGAAATAAAGCGAATGACATTTTTATCGGAACAGAAGGAACCGGAATCAATATATTGAATGCTGCTACAGGGCGACTGGAAAAGCTTGAGATACCTGATAAATACCCGCCTTTCAAGGCTGTGTACAACATTTATTTTACGAACAATGATTCTCTTTTATGGGTGGGAACATCAGGATATGGTTTAATCAAAATAAATATTTCCAGAGAGCAAGGTCGTTATCACGTTAAAGGATTCAGGCAATATAATTCGTCGGATAAGAATATCTCATTGAATAACGATGTTGTTTATGCCATTACATCCGATCCGGAAGACAATATGTTATGGTTTGGCACACGTGGCGGAGGCTTGAACTGTATCAATATGAAAGATAATAGTATAAAATCATTGGAGGATATGGACAGTCGGATTTTACTCACCAATAATGATGTATTGTGCTTACTGCGTGATGATACCGGTATATGGATAGGAACAAGTTATGGACTGAACGAATTGAAAAAGGAGGAGAATGATTTTCACCTGATACAATATGCCGACGAGAAATTGAATAATAAAACAATTCATGGAATATTAAAAGACCACGAAGGAAAGATATGGATCAGTACCAACCAGGGATTGTCTAGCCTGAATGTAAAAAACAATAAAATAGATAATTATACTTTGAATGACGGATTGCAGAATGATGAATTCTCTGATGGAGCTTTCTTCAAGGATCATCGTGATTTCTTGTACTTTGGAGGAGTAAGCGGGTTTAGTTATTTCAATCCTCGAAATATACATTTGCGCGAGTTTAATCCTCCACTTATATTAAGTAGTTTGAAGATATATAATACGGTACAGGACATTAATGAACGAATCAGAAAAGGAGTGTTGAAACTTAGCTATGAAGAAAGATTCATGACTTTCAATTTCATAGCCAAAGACTTTATTAATAATGAAAACTGTGAATATGCTTATCGCTTGAAAAACCACTCGGATGATTGGGTGGGGATGGGTAATAATCCGAATATTATCTTTACCCAACTTCCTCCGGGTGAGTACCAGCTTGAAGTGAAGAGCACAAATGGCGACAAAGTATGGGGAGATAACATTTATCGCTTAACTATAAAAGTAGGTTATCCGTGGTGGCTTAGCGTTCCTGCATTGATTATCTATGCCATATTGTGCATTATTATCTTCTACATCACAAAGTCTGTTATCAAAAATCGCATACGGTTAAGCCGCCAGGTTCTTATAGCCCAGGTAGAGAAACGGCATGAACAGAAGATTTATGAATCCCGGCTCAATTTCTTCACCAATGTGGCACATGAATTCTTTACCCCCCTAACTTTGATTTATACACCTGCACAGCACTTGTTGGAACAGGACGGGTTAGATGGTAGTACAAAGAAATATCTCCAAATAATAAAGAATAATGCCGAAAGGATGCAGAAGCTGATTAGTGAGTTGATGGAGTTTCGTAAAACTAAATCGAGCAATATGGATTTGCATCCTGAAAATGTGAACGTAAAATCATTGATGGAATATGCTTCCAACAATTATGTGGATATCCTGAAAGAGAATAAAATAGACTTCAAGGTAGAGACTCATGATACGTCAGAGATCTATTCCGACCGCAATGCTTTGGAAAAAATTATATTCAATTTACTGTCGAATGCGTTCAAATATACTCCTCGTTATGGATATATTCATGTTGAGATATCACAAAATGAGCCTGATAAAACCTTATACTTGCTCGTAAGAAATTCCGGCAAGGGGTTAACCGAGCAACAGATGGCAGAGATATTTGATAAGTATAAGATATTTGATACTCCGAAATTGGGTAACTCTGTAAGCAATGGCATAGGTTTAAATCTAACAAAGAGTCTGGTTGAATTATTAGGCGGGCAGATAAGTGTAAATAGTGAACTGGGAAAAAGTGTTGAATTTTCAGTCGTGATTCCTTCTTTGCCATCCGATCATTCACTTGTTGTAACGGATGAAAAAGATTCGTTGCAGAAAGAAAAGAACGGGCAGGATCACTTATCCCCTCGCAAAGATACTGTCATACTGATAGTGGAAGATGAAAAGAATATCAGAGACCTGCTGAAAGATGTCCTCTTTGATTATGTGATACACGAAGCAAAAGACGGCGTGGAGGCTTTGAAAGAGATAGAACATAATCATCCTGATATTATTATAAGTGATATTGTCATGCCCAATATGGACGGCTTGAGCTTGATTAATAAATTGAAATCCGATTTGAAAACAAGTTATATTCCAATCATAGGAATATCGGCAAAGGCTTCTGTAGAAGACCAGATTAATGCCTTTAACCATGGTGCGGATGCTTATATCGTCAAACCATTTCACCCGAGGCAGGTGATATCCACCATAGAGAATCTGCTGTCGAGACAAATGCTTTTAAAGGACTATTTCAATTCCAGCATGTCTTCTGTGAAAGTAAAAGACGGGATTGTGCTTCATTCGGAAGACGAAGAGCTAATACAGAATGTGACAGATTTCATAAAAAATAATATAGATGATGAGTTATTAAGCCCTTCTTCTATTGCCGAATTTGTAGGAGTGAGCAAAGCTACCTTGTATCGGAAGTTCAAAGAAATAATAGACAAGACTCCGAGTGAATTTGTACGAGGTATTAGACTGGAATATGCAGCCAAGTTGTTAAGGACAACCAAGTTGACCGTATCCGAGATTATGTTCAAATGTGGATTCTCTAATAAATCTTATTTCTATCGGGAATTTTTAAAGCAATACGGTGTATCTCCCAAAGATTACCGGAATCAATAGATAAAGGATAACTGGATAACTCTTGTTTAAATACCCAAAAGACTATCCGAAAAATAAGTAAATCCTACCAATCTGTCATTCACTTTGTTCAAAACATAGTCAGAACGTAGTGAAGCATCTTTTCTTTGATTAATAGAAAGGACAAATCCTTCTACAAACAGGATGAGAGAGTAAAATGATAGCAATTTGTTTTTTCGGTGACGAAAAATGCCGCTTGCATATTACTGTAAGCGGCATTTTCTTTATCTAAATCATCCAAGATTTATCTATTCATCTATTGATTAATAGTTTTCTTTCTTCACCTCGAAATAAGCCTGCGGATGCAAACATGCCGGGCAAACTTCAGGAGCTTCTTTACCTACAGTGATGTAACCGCAGTTACGGCATTGCCATACCACTTCGCCTTCTTTAGCGAATACAGTCATATTTTCGATGTTGTTCACGAAAGCAAGGTATCTTTCTTCGTGACCTTTTTCTGCGATGGAGATATTGCGGTACATAGCAGCAATCATCGGGAAACCTTCCTGTTCTGCCACATCAGCAAAGTGAGGATAATCCAGTGACCATTCTTCATGTTCACCTGCTGCAGCAGCGCGAAGATTTTCAAGTGTAGTACCGATTACGCCAGCCGGATAGCTAGCTGTGATTTCTACCATACCACCTTCGAGAAACTTAAACATACGTTTTGCATGTTCTTTTTCCTGATCGGCTGTTTCTGTAAAGATAGCTGCAATTTGTTCGTAACCTTCTTTTTTAGCGACACTTGCAAAATAAGTGTAACGCATTCTAGCTTGTGATTCTCCTGCGAATGAAGTCAACAGATTTTTCTCTGTTTGAGTTCCTTTAATACTCTTAGCCATAATTCTATTTATATTTTAAATTGGTTGATTACCAAACGTAACTTGTCGTACTATTTATAACGCAAATATAAGAGATTTGTTCATAACAAGCCACCTTTTCTTGATGAATAAAAACTATCGGCTCATCGATGAAATCTATCAATAGATAAATAGTATGTTCAAAAACATACTTCTTTCGATTATTTTATATAATTTTGCAACCTCCACTTTGCAAAAAAGAACGAAGTACACATATAACAACATATAAAAATGAAGCTATTTGAATTTAAACCCAAACTGGTTTCTTGTCTAAAGAATTATTCGAAAGAAACGTTTATGGCGGACCTGATGGCCGGTATCATCGTAGGTATCGTGGCACTCCCATTGGCCATCGCCTTCGGTATCGCTTCGGGAGTCTCACCCGAAAAAGGTATTATCACCGCTATCATTGCCGGATTTATCATTTCTTTATTGGGCGGCAGCAAAGTCCAGATCGGTGGTCCGACAGGAGCATTTATCGTCATTATCTACGGCATCATACAGCAATACGGTGAAGCCGGACTGATTGTAGCCACACTCATGGCAGGTGTACTCCTTATTTTATTAGGAGTGTTCAAGCTCGGAGCAGTTATCAAGTTCATCCCTTATCCTATCATCGTCGGATTTACCAGTGGTATCGCTGTCACTATTTTCACGACCCAAATCGCCGATATTTTCGGACTGTCTTTCGGAGACGAGAAAGTGCCGGGGGACTTCGTCGGTAAGTGGATGATCTATTTCCGTCACTTCGATACGATCAACTGGTGGAACACCATTGTAAGCATTGTCAGTATTATTATTATCGCCATCACTCCGAAATTCTCAAAGAAAATTCCCGGTTCACTGATTGCTATCATCGTTGTCACAGTAGCCGTTTATCTGATGAAAACTTTCGGAGGTATCGACTGCATCCAGACCATCGGCGACCGCTTTACCATTAAATCGGAATTGCCCGATGCCGTTGTACCTGCACTGGATTGGGAAGCTATCAGAGAATTATTCCCGGTAGCCATCACCATTGCCGTACTGGGAGCTATCGAATCCCTGTTGTCTGCCACCGTAGCCGATGGTGTGATAGGCGACCGCCACGACTCCAATACAGAGCTGATTGCCCAGGGAGCAGCCAATATCATAGCTCCTCTGTTCGGAGGCATTCCCGCTACCGGAGCCATCGCCCGTACCATGACAAATATCAACAATGGAGGTAAGACACCGATAGCCGGAATTATTCATGCAGTGATACTGCTGCTGATTCTACTCTTCCTGATGCCGCTTGCACAATATATCCCGATGGCGTGCCTTGCCGGGGTACTGGTCATCGTATCTTACAACATGAGTGGATGGCGTGTATTCAAAGCTTTACTCAAGAACCCGAAATCGGATGTCACCGTATTGCTGATTACTTTCTTCCTGACCGTTATCTTCGACTTGACAGTCGCTATCGAAGTAGGATTGATAATCGCCTGCGTCCTCTTTATGAAACGTGTTATGGAGACTACCGAAATCTCGGTGATTACCGATGAAATCGACCCCAATAAAGAATCGGATCTTGCCGTACACGAAGAAAACCTGATGATTCCCAAAGGCATAGAGGTATACGAAATCAACGGTCCTTACTTCTTCGGTATCGCTACCAAATTTGAAGAAACCATGGCTCAACTGGGAGATCGTCCGGAGGTACGTATTATCCGTATGCGTAAGGTTCCGTTCATCGACTCCACAGGTATTCATAATCTCACTACCCTCTGCGAGATGTCACAGAAGGAAAAAACCACCGTTATCCTTTCCGGAGTAAACGAGAACGTGCATAACGTACTGGAAAAAGCCGGATTCTACGAACTGCTGGGAAAAGAGAATATCTGTCCGAATATCAATGTCGCATTGGAGAGGGCAAAGAGCTTGATAAAATAAGTGACGCACTACATAAAGACAATTTACCATAAAACGGGCTGCCACAGAATCACTTCTCCGGCAGCCCTTCTTTCTCTAAATTAAAAAACAGAGAGAGTATGATGTCATTTACTCCTGACCTCCCCCTAAAGCACGGTATAGGTTAATTAAACTTTGTATTTCAGTAAAATGATTGGCCGTTTGCGACAGTTGCGCACTAAGCAATGACTGGCGGGCGGTAAGCACTTCCAGATAGGTAGTATTACCATGCTCCATCAATAGCGAAGTACTTTGTAAAGCCGTTTGCAGGGAAGCGATCTGCTTGTCCAGCAAAAGTCTTTTTCCCTGACTGGTCTGATAGGCAATCAACGCATCATTCACTTCGCTGCCGGCATTGAGCAATGTCTGCTGAAAACCGAGAGCGGCTTCTTCCTGCTGTGCACGGGCAATGCGGTATTGTGCCACCACCTGTCCTTTATTAAAGAGCGGCTGCGTGAGCGAACCTACCGCTGATGCCAGAAACTTACCCGGATTGAGAATCAAAGACCCGGCAGAGTTCGTCCATCCGGCACTTCCGCTTAAAGTAATAGAAGGATAGAAAGCCGAACGTGCCGCATTGGTTCCATAGAACGCTGCTTCCAGTGTCCGCTCGGCAGAACGGACATCGGGACGGGAAGAAAGCATCCGGACAGGAATCCCTATCGAAAGATCCGTAGGAAACTGCTGCTTTGCCAGCATACCACGCTCATAACTACGGGGTGTCTCTGCCAATAATAAGGCAAGGCTATTCTCCACCTGACTGATCTGCTGCTGCAAATCGAGTACAGAACTCTGCACCTGATAATAAGCAGCTTCCATCTGCGACACAGCGGATTCGTTCGCCAGTCCGGCATTCATCAGAGCGCGGGTGGAGGCCACGGTTTCTTTCCATGCCGTCTCCGTCTGACGGGAAAGGTCGAGTTGCTCATCCAGCATCAGCAGGGTATAGTAAGTATTGGCTATACCTGTTATCAACTGGGTACGGACAGCCTGACGATAATCCTCGCTTTGAGCATAAAGTGCTTTCGCCTGTTTTTTGGCATTGCGCATACGACCGAATACGTCCAGTTCCCAACTGGCAGTAACGGGCAATGAATAAGCCTGCGTAGCCTTGTGTGTATCAAAACTGCTCACCGTTCCCTGCGGGGAAAGGGCAAAAGCAGGCAGAAAAGCAAGTTTGGCAGACATCAGTGCCGCCTGTGCCTGTTCCACACGAAGCTGAGCGGACTGATAGTCGGTATTAGTCTGTAATCCCACTTCGATGAGGGATTGCAGATAAGGATCGGTGAAGAGTTCCCGCCAGTCCATATTACCCAGACTGGCAGTGTCCTCGGCCACCACTTCCTCCCCATAAAGATGGTCGGGGACGACAGTGGCGGGTTTGTATTTGGTATAGATGCCACAACCGCTCAACGACAGACTGATGGCAACTAATGTGATGATATTCTTCTTCATTCTTTCTTTCATTTAGTTACGTTCGCGTTCAACTTCACTCTTTTCTTTCTCTAAAAGCACCTGTACGTCTGCTTCCTCCTCCATCGGTTTGCGGATTTTTTCCTGCAAAAATTCAAAGATGATGTAGAAAACCGGAACGACAAAGAGCAATGCCAGTGTCCCGACAACCATACCGCCTACTACACCCGTACCCAGCGAACTGTTACCGTTGGCACCTGCACCGGAAGAGAACATCAGCGGAAGCATACCGAAAATCATCGTCAATACCGTCATCAGGATAGGACGCAAGCGGACTTGTGCGGCAGAGTAAGCAGATTCCACGATACCCATTCCTTTGCGACGGCGCTCTATGGCGTACTCTGTAATCAGAATTGCTGTCTTAGCCAACAAACCGATTAACATAATCACCCCTGTCTGCAGATAGATATTATTCTCCAATCCAAGGAATTTGGCGAAAAGGAACGACCCCATCAGCCCGAACGGCACGGAGAAGATAACGGCAAACGGCACGAGGAAACTCTCGTAAAGACAGGCCAGAATCAGATAGATCAGGAAGACACAAATCGCATAGATAAAGACTGTCTGTGCACCACCGCTACTTGCTTCTTCGCGTGCCATACCACCATATTCGTATCCGTAGCCTGCCGGCAAAGACTGTGCAGCCACTTCTTCAATCACTTTCTGCACCTCGCCGGAAGAGTAACCGTCGGCAGGATTCACATTGGCAGTGATGGTACTGTAAAGATTGAAACGGTTGGCCGTTTCCGGTCCCAGCACTTGCTTCAGCGTTACGAACTGGCTTACCGGAGCCATCTCCGTACCATTGCGTACAAACATATTGTTCAATGCCTGTTCGTCGAGACGATATTCAGGTGAAGCCTGCATCATCACACGATATACTTTACCATACTGATTGTAGTTGGAAATATACGCACCACCGCAATAGCTCCCCACTGCATCGAGCACCGCACTTGGCGAAATACTCGCACGCTTACATTTGGCAGCATCCACTTCCACCGATATCTGCGGGAAGTTGATAGCATAAGAGGTATAAGCCATTGCTACCTCCGGACGCTGGTTCAAAGCACCGAGGAACTGTACAGCCACTTCGTAGAACGTAGCCAGATCACCCCCCGTCATGTCCTGAAGGTTCAGTTCAAGGGAATTACCCATACCGTAACCCGGAATCATGGCAGGCTGGAAGCTGAATACTTGCGCTTCCTTTAAAGATTGGAATTGTGCATTGAGGCGGGAAACCACGGCATCCGAGCTATGTTCCTTACCTTTTCGTTCACTCCAGTCCTTCAAGCGGATAATGATTGTACCGTAAGAAGTTCCCTGCCCGGATATAAGTCCATACCCTGCCACGCGGGCATAGTGTTCTATTTCAGGTGTATCTTTCAGGATATTTTCCAAACGGTCCATCACCTTCGTTGTTTCTTCGAGCGTGCTTCCCGGTGAAATGCTGACATTCACCATGATAACACCCTGATCCTCCTGCGGCACAAGTCCCGTCTTGGTGGTACTCATCAGATAAACCAACAGGGCAACGGCAACTGCCAACGAAGTCCATACCATCCAACGATGGCGGATGAAGAACATCACACCTCTCTTATATTTACCCAGTACGGCATTGAACGAAGCATTATACGCAGCGCGTACCCGTCCGTTAATACTCTTAGCGCTCTTGGTTCCGTCCGACGGACGCATCATGATGGCGCACAAAGCAGGACAAAGCGTCAAGGCCGAAATCATGGAGATACCTACGGCAGTTGCCATTGTGATACCGAACTGTGTATAGAACACGCCCGAAGTTCCTCCCATAAATGTAACGGGAATAAACACAGCCATAAACACACAGGTACAGGAAACGATAGCCATCGTCACATCGCCCATTGCATCTTTAGTGGCAAGATAAGGCGACTTATACCCGGCATCAAACTTGGACTGCACCGCTTCCACCACCACAATAGCATCATCCACCACCGTACCGATGGCAAGCACCAAGGCAAACAGCGTCAGGATGTTCAGACTGAATCCCGCAGCCACCAGACAGGCAAACGTACCTACCAATGATACGATAATGGAGATGGAAGGGATAAGAGTGCTTTTAAGATCCTGCAAGAAGAAATATACCACAAGGATTACCAGGATGATGGCAATAATCAGTGTCTCCACCACATTGTGTATGGAAGCGAAAAGGAAGTCGTTCGAACTCATCATGGTGACAAACTCCGTTCCTTCCGGCAGATTTTTCTCCATCCGCTCTATCTGCGCGGTAATCTCTTTATTAACAGCGGTAGCATTGGAACCGGCTGTCTGGAAAATCATATAGAGAACAGCAGGCTGACTGTCCATCTCACTACGGAAACTATATGTCATAGTGCCCAGCTCTACTTCCGCCACATCTTTCAAGCGGAGTATCGATCCGTCCTCACGCGAACGGACAACCGTATTCTGAAATTCCTCCACGCTCTTCAGGCGTCCGCGATATTTCATCGTAAACTGGAAAACGTTCTGCGAACTCTCACCCAGCGAACCGGTAGGAGCTTCAATATTCTGCTCACCCAGTACAGCCGTGATGTCCGACGGTACCAGCCCGTATTGTGCCATCCGTTCCGGTTTCAGCCAGATACGCATACTATACGTATCACCCAGCTCCATGACGTCTCCTACTCCCTCAATACGTTTTATCTGGGGAATAACATTGATGTCCAAGTAATTGGCCAGGAAAGTCTGGTCATAACGGCCATCAGTGCAGACCAAAGCACCGATCTGCAAGAAACTGGTCTGGCGCTTCATCGTGCTTACACCGACTTTCGTAACTTCGGCCGGAAGTAATCCCTGCGCCTTAGCTACACGGTTCTGCACGTTGACTGCTGCCATATCGGGGTCTGTGCCCTGTTTGAAGTAAACCTGAATAATAGCCAAACCTGCATTGGAGGCACTCGAACTGATATACATCATGTCTTCCACACCGTTGATACTCTCTTCCAGGGGCATGATGACACTGTTCATCACTGCCTCGGCATCAGCACCGGTATAGCTGGCAGTCACATATACCGTCGGAGGTGCAATATCGGGATATTGCTCCACGGGCAACGTGAAGAGTGAAATAAGCCCGATAGCCAGAATCAATACGGAAATGGAGATTGCCATCACCGGCCTCTTTATAAACATATTTCCTTTCATAATCAGTCTCCTTCTTATTTAACTTGCGTGCCTTCGCGCACCAGTCCGGCGCCTTCCGATACAATTTCATCACCGGCTTTCAGTCCGCTCAACACTACATATTCGCGTCCGTCATTGATACCGGCCACAGTTATCAGGGTAGAGACAGCCTTACCGTCCACTACCTTATATACAATAGTCTTGTCCTGCATCCGCACGGTAGCCGTCTGCGGAATGGCAATACAGTCTTTATAGATACTCGGCACTACTACCGTGCCCGATGCTCCGCTATGAAGCAACCGTGATTCGTTGGGGAACACCACACGCGCTACGACAGTACCCGTCTGGCGGTCGATGACTCCGCTGATGGATTCAATGACACCTTTCTTATCATAAACCGAATTGTCGTTCAAGTGCAATTCCACTTCCGGCATATTCTTCAATGCCTCATCCATATCACCATACTGGCGGGTAAGGGCAAGCAACTGATTCTCGGTCATGGAAAAATAGACATACATATCCGAGTTGTCGCTGACTGTGGTAAGCGGATAAGGCATATTAGCACCTACCAATGCACCCACGCGATAAGGCAATGCGCCTACTACTCCGTCACTGGGACTTTTCACCTCGGTATAAGAAAGGTTGTTGCGGGCACTGATTTCCTGGGCTTCGGCCTGTGAGAGTTGTGCCTTGGCAGTGAGATAAGTGTTCTCGGCTGTTTTCAGACTAAATTCGGAAACAACTTTCTGTGCATACAGTTCTTTGTTGCTCTTGTAAGTCAGTTCGGCGGTACCCAGCCCGGCACGTGCTGCTTCTACATTGGCAGTGGCAGTTTTCAGTGCAGCCTTGTAAGGAACCTGGTCGATAACGAAGAGTAATTGTCCCCGGCGTACTTTCTGTCCTTCGGTCACACAGAGTTTCTCAATCGTTCCCGACACCTGTGGATAGATGTCAATATCCTGCCGCCCGCGTATAGTCGCCGAATAGGAAGAAGAAAACTCTTTGTCCACCGCTTCTATCTGCATTACTGCATAAGAAGAAGATTTCACTCCCGCATCCGATGCCTGCTTGCAAGATGCCATCCACACTGTACAACCGACAATCCCTATCAGCCGTATCCATTTTTTGCTTACTGTAATCATACTTTCTCTTTTGTTCTTTTGTTAAATCCTGGACAAAAGTAGGAGAAAAGAACAAGGCAATAGTGACCAATTTCCCTCCATAAATGTCCTATTCTCGCCTTTTTCATTTATTATAGCTAACTATTTGTCAATAAACGACATATCAGACAATTATAAAGGCAATCAGGACATTCCGTTTTCCGCTTTATTCACCAACTTTGCAAAAAGAAAAAAAGAAAAGAATATGGAAAAAGAGAACATCAGACCAATAGATATAAAAGACTTTAAGGACAGTCAGCATACACTGGACTATATAGATAATGATTTTGCAATAGTCAACAGCTTGGAAGGAATTCCTGATAATAATGATATTGTCAGACTGGAATGTTTCATCATCGCCGTCTGTATAGAAGGGTGCATCCAACTGGACATCAACTACCGGACTTACCAGTTGAAGGCAGGCGATCTATTGCTCGGCCTTCCCAATACCGTCATCAGCCATACGATGTTAAGCCCTAAATATAAGGTAAGGCTTGCAGGATTCTCCACCCGTTTTCTGCAACGTATCATTAAAATGGAAAAGGAGACGTGGAACACAGCCGTTCATATCCATAACAATCCGGTGAAGTCCGTAAGCGACGAAGAAGACAATTCTGTTTTCGGATTCTACCGGGATTTAATTGTGGCCAAGATAAATGATGAACCTCATTGCTACCACAGGGAAGTGATGCAGCATCTCTTTTCCGCTCTCTTCTGTGAGATGTTGGGGCAGCTTCATAAGGAAATCGAGTGCTCCGACAAGTCGGATCGTTCGAGAGAGAATATCAAGCAGGTGAATTATACCTTACGGAAATTCATGGAGCTATTATCAAGAGACAAAGGTATACACCGCTCGGTGAGTTATTTTGCCAACGAGCTCTGTTATACGCCCAAACATTTTTCAAAGGTTATCAAGCAGGCGTGTGGCAGAACTCCGTCAGACTTGATTAATGAAACGGCTATGGAGCAAATAAAATACCGGTTGAAGCATTCGGACAAGTCTATCAAAGAAATTGCGGAAGAGTTCAACTTCCCCAATCAATCCTTCTTCGGGAAATATGTAAAAGCATATTTGGGAACATCACCGGCCAGTTACCGGAGCAGAAAAGAGGATATATGAAGAAACGCATATTTTATCTATTCTGTACCTCATAATTCGAGCTCCTCTCTTCTGAATCAGAAAAAACGCCTGTAATTTAAAACAGCACAATTCGCAAGCGATACCAAACGTCTATTATTGCTAGACAAATTGCAGTAAAGCAGACCTTTTAAAAGTATAAAAAGCCACTATATCATCAGACATATATCAGATTGCTATTTACAAACCAACAGAAAAGAAAGACAAACCAGCTCTAATTCTGCTCTCCCAAAACCCAGTTTCGCTTCCTTTAAAAGGAACCGACGGTTTGTTTATACCAAAGAGAGCGTTTGTTTTAAACAAACCGAAGCTTTGATTACACCAAACCGATGGTTTAGTGACACCATATATTGCATATTTCAAGGAAATAAATGCAATATAAAAAGAAAAAGTGCATATTCAGTTGCAAGAATATGCACTTTTTCTTCTATTAGGTCCTTTTATCTTATTCCGGTTTTCTTCTGAATCTTAAAAATGGAACAGAAATGGAAAACTCTAATTCCTCATACAGCCCCATAAGCCTAACGATTCTCGGTATCTTTCATACACCGTACAGAGAATGCATGAGAACGACCGGAAGAGTGAGTCCACGTCTTATCGGAAACTTTATAATACAGAGAAGTAGCTCCCTGATCCTTGTCATTTCCATAACTGCTTGCCGATGAGTTAGACCAATAGCAAGCGGCACCCTTACTGGCATCCAATCCTGTATTGTTGCCATTATTACCACCGTTGGAACCCCACTTACAACCTGCCAACGGCCAATAAGCATAGTTCGTACCGTCATAGCAATATTTAAATACCGCAGTTGCGCTCTGTTTCACAAATTCACCTTTCTGTTCTATCTCATCCAATACGCGAGGAGATACAACCCGGTAACCTTTCGGACAAGGATCATAAATAGATTTATGACCGTCAGAAGGATTGAGATAAGTGCTCGATTCATTCGGGTTACCCCAGAAGTCATCTTTACGATCAGTACGTGCACCGGTCCATGCGCCCAGATACCAGTCGGATTTTGTATTCTCTACATTATTGGTATAAAGCAATGCACGGGGATTTTCTATAGAGAATCGGACGTTGGTGGCTTCGGTAGGTATATTAGTACCCACGGTTCCCGACCAGCCGACCGGCGTAGGACGTCCCCATTGGAAGTAAACACCGTTTTGCTTCCAGTTGTCTCCTTCGCACGTCATATAAGTACCCAGATTACGATCCAACACTACATATCCCGTATTACCATAAGGGTGTTCTGCCGGAGTAGGGGTCATCCAGATAATAAAACTCCAGATGACGGTAGTCTGATCCGCTCCATAGATAGCCACCTGACCGCAACCGCCGTCATAGCCTCCACTTACTTTATAGGTGTTGATCGTAATATTGTAATCACTGCCAATAGGAGAGATGTCCGTAGTAGAGCCATTCACGGCAATCATCTTATGATTAACGTTCAAATCGCAACCCAGAATAGTTTTGGCATACTTGGGTTCTTCCACTTCCATAAAGTTACCACGTGCTTTCACACTCATCGTATTGCTCACGCCACTGGTAGAAATATTCGTCAACAGACAGTTGGACTCGCCATAAGCCCATCCTCCTGCCAGCAGACGTGTCTCTACCGGCTCGTACCATTCGCAGGAATTATCCGAAAGTTTCAGGTTGTTGACAGCAATCGTATTGACAGCATTGGCTTTCAGTTGCTTTCCTTCTTTGAGAATAGGAATTGTAACAGTCTGCTGGTCATTCTCCAGAGTGATGACAATGTACACTTCTTTGCCGCTCAAATCGGCAGGATATGTAGTCAGGTATATATCCTGTGCGGAAGCGAGCAGTTCGGGAGTAGTCAGTGAAACAGTGGCATACGGTTTCACATCCGTACCGTAGGTCAGTTCGTCCGTATCCAAATCTGCTGTGAATACACCGGAAAGAGGAGTCTTTGTCTCCTTGTCATATAAAGAGACACTCTTGAGTTTGTACGTAGAAAGCTCCTGGGACGAGATACTGAACTTCACATACGCCATCGCATGGTTCAACGTAAACTTAGCAAGCATATCCGGACCGCTGACCGTAGCCTTGGCAAACGCAAAACCATACTTTCCAATATGACGGCTATCGCCGGGACGGCTTTGTTCCTGCTCAACGGACAGGGTAGAAGTAATCTTGTTATCATTTTCTGCCAGTTCCGCACTTGCCCGGTAAGGATAGTAAATAAGAAGTTCCGTAGTTCCTTCTTCCGCCATCTTCACGTCGTCCGAAGTAAAGACACCGGAGTTTTGTCCGATCGACTCATCACTCAATAAAGACTGCACATTATTGATGTCGGTCCCTGCCGTACGGGAGAACACACCCAAGGCATCCCCTTCGCTCCAGAGCACCGGATAAACGTCCCCAGTTTTGTCACCGATAGAAACACGCGTCTGCGGAGACGAGAGTCCAACCAATGTCAGACATGAACCTGCCGTTGCCGGTTCTTTGCCCTTATCGGACGAAATAAGTTCGTCCTGCATGCAACTTGTCATCATGAGAATCATTGCACCTATTGCAAATAATCTATTTTTCATACCATTCATTCTTTTGAGTTACACCATTTTTACCATTCATTTTCTTCCAGATCACCGGCAGAACCGCCGTCACTCCATGCGCCTTCCGTTCCTGAAGCTTTCCAGGTCTGGAAAGCGGAACACACGGCACGTCCTTCGGCATTATAGGCGATGATCGCACTGATGTAATTCACTCCCGGACGTAATCCTTCGGTGATTTTGCGTGTATAGGGCAGAGATACGGGTTCTCCGTTCTCTTCTACGAATTTCACCAGCTTCACTTCAATGTTATAGTCAAAGCCGATGTCGGCCACCGGATAGAAATCAATGACTTTCGCTCCGAATGTAGTACCTGTTTGCTGTTCGGAAGTAATCAGAGCCGTATTGTCTGCAATCTCCGAAACTGTTAGGTTCATGGTGGGGATGACACGTGGAGCCGAATCATCCTTGTCCGAACAGGAGGCAGTTATCAGCAGTAGTACGAAGATAAATGCCATGCTTATATGTAAGTTCTTCATAATCATATTGTATTAGTCTTATTTTTGTAAATTCTTATACCGCAGCAATGCTTCTAAAAAGTAATAATCGGCATACGTCAGGGGGACATCTACTTCGCTTTTATCAGGAAGTGCACCCACGCTGTGCTTCAGGATGAAACATTCGTTCGTACCCGGTTCTGCCAGATACTCTTTCGAGGCAAGCGTACGGAGTTGCTTTTCTGCCATGGCAAGATAAGATTCCTTGGCTTCCGTGCCGGGGATATAACGGCTTAGTTCGATAAAGGCGGAAGCCATGATAGCCGCAGCGGAAGCATCCCGATAGGTCTGTTCTTCTACCGGAGCGTCGAAATCCCAGTAAGGAATACCGTCAGCAGGTAGACGGCGGAGCAGCATATCGGCGATATGCCCGGCTTGCAACAGATAATTCTGATACCCCGTCAGGCGGAACATCATCGTATAGCTATACAAGGCCCATGCCTGTCCGCGGCTCCAGGAGGAATCGTCCGAGAATCCCTGCACTGTTTGCTTGCCGCGCACCGCACCCGTTTCAGGGTCATAATCCACCAGATGATACGTGGAATAATCATCCCGGAAGTGATGCTGGATAGTGGTATTGGCATGCGTACAGGCAATGTTCTGCAAAGAGTCGTCGGCGTAGGCTTTCGACATGGACAACAGCAATTCAAGGTTCATCATATTGTCAATAATCACCGGAAACTTCCAGTCGCAACCTTTGCGTACAAAGTCCCAGCTACGGATCACACCGGCAGCAGGATTGAAGCGGGTTGACAAGGATTTGGCGCCCTGATAGAGCACTTGTTTATAAGCCTCATTACCTGTCAGCCGGAAAGCATTGCCGTAACTGCAATTCAACTGGAAACCGACATCATGATCTCTGGTCACGTATTGTATAGAGTCGAGTTTCAGCGTGTTCTTCTCGGCCAGTGTTTTCACTGCGTCCTTCCGGGTATATTCGTAGATATACCAAAGGGAACCGGGATAGAAGCCGCTGCACCACCAATAGATATTCGAGGGAACAAACTCACCGTCGGCAGAGAGCGTGCGGGGAAGTGTCTTTTCTGTCAGGTGGGTGTCCATAGCCGTGTATTGTTGCTCCGCAACGGTAAATACACGGTCAATCAACTCCTCCATCGGCTCCTGCTTCGTGCAGGAGGCCAATGTCAAAAGTCCGAGTATAGATATTAATAGGATTCTCATACGTTCGATTCTTTTTATTTAGGGGACAGGGTTGTGGTAAATGTGGCGGTCTGATTGGCGGTGACCGTTGCTTCAAAGCCGACCATATAGGTGCCCGGATTAGCCTGGTCATAAAAGTTCTCACTGGTGGTACTCCATTGCTTGTAGGTAGGCTTCACGCTTCCGCTGGCTGTGAGATACATCACTTTGCTTCCGTTCGTTAGTACGATGCGGTTACTTTCCACCGTCGGAACGGCAGGCGTCACCATGCACCAACGCACTTTGGCGGATTTATCCGTTCTTGCCTTGATCTCATCCATGACCACTAAATCTTTATCGTTCACGATTTTCACGGTACGGGTAGCGGACGCAGCCTGATCGGACACTACTTCTGTCAGATCGAAAGTGGCTCCCAATTCCGTAGCGGTATTGATAGTAGTAGTCAGCGTAGCCGCCCCATTTACCCGGTGACGGGCGTCATTGATTGAAATCGTGCTATGATTCAAGTTATTCAAACGAAATACATCCCAACGCATCGAGTTCTGTCCCATATCCCAAAGATTACCGCCTAAGCCGGCTAATACCGACTCGAGCGTTGTATAACTTTGCAGACCGAAATCCATCGACCAACGCACTCCATACGCATCGTATACAAATGAACCGGCATCCATGTGTCCGTGGCTCGAACCTGCCTTGCCGCCTTTGATTCCGAGGTATTTGTCCGTATCGGTGTATGTCCAGTCGGTATGTACCATCACCACGGGCGTTTCCCCTTTTCCACTCCATAGTTTATTGGAAGGAGCGGAGATTGCGTCCAGATTCAGATTATTGGCAAACGCCATAATCATCGGCAACAGGCGGTTTTCGGCACAAGAAGCGTATTCGCCGTTCTTCAGCATTTTCAGCTCATTATATAATAAGGACGGATTACTGTATTTATCGGCAAACCACCACGAAGCCAATGCCGCGGTAGAAGAGGGGGCACAATCAGAATAATTAAAGAACTTACTGTTCAGGCCTGTCATATACAGCATATACTCTGCCGTCTTGGAGAATCCCGGTGTATCGGAAAGCCCGTTATCCGTGCCAAGCGTACTGTTGAGGGCGGCAAGCATCAATACCTGATAGAGCGTGCCGTAACACCAGTAACCGCTGCCCTCCGGATAGTTGCCGTCGGGAGAATACATCACTTCCAATGCAGGTTTGTTGGATTCTAACGCCTTTTCAATCATGTCCTTTGCTTCGGAAGGATTGTTTTCATAGGAAGCCAGTGCCGCACAAACCAGTCCGCCATTACAAACCTGATTCCAGTTGTTGGTGGCTTCGTAGAAGTTGAGGTTCCAGTTCTTATCTTGTGCCTGCTGGAAGGCAAACTTCAACAATGCGTTGGCCGCTTTCGTACGGGTGGCTACGCTTAATTCGTTGTAGAGCCAGTCGTAGCCGAACGCAACAGCCGTAGCCATTTCGCCTACATCGAGAAAGTGGCGTTTCGAGTTCCAGTCGGGAAAGTTGCAGACAGCGTTGATATCCGTTTCCGCTTTAGTCAGGTATTTGGCATCGCCGGTCATCCGGTAGGCATAAGCGCAGGTGAAAATACGCAGTAACGCATCGCGAGACACATCGAGGATACGTTTGTTGCTGGCATCCAATTTATAAGTCAGTGCCGTGGCGTTCATCCCTTTGCTGTTGCACACTCCCATAATGGTATTATGGAGCAAGGTCAGATTGGCACTCGAATTGGCATCCACTTTGGCTTTCAATGCAGTGAAAGCCTCGGCGTTCATCAACAGGCGGGGATGATTATCCGCGGTCAGTTTGGAATAATCCAGTCCGCCCTCCGGCTCCGTGGGATTCGGTTTCTCATGGGTAGATCCCGGACGGAATCTGTTCTCATCCTCATCGGAACAACTAACGGCTGTTCCCACAAAGAAAGCTATGATGATTGTTTTAAAAAGAATCGTTTTCATGGTTCAATGAATTTATTTGTATTACTACTTCAAAGGAATAAGTCGTACTTTCAGTTGCGCGGCACGATTGGCAGGAATCACCGTCTCAAAGCCCACGCGAATGGTTCCCGGATTGCGGAAATCATATTCATGCGGGGGCACGTTCGACCAGGTTTTCATTTCTACTTCCGTATCGGCATCTACCGTCAGCAGCATCCGTTGGCCGTCTTTGGTCAATTCCATCCGGTTCTTGCCCGTTATTTTGGCTTCCGCCGGAGTGACCATAATCCAGGATACGGTAGCTTCCTTGTCACCCGTCTCCAAGCGGTCGGTCACTTCCAGATGGTCTTTCTGATCCAATATCACGGTGCGGACGGCTTTCTTCACGCTGTTGGCAAACACACTCGACAGGTCTACTTCCGCCCCTTTCTGTTTCTTCGACTCGAAAGTACGGGTGATCGGGGCATTGCTCTCTACCAAATGGCGTTCTCCGTTAATCGTCAACGTATTGTGAGCGATATTGCTTAGCCGGAATACTTCCCAGCGTTGTCCGTTCTGCGACATATTCCACAGGTCCACTCCCTTACTTTCGAGTGTGATATAACTCTGCATCCCCAAGTCCATCGCCCAACGCACTCCGTCTCTCTCGAAGATAAACGACCCGGCATCCATGTGTGCATGAGAGGTAGAGGGCGAACCTCCTTTCACTCCCAGATAGGTATCTTTCTTGCTGTCCCATCCGCCACGGTAGATAAACACAGGCGTATCTCCACGGTTAAACCAGAAGTTTTTCTTCGGCTTTCCGATCCGGTTCAGGTCGAGCTGTGAACAGAACACCAGCAGGCTGGGCAGTAAACGGTCTTCGGCAAACTGCATATCCGGGCGGTCGAGATACTGACGTTCAATCCACAACAGGGAAAGGTCTTTCGCCTTGCCTGCAAACCAGAACATCATCATATTACACTCTGCCTCTACCGGAGAGTCCGAGAAACAGAAACAGTCTCCGCTCGGAGCCGTCATATACTGCATGAAACGGGCAGATTCCATGAAGCCGGGGGCTTGGGAGAGCCCATTGTCTGTGCCGAAAGCACTTTCGAGCGCAGCAATGAGCATTACCTGAAAACTTGTCCCGTACCCCCAATATCCGAACCCTTCGGGATAACCTCCGTCGGGGCCATAACCTACCATCGCTTTCGGATTTGTCTCCATGCATTTCTCTATGATGCCTTTCGATACCTCCGGAATCTCTTCAAAAAGAGCCAGCGCGCCATACGCCAATCCACTATTACATACGGAATTCCAGTTATTCTTGGCTGTATAGAACCAGGCATGACGGGTGTTCTTTGCCGCGTCGAACCCTTTCGCGATGATTGCTTCGCGCACCACCCGGCGGGTGTCGGGCTGCAAAGAGTCATACAGCCAGTCATAACCGATAGCCAATGCCATTACCATCTCACCCACATCCAGGAAATGAGTAGGGTTCCAGTCGGTGAAATGACTAACGGCCAGCATCTCCTGTTCCGCACGGAGAGCGTATTTCTGATCTCCCGTCATACGGTAAGCGTAAGACAGGTAGTAGATACGCTTCAATGCGATGCGCGAAATCGCCAGCAGGCGTTTACCCTCTTTGATACGTTCCACAGGCTGTTCCGTAAGTGTCCGGTCGCAAAGTTCCATGATCCGCTGGTGAACAGTGGCCAACGGGGGATACTCCGCAATGGCTTTCCTGATGGCTTCTTCTCCTCCCTCCGGCAGTAACAACCGGGGATGAGGCGCTATCTTGCCATAATCAAACTGTTGCGCAACTACACCCGTGCAACCGGATACAAAAATGAGTAATAGTAAAAGTATTTTCTTCATCCTTATTCAAATCTTTATGATTAATACGCCCAACCGCTTCGTTTAGTCAGGTTCGGGTTCTTTTGCGTTTCAACGATAGGAGCAGTCCACGGCCACATATAATCGGCATAATACCAGTTATACTCTACCATATCGCCCCACCAGGACTTGCCGCCATTCACGTCTTTTCCCTGGAATTTGGTTTCTTTGTAGGTTCCCCAACGTACTTCGTCGAAGAAGTTAATTCCCTCCAGGCAGAATTCCACGCGACGTTCGTAACGTATCCTTTCGAGCATGTCTTCCTTTCCGTTCACTGCGCACGGACCGCTTCCGCCCTCTGTCAGTGCGGGCATGTGGGCACGGGTACGTACTTTATTCACCAAACGGATGGCTTCTCCCAACTGATCGGTCTGCGCCAATGCTTCGGCATACTGCAACAGTACATCGGTATAGCGAATCAACGGCCAGTCGGTATGGCAACGGCTCCGGCTAATCAAACGGCCTTTCTCAAACTCATTGTACTTGCGATAGCAGTAGAAAGCAGAAGTACGTTTATCGAGCCAGAAGTCTCCGCCATTCGTTCCCTGTTCCTTCAACGGCCAACGGAGTTGTTTACCGATCTGGTTGGCATCTCCTGCATAATTAGGCTTGTAGCAGTCCACCGGCACATAAGGAGTGACGACGGTCTGTTGCAGACGCGGGTCACGGTTGTCATACGCCTTTTTGATACGGGCTTCATTACCACTGTTGAGGTAATATTTCTGATAGATATCTTCGCCTACCCGTTTGATAAGGGCATTTTTTTGTGAGGACATGGATTCCAATCCGTCACGGCAGAAAAAGATTTCACGTTGTTGCGGAGTCAGTAAGTCCCAATCTTCCAAGCCGTCTACTTCCGACCATTTGAAGTCCGATCCGTCCGCGTTCTTATAGTAGTCCACAAAGTCTGCGGAAGGTTTTATTTCCGTCCAGCCATCATACGTATCGCGGGCACCGGTCATTTGCTGAATGTTATCACAATAACCGGTTTCTTCGCTGAACTGGAGCGAGAAGATCATTTCTTTATCCTTTTCGTTTTCATATTTGAAGAAGTCGGCATATTCGCCTGTCCACAAGCCATAACCGCACGCTTCCACTTCTTTGAAATCGTTGCCTGCTTCCTTGTATTGCTTCTTCCACATATATACCATACCACGCAGGGCATAAGCGGCTCCTTTAGAGGGACGGCCGTAGTTTTCATTCAGCGTGTTATTGGGGAAGTCGGGATTGTTGATGCAATACGTCAAATCATCCAGAATGACTTGCCATACCTCATCTACCGAAGATTGACCACGGGTACAGTCTTCGTTATTGATGGGTTCCAGATAAACGGGGACGCCCTGATAAAGCATATTCAGACGATTGTACGCCCAGGCACGAAGGAAGCGGGCTTCGCATTGGTAACGCGCCAGTTTATCAGCGCTCATATCCGCTTTATGCAGATTGGCAATCGCATCGTTACACGCATGGATGATGGTGTAACAGAACTTCCATTCATACCACACCTGAAAGTCATTGGCAGGCTTGGTAGCCAGCGAAAGCAGTTCCACCGGATAGTTATTGGAATAATAATCGGTCGCGAAGCTCATGGCTTCGATTCCCTGACGGTTCAGTCCGTCGGCGCGGCGAAGCTGGGTGGAGGAGAGTTGGGTGGCATAGAACGGGAAATAGAGCCCTGCCATTCCCTTGTCGGCAAGCTCTTCCGTGGTCCACATGTTTTCACTTGCGATCTGGTCTTCCGGAGCCACATCGAGAATATCCATGCAGGAGGTAGCCACCAGCGCCATCGTTAAAATCATTAATATCTTTTTCATATCAGATTCTGTTTTTTAGTTCTACATCATTAAAAGGTAATCTGTCCGCCAAAAGAGATCTGACGCATCAACGGATAACCGATTTCTGTTCCTATCTCCGGATCGAGTCCCGGATAACTGGTGATCGTCAGGATATTGTCCATCGACACGAAAGCACGGAGCTTGCTTACAAAGAACTTACTGGAAATCCGCTGCGGCAACGTATAGCCTATCTGGATATTCTTCAACTTGAAATAGTCGGCCTTATATTCGTTCCAGTCGCTCTGGATTCTGTTATTATACGTAGTTCCATACGTCAGACGGGGGTATTTGCCCGACTGGTTGGTACGCGGATCGTCCGGATTGGAAGGATCGAAGAAGTAATGATTATCGGCAATATGTTCGATAATGCCATATCCGTGACTCACGAGCGTGGAGTTGTAGTAATCCGTATTCCAGTTGAGGTAATGTCCGAAAGCTCCCGACCACAACATGGAGAAATCAATATTCTTGTAAGAGAAAGCACAGTTGAAGCCCAGGTTGAATTTCGGCACACTGGTATGACCGGAGAAATCCCTGTCGTTCGTATCACCATAGTTCATATCCCCATTGCTGTCGGCATAGAGAATGTCACCATACCAAAGCTGGTCTTTGGCAATCGTCTTCATTCCTCCGAATGAATAACCGGAGTCAATCATGGCCTGTACCCATACCATGTCTTCCTTTGTACGTATCATTCCGTCCTTCGGTCCCGCATGGATGTCCACCGCACCTCCGGTATAGCCTTCACCGGAACCTCTGTACACCTTATACATATAGGTTTCACCCAGTTGGCGACCTTCGCAGATGTATCCTCCGAATCCGGATTCGGACACATCACTGAAGTTGTTGACATAGCTGACTTTGTTTCCCTGTGCATCATACGTCCAGTATTTCTGGAGATCGCCCTTGAATTTCATTACCTTATTGGCATTGAAAGAGAAGTTCATGCCTACCCGGTATTCAAAGTCTTTTCCAATACGGTCGTTCCAGTTCAGGGTAAATTCTACACCGCGGTTGCGCACTTCACCCAGATTTTCGGGAGCAGAGCCAACAACACCCATCGAGAGATAGAGTTCGGGATGGTAGAGAATGTCTGAAGTATATTTATTATAGTAGTCTATTTCACCCGTCAGGCGGTTGTTGAAGAAACCGAAATCAAGTCCGATGTCGGTTGTTGCGGTACTTTCCCAATGCAGTTTGTCGTTGCTTAGTTTTTTACGTACCAGTCCTTTGGTTCCTTCACCGTCGATTACGACATTACCTGTGGCGTAGTTTGCCTGCCAGTCGTAGTTGCCCGTAGAATTGTTACCTGTCTTTCCCCAGGAAACACGCAGTTTCAGGTTGGAGAGATAGTCCGATGCTCCTTGCATGAACGATTCTTCCGAGATACGCCATCCACCGGAGAACGAAGGGAAATACCCCCAACGCTGGTTCACACCGAAACGGGAGGAGGCATCGGCACGAAGGTTGGCTTCGAAGAGATAACGTCCTTTATATCCGTAGTTGACACGGCCGAAGTAAGAGAGCAGTCCCCACTTGGCAGGTGCCGAGCTGGAAGAGCTGACGAGAGTTTCATAGGTGCTCAATTCGTTCAGTGTCCAGTCAGTAGCTCCTTTACGGGAAACGGCAAAGCTCTTGCTGTAATATTCCTGTGCGGAATATCCGAGTAATGCGCCCAGATCGTGGTCTTTCTTGATGGTGGTTTGATAGCGTACCAGTATTTCGGCACTCTGACGCCAGGTGCGCGCGCTTGTATTGGTAATGGAAGCGTTCTCCAGTGCGCTTTCGCTGACACGTTGGTCGGTCACGTAGTCCCAATAACCATTCTGGCGGCTATAGGAAGACTTGTCAGTAAATGTCGGTGAATAGTTGAATGTACCTTCGATGTTGAGACCTTTATAAGGAGTGATAATTCCGTAGACTGAAGCGTTGAGACGCCATACGGTATTGAAACCGGTAGCTCCCGCCATCTGCCCGAAGATATTATTGGCATTGGAAGATTCTTCACTTGCCAGTGCGGGACGTCCCCAGTAGTTCGGTTCGCCCGGATATACGCCCGGAGTAGTCTGGTAGAGATACTTGAATCCATTGCTGATGTTTGCCATCCCGTAATCTTGCTTTTGTCCGTAAAGGCGGGTACCGACGGTCATCCATTTCACAATCTTGGCTTCCAGATTGGTACGGAAATTGATTTTCTGCGTACTTGAATCGAGGTTCCAGCGGTTCATGACTCCCTGATTGTCGAGATAGCCCAAAGAGAGCATATACTTCACTTTCTCCGAGCTGCCGGAGACAGAGAGGTTGTGTTCCTGCGAATATCCGGTGTCGAATACTTCGTCGAACCAATCTGTGTTCGGATAGGCCACGTAATTGGGCACTCCGTACTCATTCAGTCCGTTCGGATCGGCAGAAGCAGCCCTCCAGCGGTCAATGCTTTCCTGCGAGAAAATACCTTTGGTATTCACATTTTCGCAAGCCTCGTTGACCAGTCCCATATAGCGGGCGTAGTCGCTTACGAAAGAGAGATTGTTGTAAGGCATCTGCACGACTCCCGAATAAGAATAGGAGATTTGCGGTTTACCTTTTCCGCTTTTGGTGGTGATGAGGATCACTCCGTTAGCGGCACGCGTACCGTAAATAGCTGTGGAGGCAGCGTCTTTCAGTACGGAGATACTTTCAATGTCGTTGGGGTTCACGTTGTCCATGCTCCATTCAATACCGTCTACCAGGACTAATGGGGAGTTGGTATTGAACGTACCGTTACCACGCACGCGGATGGTGGCGCCGTCCGAACCGGGTTGTCCCGAAGCCTGCGTGACGTTCATACCGGCGGCGAGTCCCGAAAGGGCGGAAGAAACACTCATGATGGGTCGTCCTTCCGTCTGGTCGGCAAAGTTGATGGAAGTCACGGAGCCGGTCAGGTTCACTTTCTTCTGTACACCGTAGCCCACTACCACTACTTCATCCAGTATTTTCGTTTCCACCTTCATCTGGACGTCGAGTTTCGTGCGTCCGTTCAAGGGAAGCGTGGTGGTCTGATAACCAATGTAACTGAAAGAAACAGAAGGTTTGGCAGAAGTTGTTTTTAAGGTGTAGTGCCCGTTCAGGTCTGTCAGGACACCGTTCGTTGTACCTACTTCGACGACGGAAACACCCGGCAGGGTTTCTCCATTCTCATCGATCACTACTCCACTTACTGTAGCAGATGTCTGTGCCCACCCCACATCTGTCAGTAAAAAGAGCGAAGCCAATAAAAATAATAGATAGTGCTTCTTTTTCATTTTATTAAATTTAATGAAACAATTAGGTTGTTAAATACTCACAATGCAAAGAAATGGGATATTTAACCAACCTAATAATACTGTCTAGGCGATTGATGCCACTAATTAAGAAAATTCGGCGGAGAATGGAAAGGAAAAACATGCTTTTAAGATTTCGACCAGCTTTTATCAGAAAATGACTAGCTAGTTTTATTCCATATTTAAAAATAGGTTGTATTTTTGCCTGATACCTATATAATTATTCGTCGAATATCTAATAAAAACAGTATGAAAAAACATTTTCTACTTCTTATTTTATCACTTTTATTCCTGCCGATTGCACAAGGCAAAGTAAAACTCCCTGCAATGATGGGAGATCACATGGTACTTCAACAGAACAGCTCCGTTAAGTTATGGGGGTGGGCGGACGGCAAAAAAGTAACCGTCACCACTTCGTGGAACAACCGGACTTATCAGGCATCTACGGATAAAGACGGGGCCTGGCTGGTAAAAGTAGACACTCCCGAAGGGGGTTATACACCTTATTCTATTACTATCAGTGACGGCACTCCGGTCACTCTCTCGGATATACTGATAGGGGAGGTGTGGATCTGCTCCGGACAGTCGAACATGGAAATGCGCATGATGGGAAATGCAGCGCAACCCATTGACAACTCGCTTGAAACGTTACTGAACTCGGGAAATTATCGTGACCGTATCCGTTTTATTACCGTACCGAGAACCAATGATACAGAGCGCCGCACGGATTTCGAGAAAAGAAAATGGGAAGTATCGTCACCCGAAACGACCATTGATTGCAGTGCCGCCGCCTATTTCTTTGCCCGCCAACTGACTGAAAGTCTCCATCTCCCGGTAGGGCTGGTTATCAACAGTTGGGGAGGTTCGGCGATCGAGGCATGGATGGATGAACCGACATTGAAAACCGTTGAAGGTATGAATATTGAAGCTGCCAAAAATCCTAAAAGAGGAGTGCACCAACGTCTGGAATGTCTGTACAATTCGATGTTATGGCCTGTTAAGAACTTCACGGCAAAGGGTTTCCTCTGGTATCAGGGAGAATCGAACATATCCAACTATCAATTCTATGCTCCGATGATGACTGCCATGGTGCAGCTATGGAGAAATGTATGGGAGGCTCCCGATATGCCTTTCTATTATGTGCAGATTGCTCCTTACAAATATGAAAACAGCAGCAATACGGGGGCTGCTTTATTGCGTGAAGCACAGATGGAAGCACTGAAAACGATTCCTAATTCGGGCATGGTCCCCACTACGGATATCGGTGATGAATTCTGCATCCATCCGCCACAGAAGGATGTAGTAGGGCTTCGGTTGGCTACACTTGCATTGACTAAAACATACGGTATCCGCCGATTGCCATCCAACGGTCCGACGATGACCAAAGTGGACTATGCGGACAAAAAGGCTATAGTGACATTTGATAATGCACCTGTGGGGTTGTTTCCTACTTTCTCCGAACTGGAAGGATTCGAGATTGCGGGAGCGGACAAGAAGTTCTATCCGGCGAAAGCAAAGATTGTTGGACGTACCAACACAGTAGAAGTGTGGAGTGAAGAGGTAGCCCAACCGGTTGCCGTGCGCTATGCTTTCCGTAATTATGTGGGAAATATCACGCTGCGGAATACTTTCGGATTGAGTGCTTTCCCGTTCCGCACGGATACGTGGGACGACGTGAAATAAAGGAAATTATGAAACGATCCATCTTATCTATATGTATACTGCTGACATCGGTTTCTCTGGTCTTCGCCAATATCTACAAGAAATATGACGTTAGATCAGGGTTATCGGGCAATTGCGTCCGGAGCATCCTCCAGGATAGCATAGGATATATGTGGTTTGCAACGCAGGACGGGCTGAATCGTTTCAACGGTATCGAGTTTACCAACTACGGACATTCGTCAGAAAACGGTGGAAACAGTTATATGAATATAGTAACGATCTGCCGACATCAGGATAACAATCAGATTTGGGTGGCCAGTACGGAGAAGCTGTATTTATTCGACTCGCGGGAAAAGAAGTTCTCCGTATTCGATACACAGACGGAAGACGGGGTGACAGTCAACAGTGTCTTCGGAATGGCATACGACAACGACGGGCAGCTATGGATCGGAACAGCCAACGGACTGTTTGTCTACAACGAGAAAAAAGGTACGTTGAGGCAGTATCTACATTCTCTTTCCGATCCTCATTCATTGCCGGACAATCACGTGTGGGTGATTTACAACGACTCGTTCGGAACTATCTGGATAGGCACCCGGAATGGTCTGGCAAAATACAACCAACGCACGGACAAGTTCACAGGGTATATATCCGAAGATACTTCTTTCGGACGTCCTGCCTGCAACGAGATTATCTCTTTGATAGAAAGTTCGCAGGGAGTATTATGGGCGGGTACATGGTACGGGGGACTGGCACGGTTCAATAAGGAGACAGGGCAATTCCGCTATTACTTCGGAGAAGGGGACACGCTTACCATTCCACGCATCCGCACCTTGTTTCAACGGACGGCCAACTCTTTCTATCTCGGCTCCGACGACGGACTTTATACATTCAACACCACGACAGGAGAATGTCTGCCTACCGACGACGGACAAAATAAAGAAAGTATCTATGCCTGTTATCAGGACAGGGAAGGGGGAATCTGGATCGGGACGTATTTCAGTGGGGTGAGTTACCTGTCTCCCAAGCATAAGGATATTGAGTGGTATTATCCCAATGGTACGGAAAATTCTCTTTCGGGAAATGTAATCAGCCAATTCTGCGAAGATCCCGACGGAAACATTTGGATTGCTACCGAAGACGGGGGACTGAATCTCTTTGATCCCCGCACGAAGAAGTTTAAAAACCATCTGTTGAGAAGCAGTAACCCTAATATCGGTTATCACAATATCCATGCACTGTTGTACAATGAAGGAAAATTGTGGATTGGCAGTTTCTCCCGTGGATTATATATCCTGGATATTCAAACGGGAAAAATGAAAAACTATCGCCATAACCGCGCAAACCCACATTCAATTCCTAACGACCATATCTACTCCATCTATCAAACGAAGGATGGCAGCATTTATCTGGGAACGCTTTCCGGATTCTGCCAGTATGACCCGGAAAGTGATTCTTTCCGGACATTGGAACCTTTAAGCCATATCTTTATCTACGACATGGTTGAAGACCCATACGGAGACTTGTGGCTGGCAAGCAAAAGGGATGGTATCTGGCGTTACAACCGCCAAACCGGCAAATTGCACAACTATCGCAACGACCCGGCAAATCCTGATTCTCCTTGCAGCAACTGGGTAATCCGTGTGTATATCGATCATAAACAGCATCTATGGTTCTGTACTGAAGGCGGTGGCATCTGCCGTTATCACTATCAGGAAGACCGTTTTGAAAACTTCTCCACCAAAGAGAATCTGCCGAACAATATCATCTATGGCATACTGGACGATCAATCGGGTAACTATTGGCTTTCTTCCAACAGGGGACTGATCCGGTATGAGCCGCAAAACAAACGGGCACAACTCTATACCATCGAGGATGGATTGCAAAGCAACCAGTTCAATTTCCGTTCTTCCCTGCAAGCCAGTGACGGGAAATTCTATTTCGGTGGGGTGAACGGGTTCAATTGTTTCTATCCGTTCAAATTATCTATTAATAAGGTAAGACCTACAGCGTCTATCTCGGCGGTATATATGCATAGCCCCGATGACAAAGTAAGCCTTAGCAAGCGTATACCTGCTCTTAGCGGACAAGTAACGATTCCTTATCAGGTGGTATCGTTCGACATCGCATTCGAAAGTCTTAGTTATGTGGCTCCCAGCAAGAATTTATATGCCTACAAACTGGACGGTATTCACAAAGAATGGACATATACGGATAAACATAACGTATCTTTTCTCAACCTGCCTCCGGGTGAATATACTTTCCGTGTGAAAGCCAGTAACAACGATGAATATTGGAGCAATGACGACTGTTACCTGCATATTGAAATTCTTCCTCCACCCTGGAAGACCATTTATGCCAAGATTTTCTATTTACTAATAGCGTGTGGCCTCGCATATTTCCTGATACAGCTTTATTTGCGTAAACAGCAGGCTGTGAAAGCAAGAAAGATGAAAGAGATGGAACAAATCAAGAATCAGGAATTGTTCCAGTCGAAAATTACATTCTTCACCCAAGTGGCACATGAAATCAAGACTCCGGTTAGTCTTATCAAAGCTCCGCTGGAAGCGATTTTGGAAACACATGAATGGAACAGTGAAGTGGAAAGCAACCTGTCTGTGATACAAAAGAATACCAACCGGCTGATGGAGCTTATCAAACAATTGCTCGACTTCCGAAAAGTGGACAAGGAAGGTTATACGCTTTCATTCAATGAAGTGGATATCAACCGGATGATAGAGGACATCATCGACCGTTTCCGTGCCATCTCCCTGACCGGAATATCTTTCAGTGTTTCTCTGCCCGAGGAACATCTGCAATATAATGTAGACCAAGAGGCGCTGACTAAAATTGTCAGCAACCTGTTGACAAATGCCATGAAATATGCCCGTACCCGCATTATGGTAATTATGGACGAACATCTGTCTTCTGAAGGGCGCACGCTCTCCCTGTGTGTACGTGACGACGGTCCGGGTATTCCGCAAGAGGAATGCAGCAAAGTTTTCGAACCATTTTATCAGGTGGGAAATACAGGAAATAACGGATCGGGAGTAGGCATCGGATTGAGTCTCGTCAAATTGTTGGTGGAGAAGCATAAGGGAAAGGTTTATATCAATCCCGGCTATACGGAAGGATGCGAAGTATGTGTGGAAATTCCGTATTTGGAGAAAAGCATCTCTGTCAGCCCCTCCATTACTTCCATGCCCGACAAGGTTCCCGCTTTGGAGGAAGAAGGCGAACCCGCCGGTTACTCTCTTTTAGTAGTGGAAGACACAACGGATATGCTGGAGTTTCTGGCTAAGAATCTGGGAAATACCTACACCATCCATACAGCCGCCAATGGCAAGGAAGCCTTGGAATGTCTGGAGACAACGACAGTAGATCTTATTATCAGTGACATCGTCATGCCTCACATGGACGGATTCGAATTATTAAAGTCCATCCGTTCCGACAATATGCTTTGCCATATCCCGTTTATCCTGCTTTCGGCACTCGACAGCATCGATTCAAAAATTGCGGGTCTTGACTATGGCGCGGACGCTTATATAGAAAAGCCTTTCTCGCTAAGCCACATGAAAGCCACCATCAATAATCTGCTGGAAAACAGGCGCATGCTGTTCAACCACTTTACAACTGTTCCGAATATGTCATACGACCAGACATTAATGAACAAAACAGACGTGAAATGGCTGAACACGATCAATGAAATCATTACCCGCAATTTCACCAATGAAGAATTTACCATCGATAAGATGGCAGAGGAGATGGCTATCAGCCGTTCCAACTTACAGCGCAAGTTGAAAGGATTGACAGGAATGCCACCCAATGATTATATCCGGTTGATTCGGCTCAAAACTGCGGGAGAACTTTTGCGGGAAGGAGAATACCGGATTAACGAAGTCTGCTACATCGTAGGATTTAATAATCCTTCATACTTCGCACGATGCTTTCAGAAACAGTTCGGGATATTGCCGAAAGATTATGTGAAGAAAGGAAGCTAGCCTTTCATATAAGAAACCGAACAACCAAAGAGGTATTAATGAGCTGACCGCTCTTGACTTTGCTCACAATATTGAGTTTTTCTTCAAATGAATGTCGCATAAAAAACTGCACTCCTAAAGTTTTGTGTCTAACTTTTGGGGTGCAGTTCAATTATCAGGGAAGTACATTTCTCAAGCATTCTCATTGCGATGAAAACTTTTTCTCATCGCAGTGAGAATATACCCTTGTCAGAATAGGCTGAAACAGCTCATGAAGCCAATAAAAGGGCGAGCAATAGAATAGGAAGTAAAACTTCTGAATTCTATTAATTCGCCCTCTTATATTAACTCTCTTACGTATTATCTATTAGAAATATATCCCTGTTGAATTATATTTCAATAAGAAGCTGTTGCCGGAATACCTTCCTTTTCCAATAAAGCCACAATACGGTCTAACTCTTCATGCGTAGCCTTTTGCAAATCGTGGTCGGGAGTCTCCCGGTCGATCGTATAAATCATTACTTGACGGGGAGCGATTTCTTTCACTGCTTCTATCCAGGGGAGCACATACTTGTCGGATGTATTATCCATGTCTTTTCCCTGATAACCTCCTTTCAGGAACATCGTCTGTACGATGCAGTTTCCTTTGAACTCTTTCATCTTTTCGATGATCTTCTTAACAGAGTATTTTCCGTTAGGACGGTCCAACAGATGAATGTATTCTTCATCCACCGTATCCAGTTTCAGGATATTATTATCTATCTTGTTCAGTGCTTCGAATACGGCAGGACGGTCGATAAATGTAGAGTTACTCAATACACTTACTTTCGCTTTTGGGAAATACTTGTCGCGAAGCGCAAGTGTATCTTCTATGATTTCCGGGAAGTAGGGATGCGCAGTCGGTTCACCGTTTCCGGCAAAGGTCAGTACATCGGGAGCGGAACCGTTTGCCTGCATATCTTTCAGTTTCTCTTCGAGAGCCGTGCGGACTTCTTCACGGGTAGGGAGAAGCTTCTTCGTACGACGTTCGGCATTGAAGCCACACTCACAGTAAATGCAGTCGAACGAACAAACCTTACCGTCTTCCGGTAATAAATTGATTCCCAAAGAAACGCCCAAACGGCGGGAATGAATAGGGCCGAAGATGGGTGAAGGAAAAATAATAGTCATTTTATTCTACTTATTTATTCATAAATCATAGCAAAGATAACCCAAAACTTACAGGTTATCCTATCTGTACGACTATTTTTTCACTTAATTCTTCCCATAAGTAAAGTGTACATATCACGCACCTCTGCCTGGGGATGTATCGTACTAAGCTTCTCCAATCTGTTGTACAGACTATGCAATTCGTCCTTTAAACGCTTCGTTGTACTATTATGTTTTGCATTTTCCTGTATGATATCCAACCATGCGTCCAGACATATCAACTGGATATCCATTTGTTCATAGCTTACAGCAGCCGACGGATCAAAATCATTAAACAGCCCTTTATACAAATCCCGGAAGAAATCGTCATCACTATATCCTTTTTGATTACTATGTAATGCTTGCAATCTAAGAGCCGATATTGTTTCTATACTTAGTAAGTGCTTGAACATCTTTACCAATTCCGGATATAGAATGTTATTTCTTGCTTCCAGTAAATTCTCTTTTACATACGTACATTCCATCTTTTCTACAGGATGAAATAAATAGTTATCCAGTTCGAGCATTGCTTGATGTTGTGCATCTGCCGGTTGGGAACTTCCCACTGTTTCAGCTATTCCCATCAGGTAACTTCCATATTGACGAATAGCCTTCCTGTATATATCAGTGAGTGAACTTCCTTTGTCCCTTTTTCCTCCTTTATACACAATCTTATCCAATTGATTTAGTATAATCTGCAGATTTGACACCTTTGCTGCATAATCGGATGGAGGAAGAGAATGGGTCCCATCCGGCAGGTTTTTATCTATCCATCGACGGAGTTGCTCCCGTTCATCATAGCAATTCCTACTTCCTTTGAGAGGATTATAACCAAAATAAATAGCCCGGCAAGCATCTTCCCCTACTTTCACAGTCGTTCCGCACGAGTTTTTGGACAGATTTCCGCGTAAACCTAAAAGATGCCCGATTTCCCCTGTTATTTCATTTTGCAACAACTCTTTTTCCACTTCCTTTGCATAACGGTCGGCTATGATACGCGGATCCGAAGCGCCACAACTCAACAAATAGTCATCCAATTTTCCTTTTTGAAATCCATGTCCGATATTCACCCGACATGACAGTATTTCTCCGGTACGAGGATGCCAGGTAAAGTCGCTCTTTATCCCCGGCATCATCAAATCATAAGAAACGAAAGCACGCTGTTCGGCCGGAATAATCTTGCTGTCTGCATACTTCACTTGTAAAGCATCCCGGATACCTGCCTTGCGGAATGCAGTATTCCATACCAATATTCCTTCTTTCACAACTTGAAAATATTCCTTCGGAAAAAGCGTATCTACATAAAAAGTAAGCGGTTTCGACATATCCCAACGAAGAATTAATGAATCTTCTACCATACAATAAGGATCTTGGGAATAATCTTTAAAAGTCAATGTCTGATAGGGTATCCTGTGATCTGCCAGGCGGATCTGATCTTTCTTTTGAGGGAGCAAATGTACTACACAAGTAACCTCCAAAGGTATGCTGCCTTCAGGCAATATAATGGCAGAGCTGGAAAACATATATCTTTCCGCCTCAACCCCGTGATAACGCCTGACCGTAAATGACACCCCTCCTTCAAAAGGATGTATTTTTGTTACCTCTGACAGTTCCGGAACCAACGAACGGATAAAACCATGATTATAGCTGAACCAGTCATTGCCATTTATCAGATATTTTGTTATTCGGATAATGGCTCCTTGTTCTTTCGAATAAGCCACTACCGGATAGCTATCACCGGCAGGTTGTATATTTGACAACGAAAACGACCGCTGATATACACTCTTTTCATCCAGAATACGCTCTGTATAAAACGGCTTTTGGAAACAAATCGTAGCTTTATCAGGAGACATGATGCGTACTACCCCCAAACCGGTAACGGGACGATTCAGTAAATCGAAGCCTCTATCTATCTGTCCGCGAACTTCAATCTCCCGCCCGATATATTCACGGGGTATTTCCAGATAAACCTCCTTCTCCGCTACATATACAGGAAATACACCCTCTATTTTTTTCATTCCGGTGACAAAGAATTCATCAAACGCTTTGACGGAATCTTGTGCCTGGAGCCATGCGGCCATACACAACAATATAATAATCACATATTTTCTTTTATTCATGAGCCTCTTTATTTGCTTTTCATCCTTAAAATATAATGCTATTTACCAGAAACATAGCACGTTTTTTAGCAACCGGTTCTGCTACCCTATTACTATAATCAAGCCCCTCTTTCTTAATTCTATTCAAAGCTTGCATAACAGAAACTAATAATTTCGAGGAGGTTATCTTTTCCGACCGATCCAGTAAATCACAGAGTTTATTTACATAAAGCGTCTGTATCTTATGCTTCGCTTCACTTACAGGAACATTATCAGTCCATTCAACGAATAACCCTTCATGCATACTTTCCAAAAACTCATTTACAGATAACATATCCTCACAAGCATTCTCTGATTCTTCCACCTTCCGAAGAGAACGGATTATTTCCGACATAAGTTCCTCATAAAAACGGTCGAATTCTTGACTGGCATCTATTTCTAATTTATGGGTAAACGATTTATTAAACATCCACGCAGGAGGCTGTAATACATAAGTCTGTATAAAGTTCATCACCTTCTTATTGTAATCAGCCTTTTCCGGTATATAAATATTCTCATCATCGGCTTCCGCAAGACGTTTTCCGCCCAAATGCGACAAAACATGCTGTACCCACTGTTTATAATGATTCAATACCGCTTCATAACGCCCCTGTAATACATATAAAGACGTTTTGTCCGTTACATGCCAGACATCCGGATGTTCACACAAATATTTCAGATTCTCTATTCCTTGTGTATTGACAATAACATGGTCATTACCTAAGTCTTCCGCCTGCGCCCGTACATCTATCCCACCTGAAAAATGCAAGGAAGGATCTTTCTGTTTTTCCTGATTCCAACGCTCTCTGTTCTCTTCTCTTTCAGAAGCATCCTTACCCGGAAATATACGGTATCCCCATTCAATAGCCCACTTATCATATTCGCCGACACGTACCCGCCTGTTTTTCAAATCAACCTTATCTTGAGGACGCAAAGCGTAATTATATCGTACATAGTCCATTATGGAACTTCCTATACTATATCGACTCAAAAAGTCATTATCACGCAACTGGTCTATGGAATAATGGGAACTACCCAGAAAGTTATGTTCCAATCCCAATGTGTGACCCACTTCATGAATGAATACTTGTTTTATCTGTTCCAATTGCAAAGAGTCCGGAAATTCTATGTTCCATGCCTGCGGGTCATTGGCTCCACATTGAGCAAAATACCATTTTTGCTCCAAATTCAACACGCTGCTGAAAATACCGACGTGACAAGCAATAATCTCTCCGGACCGGGATTCACAAGGAGTCGGCCCATAAGCATTATTCTGTCCTGATATCTTCCATGAAATAAACGGATAAGTACTGTCATAAATACTAAAATCCGGATCTTCTTCGGCAGTGGGAGCCAATCGTGCATCAATGGCATTCTTAAATCCGGCTTGCTCGAAAGCAGGACGCCAGTCACGTACTGCCTCAATAATGCAACCAATATACTTTTCTGGCGTGTTGCGATCTATATAAAAGATAATAGGTTGTATCGGCTCCACTAATTCCCCTTTCATGTACTTTTCCTTGTCTTCCGGCTTTATCTCCAAACGCCACCGTTTGATAACAGCTTTCCGGACAGCGGGCTGATCGCCTTGAAAACATTCCTTGCCGATGGAAAAGTAGGCTCCGCTATTTGCAGAAACTGCTTCCAATGGCTTTTTTGATAATAATTTAATGCAAACACCCGTATCCCAATCACCAATATAAGACGGAGAAACAGGTTTGCCGGGCATTCCTATTGACGAACTTCGATAAGCCCGTGATATATGAACCAACAAGCGGTTGTCATATCCCTTGATTTCCTTGATGCAATCTTTCTCTTTTAAACGTGAACCTACCAATAAATCAAAAGATACAATATCGAGCGTAAACAAAGGGAAATCTTTTAATACCTCGCCAATCTCTATCAAACTACTTCCTTGAGTCTTTGCTTTGACCGGCAATCTTTTATAAAGTCTGCTATTCCCACGTTGGGCAGCAATCTTTGCATATATTCCTGCAGGATTTTCAATAATCCTTTCATTCAACGGATCTACTATCCACAATTCATCACCCTGTTTCCTGAAACTGAAGAATACCGGACCTATCATATCACCCGAATATCCGAATTTCTTCTCCATATCCCGATCCGGACGGGCAGGAGCAGTCAAGATAGTAGTTGTTACGGCAAATTCACGTCCAATCAATGAATCCGGAATTTCCCAATATATATGTTTACCACTTCGATAAGTAGTAAACATACCGGGAATAACTTCCACTGGTGCTCCTTCTTTTAGAAAAGTAGCCATATTTGGCTGTTGCCCGTACAAAAAAGTACAGGCAACTGCAAGAAATATTGCACTGATAATTCCTTTTAGCATAAAGAGCGATTTATACTATTCATAATTATAGCTAATATCAACAACCTTCCCAATGAGTTGCTCGGGATCTTCGTAAACACAAATGCTGTTTTCTTCGCGGGATACATCACCTGCCACTGTCAGTTGCAATTCTACAACTACACCTTTATCAGCTGTATTGATGCCTAATCCGAGAGACATGCCGAGTTTCTCCTTATATTCACCAGTCTCCTCATCGTCATCTTCCTCTCTCACACTTTCAGAATCTTTAAATTTCAATGCAACTATCTGTGCTGACGGATCAGTTTCATAAGTATAAAGTTCAATTGCCCTTCCGCGATCAAGATCAATGCGATATAATTTATTACCCGATGTCATAAATATAAGATTTGCCGTATACGCGTAAGAAGCTGCAAATTTTGCTGTTTCTACATTTACTTCGGACGGTAAGGCAATCGTATACTGGGCAGCACAAATCGGATCTTCATCTTGCGCACTGAATTTAAACACAGTCAGCTCTTTTCCGTTCCGAGGAGAAGCAATCGCATAAGCAAAATTTCCCCAATTTCCACCCGTAACAATATCATGTATTTCTAAAGACGGATCAATTACATCCGGATCAAACAAATTAGATTCGTCTGACATTGAATACGTGGATACAGGCTTCTGGTCACTCCATTTAGTACCATAATTACGTATATTTTGAGTAGCCTGATTCATCATATAATCATAATAACCCGGAATAGATGCACTAAGAAAACGATGACTTTCAGAATCAAAAAACAAAAAGCCTCCTCCATACGAACCATAAGCAGAAATAGCAGGAAACTCACTTTCCTTTTTTACCGAGAAAGGTACACAAAATCCATCCATAGGAGCACAATATGCTTTTCCACTATTCACAAACAACTCACCATGAGTACTCATCTTATAGAACTCAATATTCAACGGTTCCCCTTTTCCCGCTGGTTCAAAAAGTATTTTATTCGACGGATATCTCGTTATTAAAGTACTTGGAGTCAACAAGGCCAAGCCCCGATCGGTTACCACCATTAACGCCGGACTTACTTTAAAACCAAAAAAACCCAGCATACTACTTAAAAACGAATCTCCATAATTTTTTCTTGCACTTACCGCCAAAGGTTTTCCTTCTAACGGAAATGACTGATTCAGTTCTGATTTAAAGACATCCGGATAAACATAATATCCTTCCGGAGTACCCTCTATCGCTCCTAATACTCCCTTTCCTTCTTTTTCCTGCAATACAAACCAGCAAGGATTTAAAGGACGAATAATTGCAACTTCACCTATCTGATACCAGGTTGTTCCATTCTTTTTATCCGTAATGACCAACATTAAACCTATATTTTCCGATTCATAAGGCTCGACTGTTACTTTACATTCTTTGCCTACGGAATAATCTTTATAATCACTAAGTCTGTCCGACCCCGCTTTCTTTCCTTCGATTGTTTTCTTCCATTGAAACACAAGGTTTTCCTCATTTTGCTCCAAAGTCTGAGAAATCTCGGGTATAATTGAAATTTCCACTGCTTCCTCTTTAGGCATACGTACCTTCATTTCAGGTATTACGATAGCCATCGTATTTACATCATGATAATCGTAATCTCCCTTGTCATCGTAACAGCCTGTTTGCAATAAAGCTGATCCGACAAAACTTGCTATATAGATGATATATTTTCTCATAACATTTCTTTTAGTCTTATTCATAATCAATTTCATCACCGTCTTCGCCTAGAATAGGAGGATTTCCTGCTTCAATGTATTCTTTGTAAGCTTGTTTGACCTTGTCAACATCCTCATCTTCCAGATCATCCCACACACGTTGGCATACATCCATAATAAACATATACTTATTATCACTATAACTGCCAAATATCCAATCTTCCCACTCATCCGGCTTCAGTTCCCACCTGACATTTAACACTTCCTGATTCTTTTCTACCAATCCTTTGTCAAACTGATGGAGAGGGTTATCCAAATCAAATTCCAAGTAACAACCATACACATTTCTACCGGACTCTACTTTCGGTCGGTTAATCTTATAGTAAAATACCTGGCAAACCGTATCAAGTTCAGTATATGTATACTTGCTTTCCAATAGTACATCTACTGAATTCTGATAATCGCTATTCGGGGTAACTTTCACACAGAAATCACGATTCTCTTTCAAAAGATCCCCTTGTATTCTTACCGTAAAACTGTCTACAGCATAAGGGTCATCTATCTTCACATAGTCCGTATCAACCAAAGTACGGACATGTGTGCTACTATAGAAATTGATACGAGGTGTCTGGTCATATAAGTCTATCTCGTTTTCACTGCATCCCACATAGATGCCGCAAACAAGAATAGCTAAAACAAAATATATAATACGTTTCATAATGCTTCATCATTTAGAGTTGTTTCCAAAAATATACTCATCATCCGGCAACGTCATCTGATAATGGGCTTCAGTCATCGTTTCAATCCCACAACCATGATAGGTGCTATAATTATGCGCTTTCAGGAAGTAGAAAAGCTGACCTTCCGCGAAATATTCTTTTCTATATTCTTTCATTATCTCATTGATACGTTTAGTCTGATTTTTGTCTTCTTCCGAAGTAGTATCAAGATCATCATATCCGGTAGTTATAATCTCGTCACTGTAAGAGATACCACGTGCAAAACGTACGGTATTCAATGCATCAGCACTTTCTGATGCAGAAGATGCACATTCCGCTACAATATAATACATTTCGGGCAAGCGTATCAAAGGAACTGCATTAGCACCGGAATAAGCATATCCGCCATTCAACGGTTTCTGGTTATATTTTCTACAAAAAACATCTGTTTGACTTGCCCCATTAACAACTTCAAACATTTCCGTATTTTTTCTCCAGTCGGTATTCCCTGCATCGGCTGTTTCATAGAAGAATTTGAATTTATCTCCATCCAGATAGAAACGTTGCTGAGTATTGGTATTCTCCATATCCATATAGTTACCAATAAGCAAGTTGGAGAATTCATTCACTGTTATTCCAAATATTTGCTCTGCATAGCGTATGGAATTGTAATTGGAAGCAGTCTGCGACTTGTACAATGCAAAATACTTAGAGGCAGCAATTACCTCTTTAGCATACTCCGTGGCCAATCCTTTGCTTTCCGCATCCCCTTTGTAACAATATACACGGGCCAGCATAGCTTTAACCGCATATAGATTCATACGAAATTCACGATTGACAAGAAAACTATTTTTCTTTGTAAAATCTTCATCCGTCTGGTCGGTAAAGAAATCAAGAGGATCATTCTCTTTCAGTAATTTTTCTGCGTCATTCAAATCTTTGAGAATAGCATCAACCACTTCATTGGCTGCCAGGACAGGAGTAGCATCTTTATCAAAAGTAGTACGGTAGGGTATAGCTTTGGATGCAGGATGTTCCTTATAAACAGGACCGAACATACGCAACAAATCAAAATGAAGAAAAGCGCGAAGCCCGAGTGCTTCTCCCTTCATGGTTTCATAATAGCGTTCGGTAACTAGGACATCTTTATTTTTGTCTACATACTCCAGGAAGTTATTAATATTGGCTATGATATTATACATCGTTGAGTAAATCCCATTCTTCTTACTCAAAAACATGTTCTCATAATCAAATACAATACTCTGGTCGAAAACGGCATTTGTATTATATCCCGGATAATCGGAATATAATCCTGCCAGTTCATCCAAATAAGCATAAGTCAAGTCTCCGGCATACAATGTCTGGATTCCCAACTTCAAATAAATACCTGTAAGCGCATCCTTAAATCCGGATTCCGACTCAAATTGCTTGTCGGTAGGAATAGAAGTCTTCGGAGATACATCCAACCAGTCGCTGCAAGACATAAGTCCCAGCATGGTTGTTGCTAATAGTATATATATTATCTGTTTCATACAAATATGTTTTTAATTAGAAAGCAACATTCAAAGCAAAAGTAAACTGACGGGAATACGGATAGTACAGACCTCTTTCGCGTTTCACTGTAGACCAATAGAAAAAGTCTTCCATATTAAACGTCACTTTGGCGGAGCTCAATCCCCAATGGCTGATAAATTTTGTATTAGTACGATCCATGCGATAGTAGACAGACAACGAACTTCCCTGGAATATATTTTCATCCATGATAAACCGGGAAGTAGCTTTCGTTTCCCAACCACTGGGGGTAAGAGTACGGAATTGTGCCTTGTCACCCGGTTTAGCCCAACGCAACTGACTTACCCGCCGGTCTACATTATATTTCAGATTGGCATTTTCCACCTTGTCAAGCAAAGTCTGATTATATACCTGACCGCCAAACTGGTATCTGAAACTGACATCTGCTCCCCAACCTTTATATGTAAAGGAAGAATTAATATATCCTTGCCATGTAGGTTCCGTATTACCGATAGGTACTACATCATTCGCACTCCAGTTAACGGCGCTTGTCATTTCTCCGTTACGCTTTAATAATATTTCATCTCCGGAAGCCGGATCAATGCCTAATGAGCGTACTACCCAAATGCGGGAAAGAGATTCGCCTTCTTCATAACGTGGCAATGGTGTATCAGTCAGATTTGACGCATTCATGTCATTCCTATGTTTCATTGCTTCCGATATCTCCAACAGTTTGTCTGTATTGCGAGAGCCATTCACCGTAATTGTCCAATAAGCCTGCTTGGCAGTATTCTTATAAGGAATAGCCGAAAGAGAGATTTCCCAACCTTTATTCTCTATCTTACCCAGATTTTCCGGATAACTGCCGAAGCCAAGAGAAGGAGCAAGGCTTATCGAAGTAACCATATTATCTGTTATTTTCCGGTAATACTCCACACGGGCGGTAAGACGCTGGTCTAAGAAACCGAGTTCCAAAGCAAGGTTAGTGCTTTTCGTTGTCTGCCATTTTAAACTTTCATTATGCATAGCCAGGATTTCCGAACCTGTTGCATCCGATGAGTAATAAGGAAGCAGCAAATTAGAGTATGTATAATAACCATGTGCCTGATAAGGATCAAAACCTTGCGAACCGGTCGTACCGTATGTACCCCTCAAAATGAAATCGGAAATAAAAGATACATCTTTCATGAAGTTCTCTTTTTTCAAATCCCAGCGCAATCCTGTTGACCAGAAAGGAGCCCAACGGTTATTTTTTCCAAACTGTGAAGAACCGTCCAAGCGTATATTAAAGTCGAACGAATACTTATATTTATAAGAATAACCTCCGGCAGCCACCCAACCGATAGAGCGTGTTGTCCTCTCATCGCCCGTCACTTTCTCGTTATATTTCTTACCAAACAACAAGTTATCCATATTATCATTCGGGAAACCGGTCACATAGTTTCCATAAGTCTCCGAATTATTCTCCAATACACTCATGCGTGCATTAGCAGTCAGATAATGGTCTTTCAATTGCTTGTTCCAGCTTCCTGTCAAATCGATTCCCCAACTGACAGCTTCACTCTGGCTTCTGCGGTAATCACCTCTTAAGGTAGGATCGGTCACATTATCAAAAAGCGTATGTTGTGCAGGACGGAAAATATCACGATGTCCTACACTCTTAGATAAATTGAAAGCTCCTTCAAACCGCAATTCATTAGTAGGATTATATTCCACCTTGAAAAGTTCACGTACTGTAAAGTTCTTGCTTTGGTCTTTACTGTTGAATGTCGTATTGTACATCGGATTCAGATAACTCGATTCACCGCCTACTCCTTCAAAATTATCAAGCCGTTTCTGTATCTCCCCGTTCTCTCCATACGGACGCAAATAAGGATTCAAGCGGGTATATTCACTGAAACTTCCCCACGGAGACTCATTAGCTACCGAATTATCCAACGTAATGCTATTCTTTAATAACACTTTTTTCAGACGATACTGAAAATCAAGCGATCCGGTCAATACATCACGCTTACTGTCTTTCATCACACCCGGAGAACTATTGTATCCTACATACATCCGATAACGCAAGGCTTCATCACCACCTTCCAATGTAACGGTATGCCGTTGTTGGAAAGCTGTTTGCAAAGGTTTGTCCAACCAGTACGTATTTACTCCCGCCAATACTTCACGCAATTTAGACTGATAGAGCTGCCATTTTTCAACAGTCTCGCCACCGTATGTATAAAGTCCGCTTTTTAACTCTGCATCTATCTTCTCTCTTGCATTCATCAAGTTATATCCGGTCATATCCGGAGCTTCAATACGAAGTTCCCCACCATAAGTCACCCAGATCCGTCCCGGTTTGGGCGTCTTGCTTTCGATAACAATTACTCCATTTGCCGCACGTGAACCGTAGATAGCCGTAGCTGCCGCATCTTTCAACAAAACGATAGAAGCAACACGATCGGGATCCATATCGGCAAGTGTCTGTATACTGATTTCAAATCCATCCATGATAAGCAACGGTTGGTTGGCATACGTCTCATACTCGCCCTGAACTGCCAGCACATCATTACTGGTAGAATTAAAATCTACAGATTGTGTGCCCATATCCATATTTGCACTACCACGCATACGCATATCAGGCAAACCATTCGGATTAGATCCCATATTGATATTATCCACAATACGAAGTCCGGGAGCGACAGCGGCTATCGCTTTAGCCACATTGTTCGTACTATATTTCTTCAGATCCTCACCTTTGATAGTAACAGCTGAACCGGTAAATCCTTCTTTCTTTCTGTTAAACATACCTGTCACCACTACTTCATCCAGCGCCCTTGTATCAGATTTCATCACTACCGACATATAAGATGAAGGATGCAAAAACTGGGTTTCCAAACCTACATACGATATTCTGACACGGCTATCTTTCGGAACATCAGAAAGCTGAAAATTACCATTATTGTCTGTGATAGTACGGATATTACTAGGATCTTCCACTATAATAGTGGCACCAACCACCGGAAGCCCGTCTTCTTCGGAAAGCACTTTTCCTTTTACTTGTGAGAAAAACTTTTTAGAATCCTTTTGTGTGATATTGATGAATTGTCCGTCAATGTGATATTTCAACGGATTTTTTCCAATAATCACCTTCAACGCTTCATCAACTGTAGCTTTTTCTACTTTTCCGGTAGAAGTATAAGAGCTAATTTCATCATAGATAAAAAGAACTTTATACCCCGATACTTTTTCAAAACGTTTAAAAATAGAGGGTAACCCTTCATTTTTAAACTCCATTGTTATTTGCTTTTCTTTACCTGTCTGTGCTTCTACACGCCATGAATAGGCAAAAAGGAAAAGCAAGAATAAAACAATGAACTTCTGTGCCTGATTTCTTTTCATAAGCCTGAATAGTTAAATAATATTTCATTCTTTTAATTGTATACGAAGTTTAAAAAAGAATGGTTACCCTTAAAAGAGTTTTTTTTCAGAAATATATATTTCTATTCAGATTTATGTCTTTTTGCTTGCTTTTTACTCAATAATTAGTTTTCCTGTTTCAAAATAGGCATGAACTCTCTCCATTCGATTCAATAATTCAATCAAGTGATAGATGTCCTGATGACGATTTGCAAAGAAATGCATACGAAGATCCATGATTTTGCTATTACGGAACTCAATATCTATATTATACCAACGTCCTATTTCTTTCATCATGTCAACCAGAGCAACATCGTCAAAATAGAAAAATCCTTCCTTCCAATACAAAAATGATTCAATATCCACCTCATTCATGGCAAATGTTCCGTCAGAAGAAAGTTGTGCGCTTTGTCCTGGCACCATTTCAACACTATGGACTCCACAAGTATCGCTCACAGCCACTTTTCCTGTAATGAGCGTAACACGGACATCAGTAGGAGAGTAGCTACGTACATTAAATTCCGTTCCCAATACACGGACCTGCAGATTTCCACTTTTCACGATAAAAGGATGTGCTGCATCTTTAGCAACTTTAAAATAGGCTTCACCTTCCAAAGAGACGACTCGTTCTTTTCCTTTGAAAACCGTAGGATAAGCCAAACGACTGTCTGAATTCAAGAATACTTCAGTCCCCTCGGATAAAACAACTTTAAATGTCTCTCCTCTAGGAATACTTAATCTATGTATCTGTACTTTCTGTTTTCCTACTTCCTTGGTTTCTGTCTGAAGGAGAGCACGACTATAATCTATTTCCTTAGAAGACAACTGCGCAGTAGAGTAAGACGAAAGAGATTCTACCACTTCTTTCAATGGCTTTATTTCTTTCTCATCATTCACTTGTAAAGTGACTTCCTGGGCAATATGATTGGCTTGAAACACTTTAATAATTTCCGGTTGTGAGGAAATCATCATTGCACGCAAAACTAAAATGATGGCAACAGCCGCCGCTACACCTGTGACACTAGCCCACAGTATGCGTGTATTTTTTCTTCGATCATTCTTAGAATGTTTATTACGAAAATCTGCCAGTTCTTTCCGGACATCAATTGCCAGTAAATTTTGCTCTTTCTGCATCTCTATCACAATTTCTGCCAAATCAGAACATGCTTGCAAACATTCCTCATCTTCTTCCAAATTATGCAATTGACCAGCAGTTATATGCGAACGATTCTCCATAATTTCCAGGAGTTCTTCTTCCGACTTGCTTATATTTATATTCTTTTCATCCATAAATAGTGTATTCAATATATATATTTACGTTTTAAAGTCAATTCCGGTTACCCTTTTGGCCTAATTCTTCGCGAAGAATGCGTAAAGCCTTCACTATATTCTTATGAACGGCCGCGACACTTACATTTAATTCTTCGGCCACTTCCTTATATTTCTTATTATGAATATAGCATGCTTCCAAAATATGATAATTATAAGGAGTCAACTTCTTCATAGCTTCACGAATACGCAAAACACGAGAATCAGAATTTTGCGAATCGCCTTCTATCATTTTATCAGTCAATTGCGCAGTAAACTCTACATATTCTTCATGAATATTTTGCTTGCGAAGGTAATCTATGCAACGTGTACGGATGATTGTATAAAGATAAGTTTTCGCCGTTGCTTCTTCTATCTTTTCATAATTACGCCACAAATACTCAAAAGCATCACTTACGATATCCCTGCATACTTCAGCATCATTTATGAAATAGTATGCAAAATATACAAACTGTGCATACCATTCATTAAACATTTTGTCAAAAGTAGCCCTGTCATCCATTTAATATCGTATTCTTCTGTTATTTCTGGCAGACAAATATACATTAAAACTTAATACGTAGTTGCATTTGTACATCTGCTTTTTTATTTCCATAGATTAAATCATTGCCGGAACCAATCTCATTCCGGTCTAAATAAATGGTTTCTCCAAACTTGGTTATCAATAGAAAGTGTTTGTTCAGTTCATATCTCAAACGGATACTACACCGGAATCCACGACCTTGAAAAGACGGAGTATAAAACGTATAAAGCAATCCGCTTTCCGAAGCATATACACGCGAGTCATAATCGTCTGTAAAAAAGTAACTGCCCTGAACGTCAGCAAACAGCCTGGCCCAAGGCAGTTGGGAGGATATCATTTGTGTAACCTGATATCCTTTATTAGCAGCTCTGTCCTGAGAATGAAAATGATTATAATCTAAAGTTGTACGACTGCTTAACACATCTCCTAAAGAATAGTTCAAACGATAGCGAAGTTGATGGTGAAAAATAGGAAGTGTTAGTGTTCCTTTACTACCTATCCAGTCACGCTCTTTTTGTTTATAACGATACCTTAGATACATGGATAAATTGCTGTATGGAGTAAAAGTGCTTTGGAACAGAGCATCTGTTCCGCGGGAGGGTTTATTCACTCTGTATTTTTTCCACGGAAAGGAAAATAAATCGAATGAGGCGAAAAACTTCCAATAAGCAAAAGGAGAAGTTTCCAAGCCGATATAATATCCCTGTTCATTTTGTGTCGTACTTCCTTCACCGAATGAATGGGCAAACATAGCCCAATAGTTATAAGAATAAAACCGATGTATCAACATGATTTGAGTGTTTTGAACCGGTGAATATTGCAAACGATTCAAAGAAGCCCAACCTTGTTTTCCGATTGCCGTCTCTCCCTGAAAAGAAAAACGATGCCATCGGTAAGCATAATCTATTCCCAGATTATAGAAGTTATTTCCATGAAGATTGTATTTGGAATAACCTGTTAATTCCGGTTCGTATGGTCGGTTGAAAAGGTAGTAAATACCGGTGATACCCAATCGGATACGGTTGTGTTGATAACTCACGTGTCCACCTGTTAATTGCATGGTGAACAGGTTCTTTTTATCCGCTTCCTTTTGACTTCGATGCAGCCCGGTTTTGTAGATAGAAGTGATTGTTCCATCAGTGATTACTCCATCCAGAGAACGGTGTGAATAGAAACCAGAAATATCCCAATCTTTTGTCAAAGAAACAGTGGCAGCTACTCCTCGAAAATAGTTGTATTCGTCAGCAGAAGAATGTTTCTTTATCCCGCTATTACGGTTATTGAAAGAAGAAGCGTAAACTGTTTTTCCCATCAAATAATCAGTACTAATCACCAGACCTTGTCCGAAACTAAGCCGATAGTTACCAACAGCTAATGCTTTTAATCGTCCACAATCTTTTAATAACAGATAAAAGGAATAATAATCATAGCCGTAGCGATTATGTAAAGCTCCAAAAGGTTCTCCAGCATCTTTTTCAGCAACGACTCCTGCATAGAGCCGGTCACTGTATCGGAAACTGTATTTCACAGAGTTATAAACAGAAGGTCCTAAATAGGTATGTTCATAACCTTTTCGCTTATAAAATGGTATATCAAAGCGAGTTAACAGTTCATTCTTTCCATACTTCGCTGCGTTTTTCAACAGGCTTTTCCACCGGAAAGCAGGTTTATTGTTAATAGCTTTTATACAGACGAAAGGCAGTAAATACTGGATTGTTTGCTTATCCATCTCTTCTACCAGTTGAAGTTCATAGATGGTTTTCATCTGTCCATGTATATAGATGTAGGCCAACAGATGTTCAATCTGAATATCACTAAGGAAAGGAAACTGTTCGAGTTGTTCACGGGTAGCAACATTCAAATTTACTGGTTCTTGCATACGATTGGAAAGTTCTTCCAATTCATTTTCCCAATTAGGAGTATTAACAGAGTTATCAGTTCCGTTATTAACAGATAAATCTTCAAGAACATCTTCTAAAAGACTTTCAGAAGGGTTTTGAGCACTACAAGCAGGAATTATTAACAGGCTGTTTATAATACTTATCAACCGTAAAAGTTGAATCGTTTTCATCAATAAAATGGTTTATTCTTCCTGCTTTTTAACAGATAAGGGCGCAAAGATACTTTAAATAGGTTAACATCGAAGAGAAATGTCTGAATAATAAAATTTTAATTCTATTTTTGTATCGTGAAAAGGAGGCTTAACATAGTAGTAATGACGCTGTTTGCTATTGTTTGTTGTTCGTTGCGCCTGCAAGCTCAAGAAAAACAAAGCATCAATGGATATTTGGTTCCGATGTGTATCTACAATGGAGATACCATTCCATGTGTCCAGTTAAGAACTGTGTATATTTTCCGTCCGTTGAAATTCAAGAATGAAAAAGAACGCCAGGAATATTACCGGCTGATTCGTAACGTGAAAAAGGTATATCCTATCTCCAGGGAAATTAACCAGGCTATCATCGAAACTTACGAATACCTCCAGACGCTACCCAATGAGAAAGCCCGCCAGAAACATATCAAACGGGTTGAAAAAGGATTGAAAGAGCAATATACTCCCCGAATGAAGAAACTTTCTTTTGCACAGGGAAAACTGTTGATTAAATTAATAGACCGCCAAAGCAATTCTACCAGCTATGAACTGGTGAAAGCATTTATGGGACCTTTCAAAGCGGGATTCTATCAGACTTTTGCTGCATTGTTCGGAGCCAGTTTAAAAAAAGAATATGATCCGCAAGGTGAAGACAAACTAACGGAACGTGTGGTGTTGATGGTAGAGAACGGACAGATCTAAAATCAATCGGCTTATAAGTTTATCAACCCTACTAGTTATCATTTCAAGAATTAACAAGCTTCCTGCAAGGTATTAATTTCTGTTTTCTCAGAAGTTAATACTTGAGTTCCCAGCTATTAATACTTATCATATAGGCTGTTAATACCTGACAACTCAAGTATTAACAGCCTGAAAACGCACTATCAACAACTATAATAATAACTACCCAATACCCATAGAATCAACATGGCTCCATATAGTTATAAACAATACATAGTTATTGATTATAAATGAATTAACTAAGCTATTAACTCGTTATAAACAACTTATTAACCAATCCTATATTATGGCTATTAACGTAACTTTTTGAACAAATCCCAAATCACAATACCGGTTGTTACGGAAACATTCAAAGAGTGTTTCGTTCCGTATTGAGGAATCTCTATACAACCATCCGAATGGTCAATAACCTCTTGTTGTACCCCTTTCACCTCGTTTCCCATTACGATAGCATATTTTCTAGTCTTATCCAGTTCCAGTTCGTCCAACATAATGCTTCCTTCCGCCTGTTCTACAGAATAAACGATATACCCTTCGTTTTTGAGGTTATCAACAGCATCAACAGCGTTATTAACATACTTCCAGTCGACAGTGAATTCTGCACCCAGTGCAGTCTTATGCATTTCAGGGTGTGGAGGAGTGGCCGTTATACCACACAGATAGATACATTCAATACGGAAAGCATCCGAAGTGCGGAACACAGAACCTATATTGTGCAAACTACGAATATCGTCCAGCACTACCACCAGGGGCAGTTTTTCAACCTGTTTAAACTCTTCGGCACTGATACGGTTCAGTTCTGTTATTTTCAGTTTACGCATACGTCTTTTCTTTTATTATGTTCTTGTCCACAAAGGTAATTCTTTTCAGTTAACAAGGTGTTGATAACGGTTTAAAACCTGTCAAAACTATCGGCAAAGATTTTGAAAAATAATTCTTGCATTATTCAAAAGAAGGTATAAGAGGCCTTCGTTATGAACATTCCAAAAAACTAACCCAAAACTTTCTACACAGACATAAACATATTTTTCAGCACTTATCTGCCTGTTTATATCCATAAAGTTTTTAACTTTGCACTTTATCAACAGGGAGTTAATAGCAAACTCCTATTTGATGGTATTTAACGATGCTTTCATTGATAATGAAGTAAGTAGGATAGAATATCTTGTTCTTTACATCAGTTCATAACCAACTCATAAAACAGAAGTATGGACTAATAACTTATCCGGCAAGAAAAATCGTATTTATTTGCTAACATTATTAACAGGCTATCATCACTAACAAAGAATTTTTTTTAAAAGGAAAGAAATAAGAATATTATTATGAATGAACTCATAAAGGCTATTAACGAGCTAAAGAAAGAAAAGAATGCAATCATTCTGGGACACTACTACCAGAAGGGGGAAATACAAGACATCGCTGATTATGTTGGCGACAGTTTGGCATTGGCTCAATGGGCAGCGAAGACGGAAGCGGATATTATTGTGATGTGTGGCGTTCACTTTATGGGGGAAACGGCAAAGGTGCTTTGTCCGGACAAGAAAGTGCTGGTGCCCGACATGGCGGCAGGTTGTTCGTTGGCGGACAGTTGTCCGGCGGATCAGTTTGCGCAGTTTGTCAAAGAGCATCCGGGATACACCGTTATTTCTTACGTCAATACGACGGCTGCGGTAAAAGCGGTAACGGATGTGGTGGTGACTTCCACCAATGCGAAGCAGATCGTGGAAAGCTTCCCCAAAGATGAGAAAATAATCTTTGGTCCGGACCGGAATCTGGGAAATTATATCAACTCAGTTACGAACCGGAATATGTTGCTTTGGGACGGTGCCTGTCATGTGCATGAACAGTTCTCTGTTGAAAAGATTGTGGAATTGAAGACGCAGCATCCCGAAGCATTAGTGCTGGCACATCCCGAATGTAAGAGCACAGTTTTGAAACTGGCTGATGTGGTAGGATCTACAGCTGCTTTGTTGAAGTATGCCGTGAACCACCCGGAAAACACGTATATTGTGGCTACCGAATCGGGTATCTTGCATGAGATGCAAAAGAAGTGTCCGCAGACAACGTTTATTCCTGCTCCTCCGAACGATAGTACGTGCGGATGTAACGAGTGTAGCTTCATGCGGTTGAATACGTTAGAGAAGCTCTATGAGTGTCTGAAAAATGAGTCACCGGAAATTACGGTAGATCCGGAGGTGGCGGAGAAGGCAGTGAAGCCGATTCAGCGGATGCTGGATATTTCGGCTAAGTTGGGATTATAAACTTTGAGAATATATAATCTATAATTAAGGCTGTTTCAAAGATTCTTGGAACAGCCTTAATTTTTGGCAAACTATTATGTAAAAGAGATAATGATGACGCATTTGTATCAGTAATAGGCGTATTTGTGTTTTAGTAGACATCACTTCTTCTCTATCTTTGTGCTATTAATAATTGTAATATGGAAAACATAAATAATAGGGCAAGATGATTTTATTCATATTTCAATGAATGTAGATGATGAAATAACTATAACAACCTTTTAAATATAGAATGATGAAAACAATAAACCGACTTGTATTAGTACTATTATTCTCGATTCGTATTTTTTTATCTAATGCTCATGAACTAGTTGATTATGTGAACCCAATGATTGGCGCGACGACTTTGGATAACATAGGAAATACAGATCTTGGGTTAGGCAAAACTTTTCCGGGTGTATGTACCCCTTTCGGTTTGGTACAGTTAAGTCCGGATACGAAAACCGGTGGAGATAATGGGTCGGGATATTCTTATCATCATACAACTATTGAGGGATTTAGCTTTACTCACATGAGTGGTATTGGTTGGTATGGCGATTTGGGCAATTTTCTGGTCATGCCGACTACCGGTAAACTTCATACTTTTAAAGGAACAGAGGAAAATCCGGATGAAGGCTATCGTTCCAGATTTTCTCATGAAACGGAGTCGGCACATATTGATAAATATGAAGTGAAACTTGATGACTACGATATCAAGGTGGAATTGACTGCTGCACCTCGTTCGGGAATGATACGCTTCACTTACCCCGAACATGAAGAATCGCGTATCCAGATTGACTTGGCACGTCGTATAGGGGGGACTTCTACCGAACAATTTGTGGAAGTTGTTGATAATCATATAATTCGGGGATGGATGAAATGCATGCCCGAAAACGGTGGCTGGGGAAATGGTGCAGGCCAGGCAAATTATACCATTTATTTCTATTGTTTGTTCAGCCGTCCTTTAGTGGATTTTGGTATTTGGAGTGCCGACATTCCCGAAGGTACTTCTCGCAAGAATGAATCGAATGATGACGAGAATTATTATCAGTATGTCAGAAATGCTGTTATTCATCCACAGGCAAAAGTGATGCAAGGTAAACATTTGGGATTTTATACTCAATTTCCAACCAGGAAAGATGAACAGGTTCTGATGAAATGCGGTATATCTTTTGTCAGTATGGAAGGCGCACAAAAGAATTTGGAACATGATATACCGGATTGGGATTTCAACAAAGTTTCTGTGTGCACGCGGAAGATGTGGAATGATGCATTATCTAAGATAAAAATAGAGGGAAACGAATCAGATAAGACTACTTTTTACACTGCGTTGTATCACACGATGATTGATCCGCGTTGTTTTTCGGATATAGACGGAAAGTATATAGGAGCTGACAATAAAGTTTATCAGACTTCTACGTTTACATACCGGACTATTTTTAGTGGTTGGGATGTGTTTCGCAGCCAGTTTCCTTTGCAAACGATAATTAATCCGGATTTAGTGAATGATGAAATTAATTCATTGATACAGATAGCGGAGAAAAGTGGGAAGGGGTATTATCCCCGGTGGGAGTTTTTGAATGCTTACTCCGGCTGTATGGTAGGCAATCCGGCTGTATCTGTTTTGACTGATGCTTATCAGAAAGGAATACAAAATTATCCGGTAGATAAATCCATTCAGTATGCTATCAACACCGTACGGACATTTGGCAATAATGAAGACGGATATGATCCCGGAGATTTATCTAAAACGTTAGAGTATGCTTATTCCGACTGGTGTGTCGGTACTTTGCTTCGTTCTCAAAATCGTGTTCAGGAAGCAGATATTTATTTGAAGAAATCAAAGGCTTACCGTAATGTATGGTGTGACAGTGTAAAGTGGTTCAGAGCACGCCTGTCAAAAGAAGAATGGTTGCCTTGGAAAGGGAAAAAAGTACATTGGCAGGGTTGTATAGAAAGTAATAACTATCAGCAAGGATGGTTCGTTCCGCAGGATATTGAAGGTATGATACAATTAATGGGAAAGAAATATTTTGAAGAGGAATTAATCGAATTCTTCAATGGGGCGGATGATGATTTTAAATGGGGAGACTATTACAATCATCCTAATGAACCTAATCATCATGTACCTTTCTTGTTGAATTATACTTCACAACCTTGGCTTACTCAATATTGGACACGGAAGATATGCCGCAATGCTTATAATAATACAGTTAACGGACTTTGTGGAAATGAAGATGTGGGACAAATGTCTGCTTGGTACATATTGGCGGCGATGGGGATGCATCCTATTTGTCCTGGAAATAATACATATGAACTCACATCACCGCTTGTTAATAAAGCTACGATTGAATTAGACAATCGTTATTATAAAGGAAAACGTTTTACCGTCATAGCCCGGAATAATTCGGAAGAAAATGTATATATACAATCTATAACTTTGAATGGCAAGAAAATAAACCGTTTATGGATTACTCATCAGGAAATAATTCAAGGAGGAGTATTGGAATTTGTAATGGGGAAATATCCTAATAAACAACTGAAAGGAAATCTATCATCCGAACAATCCAATTAATAAGGTCATACAGCACAGAACTATTTTACTGGTTGGAATCCTATGGTAATTTTACTCATTCTCCACATTTGTACAATGTTCCAATAAAACAGATTCTTTTGTGGAGATAGGGTAAATCCCATCAAAATAATTTCCTGAAATTCGGATATTATCTGTCCAACGGGCATAGATTGCCTGTTTATCTTTCAGTGTCAGTGTAAAACGATTATTTTCGATACGGATCCCTTTATGAACAGTTCCGTTCGGACGGTTATTTTCAGGAGCAATATTGATAACCGGACTTCCACATTCTATGAAACGGTTGTTTCGGATGGTAAGGTCATGTACGGGGCCTGACTCATACCAACTGCGAGCATCATTTGAGATAGCAATAGCACTCATTGGTGTACGATAAAATACGTTATTTTCGATTATAACTTTCCGGCGTGTCGTAACAAGTATTCCTCTTGTCGGTGTCCGGGCAAAATAGTTATTGCGGATTTCTACTTCCGGTGTCCAAGTGATATTTTCTATTACTACCTCCTGTTGTGGTAGGATAGAAGGAACGGAACCATTCAGTGTAAGTTTACAATCGTAGTCGTTTATTCTCTCCACTTTGAGTACTGATGCTTTATGCAGACATTGTAATGAATGTATTTCTGTAAATTCAACTTCATCTCCAGGAAAGAAAGCTTCAAATCCGTAAGATTGAGGATGCATGAAACGAACTACTATTTTATTTCCCGGTTCGTAAGCAATAACTTTCAGATGAGTTCCGTGTACATTGATCGGATCATCTTGTGCTCCTTCAAAACGAGAGTTGATGATATGGATTTTTCCTTTGCATCCGGACATTTGAACAAAGTCAGCAAAACCGGCACAGGTACGACCACTACCATACTCCGGTTCACAGTTTAAATATTTATAAGTCAGATTTTCGGAATATTGGCCGACAATTCCAAAGTTTCCTAGAAAATGCAGGTTCAAATGTTCAAGTATAATGTTTTTGCTCAAATGAATAAATCCACATGCTTCATCTCGGATGGCATCCCGCATCTGAAATATTTCTCCCGGATATAAAGTTACTTTCTTGTCGTATGTTGCGTGTATCTGATGATTTCCGATGTCGGTAAGAGAAACGACATGGTCGGTAGGTAGATTACAACGGTTTGTTATATTGGTATGTAGATTAAAAGTTTGGGCAATGCCACCGGTAAAACTCCATTCTGTTCCTATCCATTTTATCTGTTTATCTGTAATTTCATACCGGTCTTTGGGGTGAATTCTGAAAGTTGCCGTATAAGCTGTTGTATCAATAACTTTCATTTCCGTAACCGAAGGATCGGCAGCTTTCAAAGTAAAATTGCGGAGTGTTATATTTTCGCTTTTGTCTATAACAAAAGAAGTCATTTCTCCGTGTGTAATCAGATGCGCACCACCACCATCAATAATTAAGTTTTTCATATCCTTTATCCAAAGGCCAATGTGTTTGGTAGGGTCGGGATTTTCTTCTTTAGAGGCAGTGTTGGATATAAAATAAACTTGCTTGGAACTACTGTTGCGGTATAGATCATAGTTTCCTTGTTCAAGTTGAATCACTACTTTCTTCCCTTTCAAATGACGTGCTTGTTCTATGGCATTTTGTAGGCGTGGAGTTGCATCACCGGGTTGCACTTTCACATAAATAGTTTCTTGTGCCGACAATATGCTGAATACACTTACTTGGAAAAGGAAGAAAATAATGATTCTGTACATAAGTTTACTTATTTGAATTTTAATATATCTTTAGCTTTCATGGATACGGTAATCAGTCCGTTGTTTATCACTGGGTTGATTCGTTTATTATTCAGCGTGATAGTGTAATTTTTCCCTTGTGGAACTTTTACTGTAAATGTATTGTCAGCAGTAGCTTTTAAAGTTGCTTCGTTAATCAACGACTGATTCCAGGCTGCTGAAACTTCCGCTCCTCCTTTCACACACAGGCCTTTATAAGTTCCTACGTTCCATTGTTCGGGTAGACAGGGCAGGAATTCAATATATCCTTCGTGTCCTTGTACCAGCATTTCTGCTATTCCGGCCGCTCCGGCTGTATTTCCGTCAAGAATAAAAATATCATAGGGTGCTCCTGCAATACCGGCAGGAGAAATGCTCAACAGGTTCTCACGTGTGAATATACTCTCAAGAGTAAGGACACTTTGATAAGCTTGTTTGGTATCTTTCAGTCGGGCATAGAAACAAATCATATTGGCGCGACTCCATTCCGTGTCTTCCCAACCTTCCGCAGCCAGGCGGTCTTCGATTGTTTTGCGTGCACCTGCGGCGAGTTCGGGAGTTTTATCAAGGGTAATCTGTTCGTAAGGATAAAGAGCCAGTAAATGTGAAGTATGGCGATGATTAGGGTGTGCTTCGTCATAATCTTCCAACCATTCTCGTACACCTCCGTTAGCACGCAGACGGATGGGAGGGAATTTCTTGATGGCTTGTTGTAAACTATCACTGAACTCCTTATCAATGTTCAGGATTTGAGCTGATTGAATACAAGCATTGAATATTTCATAAGCTAATACACGGTCACAGGTGGGCATCATTGATGCACACAAGTTGTTGCCTTGGTAAAGGAAAGAATTTTCCGGTGAAATGCTTGGTCCTGTTACCATATAACCTGTATTGGGATCTTCGACCATATAATCGAGAAGGAATTCCGCATTTCCTTTTAATAGAGGGTAAGCGGTTTTTGTCAAATAATCTTTGTCACGTGTGTATTCGTATTGAGTCCAGAGATGCGAGGCAATCCAACTGCTTGCTGTGGGAAATAATCCCCACAGGATGCTTCCCGAAGGAGCTGTGTATCCCCATATATTGGCTGTGGTGTGAGCTGTCCATCCTTTGCATCCATATATCTTTTGAGCAGTTTTCGCTCCATGAACAGATAAATCTTCGATATATTTGAAAAGGGGAAGATGACACTCTGCCAGGTTACCTACGTTTGCAATCCAGTAGTTTTGCTGTGTATTGATGTCCAGGTGATAATCATTTGTCCACCCCATGTTACATGCTAAATTATCATTAAAGAAACCTTGCAAGGCGGCTGGAAGAGGTGAATTTTCTCGCGATGAGGCTAGTAATAAATAGCGTCCGTATTGGAAAAGCAATACATCAAGGCCGGGATCATATCCGCCTTTTTTTACTTGTTCCCATCTTTTGTCAGTTGGCAGACCGGCATATTCTCCTGTTCCCAGTTGTAGGGAAACACGGTCGAACAGAGGAGTATAATCGTTGAGATGAGTTTTCTTCAGTTTTTCATAAGTCTTCTTTTCTGCTTTTACAACAGTTTCTTTGCAAAGAGATTTATAAGCGTCGTTCTTATAATTCGTGCGTACATCTATTACAATAGTCAGCATATCAGCATCATTCACTGATATGGAAGAATCTTCAGCTTGTAGTGTTCCATTAGGCGCGGATATTGCAATACGGCCTTGAAAGCTGACACCACCGGGACCTTGCTTGGGAAAATTAACTGTTCCTTCAAAAATCAATTGATTACCATCGGTTGAAATTTCAGATTCCCGCAGCATACTTAATGATAGTTTTGCATTAATAGCTTTCTTCTTACTGGCGGACATTCGTAATACAAGAACGTCGTCCGGATTGGTTGCAAAACATTCGCGCACGTAATTAACGTCACCTATTGTATAATTGGTTGTACTGATAGCTGTACCTAAGTCGAGAGAACGACGGTAGTTACTGACTGTATTTTCCGGATAACTGAAAGTGAGTTTCAAGTCACCGATAGGAAGGTGTGTACCAAAAGAATGTCCATTACCATGTAAAAATTCTCCAGCAATTTGATTTCCTTCTTGTATTTTTCCTTCGAAAAAGAGTTTTCTTAATTCATTCATTCTTTCTTTTCCGAAAGGAATTTCCTGATTCTCGTCATATTGTCCCGACCACATGCTTGATTCATTCAATGCGATGGTTTCTTCTTCGATACCTCCGAATACCATCGCTCCGATACGTCCGTTGCCTATTGGTACAGAACTCATCCATTCTTTTGCGGGTTGTTCGTACCATAGTTCAACTTTATCCTTTGCTTCCAGATTCGTACATCCGGAAAGGGATATCATCATAATGGCTAGAGAAAAACTAATGGTTTTAATTTTCATGGCTCAAATATAATTAAATGATTAATATATAAATAGGAGTTGTTTTTTTATTATAGGACAAAATTAGTCCATCGTGATTTTATCTGCTCTATACAAATGATTCATAAAATAGAAAGAATACGTCCTGTAAGAAGCCTGGGCGATATTTGAATCAAATATTCTATTTTTTGCAGCGTTCATAACTCAATTACTTGCTACATATCGGGTATATTTGCATTGCTTTTAAAGATAAATATTAGATCTAATAAAAAACATGAGATTCATTAAATACAATTTTGTTTTACCTATAAATTCAAACTACATGAAAAGAAGCTCGAAGGCGGTAATCTCTTTATTATTTGCCTGTTTATTGTTGGGAACTCCAACAAAGTCTTTAGCTTTGGAACCAACATCTGCTGTTGCTAATGACACGAAGGAGCGAAACTGGACTATCCAGGGACAAATACTTGAAAACTCGGTACAGCCTCTTCCTATTGCAGGTGTTAATGTTCTTATTAAAGGTACTACGATTGGTACTATAAGTGACACGAATGGATATTTCTCCATTAAAGCTCAAAAAGGAGATGTTATTGTGTTCACTTATCTTGGGTTCCGACCTTATGAATTTGTAGTATCCCGTGCTATCAGTAACTTGAGTGTTTCCTTATCCGAAGATTCTGAAGCATTGGATGAAGTGATAATTACCGGTTTTTCGGAAGAAAAGAAACTAAATTCAATATCTTCCGTATCTACATTAGATATTGCGAAAAATCTGAATTCCAAGCCTATCACTTCTATTTCGCAATCTTTGCAGGGAGGTGTCACAGGTCTGACTGTTACCCAAAGCTCCGGTATGCCGGGGGGAGACGGAGCTTCTATCAAGATTCGCGGTATTTCTTCATTACACACCAATAATGACCCGTTGGTTCTGGTTGACGGTATTCCAATGGATATGAACCAACTGGATCCGAATACAATTGAAAGCGTTACTATTTTAAAGGATGCTGCCGCAGCCGCTATTTATGGTGCACGTGCAGCCAATGGTGTAATTGTGGTGAAAACGAAGCGTGGTACGGTAGGAAAGATTAATGTTTCTTATGATGGTTACTTTGGTATTCAGAAAGCTACTTATCTTCCTGATTTTGTGAATGCGGCAGAATATATGACTATGGCTAATATTGCCCAAAAGAATATTGGCGGTGATGAGTTGTATGATGGAGAGTTAATCAAAAATACAATTGCCGGTACCGATCCTTATAAATATCCGGATACAGACTGGGCAGATTTCTTATTTGGCACAGGATATGTACAAAACCATTCAGTGGCCGTTTCGGGTGGTGGTAGTCTGGCACGTTTCGCTTTGAGTGTAAACTATATGCAGAATGAGGGATTGACAGAGCATACAAGTTCTGACCGTTTGAATATCCGTGCCAATACCACTGTCAGTTTGCGGGATAACTTGTCTGTAAACATGGACTTCAATGCTTACCGTACCAACCGGAAGCAACCGAAAACAGACGCTGCTGATAAGTCATTGTTTGAATGGATGTATAAGACACCGCCCAATACCGTAACTCGTTATCCGAAAAAGGCAGGTAGTGATTTTACTTATTATGGCAACAGACCTAATATGACTAATCCGGCAGCTTATATCGATCGTGCGGGAATACGTGAAGATTATGAGGATAATATCAGTGTGAATATTTCTCCTCGTTGGGAAGTATTGCCAAATCTGGTACTGAAAGGTCAGTATTCTTATCGTATCAGTAGTCGCGGAGGTAAGAGCAAACGGGAAGCATATAATTTCTTTGATTATGATACAGATGCTTTACTGAATACTTGGGGAGCAGATTTTTCAGATTATAGAGATCATGATACCTATTATTATCTGGGTGGTACTGCTGAATATACGTATGATAAAGGCGATCATCGCCTGTTTGTCATAGGAGGTTACAATCAGGAGCTGACTCATCAGAACAGTTGGGACAGTTATTCAATGATCTCCATGTTTGCTAAAGCTAACTATACGTATGATCGACGTTATCTTATTGAAGGTACTGTGCGCCGTGACGGTTCTTCACGTTTTGGAGACGGTGAAAAGTTCGGAGTATTTCCTTCTATTGCTGCAGGTTGGAATGTGCATGAAGAAAAATTCATGAAATCATTAAAGAACGAAATCAATGAATTGAAGTTGAGAGCTTCTTATGGTTTACTTGGAAACGAAAATATCGGATTATATAAGTATCAGACTTTTATTGATATGGGTAATGGGGAGGAAAAAGAATATGGTAACCCAGAAATAACATGGGAAAAGGTGAAAATGCTGAATATCGGTGCAGATATCCGCCTGTTCAAAGATTTGAGCCTGACTTTCGACTGGTATGAAAAAACGACTTCAGGAATGCTTATTACTCCTCCTATTTCTTCTATCGGTGGTACTTGGGCAACTGCTATTAACTCTGGAAAAGTATGTAACAGAGGTTGGGAATTTAGTGCAAATTACGACAAACAGTTTAAAGACTTTGGCTTCAGTATTCATGGCGGTCTGTCTCAAAATAAAAATAAAATCATAGATTTGTTTGGAGCACCTTATGATAACGGGTCTACAATCAACCAAATAGGTTATGCGTTAAATAGTTATTATGTTTATCCTACTGATGGTTTATTGCAGGAAAGTGACTTTACGAAAGACGCTTCAGGCAAATGGATACCCAAAGAGGGAGTAGTTATTTTTGATGGACAACAACCGGGTGACATCAAGTATTTGGATGTTTCCGGTCCCGACGGTACTCCTGATAATAAGATTACTACTGACGACCGCGTAATACGTGGAAATGACCAGCCTGACCTGAACTATTTTGCAAACCTTTCTTTTAATTACAAGAAATGGAGTTTTGAAGTTCTATTCCAGGGAGTGACAGGTGTGGATGCCTATTATAGTGCGCCTTTTTCTAACGGGCTGAACTTGACAGGAGACGGTTTGACGCCTATGAAAGCACAATTAGATTATTGGACGCCGGAGAATCCGGGCGCGCGTTATCCGAGACTGACGCCGTCTCCCGATTACGGTAATAATCATCATGCATCCGATTACTGGCATTTCGACGCAAGCTACTGCCGTGTGAAATACATTCAGGTGGGATACACATTCGACCAGATGTCACTGAAGAAAGTAGGTATTTCCAGCATCCGCGTATATTTGAATGCCCAGAATCCGTTTACTTTTGCCAAAGAAAGCATGATTGATCCTGAAAACCGCGGTCAGATGGGTTCTTATCCATTGGTAAAAACTTATTCTGTAGGTCTTAGTTTGAACTTCTAATCATTAAAATATAGACATATTATGAAACGATATAATAAAATAATTTTTAAAGGTTTGTTTCTGGCCGGACTCATTGGCTTATTCAGTAGTTGTGAAGACTTCCTGACGAGAGATAAACCGAATGCCTCGACAGATGATGATTTCTGGAAAACACAACAGGAATGTGAATCGGCACTTGGTACTTGCAAGTTGTGGTTGAGAGGTGATTGGGGTGGAGATGAGATAGGTATGGTTTTTCAGGACGGAGCGTCAGACAACGTTTATTTTACAGGAAACTTTGACGTGCGTATCCAGCAGTTGGGAAATGGTTCTTTAGTGCCTCCGGCCGACAATAATAATCCCGGTCCATGGGAATATCAGTTTTACACCTGGAACCAATGTTACCGGAAAATCCGCAATTGCTGTCGACTACTCGATAATATTGATAATGCCTATTTTACGAATGAGTCTGAACGCGACCGTATGAAAGCGGAGGCGAAAGTATGGCGGGCATGGTATCATATTCGTTTGTTAAACTGGTATGGTAGAAATGATGGTATTCCGTATGTAGACAAGGCTTTGTTGCCTTCGGAGATTTATATGGCACGCACTCCGGTTAATGAATGTCTGGATAGAATTAATGCGGAACTGGACGAGGTAATCAATTCGGAAGCTCTCCCGTTTATTTGGGATGAAGGAAGACGTGACCGTATGTCCCGTTCTATTGCCTTGACTTTGAAAATGGATGTAAATCTCCAATTCAAACGATATGATATAGCTAAAGCGGCTGCATGGGAATTGATAAAGAGTGGAGAATTTGAGTTATATTATTCTACTGCTACCGACAATAATCCGGGTAAGAACTACCGCGACTTATTTACATATGTGGGTAAACAGAATAAAGAACGCATTTTATATAAGGGAGGCGGTTCAAGCGGTATATTCTCCCGTTGTATGTCAGGAAGTTTTGGCGGACAAGGAGTAATGAATGTATTGAAATCGTTTATAGATACTTATGAAACGATAGACGGACAAACAATTCAATCTTTATCCACTTCTGAAAGAGAGGCTTATGAAAAAGATCCGTATCATGGAGCAAGAGATCCTCGTTTGAATGTCAGCGTTTTTGTACCGGGTGATAATACAGGACTCTCCAATTATACATTTAGTCCTTTCAATCCGGATTGTGGTGATTATATTGGCAGGAACGATGGTATTCGCAGCGGTTATATGGTGAAGAAATTTATGACTGAAGATGATCGTGGCAACAATGGACAAGGCAGTCTTGATTTCGTTATTTACCGTTATGCGGAAGTATTATTGGATTATGTTGAATGTTTGGTTGAAACCGGTGATTGGGATGATCCGAAAGTGAAGGAATATATTGATGCTATTCGTGTTCGTAGCGGAATGCCAAAAATGGACCAAACAGTTTATAATTCAGAGGAAAAGGTACGTGAATTATATCGTCGTGAACGACGTGTAGAACTTTGTTTCGAAGGCAAACGTTATGATGATATACGTCGTTGGGGAATTGGAAATGATGTAATGAACGGTCCTATTTATGGAGCATGGAATCCTGACACACAATCGTTTATTAAACTTGAAGAACGTCGCTGTACATTCCCGAAGTTTGATTCATGGCCGATTCCGCAGAAGGAAGATACTTCTAATCCTAATATAAGTCAACCTACGGGTTGGTAAACTTTTATTCTCCAATGAGAAATATAGTGTTTCTCATTGGAGAATACTACATTTGTTAATGTAATAATTAATAGAAACCAGATGAAACCATACCGCCTGTTAACAAGTTTAATTGCTTTATTGTCTTTTAGCCTAGTATCCGCTTCTCCATATAATATTGCGCCTGATAGTCGTGTATCGGCCTCGTCTACATTAAATGAATCGTATGAAGCATCTAATGTTACTGACCGGATAATCCGTGTACCGGACAAAGGAGAATGGGCTTCTAAAAGCACTATGACGTTTTGGGGGCAGATTGATTATCCCTGGATACAATTAGACTGGGATAATCCGGTATGTGTTAACAAGGTTGTTTTGTATGACCGTCCCGATGAAAAAACACATATCGCAGGCGGTATATTGCATTTTAGTGATGGGAGTTGTATAAATGTGTGCCAAATACCTAATAATGGTAGCCCGAAAGTAGTTGAATTTTCTGCAAGAAAGACAAAATGGATCCGTTTTGAGGTAACTGACGGAGATGGGGTGAATCTCGGCTTATCAGAAATTGAGGTTTTTCCGGCTCCTGAAGATTATTCTGATTATGTGTCGTGGGTAGATCCCTATATCGAGTCGGCAAGAGGGAGATATTTCTTTTTTGTCACGGGGAGTCAGCCATTCGGGATGATAGGTGCTGCTCCTTTAACCCGGAATAAAAATCAATATGGCGGGGGATATAATTATAACTCTACTGATGTACTTGGTTTTCCCCAGATACATTGTTGGATGTTGTCCGGTTTATCACTCATGCCTACCACTGGAAATGTGAACCCGACATTAGGTGAACAACATTGGAAATCTCACTTTACACACGATGGAGAGATTGTACAACCGGGTTATCACCGGTTATATCTGGAGAATTATAATATGTGGGTGGAGCAAACTGCAACAGACCGGGTTAGTTTTTACAGGTTGACATATACCGAACATGCATCAGCAAATATATTGTTTAATCTGGGAGGGTATGTTGGCACTTCCACTATGGTTAATTCCAAAGTATATAAAACAGGCAATAATGAGATTACCGGATATTTTGATACAAAGGGACGTTTATGGGGCGGACCGGATATTGTGAGAATATTTTTTGTAGCTCATTTTGACAAGCCTTTTGACTCTCTTGATGGTTGGGCTGATAAAGACTATTTTTCTGATATTGAGGAGTTTCAAGGAACTACAGAAAGTACGCCACGGATAAGTTCGGGATGGAGTTATCATGATGCTCCCACATCAGGAGTCAGTGCAAAATATGAAGTCCGGGCGGGAGATCAGATAAATGTTAAAATGGCAATTTCGTATGTAAGTATTGCTAATGCGAAAGAGAATCTGAAAGAAGATTGTGATCATTGGAATTTTAATCAAGTTCGCCGGGAGTCACAAGATGAATGGAATCAATGGCTGGGTAGAATCGAAGTAAAAGGAGGGACGAATGCTCAAAGAATCAAATTATATACAGATTTGTGGCATACTTTGCTGGGACGTCATAAACTGGATGATTATAATGGCGAATATCCGGATTATACAAAAGGCGGAATACGGCAAGGATCACATACGGTAAATGCAAAACTGGCGGTTGGGAAATTGAAGAAAGACAGTCGCGGTAAGCCGATTCATCACATGTATAATTCAGACGCATTTTGGTTGACCCAATGGAATCTAAATACTTTGTGGGGACTTGCATATCCTTCCGTATTGGATGATTTTGCAGCGTCTTTGATACAATACGATGTCAATGGTGGTTTATTGCCCCGTGGTCCTTGTGCCGGAGGATATTCATATATTATGACTGGGTGTCCTGCCACATCACTTATCACTAGTGCATATCAAAGGGGCATAACCAAAAAGTGGTCGCCAAGGGCAGGTTATGAAGCGATGAAAAGAAACCATGCCAAGGGAGGTATGCTGGCGTTGGATATGGATAACGAACTTGATTTTTATATTCAAAACGGATATTGCCCTGATAATGCGGGATTGACGATTCAGTGGGCCTTTGAAGACTGGGCTTTAGCAGAAATGGCTGCTAAAATGGGTAAACGGAAAGATTATATCTATTTTCATAAAAGGTCGACAGGTTGGACGGAATCTTTTAATAAACAAGTAAATCTTATCCTACCTAGAAGAAAAGATGGAAGCTGGCTTCATACCGATCCTTTGAATGGTGCGGGATATGTGGAAGCTAATGCCTGGCAAGCTACATTCGGGTTATCTCATGATATACCTAAATTGGCGGAGCTTATGGGTGGTAGCGATAGTTTATGCTATATGTTGAATAATGCTTTTGAGCAATCCAGATCAACAGATTTTGTTTATGGTTATGGTGGTGGATATGTGAGTTATGCCAATCAGCCGGGATGTTCTAATGCACATGTTTTCACTCATGCGGGTAAGCCTTGGTTGACTCAATATTGGGTACGTCGTGTGAAGGAACAAGCTTATGGAGCAATAACACCGGATAAGGGATATGGCGGGCACGATGAAGATCAAGGGCAGATGGGAGGTGTAAGTACCTTGATGGCAATCGGACTTTTCAGTTTGGACGGTGGTGCAAAACGTGATCCGGCTTACGATATAACAAGCCCGGTATTTGACGAGGTTATTATAAAATTGGATTCAGTTTATTATAAAGGTAAAGAGTTCAGGATAAAAACTTATAATAATTCGACAGAGAATTGTTATATACAGCGTACCTGTCTAAATGGCAAAGAATATGATTCTTATCAAATCCCGCACATTGATTTTGCTCAAGGCGGGGTACTCGAATTATGGTTGGGAAATGTTCCGAATAAGAAATGGGGAATTGCTGATTGATATATTTCATTTTATATATAATATTATGACGTTCGTTCGATATAAGAAAATTCGTGTATCTTTGCGTATGTAACGAATAATATTATCCATACTATGAAAAGATCTATACTCATATTGTCGGTAGTGTGTAGTTTGATACTTTCCGCAACATTTGTCAGAGCACAGGCATATTCTCAATTTTACTTTACTCATATTAATGGTGAAAATGGCTTGTCGGCAAGTAATGTCAAGGCAATCTTGCAGGATAGCTATGGATTCATGTGGTTTGGCACTAAGAACGGATTAAATCGTTATGATGGTACGTCTATTCTTCAACTTAACTGTGACGACCTGAAAGCAGGAATCGGAAATCATAATATCAGTGCTCTTTACGAAGACAAGGAACGTAAACTTTGGGTGGGAACCGACCGGGGAATTTATGTGTATGATCCCACAATGGATATTTTTACCCGCCTGAATCCAGAGTCACCGGATAAAATCACACCTGATAATTGGGTGGCGGAAATACTTGCTGATTCTGTCGGTAATGTATGGGTGCTTATTCCTGACCAGGGACTATTTCGTTTTGAAGGAACGAAGAAAGTCAGCCATTATCCTATCACGGGAAAAAGTAACTTTAAAAATGAAAGTCCCGAATGTATTGCCATTGATAAAAAAGGTGGAGTATGGGTAGGAACTTCCGGAGTAGGATTATTTAAATATAATCCGCAGAAAGACGCGTTTGAACAGTATCTGGAAGACTGTAACGGACATTCATTGGCTAATAAGAACATAATGAGTATGTGTTTTCGGGACGATGATACCGCTATTCTTGCTATTCATGAAGGAGAATTGTTAAAATATAATACACAGTCTCGTGAACTGGCTACTATTCCTTTTCCGGGAGAGCGAAAAACTTTTTTACGTGATGTGGTCTGTTTCGGAGATGAACTTTGGGTAGGTTCTCATCATGGGCTTTTCATTATTAATGAAAAGAAAAACAGCACATTGCATCTTAAAGAAGATTTGATGCGTTCGTTCAGTTTGTCGGATAACATTGTCTATTCAATTTATAAAGATACCAAAGGAGGTATCTGGATTGGGACAATGTTTGGAGGTGTTAATTATCTGCCTAAACATCGTCTTGTATTTGATAAATATGTTCCCGGAAGTGATGGCCATTCTCTGAATACCAAACGCATCCGTGGATTAGCGGAAGATGATAACGGATGTATCTGGATTGGAACTGAAGATAACGGAATTAATGTGTTGGATCCTCAGACCGGAGAAGTACACCAAGTGTATGATAATGTACCGGGGCATCTTATCACTTTATGCGTAAGACATTATAATAATCATATTTATTGTGGATTATTCAAGCAGGGGATGAATGAAATCCGTCTGCCTGATGAACGGATCCGGTGTTTGTCAGAAGGGGAGTTAGGTATTGATGAAGGCAGTGTGTACGACTTTATGATAGATAGTAAAGGGCGTAAATGGATAGGAACCGGATGGGGACTTTATATGTCCGGACCGAATGAAAAGGAGTATCACAGGGTAGATGCTATCGGTTACAACTGGGCCTTTAATATCATGGAGGCGAAAGATGGTACAATTTGGGTGGCATCTATGGGAAACGGAGTCTGGAAATGCAGACCCGAATCAGGGATTTATCAGAACTATGTCTACGAGGCGGGTAAGAAAAATACACTTAGTTCCAATTCCGTCAGTTTCATTATGCAGGACAGTAAGGGCAATATATGGTTCTCTACTGATCGCGGCGGAATCTGTCGCTATAATGAAGTACAGGATAACTTTACCTCTTTTGGAATTAATGAAGGATTGCCGGACGATGTCTGCTATGATATTCTGGAGGATGAACATTCTAATTTATGGTTTGGGACTAATAAAGGACTGGTACGTTTTAATCCGGAAAGTGGAGATGTAAGCGTATTCACCAATAAAGACGGATTATTAGGGAACCAGTTCAATTATAATTCGGCGCTTAAAGCACGCGATGGTAAGTTTTATTTCGGAGGGGTGGACGGACTGATTGCTTTCGATCCCAATACTCAGGATGAAAGCGGATCGCTGCCTCCGGTTTATATTTCCAAATTCAGCATTTATAATAAGGAAATCACTGTGCATACTCCGAATTCGCCTTTGAAACAGTGCATTGTACATACCAATGAAATAGAACTTCCTTATAATCAGTCAAATATCAGTTTTGATATAGCTATGCTTAGTTATTCTACTGCGGAGACCAATCAATATTATTATCGTATGGTACCGCTTGATAAAGAGTGGATACGTGCTGCCAGCAACAAGAATATATCGTATGCTAAATTGCCTCCGGGTAAATATACTTTTCAAATAAAGGCAACTCATCATGCGAGCAAATCCGATCCTTCAACCCGTTCGTTGACGATTGTTATTTTGCCGCCTTGGTGGCAGTCCGTATGGGCTTATATTGTTTATGCACTGGCTATTATCTTGTTTGTATTCTGTTGGTTTTTATGGTACAAGCATCGTAAGGAGCGGCAGATGGAAGAACGTCAGAAACTTTTTGAAATAGAGAAAGAAAAGGAATTGTATGAATCGAAGGTTGATTTCTTTACGGAGATAGCTCATGAAGTACGTACTCCGCTGACGTTGATTAATGGTCCGCTTGAGGCTATTCAGGAGGAGAATCTTCCGGAATCTAAAAAGAAGAAGTATATTAATGTAATAGTACAGAATACGAAGCGGCTGTTGGAACTGACAGGACAACTTCTCGATTTCCAGAAGATTGGTGCCAACAAGCTTTCCATGAAATTTGAAAGTGTTGACATTACGGCACTTCTGAAAGGAATCGTAGCTCGTTTTGAAGTAACTTTCAATTTGAATAACAAAGAACTGGTTCTGAAATTGACTGAAGAGGAAATATGGGCGGCAGTAGATAAAGAAGCAATAACTAAGATTGTGAGCAATTTGCTTAATAATGCATTGAAGTATGCCTGGCAGCATATACAAGTGGAACTGGAGAAAGACGATCTTTATTTCACGATTCGGGTTATTAGTGACGGAAATAAGATTCCGGAAGAAGCGAGCCAATATATCTTTGAACCTTTTTATCAAATGGAAAAGAAAGAAGCACCTAAGAACGGAGTAGGTATCGGGCTTTCATTAGCACGTTCGCTGGCATCTCTTCACAAAGGGACACTTACCTTGGATACTACAAGAGAAAAGGATAATGTCTTTATTCTGACCATTTCTTTAAATAAGGAAGGTATCAGTCTGGAGAATAGCAAAGCGGTACAAAAAGATATAGTTGAGTTGGATGAGGAAACTTCTGTTGAAACAGATATGCACGGATACACTCTGTTGTTAGTAGAAGATAATGAAAGTATGCTGGCCTTTATCTCTGAAAGGTTATGTGAGTGTTTCACTGTGGAGACGGCGAAGAATGGTGCGGAAGCAATCGAAATATTGAGAAGCAGTCATGTCGATTTGATCATTAGTGATATTATGATGCCGGTGATGAATGGCTATCAGTTGTGTAAGGAAATCAAATCAGATCTTGAGCTTTCTCATATCCCTGTTATCTTCCTGACTGCCAAGAATGATATTGACAGTAAAATCAATGGCTTGAAGTATGGGGCGGAAGCCTATGTGGAGAAGCCTTTCTCGTTCGGTTATCTCAAAGAACAGATATTATCATTACTCAATAACCGTCGACGGGAGAGAGAGGCATTCTCGAAACGTCCGTTCTTCTCGGTAGATAATATGCAGATGAACAAAGCGGATGAGGAGTTTATGAATAAAGTGATCCGGATTATTGAAGACAATATAACCGATGATAATTTCGGAGTAGAGAAAATGGCGGATATTCTCTGTATGAGCCGCTCTAGTTTGTTGAGAAAAATCAAAACGATATTTAATCTCTCCCCACTCGACTTCATTCGCCTGATTCGCCTGAAGAAAGCGGCGGAATATATTCAGGAAGGCAAATACCGGATTGGAGATATCTGCTATATGGTGGGCATTAATTCTCCGTCTTATTTCAGCAAGTTATTCTTGAAACAGTTTGGTATGACTCCGAAAGATTTCGAGAAACAGTATCAAAGTGGAAAACAAACAATCATTCCACAGGATATAAGGAATACGGATACTATAAATGATGCGGATAAATAGAAAATTTGCGGATTCAGAGAGATTGTGAAGCATATTGCCGTAAATCTTTCATTTTTTGACTTGTTTACGCCAAGCCATACTTCCGGCAATGCCTATCTTTGGGGAACACTTTTATTCTATTTAAAACCATATTCATTGTGCCATATGAAAAACAGACTTCGACAGTTTAAAATCATTTTCGGAACTATGTTCCTGTTATTCACTTTATCCGGATATGCTGCCGGATATAAAGGTCTGACGACGGGCGGCTGGCAAATCCGCTTCGATGATCAGAAAGGGGGAGTTTCACTTTATAAAAAGTCAAAAAATATTTGTGAAGGACTATATGCTTCTTACCTATGGGGAGAGCAGACGGTTACTACGCGTGACTATGCACGCCATAAGGTTAGTATTCGAAAAATATCAGATGCTTTCGGTAAAGGAACTCTTTATAAGATTGAACATACAGATAAATCTTTGCCTAAGTTGACACAGTACTTTTATCTTTATCCGGATAAAGAGTATATATTGACGGAGTTTAGTATAGAAGGAAAGAATAATGTCGCTTCCAATCGGATGGCACCTGTGAATGTAGACCGCATGGCTGAATTACTTCCGGCAGGTGACAATCGTGCTTTATTTATGCCTTTTGATAATGATAAATGGATCAGATACCAGTCTCATGCACTTAATTTCGACACATTGACCAGTTATGAGGTAACGGCTGTTTTTAATAATGAAGGGCGTAGCGGACTTGTTGTAGGTTCTGTGGAGCATGACAATTGGAAAACGGCTGTAATGTTAGGTAAAGGAGACCATAGAAACATCGGCTCTTTGACTTGTTACGGTGGAGTAGCTGATGAATTGACGCGGGATGTGAAACCTCACGGAGCATTGAAAGGCAAGAAGATCAAGTCGCCCAAAATATTACTGGGGTTCTTTGAAAACTGGTGCGACGGACTGGAAACTTATGCAAAAGTTAATGCAATCATATCACCTCCGAAAGAGTGGGGAAAAGCGGTTCCATTCGGTTGGAACAGTTGGGGAGCTTTGCAATTCAACCTGACTTATGAAAAAGCGATGGAGGTTTCGGACTTTATCAAACAAAATCTTCAAAATAATCATTTTGTCAATCCGGATCACACGGTTTATGTCGGATTGGATTCCGGTTGGGACTGTATGAATGAAGAACAATTGAAGTCATTCATTACAAAATGTAAATCGAACGGCCAGATTGGAGGGATTTACTGGACTCCGTTTACCGACTGGGCGCGTGACCCCGAAAGAACGGTGGATGCTGCTCCTGAATATAAATACAAGGATATCTACCTTTATGCTAACGGAAAACCACAGGAACTGGACGGTGCTTATGCCATTGACCCTACTCATCCTGCTGTAGAGGCAATGATGAAAAAGACGTCTAGCTTGTTTCACCGAACAGGATTCGAGTATGTGAAAATGGATTTTATGACCCATGGAGCGATGGAGGCTGATAAATGGTATCTTCCTGAAGTGACAACGGGTATTCAGGGATATAATTATGGGATGCAGTTGCTGGATAAATACTTTGGGGATATGTATATCAATCTTTCTATTTCTCCGGTATTTCCGGCACAATATGCACAGTCGCGTAGAATTGCCTGCGATGCATGGAATAAAATCAAGGATACCGAATACACACTGAATGCATTGTCTTATGGATGGTGGCAGAAGTATATCTATCAATTCAATGATGCAGACCATATTGTGTTGAGAGATGCTACAGATGGTGAAAATCGGGCGCGTATCACTTCCGGAGTTATTACAGGTATCTATATTGGTGGAGATGATTTCAGTGCTGCCGGAGGAAAAGATGGAAAAGACAAAGCGTTGAAATATCTGACGAATCCTGACATCAATGCTCTTGCTACAGGTGAAGTATTTCGTCCGGTAGAGGGGAATGGAGCTCAATCGGAACAGATCTTTGTAAGAAAGGAGAAAGATGGAACTTTTCATTGCGCACTTTTCAATTATTCGGAACAGGAACAGACAGTGACACTTTCGTTGGATAGAATAGGGCTGGAGCAAACACACAGTTATCAGGTGAAAGAATTATGGAGTGGCAGCCGGACTACTGCCAAAAATAAGATAGAGGTTACTATACCTGCCAAGGATGTGAAAGTGCTGGAATTCAACTAATAGCCGATAATCAATAAACTAACCGAAAAAATGAATAAATATAGAATTACTCTTATGGCCCTGTGCATGGCTATTTGTACACAGGCTAAGGTAACTTTACCATCGTTTTTCACCGATAATATGGTGATACAACAAAAGAGTACGTTGATATTGCCCGGAAAAGCAAAAGCCGGCAAGCAAGTCACAGTAAAAACGAGTTGGGATAACCGAAAATATACAGTTAAAGCGGGAGTGGATGGAAGTTTTACTTTGCAGTTACCTACTCCTGCTGCCGGAGGTCCTTACCAGATTACGCTTTCAGACGGCGAAATACTGACTTTGCGGAATATAATGGTGGGAGAAGTCTGGTTTTGTTCCGGACAATCCAATATGGAAATGCCAGTTGCCGGATGGGGCAAGGTTATGAATTATGAGCGGGAGGTGGCAGAAGCCAATTATCCGTTTATTCGTCTATTACAGGTAAAAAAGACTGTATCTTTAACTCCGCAGGATAACGTAGAAATGAACGGAGGGGGTTGGCAGGAATGTAGCCCTTACTCTGTTCCGGAGTTTTCATCTGTCGCTTATTTCTATGCCCGCCAATTGTGGAAAGAATTAAATGTACCTGTTGGTGTGATAGATTGTACCTGGGGTGGCACTCCGGCCGAAGCGTGGACAAGCTTCGGTACCTTGCAACAGGTGATGGGTTTCCAGGAAGAAACAGCTAAAATGAAGAGACTGGATTTTAATAAAGAAGCTCTTTCTGCTGTTTATCAACAGGAGATGAAGGACTGGCGTGAACAATTTATTATCCGGGATGCTGGTTTTACTCAAGGGACTCCGCAATGGATTTCGGCTTTACAGACTGGGAAAGAGTGGAAGCCTATGGAGTTACCCGGTTATTGGGAAGAAAAAGGACTGGATGGGCTTGACGGTATTGTCTGGTTTCAAAAGGAGATAGATATTCCTGCCGAATGGGCAGGAAAGGAGGTAACTCTTAGTCTGGGAATGATAGATGATGAAGATATTACTTATTATAATGGTAAGGAAATAGCCAGAGGATCGGGGTTTGCCACCCTCCGGAAGTATACGATTCCGGCTGGGGAAGTTAAACCCGGCAAAGGAATTATCACAGTTCGTGTATCTGATTTCGGGGGAGAAGGTGGTATTCATGGAAAACCGGAAACTTTGTATGCGGAAATGGGTGGACAGAAAATATCATTGGCCGGAATCTGGAACTATCACATCGGATTAACTTTGGATGAATTACCATCTGCGCCCATGTCACCGGAGGGTTCCAGTTATCTGTCTGTATTGTATAACGGAATGGTTCATCCTTTTACGATTTTTCCAGTTAAGGGTGTTATATGGTATCAGGGCGAAGCTAATGTAGGCCGTGCCCGTCAGTATTCCCTTCTTTTTCAGTCGCTGATAGCCGACTGGCGGAAACAATGGAAACAGGAGTTGCCTTTCTATTTTGTGCAGTTGGCAAATTACTTGCGTAGTCAGGAGATACAACCCGATTCGAAATGGGCTGCATTGCGTGAAGCACAGTCTGATGCACTTTCTATGGAAGGCACGGGTATGGTATCGGCTATTGATCTTGGTGTAGCGCATGATATTCACCCAAAAAACAAACAGGAAGTGGGAAGACGGCTGGCTCTCCTGTCGTTGGCAAATACTTATCAGAGGGGCACGTATGATGTACCGGCTTTTCAGGAATACCGTATTTCGGGAAATAAACTGATACTTAGTTTCGATTGTGAGGTGAAGACTGCGACAGGCGAACCCAAAGGATTCATTATTGCCGGACCAGATCAGGTGTTTTATCAGGCAACTGCTACTATCCAGGGAAAAGAGGTTATCCTTGAATCACCGGAAGTGGAAATACCCATTGCGGCACGTTACGGATGGGCGGATAATCCGGAGTGTAATCTTTATGGAACTGCCGGACTTCCGGTTGCTCCGTTCCGTACTGATAAATAAGAAATGATTGTAATAACATTAAATAAATATACCGTGAAAGTAAAAGTTATTTTTTTATTCTGTCTTTTGGGCATCTCCTGTATGTTGAAGGCAGCTGACAAACCTATTATTAAGATTGAAACAGATTGCACAAGCCTGATTTTCCAGGTGGGAGACAACGGTCGTCTATACCAGCGTTATCTGGGTAAAAAACTGAATCATGAATCAGACTTTGTCTACTTGCCGCAGGGAACCGAGGTTTATATTACACATGGGGCAGAGGATTATTTCGAACCGGCTATTCAAGTGCTTCATAATGATGGAAATCCATCTTTATTGTTGAAGTACGTAGAACATAGTAGTAGCCGACAGAATGACGGAAGTGTAGAAACGGTGATTACTCTAAAAGATGATAAATATCCTGTGACTGTGAAATTGCATTATATAACGTATGCTGCGGAAAATATCATCAAGACCTTTACTGAAATCAATCATCAGGAAAAGAAACCTATTGTATTGAGCAAATATGCTTCTTCTATGCTTCACTTTAACCGTGATAAGTATTTTCTCACGGAGTTTTCCGGTGACTGGGCACATGAGGTCAACATAGCCGAGCGTGAACTGGCATTTGGTAAAAAAACGATTGATACCAAGTTGGGTGCGCGTGCCAATATGTTTGTTTCTCCATTTTTCCAGTTGTCTCTGGGTGCTCCGTCGGAGGAAAATTCAGGAGAGGTATTAGTCGGTACTTTGGGGTGGACAGGTAACTTCCGTTTTACCTTTGAAGTGGATAACAAGAATGAACTTCGTGTCATTTCCGGTATTAATCCGTACGCTTCGGAATATAGCCTTCCTGCTAAAGAAACCTTTCGCACCCCGGACTTTTATTTCACTTATAGCTTGAACGGTAAGGGAGAGGCCAGCCGCAACTTTCATGATTGGGCGCGTAAGTATCAGATTAAGAAGGGTGACCAGACCCGTATGACACTGCTCAATAACTGGGAAGCTACTTATTTTGATTTTGATGAGAATAAGTTGGTTGGATTGATGGATGAGGCTGTCAAACTGGGAGTGGATATGTTTCTACTCGACGATGGATGGTTTGGTAATAAATATCCGCGTAGCGGCGATCATCAAGGGTTGGGTGATTGGAAAGAAACGGCGGATAAACTGCCGAATGGTGTAGGACGTTTGGTAGAGGAGGCGCAAAAGAAAGGCATTAAATTTGGAATATGGATAGAGCCTGAAATGGTGAATCCGAAAAGTGAACTGTATGAAAAGCATAAAGACTGGGTGATTCATCTGCCTAATCGGGATGAATATTATTTCAGAAATCAGTTGGTGCTTGATTTGAGTAATCCGGCAGTGCAGGATCATGTATTCGGTGTGGTAGACAAATTGATGACAAACTATCCGGGCATTGCTTTCTTTAAGTGGGATTGTAACAGTCCTATCACCAATATCTATTCTTTTTATCTGAAGGATAAACAGTCGCATCTGTATATCGAATATGTGCGCGGGCTGTATAAAGTGTTGGAGCGTGTGAAAAATAAATATCCGGATTTACCGATGATGCTTTGTGCCGGTGGTGGCGGACGCTCTGACTTTGAAGCATTGAAATATTTTACGGAATTCTGGCCTAGTGACAATACTGACCCTATCGAACGTTTATTTATTCAATGGGGATTCTCACAAATATTTCCTAGTAAGACGATGTGTGCACATGTTACGACTTGGAATCGGGGAACCAGCATTAAGTTCCGTACTGATGTAGCTATGATGTGTAAACTGGGCTTTGACATCAAACTGGATGATATGAACGAGAATGACCATATCTATTGCAATCAGGCGGTAGAAAATTATAATCGTTTGAAACCTGTTATCCTTGATGGCGATCTGTTTCGTTTGGTTTCTCCTTATGGCAGTAACCATACCTCTTCTATGTATGCAAATAAAGATAAGAGTAAAGCTGTATTGTATGCATTTGATATTCATCCGCGTTATGCAGAAAAATTATTACCGGTACGTTTGCAGGGATTGGATGCTGACAGAATGTATCGTGTGAAAGAAATCAATTTGATGCCGGGTAGCAATTCTTCGTTTCAAGGTAACAATCAACTATATTCAGGAGAGTATCTGATGAATGTGGGACTGGAAGTGTTTACTACCCAACAACTGAACAGCCGGATTGTAGAAATCACTGCTGAATAAATCAATATTATGCGTTGATTTATAACAGACTTCCAACATTTGTTTTGTTGCTTTTTACATATATGGGCTGCTTATTAAAGCAGCCCATATATGTTTTTACTTAGACTCTTCCGAACTTTGAAGCATCTGGAACAACTTATCCAGTTTCGGAGCCATGATAATCTCCGTACGGCGATTCTTACTTCTGCCTTCGGCTGTTTCATTATCATCCACAGGCATATATTCACCGCGACCACTAGGCTGAATCTGCAAAGGATTCACATTGTAATTCTTGATGAGGATACGAACTACGGAAGTGGCACGGATCACACTTAAATCCCAGTTATCTTTGAATTGTACAGTATTGATCGGTTTGTTATCCGTATGACCTTCGATAAATACATCAATGTCCGTCTGCTTGTTTAGTACTTCAGCCAGTTTGCCGAGAGCTTCCTCTCCGCGTTTATCCAGGCGGGCACTTCCTGATTGGAATAATAGTTTATCGGACATAGCTACATATACTTTTCCGTCTTTCTCACGAACGGTCAGCTCGTCGGTACTGAAACCAAGTAAGGCATCTTTTACATTGCTCAAAAGATTCTGTACCTTATCGTTTTGCGCTTTAATCATATCCTGCAACTCATTGATGGTACGTTCTCTTTCGTTAAGCTCGTTTTTCTTCTGGCTCAACAGGGCATTTAGTTTTTCCTGTTCAGTCATGTTGACATTCAGCATACTCTGATATTGTCGGATACTGTTTCCCATTTTGGTCGTATCACGCAAAAGGTTCTTGATTTGTGCCGACATTTGCGCGTTTATATTGCGGCAGTCGGTCAATAATCCTTGCAAACTATCTTTGCTTATAGTAGCTGCCATTTCTGCCTGCATGAACTTCTTTTTTGTTACACATGAAGTACATAACAGTAACGTAAGTAAAGTAAATAAAGTAATTTTCTTCATTGTGTTTTATATTTTAAGTGGGTATGTATAATTAGCTTTGCAGAAACTCACAAAGTTTCTGTACAGCCAGTGCACGATGGCTGATTTGGTTTTTTATATCATTTCCCAATTCGGCAAAAGTCCGGTCGTAGCCTTCAGGCTTAAATATAGGATCGTAGCCAAATCCGGAATCACCGCGTTTTTCTTTGATAATTTCGCCTTTTATCACTCCTTCAAAGAGATACTCCTTTCCGTCCAATATCAACGAAATAGCGGTGCGGAATTGCGCTTTACGGTTTTCCTTTCCTTCCAGTTCGTGAAGAAGTTTGAGCATATTAGCCTGGGCGTCATGTCCTTCACCTCCTGCATAGCGGGCGGAATAGACTCCGGGAGCTCCGTTCAAGGCTTCCACTTCCAATCCTGTATCATCGGCAAAACAATCCAGATGATAGTTTTTATAGATATAGGAAGATTTTAATAGCGCATTTCCTTCCAGTGTTTCAGCTGTTTCGGGAATATCTGTTTGGCAACTGATATCATTGAGACTTAGTAATTCCACTTGATCTCCTAAGATAGCGGCTACTTCTTCCAGTTTATGAGCGTTATTGGTAGCAAATACAAGTTTGCGTTTCATCATCTTATTTTTTGTTTTAACAAGGTTGTTCAATACTTTTCAACCAGTTATTATTTCACTTTCAGTTTATCGAATCCTTCGCCATACACGCCGATAACAGAACTTTGAGAGATAAAAGCATTCGGATCAATGCGTTTTACCAAACGGAAAATGTCGAGTGACTGACGTTTCTTGGCAAGTACTACCAATACTTTCACATTGTTTTTACTGTACCATCCCGTACCGTCGAGTACTGTAACTCCCCGGTCGGCATCTTTAATAATCCGGTCGGCTATTTCGTCATATTTCTTTGAGAAGATAAAGAATTGAACTGATTGACGGGCACTGTTGATAATCCAGTCGAGCACAACGCCAATGATAAACAGAGTGACAAAACCGAAAATAACCCGGCGCCAATCATGAAATATAAAGTAACAGGAACTGATAATGAATACATCACAAATCATAATCATTCGTCCGAGTGATACATCTTTGTATTTATTGACGATAGCGGCGATAATATCTGTTCCACCCGTACTTCCATTGTAGTTGAAAGTGATACCCAGACCTACACCGCACATGGCTGCACCGATAATGCAGGCCATGAAATCCTGCCCTGTACCGAGTAACAACGGTTTACCGTCCGGCGTCATATCCGGTGCTTCTACATAATTGTTCACCACCAACTGGAATAACCAAAGCAGAAAAGTCAGTGTAAAAATAGCATAAGTGGTTTTTATACTAAATCTTGGACCTAATACCCGGATGGCAAAGGTCATCAGAACTGCATTAATAATGAAGTATGACCATTGGATTGGAAATCCCGTTGCATAATAGATAATAGCTCCGATACCGGTAGTTCCTCCGGTAGTTATCTGATAAGGTAACAGGAATGCAGCCCATCCCAAAGAATAGCTTATCAATCCGAGAGTGATGTAGATATAATCTTTCACTTCTCTCATTACTTCTGCTTTTGATAGTTTATGCATAGGATTTTAAGTAATAGGATTTTTAAAGTATTAGGTATAAAGTATTAAGTATTAACCTGGCGGATATATTGGGATAGCGGCTACGGATAATACTTAATACTTATTACTTAATACTTTAAATTACAACGTTTACAATCTTCTTCGGAACGACAATGATTTTCTTTGGAGTCTTGCCGTCAATCCACTTCTGCGAACGTTCGTCGGCCAATACCGCCGCCTGAATAGCGTCCGAAGCTTCATCTGCTGCAAATTCCATATTGAAACGTGCCTTTCCGTTGAAAGAGATGGTATAGTTGACAGTATCTTCTTTCAGATATTCTTCATTGTATGCAGGCCATTGGGCGTCGCATACGGAAGTCTCGTGTCCCAATACGTCCCACAACTCTTCGCAGACATGCGGAGCGAAAGGAGCGAGCGTGATAACGAGCTGTTCCAGAATCTCTTTCTTGCTGCATTTCAGGTTGAAGAGTTCGTTTACGCAAATCATGAATGCGCTGATAGATGTATTGTAAGAGAACTGTTCAATATCACCTGTCACTTTCTTAATCAATTTATGAAGGCTCTTCAACTCTTCTTTCGTTGCAGGTTCGTCCGTCACCAGATATTCGTCCGTGCGGCTGTAGAACAACGACCAGAATTTACGGATAAAACGGTGTACACCGTCGATTCCGTTGGTATCCCACGGTTTAGACTGTTCTACCGGGCCGAGGAACATTTCGTACATACGAAGTGTATCTGCACCGTATTTCTCAACAATCATGTCCGGATTGACTACATTGAACATTGATTTACTCATCTTTTCAACTGCCCATCCGCAAACGTATTTTCCGTCTTCGAGGATAAACTCGGCTGTTTTATATTCAGGACGCCATGCTTTGAATGCTTCCAAATCCAAAACATCATTGGATACGATATTTACGTCTACATGGATAGGAGTAACTTCGTATTGATCTTTCAGGTTCAGTGAAACGAAAGTATTGGTATCTTTGATACGGTATACAAAGTTGCTGCGACCTTGAATCATTCCTTGATTTACTAACTTTTGGAATGGCTCTTCCATTACAGACACACCCATGTCGTACAAGAATTTATTCCAGAAACGAGAATAAATCAAGTGCCCTGTTGCATGTTCGGTACCACCTACATATAGGTCTACATTTTTCCAGTACTGGTCAATTTTCGGATCAACTAATGCCTTATTATTATGCGGGTCCATGTAGCGGAGATAGTAAGCCGAAGAACCGGCGAATCCCGGCATGGTGTTTAGCTCCAGCGGGAAGACAGTTACATGGTCAATCTTCTCATTTTCTACTACACATTTGTTTACTGTATCCCAAGCCCATTTCGTTGCGTGTCCCAATGGAGGTTCACCGGTTTCGGTAGGCAGGAATTTAGCGACTTCCGGAAGTTCAAGCGGCAGGCTGGCTTCGTCGATCATATAAGGCATTCCGTCTTTGTAGTAAACAGGGAACGGCTCACCCCAGTAACGCTGGCGGGAGAAGATAGCGTCACGCAGACGGTAGTTCACTTTCACACGGCCCAGATTGTGGTCTTTTACATATTTCTTGGTCGTTTCTATCGCTTCTTTGATAGTCAGTCCGTTCAGTGAAAGATCACAGTAAGGAGTGACATCCGGACGCGGAGAGTTACACACGATACCTTCTTTTGCATCGAAACTTTCTTCGCTAACATCACAACCTTCTACCAACGGACGGATTTCTAATCCGAAATGTTTGGCAAATGCATAGTCGCGGCTATCATGAGCAGGTACAGCCATAATAGCTCCTGTTCCGTATCCGGCCAGTACGTAATCGCTGATCCATACGGGTACTGCTTCACCTGTGAACGGATTGATGGCATACGAACCACTGAATACACCGGTAACGCTACGGTCGGCAATGCGTTCACGTTCCGTACGTTTTTTGGTACGGTCGAGGTAAGCGTCTACTTCTGCTTTTTGTTCAGGAGTCGTTAATTGTGCCACCAATTCACTTTCCGGAGCTAATACCATAAAAGTAACACCGAACATGGTATCTGCACGAGTGGTGAAAATTGTGAATTCGAGGTCACTGTCTTTTACTTTGAATTGCACTTCAGCACCTTCCGAACGTCCGATCCAGTTTCTTTGGGTTTCTTTCAGAGAATCTGTCCATTCGATCGTGTCCAATCCATCAAGCAAGCGTTGTGCATACGCAGATACACGCAAACACCATTGGCGCATTTTCTTCTGGATAACAGGAAAACCGCCACGTTCGCTGACTCCGTCTACTACCTCGTCGTTAGCCAGTACAGTTCCTAATTCGGCACACCAGTTTACCATTGTTTCACCCAGATAAGCGATACGATAGTTCATCAGGATTTCCTGCTTTTCTTTTTCGCTTTTGGCGTTCCATTCTTCGGCAGTGAAACTGATTTCTTCGCTGCAAGCGGCGTTCAGTCCTTTGTTTCCGTAGATGGCGAAGGCTTTTTCCAGTTCTTCGATAGGACGGGCTTGCTGTTCATCGTTGCAATAATAGCTGTTGAACATTTTTTGGAAGGCCCATTGCGTCCAGTGATAATATTCCGGGTCGCACGTGCGGATTTCACGGTTCCAATCGAAAGAGAAACCTATTTTGTCCAACTGCTCGCGATAGCGGTCGATATTGTTGACGGTAGTGATTGCAGGATGCTGTCCGGTCTGGATGGCATATTGCTCGGCAGGCAAACCGTAAGCGTCATATCCCATCGGGTTGAGTACATTGAAGCCCTGCAGTCGTTTGTAACGGGCGTAAATATCCGAAGCAATGTATCCCAGCGGATGACCTACGTGTAGGCCGGCTCCTGATGGATAAGGAAACATGTTTAGTACATAAAATTTTTGCTTCGAATCATCTTCCGTAACTTGGTAGGTTTTCTCTTCTACCCACCTTTTCTGCCACTTCTTTTCAATTTCTCTGAAATTGTACTCCATAGTGATAAAGTTTTTATTTATAGTGATTTATACTGTTATTTCTAATTCGAGGCACAAATTTACGTGTTTATTTTCAGATAACCACGCTTTCCCTATTGACTTTCTTCTTTTTATTTTGTATATTTGAGGTCAATAATAATAAAGAAATAACAATGAAATATATAAATTTTATTACATAAAGTTCAATAGGTTAATATGCGAATTGCATAACGAGGATAACGAATGGGCAAGAAACTGTGAAGGTTCTTGCCCATTTTTGTTGCAATAATTCTATTTTAGGTATTGAAAGTGTCAAAAAAGAGTTTATAATAAACTTGGATACCGTTTATAATAAACCTCTTCGTTATTTATTAAAAACTTGAATAGAGTTTATTCGATTTCGAGGATTTCGTGTAAAGAAGAAAGAATGATTGCAATGAATAACCGACATCTTCTTTTCTTCTTTGATAAATAATTTCTACAATATACTGAATGAGTGTATTGATTATATTATTTTACAATATGTCATTGTTTTGCTCGATAATCGATCATTCAATGTACAAAGCTCCTGTCGTCTGTTCAATCAGATCGGACTTATGAGTCAGTTCCGGATTGAATAGAAACCAGCATTGAGTCAAAAAAAATGCAGAAATCGTCTGTCATATCATATAATTCTGTAATTTTGTTGTGCAAGTCCTGTAAAACTAAACAGCATTTCCAAGTTAATCTTTTAATACTAAAAAATACATATAAGTATGAAAATGAATCTTCATTGTTTTGCGAATCTTATCCCGATAATGATTCTCGCGCTTTTCTCGAATAGCGGACTGATAAACGCAACCGAAGTCGGAAAACGTACTGACGCATTGGAAGCATCAGCCTGGAACGAATCCAAATGGATTTCAGCAGTAGACGCCCCTATAGTGAAAGGACATAACAACGGTCGCGCAGCTGATGGTGCCAGTTGGTTCGTGTCCACCGTGAAAAACGAACAGAAAATTGTCTCTGCCAAGTGGATGACCGCTGGACTGGGAGTTTACGAGTTGTATGTGAATGGGAAACCCGTAGGCGGGGAATTTCTGAAACCGGGCTTCACACACTATGCCAAGACCAAACGTTCTTTCACCTATGATATTACAGACATCATCCGTACCAAGCCAAACGCCGAGAACATGCTTTCCGTACAGGTGACGCCAGGATGGTGGGGTGACAAAATCATAACTCCCGGAGGATATGACGGCATGATAGGCAAGAAATGTGCCTTCCGTGGTGTACTGGAATTGACTTTTTCTGACGGAAGCAAGAAGCGCTACGGTACCGATCTCGAAAACTGGAAAGCCGGAATTGCCGGTCCGGTGAAACATGCCGGTATCTTTGACGGAGAAGAGTACGATGCACGCGAACCGATGGGCTTCGAATGTGTGGACAAACTCTCCATACCCGAAGAGAACACCGAATTTTCTGGCGACATTCTGCCTTCGGACGGAGCGGAAGTCTATCTGCGTACAGATCTTGCTCTTGCTCCTATCAGAGCATATATTTGGAAGAATATAGAAGGAGCGAAAGAGAACGAGTTCGGTAAGGTGATTATCGCCCGTGAGTTCGCATCGGGCAAGGAGATGACCGTAAGTCCGGGAGAGACGTTAGTGGTGGACTTCGGGCAAAACTGTGCCGGTGTACCCTCTTTCGTATTTAAAGCTGCCGAGGGAACAGTGTTGACCTGCCTTCCCGCAGAGTTGCTCAATGACGGCAACGGTGCTAAGATTCGTGGCATGGACGGTCCGGAAGGAAGTTGCCATCGCGAAAATCTGCGCATCCCCCACACCGGTATTCGTCTGGATTACACTTTTGCTGCCGGAGATAATTATGTGACCTACTACCCTCATTGCACCTTCTTCGGCTACCGCTACGTCTCCATAACTGCCACCGGAAATGTCTCTATCAAGTCGTTGAAGTCCATCCCCGTTACTTCCATCACAAAGGAACTGGAAACCGGCACTATCACCACAGGTAACGACCTTGTGAACAAGCTCATTTTCAACACCTATTGGGGGCAGCTATCCAACTACCTCTCAATACCTACCGACTGTCCGCAGCGCGACGAGCGCTTGGGCTGGACAGCAGACACACAAGTGTTTGCCGAAACCGGTACGTTCTTTGCTAACACCATGAAGTTCTTCCACAAGTGGATGCGTGATATGCGCGACACCCAAAACAGGTTGGGCGGATTCCCCGGAGTGGCTCCCTTGGCACAATACGGTGATGAGAAAATGCGTTTGGGTTGGGCCGATGCCGGAATCATCGTGCCCTGGACGGTATGGAAGCAATTCGGTGATACGCAAATTATTGAGGAGAGCTGGAACGCCATGGACCTGTTTATGAACCACATCAACGACACCAAATATAACCACGAGACCCTCTGCGGTGAGAACGGCAACTACCAATGGGCTGACTGGTTGAGCTACGAACCGCTGGAAAGTTGTAGCGGACTGGCTTTCTCTCCCCAAGGTCCGCTTCCTGATGCCGTCAGCTATTGGAACTATTTGAGCGCTTCCTACTGGGTGATAGATGCTTTCATGATGCGGGATATGGCTGCCGCCACCGGTCGCGATGCCGCCAAGTACCAGCAAATGGCCGATTCGGCAAAGGCATACATCAAAAAGAACTTCCTCAACGAGGACGGCACCTTCAAAACCGCCATCCTCAACACCATGCAAACTCCTGCCTTGTTTGCCCTAAAGAACCAGCTTTTGGAAGGCGAACCCAAAGCGAAGATGATAGACCGTCTGCGTGAAAACTTCGCACAGCACGATCTTTGCTTGCAGACCGGATTCTTGGGCACATCCATTCTCATGGCTACCCTCACGGAGAATGGCATGGAAGACATTGCCTATGAACTACTCTTTCAACGTAAGAACCCAAGCTGGCTGTATTCTGTGGACAATGGAGCCACCACCATTTGGGAACGGTGGAACAGCTATATGATAGACAAAGGAATGGGACCACGCGGCATGAACAGCTTCAATCATTATGCCTACGGATGCGTATGTGAATGGATTTGGGAAACCGTTGCCGGCATTGCAGCCGATCCTGCTACTCCCGGCTTCAAGCACATCATTATGAAGCCCATTCCAGACAAGCGATTGGGACACGTAACTGCCGAATACCGTTCTGCCGCCGGACTCATTAAGAGCGCATGGAAATACGAGGGTGACACTTGGATTTGGGAATTCACCATTCCTAAGGGTGTTACCGCTACCGTAACCCTTCCCGGAGAGATGAAGTCAAAAGATTATGGAAGTGGAACTTACAAGGTGACCAAATAAAGTATATAGTTGCGATAGTTTTTCATGTAGGGATTTGATAGTAAGGCTGTATTCCTCTTCGGGATACAGCCTTCTCTTTTGTTTTGGCAAAATATCTGTCTATGCATTTTTCATCTTTTTTCTCTATGTGGAAGTTTTTTGCACATATATTCTCAATTCCTCGTATCTTTGCATTCTATTAAAACATCACTATGGAATTGAAGCATGGATATTACCATCTGATTGCGATACTTGTAGTTGCTATTTGGGGACTGACCTTTATATCAACCAAAGTACTGATTAATCACGGACTGACCCCACAGGAGATATTCCTTTATCGTTTTCTCATTGCTTATCTGGGTATTTGGGTGATTTCTCCCAAACGTCTGTTTGCGGGTAATTGGAAAGACGAACTTTGGTTGATGGCAGGAGGTCTTTTCGGTGGCTCACTCTATTTCTTTACCGAGAATACAGCTTTAGGAATCACGCAAGCATCCAATGTAGCTTTCATCATTTGCACAGCTCCTTTGCTTACCACCATTCTTTCCCTTCTCTTTTATAAGAGTGAAAAAGCCACCAAAGGTTTGATTTATGGTTCCATATTAGCTTTAATCGGAGTGGGACTGGTGGTCTTTAACGGCAGTTTTGTACTTAAATTATCTCCGGTAGGGGATTTGCTTACTTTACTTGCTGCCCTGTCGTGGGCATTTTATAGTTTAGTGATAAAGAAAATGACGGGGCGTTACCCCACTGTATTTATCACTCGCAAGATATTTTTTTATGGAGTATTGACCATACTTCCCGCCTTTCTTCTTCATCCGCTGCAACCGAATCTTGATGTACTTTTAAAACCGATTGTATTATCCAATCTTTTGTTTCTAGCTGTTCTGGCTTCCTTGATATGTTATGTCCTCTGGAATGTGGTCTTAAAACAGTTGGGAACTGTTAGAGCTTCCAGTTATATCTATCTCAATCCGTTGGTGACAATGGTGGCATCCGTAATCATTCTTCACGAACAAATCACGTGGATTACATTATTGGGAGCAGGTTGCATTATATTTGGAGTCTATCAGGCAGAAAAGAAATAAATAGGTAAAACCACACAAGAAATAACAAATATAAGAGTGACAAAAAGGAAAAAGAAACGCATTAGTGAAAAGATGCGGAGATACAATCTCAGTTTACAGCGTCCCCAAGAGGAATTCCGTCGGCGTGTGATAGAGTCGGAGAGAATGAGGAAGGAAAGGGAACTGGAAGAAAGGAGGAGAGAACGGTGGAGAAAATGGAAGAAATGGCTTGGATTAGCCGATTTTACTGAATATGACGGTCCGTTTCCCATTTTTATATCTGCAGTGTTCTTTTTAGTGATTTTTTTAGGTGGGATAAGTTTATGCGTTTTAGGATTGTTCAAGGACCCATATAAGATTCAAATAATGCCAATCTTATATGGTATACTTTTAACCATTTGGAGTGCGAAAGCCTTGATAATCTTTTATCCTGTTCTAAAAGCAGTCATAATCGCTTTATTTGAAGACAGAAAAAAGTAGATTTTATTGGAGATAATTCTTTATAATTCTTAGATTTGTATTCTATTACTAGAGTATGAATTAACACTATTATCAAAATGAAAAGAATTTGGGTGGCTCTTTTAGTATTTTCTATGTTGGGAGGAGCTGTATCAGCAAATGCTATTTCTTTTAAACGTAAAAAGACAAAAAAGAAAGAATCTGTTGAGAAAGAAAAAACTGCTTATGATAAACTGTTCTCATCTAATCATTCGAAAGCAGAAGGTTTCATCACTGTACACAAAGTGAAAGAAAAAGTTTATTTTGAACTTCCATTATCGTTGTTGAAACGTGATATGTTGTTGGGCTCTGCAGTTACAGAAATCAGTGATAATAGAAATGCCATTATAGGATCAAAACCTACCGAACCTATTCATTTTCGTTTTGAAAAACTGAATAACAAAATCTGTCTGTCTGCTATTCAAACAGATAATGTGAGTGGTGATAATGACAATCGATTGAAGACGGCTATTGCATTAAGTAACATGGATGCCATATTGCAAGCTTTTGATATTTCTGCTTATAATAATGATAGTACGGCTGTTGTGTTTGATGTTACCGGTTTTTTTGTGGGTGACAATAAGCTAATGGATCCTTTTGATAAATATAGTGCAAATATGTCGAGAGGACGTAAGCGTTCCACTTCTTTCCAAAGTAGCAAGTCGTTTGTTGATGGTTTTAAGGCTTTTAAGGACAATATATCTGTCCGGAGCTGCCTAAGTTATACTTATTCGTTGACCGGAGGTAGTGGAAAAGACATTAAGGACGAACCTCTGACTGCAAAGGTGACACGTTCTATCCTGTTATTGGATTCTGTTCCTTACCGTCCCCGATTGATGGATAGCCGGATTGGTATTTTCCCGACTATAAAAAAAGAATATTCGGCAACCAAACAGACGATGCGGGCAATCTATTATGCAAATCGCTGGCGTTTGGAGCCTTCTGATTTAAAAAGTTATGTAGAGGGTAAAAAGGTGACACCTGTGAAGCCGATTGTTTTTTATGTAGATAGTTGTTTCCCTGATAGTTGGAAAGCATCTATATTTGAAGCTGTCAACCAATGGAATGAACCATTTGAAAAAATAGGTTTTATACAAGCTATCCAGGCTAAAGAATTTCCGAAAGATGATCCGGAATTTGATGCGGATAATTTGAAATACTCTTGTATTCGTTATGCACCGATTGCTATTGAAAATGCAATGGGTCCCTCTTGGGTAGATCCGCGCAGTGGAGAAATACTGAATGCTTCTGTATATCTGTATCATGATGTTATAAAGTTGTTGAATAACTGGATTTTTATTCAGACTGCTCAAGCTGACAAACGTGTCCGTCATAAAATTATTCCAAGGGAAGTGATGGATGATGCTTTACGTTATGTCGTTTCACACGAAGTAGGACATTGTCTCGGATTTATGCACAATATGAGTGCTTCTTCCGTCATTCCGGTCGACTCTCTGCGTTCTCCTTCGTTTACACAGAAACATGGCACCACTACCTCTATAATGGATTATGCACGTTTTAATTATGTGGCACAACCCGGTGATATGGAGCGTGGAGTTCGTATGATGCCTCCTCGCTTTGGGCTGTATGATGATTATTTGATTCGTTGGAATTATACACCGGTACCGGAAGCTAAAACAGAGGAAGAAGAGTATGCGATTACTTCAAAGTGGATTACGGATTTATCCGGTGATCCTGTATATCGGTATGGAAAACAACAGTCGGATATACTTGACCCTCGTTCTCAAACGGAAGATCTGGGAGATGATGCGGTAAAAGCAACTCAATATGGTGTGAAAAACCTGAAGTATATTCTGGCTAATCTGAACCAATGGCTGGATAAGGAAGATAATGATTATAAACACCGATCTGCTATTTATGATGGTATTATAATGCAGTATTTGACTTATATGTTGCATGTTTATCATAATATCGGTGGCATTTATCTGCATGAAAAACTGGTCGGTGATAAAGTGGAAGCTCTGGAAAGTGAACCGAAGGAGAAGCAAAAAGAGGCAATGAGTTATTTTCTGGAACAGCTGGAAACGATGGATTGGTTAGATAACAGCGATGTATTGGATAAGTTGCCTATGGTTGGTAAACCTTCTGATGCTTTGCGTAATGTGCTGATGAAATTATTGATGGCGGCTCCTGCCCGTGTGGAATTCTCGGCACTGAAAGCTGAAGGCGATAAATATGATGTTGACGAATGTATGAATGACATTTATGAATACATCTGGAGTCCTACTTTGAAAGGGCGTAAACTAACCTCTACTCAAATGAAGTTGCAGAATTTATTTATTAAACAGTTAGCTTCAACGGCAAAGATTAATTGGAATAAAGATTCGAAATCATTGGCAGACGAGGATGTTTGGGAATCGTTAACCACACTTCATCATAAAATAGAGGAAGGACACAAAGGATGTTGTGTGTCGGACTTGGAACGTATGTTTAATCCTGTAGCCGGATTTGAAGAACCAATGGCCGAGTACTTTGTCCCCAGAAATCAGGAGAGTATGTGTTATGGTTATTTCTTGCGGGTGCGCGACTTATTGAATAATCAAAAGCAACATGTCGATAAAGATACTCGACTTCACTATCAATTATTGCTTCATCAAATGAATAATGCGTTAAACAGATGATTATGAAGAATAAATATATCCTTTTACTTTTTTTGTCGGTCTTTGGTCTGTCCGTTTCTTATCCTTTGGAAGGGGCAGCTAAGAAAAAGAAAAAAACAGAGCAGGTAAAATCGAAGAGTGATTATGAAAAGCTATTGAAAGGTAAATCCAATTGCATGGAGTCCAAGGGATTAATGAATCTTTATTGGATTGAGAATAAGATATATATGGAAATACCTAAGGCTGTTTTAGGTAAACGTCTGTTGATGGGAGGGGTGGTTGATAAAGTCAGTAATCCGCAGGAATCGTCTGTGGGATTTCGCCCTGCCACTTCTTTGCAGGTAAGATTTTGCCAATCTGATTCGTTGGTCAGACTTTATCGGGTTGCCAATCGTCCGATTACCGGTGATGACTCTCGTATCGGCGATGCATTGAAAAAGAGCTTTAGTGATATTGTTCTGGAGCAGTTTCCAATCAAGGCTTATTCTCCTGATAGTGCTTTGGTGATTGATGTCACTTCTTATGTGTTTAAAGATGACGAATACATGAATCCGATAGATCCGAAAGCATATAATACAATGGATGGCTGGGTGAAAAGGAAGGCTACTTTTAAACAAGACCGGTCGATGATATCCGGGATTGCCTCTTACTCGGATAATGTATCTATTTCATGCAATATGAGTTATAGTCTTTCCATGTCGTTGTTCGGGCTTTTCCCGATAGCAGACGATATTCCTTTCAGTGCGGTTGTGAAGCGTACATTTATGTTATTACCGGAGGATGAAGATTATCTTCCCCGTTTGGCAGATCCTCGTGTTGGTACTCTATGGAGTGACAAGGTTAGCTTTTCGGATGAAGCGCAAGGAAGTGAAGTGCAGTATTGGGTGAATCGTTGGAATTTGACAGAGGAAAAACCTATTGTTTTTTATGTAGATACTCTGTTGCCCGAAAGCTGGCAGCGCTGTGTGTATCGTAGTGCTGATATATGGAACAAGTCTTTTCAGAAGATTGGTTTTCCCAATGCGCTGGTAGTGAAGCCTTATCCTAAAGATGGTACGGTGTTTGATGCCAATAATATTACTAAATCCTGTATTCGTTATGTCATTTCACCGTCTAACCAGATTACAGACAACTGTTGGAGTGATCCGTTGACAGGAGAGATTATAAGTGCCAATATTTACATTCCGCACAACTTGGCATCGAAAATACAGTTGGATTATTTCCTGCAAACATCTTCTTTTAATGAGAAGGCTCGTACGTTGCTGCCCGATGAGGGCTTGGTAGAGGAAGCATTAACGTCTTTATTATTGAGGCATTGGGGACATTGTTTGGGGTTGAGTGATAATATGGCAGGATCTATTGCTTATCCTGTTGATTCGCTTCGGTCGAAGGAGTTTGTTAAGCAGCATGGGTTATCTGCTTCCGTTATGGATAAGCTCCCCATGAACTATTTGCTTTCTGATGATAGTTATAGTGAAGGGATGCCTTTGGTGCAATCGGTGTTAGGGGTATATGATGATTGGGTAATTCGTTATTTGTATCAACCTATGAAAAAGACTACGCCGCAGGAGGAATTACCCGGTTTGCAATCGTTGATATCTGAACGTAACCACAATCCGTTATTGTTGTTTAAAGGGCCGCAGAACAGGAAAGCGTATTATGACCCTCGTGGAATGGAAAGGGATTTAGGGAATGATGCTATCCGTTCGGCAACAATAGCTTGTGAGAATATAGCGAAAGTAATAAAGAATGCCAACCAGTGGTTGGACAACGAGGATGTGGACTATGAGCTGCGTGCTGTTTTATATGGTCATATCATCAAGCAGGTGAATGAATATATGAAGCATGTACTGCAACAAGTGGGTGGTATTTATTTGAATGATAGTTACTATGGAGATGTTTATCCTTCTTTTCAATCAGTGCCAAAAGAGGTTCAGCGCCAATCTTTTTTGTGGATGCTGGATGCGATTGAAAAGATGACATGGATGGATGATAAGGAATTGCTGAATCATTGTGCCTTAACAGGGAGTGTTGCCGATTATTCTCAAAAATTCCTGGGAAACTTGGTATTAGTGCAGTTGAGTAATATTTGGCTTAGTGAAAGTAAATCGAATGATCCTTACACGCAACAGCAGGCTATTTCAGATTTGATAAGCTTCTTGTTCAAAGAAGCCAGAATGGGTAAGAGTTCTGCTGAATTTAAGCGTTTTATGCAAGGACAATTCTTGAATGCTGTTATTTCATGGTCGGATGTAAGCCCGGTGAAAGAAAAAGGTTCATCATCCGGTTCTTCTAGCTTTGCGATTGGAGAAACTAATTCTCATTGGGGAATGGAGCCAATTGAAAGCATTTCATATCTGTCTGTTCCGGCAAGAGCTCATTTTTGGTATGGATGTCTGATGGATTTGAAACAGGAATATACAAAAGCTAAAGCAATAGCACCGACGAAAAAATTGAGAACGGATTATGATTATCGGTTGTTTATGATTGAGAAGGCGTTGAAGAAATAAAAAGTCCTGTAAAATTTGTTTTATATGTATTAATTCACTAGTTTTAGAATTTAATTTTGTTTTACTTAAAATATTTGTTAATCTAAAATGATGAATTATGAAAATCAAATTATTTAAAATCTCAGTTATTCTATCTTTCTTTTTGGCAGTATTATCTTCTTGTTCGAATGAAGATTTTATTGATAATTATGATAGGAGTTCTATTGAGAATAGTAAAGAGTCTTTAGATAAGACTATAGATCCCTATTTAATGATAGTAGTTCTTAGATCACCAGGTCCTTATAAATTGAGTGTAATAAAGTTAGTGAGAGAATTAACAATTTATACAGGTTTAAAAGAAGCAAAAGCTTTGGTAGATAGTGCTCCATCAACTTTGGCTATAACACCTATACATAATGCTTATCAAATGAAATGGGAATTTGAACAGGTAGGAGCGGAAATTGAATTAAAGTAGTATAAGTAATATGAGATAATATTTTGGACAATTTCATTATGTAGGGATATTTAATATCCCTGCTTAAAGATACAAAAAAGGCAACTAATTCATTGCGAGTTAGTTGCTCTATATTTTTTATTTTATGAATATCTCTTGTTACTGTGAAAGAAAACTTATAAGCAACTGATTCATTGTGAAATGCTTATATCTTTTGATTAAAGGACATCTATATATACAATAGGATGTTCTTCACTATAACATCCTATTGTATATAATGGAGCTGTTTTATTCGACTATACGAGTGAAAGTATAGTTAATACCAACTATTTCTGCATCAAATCCCCAAAGATCATAGGTATCTATAAAGAAATCAGTAGGAATATATTCATGGAAATAAATAATGATGTTATTATCATCTATTTTATCAATTCCCATCATTACGTCTCCTATTTTGGTTTGGCTGGATGAGAATAATGTATTCACTCCGAATATCTTATAATAAGGGGCATCATATTCTACGCCTTCTCCCCAATCTATGAGTCCTTTTTTTATGTGATCGAATACAACTTTATGTCCATTCGAATTTGAAAAGAAATTTTTTAGATCACCATTGAGATGTGGTATAATTATATCATTTCCCTCTATATGAACAAATTCGAGATAATCATTTTCACCATTATTCTTTGGTAAGTTTATCATGTCTTCATCTGGTACTTCATAGGCTATATAATTATCTTCACTAACTATTTTTACAGGTTTCCATTTACCTAACATATCTATAAACCTCACTTGGTCAAGTTTTAAAGAGTAAGTAATGAAGGAACCTGCATAGTAAAGGTCGGGGTCATCTCCAGTAGGCACTTTTAAGTTAACAATAGCCGTCTTACCTGCATAATCTTCTGCGTCTTCTTGGATTGCTAGAGTGATATATGCTTGACGTCCACCTTTCGGTATGGTTATGGAAGTTGGCATTGTAAAGTCAGTACCTAATTCTGCTGTACTTGATGAGCTTACTTCTAGAGGCAGCACAATATCGTAAGGAGCTTTAAAGCTTTTTCCACTAATTTCACCTTGAAGTTCTACCCATATTTCAACGTTACTTAATACCCTGGAGTAGGACGATATAAATGAATACATAATACGTTCCTTAGTTTCTATAGGAATGATTGCTATTTTTTTATCTCCTAGTCCATAGCCACTCACCGGATTAATAGAAAGGCGGATTTCACGTCCACTGATCAAATTATTTTTAGGTGTTAATGTTAATGTCCCACTTGTTTCACCAGCTTTTATGATGAATTCTTTAGCAGAGATCTCATAATCTTCATTTAGTTCGGCAGTTCCTTCGATGTTGACAGGGACTATTAGATCTATTTCCGGTGCTACGGATGCTCTAAGTTCTACTTCCAAGCTTCCTGTAGAAGGGAGAATGTAAATAGATCGACTGAACGAAAGATTGGCAGCCGAAGAATCATCATCACTGCATGAAATGGTTATTATGGGAATTACCATTGCCAATATCAGCAGAATATTTATGTTTCTAATCGTTATTTTCATCTTATTCAATCTGTTTTATTGGTTAATTGCTTCGTTGTACTCATCCCACCGTGCTTGTACTTCTGCGCGGTCCTCTGCAGTTAGAATCGTTCCTGTAGGAATAAGGAAACTTGTTGTCACAGTTGCTGTTTTTGGGGTTAATTCCTCAGGTTTGTCACAGGATAAACATAATATGGAACTAACGATAATTACAATATATATAATGTATTTCATATTTCTTCTCTGTTTAATTCAGGTTAATGTACTAATTGGTATATCCGGGATTTTGTATGATAAGACCAGGAAATAAATCGATATCGACTTTTGGAATCGGATATGTATAGAGATATTTCTCTGTAACATATTTTTTCCCCATAGCGGCAATCCAGAACTCCGGACGTCCGTTGCGCTTTAGTTCAAACCAGCGATCACCTTCGAGAAAAAGTTCTTTTCTACGTTCGCAAAGAATTGCGGAAATCAACTTACTGAGAGGAGCACCTGTGGCATCTGTCGTGATAGTTTGTTTAAATACTTCGGGCAGATTATCCATAGTATAAGCTATATAATTTTGTGTAATTCTTTTGGAGCGAAGTAAATTAAGGTACTTCAAAGCCTCTGTTGTATTATTCAGATGTGCGTATGATTCAGCAATGATGAGGCACAACTCTTCACTTCGGAATTTGGTCGTGACTTTCTTGGTTGGTATTCGTTGTGCATTAAATGCATTCGTCTTACGTACATCGTTTGGTGTATTGTTTAATAATTCCACTAAATTCTTGCATACAGGACGTTTACTAACAGTACTTTGGGCGGAAGTATAATTTAGAACTCCCATATCATCTTCAGTGGTGTAAGAGGCCATGATAATATTTTTTCCTTTAGAAAATTTCTGATTTATACTTTCGGAATATTCTTCAGCTTCCAACATAGGATATTGTTCAAGCACCTCTTTTGCATAAGTGATGGCACTTTCCCAGTCTTGTGTCCAAAACAAGAAGCGAGCCATATAAGCTTTGGTCACTTGAGCCGTGAAAAGGTAATCTTTGTTGGTTACATTGTAGGAAAGTGCATTACGAAATCCTTTTTGTATAAATTCTATAGTTTCTTTTTGGTTGGAACGTCCAGGCTTTGCTTCCATATCAAATTCATCTACAAGGGGTAAGCCTAAAGTCTCAGTAGCAGTTTCCGACTGATATGGCTCACAAAAACTTTGTAATAGATTGTAATAGCAGATGGAACGGAGGCTCCATGCAGTTCCTAATACTGTTTTTGCAGTTTCTGATTCATCATCTTCCATGTCACCAATAATGACATTGCAATCTTTAATGACAGAATATAGCTCCAAATAACGCTTTTGATTAATGTTGATAAAACTTCCGGCGTATAGCTGTGTATTAAGAAAAAAGGTTGATAATGTTCCATCCAGATCTTCTGCAGATAATTCAAGAAAGCTAGTATGCTCGGGATCGGGTACAATTGTGCTATTGACTCCTTTTTCTATCTCGTCCAGCCAATAGTGGAGAAGAGTAGAATATTCTTCTGCTGTCTTCGGGATGATTTTCCCTTTCGGTTTTACATCCAGATAATTGTTACATGAGGTTAGTAGTAAAACTAGACTGCAACATACGAATATAAGTTGTTTTATTTTCATTGTTTTTACATTTTTAGAATCCTACATTTACGCTGAACATCACTGATCTGCTAACGGGATAAGTTGCCCCCGGAGTTTCCGGGTCCATGCCCTCATAGCTTGTAAAGGTTATGAAATTATTGAGCGCCATTGAGAAATCTACGTTTGAAAGTGCCGTCCGATTTAACAGCTTTTTGGGCAGTGTATAGCCTAAGATAATACTTTTAATGCGTACATATGATAAATTGGTGAGGTATGCTCCATATGTGATCTCTTTTTCCATTGGATTGTAATAACTGAAGTTATATGTATCTTTGAACACATTCCAAACGCGCGGATAAGTACCATCTATGTTATTGGGTGTCCAGCGGTCAGCTGCTATTTTGGGAACATTTAGATGATGAGCATACAAATCGTTTTCAAACACTTGCGTTGTTTCTTGATAAGTTCCATAATCAGTATTTTGGTAAGAAGCAGGAGGAACAATACGCTCAAATGCTTTGGCACCAGTTGCAAAAGTTCCGTTAATGCTTAGTCTGATACCTTTATAGTCAGCTGTAACATTAAAACCTCCCGTAATAGGGGCTTCTTTAGTTCCTAGATAGTATTGATAATTATTCAGATTATTTAAATCGGTAGCCGTATGTATCTCTGCATCCGGACGTAATTGAAAAGTATAAAGGCCTGTATCTGGATCAATCCCTGTGTATATACCACTATAGATGGCACCTATTGGATAGCCTTCCCAATATCCGTTGTAGGAAAGTTGGTTATTAGGTGCTTTATATTTAGTTATTTTACTCACGTTATAAGCTAAATTTCCAGATAAATATAAATTGAAGTCCTTATTTTTTATAGGAGTTCCATTCAATGTAGCTTCAATTCCTTTATTTTCTACATCTGCTGTGTTGTATTTCTGGTTACTGTATCCGGTTGTTGTCAGAACTCTTACACTGGTAACCATATCGGTGGTTTTGCGATAATATCCCTCAACAATACCATTCAACCGATCGTTGAAAAGTCCAAAATCTAGGGCTATTTTCATATCTTTTGTCTTTTCCCAGCGTAAGCTCGGATTTGGAGGAGAACTGATGCTTCCGATATGATAGGCATTGTTGGCCACATTGCGATAATCATTAAAGAGATCAATGATAAGTTGCGGACTTACAGCACGGCTGATATTACCAGTGAATCCGGTTGCCAGACGAAGAGTTAGTCTGTTCAATACAGGTTTGATGGATTGCATAAAGTTCTCCTCACTGATGTTCCATGCGGCACCTGCTGCCCAGTTCGGATTGAATTGTTGATCGCTACCGAAGTTGGAACTACCATCTGTACGGAAAGACGCATTCAATACATACTTCGTTTTATAATAATAGTCGGCAGAAGCGTAGAAAGAAGCAAATTTTTGTTCATTCCATGTTTCACCGGAAGAAGCATCCAGTGCGGCAAGGTACTCTTTAAGTTTGTCATAGTTGACTCCTTCTGGAGTAGAAGGTAGCGGAGTAATAGTATTGCCTGTAAGAGAATCGTAGCCGTATCGTTTACTAAAAAGACCATTTGACTTGCTTCCACGTAGTTCGGCTCCTGCAATCAAGGAGATAGAATGGTCATTTCTGAATTGATCGTCATAAGCGAAATGACCCCGTACCATATAGCTATCGTTATCAATATTACGTTGCAAAAGAGAAGCATATTCCTTTTTTGATAGCCCGTCTACCGTCATACGGTTGTCTAGTGCGGCTTTAGTTCCGTTGCCATATATTTCTTTCAGGCGATTGGTGGAGTAGGTATATGAAGCAAGTCCCACAAAACGTAGTTTGCTGATAATACTATAGTCAATGCCGGCCCGTACGGTTGTATTTATGTTCTTTGTACGTGATGAAGTTTCATTCATTTCCCGCATAATATTATAACCACTGTCGGGCACTTTCTTTCTACTTGTTTTTTCATAGTTATATTTACCTAATGTGTAGTATGTTTCATCAGTGCAATAACTACCATCTGCATTATATGGCTTCTCGTAAGGATTGGCAAAATATGCATATTTGAACGGATCAAACGTACTCAGTGCTGGGGATTTAGAATATTGGTAAGCCATTGTTGCACTAAAATCCAATCTTACTTTTTGATTGGGAGTCATAGTGAGATTGGCTGTTACATTATAACGGTCATAATCATTATTCTTTAACAAACCAGCGTTGCGTGTATACGCTAATGATGTGTAATAGGTGTATTTCTCGCCTCCGCCACTGATGGATAAGTTGTGTGTTGTTGATACTCCATTTCGGAAAAGCTCATCATACCAGTTCGTGTCGTTCTGGCTTAATTCATTAAGATAGGTATCCTGTTGGTCTTTTGTCCAACCTTTGAAACGATCTTTTCCGGAACGAACGATGCCAACTATACCTATCGTTGGATAATCTGTCTTACCTTCTCCGAAATAAGGGGCGGAGAATTCATCCCATAATCCTTGTTCGTAAGCAATCTTCTCCTGAGAATTCATTAAAGAATAATTCCTTTGTGGTTGTAGTGTGACAGAAACATTACCGGAATAGTTGATCCTTGCTTTTCCCTGTTTACCTTTCTTGGTAGTCACCACAATAACACCTCCTGCTGCACGAGAGCCATAAATAGCTGTAGCGGAAGCATCCTTTAGAATAGTGATGCTCTCGATATCACTTGGGTTGATACCAGCTATACCATTCATAAACATATCATCGAATTGCCCTGATTTGATCTCCGAACTACTTGGCATATCAGCTACACTTTCTTGCATGGGTACTCCATCGATAACCCATAGAGGCTGCCCGTCTCCGGTGATTGTATTGGTACCTCTGATTCGTATTTTTTGTGTACTACCGGGCTGTCCGGTTACAGCTGATACAGCTACACCTGCAATTTTACCTTGCATTAAGGCATCGACAGTAGGTTGAGCCTGATCTTTTAGCTGATCGGCAGTGATGACTCCCACTGAACCAGTCATCTTTTTAAATGTAGTCTGGGTATAGCCGGTGATAACAACCTGATCGAGTTCACTTGTTTCTGCCTCCATCTGTATTTTGATGAAAGAGGTTGTCCCTTTTAGTAAACGCTCTGTATTTTTCATACCGATATAGGAAAAAACAAGCGTTTTCCCTTCATTTACTTCCTTGATGGAAAACTTACCATCAATATCTGTAGTAACACCAACTTGGGGGACTTCCTTATAGCGGACGGAGACGCCAACTAATGGTACCCCACTTTCGTCAGTTACAATACCCTTTACTGTTACCTGTGCATTTGCAAATAATGGTAAAATTAGAATAAAAAGTAGTGTTAATGAAAAAATGGGAATTTTATTCATAATTGTAATAATTTGGTTTGAATAAATGCAAATGTATTATTATTAGCTGATATAAACAAGAAAAATGATAATATTTGTGTCTAAAATGTGTGCTTTTGTTTGAGCGGATATCAACCGGTGTTTATTATATTTTTATAAAAGTATAGAAATTTGATTTATGGTATATTACGGCTAGCTTTTTGCATTATAGTATATATTGGGGAGTTTGGTTTGGTAAGTAGTAGAAGGTAAGAAAAGAATGGCTCAGTTTGAGAGTTTGGAGGTAGAACAACTATGCCCCAAACAGTTCGTTTTTATACGGAAATGATCCCAAGATACTACTGCTGACAATAACTTGTCAATATACAGCTTTTATTTCTTTCTCTTGCTTATATTATTCTTTCAATTGCCTAACGAGTTTTCGTTTGACAATTGTTAAGCGATAGTTCAACATATGTCAAGCGTTCGTTCAACAACTGTCAAACGATAACTCCTTAGGCAATGAAATAACTATCAATAGGTAAACGGTTGCCTAAAAATAACTAATAAAATCATTAGTGGCAATTGATTCCAAATCATGCAATTTTGAGCTAAATTCATAGTTACAAGGACTAATCTAACGCAATGCAGTTTTTAGTAATTCTTCTTGGAACTATTATTTTCTTCGTTCCCTAATGAGTTTTCGTTCCACAGTTGTGGAGCGATAGTTCAACTTAAGTGGTTCTATCGTTCGACTTAAGTAGAACGAAAACTGAAGTGCAGATCTAATTATTATTTATAAAAGCCAGAAAACTAAATACAGTATTAAAACAGGTTATCTCTTACTGGCTGTTGGAAGCTACTGTTTAGTTTAGTTCATTAGAGCACCGGAATGAATCTATTTTTAAAGGTGGGGCTGCTCTGAACCGAATCTCTAGGATTTCAGATTGCGGCAAAAGAATCTGATGATTGGAAAGAGAGAGTTCTGTTGGTTTATATCAAATAGGAACGAAACGTATAGGCATAAAAAAAGGAGCAACGCCTTGCTCCAACCTTTGTTAACCTTAAATCTAATACTATGAAAAACACGTTGCAAAGATACGGACTCTTGGGGAATTAGCAAATTATCCAAGAAAAATAGCATGTTTTATAACACGTTTTAATAATTTTCTCCTACTTATTAAGAAATAAACTCTCCTTTTTTCAAGGTATGTAACATTAATTTTGAAAATTGAATCGGAGCATACCGTTGATTCTCTGCCGAAAAACCGCTATCTTTGCAAGGATAATTCATTATATACTCAACAAAAAAGAAAAGGAGACACCCGTGAACGAAGAAGAGATTGTCCTCACCCCGATGATGAAACAGTTTCTGGATTTGAAGGCAAAACATCCGGATGCAGTGATGCTGTTTCGTTGCGGTGACTTTTATGAAACATATTCTACGGATGCCATCGTTGCAGCCGAAATTTTAGGAATCACACTGACAAAACGTGCCAATGGGAAAGGAAAAACTATCGAGATGGCAGGTTTTCCTCATCATGCCCTTGATACATATCTTCCGAAACTGGTTCGCGCCGGAAAACGTGTCGCTATCTGTGACCAGCTGGAAGACCCGAAAATGACGAAGAAGTTGGTGAAGCGTGGCATTACCGAATTGGTTACTCCCGGTGTTTCTATCAATGATAATGTACTGAACTATAAAGAGAATAACTTTCTGGCTGCCGTTCATTTCGGGAAAGCTTCCTGTGGAGTTGCTTTTCTCGATATTTCTACCGGTGAATTCCTTACTGCAGAAGGACCTTTTGATTATATAGACAAGTTGTTGAATAACTTTGCCCCTAAAGAGATTCTTTTTGAACGTGGCAAACGCCTGATGTTTGAAGGTAATTTCGGTAATAAGTTCTTCACGTTCGAGCTGGACGACTGGGTATTTACAGAAACGACTGCCCGTGAGAAACTGCTGAAACACTTTGAAACGAAGAATCTGAAAGGTTTCGGAGTGGAGCATTTGAAGAATGGCATCATTGCTTCCGGTGCTATTTTGCAGTATTTGACAATGACGCAGCATACGCAAATTGGTCACATCACTTCATTGGCGCGTATTGAAGAAGATAAATACGTCCGTTTGGATAAGTTTACGGTGCGTAGCCTTGAGTTGATTGGTAATATGAATGATGGCGGAAGTAGCCTGCTCAATGTGATCGACAGAACGATCAGCCCAATGGGAGCTCGTCTGTTGAAACGCTGGATGGTTTTTCCCTTAAAGGATGAGAAACCGATCAATGAACGCTTGAACGTAGTGGAATATTTCTTCCGCCAACCTGATTTTAAGGAACTGATTGAAGAACAGCTGCATCTGATAGGTGATCTGGAGCGTATTATTTCCAAAGTGGCTGTAGGACGTGTGTCGCCTCGTGAAGTCGTTCAGTTGAAGGTTGCCTTGCAAGCAATTGAGCCGATAAAACAGGCATGTATGGAAGCTGATAATGCGAGCTTGAATCGCATTGGCGAACAGTTGAATCTTTGTATTTCTATTCGTGACCGGATTGCCAAAGAGATTAAAAATGATCCTCCTTTACTGATAAATAAAGGTGGAGTGATTCAGGACGGTGTGAACGCAGACTTGGATGAATTGCGGCAAATCTCCTATTCAGGAAAAGATTATCTGCTAAAGATACAACAGCGGGAGAGCGAAGAGACGGGTATTCCGAGTTTGAAAGTGGCTTATAATAACGTATTCGGTTATTATATCGAAGTCCGTAATGTCCATAAAGATAAAGTTCCTAAAGAGTGGATTCGTAAACAGACGCTGGTTAATGCGGAACGTTATATCACGCAGGAACTAAAGGAATATGAAGAAAAGATTTTGGGAGCGGAAGATAAGATTCTGATTCTGGAAACGCAGCTATATACGGACTTAGTACAGGCATTGATGGAGTTTATTCCACAGATACAGATTAATGCGAATCAGATTGCACGTCTGGACTGTCTGTTGTCATTTGCCAATGTGGCTCGTGAGAATCGTTATATCCGTCCGATTATTGAGGATAATGACGTATTGGATATTCGTCAGGGACGTCACCCGGTAATAGAAAAACAACTTCCGATAGGTGAGAAGTATATTGCCAATGATGTAATGTTGGACAGCGATACACAGCAGATTATTATTATTACAGGTCCGAACATGGCCGGTAAGTCGGCACTTTTGCGTCAGACGGCGTTGATTACGCTATTGGCTCAAATCGGCTCGTTTGTTCCTGCGGAAAGTGCGCATATCGGTTTAGTTGATAAGATATTTACCCGTGTAGGAGCGAGCGATAATATATCAGTCGGCGAATCTACATTTATGGTAGAGATGAATGAAGCGGCTGATATCCTGAATAATGTTTCTTCCCGGAGTCTGGTATTATTTGACGAATTGGGTCGTGGTACTTCTACTTATGATGGTATTTCCATTGCCTGGGCAATTGTAGAGTATATCCATGAACATCCGAAAGCAAAAGCACGTACATTATTTGCTACGCATTATCATGAATTGAATGAGATGGAGAAATCTTTCAAGCGCATCAAGAATTATAATGTATCGGTGAAAGAAGTTGATAATAAAGTAATCTTCCTTCGTAAACTGGAACGTGGCGGTAGTGAACACTCTTTCGGTATTCATGTGGCAAAGATGGCCGGTATGCCGAAAAGCATTGTGAAACGTGCAAATGAGATATTGAAACAGCTTGAATCTGATAATCGCCAACAGGGCATAGCAGGTAAACCGTTGGCAGAAGTGAGCGAGAATCGTGGAGGTATGCAGTTAAGCTTCTTCCAGTTGGACGATCCGATTCTCTGTCAGATTCGCGATGAGATATTGAATCTTGATGTGAATAATCTTACTCCTATTGAAGCATTGAATAAGCTGAATGATATCAAGAAGATAGTCAGGGGGAAATAAGCTGAAAATGTATATAATGTCTTAGGATATGTTTTCGATTGTTGTCCTGACATTAGGGAAATGGCATTTGTTTTATTGATAAAAAAGAGGGATTAGTGATGTTTGAACCGCTAATCCCTCTTTTTTTGATTTAGGCTATTTTCTTTTTCTTCTTGTCATAGAAGAACATGAAATAGACGCCTATTATGATAAACGGAACGCTTAGCCATTGCCCCATATTGAACATCATGCTGTTTTCAAAATCTTCCTGGTTTTCTTTTAGGAATTCGATGAAAAAGCGGAAGGTGAAGATGTAAGTCAGGCAGAGGCCGAAGAAGAAGCCGCGATGCAGTTTCTTGCTGTAATTCTTATACAGGTAAAGCATGATGAAGAACAGGATAAGATAAGCGATGGCTTCGTAGAGCTGTCCCGGATGACGGGGGAGCATATCTACACGTTCGAAAACGAATGCCCAGGGCACATCAGACGGTTTGCCGATGATTTCGGAGTTCATCAGGTTGGCAAGGCGGATGAAGCAGGCGGTGATTGGAGTAGCTACGGCAATCATATCCAGCACGTCCATATAATGGAGCTTCGTCTTGCGGCAATACAGCCAAAGGGCGATTATCAGTCCTAATGTACCGCCGTGGCTGGCAAGTCCTTCATATCCGGTAAATTTCCAGTTTCCGTCCGGCATGAACTTGATAGGAAGAATCATTTCCCAAAAATGAGACAGGTAGTATCCCGGGTCATAGAACAGGCAGTGTCCTAGGCGGGCACCGATTAGAATACCAAAGAAACAGTAAAAGAAAAGCGGGTCAAACTTCTTTTCCTCTATCTTTTTATCCCGGTACTGGTAGTGAACAACCACATAAGCAAAGAATATTCCTACTGCCCACAGTAATCCGTAATAACGGATAGAAATGCCGAACAGGTTGAATAGTTCGGGGTTCGGGTTCCAGTTGATGGATAATAGCATGGTATTCATTCTATATTGGATTAATGTTAATGATTAGATTCTTTGAATTTCTCCGCAACCATCCGGTAGGTCGGTATATCTATTCCCTGTTCTTCGGCTGCTGCAATCATGTCGAAGAGCAATCCTTGTATTTCCGAGTCGTGTCCGCGTGCCAGGTCTTTTTGCATAGAAGCGGTACTTTCGGGATCGAGCTTGTCAATCACTTTTAGGTTGTAGCTGACTGGGTCTTCGGGAAATTCGACGCCCAGTTTCTTTCCTAAGGCAGCGCTTTCCGTAGAAAGTCCGATAAATGTATCCCGTATCTTTCCCGGTTTCTGTACTTCTCCCATCGGAACGTCGTAGTAAGCACCTGTCACAGCCATTGCAGAGATAAACGACCATTTGATAAACGTATCCCGGTTGATGTCCGGTGACAGGTCTACCTTTATGCCTGCTTCCTGCAAGTCTTGTTGGATGGCTTCCAGCAATCCGGGTTTTACAACTGTGCCGTGATGAGCGCCGTATACCAACCGGAATATCTTTCCCATTTGGGTGATTTCTCCGGTACCGGATACGAAACCTACGATATAGATGCATCCGTCGAGGACAGTGACTTCCGGTACCAACTTTTGTATGCGTGGTCCTGTGCCGTACACATTCAGAATAGGGATGACTACTGTGTCTTTGTGTGCTGCCCTTTTAATCAGTTCTACGATGGAATCGACCGAATAACCTTTCACGCATACAAATATCACATCTGCTTTCCCATTGAATTCTTCAGCGGTAGTAGCCGGAATCCGGAGCGTATGTTCGCCCTTCAAATCCGATTTCAGTTTCAAACCGTTCGTTTGAATCGACTGCAAGTGAGCTCCACGGGCAATACAAGTTACATCTTTGCCTGCCAGCGACAAGAATCCTGCGATACTGCCGCCTACACCTCCCGTTCCTGCAATGAGATATTTCATATTGTTAGCGAATTAGTAATTAATAAGTCGTCGGTGGTAACCGATAATCACACGTTGAAACGGAAATGCATGATGTCGCCATCCTGCACCACATATTCTTTTCCTTCTACACCCAGTTTTCCGGCTTCTTTCACAGCTGCTTCCGAGCCGTATTTGATATAATCATCGTATTTGATAACTTCGGCACGGATAAAGCCTTTTTCAAAATCGGTGTGGATCACTCCGGCACATTGAGGAGCTTTCCATCCTTTTTCGTATGTCCAGGCACGTACTTCTTGTACACCCGCAGTGAAATATGTTTCAAGATTCAGGAGTTTGTAAGCAGACTTGATAAGACGTGCTACGCCCGATTCTTCCAAGCCTACTTCGGCAAGGAACATCTGACGGTCTTCGTACGTTTCCAGTTCGGCGATATCCGCTTCTGTTTTGGCTGCGACAATCAGGATTTGAGCATTCTCGTCTTTTACGGCTTCGCGTACCATATCTACGTATTTATTGCCGTTTACTGCGCTTGCTTCATCAACGTTGCAAACATACATTACCGGTTTGCTGGTCAGTAAGAACAGTTCGTGAGCAATCTTTTGTTCGTCTTTTGTTTCAAAAGTCACTGTACGTGCAGATTTTCCCTGTTCCAGTGCGTCTTTATATTGAACGAGTACATCGTAAGCTAACTTTGCAGCTTTGTCTCCGCCCGTCTGTGCTTGTTTCTGTACTTTCTGGATACGGCTTTCGATGGTTTCCAGGTCTTTCAATTGAAGTTCGTAATCAATGATTTCTTTGTCGCGGACGGGATTTACGCTTCCGTCTACGTGTGTCACATTGTCGTCATCGAAGCAACGGAGTACGTGGATAATTGCGTCTGTTTCACGGATATTGGCAAGGAACTTGTTTCCTAGTCCTTCACCTTTGCTTGCGCCTTTCACCAGTCCGGCGATATCTACGATTTCTACAGTTGTAGGAACAATTCGTTGGGGGTGCACCAATTCAGCGAGTGCGTTCAGACGTTCGTCAGGAACAGTGATTACACCTACATTGGGTTCAATTGTACAGAAAGGGAAATTTGCCGCCTGTGCTTTCGCATTCGACAAACAGTTGAAAAGTGTCGACTTACCCACGTTCGGTAGTCCTACAATACCACATTGCAATGCCATATTAATCTATTATTTCTTTTATTATCAGTGATTTATACAAATGAACAACGATTTGGCAACAATGTCCGGATAAATAAAGAGTATTTGTTGCCGGGCTGCTCATTGTAGTTTGCAAAGATAATACTTACTAATCGAAATTACCCCAATTTCGTAGAACAAAATAAGTTTGTCCATTAAAAATCAATTTTTAAGCTAACGAAGAAAACGTGGTGTGCTTTCTGTATTTAAAAAACAGATAAAAACGATATCAATGTCTCTTCCAATGTAGACTTCATCTGTTTTTTTAGTAATGAGCCAGCTAAATGTTGTTTTAAAAAGATGTAAAGGCTCATTTGTTTTGTCTTTATCATTTACTTATGATATTTATTCTCTTTATATAATTAATTATATTAGAAAAAGCGCGTAATTGAGGTGGTCCCCCTCCACCTCAATTACACGCTTTTTTCATATAAAAAGAATATTCTTTCGCGTCTGCGCACGTGTACACTATTAAAAAGAAAACTCACAGCCAGTTTATCTTCCTATGCTATGTATAGCACGGAATCCCACTATAGCTGCTTTTATTTTCATTATAGCTAATCAGAACTTGTCATCAAGAGACTCATGGCTCATTGAGATACTTATCGTATCCCAAATATACGATAAATCGTCCGGTGCATAAGTAAAATCATTCTAGATGAAAGTAAATACATTTTAGATGAAAGTAAGACAAAGTAAGCTAATCTGGGACAAAGTACGTCATTTCAATCCCTTGTGATATAATACCTTTGCGGTATCGAAAGAAAAAGAAATAGGGCTGGTTCATTTCTTCCGATATCTATTGCGTCAACTCTTTTGCCTTGTTATAAGCCGACTGAGAATAAATTTATATTAGGGTGATTCTTTTATGTGATACAGAATCAAATGCCCGCTTTCGATTTTTGGGTTTAGTGAAAAGTTTCAATCGTTTTCAATTATATCATCTTCTGTAATAGTAGTCAACGATTCATTTGATATGTTTCCGTCCGTTGCTAAACGGTTCGCTTGAATTTCCAATGTTTTTTCAAAAATGTTGCGAACCCAACGGGCATTTCCAAAATTGTGGTCTTTATTGATAATAGCTTTATTAATCACCCGTTTCATTTTCTCTATGGCTCCGTCGGTGATTACATATTCATACTTTTTCAAATTACCAAGGTATATCTGTAATAGTTCTTCTTCTGAATAGTCCTTAAACTCAATGTAGCGGTTGAAGCGCGATTGTAGTCCGGGATTTGAGTCTATGAATTCTTTCATCTCCTGAGTGTAACCGGCAAGAATAACAACCAGGCGTTCTCTGTCATCTTCCATTCGTTTTAGCAGTGTTGCTATTGCTTCTTTTCCATAATCATTGCTTGAATTTGTAACCAAAGAATAAGCTTCATCAATAAACAATACTCCACCTATGGCAGAGTCTATGATTTTATTCGTTTTGACAGCGGTTTGTCCTACATATTCTGCGACCAGGCCAGAACGATCGGTTTCAACTAAATGTCCTTTCTCCAAGATACCCAGCTCTTTATAAATGCAGGCTAAAATTCGGGCAACGGTAGTCTTTCCTGTTCCAGGGTTCCCTATAAATACACAATGATATGAAAGTGAGGGGGCTTTCATTCCTTTTGATGCACGTACCTTCTGAATTTTGATAAAATTGACTAATGTAGCCACATCATTTTTTACCAGTTCAAGTCCGGTCAACTGAGTCAGCTGCTCCATTCCTCCTTGCTTTTCGGGTGTGCTGACGTATGTAGCCGTATTAGATTCTAGCTCACTTTTACTGATTTCATTATTCCAGGGAGACATGATGCTTTTCAGGAAATCGGCTTCTTTTGTTGTAATGGTTCCATCTGCTTTGGCAATAATAGATGCATAACGATATAAAAGTAAATGGTATTGCTTTCCTATTTCATTATCCATATTGTTGATGATTGCACCTAATATGAATAAAGTGTCCGATTTGATATTGTCCGCATTTATTTTTTCAATGAGAGGCAGGTAATCGGCAATACTATTAGAAATACGGTCATAGGCAACAGGCAATTCAGAGAATGTGATTTTCTGTAAGCCATATATGCGGGCAAACAGATAGATGATGGCAAAGCTCTCCTTTCTGTCTATTCCAAATCTATAACCTAGTTGCTGATAAACCTTTAATAAATCGGCGGTTATCAACATATTAATCAGGTCTGGAAATGGTATTTCAGCGGGTTTGCCGGTAGAATGGAAATGTACCGCATTGTCAACCTCTTCTTTTAGACGTGGATCATCGTTTAGTTTCTGAATAAACAGAAATAGTTTATCTCCATGGTCTTGAACAATATTAAAATAAGGTTGATCGATTCCATTGAATGTAGCGGTTGTTTGTATGGGCTGCTTTTCCAAAGTATTATTGGGGGGAATTGTTATTTTGCTTGTAGACATTATTATGAAACCAATAATAATTCCAACTATGGCACCAGTTATTACTTCTATCGAAAGTATAATAATTCCAGTTACTAATACGAGTAGGCCGATTAACACAAAAGTGAAGCCATAACCGAGTTTTTTACTTTCTATTTTATTGTATTTGGGTGATTCAGAATTTGAAGCCATAATCGTTTTTCTATTAGAATACTTGTTTGTTTAGACAATGCAATATCGTTTATAATGAATGTGCGCAAATGTAATGAATATATTCCAATAGTTCCTTTGTATGGCAATAATTTCAATCAAGTAATATTCTCTTTAGTATTTTGCCTGATATTTCTTATAGAAAATCAGGAATAAAGTAAATCCAATTAGAGCAAATGGTACACCCGCCAGAGCCGGATAACGGTAGCCACCACTAACAGCCAGTCCGCCTGCATAAGCACCGATGGCATTTCCGAGATTGAATGCAACCTGCACGCAGGCTGCTCCCAGCATTTCTCCTCCCTTTGATACGCGGATAATTAATATCTGCTCCGGACTGGATACTGCGAACAGTCCTGCCGTACAAAGACACATCAACAGGGCTGCTGCCCATTTATAGGGAGAAAGGAAGAAAATGAGCAATAACATAATACAGATAAGTGCTTGAGCGGCAGTCCCTATTTTTCCGGAGGTGTAGCGGTCGGAGAGACGTCCGCTAATCAGGTTTCCCACTACCATACCGAAGCCGGCAAGGATCATTAAAGGCGTAATGCTTTCTGCGGAGAAGCCGGACACATTGGTAAGCATCGGATTGATGTAGCTATACCAGCAGAATACACCGCCATTACCTAGTGCCGTAGCACCGAGAATCAGCCACGGAGCCGGAGTTCTAAGAAAGCGGAATTGTCCTTTAAAGCCGGTATCCTTTAAGCCTTCTACATGCGGAACCCATCGCCAGATATAATATAGGATAACAATTCCCCAGATACCGACCAGCAAGAAAGTGGCACGCCAGGAAAGCATGGTACTTAGGGAAGTGCCCAAAGGTACACCAAACAGGTTGGCAATGGTCATTCCTGCAATCATGATGGAGACAGCTTCCGAACCTTTACCCTTGTCGGCTAGTTTCTCTGCAACAATAGAGCCTACTCCGAAGTATGCACCATGAGGCAAGCCGGAGATAAAACGGGCAGCGAGCAACACCCAGTAATTGGGAGCCATAGCCGCACAGATATTACCTATCATAATTAAGGTAACTAATACTAACAGAATATGTTTTAGCGGATATTTGCGAGCCAATGTCAATACAGGTGCACCGACACAGACGCCTAATGCATAAGCAGAAATGAAATGCCCTGCGGTAGGAATACTAATACCTAAATCTTTTGCCACATCGGGCAAAATTCCCATCATTACAAATTCGGCAATACCTAATCCCAGTGTGCCGAACGCCAATGCAATAAGACTCTTCTTCATACAAAACTTAACCTTAATACCTGTTACCTTTTTACCTTACTATTATTTGCCGCTTATTTATTTCGGCTGCAAAGGTAAAACAAAATCTTTCAGGGTGAGTTCGATGAGATAGATTTTGATTTAAATCAAATTAGACAATGTTGGTGTAAGCTGATGACGGGAGATTTATGTAGTATATGTAAATTGTAGCCATTTACTTTCTTTCCAATTCTTGCAAATATTTGAAGAATTTGCAAGAATTAGCAAGAAAAGAATGTGATATTGAGAAATGGGTACTTGCTAAGTAATATCATTAATAGACTTATTGTTTCCTTATCCATTCAATGATATCTTTCAAGACTTCCGGATTGATTGTTTCTTCCAACTGCCCGTATTCGGCCAATGTTCCTTTTTCGCAAGTCTGAAACAGATGATTTAAGTTCGGATAGGCTTTGACTGTTACATTTTTGTTTCCATTTCCGGTGATTCTTTCCTGAATGGCAGCAAGATTCATGGCGGCATCCACTTGAATATCCTTTTCTCCGTTCAGAGCCAGAACCGGACATTTTAGTTTCTTCAAATCCTGGGCCGGGTCATATCTCATAAAATGAAGATACCACGGAGAAGTCATCGAACTGATTTGTGCGGATAGTTGCTGGATGGTATTCAGGTCTTTCAATTGTTCGGGCGACATTGTTTTTGTAACGTCTGCATACAGTTCTTTCTGCAACTCCTCGGGAGTTTTGTCTGTTTGTTGCAGTATGGCATATCTGTTCCGTATTGAAGGCTTCATCCCTTGCCAGACGGCATCCGGCATTCCTTGGGATTTAGAGATTAACTCTACCTGCTTCAGCATCAGACTGTCGCCTCTCACACCGGCTCCTGCCAATGAAACGACAAATGCAATGGATGGGTCCTTTTTAGCAACGATGAATGCAATGATTCCGCCTGCGCTATGTCCGATAATTCCGATTTTCTTTGCATTTATTTCTTTTCTGCTGCGCAGATAATTCACCATTGCTTCCGTATCTGTGGCAAAATCCTCATTGGTAGCTGTTGCGTGAGTGCCTTGTGAAGCGGCAGTACCCCTGTCATCACATCTAAGCACAGCAATTCCGTTTCGGGTCAGATAATCGGCGATGACAAAGAAAGGTTTGTGTCCCATGATTTCCTCATCCCTGTTCTGCGCACCGCTTCCCGTCACCATTACCACTGCCGGAAATTTAGTTCCTTTTTCGGGAAGAGTCAATGTTCCGGCAAGGTTAATTCCATCGCGTTCATTCCTCACGGTGACTTCTTCACTTCTGTAAGGGAAAGGCGGTTGAGGCTCCTGCGGACGCTTGGGGCGGCTGGCTTCTCCCTTTTTCAAATTCAACGGAAGGGGCATCCCTTGCGTAAATGTTCCGTTGATTGTGTTATCACTGTTCAGTTTTCCTTTGTACGAAGCATGAATCACAGGTATCTGGATAATTAAAGTAGAATCATTGAAAGAAGTAGTCTGTGTCTTGATACCGTTGGCTCCCTGGTCGGGACTGTCCAGTGTGGTCACATAAGCGCCTTGTTCCGTTTGACTGATGTGGAATACAATAGTCAATGAACCGGTGGGAATGGAAAGTTTTCCGTGCCAGGTTCCCGAAATATCTTGGGCGGAAACAGAGGATGAGAAGAACACTCCGGCTAATAGTCCGGTAATGAATATAACGATGTAGCTAGCCTTAACTATTTTCATAAGCGAAAAATTAGGTTTAATCTTAATTGTAAATATAAGATATATACAAAGGTAACAATTTTCCTCATTATAAAAATAAGACATTACCTAATCTTGTCAGAATCCGGTAATATCTTATTTGGCTGTTCCTGTATACTATTACAGTTTTTATTGTTAAGCACAACCTCTATTCCAAACTATATAGCCTCCCTTAAAAAACGATGATTCTTAAAAAAGGAATATTTAATCATCGGAGAAGGACATAAATCGCAGTTTGGTAAAGAAAAGCCGGAAAATGCCATGCATTTGTAATTACGTGATTCTCTATTTTCGCTGTTTTGAGAATATACTAATCGAATTGTGATAGATTCTTGATTCTTTTTGTTATTTGGAGAGTAGATACCTGAATAACCAATCATTTTATTATTTTCTCTTTTCCAATATATTATGATAAACTAGGGAGAAAATATTTCTTAATAGTCCATTTTTATCTTCTTCACCGGGGAACGATAGCTTCCTCGGTGAGGAACAAGTCGATGCACACCGAGGAACACTTCGTTGGTTTTAAGGCAATGAACGGTTCCTGAATAGAGAAAGATGTATATCTTGTTTGGCTTTATGCAATATTAGACTGTTTTTTGTATGCTCATGCGTTTATTTATACAGTTTATTTTCTAGTTTGCTACTTTCTAACTGGCTATTTTCCTGTAGAATATTAAAAGTAGAACATTGACAGGCCTATGCTATCATTTCGAGTTAATTCATCACACGCATTTTCATACCTTATTTCTCTGGAATAGTTGCAGGATGGACATTTCTCCCCATTATTAAACATTTGTTCTACATAAATAAATAAGTGGTGGCTAAATTTGCATCGTTATTAACTACATAATATTATGAAAAAGATAATCTATCTAGTTCCTACGTTGTCTTTAGTAGGTTGTACCTCACAGCGCGTAGAAGAAAAGCCGAATGTGATTGTGATTCTTGCCGATGATCTGGGATTTGGTGATGTCAGCGCTTACGGCTCTACTACGATTCATACTCCGAATATCGACAGTCTGGCTCATGGCGGAGTTTGTTTCATGAACGGATATGCCACTTCGGCAACTTCCACTCCCAGTCGTTACGCTTTGATGACCGGAATGTATCCGTGGAAAAATAAGGATGCAAAAATCCTGCCGGGAGATGCTCCTCTTATCATTAATGAAAATCAGTTTACCTTACCGAAGATGATGCAGCAATGCGGTTATGTGACCGGAGCTATCGGAAAGTGGCATTTGGGGATGGGAGACGGCAATGTCAACTGGAACGAAACCGTCAAACCGGGTGCCAAAGAAATTGGTTTCGACTACTCTTGCCTGATTGCAGCAACCAACGACCGTGTCCCGACGGTTTACGTGGAAAACGGCGATGTAGTAGGACTCGATCCGGCCGATCCCATCGAAGTGAGTTACGAGCATAATTTTGAAGGCGAACCGACTGCCATTTCTCATCCGGAGATGCTGAAAATGCAGTGGGCACACGGACACAATAACTCTATAGTAAACGGAATTCCCCGTATCGGATATATGAAAGGCGGTCAGAAAGCCCGTTGGAAAGACGAGGATATGGCCGACTATTTTGTAGATAAGGTAAAGAACTTTGTGACTGAACACAAAAATGCTCCTTTCTTCCTGTATTATGGCTTGCACGAACCTCACGTACCTCGTGCTCCCCACCAGCGATTTGTGGGCAAAACAACGATGGGGCCTCGTGGCGATGCCATCGTTGAGGCAGACTGGTGTGTCGGCGAACTGCTTGCCCACTTGAAGAAAGAAGGATTGTTGGAAAAGACACTGATTATCTTCTCCAGTGATAACGGGCCGGTTCTGAATGACGGTTACAAAGACGGAGCTCCCGAATTGGCAGGCGATCACCTTCCTGCAGGAGGTCTGCGCGGAGGTAAATATAGTTTGTTCGACGGTGGTACGCATATTCCTTTGTTTGTTTATTGGAAAGGAAAGATTCAGCCGGTTGTGTCCGATGCACTGGTTTGCCAGGTAGATATTCTTGCTTCTCTGGGGTCGATGATACATGCCGATTTGCCGGAAGGTTTGGATAGTCGGAACTATCTGGATGCTTTCTTCGGAAAAGAGCAGACTGCCCGCAAGGATGTAGTGTTGGAAGCGCAGGGACGTATGGCTTATCGTTCAGGCGACTGGATTATGATGCCTCCTTATAAAGGTTCCGAACGAAACCTGACCGGAAATGAATTAGGCAACTTGGGTGAATACGGTTTATTCAATGTAAAAGCCGACCGAACTCAATACCAGAATATGGCGGCACAACAGCCCGAACTTCTGGACTCCCTGAAGCAGAATTTCTTTGCTGAAGTGGATGGTTATTATCGCAGCGAAGTAGAAGAAGAACCATTAAAATAAGGTCAAATGTTTATTCTGAACATAAATCCCGTTGATAAAACAATCGTTCTATTCTACCGGGATTTATTTCTCTACCTTTGTTCTGTTCGATGTCGGACAATTAACCTTGAAGTATGTATATGAAAATGAAAGCTTTTTTAATGTTTGTATTGCTGTTCTTATGTTCGATGGGAACAAAGGCGCAGGATTTGGGGGCGAACTATAATGAAAATATAGATTACCCGATTACGGAAATAGAGATGTTGAAACAGTCGAAAGTGAGTTGGGTGAGAGGATTTGTCAATATCCCCAATCTGTTTCTTCAGAATGAAAACGGGAAGATTGTTGGTGTGAAAGAAAATGCCATCAGGACACATATTCCTACATTGAAATTTATTCAGGCCAAGAAAGCGTTGGGCGACCGTGTGAAATTCATCTTGAGTCTGAAAATACCTTTTGAATTATATACCGATACGGTTCCCAAAGTAGGAACTAAGGAGATGGAGTACATATTTCAGGCAACGGAAATATTACTGAAAACCTATGATATGGCGAAGAATATTGAAATACTTGTCATGGGTAACGAGCCGGAATGGGAGAATGCATTGGATACCGATCTCTGTCATGCGGATGGTGAAGATTATCGGGCATTTCTGAATGAGTTTGCCAATCGGCTGACTACTTGGAAACAGACTAATGGCTGGACATTTGATATTTATGCCGGAGCATTGAACCGTGTTTCCGAGTTGCCGAAGAGCGAAACGGTACCTGCAGTAGTCTCTGTGGTTAATAACAATCCTAATGTTGTAGGGCTCGACTTGCACGTTCACGCATTGAAAATCAACCAGGCGGAAGATGATTTCCGTATTATCCGCGATAAATATGGTGTAACAAAGAAACTGATTTGCACGGAATTCTCTATGGTGCGTGCTTTAAATCCTCATGTGGCGGATGCACTGGGAGAATGGGGAACCAAGCATGGTTATACGGCCGGGATGAAAATTTACGAATATCTTAATCTGATAGCCGAAAAAGCTAACGCCGGTACACCGGTGAGTGCAACCGAGTTCAAGAGCCTTTTTGAGAGTTATTCCTGGTATCCGAAGAATTGGTATAAGACTTTTTATGAAGTATTCAAGAAATATGATACGTATGCCATTACCGGACGTTTTAGTGTGGTTCCTGGTGGGGCGAGGGCTGTTTATGATGCGAATACTGAAATGTGGGAACTTGGAGGAATTTATTTTTCCCGTTATTTAGGACTTGATGCAGACGGATTCTACAATCCCAATCCATTGTTATATCCTGATTTTATTGCTGCCCGGGATGGATTGGCAGTTTCCAGCCTTGTCGGAGGACAACGGGAATTGTTCATAAGTTGGGGTAATGGAGCCGATAAAACAGGTATATTGTCAGTAACAGATGAAGAGGGAACAGAGGTGGTGCGTCGATCGCTTGATTCGGAGAATGACTATACATTGGTTGAAAATCTTGTTCCCGGAACGACTTATCATGTAGCATTGCTGAAATCGGATGATGCCGTGTTGTGGAAGGATGATGTTAAGACCAAGTCTGTAACAGGAAAGTTTCCTTTGTTGAAATATCAACAAGTGGATGGATATATGTTGGTACAACTATTAAATTTGCCGGATGATGTCTCATCTTATAAAGTAAAGCTGGATGGACAGGAAATCAATATAGTGAATAAGAACCTGAACGGACAAATACTTACCGCCGAAGTGACTTATAAGGATGGATCGGTAGAAATGTTGTCGACAACTATTAGAAAGTAATTATCTTAAATTTATTCGCTTATGAAAGTAATATATGTAGTGTTGGTATGTTTGTTGGCTTTCACCTCTTGTGCGGAGACGGAATATGCCGAAAACGGGGTTGATAAGAAAAATATAACAGGATATACCGAAGTTGGGTTTTATAGTTTGGATGGTATTTGTACTTTTACAGAGCAGGAACAACTTCAGGCTGCAATTAATCCTAAACGGTTGACTTATCGCCTGCAAAATTCGGATCAAAGCAAATACATTCATGTGAAGTTTGACGGGAAGCCCACGGCTGTCGGTCAAAAGATGAAGACTGAATTCTCATTCCAAGGAGTTTCTTTCCTCAAAGAAGGGATGGAGATGGAGGTAGTTCGTATAGATGGAGATAAAGTTTGGTTGTCAGGAGACAATGTGGGTGTGATTGTTCCTGCTTTTTAATCATTAAAAGAATTGAATTATGAAAAGATATATTCCTATTGCCCTGTCGTTAATGGCGTTTTCGTTGATTTCATGTGGAGAAGTCATGGACCTGACACAGCCGGAAAAGGCTGAAGTTACCTATTCGGATATAACCTTGTCACTTTATCAAACAGGTAAGTATGAGTTGTATCTGGATGAGCCGGAATATGAATATACCATTATGGTAGAAAAGAGCCATTGTGAAAAGGAAGCGAAAGCGGAATTTACAGTAGTTGATGCTCACTCATTTGGCGAGGAATACACACTATTGCCCGCGGCTAACTACGACCTTGATGTCAATAGTCTCAATTTCAAGGGTGACGATGTGTTGCACACTGTCGGTCTGCGTTTCCACGATCTTACTACACTGGACAATACCAAAAAATATGTGCTTGGTCTGAAACTGAAGTCCGATAACCTAGCCGTTAACGAAGAGAAGAGTACTATGACCTTCTATCTGCAACAAAAGCAGGGTGGTATCGGTAATCCGTATATCATTACTGCGGCCAAAGATTTGGCCAAGCTCGGTGAATATCTCAAGGATGGGCAGACTACCTATGTGCGTCTGGGTGCAGATATCGATCTGCAAGGCATGGATTGGACTCCTGTGGAAGCCACTGTCGCCAAACCGGTGGACTTTGATGGTTGTGGACACGCCATTAGTAATCTGAAAATAACTTCGTCTTCATCTACTTATCAAGGTTTTTTCGGTATGTTGACGGGACGATGTGCCAATGTTACTTTTACAAATGCACAAGTCACTGCCAATAAAAAACTTACGGGTATTGTCGCCGGTCAGGCAGGTAATGTTTCCGGTGCGGGTATCGTGGAGAATGTTCGGGTATCGGGTACTATCAGTTTGACTTCGGGCAATGCTGCATGGGATGACGGTCAAGCGGGTGGCATCTGTGGGCGACTTCACGGGGCAGACAGCAAGATTTATCAATGTGGTTCGGAAACGAAGATTACTGCATTGTGGTCGGCAGGTGGTATCTGCGGTGAAGTGCGTGAAGGAGCTTCTATAGAGCAATGCTATCATGTAGGTGATATTACTACCCAGTCGTGCGTCGGCGGTATTGCCAGCCGGTTGCTTGGAAGCACCATTTCTCATTGTTATTCTCATGGAGTGATGAAAGCAGTTCCTATGGTTGTGGCTAATCCGGGCGGTGGTATTGCCGGATGGGTACAACCTATTTCCGGTGCTTCTACTACTTCTGCCATATCCTATTGCTGGAGCGACTGCGATGTATCTGCACAAAATCAGGTGGGAGGTATCATGGGTAACGCCAATAACACAACAGGGTCTGGTATTACTGTTCATCACTGTGTAGCATGGAACACATATTTGTTCTCTCAAGCTGCACCCAAATCGGGTAGGGTATGTGGACGGTACAGTCAGAATGTGGCTTATTCCTGTTACGCTAACCCGGCTATGGAATGTGTGTTCCCAAACAATCCAGCACTGCCTGATCAAGCCAGTGTAAACGTAGGTGCAATTACTACAGTAGATCGTTATAACGGCTTGACTACCATCAATAACCTGATGGAAGCTATTCGTGCTCTCGACTGGGATACCTCTATCTGGAATCTTAACGGTGAGGAACCTCGCCTGGCATGGGAGCTGAATTGATAAAAATGGTATAACAATTAATAAGATACAGACTGATGAATACATTCAATAAAACCTTATCACGGGTAACACTTGTTCTGGGAGTGACATTTATGTCTGCCTTCCAATTGTATGCTGATGATTGGAAAGAAATTATGTATGCCGATCCTACTATCTTTGTGGAGAACGGCAAGTATTACCTCACCGGCACACGCAATCAGGAACCGCAGGGCTTTGCTATCCTCGAATCGACCGATCTGGAGCATTGGACGGTGCCTGATGGCACTTCTCTACAACTGATTCTGCGGAAAGGAGATCAAACGTATGGTGAAAAAGGCTTCTGGGCACCTCAATACTTTAAGGATAAAAGAACTTATTATTTCACTTATACCGCTAATGAGCAAACAGTAATTGCTTCCTCAAAATCGGTGTTCGGTCCTTTCCGGCAGAAGGAAGTCAAGCCGATAGACGCTTCCGCTAAGAATATAGACTCTTTCCTATTTAAGGATGATGATGGGAAGTACTACCTATATCATGTCCGCTTTAATAAAGGTAATTACCTTTGGGTAGCCGAGTTTGACATAAAGAAAGGAAGTATCAAACCGGAAACATTGAAACAATGTATGGACTGTACGGAGCCTTGGGAAAAGACTCCGAACTATAAGTCTGCACCGGTGATGGAAGGGCCGACTGTTATGAAGTGGGACGGGGTATATTATCTTTTCTATTCTGCCAATCATTTTATGAATATCGACTATTCGGTAGGCTATGCTACTGCTTCTTCCCCTTTCGGTCCGTGGAAGAAGCACCCGAACAGTCCGATCATTCATCGCAGCCTCGTAGGAGAAAACGGATCAGGACATGGAGATGTATTTAAAGGGCTGGATGGAAAATATTACTATGTTTACCACGTTCATCGTTCGGATTCCACCGTGTCTCCTCGTAAAACACGTATTGTTCCGCTCATCCTGAAGAAAGGAAACGATGGCATATACAATATCACCGTAGACAAAGAGCACGTCATAAAGCCAATGTGGAAATGATTTGTTCAGAAATGTAGTAGAGAAATCTATTTTGCACATTTGTACGGGTTTTAAGGAGATTCTTCCCTTTCATTTGAAGATTTTCCCGCTTAATTTGTGTCTTGAGATAAAGAATTTGTTAACAGTTAAAAATAATGTTTATGAAAAGAGACAGACTTTATTTTTCTTTCTTATGTCTTTGTTGCTTTTTGTTTTGTGCGCTGGACGTGCAGGCACAACAAGACTATTGGAAGGGACAAGTGAAGGATGCAGTATCTGGTGAACCGATGATTGGCGTCAGTGTTCGCGTGAAAGGTACGGGAAGCGGTACGATTACTGATTTTGACGGTAATTTTACTGTGAAGGCATCAAAAGGAGACATACTTGTCATTTCTTATGTGGGTTATAAAACTCTGGAACTGGATTTAAAGAATAAAACGACTTTAGGCGTAATCTCTTTAGGAGAAGATACGGAGACCCTGGAAGAAGTGGTAGTGGTTGGATACGGTGTACAGAAAAAGGTGTCCAGTGTCGGTTCCATTGCTACTGCAAAAGGAGATGATTTATTAAAGATAGGTAGCGTGAACTCCGTTTCCGAAGCTTTGCAAGGTCAGATGCCGGGTGTGGTTGCCATTAACTCCACCTCAAAGCCAGGAGCTGATAAGGCTTCTTTATTGATTCGTGGTAAGTCTACCTGGGGAGAAGCTGCTCCGTTAGTATTGGTGGACGGTATCGAACGTGACTTCAATGATGTCGATGTGAACGAAATTGAATCTATTTCCGTACTGAAAGACGCTTCGGCAACTGCGGTTTACGGTGTGAAAGGTGCGAACGGCGTTATCTTGCTGACAACCAAACGCGGACTCGAACAGAAACCGGAAATCTCATTCACTGCTAACTTCGGTTTTAAACAACCTTCTGCCGCTCCTGAATGGTCTGACTATGTGACCTCTATGAAACAGTATAACAGAGCACAGGCTAATGATGGTAACTGGGGAGCAATGGTTCCCGAGTCTACCATTGCCGCATGGGAAAATGCGTATGCTACCGGAAATTACGGTCCGTATAACGATGTCTTTCCCGAAGTGGACTGGTGGAAAGAACTGGTAAAGAATGTAGGTTATGAACAGGCTTATAATCTTAATGTACGCGGTGGTACGAAGAAAATGAGTTATTTCGTATCCTTGGGTTATTTGCATGACGGAGATATTTTTAATACTACCAAACAAGAGGATTTCGACCCTTCCTTCTCCTACCGTCGTTATAACTGGCGTAGTAATTTCGACTTCAATATCACAAATACTACTAAACTTTCGTTCAATGTGGCCGGTAAGATGGGTTATCAGAATCAGCCGTCTTATTATGAGAATGTCGATTCTCCGGATGAACGCTTTTTTAAAACGTTTTTCACGGCTCCAAGTAATGAATTTCCGATTAAATATAGTAATGGAATATGGGGAGACGGGTTAAGCTCCGATCAGAATATAGCCTGTCTGATGAATGAAGGAGGTAGTCGTAATATTAAACAGCATCAAGGTTTTTACGATGTAATCCTGAATCAAAAGCTGGACTTCATTACAAAGGGGTTATCATTGAAAGCATCGTTGTCTTACACTACTTCTTCATCATGGACCACCCAGATCATGCCGGGTAAGATTTTAGGTAAAGACGATTTGGTTGCCCAACGTACGCATATTCGTATGAATCGTGTGTATGATTACGCCAATCCTATTTATAATGCTGATGGAACAATTACTTATAATTATACCGAGAAACGTTATCCGGATGAGAATGCTCCCGGAGATTTGCCTGTTGGTGGTGTTTATGACGGCTTCAAGGCTTACGGGCGTAAACTTTATTACGAATTAGCATTGAATTACAACCGCCAGTTTGGCGATCACGATGTAAGTGCCTTGTTTGTGTTTAACCGTAAGATGAACGAATCGACAAATCAGAATGTGATGAACTTCCCGGCTTACGAAGAAGATTGGGTAGGTCGTGTCACTTACAACTTCAAAGAGCGTTATCTTGCCGAGTTTAACGGTGCCTATACCGGTTCGGAGAAGTTTGCTCCAGGACGTCGTTTTGGTTTCTTCCCGTCCGCTTCTATCGGTTGGCGTATCAGTGAAGAGCCTTGGGTAAAGAAACTGACCAAAGGAGTACTGACTAATTTGAAAGTACGTTATTCGTATGGGGTAGTTGGTAATGATAAAGGTGCCACACGTTTCAATTATATTCAGAAGTTTGAGCAATTATCTGCCAATGCAGAGTTTGGTAAATATCAGACCAGTAACTGGGGACCTCTGTACAAAGAAGGAAAGCTGGCCGACCCTGATGCTACTTGGGAAGAGTCTGTTAAACAGAATATCGGTATCGAAATAGGTTTGTGGGGTAAACTGAACTTTACTGTGGATTTGTTCGATGAAAAGCGTAATAACATTCTGATGACGCGTAACACGATTCCGTCATGGGCCGATAGTGGTATTGCTTTCCCGCAAGTAAACTTGGGTAAGACTAAAAATCACGGTCTTGAGTTGGATGTTACTTGGAATGACCGTATTGGAAAATTTAATTATTACGCGAAGTTTAATTTTGCAACCAGTGAGAATCGTATTGTCTTTATTGATGATCCGAAAAATCAGAGCGAATATCTGAAACAAGCCGGAAAATCAATCGGATACGTGAATAAATATCTGGCAACGGGAAACTTCCAGTCGTTGGACGATATTTATAACTCGGCACAGTCCACTATTGCCAATGGTGCACACAACACATTGATTCCGGGAGACTTGTACTACATCGATTATAATGGAGACGGTATGATTGATGCTAAGGATATGGTTCCGATGAAAAACCTGAACTATCCGACCACTACCCTCGGATTTACATTGGGAGGTTCTTACAAAGGAATCGGATTCAATATGTTGTGGTACAGTGCTATGGATGTTTATAAAGAAGCAATACCATCTTACTTATGGGATTTCCCGGAAGGTAATATCAAGGCTCAACCGAATACATTGAATACATGGACAGCCGATGCTCCGATTCAAAGCGGTCCGGTTCGCCCCAGTATTCATGTGCAGAGAAGTTATAATTCGGTGGCCAGTACATACACATATACCAACCATGCTTATCTTCGTTTGAAGAACCTGGAAGTGAATTATCAGATTCCGAAACGTTGGTTGCAGCCTTTACGTCTGACAAAACTGCAAGTATATGTCAACGGCAGCAATTTGCTGACGTTCTCAAAAGGAGATTCCCGTCGTGACCCCGAACATTCGGGACAGAATGTTTATCCGATGGTGAGACGTTATAACATTGGTTTTAGATTAGGATTATGAGACACTTTAAATTTACTGATATGAGAAGACATAAGTTGAATTGGATATGGATCATTCTGTTGGGTCTGTTTGTAGGAAGCTGTGAGGACTATCTGGACCGCTCTCCCGATGACGGACTTTCCGAAGATGATGTTTATAAAGATTATAGCAGTTTGTTAGGGTTCATGGACCGTATCTTTCAAAATGGTGATATATTAATCTTTACACATGGTATCAACTCTTATTCGAATACATACGTAACGGTAGGCAATTTGTCGGATGAATATGCATCCGTCCGCGATAATGATCCGTCGAAGTTTGTCAATGCAGGTAACTGGCTGGAGAATGCTAGTACACGTTTCGAAATCGGAAGTAAAAGTGATGGAGCGAATTTCAAAAGTGCTATTTCTCGTGCTTATACCGGACTTCGTATCGTGAACCGTGTAATTAGCGGAGTAGATCAAGTGAAATCCATCACAGATGACCAAAGGAGAAAACTGTTGGGACAGGCTCATTTCCTGCGTGCCTACTTCTATTTTGAGATTATCAAACGATATGGCGGAATGCCCATCTTTGACCAGCTTTGGGGAGCATCGGACGACTTTGACTTTCCCCGTAAAACTTATCAGGAATCCAATGCTTGGATGCAGACTGACTTGGATAAAGCCATTGAATATTTACCTATAAGCTGGCCTGACGAGGAACATGGACGGCCTGACAGAGTAAGCGCCATGGCATTAAAAGCGATGACACAGCTGTATGCTGCCAGCCCTTTGATGCAGAATGACCTGAATTCTATTGAAAACAAAGGATATGGAAAAGAGATGGCTGCTGAAGCTGCCCGTAGTGCGCAAAAGGCGATCAATGCTATTGAAAGTCACGAATATTATCGCCTGATGAATCATGACGAATATCGTAGTATTCAGCTAATGCCTAATTCCAATCAATTCGCACAGCCGGAATATTTATGGTTCCTGCGTTGGCATCATGGCAACTGGTCTGCTTTCGTCAGAGCGCAATGGCTGACACAACCATACGATAATAAAACCGGTGCCGAAGGTACTCCTTATAATGCTCCGACACAAAATGCGGTAGATATGTACGAACGTAAGGGAGCCGACGGTAAATACTATCCGATTACTGATCCGCGTTCCGGTTATGATGCGGTAAAGACTACCAATCCTTATTCGGATAGAGACCCTCGCTTCACTAATAATATCCTCGTGCCCGGTGAGCAATGGGGAAAGAATTTACAGGGTGTTCCCTATTATCTGACTACTTATTCGGGCGGTTACTCCGAGAACTTCATTTCTACCAATCAGTTTACGAGAGGCTCTCAACAGACCGGATATATGTGTAAGAAGTTCATTTGGCCGGAAGCAAGTGTGCCTTTGTTTGGCGAAGCTGGTTTCCAATTATATCGTTTGGTGGCTGTGTACATTCGTGTTTCGCAAGTTTATCTGGATATGGCAGAGGCTTCATACGAGGCGACAGGTGATCCGGATGCAGTCGTTACGGGTTGTACGATGTCGGCCCGTCAGGCTTTGAATAAAATCCGTGTAAGAGCCGGAATTGGCGAACTACCGGATGGAGTTGACTTTAGAGAAGCTTATCGTCGGGAACGTGGTGTGGAATTGATGTTCGAAGGACACCGCTGGTATGATATCCGTCGTTGGATGATTGCTGAAGACCTGTTTAAGGGTGAATATCCGATCATGGGTGTCAAAGCAACTCCGATCAACCATTCTTATACGGCCGACCAGTTGAAAGTGGAAAAAGCCTGCACTTATAAGTTGACCGACTTTACTTACGAGTATGTTCCGGTGAGGACAGCCGTGCGGACGTTTAACAAGCGTAATTATTGGTATCCGCTGCCGATGGATGAAGTGGCGGCTTTGGATAATCTTCAACAGAACCCCGGATGGTGATACCTAAAATAAAGAAAAGTATATGAGAAACAAGATTAGATATATAAGACTGATAGGGCTCATATTTGTCCTTATCGTTGGCTCTAGCCTGACTTTCGCACAGAATAAATCAAAGAGAAAGTCGGCGAAGAAGCCTTTGGTGGAAGTAGTTTCTATTGTTACCGACGAGAAAGGTAGCCCGTTGAAGAATGTTTCTATCATTTGTGGAGAAGGTGCAGTCGTTCTATATACAGATGCAAAGGGACGTTTTCAGACGAAGGTCGAGAATGACGCAACCGTTATGGTGGAGGCTTTGGGATATGAAGATAAAGTGTATAAGCTGACAGGCAGCAATATCGTTCCTGAAAAGATTGTATTGAAGAAAGAGCCTCTGTTTCTGACCGAAGAATCGCTGGTGAATAGAGCCGATGGTGGCAAGACGTATAAAGGGAATGAAGTAGGCGCAACGAGCGTACTGGAGAATGGACAGTTCGGAACCTTCCCTGATTTGACGCTGACGAATATGCTGCAAGGTAAAATGTTAGGTCTGCAAGTTCGCTCCACGGTCAGCGGATTGGGAAACAATACGCCTGATTTATTTATCCGTGGCCAGCATGGTATGTCGGAGAATACGGCTATCGTTATCATCGACGGTGTGGAACGCCCGGCAGCGGATTTGATTCCTGAAGAAATCGAACGTATCGAGTTGCTGAAAGATGCCACCGCCAAGATTCTTTATGGGGCACGTGCTGCGAATGGCGTACTTTGGGTGACTACCCGCAGAGGAAAGGCCAACCGCCGCATTTATAACGCAACCGCCGAAGCAGGTGTGGTACAGATGACGCGTACTCCTGATTTCCTGAATTCTTATCAATATGCTAATCTGTATAATGAAGCGCGTGCAAACGACGGACTGACTCCTTATTATAATCAGAAACAACTGGAAGGATATAAAAACTCCAAAGGAGCCAATGACCTATTGTATCCGAACGTTGATCTGTACGATCAGTTATTGAACAAAAATGCCAACTATCGGAAAGTATCGTTTGATATGACGGGAGGTACCGACAGAGTGCGTTATGCCCTGATTGCCGGATATGTAGGAGGTAGCGGATTTGAAGATGTCACCTATACTCCGCAGTTACATCGCCTGACTCTCCGCGGAAACCTCGATTTTAATGTAACGGATTTCCTGACTATATCCGCAGACGTTGCCGGACGTATGGAAATGCGTAAATGGGGACAATTGGACTGTGGTCAGGTATTTACTGCCTTGTCTACACATCGTCCGAATGAATACCCGCTGACTATGTCACCGGAAGAAACCGGACTGGCTAGCTCGGACGGAATTCCTTTGTTTGGCGCAAGTCTGCTTCGTCCGATGAATGCTTATGCGGAAACGATGTACGGAGGATATACGGATGAGCGTTATACACGCAGCCAGACCAATATCGGTTTGAAATTTGATCTTGATATGCTGACAAAAGGATTGAAAGCCGGTGCTTTCCTTTCTTTCGACAACTATGATTACCTGCAACTCTCTTTGAGCAAAGTCTATCCGACGTATGCCATCAAGACATATCGTGACTTTGCCGGTGAGGAACAAATTATGTACACCCAGATGAAGAAAACAGATGTAGCCACTTCACAAAGCCGGAAGTCGACTACCTTGCAACAGACATTGGGTTGGAATGCTTTTGCCGGTTATGAGAATACATTCAACCAAAAACACGATGTATCGGCACGCCTGACTTATATGTACTCGAAAACAACGAATCAGGGAGTGACCCAGGACATCATCAATGCAAACTACGCCTTGCGTCTGAACTATATGTATGACCGCCGTTATGCTGTGGAAGCGGATATGGCATTGATGGGAAGCAACCGTTTCAAACCGGGAAATAAATACTTCTTCTCGACTGCGGGTGGCCTTGCCTGGATTCTAAGCAATGAAGATTTCCTGAAAGATAATGAATACGTGAACTTCCTGAAACTGAAAACCAGCGCCGGTATCCTGGGATATGACAGAAGCACCGAACATTTATTGTATGAACGTGCCTGGTCGCAAGACGGCAGCTTCCGGTTCGGAACAACGAACAACGGTGCTACGGCTTACTATTCCACTTTTGTCCGTGCGGGCAATCCGAACCTGAAATGGGAAAAGGCAGCAGAATGGAACATCGGTGTGGAAGGCCTGTTCCTGAACAACTGCTTATATACCGAAATAAACTATTTCCGTGAGAAACATACGGACATCATTGGTTCTGTTGATGCCTCTTACGGGGATTATACTGGCAACTTTACCTACCAGGATAACATGGGCTCCGTCTTGAATCATGGTATAGAAGGAATGTTCACCTGGAGCGACCGTATCAACGACTGGTCTTATTCGGTAGGAGCCAATTTCGTATGGTCAAAGAATAAAGTATTGAAATGGAACCAGGTGAAACATGGTGAAGAATACCGTTATACAGTGGGGCGTTCTACCGATGCTATGATGGGACTGGTTGCCGAAGGATTATTTGGCAAAGATGTAGCCATCAATGGACATGCCCCCCAGACGTTTGCCGATTATCAGGAAGGCGACATCGCCTACAAAGACCTGAACGGCGATAAGATCATTGATGGTCGTGACGTAAAGGAACTCGGAAATTCATTCCCACGTACCACATTGGGCATCGATTTCAATGTAAGTTACAAAGGCTGGGGATTGTATCTTCAGGGATATTCCGAACTGGGTGTTCACACCTGGGCAACAAATGCTTATTACTGGAATAATGGAGAAGGTAAATACTCCAAACTGGCATTAGACCGTTATCATCCGGCAAACAATCCGACCGGAAGTTATCCGCGCCTGACAACCACTGCCGGTGAGAACAATTTCCGCAATTCTTCTTTCTGGTTGAAGAATACAAGCTTCTTCCGTATGAAGAATGTTGAATTGAGCTACACGTTCAATCAGTTCTCCCCAAGTTCGGTAGTGAAGAAGATGAAGGTTTTCGCTCGTGGTGCAAACTTGTTTGTGCTTTCTTCCGTGAAAGATCTGGATCCTGAATTGCTGAATGCCGGTGTGACAAACTACCCGGTGACACGTACTTTTACAGGCGGAGTCTCTTTTGTATTTTAATTTTGAACAATTAATAGATGGCAATATGAAACATATATTAGGAAGTTGCGTTTTAGCAGGTCTGTTTCTCTTTTGTGCTTGTGACGACACATTGGATACAAAGGTGACATGGCAGATCGGAGACTCTGATACCTGGAGAGTGCCGGAACTTGCTCAAGGCGTACTATATAAAGCTTATAATGGCATAGCCAACCGTCCGGATTGTTTTGAAGATAACTTTCTGGATTGTGCTACCGATAATGCAGTGACTAATCTGCGCAGCTCTTCTGTCTATAAATTAAATATGGGTGGGATGACAGCGTTTAACAACCCGATCGGGAACTGGAGCAATGCGTACAACATGCTGAACTATGTAAACTCTTTCCTTGAAAACGGCTTGACCGACCAGGTGCAGTACAACCGCACCGATCCGGAAGTGGACAAGCAAATCAAGCTGCGTCTGGAAGGTGAATCGTATTTCCTGCGTGCATGGTGGCATTTTGAGCTATTGAAGATGTACGGCGGAAAGGCGAAGAATGGAAAAGCATTGGGTATTCCGTTGGCAGATCATTTTATTTCGCAGGATGAGGCCGCGCAGAACGGTGAATTTCTTCGTCCTACTTATCAGGCAACAGTCGATTTTATCGTTAACGATTTGGATAATGCCATCGAGTTATTACCGAATGTGTATCAGGGAGATGACCTGGAGTTTGGTAATACACAAATCGGTCGTGCCACGAAAGCGGCGGCAGCTGTTCTGAAAAGTCGTGCGCTTTTATATAGCGCAAGCCCTGCCATGCAGGATGATGATGTGACGAAGATCACCGGCATGGGACAATTCGAAATACTGAACCCTACGGTTTATCAGGCAAAATGGGAAGCGGTAGCCAAAGAGATCAATAAAATTCTGGGCATGGAAGGTTTCGGAACTTATGTTCCTGTTACGGCTTCTTCCATTGCCGATGTTCAGACGGAAAGTTCCGATTATGCTTTCCGCAGATATTTTAATAATAACCTATTGGAAGGTTACCATTTCCCGCCATTCTACTACGGAAGTGCCCGTGCCACTCCTTCTCATAATCTGGTAAAGGCTTTTTATGCGAAGAATGGTTATCCGGCAACCGATGTCCGTTCCGGTGTCGATCTGTCTGATCCTGATTTTGATCTGACGCAGCTTTATGCCGTACTGGACAATCGCTTTGCACTGAATGTCTACTATCATAGTGCTACATTTGGCGATTCCGGTCAGCCGTTGGATATGTCCGAGGGTGGAAAAGATTCTCCTTCGTTTAGTGAGAATGCTACACGTACGGGTTATTATCTGGCTAAATTCGTTTCTAAGAAATCGGCTATGCTGAATCCGATTCAGACCTTAAACTCGGTTCATTACAATCCTTTGTTACGGAAATCGGAAGTTCTTCTTAACTTTGCCGAAGCAGCCAATGAGGCTTGGGGCAACCCGACGGTGAAAGCCGAAGGATGCCTGTATTCTGCATACGAAATATTGAAAACAATCCGTTCGCAAGCCGGGGGGATCAACTTTGATCTTTATCTGGATGAAATGGCTCAAAGTAAAGACTCGTTCAGAAAGCTGATTCAGAACGAACGTCGCTTGGAATTTACTTTCGAGAATCATCGTTATTTTGATATGCGTCGTTGGGTATTACCGTTGAACGAAGAGGTGGAGGGTGTTGCCGTTACCCGCAATGAAGATGGCACATTCAGCTTCAAAGTACAGAAAGTGGAACAACGGAAATATGAAGTGAAAAACTATTTCATGCCATTACCGTATGCAGAGCTGGAAAAGAATAAGAATCTAATGAATAATCAGGGTTGGGAATAACGTGCTGTTGATATAAATACTTATTTACAATGAAAAGACTAAATATATTATGGATAGGGCTGATAAGCGTTCTGATGACTGCTTGTTATGACGATTATGAAAAGGACTACGATAAGAGTTCTGTGTACTTTGCTTCGCAAAAACCTCTGCGGACACTGGTAGCCGACACAGATATGTCGATAAAGGTAGGAGTGGCTATTGGCGGTAAAAGAGAGGTGCATACCGATGATTGGGCTACATTCGAGATCGATCCGTCTTTATTGGATGGTACGGGCTTGACACTGATGCCGGAAAACTATTATCAGTTGGCTAATCCGAACAAGATGACAATTAGCAATCCGAATCTGGCAATAGCAGATGTGAAAGTGACTTTCTCCGATGCTTTCTATGAAGACAATGCTGCTTTGAACAAGCACTATGCAATCCCTTTCCGGTTGGTCGATCATAATCAGGATGAAATTAGTACTGATGTGAATGGTAATTTGAAGGATTACAGTATTGTAGTTGTCAAATTTGTCAGCCAGTATCACGGTACCTACTTTGTGAAAGGAAAAGTTACCAATTTGTCTACCCAGCAGGTTACTGAATACAGTAACAAGGATTTGAGTCAGAATATGACCCGCGACTTTGTTTCGTTAGGTAGAAACAAAGTACGCAGACCGGGTTTCGGAAACACATTGGAAAACAATGAGTCGGTGAATCTGACAGTCAATCCGGATGGAAGCGTCAATATTGAAGCCGGAGGAAGCGTCGCTATCACGGATGCATCCGCCACATTAGATCCTGCAGCCGAATCATTGGAATTTGTAGGGAAACAGCCTAAGTTTACCCTTTCTTATAAGTACACGAAAGGTGGCGTCACTTATCAGGTTGACGAGGAACTGATTCGTCGTCAGAATCCGGAAGCTGATTTACGCTTCCAGGAATGGTAGAATAGGTATGAGTTGATTATAGATTTCTATTGCTCGCCGGTAATTAGCTGCATCAGTGAATGTTGCAGATTAATTACCGGCGATATCTTTTTCTGTTGGGCGTAGTTGATTTACAAGATATACCTACTTGCCCTGTTGGCTATTAATAGCTAACTTCCTTTTGATATAGACCAAACTTCTTTTTGCCGGTTGGATAACTTCCTTTTTCTTCATTCCAAACTATAATTGCAAGCTTTGTTTTTATAAATGCAAGTTCCGTTTATAAAAACAAAGCTTGCAATTATATAAACGGAACTTGCGTTTATAGTTTGAAATAGGGCAAAGACAACTTTACTATGAAGGGAAGAGATCTTTGCAAAGGGAGCAAAAGAACTTTTCTATTAATAGTTGACACGTTGTCTAAGGGTAGGTTGAATTTCTGAAGCAGTTACTTTTGCTTTCTATTTCAACTGTTTGAGAAACTCTGTCGGAGTGATATTAAATTCTTTCTTGAAACACTTTGTAAAGTAGTTCGGATCTGATATACCGACGGCAAATGATGCTTCGGAGACATTCATACCATTCAGTAAATGAGTTTTAGCCTCTTTCATTTTGATGGTCCGTATGAATTGAGTGATGGAGCATCCGGTGAGTGATTTCAGCTTCATGTGCAACAGGCTGCGGCTGATGCGGAGATGGGTTGTGATTTCAGTTACTCCGAAGTCTTCCTTGGTGAGGTTAGCCATAATCAGTTCCACTAGTTCCTTCATAAACACTTCATCCCGTGGGTTATTGGTTATTTGCTTGATGTTCAGTTCCTCCGCCTGTTTGAAGTGTTCAATACTCTGTTTCCGGCTCTTTTGGATATTTTGTACCAGCAGTTCCAGATTCTTGGCGTTGAAAGGTTTGGTGATATATGCATCGGCTCCACGCAGATAACCTTCCGTATGGTCGTTCTCATCAGTCTTTGCGGTCAGGAGGATAACGGGGATATGGCTGGTCGTTACGTCCTGTTTGACACGTTCCGTAAATTCCAATCCGTCCATCACCGGCATCATTAAATCCGATATAATGAGGTTAGGCAGCTGTTTGGCTATCTTCTTGCAGGCTTCCGCACCGTTATACGCCCGTATAATATCATATTTCTCGCTGAATATGCTGGCAAGATAATCATTCATTTCTTTATTGTCCTCTACAATCATAATAGATTCCCGGGCAGGATCTTTTTCTTTGTTGGTCAGCTTTTCAGGAATGAGTTCGATGGTTTCCTTGATTCGCTGGTTATATTTCTGTATTTCTTCGGTCGTGATGTTCTCGGACGAGCGTTCATCGGGGTTGTAAGCATCCTCGGATACATTCAGGGTAACGATAAAATCCGAACCTTTGTTGATTTCGCTTTCTACCCGGATTTCCCCTTTGTGCATGTGTATGAGCGAACGCGTAAGCGATAATCCCAGTCCGAATCCCTCGCGATGGTCGCGCTTCTCAACTTGGTAGTAACTTTCAAATATTTGTTCTTGAGCTTCTTTAGGAATCCCCCTGCCATTGTCTTTGACGGAGATTTGCACAAATGTTCCTTTCTCTTCTTTTATTAGTTTGGCACTCAACTTGACGTATCCGCCGGGTTGGGTATATTTAAATGCGTTTGAGAGCAAGTTATAAAGAATCCGTTCCAGTTTGGAAGGCGAGAACCAGACTTCCTCTTCGGTGTCTTCCAGGTTGACGATGAAGTCAATTTCCCGTTCCCCGGCTACAATGTCGAAGATGTGCGACAGTTCTTCCAGAAAGTGCATGATGTCTCCCTTCCGGACGCTGATACGCATCTGTTTCATCTCGATTTTACTGAATGTCAATAGTTCATTAATCAGATAATTCATCCGGTTGGCGTTTCGGTAGATGACTTCCAGTTTCTCTTTATCGTTGTTGCTGATTTGTGGCTGCTGGATCAATCGTTGCAGAGGTGATAGAATCAGGGTCAGCGGTGTTTTCAGGTCATGGGAAATGTAAGTGAAGAAATTGATCTTCTGTTGATTCATATTCTCTATGTTGACGCGTTGTTCATGCTCCGTTTTCAGTCGCATGAGCAGGATGATACGCGTTTTGGTATATCTGTATGCGGCGTAAATGATTAATAGGAAGAGTAGTGCATAAACTAAATATGCTCCCGGTGAGAGCCACCAGGGAGGAAGGACTCTGATGGCAAGGTCCTTTTGGCCCGTTTCGTCCCAGTGGATACCATCTTTGCTGGCTTTGATCTTTAAGATATATCTTCCTGAAGGCAGATTGGAGAAGCGTACCTGATGCTGGTTGCCTACAAACTGCCAGTCCTTGTCGATACCTTCCATTTTCATCGCATATTGAGTGTTGTCGGTATATTGATAATTCAGGCCGGAATATTCGAGACGCAGGGATTGGGCTTGTTCGTGCGTCAGGGTGATCTCTGTCAGTTCGGAGATAGAGGAAGGGATGAATGCTTTCTCATTGTTGGGCGACATATATTCGCTGTTGCTCCAAATGGCAGTCAGTGCAATGTTGAAACGGGGATTGACGGAGCGTACCTGTTCCGGGTAGAAAGAAATCATACCGTTGATAGTTCCGAAATACAATTCTCCGTCAGGCTTCTTGCAGGCGGAGGAGTAGTTGAACTGGTTGATGGGCAATCCGTCGGCCGTGGTATATCGGTCAATGCTTCCTGTTTGGGAATTGATACAACAAAGTCCGTTTCCGGTACCTACCCAAACATTGCTCATCTCATCTTCAATGATACCTTTGATGGCGTTGGATCCCAACTGTTCTTTACTGTAAAAGGCGATAATGCTACCGTTGCGGTCCGATACATAAAGCCCGTTGTTGTCTGTACCTATCCATATCCGTTGATGTGAATCGGGGTAGATATAGGTGATGTAGAGATCGGTATGCGGCAGGATGGGGAGCGAGGTTACTTTCAGTGTATGGGTATTGATCTGAAATATACTGCCTTTTCGGGTTCCTGCCCAAAGTATACTGTCATTAAACTGTACCAGGTTAAAGACACGGAGAGATGAAATCTTTTCCGGGCGGGAGTTTGCTTTCTTCTTGTCGATCAGGAATAAGCCGGAAGGGCCTCCGTACCAGATATGATCGTTCTTGTCTTCGATGATACAGAAGCCGGAAGAAACCTCATCCGACAGTAGATTATAGTCCACCGTGCGGTTTAGATGCGGTATATAGTGAAGAGCTCCTTTCAGGAACAGTCCGAGCCACAGGCTGTTATCTTTGTCGAGCCATAAAGAATGTATGTTCTTGGCGTAAATTTGCATTTGCTTGTGCAGCCGTTCGGCACGGGTGATTTCTTTCTTATTGTTCAGGTAGTTCAATCCGCCATCTTCGGTGGCGATGTACAGACCGTTGTCCGGAGCATTGATAATCTGGCGGACAGCCTTTCCGCTCAAATGATTGAAACTGGCTCCGTATGGATATATCTGGAACTGGTCGGAACCGAATATATAATAGTTGACTCCTCCGAAATAGGTTCCCACCCACATATTATGAGCCTTGTCCTGATAAAGGCTGTAAATGGGAGAATCGTTCAGCGCACTTAAATCTCGTTCCGATTGTTCGTAATGTGCAATCAGTTGATAGAGTTTGTTGAAGACAAAGATGCCATACTCCGTGCCTACCCATATATTCCCCGTATGGTCGGTTGCCGCACACCGGAAGTCTTTCACTTCAAGGTCTTTCGAGAGATTACACAGGGTATTGCTTTGTATATGATAGACGAAAAAATCGTTGTTAGTATTAAATAAAAGCTGGTTGGACGAGATCAGGACGGCATTGTTGCATTGCAGTGTAAAAGGCTGGATGAGAGTCGGGAGGGAAACGAACTGTTTCTTTTCCAGACTGTATCGCATCAGTCCTTTGTTGGTGTCTATCCATAAGGTTTTGTCTCCGTCCTCCGCAAAGTATCTCACATGAGGTTTTTCTTTATCGAGAAGAAAAGGAACGAACAAGCTGTCTTGTTCATTGTAGCGATAAAGTCCGTTGCTACAAGCTGCCAGAAGCATACCATCGCTGGTATTCAGGAAACAAACATCATCCTTAGTGTTCCCTTTAATCTGGTAACGGCTGAAATCTTCTGTCTCGTAGTTATAGCTGCAGATACCCTGATCGGTAGAGATCCATAGAATGTTACGGAGCGAATCGTTATATAAGCGTGTGATGAAATTGTGGCGGAGTGAGGTGCTGTCGGCTTCATTATGTGCGAACAGGTTGATATTATAACCGTCATATCGGCACAATCCGTTGCGTGTACCAAACCAGATGAACCCGTGGTTGTCCTGGGTGATTGCATTGATCGTATTATGCGGGAGTCCTTCAGCTATACTTAGCTGTTTGAAGCGTATGTTATTATATTGAATCTGTCCCGTCGACAAGCTTGTATTTAAGAGCACGAGACTAAATAAGAGTACGAATTTAAGTAAGGTGGTTCTCATGGCTTTTCTGATTGATTTTCACGACCTAAAGATACGTCTTTTTTTGTTTTGAACAGTCGTAGAATTGTTCAAACGGGCAGCACTCATGTTCAGTTTGCCGCTTCGCTACAGATTTTTATACATGATTGCAGGTATTAAGCATTATTTTTCTGTTTTTCTTGGATAGAAAAGACCACATTTGCAATGTGAAACTCTAAAAACAAATGCTATGAATCATTCGACATTCAAATCCTTTACGTTTGGTATCGGTCTGTTTTTCACATTACCTCTGGTATATGGGAATAGTTCCTCTCCGTCTTCCTCCGATGGAACGTTGTATATCAATAAATCGAAAACCCACAAAGTGGCTCCCGTAAAGTATGGTTTCCATTATGAAGAAATAGGAATGATGGGCGAGGGTGCCTTGCATGCCGAACTGATACGTAACCGTTCGTTTGAAGAAGCTACACCTCCTGCCGGATTATCTGTGAAGAACGGTCTTTATGAAAATGTTCCGGCTCCCCGCGTTAAAGAGAAAAAAGTGTTTCAGGCCGATCCGCTGATTGGATGGACGACTTATCCGTTATCATATACTCCTGTATTTATCAGTCGCACGGATGAAAATCCGATGAGCGGGGAAAATAAGTATTCGATGCTGGTTAATGTCACGGAAGATATTGCGAACCATCCGGATGCCCTGATTCTCAACCGTGGATATTATGGAATGAACTTGAAGACGGATACGTCTTACCGCCTTTCCTTGTTTCTGAAGAACAGAAATTATTCCGCTCCGTTACGTGTATTTCTAGTTGACGAATGGGGACAACGGGTGAGCAATGTGATCGAAGTGAATGTAGGGAATCGGGACTGGACAAAATATACCGGTGAACTGAAACCGGAAAAGAACGTCCGGCGTGGAATGTTTGCCATACAACCGATGTCGAAAGGACAATTTCAGATAGATGTCGTTTCCCTGTTTCCGTCCGATACCTGGAACGATGGAAAATCCGTATTCCGTAAAGACATTGTTCAGAACCTGAAAGAGTTTTCTCCCAGCTTTATCCGTTTTCCGGGCGGATGCATCGTGCACGGAGTCAATGAAGAAACGATGTATCACTGGAAAAAGACGCTCGGACCGATTGAAAATCGTCCGGGACAGTGGAGCAAATGGGCGCCTTATTACCGTACCGACGGAATCGGCTATCATGAGTTTTATGAATTGTGCGAATATGTGGGAGCTGATGCGATGTATGTGATGCCTACGGGTATGATTTGCAGCGGTTGGGTGAAGCAAAGTCCACAGTGGAATTTCAGACACATTGATGTCGATCTGGATGCTTATATCCAGGATGCATTGGATGCCATCGAGTATGCCATTGGTGATACAACTACGAAATGGGGAGCCGAACGGGCAAAGAACGGTCATCCTGCTCCTTTCCCGCTAAAATATATCGAGATTGGAAATGAAGATTTCGGACCTGTGTATTGGGAACGTTATGAGAAAATCTATCAGGCGTTGTCCGCCAAATATCCTGACTTGATTTATATAGCCAATAGTGTCATCCGTGTAGTCGGAAGAGAGAATGATGACAAACGGAAGGATATTCCTAATTTTGTCAACCCGAAAAATGTAAAAGTGTTCGACGAACATTATTATAACTCAATCGAGTGGGCTTGCGAACAGCATTATCGTTTTGATAACTACAAACGGGGTGTTGCCGATCTATTTATCGGCGAATTGGGTATTAGCGGAAAATATCCTTATAACCTGCTGGCTACCGGAGCCATTCGTATGTCAATAGAACGCAACGGCGATCTGAATCCTTTGTTTGCCGAACGTCCGGTGATGAGGCATTGGGACTTTCTGGAACACCGTATCTTCCTGCCGATGTTGATTAATGGAGTAGACAGTAGCGTAAAGACTTCCTTCTTCTACCTGGCAAAGATGTTCAGGGATAACACGTTTGATGTGTGTCTGGATGCAGCGATCAAGGATATAGCAGGTTTGCAGAATATCTTTGTTACGATGGGATATGATACGGCCAGCAAACAATATATCCTGAAACTGATAAACCTGCAGGATAAAAAAGTCACTCTACAACCGGAAGTTTCCGGCTTTAAACGTCCCGTCAAGGCACATAAAACAAGCCTGGTACTGGTTCCGGGAAAAGAGAACACACCGTTTGCTCCGAATGAAGTCCAACCGGTAGAGACGGAAGTCGGGCTGGACCTGAATCAACCGTTCGAACTGGAGGCCGCTTCCATGGTTGTATATCGTTTTAAATAGGATCTTTTAAATAAGAAATAAATAAAATGAAAACAATCTTTTGTATCACAGGACTTGCCATACAAGGTTTGGCTATGTCAGTCCAGGCGCAAACCGGCAAACCGAATATTGTGGTTATTATGACCGATCAGCAGCGTGCCGATTTGTGCGGCAGGGAAGGTTTTCCGCTGGAAGTGACTCCCTTTGTCGACCGTTTGGCGCAGGAGAATGTATGGTTCAATAAGGCATACACTGTGATGCCGGCCAGCTCTCCGGCACGTTGTTCCATGTTCACCGGGCGTTTTCCTTCCGCCACTCACGTACGCACAAATCACAATATCCCCGACATCTCCTATCAACAGGACTTAGTGGGCGTATTGAAAGAAAACGGATATAAAACAGCATTGGTCGGCAAGAATCACGCTTACCTGAAACCTGCCGACTTGGATTTCTGGTCTGAATACGGACACTGGGGAAAGCACAAAAAGACGACTCCCGCAGAGAAAGAGACTGCCCGTTTCCTGAATCAGCAAGCCAGGGGGCAATGGCTGGAGCCATCTCCCATCTCGCTGGAAGAACAGCATCCCACCAAAATCGTGAACGAAGCGCTGGCATGGATTAAGCAGCAGAAAGAGAATCCTTTCTTCGTATGGGTCTCTTTTCCGGAACCTCACAACCCTTATCAGGTATGTGAACCCTATTACTCCATGTTCTCCCCCGATAAGCTCCCTGTCTTAAAGACCTCCCGCAAAGATTTGGCAAAGAAAGGAGAGAAATACCGTATTCTGGCGCAACTGGAAGACGCGTCCTGCCCGAACCTGGAACAAGACTTGCCTCGAATCCGTGCCAACTATATCGGAATGATCCGGTTGATAGACGATCAGATCAAGAGACTGATCGAATCATTGAAAGCCAGCGGACAATATGAAAACACCCTCTTTGTCGTACTCTCCGACCACGGTGACTACTGGGGGGAATACGGATTGATCCGTAAAGGAGCCGGACTTTCCGAAAGCCTCGCACGTATCCCGATGGTATGGGCAGGATATCACATCAAGAACCAGCCTGCCCCTATGGATGGCCACGTATCGATAGCCGACCTTTTCCCCACCTTCTGCTCTGCCATTGGTGCCGAAATACCGGCAGGAGTTCAGGGTCGTAGCTTGTGGCCGATGCTGACCGGAAAAGCTTACCCTAAAGAAGAATTCTCCAGCATGGTCGTACAACAAGGCTTCGGAGGAGCCGATGTCGGACTGGATGCCTCCTTGACTTTTGAACAGGAAGGAGCACTGACTCCCGGCAAAATAGCCCACTTCGACGAACTGAACACCTGGACGCAAAGCGGTACCTCACGCATGATAAGAAAGGATGACTGGAAACTGGTCATGAATCATTATGGCAACGGAGAACTTTATAATTTAAAGAAAGATCCTTCGGAAGTTCATAATCTGTTTGGCGAGAAGAAATACAGCGAAATTCAAACAGAGCTTCTGACCCGTTTACTGGCATGGGAGTTGCGTTTGCAGGATCCGCTGCCTCTCCCGCAAAGACGTTACCATTTTAAACAGAATCCATTTAATTATCTCCACCCGGAACACTAAAAAATAAGAAGATTGTACATACCTACGGATATTAAAAACATGATTCCATGAAGTCTGCCCCGCAACGGCCTATTTTTGTATCCGTAAACATAAAACAGGAATATATGAAATTGATTGGACGATTAGGATTGATCTTGCTTACAGGATTTATTTCCATCTCTACAGCATCAGCACAGTTATATGGAACGGCAGATACAAACGCTCCGGAACTACGTGTTCCGACATCTGTAAAGCCGGCATTTGATTATTGGATGAGGGACACTTGGGCTACGCTGGGTCCCGACGGTTATTATTATATCACAGGAACGACCTCTACCCCCGACCGTTACTTTCCGGGACAGAGACATTGCTGGGACTGGAACGACGGTTTGTACCTGTGGCGTTCCAAAGATATGAAGTCTTGGGAAGCCAGAGGACAAATATGGTCGATGGAAAAAGACGGAACCTGGCAAAAGAAGCCGAAAGTATATAAAGCAGGAGAGAAATATCAGAAAAAATCCATAAACGGTGATCCGATGGACAACCGTTTCCATGCTGTATGGGCTCCGGAAATGCATTATATCAAAAGTGTGAAGAACTGGTTTATCGTTGCCTGCATGAATGAGTCGGCAGGTGGGAGAGGTTCTTTCATTTTGCGGAGCAAGACCGGAAAGCCGGAAGGACCGTACGAGAATATCGAAGGTAATAAAGACAAAGCTATCTTCCCGAACATCGACGGAAGTTTGTTCGAAGATACGGACGGCACTGTCTACTTTGTCGGGCACAACCATTATATCGCCCGTATGAAACCGGATATGAGCGGATTTGCCGAGGAACTGAAAACATTGAAAGAGAAAAAATATAATCCGGAACCATATATTGAAGGAGCGTTTATCTTCAAATACGATAACAAATATCACCTCGTACAAGCTATATGGTCGCACCGTACGTCGGAGGGAGATACCTATATTGAGAAAAAGGGAGTAACCTCACCGAAGACACGTTATAGTTACGACTGCATCATCTCGACAGCCGATAATGTGTATGGTCCCTATAGCGAACGCTACAATGCCATCACGGGAGGAGGACACAACAACCTTTTCCAGGATAAGGATGGAAACTGGTGGGCTACCATGTTCTTCAATCCGCGTGGGGCACAGGCGGCAGAGTATAAAGTGACGTGCCGTCCCGGATTAATTCCGATGATCTATGAGAATGGTAAATTCAAACCCAACTTTAATTATAATACCAAATGAAAACTTCTTTATTGATAGCAGGCAGCCTGGCTCTGGTCCCGATGACGTATGCACAGGACAAACCGAATATTATTATCATACTGGCAGACGATTTGGGCTTCTCCGATCTCGGCTGTTTCGGTGGTGAGATTCATACACCGGTGTTGGATAAACTGGCAAAGAATGGCGTCCGTATGACGCAGATGTATAACAGTGCACGCAGTTGCCCGTCGCGTGCCAACCTGTTGACGGGACTTTATCCCCATCAGACGGGATTGGGACACATGGACGGCAGTCATCCTGCCTGGCCGAAAGGATATTCTGGTTTCCGTTCCAATTCGGACAACGTCACGATTGCAGAAGTCCTGAAAGATGCCGGATATTTTACGGCTATGTCAGGAAAGTGGCATCTAGGGAATAAGTCGAATCCCATTCTTCGTGGTTTCCAGGAGTATTACGGATTGCTGGGCGGATTTAATTCTTTCTGGAATCCGGCAGTATATACCCGTTTGCCGAAAGACCGTACGCCCAGACACTATGAGGAAGGAACTTTCTACGCTACCAATGTGATAACGGATTATGCGATTGACTTCATCGACCAGGCACATCAGGAGAAGAAACCGTTGTTCCTGTATCTGGCTTATAACGCTCCCCATTTCCCTTTGCACGCACCGAAAGAAGTGACCGATAAATATATGTCTCTCTATATGCAGGGATGGGACAAGATTCGTGACGCTCGCTGGAAACGGATTGTTGACCTGAAACTCATGCAAGGCAAACCGGCACTTAGTCCGCGCGGCGTGGTTCCCGAAAGTCTGTTTGAAGATGAAACGCATCCGCTACCGGCATGGGATTCATTGACGAAAGATCAGCAGACCGACCTCGCACGCCGTATGTCCATTTTTGCCGCTATGGTAGATGTGATGGACGCGAACATCGGCCGGGTAGTGGATGAATTGAAGAAAAACGGTGAGTTGGACAATACGTTTATCATGTTTATGTCCGATAACGGAGCTTGTGCCGAATGGCACGAATTTGGCTTCGACAAACAGACCGGAGTCGAATACCATACCCATACCGGAGAAGAACTCGACCAGATGGGTTTGCCCGGAACCTATCATCATTACGGTACAGGCTGGGCAAATGTCTGCTGCACGCCGTTCACGCTCTATAAACATTATGCACATGAAGGAGGTATTTCCACGCCGTGTATTATTTCCTGGGGTAATCATGTGAAGAACAAAGGCGGACTGAATCATCAGCCTGCACAATTTTCCGATATCATGTCTACTTGTGTGGAACTGGCAGGAGCCACTTATCCGAAAGAATATCAGGGAAGAGCGATTCTGCCTACGGCAGGTCAGTCTATCCTTCCGATTGTGAAAGGAAAGAAGATGCCCGAAAGATACATCTATGCGGAACATGAAGGCAACCGCATGGTGCGTAAAGGCGACTGGAAGCTGGTTTCCGCCAACTTCAAAGGAGATGAATGGGAATTGTACAACATCAAGGAAGACCGTACCGAGCAGCACAACCTGATCGGCAAATATCCTGAAATGGCAAAAGAATTGGAAACAGCCTATTTCGAATGGGCGGACAAGAGCGATGTCTTGTATTTCCAGAAAATGTGGAATACCTACAATAAGAATCGACGGAAAGATTTTAAAGAATATAAAACCCGCTAATGCTTATGGATAAGAGAATCTTACTAACTCTGGCTTTAGGAGCCATGTCGCAGGTGTTTACCCATGCATGGGAGCCTAAAGGAGATAAAATTAAAACAGTATGGGCTGAACAAGTGACGCCGGAAAATGTGTGGCAAAGTTATCCCAGACCACAGTTGCAACGGGCAGAATGGATCAATCTGAACGGATTGTGGAAGTATGCCGTAACGGATCAGAACACGCCTCGGAAGAATGTTTCCTTTGAAGGGGAAATCCTGGTCCCGTTTGCGATTGAATCATCTCTGTCCGGAGTGCAAAAAACATTTCTTCCTACGGATAAATTATGGTATCAACGTGAGTTCACTTTAGATCCTTCCTGGAAGAATAAATCTGCTATCCTGCATTTCGGAGCAGTGGATTATGAATGTCAAGTATGGGTGAATAACCGGTTGGTCGGTACGCATAAAGGAGGAAACAACCCGTTCTCGTTCGATATTACTAAATATCTGAAGAAGAGTGGTCCTCAAAGCATTGAAGTAGCCGTCACCGACCCGACGGACACGGAATCTATTTCCCGAGGGAAACAACAACTTAATCAGGAAGGTATCTGGTACACGCCTGTATCGGGCATTTGGCAAACTGTGTGGCTGGAAGCGGTGAATAAAACCTATATCCGTCAGGTACTTCCTTCCACTGATATTGAAAGAAAATCCGTGAAGCTGGCTTTCGATATAATCGGAGCCAAAGGCAATGAAGAAGTGAAAATAGAAGTGTTGGATGATGGCAAAGTAATCAAGACGGTGGAACAGAAGTTGACTAATGCGATGGAGATAGACGTTCCGAACGCTGTCTTATGGTCTCCCGAATCTCCGAAACTGTATCATTTGAATATTGTCTTATCCAATGGAGGACGTGTTTTAGACCGGGTAAAGAGTTACTTTGCCTTGAGAAAAGTAGATGCCCGTAAAGATGAATGTGGATACAACCGTATTTGCCTGAATAACCAACCCATCTTCCAATACGGTCCGCTGGATCAAGGCTGGTGGCCCGACGGATTGTTGACTCCTCCTTCCGAGGAAGCGATGTTGTGGGACATGGTGCAGTTGAAGAAGATGGGATTCAATATGATCCGTAAACATATCAAAGTAGAACCGGAGCAATATTATTATTACGCTGATTCCCTGGGATTGATGATGTGGCAAGACATGGTTTCCGGTTTTGCTACGTCAAGGAAGAAGGAGGAACACGTCAATCCGTTGGCTACTACTGATTGGAACGCCCCCGAAGAACACACCCGCCAATGGCAAAAAGAAATGTTCGAGATGATCGACCGTCTCCGTTTCTATCCCTGTATCACTACCTGGGTGGTTTTCAATGAAGGATGGGGACAGCATAACACGGTGGAAATCGTAAATAAAGTGATAAAATACGACGATACACGCCTGATAAACGGAGTGACCGGCTGGACGGACAGAGGCGTAGGCGATATGTACGACGTACATAATTATCCTGTCACTTCCATGATTCTGCCGGAGAACAACGGCAACCGCATTTCCGTACTGGGAGAATTCGGCGGCTATGGCTGGGCGATCAAGGAACATATCTGGAATCCGAATATGAGGAACTGGGGGTATAAGAATATAGACGGAGCAATGGCTCTGATTGATAGTTACGGCCGTCTGGTATATGATTTGGAAACGCTGATTGCCCAAGGGTTGAGTGCGGCTGTTTATACACAAACCACTGATGTGGAAGGAGAAGTGAACGGCCTGATTACTTACGACCGGAAAGTAACTAAAATACCGGAAGGCTTGTTACACCTGATGCACAACCGTTTGTATGAAATCACTCCCGTGAAAGCGGTTACTTTGATTGCAGACAGTCAGAACGGAAGCAAGAATACCCGCCTTGTCGGTCTGAACGGTCAGGAGCTGAAAATGACTTCTTTGCCTTTCGACTGTCCCCCTCGTTCTACGGTAGTATCAGAAGCTACTTTTAAGGTGGATAAGGATTTCAATCATCTGTCTCTATGGCTGAATGTTGCCGGAGAAGCCAAAGTATGGCTGAATGGAGTGGAAGTCTTTGCGCAGGAGGCAAAGCAGACCAGGCAATATAATCAATACAATATCAGTGATTACAGCCGTTACTTGCGAAAAGGAAGTAATTTGTTGAAAATTGAAGTGAAAGATAGCAAGAAGATGAGATTCGATTATGGGTTGAGGGCTTATTAATCAGATTCATATTCTACTTTGTGAGTTTCTTGCTATAAAGTTGAAAGGCAAGTGAATATCTGCAATATCAAGTTAATGTATGAGCCCCATAGCGATGTCACTATAGGGCTCATTAACTATCATTTTTCCGGCTCACTCGTATGGGCACATTTCTTTATAACAAACTTTCTTATTGAAATTTCTTATCTTCTTCGAGGAGCTCCTGGCTACATTGCTCCGGTGCTAGAGGGGTAAAGAGTTCTATCAGGTTTTCTTCGGGATCGCGCAGGTATAGGGTACGCATCCCCCAATCGGGCATATCCGTAGGTTCGGTGATAAACGTCACGCCTTTTGCTTTTAGATCGGCAAAAGTTTCGTCGAGGTTATCTACACTGAATGAAACCATTAATTTCTCACGCATCGCAACGGGCTGTTGCTTATCTGCATTGCCTACCGCAGGTGCCATCCAGTCGGATACAAAAAGGGCTAAGCCTTCTATTCCGTCGGCTACTTTAAAGCTGGCGTAGCCGCTGGTTGCATCTCCCCAGGCTGGTTCCAATCCGAGTTGTTCGGTGTAGAATTTGAAGCATTTGGCGAAGTCGTTTACTAATAATCTTACATTGCTGAATTTCATTGTTTACTGATTAGTGGTTCGTAATTTATTACTTATAATCAAAATGCAAATATAATCATTCTATTGGATGGAGTTTCGAAAATCTGTATTTTCCTCAAAACCACATCGGAATGAATGATAACTTGCTTTCCAATTGCTGATTACTCATTGTTTCTTTATCCGTGCGTTTACCGTTTGGGCAACGTCACCGAAAAATGAGGATTCGGAGTATGTTGTTCAAAGATGATAGCCTTCATCTTTTCCACGATATCCGGATGTTGGAGTGTTATGTCATGATCCTCATGAATATCTGTTTTTAGATTATAGAGGAACGGTGTTCCTTTTTTCACTACCATTTTCCAATCATCCATGCGTACGGCAATCTGGTCTGTTTCATCAAACTCCCAATACAGAAAGTCATGTTTCTTTTGCTTATTTTTACCCAGCAGTGTAGGAGCGAAAGAAATCCCATCGAAATAATCGACTTCTTTTTCCTTATTGCGGTATTTCTTTTCGTAGTCTTTGATACCAATAACTTCGCAGAACGTCGGCATTAAATCATAAAATGCACAGATGTGATCGTTTACTTCGCCTGTAGGTATGTGTCCCGGCCAACGGGCGATAAATGGAATACGTATTCCTCCTTCGTGGCATTGACGTTTCAGTCCGCGTAGTTTTCCGTCTCTGCCGAAGAAAGTAGGATCAGCTCCGCCTTCCTCGTGAGGGCCGTTGTCACTGGAGAAAATAACCAATGTGTTTTCGTCCAGTCCTTTTTCTTTCAGTTTTTTCAAAACTTCGCCCACGTAATAGTCCAGGCGGGTAATCATTCCGGCAAATTGGGCGTGTGTATGCGTGATGGCGTTGTATCGTGAGCCTTCGCTTCCCTTAAATTCTTTATCCGGGTTGAATTTAGCTTTGTATTCATTCAGGATAGAATCTTCCGGCTGAACGAGTTCCGCATGAGGTAAGGTGTAAGTCAATACGCCGAAAAACGGTTGTTTGCCGTCTTGCTGATCCAGCCACTCCAATGCTTTCTGGTGAATCATGTCGGCCGAATATTGCGGACGTTTCAGGTAGTCGGGACCATACATCGGATATTGGATGTTTTCATCCATCACTACACGTACCACTCCGGTGTCACCCAATGCTTTACTATAACGGTTCAGGAAATTGGGATAATAAAGATGAGCCTGAAACTGACAGATATAACCGTAGTATTCGTCTATCCCCCGTTTGTCGGGAGTGGAACAGGAACCTTCGTAACCTCCGGCCCATTTACCGAACATACCTGTGGTATAGCCGTTATCTTTCATTATCTCCGGCAGGATTACGTGGTCGGGATCATAAGGGTGTTGCCCCACTATTGAGTATTCTTTATTCTGTCCATATTCCACGATCGGTGCATTTTTCCAGTACTCCTTGTTACCTCGTACTTCACAATGGCCTGAATGTTGTCCTGTCATGAATGAAGCTCTGGAAGGGGCGCTGACGGGACTTCCTGCGTATGCTTGCGTAAAACGCATTCCTTCACCGGCCATGGCGTCTATATGAGGGGTACGGATAAATGGTTGACCGTAGCATCCTAAGTCTCCATATCCCATATCGTCACAAAGGATGAAGAGGATATTGGGCTGGGTATTTTTTTTCTGTCCGTTGGCAGATAGGGTAGATAGGAGCAGGGCACTGCCTATCAACGGGATTGATTGATAATTCATGATATTGTTGTCATTAAAATAAAAGCGTTTCAGTGTTTCATATCTGGAATTATTTCCCGATTAAGTCCTTTCCTTCGCGTACGCTTTGAAGGATACTTTGCAGTTCTGCCACTTTCTCCGGCATATTCTTTGCATAGTTGGTTACCTCTTTCACTTCTTTCATCTTATAAAGCTGGGGTTCTTTAGAGTTTCCGGTTTCTATCTTCGGTCCCCATTGAATCATTTTCGGTCCGTCATTCGGTTCGATGTATTTCCAGTCTTTGGTGCGGACAGAAAGCGTGTGATTAGAAGCCTGCTCTATTACCCACGGGCGGTCTGTCTTTTCTTTACCCAGCCAACTTCCCAGATAGTTGTAACTATCCGGTGCGGTATTCTTAGGCATCGTAGCTCCGGTCAGGGAAGCGAGAGAGGCGAGCCAGTCCACTTGTGAAACCAATAAGTCTGAAGTCATTCTTTTTTTTACTCCTGCAGGCCAGCTGACGATGGCAGGAATACGGGTTCCTCCTTCAAAGGCACTATATTTGTTGCCCCGTAGTGGTCCCGCAGGACTATGACCGTTGAGTAGTTCTTCTGCTTTGTCATCGTATCCGTCGTCTACTACCGGGCCATTGTCACTTGAAAGAATAATGAGTGTATTTTCTCTTAATCCCAGTTTTTCGAGTGTATTCAGGATTTCACCGACACAATAATCGAACTGTACGATAGCGTCGCCTCTTAATCCCATCGGATTTTTTCCTCTGAAACGGTCGTGAGGAAAGCGGGGCACATGTACGTCATTGGTGGCAAAGTAGAGAAAGAAAGGTTTGTTTTGGTTTTCCTCGATGAATTGAATGGCGTGTGTGGTAAGTGAATCAGCAATGTTTTCGTCTTTCCAGAGCGCCTTTCCACCGCCTTTCATAAAACCGATGCGTGAAATTCCATTAACGATCGACATGTCGTGACCGTGACTTGGCTTGAGGTTATAAAGTAATTCAGGATTACTTTTTCCGGTAGGTTCACCCTCGAAGTTCTTTTGATAACTGACTTCGATGGGAGCACTCGGATCATAGTTGGCTACTTTCCCGTTTTCGATGTATACACAGGGTACACGGTCGGCTGTAGCTGCCATAATGTAATGATAGTCGAAACCTAAATCGCCCAGTGCGCACGGTAACGGAGCATTCCAGTCTTGAGTGGCGGTTTGATCTCCGAGTCCCAGATGCCATTTGCCTACTGCGGCAGTGGTGTAACCGACACTTTTGAACATATCTGCCATGGTGTATTGTTCGGGACGGATAATCATTCCGGCATTTCCTGCCGCTACATCCGTTCCTTCTTTGCGCCATGCGTATTCTCCGGTTAGCATGGAGTAGCGGGAAGGGGTGCTGGTGGCGGCTGTTGCATGAGCATTGGTGAAAAGGATTCCCGATTTTGCCAGTCGGTTGACGTTGGGTGTCTGTACGTTTTTAGCTCCGTAACATTCCAGATCGCCGTAGCCGAGATCGTCGGCGTAGATAAATACAACGTTGGGTGTTTTTGACTTTGTCGGTGTGGTGTTTTCCGGTGCTTTGTTGGCGGCTGTTACAGCACAGGCAACAGAGGATACAAGGGTTAGAATGAAAGGTTGTTTCATTGGTTTTGGGGGTTAAGTGTGTTATTATTAGTAGAAAAAGATGTGCCTGTTCTTTGCCGGACACATCTTTTTCATCGTCTGTTTAACTTAATTCAATGATTTCTTCATTGCAGTTCGTCAGTTTTTCTATTCCTTCGTTGGTCACTACCCAAGAGTTCTCGATACCTACGGGACCTACACCCGGAATAACGATTTTCGGTTCGAGGGCAAAGACCATACCCGGTTCTAATTGTTGCTTTATGCGGGGAGCCAGTACCGGAGCTTCGTTAATTTCAAGCCCGATGCCGTGACCGATAAATTTGGCTTGTTGTCCTGTTCCCATAAATTTGTCGGCAAATCCGGCTGCTTTGACCACTTCGACTGCTGTGTCGTAAAGCACTTCACAGGCAATACCCGGTCTGGCAATGGAAGCAATTTTTTCTTGGATATCCAGACAAACCTGATGGGCGGTGTAAGCTTCTTCGGGCAGTTTGCCGATGGAGAATACACGGCTCATATCGTTCATGTAACCGTTGAAGTTGCCACCTAAGTCCACCATAACGCTTTGTCCCTCTTTTAACGGAGTTTTATTTGCTCCTCCCGGCAAGGCAGGATCAAGTCCCTGACCGCCTAAGGCAAAATCATAAGGAGAGGGGTAACCGGCATTATCTCCGGTCAGTACGCTACCCATGAATATTTCCATACTGCGTCCGAATACCCGGAAAATTCCGAGGCAACCTTGCAGACGCATCAGGCGTTCTATTTCGATGGAAAATTCAATGTCCGTCATACCGGGACGATAAACACCAGGAATCTGCTCATAAGCCTTTGCATGAGCAATGCCGGAGCGGCGGAACATTTCAATTTCTACAGGTGTTTTCACGCTGCGTGCCTGGCGAATCAACGGGGTACCATTTACCACTTCCGCTTCCGGGAAGAGACCGGCCAGACGACAATATTCCGTATAAGGAAGTTCGTCACCTTCTAACATCAGTTTGGTTGGCATCGGTAATCCTTGTTCTTTCAGCAGATCAACAATTTGTTCCGGTTTGCGGATAGAGAATGAGTGCTCTCCTGTGATGTTATTAGGACGTTTAAAAAATAATAGTGCAGGCGAATGAAGGGGGAGGTAAAGATAGCCACTGACTACACAGCCATACGTGTAAATTAAATTTGCATTACACGTGATAAGTGCGGCGTCAATGCCCTGCGACACCATCAGACTGCGAATTTTGTCACGGCGAAATTTCAATTCGGGTTGTAGCATTTTTTATTTATTACTTGATTATTAATTACAAAACCAATAATGGTAAATTATTAGTTGTGAGTTGTTTATCGCATATAACAAATTCACAAACTATTATTTAACCTATCATGCTACAAAGATAATTAATTCCAGCGAAAATAATGTTAATCTCAAAAAAATAGCGCTACCCGCGTCCTGTCACAGGAGACGAGCAGCGCAAACCACAAATACAAATACAACTAAACAAAGTCCTTAAATAACGCCTTGTCCCATCATTGCGTGAGCTACTTTCATAAATCCGGCAATGTTGGCACCCTTCACATAATTAATGTATCCGTCGGGTTCCGTGCCGTATTTCACGCATTGTGCATGGATGCCGTGCATGATTGCATGGAGTTTTTCGTCCACTTCGGCGGCACTCCAGCTAAGGTGCATTGCGTTTTGAGACATTTCCAGACCGGAAGTGGCTACACCACCTGCGTTGACCGCTTTACCGGGAGCATACATCGTCTTATGTTCAATGAAAAGATCGATAGCTTCAGGGGTACATCCCATGTTGGAAATTTCTCCGACGCAAAGTACGTCATTTTTTATGAGATTTTGAGCATCTTCTCCATTTAATTCGTTCTGGGTGGCGCAAGGAAGTGCGATGTCTGCTTTCACTTCCCACGGGCGTTTTCCTTCTACGAAGGTTGCGTTCGGATACTGTTCGACATAAGGAGCCACAATATCGTTACCCGAAGAACGAAGTTCGAGCATATAGTCAATTTTTTCACCACTGATACCATCCGGATCGTAGATATATCCGTCCGGACCAGAAATCGTAATCACTTTTGCACCCAGTTCGGTAGCTTTAGTAGCTGCTCCCCAGGCAACGTTGCCGAAACCGGAGATTGCCACTGTCTTACCTTTTATATCGATCCCTTTTGCCTGAAGCATCTGGTTGACAAAATACAGTCCTCCGAAACCAGTAGCTTCCGGACGAATCAATGAACCGCCGAATTCCAATCCTTTGCCGGTGAATGTACCGGTAAATTCACGAGTCAGTTTTTTGTACATACCGAACATATAGCCCACTTCACGTCCTCCTACACCAATGTCACCGGCAGGCACATCCATGTCTGGTCCGAGATGACGCCACAACTCCAGCATAAATGCCTGGCAGAAACGCATGATTTCAGCATCACTCTTACCGCGTGGAGAGAAATCGGAACCGCCTTTACCGCCACCCATAGGCAGGGTAGTCAGTGCATTCTTGAATGTTTGTTCGAAACCGAGGAACTTCAAAATGGAAAGATTAACGGATGCATGGAAACGGATACCACCTTTATATGGGCCTATCGCATTATTGAATTGTACACGATAGCCGAGATTGGTCTGTACCTCGCCTCTATCGTCCACCCATGTCACACGGAAAGTGAAGATACGGTCAGGTTCTACCAATCTTTCTATGATTTTAGCTTTTTCAAATTCAGGATGTTGATTGTATATATCTTCGATAGAAAGAAGAACTTCCTTCACTGCCTGAAGATATTCAGATTCACCGGGATGCTTAGCCTCCAAAGAGGACATGATTTTCTGGATGTTCATGATACTATATTTTAAAAGGTTAATTCTGATAAAATGTCAACTAACTCACTGCAAATATAGGAAAATTTTTCAGATGCGATTGATTTTATGCCATTATTTTGATTAAATAATGATAAAATGATAGTAAAAAGCATTAGGTATCAAGTATTCAGTGCTAATACTTAATACTTGATACCTGAATTTAATATTTTGTACTTTTTACTTCTTAAAATCCGGCTTCATGTCCAGATTGTACATGATGAAACCGTAGATGTCTGCTTGTTCTTCAAGTACTTTTGCCATCGGTTTGCCTGCACCGTGACCTGCTTTGCTGTCGATGCGGATCAGTGTCGGGTTTGTACCGTCGTTGTCTGCTTGCAGCGTAGCGGCAAACTTGAATGAATGGGCGGGAACCACACGGTCGTCATGGTCGGCAGTGGTCACTAGTGTTGCCGGATATTTCGTGCCCGGTTTCAGGTTGTGCAATGGAGAATAACCTTTGAGGTATTCAAACATTTCTTTGCTGTCTTCGCTTGTTCCGTAATCGCTTGCCCAGTTCCAACCGATAGTAAATTTATGATAGCGAAGCATATCCATCACGCCTACCTGCGGAATTGCTACACGGAACAGGTCCGGACGCTGTGTCATGCAGGCACCTACCAGCAGACCACCGTTGGAGCCACCTACAATGGCGATTTTGTCTTTATTCGTATATTTTTCGTTGATAAGATATTCGGCAGCAGAGATGAAGTCGTCGAATACATTCTGCTTCTGCATCTTAGTTCCGGCTACGTGCCAGTCTTCACCGTATTCGCTGCCACCACGCAGGTTGACTTGTGCGTAGATACCGCCATTTTCGAGGAATGGGATGCGCATTGCACTGAAACCCGGGTTGAGGCTGATGCCGAAACCACCGTATCCGTAGAGGAATACAGGATTTTTGCCGTCTTTCTTCAGATCTTTTTTATAGGTAAGGAACATCGGGACTTTTACACCGTCTTTGCTGGCAAAGAATACTTGTTCCGTCACAAAATCATCCGAGTTGAACTGTACTTTCGGTGCACGGTATAGTTCGTAGGTGTTCTGGTCCATATCATATTTGTAAGTGGCACCCGGAATGGTGAATGAAGTAAATCCGAAGAAACATTCTTTATCGTCTTTGTTGCCGCTAAAGCCTACGGAACCGAGTGACGGCAGTTGAATCTCCTGAATTTGTTTGCCGTCGAGGCCGTAAACGTATGCATGGTTCGAAGCATCTTTGTCGTAAGTAAGGAACAGTTTGCCACCGATCACTTCTGCGTTTGAAAGAACGGCTTCCGATTCGGGAACGAGTTCTTTCCAGTCCTCCAGTTTCGGACGGTTGATGTCGGCTACCATGATCCGGTTTTTCGGTGCGCCATAGTTAGTATAAATATACATCTGATCGCCGATCACTTCAATCGGGTAGTATTGGTAGTCGAGGTCGGTAGTCAGTTGGATAAAAGGAGAATTCGGCTTTTTCAGGTCCCTTATAAATAAGTTGTTGCCTCTTCCGGCACCGGATTCTGTGAGGAAGAGAATACGTTCGTCTTCGCTGGTGCTGGCTGTATAGAAACGTTTCGGATAAGCCGGATTTTGATAAATCAGTTTATCTTTCGATTGCGGTTCACCTATTTTGTGATAATAGATTTTGTGCTTTTCGTTTACGTTGGAGAATTCTTTTCCTTTGGCGGGAGCATCGTAGGCGCTGTAGTAGAATCCGTCTCCCTGCCAGGCGGCACCGGTAAATTTGGCCCATTCGATATGGTCTTCCAATAGTTTGCCACTTTCAGTGTCCATGACAAATATTTCAGACCAATCCGATCCGCTGCGTGAGATACTGTAAGCGGTATATTTGCCGTCGTTTGAGAAATAAAGACCGGTCAGTGCTACTGTGCCATCGTCCGAGAGCTTGTTCGGGTCGAGGAAAACGCGAGGCTCGCCGTCCAGTGAATCCTGTACGTAGAATACACTCTGGTTTTGCAGGCCGTCATTTTTACTGAAGTAATATTTGCCATGTTTCTTGATTGGCGCACTGATCTTCTCGTAATCGGCCAGTGTGGTCAATCGTTTCAACAAGTTTTCCCGAAATGGAATCTGACTTAGATACTCATTCGTTACTTTGTTTTGTGCTTCTACCCAGGCAGTAGTAGCTGCACTGGTGTCATTTTCCAACCATCTATAAGGGTCGGGAACTTGTGTACCGAAGTACACGTCTACGGTGTCTACCTTCGCCGTCTCGGGGTAGACTAGCTTTTTCTGTTGGGGAGCGCATGACATCACCATGATTCCACTCATTAATAAAGTTACTTTTTTCATGTGAATAAAAAGTCTTTTTGAATAAACTTAAAGTTACAAATCTACAAAATAATAAGAGATAAACAAGTAAACTTTATAAAGAAGATGGTGGAAAATGAGATTTAAAGAATTAACTTTGCAAAATGTGATTCTGCAGATAGACGATTTGAAATAAGAAAGGAGAATGACTTTATGCTTAGTAAATATAAATTAAACCAGCTTTACTTCAAAGATACACAATTCGCTAACTTGATGACAAGGCGGATTTTTAACGTGTTATTAATCGCTAATCCTTACGATGCTTTCATGTTGGAGGATGACGGGCGCATTGATGAGAAGATTTTCAATGAATACACTTCTTTGTCTCTGCGCTATCCACCTCGTTTCTCGCAGGTATCTACGGAGGAGGAAGCATTGTCACAGTTGGAAAATATGTCGTTCGACCTGGTGATTTGTATGCCGAGCACGGGGGATAATGACAGTTTCGATATCGGCCGTCACATCAAAGAGAAATACGAGCATATTCCTATCGTCATACTGACTCCTTTTAGCCATGGTATTACCAAACGGATTATCAATGAAGATTTAAGTGCGTTCGAATATGTGTTCTGCTGGTTGGGTAATACCGACCTGTTGGTGTCTATCATTAAGTTGATAGAGGACAAGATGAATCTGGAACACGATGTACAGGAGGTCGGTGTGCAGCTGATTCTTTTGGTGGAAGATGGCATTCGTTTCTATTCTTCCATTTTGCCGAATCTGTATAAGTTCGTGTTGAAGCAGAGTCAGGAATTCTCTACCGAAGCCTTGAATGCACACCAGCGTACGCTCCGTATGCGCGGACGTCCTAAAATAGTGTTGGCACGTACGTATCAGGAGGCGATGGAGATCTATCATAAGTATCAGAATAATATATTGGGGGTAATCACTGACGTCCGTTTCCCGAAAGTGGAACGGGGAGAGAAAGACGGTCTGGCAGGTATCAAGCTGTGTGCGGAGATACGTAAGAATGATCCGTTTGTTCCTTTGATTATTCAGTCTTCCGAATCTGAAAATTCGTCTTATGCAGCCAAGTATGGTGCCAGCTTTATCGATAAGAACTCCAAGAAGATGGACGTTGATTTGCGCCGTATCGTCTCCGATAATTTTGGTTTTGGTGATTTTATTTTCCGCAATCCGGATACCGGGGAGGAGATTGCCCGCGTCCGGAATTTGAAGGAGCTGCAAAACATTCTTTTTGCCGTACCTGCGGAATCTTTCTTATATCATATCAGCAGGAATCACGTGTCGCGTTGGTTTTATTCACGTGCCATGTTCCCGGTGGCTGAATTTTTGAAACCGATAACCTGGAATAGTCTTCAGGATGTGGATGCTCACCGTAAAATCATCTTTGAGGCGATTGTGAAGTATCGTAAGATGAAGAACCAGGGAGTCGTGGCGGTCTTTAAGCGCGACCGCTTCGACCGTTATTCTAACTTTGCCCGTATCGGGGATGGCTCTCTCGGAGGAAAAGGGCGTGGGCTGGCATTTATTGATAATATGGTGAAGCGTCATCCGGAGTTTGACGAGTTTGAAAATGCGCGTATTGCTATTCCGAAAACAGTGGTGCTTTGCACGGATGTCTTTGATGAGTTCATGGACACCAACAATCTGTATCAGATTGCGTTGTCGGATGCGGATGATGCCACGATTTTAAAATATTTCCTGAAGGCAAAGTTGCCGGACCGGTTGATAGAGGACTTTTTCACTTTCTTCGATGTCGTGAAGTCTCCGATTGCCATTCGGTCTTCTTCCTTATTGGAGGATTCTCACTATCAACCGTTTGCCGGAATTTACAACACTTACATGATTCCTTATCTGGACGACCGCTATGAAATGTTGCGGATGCTTTCCGATGCCATCAAAGGGGTGTATGCTTCGGTTTATTTCCGTGACAGCAAAGCGTATATGCAAGCTACGTCGAATGTAATCGATCAGGAGAAAATGGCTGTTATCTTACAGGAAGTAGTTGGCAATCAGTATGGTGACCGTTATTATCCTTCCATGTCCGGTGTGGCACGCTCGCTCAATTATTATCCGTTGGGGAATGAAAAGGCAGAAGAGGGAACGGTGAATCTGGCTTTGGGATTAGGAAAATATATTGTTGACGGTGGCATGACCCTTCGTTTTTCTCCTTATCATCCTAATCAGGTGTTACAGACCAGCGAAATGGAAATTGCTCTCAAGGAGACTCAAACCCGTTTCTATGCATTGGATTTGAAAAATGCCGGACATGATTTTTCTATCGACGATGGTTTTAATTTGCTGAAACTTCATGTCAAAGAGGCAGAAAGTGACGGTGCTCTGCGTTATATTGCTTCTACCTACGATCCGTACGATCAGATCATTCGTGATGGTTTATATCCGGGAGGACGTAAGGTGATTACTTTTGCTAATATCCTGCAACATGATGTTTTTCCGTTAGCTCGTATTCTGCAGTTAGTATTGAAATATGGTGAACAGGAGATGCGCCGTCCGGTTGAAATTGAATTTGCTGCAACGTTAAGTCGCGAACATGATAAATCCGGAACTTTCTATCTATTGCAGATTCGTCCTATCGTAGACAGCAAAGAAATGCTGGACGAAGATTTGAACGAGATTCCTGATGAGAATGTGATTCTCCGTTCGTATAATTCATTGGGACACGGCATTATGAATGAGGTATATGATGTGGTTTATGTAAAAACGGACAATTATAGTGCCTCCAATAATCAGACGATTGCTTGGGAGATAGAAAAGATCAATCAACAGTTCCTGAACGAAGGAAAGAACTATATATTGGTTGGTCCGGGACGCTGGGGGAGCAGTGATGCATGGCTTGGTATTCCGGTGAAGTGGCCTCATATTTCAGCTGCCCGTGTGATTGTGGAAGCCGGTCTGACTAATTACCGGGTAGATCCCAGTCAGGGGACACACTTTTTCCAGAATCTGACTTCTTTCGGGGTAGGGTATTTCACGATCAACGCCTTTATGAATGATGGAGTGTATAATCAGGATTTCCTCAATGCGCAACCGGCAGTGCAGGAAACGAACTATCTCCGTCACGTTCGCTTTGAAAAGCCTGTGGTAGTCAAGATGGACGGCAAAAAGAAGTTGGGAGTGGTCTTGATGCCAGGTGTCGATAAATAAGCTTTATTAACGTTTTAACTATTACATAATGAAGTTCTGTTTTTCATCTGAAAGGCTGAACTTTTATGTTATATCTCTTAAAAATGTTTTATTTTTCATATTCTAGGCCTTAATTGTGGTCTTCTTTTCATATTCGGAAATAAAACTTTCTTTAGATACTTTATTATAAAGAAATAAAACTGTATTTTTGCGGCTAGTTTACAAGATAGCACCTGTATATTAGGTATTTAAGCTTATCTTTGATTTCAGAGAGAGGGACTCCGTATTATTTAAAAGCGTATTTAATTCGGTATGAAGGGTATTTTGAAGTTTATTTTATTTTTAGAGATTGTATTGTTGTGCAGTTGTGTAAACGATGAAAAGCGTTCGGGTGCCTTTGGCGGAATGAGCTTGCATCTATCCGCAAATTCTTCGGTGACAGATGTTACGACACGCTCGAGTGAGGAAGTACTGCCTTCCATACAAGATTTCTCTATTTCTGTGTTGCAAGGTGACAAAGTGCAGGCTTCCTGGGATAAGTTGAGTGACTATGATGAAGACACTACTTTTCCGGTAGGAAGTTATACCTTGAAAGCTTTCTATGGTGACATTGAGAAGGAAGGCTTTGATTCTCCTTATTATGAGGGTACTACCGATTTTAACATCCGTGGTGGCGAGACTACTCCTGTGGAAACTACTTGTAAGTTGGCCAATACTAAAATAAGTATTGAATACACGGATGATTTCAAACAGTATTTTAAGACTTATTCTTCTACCGTACAGGCAGAGTTGGGAAGTGAAGTTTCTTTTTCGTCCGGAGAAACACGTGCTGCTTATGTGAAGCCGGGTAGAATTTCAGTAAAACTGACTTTCACGAAAGTGAATGGCGGACTAAGTCCGACTACTATTGAAGTGGCTACCATTGAGGAGGCGTTAGCTCAACATCATTATCATTTGCAAATGAATGTGGACGCTGGTAAAGCCATGTTGAGCATTGTTTTTGACCGTGTAACGGAAGTCAGACCCATTACTTTGGATATTTCGGATAAAGCATTGAATATTAAACCTCCTTATTTCACATTGACCGGATTTGAGAAAACAAGTAATGATGGTAATCAGTGGGACGGTAATCCGATTGAATCGAATCAGTTATCGGCTTTGTTGACTTCTTTGGGCGGTTTTACGAAATGTATTCTTAGAACTACTTCTCCTAATTTACCCGATTGGCCGGAGGAAGGATTTAATCTGGCGGCACTTACTCCTGAAGATCAAGCATTGCTGGACAAATCAGGTGTGAAGTTGATTGGCTTTGGTATTAATCAGGATCAGATGGGTATTATTAATTTTACTGGTTTGATTCCTAATCTGAATATCACGGATAATAATGATACTCATTTATTCTATTTGAGTGCCACTAGTACTTATGGTAAGCAAAGTGAAGATTATGTGTTGAATATAACAACGCCTAAGAACTTTATGTTGCTGCCTACGGAGCCTGTGAAGATGAAGAGTAAAGAAGTGACGATTCCGGTGAAACTGAAAGAAGGCAATCCGCAGAATATTAAGCTCTATTATCGTTATTATGGTGTGATGACTTTGATTAACAATACGGTTATCACTCCGATAGAAGGAAAAGAAGGATATTACAATATAAAAGCAAGTGGTATTGATATGGGAGTTGTAGCCAAAGACTTCCAGGCTGAATATAATGGTTTGAAATCAGCCATCGTTTCCGTAGCTGTTATTATACCTTCTTATAGTGTTATCCTCGAACCGTTTGATGTGTGGTCATACACGGCTGAAATGACGATTATACCTGAATATGCCGAAGATATGTCTAATGTGATGAGTGCTATTGAAGCATATATTTCTTTGAATGGAAGTACGTGGACGAAAGTGGATGCCAAAGATTTGAAACTGGATGTAACCACTGGAAAGGCTGTCATTTCAGGACTTACTCCGGGAACTACTTATTATTTCAGAACGACTTGTGATGATGGTACGACTTATTCAATTCCTGTTATGCAGGCAACAGAGAGTGTAATACAGCTTCCGGATTTCACGCAGGGATGGGGTAAGACAATCTTTAGTGGAACTATTAATAAAGGAGGAAAGTATACTCATGGTGCTTTTGGAACTTATAAATTTGATACAACAGATTTGACTGTTTTTGATTTAGATGGAAATGGGGCTTGGGTTACTGTTAATCAGAAAACTGTACCAACTAGTGGCAATCTAAATTCTTGGTATATGGTTCCTTCTAGCATCAAACAAAATAATGGTGTTTTAATGCGCAATGTTGCATGGACCATGACTTCAGCAGATCCTCCAGGGAAAAGTGCTTTGTTTGGAAATAGCTTAACTGATCTTACGCCTCCTACGCATGGTCATCGTTCTGCCGGTAAGCTTTTCTTGGGAAGTTATAGTTATAACCATTCTACTAATGTCGAAATCTATAATGAAGGTATATCCTTCACTTCCCGTCCGATAAAGCTAAAGGGTACTTATACTTATGTAGCTAATAACGATCAGGGCGGTATTGTAACTGTAATAGTAGAAAACCGCGAAGGAGGACAAACATTAAAGCTGGCCGAAGGTAGTGAAGTCTTAACAGCGACGAGTTCTCAAAAGGACTTCACGGTGGACTTAACTTATAATACGATGTTTGAGAAAAAAGCGACTCATTTAAGAGTGATGTTTGCCTCTTCTTCCAATGCTTCAAACACTCAAAGTGTTGAAGACAGTAAGATTAAAACAACGGATAATAAGGGTGAAGCTGTTTCTACTGGTAGTGAATTGTATATAGATAAAAATATAATATTAGAATATAAGTAATGAGTAATATGAAAGCAATAAAAAAACTCGTTTTTATATGTTTGGCAAGCATCTTAGGTTTATGCAGTGCTTGTATGAATGATAACCCTGATTTTGGAAGGGACGACGAAGGAACCGGGAATACAAATCAAGGCGAAGGACAGGTAAGACTTGCGGGAACAAGTGTTTCTGTTTCTGTGGATGTGCTGTCACGTGCGGACGGTAAAGCAATCAATACAGATGATTATATCATTCGGATTTATTCAACTGATAATAATTTATTGGTAAAGGAATATACAAGATATAGAGATATGCCGGAGATCTTGACCTTGAATGTGGGTAACTATAAGATTGAAGCATTATCACATGACGTAAAACCTGCTGAATGGGAAAAACCTTTCTATAAAGGAACCCAGACTTTTACAATAAAGAAAGATGAGGTTACATCGGTTGATGTAATTAAATGCTTCTTGCAGAATATAATGGTGACAGTCGATCTCAATGATGATTTGAAGCAGAAAGTCGGTGGTGACCAATCCATTACAATAAAAGTCGGTACAGGTGAACTGACTTTTAATAATAACGATATTGGAAGTGGACGTGCCGGATTCTTTGAAGCTGCCGAAGTAAGCAATATCATTATTGTTCATTTCCAGGGAACGGTAGATGGGGAATGGACAGAAGAGCAAACCAGTTTCAGCAATGTGAAAGGTGGAGAGCACCGGAACATTGTGTTTAATCTGGAGATACCTTCAGTGGGTGACATGGGATTAAGCGTAAAGCTGGATGCGGTATGTAAGAAAGTGGATTTGCTTGCTTGGGCTAATCCGGGAGCAGAAGATATATTGCCGGAAGATCCATCTGTAAATTCTGGTACAAGTGCACCGACAATCGTAGGACAAGGTTTCAATATAATGGATGAGATAGAAGTCGAGAAAGACGAAACCAAAACTATTATTGTTAATATCACGGCAGATAATGGCATTCAAAATTTGAAAGTGAAGATTGATTCGGAGACTTTGACGCCTGAAATTCTGAAGTCGGTAGGCTTGTCTTCCGAATTTGATTTGGCACATCCTGCAAATGCTGATTTGGAGAAAGCGTTGAAGAGCTTAGGTTTCCCGGTGGGCAGTGAAGTGATCGGAGTGAAATATTTGGTGTTTGATATTACACAGTTTACGCCGCTACTCGGATTGTATGGACTTGCTTCTCATAATTTTATTATTACCGTTGTCGATCAGGCAAATAATACGAGAACAGCTACTTTAGCATTGAAATCAATAGCAAAGAAAACAGAATGAAAAAACTGATACATATATTAGTCATAGCTTTCATTGTTGGACTTGTTTGTGTCTCCTGCCGTGAAAGTGATCTGACAAATAATGGAGAGGGTGCATTATCTTTAAAGATAGGTGTTCAACGTGAATTACCCACTGTTTCTGCCGGAAAAACGAGAGCTACGCTTACCGATGAAGAATTGCTTCAGAAGTGTAAAGTGTATATCCGTAACGCGGAGGGCTTGGTGCGTAAATTCGCCACTTTGGATGAAATGCCGGAACAAATACTGTTAGTTCCCGACAATTATAAAGCGGAAGTTACTGCGGGTGATTCTGTAGCTGCATCTTTTACCGATTCTTATTTCAAGGGGACGAAAGAGTTTACAATTTCAAAAGGGACGGCTATTTCGGAATCAGTAGTGTGTGGCATTCGCAATACAGTAGTCAGTCTGGTTCTGTCTGACGAATTACAGGAGGCATTTCCTACTTATAAAATTACGGTGAGTAACCGATTGGGAACCTTGGAATATACACAGGATAATATATCCCAGCTTGGATATTTTATGCTGTTGGATGATGAAAACCAATTAAGATGGAATTTTGTTGGGCAACTTAACGGCAGTGAAACAGAAATAACCAAAAGTGGAGTTATTAATTTGGTGCGGAAAGCAACCAGATATGATTTGACTTTTAGTAATTCTTCCTCTGAAGTGGGTGGTGGCATGATTTCTGTAAATGTGGTTGAGACAGCTTTGACGACGGATGAGAAAGTAGATATACTAGCACGTCCTGTTATTAAGATAATCGAGAATGATCAGATTTATGAGTTGGATAATGCAGTTTATCGTGCGCAATTCGACAAGGAAACACCTATTGTTGTGCGGATGGCTGCCAGTGTGCCTTTTACTGAACTGAAAGTGACGAGTGCGGATTTTGCACGGTTGGGAATTACCCATTTTTCTTCTTTCGACTTGATGGAATTGACTGAAGTTCAGATAAGAGAACTGGATAATCTTGGATTTAGTATCCAATTTAATGCGGATATGACAAAGGTTCAGTTTGCATTTAAGGAAAACTTGAGAGAGATAATGACTAATTCGATTGACGACGGTAATAACACCTATCGATTTGACATTGAAGTAAGGGACCGGAATGGAAAAGATAGAGCGAAAACGTTGACGGTTATCGCTACAGATGCTTTGGTTGCTACCGAGGATATTGCTACACAGAACGATATTTGGTCAACAAAAGCCACTCTGTATGGTAGTCTGGTTGCTTCAGTTACAGAAATGAATTTCCGTTACCGGGCGCTTGGTTCCAATGACTGGATGTATTCGAATCAGGCTGTGTTGAATAATAAAATATTTACGAGTCAAATAACCGGACTTGAACCTGGTATAACCTATGAATATCAGGCAATGGCTGGTACTGTTGCAGCGAAAGAAACAAAACAATTCACTACAGAAGCTCCTGCGCAATTACCGAATGCCGGGTTTGAAGACTGGCATGGAAGTTCTCCTCTTTATATTTATAAGAGTGGTGGAGAAATGTTCTGGGATAGTGGTAATACGGGTTCTGCTACATTGAATAAGAATGTGACAACGTATGACGCAACCATTAAGCACAGCGGGAATTATTCTGCAAAATTACAGTCTCAATATGTGGCTCTTTTTGGAATTGGTGCTTTTGCTGCCGGAAATGTATTTGTTGGGAAGTTCCTGAAAATAGATGGAACAGACGGTATCTTACGGTTTGGACGTCCTTTCACTTCACGTCCATCGAAATTGGTGCTTTATTATAGATATGTAGCTGGTACGGTGGACTATTCAACATTGAGTGAGTTGCCGAAAAACAGTAAAGACATGGGCTCTATTTATATAGCATTGGGTGACTGGCCACATCAGACTTTTGAAGGAGAAACGGATATACCGGTACTTGTTAAGACAAAGCCTGCTGACAGGCAGCTTTTTGATTCAAATTCTTCGAATGTGATAGGCTATGGAGAGTGTATTCTTAAAGAGTCGACGGAGGGTGAAGGATTGATTAAACTGGAGATCCCGATTAACTATCGCTCTAACCGTAAACCGACTGATATTATTTTAGTGGGTAGTGCAAGTAGATATGGAGATTATTTTACCGGAAGTACGGGCAGTACTTTGTGGCTTGATGATTTGGAATTAATTTATGAATAAGCAAAGTATGAATTACTTTATCAAAACTTCATTCCTGATAATCTTGGGAATAATTGTTGGAACGACGCAAACATGCGCGCAACAGGAGTTCAAACGGAATATAGAAATGAGAACTTTCATTCCTAAGGGACAATGGATTGTGGGTAGTTCAGTTTCTTATTCTCAATACTCAAATGATAACTATCAGTTTCTGGTGATAGAGAATTTGAGTGGAGAAGGGTATGCTTTTAAAGTGAGTCCGGTATTGTGTTATGCTTTTAAGGATAATGTAGCTGCAGGTGGACGTTTTATGTATAGCCGGACGTATACCAAGCTAAATAATATCAGTGTAAATATTGATGAAGATACCAACTTTGATATTAGTAACCTGTATGAATTGAAGAACTCTTATTCGGGAATTGCTGTCTTGAGAAATTATATCAATTTAGGTACTAGCAAGCGTTTTGCATTATTCAATGAAGTGCAGTTAGAGTTGGGAGGTTCTGTTTCAAAAGTGGTGAACGGTAAAGGGGATGACCTGACAGGAGTATATCAGACTTCTTTGGATGCAAGTGTTGGTTTGAGTCCAGGTTTGGTTGCCTTTATCAATAATTATACGGCAGTGGAAGTAAGCATTGGTGTGTTGGGACTGAATGTCAGTCGAACCCATCAAGTGACGGACCGGATTTACGAAAGCAACCGTTCGTCGATGAGTGCCAATTTTAAAATTAATCTTTTCAGTATAGGACTGGGAATAGCTTTTTACCTTTAAAAAACAAGACGAATGTATAAACGGTTATTGGTAACAGTACTGGTGTCTGTATTCGTTTTCTCTTTGTGGGGAAAGACGGAAACGGTTTGTCAATCGTTGGAGGTAGAAGATTCTGTCCCCGTTTTTCAGAAGGATACGCTACCGGTAAAAGGGAGTTTGGACTTCCTGCGAATCAAACGTATCGGACGCTATGATCGTGGAATCATGAATTATCGTTTCATTCCTAAAGGGAAGTGGATCTCTGGTTTCACAATGTCATACTGGGACTACAATAGTGCGGATAATAAACTGCTGTTTGCCTACTTTGATAATTTTGATTGTGACGGGCGTAACCTTAATTTTTCTGTGTATGGCGGCTATGCCGTGCGTGATAATATGGTGTTGGGATTGAAGTTCGGATACCGGAATATGCGGGGAGCCTTGAATAATATCACGCTGAAAATTGATGATGATGTCGATTTCTCTTTGAAAGATTTAAAGTTGGAACAAAATTTGTATAACGTGTCGTTCTTTCATCGCTCTTATGTAGGTTTGGATGCCGGTAAACGATTTGGATTGTTCAATGAGACTGCTTTGACGTTCAATTTTGGAAAGTCTAAATTCGACCGTGGTGTAGAAGAAAATCTGGTTAATACTCAAACAGATATATTTGAGGTGCAATTGGGAATAAATCCGGGATTGGCTGTTTTTATCATGCAAAATGTAAGTATTGAATGTTCGCTCGGAATAGCCGGCATTCGTTACAGGCAGGAAAAACAGAAAAATAATCTGGGAGAGACGGGAAAACGGATGACGGGTGGATCTAACTTTAGGGTGAATCCTTTCAATATTAGTTTAGGATTGACGATTTGCTTATGATTTTATGAGACATAGAAAAAAATACATATTACTGTTCCTGCTTCTGGTTGTATGTGCCGGCTTGGTATTCTTTTATGGAATAAAAAGTGAGGGACAGGAAGACAAACAGGAGGTATTGTCATCAGTAGAGGATACTCATCAGGTACCTGAAGCTGCTGTGGACTCTGCCTGCCAGATAATTGGAGAAGTGGAGGAAAACGTGTCTCCAGCAGAGAATTCTGTGGAAAAGGTTGTGAAGAAGCCTGAAGAAAGAACAGTGGAGAAATCTGAAGAAAGATCAGTGGGGAAGTTTGTAGATAAAAAGCAGGCAGATAAAAGGCAGAAGGTTGCGTCTAAGAGAGAAGCAGTAGCTGTTCCGCCGGTTTCTTCAACGGATATAAAATTGGCTTCTGATGTTGTCAATACTCCTTTGAAGTTAGAAGGAACTATTTGTGACCTTGTATTGTCGGAGCGTCAACAGGATAGTAAAATAACAGCTGCACTTCCGGTTCACGCGGTTGAAACGGTTAAAAGAGAGTTCGATTGGAAAAGTGATACGTTAGAGACCAAGCGAGGCATTGATTTATTGAGAATCAAAAGGGTAGGGCGGTTTGATCGTGGCATTGTGAATTATCGCTTTATGCCTAAAGGAAAATGGATGTTTGGTACGGATTTTTCATTTTGGGATTATAACAGTGAGGACTCTAAATTATTGTTTACTTACCTCGATAATTTTGATTTTGAAGCACGTACCATTAATGTGGCTCCTTTTATCGGTTATTTTTTCAAAGATAATCAGGTAGTGGGTGTAAAGCTCGGTTATAAGCATACGGACGGTCATTTAGGCAATGTTAGTTTTAAGATTGATGATGACGTGAATTTCACTCTCAAGGAATTGAAGTTGAAAGAAGAGTTGTATAATTGCACCTTTTTCCATAGCTCCTATATCGGGTTGGATCCGGGAAAACGTTTCGGATTGTTCAATGAAACCAATCTGCGTTTGGGATTCGGACATTCGGAGTTTACAAGAGGTTCGGGCGAGAGTTTGAAGAATACCAAAACGAATATATTTGAGGCACAGTTGGGGATTAATCCCGGAGTGGCTGTCTTTATTATGCAAAATGTGAGTGTGGAATGTAGTGTGGGAGTGATAGGCTTGAAATACCGTAAGGAAAGTCAGGTGAATAATCTTGGTGAGAAAGGTTCCCGTACGAACGGTGGAGCCAACTTTAAAATAAATTTGTTTGATATTAATTTAGGATTAACTATAAGTATGTAATCATGAAAAGTAAAGGCAGAAATAGACTTTTATCCTTAATTATATGCATTTGCATTGCATTTGCTTTTTCATCATGCGTCAAGAACGATTTGCCGTATCCTGTTGTCAGATTGTCTATTACCGGCTTTGAGGTGAATGGACAGATTGGTAGTGCAGTCATTAATAATGAAGAACGTACAGTAACAGTAGACTTGCTCGATTCTGTGGATTTGAAGAAAGTGATTGTCACTCGTTTCGATTATTCGGAAGAGGCTAATACGGATTTGAAGGTGAATACAACGATTGATTTGTCTTCTCCTAAAGAAGTGGTATTGTCTTTGTATCAAGATTATCGATGGAAGATTATAGCCAACCAGACCGTCGAACGCGTATTTAGCGTCAAGAATCAGGTCGGAGGAGCTGTGATTGACGAAAAAGCTCGACAAGCTATCGTTTATGTCAATAAAAATACGATGCTCAACAAAATAACTGTGAAAGATTTGAAGCTGGGGCCGATCAGTTCTACCGTTTCGCCTGACTTTATCACTTTGAAGGACTTTACACAAGAGCAGAAAGTAAATGTGACATTTAAAGGAAAAACCGAAGAGTGGAGTTTGTACGCATTCATCACGGATAAGGTTGTCTTTACTAATTCGGCGGATGGCTGGACTAATGTAGCATGGCTTTATGGAGAAGGACAGGAGGATGTAGTGAACGGCTTTGAAATACGTGAAGCTTCATCAGAAGAATGGACAAGGGTAGATCAGGATATCGTTGTACAGAATGGAGTAAATTTCTATGTTTGTGTTCCGCATTTGAAAGCGGACACGGAATATGTGTGCCGTGCTTTGGTGGATGGTACAGAGGATCGTGGTGAAGAGATTACTTTTAGAACGACTGCTGCGATTCCTTTAACAGGTGGTACATTTGATAATTGGAATCAGAGTGGTAAAGTCTGGAACCCGTGGGGAAGTAATGAAACTCCTTTCTGGGATACCGGAAATCAAGGAGCTACAACCTTAGGTGACAGTAACTCTGTTCCTACCGAAGATATATGGTCGGGTAAAACAACCGGTATGGCTGCGAAGCTTGAGTCTAAGTTTGTGGGAGTAGGTTCTGCCGGGAAATTAGCTGCCGGTAACCTCTTTGTCGGTAAATATGTGGCAACCGACGGAACAAATGGTATCTTGAACTTTGGGCAATCGTTCTCTGCTTATCCTACTCATCTGAAAGGATATTATAAGTACCAGCCCGGAGTCATTGATAACTCTTCCATTGAATATAATTATTTAAAAGGAAGGACAGATACCTGCTCGATCTATATTGCCATTGGTGATTGGGATAGTCCGATTGAAATACGCACCAAACCTTCTAACCGGAAATTGTTTGATAAAAATGATAAGCATGTGATTGCTTATGCTGAATTTACATCGGGAACTCCTGTTGCCGTGTATAAGGAATTTGACTTGAAACTGGAATATAGGGCTACGAACAGAAAACCAACCTATATCGTCCTGGTATGTTCTGCAAGCAAATATGGTGATTTCTTTACTGGAGCGTCCGGTAGTGTGCTTTATGTGGATGAGTTTAGTCTGGAATACGATTATGATAACTGATTGGCTTTATAGCATATAACGAAGATAATCTGTTAGTGTCCGGTCATTTACCCATTATTCCTATAGGCCAATGGACTCATGCCAACATATCGTTTAAAGTATTTGCCGAAGAACGATGTGTTGGCAAAATTGAGTGAATCGGAAATTTCTTGAATAGAGAGTCTTGTCGATTTCAATTGTGATTTGGCATCCATGATGACCATGTGAGAAATAATTTCTATGCATGTGTTCCCAGTAACCTGTTTTACTATAGTACAGAGGTGGTTGTGTGTAATTTTTAGTTTCTCAGCATACCATGCTACATTGCGTGTCTGATTATAATTTTGCATCACTAGTTGAGTGAAATTCTTGTAAATCAGCTCATTTTTTGATAGATTCTCTGTTGTATTTTGCAGCCGGTTTTTATACATGGCGGCTATTCCTGCGTGTATGTTATTATATAGATGTGGAGTAATACTTTTGCGTGTTGTTTCGTCGAAAAAGGAATAAAGTTTTATTAAAAAATGAAGATATTCTTCCAATAGCTTGGCGCCCTCCGGTTTCAATGAGATGATCGGTCTTCCCAGTGTCACAAATAAGGTATCAATTGCTGCATGGTTTAAACTAGCCTGTTCTATATATTTGGATGAGAAGCCGCCGAAGTAAAGGACAGGCTCTCCATTTAGACTGTGTATCTGAATAATACTTCCCGGCATAATTGTTACGAAATCATTAGCGTGTACTGTGAAGTGGTTCAGATTGACTGAAGCTTCTATTTCTCCATCCATGCATAATACGAAAATCTCCGATTTTAATCGGCATGGAAAATTCGTGTACAAGTTGAGTAAATCCTTATTAATACCTGTACCAATGAGCCATTCTTCTGGCAAGTCTATTTTAGGTAATTCTTTATTCATCATGCATTCTCTTTATGCAAAGGTAACCGATTTTGGGAAATAGAAGTCTTTTTTATTTCCCCAAAAATATATTGGCTGGTGAAAAAATGGTGTTTTATAAAAGAAATATGGTGTTTTTCTTCAAAATGGAACAGAAACAAGAAAAATAGACCTTGTGTTATATTAAATTAGATTGTTATTTTGCAACGTGAAATTTGGGCATTGGTGCGATGGTATATCGCGCGTTTGCTAGTATTAATTAAAAAGAGAATTTAGAAATGAAAAAGAAATTATTTTATTATCTGTTTGCAGTATTGTGTACTGCGACATTGTTTACGTCTTGTAGTGATGATGACGATGAAGTGAAATATCCGATAGATACAGAATTGGCTGGAGGCTATGTTGGTAATCTGTCTGTGAATGTGGATGGTAATCAAATGGGAACTACCGAAAATCAAAAAATCACAATTTCACAGTCTAATAAGGGAACTAACCAAATTGCATTATCATTGAAGAATTTTACTTTTTTGGTAAATGTTGGTGATATTGAAGTTGATCCTTGCACTGTGAAAGCTATAGATGGTGGTTATGCTTTTGAAGGTCAACAGAATCTAGATTTGGTACAGCCACTTGGTAATTGCCCTGTTAGTATTTCTGGTACTGTGAAAGGTAGCAATATTAATATTGAAATAGGTGTAAAGGTTGGTGCTCCTTTAAATCAAAATGTAAAGGCTACTTTTGTTGGTCGTAAATTGACAGGTAGTGAAAGTTCGGAGGCTAAAATAATAAGTTTTATTTTGGACGATGATATTGTAACAGAACAACCTATTATTAATGAAGAGGAAGGAATAGTAACTTTTAAGGTTAGCGATGCTGCTGTTGATGACGATTTGTCTGGAATGATTCCTACTATTGTGGTATCATCGAAAGCTAAAATAACTCCAGCTTCAGGTGTTGCGCAGGATTTCTCGAATGGCAAAAAGGTGGAATATACTGTCACTGCTGAAGATGGTACAACTAAAAAATATTCAGTTTTTATAGCTGGATCTTCTGACTACTATTCTTTTGAGACCTGGAAGTCTTTAAATGATGGAGCTTTTGAAGAACCGGATGGGGGATGGGCTACTTCTAACACAGGTGTGTGGTTTATAAAGACTGTTTATCCTGATGTATATAATGGTGACTATCCCGTTGTTAAAAGTGAGGATGCTAAAGATGGTGCTGTTGGAGTGAAATTGATAACATTGGATACTAAAGGACAAGCAGGGGCTGATTGGGGTTTTATTAAAATACCAGCTATTCCTAAAGTGACTTCTGGTTCTTTATTTTTAGGGACATTTGAAACTGATATTCAGAATACATTGAATAGTACTAAGTTTGGTAATCCATATTATTCTAAACCTATTTCTGTACAATTCTCTTATAAATATACTCCGGGGGCAGTGTATTATACATGCCCTGATCCGGTAAAAGCTGAAGCAGTTACTGAAGATCCTAATACAACTGATGAATGTAGTGTAACTGCTGTTATTTATGAAGTGCCATATTGGGAGACGGTGGACCCTGATGATGCTAATAATAAAGCTTATGATAAACGATTGACTGGGGCAAATTTATATACTAATACAGATCAAGTTATAGCAATGGCAACATTCTCTAGTGGTGTCCAAGAAGATTATAAAGATATTACCCTTACTTTGAACTATGAGAAAGATTATGATCCTACTAAAAAGTATCGATTTGCTATTGTATTTTCTTCTAGTAAAAATGGTGATAAATTTAGTGGAGCACCTGGGAGTACTTTGATAGTGGACAATGTGAAAGTTGTAGCTGAAAAATAGTAGATATAGAATAAATATAATTTAGTTTTATTTCCCTTCACTCTTGTTCTTTATTATCATCTGAAGAATAAATGAGTGGAGGGATTTTTGTAGTTGTTGATAGTTATTCTAGGGTATGAAGTTTAAGGTGTAGATGAAGAATGTACCGTAATTAAATTATATGTTATGAGTGTTGGTCTATTGAGACGTCCATTTTTCTTAGACACTACTCCTGTATTTATTGATTTAGCCCATACATAAATGAAAAAACTACGAGAATTCTTCTCGTAGTTTTTTATTGACACAATATTTGGATCGTTTAATATAACAATATACTAAAATGCATATCCAAATCCTATATTCAAATAAATAGGATACATGGCAAATGAGATTGTATCAAAATCTTTTTTGAAAATATCATTCAACCCCCACGTTAAGTCGGCGTATACATTTAGATGTTTAAATGCTCTCCATTCACCGCCTAGTTGTAGTCCCCATTGGAATTTTCGGAGATTTTCGGAGAAATCATAGGTAGCTATGCTTTCCCCAGAGAAAACTACTCGTGAGCCAGTTTGGTCTGGGGTACGTAAATGACCGTCGTATACATGTCCGGAGAATCCCCTTTCGATGAGGTATGATATGTATGGGCCTGCAGACAATTTCCAACGGTTGCTTATCTTATAGTTAGCAACTACCGGAATTGTCAGATATGAATTTTTAACTTTGGTCTTTACTCCTCCTGTCCATAATCCTTGTAATTCTCCACCATTAGTATTAATAATTTTCATACCGTAATTTTTTACGGTAGCTTCGGTGGTCATATTCTTATTTTCAAGTCGTACTCCTACAGTCATCCCCCATTTGGGATCGAACCACTTAGTCGCATTACCTTCAATTGAAATTGCGATTCCTGGCGCATAACTATCAATTTTACGGATTTCTTTTGGTAGAGGTAATGGTGAAGTCCCACCAATACTGAAACCGGCCTTTATTCCATATTCCCATCCATGTAGATAAGACCAGATGATACCTTGATTTCTTTCTTCCTGTGCTTGAGCTGTGAATATGCTTACAAATAGCAGCACAACTATAATATTGATTGATTGATATTTTTTCATTGTATTAGTTTTTTTATTCTTTACAAATAAGTTCTAGCTCATCAACGTATAGAGTGCTACCGACAGCTCCTCTAAAATAGGCGCCATCTACGCTGGATGATAATACAATACCTAATTTATATTTACCGTTTTGTAGTTTCGTATCGTCAATTTCTCGTCCTTTTACTGATTCGAAATGTATAGTAAACTCATTCCATTCATCTGATTCAACAATATCTTCAGGTTCTATTCGTGCTAATAATACCAATTTATCAGAGTTAAATACGTTATCACCATTAAGCATGATAGAATTATTTTCTGCCTCATACATAACAGCATAAATATCACATTTGTCCCTTTTTCCGGTTTGTGGCTGTCCTTCTACAGAATAAACTTCCCCAGCTTTAAATTTATAATATCCTTTAAGTGCTATGGGATGTTTATAAAATTGAAAACCAAAGTTCGTTGCTTTTCTAGGATTTGTCAGTGCATTTTCTACTTCAAATGTCCCGATAAATAAATTTCCAGCAGCAATATACATTTTTACCATTGCACCAAAATCTCCAGTATTACGAGTTTCTAGCTTTACAGCCTTACCTTTAAAACCATTTGCAACTTGTACTGTTGGGTAATCTATTCTAGAATTAGCCATACCCGTTAATTTAAAACCGGGATTACCGCTTGACCATTGTAATACTTTAGATATTTCTTGTGAGGTTGCAGGTGTAAATTCGTAAAATGTATCGTATTCACTGGAGGTTGTCAGTAATTCTTCAAATTTGAAAAGGGTAGGTAATTCCGCTAAAATCACATTAACGGTATAAACAGGCTGCCATTGACCGTCTTCTGATGTAACAGTGAATTTACGGGAGTGCGGTTCTTCGCTGAAATCATAGGTAGATTCAGTATCTCCAGTTATTGGAGTATTTACTTTGGTAACTATATACAATCTTACAGCTTAACCCTTGTTAAAATATAAAATATTTTTATTGCATTAATAATATAGTATATGGAAGATAAAAAGATAATTAAAAAAGAATATAATAAGACTATTCATCTTCATGGAAGAGAGGAAATACTAGATTTTTTTAAAGATGAATATAAAGATAATAAAGAAGAATTAGAAGAATTTGTTAATTCTATTCTTGAAAATCCAGAAGGAACTTGTATAGGATTTCCCTATGAAATGGAAGATGAATCTAATCGATACCTTGAAGAACGTAAAATTGTGGGTATAATTGTTCACCACAATGCGGACATAAAATTTTCAATGAACTAATTTCTATTATTACATAAATAGAAAACTTCTTTCTACAATAATCACATTCTATTTCAATCTTTTCTTTTTTCATATCCTTTGTATTTTTATGCAAAGATAAGAAGAATTATGTTGGAAAACAAATGTTTTTTCAAGCTAATTTCTAACATAATCCTTCTTAAAAGGATATAAATATATTTTATAAATAAATATATATCAGATAATTAAATATAATAATACTATTATGAATTATAGTAAAAATAGATAACTACTATTAACTCCTCTTTAATAGCTTTGACAATTAATCACATTTCCCTTATATACCTTTGTATTGTTAAGATTTAAATATCTAATAATCAATTAATTATAATATTTAAATCTATTGATTTATAAATAAAATATTAATAATAAAAATGCAAAGGAGGAAACATGATTGATGTATCTAAATTTAACTCTCTAATTGAATTACTTGAAGCTTTTCCAGATGAAGAATCTTGTATCGTTTACTTAGAAAAATTACGTTGGAGAAATGGTAAAGTCAAATCTCCATTTGATAAAAAATCGAAAGTTTATTATTTACCTAATCATAGGTATATGTGCAAGAATACTCAGAAAATATTCAATGTTAAAGTAGGAACAATATTTCATGGTACTAAATTACCACTAAGAAAATGGTTCATGGCAATATGGTTAGTATTAGCTCATAAAAAAGGTATATCTTCATTACAGTTGTCAAGAGATTTGAAGATAACTCAGAAAACAGCTTGGTATATATTACAAAAGATAAGAACTTATTTTATTTGTAGAAATAGAGGTAGGCTTAGTGGTGAAGTTGAATGCGATGAAACTTTTGTCGGTGGCAAAAACAAAAATAGGCATTGGGATAAAAAGGTAAAAAACGCTCAAGGTAGAAGCTTTAAAGATAAAACTCCTGTTTTTGGAATGTTGCAAAGAAAAGGAGATGCTATCACCCGAGTTGTAGAAAATACATCTCAAAAAGAATTGACTCCCAAAATATTAGAATTTGTAAAAAGAGACTATACTGTATTATATACAGATGAATGGTTAGGATATAATGCAGTAGATAAGATGTTTTATCATTATAGTGTAGACCATGGTAAAGGTAAATATGTTGACGGAAGAATTTATACCAATACAATTGAAGGATTTTGGTCTATATTCAAAAGAGGTATTATAGGTATCTATCACCATATAAGCAAAAAGCATCTACAATTATATGCTAATGAATTTACCTTTAGATACAATACAAGAAAAATAAGGGATTCGAGTAAATTCAAATTACTATTACGTAACTCCTATTTTAAGATAACTTATTTGGATATTGTAGCTGCATAAATTTTATGCAAATCGTTTTTTATTAATTTAACATCTTTGTATTGTATATAATTATTATATTTGAACCCTATTATGTATAATTTTAATTTTATGTATGTTATGAAGAAACTATTATTGATAATTCTTGTTTTTATTGTATCGATTGAAACAATCTATTCTCAAGATTTTTTAGGAAAAAATAAGGTAGAAGTAAAGGCGAAATTTTCAGAAGGAGCAGGTAATGGAGATTTTATAAAAAGCTTTGGTTACGAAGGATATATGTATGTATCTCCAAATTTAAGAGATATGGTTATTGTTATATTTAATAATAAAGGTATTTGTTTCTTAGAATGTTTGGTTACTAAAGACAAGAAATTTATAGATAGTCTATTGTATAATTATTGTAATGATGATAATTATAAAGTATATCAGATTAATCCTAGTGTAAATAAAAAGCATGAATTTATAGAAGGTAAAACAACCATGGAATTGGTTGTTGAGTCTAATAATCCAGCAATGGTAAATGCTATGTATCATTTATATTCTTTCAATTCTAAATATAAGCAAGATGTTATAGATTATTTTGATAAAAAATATAACAAATAATTATCTTCTATTATAGTTAACACCCTTTTACAGCCTTTTATTAGACTTTGCAAAGACCTTTTTTACCTTTGCAGAAAGAAGAAAAGGAAGAAATCATGCAAGAGATTTGGCTCTTGCATGAATAAATAGATTTATTATCTATCTTCTTCTTTAAATTCAGAATCAAAGTCTGATGAATCGTCTTCGGTAATTATACCGTCTACTCCTAAGAAGAGTAGAGCTAGATTTTCTGGTTTACTAATATCAAGCATACGCATTGAATTTTATGTTAGACAATAAAATTAATTTGCAATTAATTTATAACTAATTGGGCTTGGCTTAAATTAATTGCTTATAAGTATAACAAAAAAGTAGCCAAAGAAGAAAGCTGTGAATAATCAGACAAAATGTCACACAAAAAAGATTTGTGTGACATTTATTTTATTTAGCTTTATAATATTGATTATAAATATATTGTATTTGATTATTTGATAAAAATATTATTATATTTAATTTGAAAATTTACAACCTTTAAGGGGCTTTAAACTGTAAGATTGTATATAGTTACCATAGATATATAAGTGCGCAAGTCGAAAAATTGTCCCAATATCGATATTTTAGTCAATCATATTACGACAATACCTTAGTACCTCAAGTGGATGCAGCAGTGACTGAATATGATAACAAGGCAGCAGCTTTATATGGCAAGAAACAAAGTGTTGAACCATTATGGGCTCGTGCTCGTAGTTACTATAATCAAGCAAGCTCATATTACAACAATTATAACCAATAAAATAAGCAATGAAACATATTATTTTCATATTGTTCATATCGTTAATGCCTGCTTCTTTAATGTTGGCACAAAACATTGAGGAAGAAGCACAAGACTTGAATTCACCGAAAGATACCGTATCTCAAGTTGTACACGAGACTATTGAAGAAGACGTTAAAATCCAAGCAACTTATTATCAAGAATTGATTGCGTACAGAGATTCATTCAAAGTATTGAAAGATAGATACTTGAACTTGGAGAAGGTTTATAACAAATTGATATGGCAACAACAATCCATAGAAGATAGTCTTCGCATGTACAAAATCCAATGTGATGATGCTCAAAGACAAAACAAATCTTTAATGGACAAAACAATAAAAAGCGATAAGGCACTTATCAGCATGGCATCCAATTTCATATATATACCATACGAAGCATATAGTGTAGATAGTATTGCAATACCTGCCTATGAATCTGTACAAGATTTGATATTAAAACGACAGTATGAAATAAGATATCAATTGCTGAAAAATTATAAAGAAGATGTCAGTGAAACAGTCAAGTTACTTAACGACATCTTTCAAGAATGTAATGCTCCTTTCGCTAGCGGCGGTCAAAGCAATGAATTGATAAGCAAGATAACTCAAAGCCGCGTTTATGCCCAATACAAACAATATGATGATTGGAGAAATACATATTTGGGCTATATGCTGACTGAGGTGGTTAATTATTTGAAAGCTTTTAACAAGGAAACAACTCCTCAAAAAATAAAGGCAAAAATTGACGAATTAAATAGATGCATTAAAACAGAAGACAGTCTATGAGAACAATACTCTTTACTATATTAATGCTTTTTGCGTTGTCATGCGGAATAAATTGTCAAGCACAAACTCTTAAAGAATATGCTAAACAGCATCAAAAAGAACTAGAAGAAAGGCAACGTATAGAGAAAATCAATTATGAAAAGGCATGTCAAAAAGGAACGATTGAGGCATACAACGAATATCTCAAAATGTATCCTCATGGAAAATATGTCCAAGAAATAAACAATCGTATATCAGATTATGATTTATGGAAGAAAGCGAAATCAGCCAATACCATTGACGGTTATAATGAATATATCAATAATTCAAAATACAAGAGCTATGTAAAACAAGCAAATGAAGCCATTGCAGAGTTGCAGTCTGTTTCTGTATGGCAAATTGTTAAGAATAGCGATAAGGAAGAGGATGTTGAATATTTCATGCAAAAATTCCCGAAATCATCATGTACAATACTTCGGTAAAAAATTACCGAGAAATTAAAATTAAACAATAGAATCGGTGT